>Ga0308171_1000087_pt1 | contig 283843 bp, 255 predicted proteins | sample PhyGR1_FD_202135 | JGI IMG/M metagenome (GOLD analysis project Ga0308171, IMG submission 202135) | Phyllosphere microbial communities from UC Gill Tract Community Farm, Albany, California, United States - DLSLSG.R1 | ecosystem: Host-associated > Plants > Phyllosphere > Unclassified | place...
CAAAAAACAAGCGCCAAACAAGAACGCATCTCCAAATTAAGTCATTACGGTCCGGCTTGACTAATGGCCTATCTTAATCCCCTAAAACAAAAAACCGCCCCATAATTGACTTATGAGACGGCTTCTTATGCTATTTGATTAGGTGTTTAATCTGGATCAATTCATGCTCTTCAAGATAGCGCCATCTGCCACGTGGCAGGTCTTTCTTGGTTAAATTGCCATAAACCACACGGTCTAATTTTTCTACGTTATAACCTAAGTGTTCAAAAATACGGCGAACAATCCTGTTTTTACCACTGTGGATCTGAATGCCGATTTCTTTTTTGGTGCCACCTGCAACGTAAGAAATGTTGTCCGGTTTAATCAAACCGTCTTCAAGCTCTAAACCAAAAGCAATTTTGTTCAAATCTCCTTGTGATAAAGCTTTATCCAGCTCAACATTATAAATTTTGGTGATACCGTTTTTAGGATGCGATAATTTATCGGCTAAATCGCCATCATTGGTCATTAACAACAAACCAGTGGTATTGCGGTCTAAACGGCCAACCGGATAAATGCGTTCGCGGCTTGCTTTATCAACCAACTGCATTACGGTACGGCGTTCCTGAGGATCATCTGTAGTGGTAATGTAATCTTTTGGTTTATTCAGTAAAACGTAAACTTTTTTCTCGCGTTTTAGTAATTCCCCGTTATAACGAACCAAATCTTTTGCCGGATCTACTTTGTGTCCCAGTTCGGTAATGGCTTCGCCGTTTACGGTAATAATACCGGCAGTAATCAGTTCATCTGCTTTACGACGTGAGCAGATGCCTGCATTTGAAATATATCTGTTGAGGCGAATTAAGCCTTTGTCTTCATTCGTTTTACGGCCTTGGGTAATAACAGTGCGCTCCGGGCGGTTAAATTCTGTATCTCTTGGCTTTGCTTCCTCACGTTTTCTAAACGGACGTGTATCGCCTTCCCTTGGCTCTCTGGGTTTTACATCTCTTGAACTTCCTGCACTTGGTTTGAAGTCAGATTTGCCCCTTGACTTGTAATCTTTGTAGCCGCCCTCTCTCGGTTTAAAATCGCGCGAATCTCCATCCTTAGCTCTGAAATCGCGTTCTCCTGTTCTTGGCTTATAATCTCTTGCACCACCATCTCTTGTTTTGAAATCCCTTTCTCCTGTTCTTGGTTTGTAGTCTCTCGACCCGCCATCTCTCGATTTGAAGTCACGGTCGCCAGTTCTGGGTTTGTAATCTCTTGATTTAGTACCACGATCTTCTGAGTTTGAATCTTTAGATTTAAATTCACGATCTCCAAATTTGAAACTCTGCGGTTCTGCATCTTTTGATTTAAAGTCACGTCCGCCTGATCTTGGTTTGAAATCTTTTTTGTCTCCGAAAGATTTTGATTTGAAATCTTTACCGTCAGTGCTTCTAGGTTTGAAGCCATCTTTTGAATCGGATGATTTTTTGAATTTGCTGTCTTTGTCGTCTGACCTTCTTCTGTCAGATCCGGCCGAACTGCTTCTGCCTTCTGTTTTCCGACTGCCTGATTTGGACTTGTCATCCCGACTGTTCCTGTTGTTTTTATTTATCATGATACGCTTTTAACGCATTAAAAATGCGGGCTGCAAATCTATGAAAAAATGGTGAACATAACAATTATCCGAGCGGAAAAAGCAGATAAAAAAATAGCCTCTAAAATAGGTAAAATCGCTCAGAAATCCAAATTTAAAATCCGCGTTTAAAGGGGTTTAAAGGCTGATTTTTGCACTTAATTTTGTAACTATTTGATAGTGTGCTTATTATTTTTTAGCTTTGCCGACGTTTTTATTAAGTTTCACCAAAAAAAGGAGGAGAATGTTAAAGAAACACATCGTACCATTTTCAGTAGTGGCAACACTATTTATCTTGGCAAAAGTGTTCACTTACCAAATGCCCTTAACAAAAAAAAGTCTTTTTAAGGAAGAAAAATTAAGCTCTACAATAACAAAAACTGATAGCATAAAAGTTGAAGACGTTGTGAAACCTCTTTCTTTAATGGCCCAGTTAAATTTCGCGGATGAAACCCTGCCTTTGGGCGATAAAAGGGTGGAAAGAAAAATGAAAAAGATTTTGGCCGCACACAGTTACAAGAACACACACACTAATCTTTTGCACCAGAAAGCAGCAAAATGGTTTCCGGTTATCGAGCCAATACTTGCCGCTTATGGTATCCCGAATGATTTTAAGTATTTGGCCCTGGTCGAATCTGGAATGACTGAAGGAACTTCACCAAAAGGTGCAGCAGGGATCTGGCAGTTTATGCCGGGTACCGCCCGTAATTATGGATTAAAGGTAAACGGGGATGTTGATGAGCGCTATAATTTGCGCAAATCTACTATTGCAGCCTGCAAATACATTAAAGAAATGTATAAAGGTTTAGAAAGCTGGACATTGGTGGCTGCGGCTTACAATGTTGGCGACGGGCGTTTGCGTAAGCAAATCAATAATCAAAATCAGGATAATTACTACAAAATGAAGCTGAACCGGGAAACAGGGGGCTACGTTTACAAAGTAATTTCAATGAAGCAGATTATGGAACACCCAAAACGTTACGGTTACAAAAAACCGAGGGTATTATTAGCCTATAACGGCGAATAATATAATTAAGATAAAGACAAGCATTTGGTAAGGCGTCCCGGTTTCAAAATCGGGACGCTTTTTTTTAAGGGATTGTTTCACAGATTTGTTTGCTTACTACTTTTATTAGGAACTACAGATACCATAGAAATTATCTGCATCAGGTTCGCCAAAAGGCAAATAAATCAAATGAACTTTATTGCCACGGAAACGGATTAGCAAGGAATGGTTTTACCGGAGAAATCTAAGGTCATTTAAGCGCATATGTGTATAAATATTGGTCATTTATGTATTTTCCATTATTACAAAAACAAGCTTCTTTAATCGGTGTTTTCCCTAAACCCTAAACCCTAAACCCTAAACCCTAAACCCTAAACCCTAAACCCTAAACCCTAAACCCTAAACCCTAAACCCTAAACCCTAAACCCTAAACCAGATCATTGAATTTACGTCAATCGCTTTTCGCTTTACGCTCAAAACCTTTTCTTTGCATATGTTCAAACTGCGGATCAATAAAATAATCAATCAACCCGGCGATAATATTACTTTTCAATTTGAAGAGCTGGATGAATATCCTGCATATTTACCTGGACAATTTTTATCATTGGTTTTTCATGGAAAACACCGTGAGTTAAGAAGATCATATTCTTTTAACAGTTCGCCTGATGTTGATGAGCCTTTGGCTATCACGGTGAAGAGGGTAGAAAATGGGGAAATCTCCAGGTTTTTACATCATAAAACTGCTGTAAGTGATATTCTTTTGGCACAAGAACCGCAAGGCCTGTTCAGTTATATTGCAGATGAAAATCTGGAACGCGATCTTTTTCTTTTTGCTGCAGGTGTTGGAATTACCCCATTATTTTCCATTTTGAAAACGGCATTGGTGCGGGAGCAAAAATCGTTGGTTACACTGATTTACAGTAATCGATCGAAAGAGGAAGCTTTATTTTATGAAGAATTGGTCGAATGGCAACAGAAATATCCCGAAAGATTAAAGATTATCTGGATTTTCAGTAATAGCAAAAACTTAATGACGGCCAGGCTAAATAAATTTTATATCGAAAAACTAATTAAAGAGCATTTACATTTCGATCGGGACCAAGTGCTGTTTTACACTTGCGGGCCCGTAATTTATATGGATTTATGCCGTATCACTTTATTAGGTTTGGGATTCGATATTAAACAGATTAAAAGAGAAACTTTTGTTTTGCCGGAGGATGAAGTTGATGAAGATGACAGCTCTGAAAAAATAGTCGATAAAAATACCTATTCCGTTGTTTTAAACTTTGAAGGCGAAACCTATCATCTCGATGTGCCCTGGCCAAAAAGAATTCTGGATGTTGCGCTTGAAAATAAGATCAAATTACCCTACAGCTGCCGTGGGGGTGTATGTAGTACCTGTGTAGCCAATTGTACCAGGGGCGGGGTAAGGATGGATTATAATGAAGTACTGACCGATGATGAATTGGAAAGGGGAAGGGTATTGGTTTGTACTGGGCATCCTACGGAGAATGGGACGACGATAGTTTGGTAAGTTGTCGGGCTATAATTCATTTGTCTTTTTTGCCTTTAGTATCATTTAGATTAAATCATCGTTTGTAATCCTGTAAAATGCAATCGTCATGCTGAATTTATTTCAGCATCTTTTATTGATATAGACCCTGAAATAAATTTACTGCGTAGCTCTTCCGCTTCGCTACAGGTCAGGGTGACGATACGATAAACATAAAACATATTTATTATTAATCGTGTTTAAGCATGTGATTTCTGTAGGAATTAATGCTGATATTATGACAATTAATCCTTAATACAGCTTGGTTATAACTTTCTTTTTGATAAAATTTTTAGCATTTTTGCAGATTGAAATCTGGTCGTTTTTAAGCCCGGGTTTTGACCCCAACTTTAAATAAAATATGAGCAATAAATCTGTCGACCTCGGTGAGCAAAAGGATGTAGAAGTATACGGTGCGAGGGTACATAATTTAAAGAATATAGACGTTAGCTTTCCGCGAAATGAACTTGTGGTGATTACAGGCTTAAGTGGTAGCGGTAAATCTTCCCTTGCTTTTGATACCATTTACGCTGAAGGCCAGCGCCGGTACATGGAAACATTCAGTGCCTACAGCCGTCAGTTCATGGGCGGTATGGAGCGTCCGGATGTAGACAAAGTTTCGGGTTTAAGTCCGGTTATTGCCATTGAGCAGAAAACCACCAGTAAGAACCCCCGCTCTACCGTAGGTACCATTACCGAAATTTACGATTTTATGCGCTTGCTTTATGCGCGTGTGGCTGATGCCTATTCGTACAATACGGGTGAGAAAATGGAGCGGATGAGTGAAGACCAGATCCTACAGAATATCTTTAATAAATTTGATGGTTTAGCGGTAAATATACTGGCGCCTGTGGTTAAAGGTAGGAAAGGACACTACCGTGAACTTTTTGAGCAGATCCGTAAACAGGGTTATGTTAAAGTGCGTGTAGATGGGGAGATTAAGGATATTACCGCTAAAATGCAGGTAGACCGTTATAAAATCCACGATATTGAAGTGGTGATTGACCGTTTAATTGTTGATGTAAAAGATAAAAAACGTCTCCTCGATTCCTTGCAAACCGCAATGAAAATGGGTAAAGGAGTGATCAAAATAAGCGATAAGGATAATAATGTAGCGCATTTTAGTAAATTTTTGATGTGTCCAACCACAGGTATTTCTTATGATGAACCTCAACCAAATAGTTTTTCGTTCAATTCGCCTTATGGCGCCTGTGAGCGTTGCGATGGTTTAGGATATATTTTCGTGGTTGATAAAGAATCGGTTATCCCTAATCCTAAATTGAGCATTTTAAATGGGGGTTTAGCACCCTTGGGCGAATACCGCGATATCTGGATGTTTCAGGTATTAAAAGCGTTGGCTAAAAAATACAGTTTCTCGCTTTCTACGCCAATTGAAAAATTAAGCGACGAAGTCATCAATATTATTTTAAACGGTTCACCCGATCTGGTCAAAGTTGAGGTAGAATACAACAAGTGGAACGTTCAGAATTATAACATCACGTTTGATGGGATAATTAAAATGCTTGAGGAGCAGAACGAAAAAAGAAGCGAATCTGCATCCGACGATATGGACGAATTCAGGAAACTGAAAACCTGCCCGGAGTGCCATGGTGCCCGCTTGAAAAAGGAAAGTCTGCATTTTAAGGTTGACGGCAAAAACATTTTCGAATTGTCATCAATGGATATCAACAACCTCCACCAATGGTTTGAAAAAGTTGATGAGCGCTTGTCTGACCGCCAGAATATTATTGCCAAAGAAATTTTAAAGGAAATTAAAGCCAGAATTGGTTTTTTAACTGACGTAGGGCTGACCTATTTAACTTTAGATCGTACAGCGCGTACACTATCCGGTGGAGAGGCACAACGTATCCGCTTAGCTACCCAGATCGGTTCGCAGTTAATGAATGTGATGTACATTCTCGACGAACCAAGTATTGGTTTGCACCAGCGTGATAATGAACGTTTGATCAATGCATTGAAGAACCTCCGGGATTTAGGAAATACTGTTTTGGTTGTAGAACACGATAAGGATATGATCCTGGAAGCTGATTGGGTAATTGACGTTGGTCCTGGTGCAGGTATTCATGGTGGAACCGTGGTTGCGGAGGGAACCGCCGCAAAAATCCTTAAATCCAACACTTTAACCGCTGATTATTTGAACGGTAAAAGGAGCATTGAAGTACCAAAAGTCCGCAGAAAAGGCAACGGGCATAAATTATCGCTCATTAAAGCTACCGGACATAATTTAAAGGAGGTTTCTGTCGATTTTCCTTTGGGTAAATTTATTGCTGTAACCGGTGTTTCGGGCAGTGGGAAATCGAGTTTAATTACAGAGACATTATATCCGATTTTAAATCATCATTTCTTTAGGGCCAAAAAAACACCTTTGCCTTACGAAAAGATCAATGGCTTAAAAGAAATTGATAAGGTAATTGAAATTGATCAGGCACCGATTGGCAGAACCCCACGCTCAAATCCATCAACCTACACAGGTGTTTTCTCTGACATCAGGAATTTGTTTGTGCAGTTGCCAGAAGCCAAAATCCGTGGCTATAAACCAGGCCGTTTTTCTTTCAACGTAAAGGGTGGTCGTTGCGAAACCTGTCAGGGAGCAGGTTTAAAGGTAATCGAAATGAACTTTTTACCGGATGTACAGGTACCATGCGAAGAGTGTGGTGGAAGAAGATACAACAGGGAAACTCTGGAGGTGCGTTTCCGTGGAAAATCAATCAGTGATGTGTTGGATATGAGTATCGAAGATGCCTGTACGTTCTTTGAAAATATTCCAATCATTTATAGAAAAATCAAAACCTTAAAGGATGTAGGTTTGGGTTATATCACTTTGGGGCAATCGTCGGTTACTTTATCAGGAGGAGAGGCACAGCGAGTTAAACTGGCAACAGAACTCTCTAAAAAGGATACCGGAAAAACGTTCTACATTTTAGATGAACCTACAACCGGACTACACTTTGAAGATATTAATGTGCTTCTGGGCGTTTTGCAGGAGCTGGTTGATAAGGGAAATACGGTTTTGGTTATCGAACATAATTTAGATGTAGTTAAAGTTGCCGACTGGGTAATTGATTTGGGTGAAGAAGGTGGTGCTGGCGGCGGAAGGATTTTGTTTGAAGGTACACCGGAGGGTTTAATCCAGAATCCAATCAGTTTGACAGGTAAATTTTTGAAAAAGGAAATGGAGTATAATCCCCAGTCCCAAGTCGGAAGTCCGGAGTCTACAGCCAAAGCACCAAGAAAAAGTAAGGCCGGAAAGAAATAGAATTCTTGTACAGGTATCAAGAATCAGCAAATCCATCTTGATACCTGATACTTATTACTTGATACTATAATAAAACATGATCTTCACTGATACCCATACCCATTTATATTACGAGCAGGATGCCGGGAAACAAGCCCTGTTAATGGAGCGTTGTTTTGAAAACAATGTGAACCGTTTGTTTTTGCCAAATGTTGATGCAAAATCAATTGCGATGATTGATGACCTGGTAGCAAAATATCCCAATAACTGCTTTGCGATGGCCGGCCTGCATCCCTGTGATGTAAAAGAAGATTACCTGGCGTTGTTGGATGAAATATATAACAGTATTGCAGGGCGAAAAATTTATGCCATAGGCGAAATCGGGATTGATTTATATTGGGACAAATCTACCCTGGCCATTCAGCAGGATGCATTCCGTAAACAGATAGGCTGGGCAAAAAGCTTAGGGTTGCCGATCGTGATTCATTGCAGAGAAGCGTTTGAAGAGGTTTTTGAAGTGTTGGAAAGTGAAAGAGATGAGAAATTGCGTGGCATATTCCATTGTTTCACCGGAAATTTGGCGCAGGCAAAACAAGCTATTGATTTAAACTTTTATTTAGGCATTGGTGGTGTGGTTACCTATAAAAAAGCAGGTTTGGATGCCGTGATTGCTGATATTCCTTTGGTTCATCTCGTTTTAGAGACCGATTCTCCTTATCTGGCACCAGTTCCTTTCCGTGGTAAACCCAATGAAAGCAGTTACCTGATTTATATCGCCCAAAAACTAGCCGATATCTATGGCGTTTCCATTGAAGAGATTGCAGCGGTAACGACTCAAAATTCGAAAGAGATTTTTGGAGTTTAATTAATTCGTCATTGCGAGAAGGCTTTTTCAGCCGACGAAGCAATCTATTTAGCAGGTTTAATCCTCATCTGTCCACAGCGGTCGGAACGCTGTGGATACAAAATGGAACAGAAGCTCTGACTCGTTGTGATTATTGCGTTTTCGATCAATTTCATTACCAGGGCGTAGAGACGCTGCGCTTACCCGACGGACAGGATTGTGAACAGATTGCAGCGGTAACAACTCAAAATTCGAAAGAGATTTTTGGAGTTTAGGTTTAGTTGACAGTCCTTAATCAAGGTTAAACTTGCCATCATTTCGATTGAAGCGCAGCGTAATGAATAGATCTGTTCTCAGGATGATGTCGTTAGTCCGAATAATAAATTATTAATTATGTAATTATTGAATTTAAAATTATCAAATTGATAATTTGGTTGGCTTAATATTGTTATTTATTGCTAATTTAAAAATATAGCCGGATCATTTCTAAATTTTTAGTTTCTTTGTGATGAGCAACCTTCACTAAACCAAATGACCAAAATACTTATTATCTATACCGGTGGCACCATTGGTATGGTTAACGACCCTACAAACGGAATGTTGGTTCCGTTTGATTTCGAGCAGATCAAAGAAAACGTTCCAGAACTGAGCCGTTTGGATTATCATTTAGATGTACATTCCTTTAACCCGGTTTTGGATTCATCAAATATGGATCCTGAAATATGGAAAACGCTTGCAGAACTGGTTTATAACAAATATGATCAGTATGATGGCTTTGTGATCCTGCACGGATCAGATACCATGGCCTTTACTGCTTCTGCACTAAGTTTTATGCTCGAGAATCTGGATAAACCTGTTGTTTTGACCGGGTCTCAGCTGCCAATTGGCGAAATCAGGACCGATGCGAAAGAGAACCTGATTACTGCTTTGGAGATTGCCGCAACTAAAGAAGATGGCAAAGCACTGTTTCCTGAAGTTTGTATTTATTTTGATGCACAATTATTCAGGGGCAACCGTTCTATAAAATACAATAGCGAAAAATTTGAGGCTTTCCGATCACCCAATTATCCTGTACTGGCAGAGGCTGGGGTACATTTGCAGTTTCACAGAAATTATATTTTAAAAGCTACCGACGGCAAGTTAAAACTGCATACCAATTTTAATGCTAACATTGGCGTGCTGAAATTATACCCTGGAATTACACCACAAGCGGTTCAGGCTATTACCGATTCTAAAGTAGATGCCATTATTTTAGAAACTTTTGGTTCAGGCAATACCTCTACTGCACGATGGTTTTTAGATAGTTTGCGAAAGGCCATTTTAAACGGGAAAATTATTATTGATATTTCCCAATGTAAAAAAGGCTCTGTGCAGTTAGGTCGCTACGAAACCAGCAGGGAATTGTTGAAAATGGGCATTGTAAGTGGTTATGATTTGACTTTTGAAGCCACCGTAACGAAACTGATGTTCGTAATGGGCCTGGGCTTAACGGTAGAAGAAAGCCGTAAACTGATGGATGAATCATTAAGAGGGGAGCTGACAAAGGATTAAATGCTAGCCGGGATTTGTAATCCCGTCTCTTGAGCTAACGATTTTAAATCTTTAAAACTAGTAAGGTCGGGATTGCAAATCTCGACCAACGAAGTGAATCGTTGCGGGGAATAGCTGACGAAGGATTAATGTCTCCAGCGTTTATAACATTTTTTACGGAAATGAGCAGTTTGTGCTCTTTTGGAGGTTTTCAGTCCCGCTCATGCTTCTGCCGATGAAGAATTGGCATCTTGATTCGATGGGGTTTAGAGACAAAGGATAAGTGCAATTGACTAAATTTACCAAAGTGCAGTATTAGACGTGATGTAAGGAACAGGCCTTTCGGTTATAAACCTGACAGCAGCGGCAGCTCCCGATTTGTTTATCGGGACTAAAGCGAATGGCAGGGCTTTACTGGCCATAAACAGCAAAACGTTCGTTTTCAAAATAAAACGATTAAGATTTAGCATTACTAAATTTAATATCCAGATAAGCTGTATCACGCACCAAAATAAGTAAAACTTCTGCAATTATGAGCAACATCATTTCGGTTATCACTATTTAGCCCTATTTTTGCTATAATAGATCGTCGTGCTGATCCGATAGCTATCGGATTTGTTTCAGCATCTTTCTGGTAAGATCCTGAAATAAATTCAGGGTGACGTCACGAAGAAACATGAGAATAGAACAAATATATACAGGTTGCCTGGCAGAAGCCGCTTATTACATTGAGAGTGAAGGCGAAGCTGCAATAGTAGATCCTTTAAGAGAAGTTGCAACATATCTAAAGAAAGCAGAAAAAGCTGGCGCTACCATTAAATATATTTTCGAAACGCATTTTCATGCAGATTTTGTTTCGGGTCATGTAGATTTGGCTGAAAAATCGGGTGCTGAGATTATTTACGGGCCAACTGCAAAAACCGAATTTAAAGCGCATATTGCCAAAGATGGTGAGCAGTTTAAAATCGGTAACCTAACCATTACTGCATTACACACACCAGGGCATACCTTAGAATCGACCACTTATCTTTTAACTGATGAAAACGGTAAAGACCATTGTATTTTTAGTGGCGATACCCTGTTTATTGGTGATGTCGGCCGTCCGGATTTAGCACAGAAAGGTAATTTAACAATGAATGATTTAGCCGGGATGCTTTACGATTCCTTAAATGAAAAGATAAAGCCACTAGCTGATGATGTAATTGTTTATCCTGCCCATGGTGCCGGCTCGGCCTGTGGCAAAAGCATGAGTAAAGAAACTTTTGATACTTTAGGTCACCAGAAACAAGTAAATTACGCCTTAAAGGCGGAAACGAAAGAACAGTTCATTGCCGAAGTAACGGAGGGTATTTTGCCTCCACCACAATATTTTGCTAAAAATGCTGCCATTAATAAAGGCGGAGTAGAAAGTATTGATGATATTTACGAAAAGGGATTGAATGCACTAACTCCCCAACAATTTGAGGATCTGGCGAATCAAACGGGTGCTGTTATGCTGGATACACGTGATCCGCAGGTTTTTGCAAAAGGCTTTATTCCGAATTCGATCAATATCGGTTTAAACGGACAGTTTGCGCCTTGGGTTGGAGCGTTGATTAGCGATTTACAACAGCCGATTTTATTGATTACCGACCAGGGGAAAGAGCAGGAAACGATTACGCGTTTAACCCGGGTTGGTTATGACAATACGATTGGATATCTGGATGGAAGTTTCGAAAGATGGATAGATGCGGGAAAAGAAATAGATACGATTGAAACAATTTCTGCTGATGCTTTTGAAGCAGCCGCCTCAAATGGTGAAATCACTGCACTCGATGTACGTAAGCCAGGTGAGTATGAAGCCGAACACCTGGAATTTACCCTGAGCCGTCCGTTGGATTTTATTAACGACTGGACTGGCGAGATCGATCCCAAAGCTACCTATTACATTCATTGTGCGGGTGGTTACCGTTCGATGATTGCTGCTTCCATTTTAAAGTCGCGTGGAGTAGAAAATGTGATAGATGTGGCCGGTGGTTATGGTGCAATAAAAAATACCGGTTTAAAAAGAACAGATTTCAGCTGTCCGAGTAAAGTAATGAAGGTGTAATAGCGGCAAGATTGTTATTTTAAGCGTAACGTAATTAGTCTATAATACTTATGCCCAAATGGTATTCGTTTGATAATTATCCAATCGGGATGATTTTATATTGATGTTTTTGTAATATCAATTACCACTATATATCATGTTTTATTCCTTTAAAATCTAATTTCAGCAATTCCTCATAAGCATTTTTCTCAATTCCCAGTAATTTGGCAAAGGCTGGTTCGGTTTTATAACCTTGTTTCTTCAGGGCTATAATCTCCTGCCTGAATTCCTCTCCTTTTTCCAGAAGTAATCGATATTCAATTAACATATGGCGATAGGCATTTTGCTTTATTGTTGGTATAGGCTGACCAAAAATTTCAACTTCAAAGCCACCCAAAAAGAAACTGACATTGATGGATTGCAAGGTCGGGTTTTCAGTGATTTTAAAGCCTTTTTCGTTTTGCAAATGATTGGTCAACATTTTGATAAAAGCGGTTTTATCCTGGATACAACAGATGATGTCAAGATCACTGCTTTCAATGTCTATATTAATGGGTATGGTGCCGACCAACATAGGTTGATATAGTGCAAGTTTTTCTAAAATTTTATTATCGGTTAAAATTTGATAGGCAGTCTTTTGCTTCTCATTTCCGGCTTGGAGATAGGAGATGTCAAGGAAGTTGATCATTTTGCAATAGTGATTTCCTAATTGGAGTGACAAAATTAATAAACATTTTGTTAATATAACCACGCTCAGTTGGCGCGCACCAATCGTTAAATAGCTTTCATCCTGAATGAGATGAAGGATCTTTTAACGGTATTTTTACAAGCTATCTAATTAGAATTGAGTTTGTAACTCAACAATAAGCGAGTCGGAGACTCTTTTCTATGCTATAATCCGTAGAGCCCTTCGGAACTCTACGGATAGGCCGAGATTATTGAATGGATTTGAGCTGTTAACCCAGCAATAAGTGAGCCGGACATTCTTTGCCATGCTTTAATCAGTATACCCCTTCTGGACGCTATGTATAGATGGGAACCCGTTCCTCTCGTTATGATGGAACTTCATAAAAAAAGCCTGTCTCATGGTTGAGACAGGCTTCGATTTTTCTAAATTTTGTCCGTTGGAATATTAATCTTCAACAATTTCACTGTTTAAGCTTACATCATCCTTTACATCTTCTTTAAAGTAGCTTTTCTGAAAGATCAGGATTAAGATTACCCCAACTGAAATTGCAGCGTCTGCAAGATTAAAAACGGGTCTGAAGAAAACAAATTCTTCGCCTCCCCAAACTGGAAACCAGGTAGGGAAATGACCTTCGGCAATCGGGAAGTAGAACATATCAACCACACGGCCATGAAACCAGGTTTCATATCCATAAATCTTGCCATAAAAAACTGAATCGATAATGTTTCCTAAGGCGCCGGAAAAAATCAAAGCGACGTTTAGAATTAAACCGCGGTGATATTTATGCTTGATCAGGTAGTGCAGGCCATAACCAATTCCTGCTACAGCAGCAATACGGAAAAGCGATAAGGCTAGTTTACCAAATTCGCCACCGAACTCCATTCCAAAGGCCATTCCATTATTCTCGGTAAAATGAATAATAAACCATTTACCAATAATATGGAACTCCTGTCCAAGGTACATATGCGTTTTAACCCAGGTTTTAACCAGCTGATCGGCCAGTAAAACCAAAAAGATTACAATTAAAGGTTTTGTATAGCCTTTCATTAACTCTGCTTTAATTTAGCTTCCATGCTTAAAGTAGCATGAGGAACAGCACGTAAACGTTCTTTTTGGATTAATTTACCGGTTTCGCGGCAAATACCATAAGTTTTGTTCTCGATACGCACCAACGCGTTCTCCAGGTTATCGATAAATTTTTTCTGACGGGCAGCCAATTGATTGATCTGCTCTTTCTCCATTGTTGCAGAACCGTCTTCTAACGTTTTGTAAGCGCCTGAAGTATCTTCTGTTCCATTGGCGTTAGGATTACTTAAAGATGCCGTTAAAGCATTAAGTTCCTCTTTTGCCATGCGTAATTTATCTTGAATTAATTCTTTAAACTCCTGTAATTCACTGTCTGAGTAGCGTGTTTTGTTGCTGTTTTCCATGTTCTTTTCTAATTTTCTAATATATGGATTTATATTTTAGTTACTGAAATGCTTAACTCAACATCATCAATCACGATTTTGTTTGCATTATTTACAGCATCTGTCAATTCAAATTCATCGGCCAATATTTCGGCACAAATGTAATCCTTGTTTTTAGCAACTGCGCTGGCTACCAGGTTATCATTTTGTAATGAAACTTTAATCCTGTCAGTTACTTCAAAGTTTAATTCTTTTCGTAAGTTCTGGATTCTGTTAACCAATTCGCGCGAAATACCTTCTTGTTTAAGCGCTTCAGAAATGGTTACATCCAAAGCAACGGTTAAGCTGCCTATATTGGTTACCTGCCATCCCGGAATATCTTCAGCAAAAACCTCAACATCATCATTCAGGTCAATGGCATGTTGAATGTTGTTGGTGCCGAAAACGTTGATGTAGCCATCAACTTCCAAACGTTGGATATCATCCTGCGTCATGTTCTCTAAAGCTTCCTTTACGATGCTCATATCCTTACCCACTTTTTTACCCAGCGATTTAAAGTTTGGTTTCAGCTTTTTCTTTACGATGCCATGTGTATCGGTGATGAATTCAATATGTTTCACATTGGTTTCCGAAAGGATATAATCGGCAACTTTAGAAATCTTTTTTTCAAAATCGCCATTTATAGAAGGAATCAGAATTTTCTCCAACGGCTGGCGAACATTAATACCTGATTTTTTACGCAACGATAAAACCATCGAAGAGATATCCTGCGCATAAACCATTCTTTCATTCAGCGCATTATCTGTTAAACCTGGATCAGCTTCTTTCCATAAGGTTAAGTGAACCGATTCTTCAGCATGGGCATCGGTAACGGTTAAGTTTCTGTATAACCAATCGGCAAAGAAAGGCGCTACAGGACTCATTAACTGGGCCAGGGTTTCTAAACAGGTGTAAAGTGTTTCGTAAGCAGCACGTTTATCATCAGTCATTTCGCCCTTCCAGAAACGGCGGCGGCTTAACCTGATGTACCAGTTACTTAAGTGTTCGTCAACAAAAGTCTGGATGGCGCGGGTAGCTTTGGTTGGCTCGTAAGTATTGTAGCTCTCATCAACTTCGCTGATCAGGTTTTGTAATAACGACAAGATCCAGCGGTCTAATTCGGTACGGTCTTCAACTTTGCTTAAGTTGTTTTTGTTGATCTCGAATTTATCGATATTGGCATACAGGGCAAAGAAAGCGTAGGTATTGTAAAGTGTTCCAAAGAATTTACGGCGTACTTCGTCTAAACCTTCCAAACTAAATTTAAGGTTATCCCATGGAGATGCATTGCTGATCATGTACCAGCGGGTAGCATCGGCACTGTAGGTTTCGATGGTGCTGAACGGATCAACGGCATTGCCCAGGCGTTTAGACATTTTGTTACCGTTTTTATCCAATACCAAACCGTTTGAAACAACATTTTTAAAGGCTACCCCGGGGTTACCCACTTTTGCATTTACCGCTTTAATGTCATCGCTGGCTTCGCTCAGCATTACTGCAATGGCATGTAAGGTAAAGAACCAGCCTCTGGTTTGGTCTACACCTTCTGCGATAAAATCAGCCGCATAAGCATTTTCAAACTCTTCCTTGTTTTCAAAAGGGAAGTGCCATTGCGCATAAGGCATGGCGCCGCTATCAAACCAAACGTCGATCAGGTCAGTTTCGCGGGTCATTTTTTCGCCTTTTGATGAAGTTAAAATCACATCATCAACATAAGGACGGTGCATATCCTTCAGTTCGAAACCTGCCGGCATAAAGCCAGCTTCTATCGATTTTGCAATCTCGGCGTTTAAATCAGCGATGGAACCGATACATTTCTCCTCTGTGCCATCAGCTGTGCGCCAGATCGGCAATGGTGTTCCCCAATAACGCGAACGCGATAAGTTCCAGTCGACGAGGTTTTCCAGCCAGTTACCGAAACGGCCTGTTCCGGTCGATTCCGGTTTCCAGTTGATTCCTTTGTTTAATTCCACCATTTTATCCTTAACGGCAGTGGTTTTGATAAACCAGCTGTCTAATGGATAGTATAAAACCGGTTTATCGGTTCTCCAGCAATGTGGATAGGTGTGCACGTATTTCTCAACCTTAAAGGCTTTATTCTCTTCTTTTAACTGGATGGCGATTTCTACGTCAACTGATTTTTCAGGCGCTTCACCATCTTTATAATATTCGTTTTTAACGTATTTGCCACCATAGTTTCCGCCTAATGATGCAATAAATTTACCTTGCAGATCAACCAGTGGAACGGCATTGCCTTTTTCATCCAAAACGAGCATTGGCGGTACTTCAGGTGTAGCCAGTTTAGCTACCCGGGCATCATCCGCACCAAATGTAGGTGCAGTGTGTACGATACCGGTACCATCTTCGGTAGTTACGAAGTCGCCGGAAATTACCCTGAAAGCATTTTCAGGATTTTGGTAAGGCAGTGCATAAGGTAATAACTGTTCGTATTTAATCCCTACTAAATCTGCACCTACAAATTCTGCTAAAACCGTATATGGTATTTTTTTATCTTCAGCTTTATAGTTTACAAAAGCGTCGTCGCCTTCAGCTAAGAAATATTTGCCCGAAAATTGTTTGCCTACCAGGGCTTTCGCCAGTACCACCTGGATCGGTTCAAAAGTATACTGATTAAATGTTTTAACCAGTACATAATCGATCTTCGGTCCTACGGTTAATGCCGTGTTACTTGGCAATGTCCACGGGGTGGTTGTCCAGGCTAAAAAGTGAACCGTACCAAAACCTTTTAATGCCTCGGGTAAGGTAGACTCGATAGTTTTAAACTGCGCCACAATAGTGGTATCGCTTACATCCTTATAAGTACCTGGCTGGTTCAGTTCGTGCGAACTTAAGCCTGTACCCGCCGCAGGCGAATAAGGTTGAACGGTATAACCTTTATATAAAAATCCTTTGTCGTAAAGCTGTTTTAAGATCCACCAAAGGGTTTCGATGTATTCATTTTCGTAAGTGATGTATGGATTTTCAAGGTCAACCCAGTAGCCCATTTTCTCGGTCAGGTCGTTCCAAACATCCGTGTAACGCATTACCTCCGTACGGCAGGCTTCGTTATATTCATCTACACTGATTTTTTTACCGATATCTTCTTTGGTAATGCCCAGTTTTTTCTCCACAGCCAGTTCAATCGGAAGACCATGTGTGTCCCAACCACCTTTGCGCTTAACCTGATAACCTTTTAAAGTTTTATAGCGGCAAAAAATATCCTTAATTGCGCGCGCCATTACATGGTGAATCCCTGGCATGCCATTGGCAGAGGGTGGGCCTTCGTAAAAAGTAAACGGATTAGATTTAGGACGCGAAGAAATGCTTTTTTCAAAGATGTTTTCTTTTTTCCAAAAATCTAATATTTCCTGCCCTATTTTGGCAAGTTCCAGTTGTTTAAATTCGCTATACATCAATCAAGTACCTCAAAAAATTAAAGGTTGCAAAGTTAACAGAATTGGCTGAATTTTGGTAGTTTTGATGTAAATACTTTTAACGTGAAATTATTTAATATCGGCCTTATCTTAATGATTGTTGCGGTAATTGTTTTGCCCATTATTGTGGTAGTAAGCCCTTCTGACCGGGATTTTGTACTTTATGCTTTTTATTTCTGCGGCCTACTCGAACTTATTGGACTTATTTTTGTTTTAGTTCATATGGTAACACTAAAAAGAAAGACCTGATGATTAAGCTATTAAAATTGCAGAAGGCCGTTTTTGTAATTGCTGCAGGGCTGCTTTCTTTTATCGCTTATAAAATTTTAGATGCAAACGAGGTAAAAGGAAGCATCTATTTTCAAATGCTGGCAGGTGTACTCGTTATGATTGGTGCACTTTGGCTGCTTTACCCGATTTTATTCGCCAAAAAAGATAAAGATGGCAATGCCGAAATTATCACCGATCCGACTGTTGAGGTTCCGGTTGATGAAGAGGAGAAAAAGCCTGCAACAGAATAATCAACAGACCTATAAGGTTTTTAAAACCTTATAGGATTTAAAAGAGTCCTAATGATCAAACTCACCGGCATTTCTTGCCGACTCCTCATCTGATATCACTTTTCTTACTTTCTTTTTATCTAGCCACAATACCAGTGCTGGCAATAAAGTTAGGTTGAAAATCAAGGCTACCAATAAAGTTATCGATAAGAGTAGACCCAGCACCACCGTACCTCCGAAGGTAGAAGCCGTAAAAATTCCGAAACCGAAGAATAAGATCAAGGCAATATGTGTCATACTTACGCCTGTTTCAGTAATGGTATCCGTAATCACTTTTGGTACACTAAAGTTGGTCAGGTTTAATTCCTGCTGATAACGTGTAAGGAAATAAATCGTCTGATCGGATGCCAGACCAAAAGCAATGGTGAAAATTAAAATGGTTGAAGGTTTTAAAGAAATGCCGAAATAACCCATAATCCCTGCGGTAATAATTAAAGGAACAATGTTCGGAAGCAGAGAAATAAACATAATGCCCAGGCTCTTAAACTGCGCCAGCCTTAAAAGCGATATTAGCACAATGGCAAGTGCAATACTCTCGACCAAATGCCTTAACATATAATCCGTACCTTTCGAAAAGATAATACTTGATCCGGTCAATTCGACATCAAATTTAGATGGAGGTAAAATGCTGTCGATACGTGGTTTTAATTCAGCCATAATGGCGTCTAAACGTTTCGAACCTACATCAGCCATTTGAAAACTGATTCTGGTGCTCTGATTTCCTTTACTGATAAAGTTGGTTAACAGACTGGCGTTTCCTTTACCGCCGTTGGCGATGTATGCTAAAATAAAATTCTTTTCTAAATTATCCGGTAAACGGAAAAAAGTTGAATCGTTATTGTAAAAAGCCTGGGTAGCATATTTCAAGCCCATGTTGACCGAAATAGAGCGTGAAAACTCCGGATAAGCGGAAATCATCTTTTCCAGTTTTTCCATTCTTTTAAGGTTGGTTAAATTGAAAACGCCATTCTTTTTCTTGGTGTCTACACTTACTTCCAATGGTAAAATGCCCTCAAAATTCTTCTCGAAGAACTTTAAATCAGTTAAAATTTCAGAGTTTTTAGGCAGGTCATCAACTACATATCCGTTAACGTTGATTTTCATCACTCCGATAAAAGCAATAATTGATATGATAATCGTTCCGATATAGATCAATCCGCTTTTATTTTGAACAAGTGTGTCAGTTTTAACCAATAGTTTATGTAAAAAACCTTCTTCAACATGGTTTTGTGCTTTAAGTTTTGGTGCAGGTAAATAGCTAAAGATAATCGGGATTAAACACAGGCACATTAACCAGGTAACCATCACATTGATAGAGGCTACACTGCCAAATTGCATCAGTAGCTCACTTCCGGTAAAATACAAAACACCAAATCCGATAGCTGCGGTAATGTTGGCAATCAGTGTAGTAATGGCAATCCGCTCTATGGTAATGCTTAAAGCTTTTTGCTTATCGCCATGTTTGCGCAGTTCATTCTGGTATTTGTTTAGCAATAAAATACTGTTTGGAATACCGATAATTACGATCAGAGGCGGAATCAATCCGGTTAAAATGGTTAATTCAAAACCAAATAAAACCAATGTCCCGATACTCCAGATTACACCCATCACTACCACTAAAATAGGGAAGAATACTGCGTAGAATTTTTTGAAGAAAATTAGTAGAATTAAAGCTGAAACCAGGATCGATAAGCCCAGGAACAATACAAATTCGTTGCTCACGAGTTTACTTACCGCCGTGCGGATATAAGGTAAGCCCGATATATGAACCTTGATTTTTGTTGCTGTTTGAAAAGCTTTGGCTTTAGCCTCAATCTCTTTTAAAATCGGGTTACGTTCTGCTGTATTTAAGATTTTAGTATCAAAAGTGATAGCCATTAATGTAGCATTCTGACGGTTATAAACCAGTCCTTCAAAAAAAGGATTACCGTAAATGGCATTTTTGATGGAATCCATCTCTGCATCCATTTTCACCAGGCCACCGGGTAATGGTTTCAATACAAATTTTTGGTTCACAGTATCTTTTTCCAGTTGGAAAATTCTTCCTGAAGATAAAACCTGTTTAATGCCTTTTAATTTTTGTATATCATTAGAAAGCTGAACCCACTGGTTGTAAACTTCTTTTTTAAAAATATCAGGTGATTGTATGCCGACTACCATTACACTTCCGTCTTCTCCGAAAGTTTTTTTAAAGGCATTATATTTGATGAAAGCGCTATCGGTAACAGGTAGGATTTTACTCCCGGTGTAAGAGAGTTTTACATTTTTGGCCTGGTAAGCCATGAAAATTGTTCCTAATACAAAAAATACGATGATTGCGATACGATTCTGAAGAATAAATCTCGATAGCTTAACCCACATGTGCAGCTTAGTTTTTAATAATATTAAAGGCAAAACTAATCTTATTTATAAAATGGGATGAGTTTTCGCACAATTAAATTTGCACAAATAACATACTTTTGAAAAAATTGTTTTAAGCGGATGTTGCACAAGGTTAGGGGCATTGTTTTAAAGACTACAAACTACAGTGAAAGCAGTGTAGTAGTGCAGGTGCTGACCGATAAATTTGGTATGCAGTCTTATCTCATCAATGGTGTTAAAAAGCCAAAGGCAAAGATTAAAATGAATATGCTGCAGTCGCTCCATTTGTTGGATATGGTAGTTTATCATAAAGCAAATACCAATATGCAAAGGGTTGCTGAAATCAGGCAAACGCCGGTTTTCAGAAGTATTCCATATGACATGATAAAAACCAGCATCGTTATATTTTTAAATGAGGTACTGTATAAAAGCATTAGGCAGCAATCGGCTGATGAAAGTTTATTTGATTATATTTTTAATTCGATCGCCTGGTTTGATGAAATTGGAGAGATTAACCCAAACTTTCATCTGTCCTTTTTATTGAAACTTACCCGGTTTTTAGGTTTTTCTCCCAATGAGAAAAGAAGGAGTGATCAGATTTATTTTGATCTGCAGGAAGGAGCGTTTACTTCACGCCTGCCTATTCATTCCAATTACCTGCAACTGGATGATGCTATTGGTTTCATTTCACTGTTTAATTCGCCACTGGAAAAAATTTCTGAAATAAAGTTAAGCAATGCCCAGCGCCGGTTTTTATTGGATAAGATATTGGTTTTCTATACCTTACATACGGCTTCCTTTGGCGTAGTACAGTCACATAAAATCCTCGAAACTTTGTTGAGTTGAAAAAAAAGAAAAAAAGATTTGCAGAACAGTTTTATAGCGCTATATTTGCATTCCCAAACGGAGAGTGGGGCATTAAGTTTGACAAAAAACAAAAAGGGAAATTAGCTCAGCTGGTTCAGAGCACCTCGTTTACACCGAGGGGGTCGGGGGTTCGAACCCCTCATTTCCCACCAAACCTTTCCAGATAACGGAGAGTTTTTTATCAGATTTGACATATATACAAAAGGGAAATTAGCTCAGCTGGTTCAGAGCACCTCGTTTACACCGAGGGGGTCGGGGGTTCGAACCCCTCATTTCCCACCAAGCCTTTCAGGAAACTGGAAGGCTTTTTTTATGCTGTTATTCTGAACGCAGTGAAGAATCTTTCATCGGAAGTAAAAGTTAGCTCGGCTCGGAGTATGTATAATGGGATTAGATCAATAAAAATATTTTAAATCACATTGACGTTTCTATCGAATATCCATCAAGGAATCGTCATTCCCAACTTGATTGGGAATCTTAAAGCGCTCGTATTAAGATTCCCGCATGCGCGAGAATGACGACCTCCCTATGTATTCTGTCGATGGTAGCTACTATCTAATAAAATTTCTGTCACTCATATTAATTTTTATAAATACATTATCCCCCTCAGGATAAAAAACTATTTAGGCTCCCATAATTCAATCTTATTACCTTCTGCATCCATAATATGGATAAATTTTCCATAGTCATAAGTGGCAAGTTCATCCAGTATGGTTACACCATTTTCTTTGAGTTTTTCCAATAGTGCCTCTAGATTTTGTACACGGTAATTAATCATGAATTCCTTTTTCGAAGGAGCAAAATATTCATCACCTTTTTTAAATGGGCTCCATTGAAGTGACTCCACTTCGTCGGGGTTATCGATATTTCGCGAATCAAAACTCACAGCACCCCATGCGTTGATTTCGACTCCTAAATTTTTGGCATACCAATCTTTAGTTTCCTTCGGATTGTCTGAAAAAAAGAAAATACCGCCAATTCCCGTCACCTTTGGTGTGGTATCATTAGCTGAAATTGAGTTTTTTGTATCCTCCATCTTATTGTTGATTTTATTGTTAATTTCTTTCTAACCCTAAGATAGCAGAAAATCAACTTTATTATTTACCATATTCAATAATATATCCGAAATTGCTGACGAAAAACATATTTAAATGCTCGGTAAAATCATCAGGTTTATTTTCTTTGGAAACTACTTTATAGGGATTTTGGCAGTAGCCCTTACGCTGGAAGCCACCTTGCAGTTAAAACTTCCATTTAACTCCCTCAATTATTACCTGTTGCTATTTTTGGCACCCACTATTTATTATACCTACGCTTATAATAAAGTTTCTACTGCGCCCTCTACTACCAATCCGCGTAATCAGTGGTATTTTAAACATAAAACTTTTATTAACTGGAGTCAGGCTGTGCTTTTTATCAGTTGCATGCTATTGGCCATTAATCTGCTGTACCAAAACTTTGAGCATATTCTTGCACTTCCGCTGAGTTATTGGATAGCCATAGTTGTTATTATTATTGCTGGCGTTTTGTACTACGGCTTACTCCCCAAATCCTTTATTAAGTTCAATTTGCGTAATACTGGCTGGTTTAAAGCTTTCGTTATCGGTTTTGTTTGGGCCTGTTGTGCCAATGTGCTGCCCTTAATTATGCTTAAAATTGAAACAGGCGTGGGCTATCACGATTCGGTACTGTGGACCTGGTTATTTGTTAAAAACTGGATGTTCTGCACCGTAAATGCCATTATTTTCGATATTAAAGATTATCCTACAGATGCGAATAAACACCTGCGCACGTTTGTGGTGCGTTATGGTTTGCGAAGGACCATTTTTAATATTTTGATTCCGCTGTTAATTATCGGCTTAATTTCGCTGGGCATATTTGCCAGTTACAAAGGTTTTGGGGTACCGCAGGTTCTGTTCAATGTTCTGCCATTTGTTTTGACGATTTATATCGCTTATTCCATGCACAAAAGGAAAAACATCCTCTACTACCTGATGGTGATTGATGGGCTGATTTTATTTAAGGCCATATGTGGGATAATCGGAATGCAGTTTGTTTATTAAGGGGAAAGACTAAAGCTTAAAGACTAAAGCAGAAAGACCAAAACGTATTTACAACCGAGAAATTTATCTTGATACTTGAATCTCAATACTTGATACTACACCAAAAATGAACAACAACTACGATAAAATAGCCAATCATTACGATACCTTAAGCCGTTTGGTGTTTTTTAAATCGCAGGTTAATGCTCAGGTTAATCAACTTCAATATATCCCAAAAAATAGTTCAATTTTAATTGTAGGTGGCGGAACAGGGTGGATTTTAGAAGAAATTGCCAAAATATATCCAAGTGGTCTGAAGCTGGTTTATGTAGAAATCTCAGGAAAAATGCTGGCACTATCTCAAAAGCGAGATTGTAAAAACAATCAGGTTGAATTTGTGAATATCGGCATTGAAGATTTTAAAACTGATGTGTTATTTGATGTAATTTTAACGCCATTCCTTTTCGATAATTTTGCTGAAGAAAGGGCTGCAAAAGTATTTGGGCAATTGAATTCTTATCTGAAAGGTGGCGGACAATGGTTTCTAACCGATTTCTCGCTCAACCAAAATAATGGTAAGTGGTGGAAATGGCTCTTGCTCAAATCGATGTACAGCTTTTTTAAATTGCTCGGGATTGTGGAGGCCAATCAATTAATTGACATGAGTCCTTATTTTTTGAATGCAGGTTATCAGATTTCAGCACAACGCTTTTATTACGGGGATTTTATAGAAGCACTTATCTATAAAAAAATAAAATGACATTCATTTAATGCATCTGTGTTGCATTTATGATTTGAATTAAGATCTTTGTTTTAAAAGATAAGGATATGGATTTTGATGTAATTATAATTGGCGGCAGTTATGCAGGTTTGTCTGCCGCATTAACCCTTGGCCGTTCAACCCGCAATGTTTTAATAATCGATTCTGGTAAACCTTGTAACCGACAAACGCCGCATTCACATAATTTTTTAACACACGATGGCGATCGGCCTGCGGATATTGCCAGAGCAGCAAAAGAAGAGGTGTTAAAATATCCAACTGTGAGGTTTTTGGAAGGAAAAGCTATTTCAGCTGAGCGGATAGATAAAGGTTTTAGCATTAAAGTAGAAAATACCGGAAGTTTTACGGCCCGGAAAATATTACTGGCCACAGGTTTAAAAGATGTACTGCAAGATATTAAAGGAATGGCAGCATGTTGGGCCATTTCTGCAATACATTGTCCTTATTGCCATGGTTACGAGGTGAAAAATGAAAAAATAGGCTTGTTAATGAATGGTGAGCATGCCTTCGAAATGGCCAAAAACCTTCACCTCTGGAATAAGGATCTAGCTATTTTAACCAATGGAAAATCAGAATTAAATGTAGAACAGACCGAAAAGCTGAAATCTAAATCGATTACCATTTTAGAAGACGAGCTTGTTGAACTGGAACACCAAAAAGGTCAGCTAGAAAATGTTGTTTTTAAAAATGGGGAAAGATTAAACTTTAAGGCAATATATGTTAAACCTGAAATAGAGCAACATATAAACTTTAACGAACAATTAGGATTTGAACTAACAGAACTGAAAACAATAAAAGTTAATGAGCAGCAACAAACTACTGCCGAAGGCGTTTATGCCGCAGGAGATTGTACAACCTTATTCAGGTCGTTGTCTTTCATTACAGCTGCCGGAACAATAGCTGCAGTGATGATTAATAAAGAATTGATTTCTGAAGATTTTTGATCAATCATCTGAAATTAAAATAAGATGGCACCAATAATCGTGATGATAAACATTGCTGCCATTACGATCCTATCAGCAGTGATCCATTGATCTCTGGTAAGTGGTGCGGCAACTTTTTTTATGGTTTCAGCTTTATGCCTCGAAAGCCTGAAAATCGATGTGTCTAATTTAATAATCATGGGATGATGTTTTAATAGGGTCGATTTTATTAGGACAAATCCCAGGCCAATATTTAAGAAAAATGTTAAATTGTGGATAACTAATATTTTTTGATAATGAATTGATATTTATACGGTTGTAATTACGAACGTGTGATTGAAAAAGGGCAATCGTGCTGTTGGATATTCCATACAACCCGATTAGCCTATCTGTATAGTAAATGTTGATTACTGGGCTTCCGCTTGTTTTTCTGCTGTGTTTAATTTACTGTTCTTTTTACCATAGCCGAAGTAAATGGCTAAGCCCATTACCAGCCAAACGGCAAGCCTTAACCAGGTTTCCCAGGGTAAAAATGCCATCATGGCAATGCAGGTTAAAATACCCAAGATTGGGATTAACGGCACTAAAGGAACCTTAAACGGTCGTTTAGCTTCAGGGTTTGTTTTTCTTAAAATCAGGATACCTACACATACCATTAAAAAGGCCAGCAAGGTACCGATACTGGTCATTTCGCCCACCACATTCATGGGAACAAATGCCGCAAAAAGACCAATAAATAAACAAAGGATAATGTTCGACTTATATGGCGTTTTAAATTTTGAATGCACATCAGAAAACATTTTTGGTAACAATCCATCTTTACTGATGGAGTAAAACATCCGCGACTGTGCCATTAAATCAATCAGGATTACGGAGGTGTAGCCAATCAGGATGGCTAAAATAATGGCCTGACTTAACCAGGCATAAGGTGTTTTTTCGATGGCTATGGCTACCGGTGCGCCACTATTGGCAAATTCTTTGTAATTGGCCAGACCTGTCATCACATGACCGAACAATCCAAACAAAACCGTACAAACCACCAAAGAGCCAATAATACCGATCGGTAGATCCCTTGCCGGATTTTTGGTTTCCTGTGCAGAGGCGGCAACGGCATCAAAACCGATGAATACAAAAAATACTAAACCTGCACCGCGTAATACACCGCTCCATCCAAACTGACCGAATGTTCCGGTATTTTCGGGGATGTATGGATGATAATTTGCGGGATCTATATATTGCCAGCCTAAAGCGATAAAAACCAACACCACACCCACTTTAAGAAACACAATAATGCCATTTACAATGGCCGAGCCTTTGGTGCCCCTGATCAAGATGGCCGTCATTAATACCACTACCAGTGCTGCGGGGATGTTAATGATGCCGTGAACAGCAGAACCATCTGTCAGCTTAGCGGTTTCGAAAGGGGATAGGGTTAACTGCGGGGGAAGATAAATGTGTAAGCTGGCTAAAAACCTGGTTAAATACTGCGACCAGCTGATGGCTACTGTAGCACAACCCACAGAGTATTCCAATACGAGATCCCAGCCGATAATCCAGGCGAAAAGCTCGCCCATGGTCGCGTAAGAATAAGTATAGGCACTCCCGGCAACAGGAATCATGGAAGCAAATTCAGCATAACATAGTGCCGCGAAACCGCAACCTAAAGCTGCAATGACAAAAGATAGGGTTACCGCCGGACCAGAATGATTGGCCGCTGCCAAACCTGTAATGGAAAATAAACCAGCGCCAAGTGTTAATCCAACACCAATTAAAATCAGGTTTATTGGGCCTAAGGTTCTTTTAAGCGTTCCTTCGCCGCTTTCGTTTGCCTCTGCAACAATGCTGGCAATAGATTTCTTCATGAAAATAAGTTAAGAAGCTGCAAAATTATTAAAATATATTAAATCTATCGTGTTTATATATTTAATAAGATGGTAATTTATGCAGTTTGATTTTTTACTGCTCTATGCCGCAGGGGCATGGTAGTTTTTCGCAGTTGTTATTTGTTTTCGATTGTGCTCAAGAATGCTCCGCATTTTGTCGCGCCAAAGTACCCAAAGCGCTCTGTCAATCCAGCAAGGTGGCTTCACACTGCCTCAAGCTCATCTAAAAAACAGCGGCACTTTGTTTAATCAGTTATTGTTTGTGTTTTCTTGGTCTGATTGAGCCCTTCGGGGTTTGTGTTTAAACTATTCATAATATTAAACTCTCGTTTATGAACACAAAACCACTGCGTTTCAGGTTTGTTAGTGCCGTTCGTTCTATATTGCACCTGTTTTTTTGATCTTTCTGCCACTTGGGATTGACGGCGTCCTTTGCTAAAACCAGTGCTTTGTTAAAGTCAGTTAGCAAAATGCCTAAAAGCTCCATCCAATCAGTCACATGAAGAATTTATTATGTGGTCTAACCGCTCTTTCCTTAAGTATAATTGCAAAGGACCGTTCTGGCACTATGCCAAACCCCAAAATAGTAATACCAGCTTTTCCACCTAAACCTGATAGAACCAAATAGCTTCCGATTTTATCGAATATTTTATATTTAAAGGGTATCTAAATCGGGACTATAGGTGATAGCAGGATTGCAAAAACCGAAGCATTACAAGGTCTTGCTTTTCTAAAAAACATCAAAATTTTCAGCTTTTAAGAAATTATTCCCAAATCACAAAATTTTATTAAAAATTATTATACTGATAATCAGTTTGTTGTAATTTTACTTTAGTTTATTTTAGTACTATGTATTGCATGGTAGTATATAAAACATATATCTTTGTTATATGATAGCAGAAAATACGCAAACGCAAATGCGGAAGGGAATTCTGGAATACTGTGTTTTATCAATCATCTCACGGGGCGAAATTTATGCTTCGGATATTATTGCCGAATTAAGGTCGGCAAAGCTGCTGGTGGTTGAGGGCACATTATATCCATTATTAACCAGGCTTAAAAACAACGGTTTGTTAAGCTACAACTGGGTAGAATCTACCTCAGGCCCACCGCGTAAATATTATACCTTAACCGAAGATGGTCGGGGTATTTTATCACAATTAGATCAAACCTGGCAGGAGCTGGCTTATGCTGTAGGTATTTCACAAAAAGGAGCCAATTCATAATTACTAAAAAAGAAATGGAAAAGACCATCATCATTAATATAGGAAACACGATTATTCACATTGAAGAAAGTGCTTACGAGCTCTTAAAAGCCTACTTGAACGAAGTAAAACAATATTTTGCCAATCATGCCGATGACCTCGAAATTGTAACGGATATTGAAAACCGGATTGCCGAACTGTTAACCGAGCAATTGGAAGAACAGAAAAAACAAGTAGTAGACTCTGCCAATGTAAATTCGGTGATTGCACAAATGGGCAGGGTACAGGATTTTGATACGGTAGAAGAAGGTGAGGAAGAACCTATGATTAACAGTACCTACCAACACCAGTATGTAGAGAAAAAACTTTACCGCGATATGGACGACCGTGTAGTTGCGGGGGTTTGTGCGGGTATTGCACATTTTGTAAACGCCGATCCTAAATGGATCAGGCTGGCTACTTTGTTGATCAGTTTTGTTGGTGGATTTGGCATATTGGTATATGCGCTGCTTTGGATCATTATGCCAAAAGCCAAATCAAGGGTAGAAAAAATGGAAATGAAGGGCGAACCTGCAAATCTTCAGGGATTTCAGAAAAACCTGGATGAAGAGCTACAGGCGGTTAAGGAGCGTTTAACTGAAGTAAATAAACATGCACAGCCTTTATTTGCGCGTTTTGGAATTTTCATAGGTGAGTTTTTCGAATGGCTTGGCCGTTTTATCTCAGGTACCGGAAAGGTAATTTTTAAAGTAATTGCCGGGTTTATTGTGGTGTTTGGGATATTGTTTTTACTAGCGCTAATTATTGGTACAGCTGCATTCCAGGGTTTTTGGGATGCAAGCATTTATGAATATTTCCCATTCTCCATTGTTAATGAAAGCAATAGAGGCATTATTTTATTTGGTGCATTTATTGTTTGCTTTGTACCGGTTTTGGCTTTGGTGTTATTCTCCATCAGAGTAGCTTTTAACAAACAGGCCATTAATAAAACACTTTCTTTTGCGCTGTTGATTATCTGGCTGGGCGGTGTGGCGGTTACGGGTTACCAGGCTGCTAAAATATCATCTGAGTTTAAGCAGCACGCAGAGTTAACACAAACAACCGACCTGAAATCTTTTCCTGCGTACACCCTGAATATCGACAGAAGCAAATATTTCAGTAAAGAAGATAGCGTGGCTTACCATATTGATGCCAATAACCGCCACCAGATTGTGGTTGATGATTTTGAAAACGGACCATTTGTTTCGCCGAACCGAATCCGTATTGATATTAATAAAAGCGAAAACGGTGTTGCCCGTTTAACACAGAAATATGAATCGCAGGGCAAAACCTTCCAAAGCGCCTTGCAGAATGCACAGAACATCAGCTATAATTATGTAGTGAAAGATTCGGAACTGATTTTCAGTCCACGGTTTCAGTTGAGAAAGGGAAGTATCTGGAGGAACCAGGAAGTAAGGTTAAATCTTGAAATCCCGGTAGGTACAAAACTAATTTTAAAGCAGGATACTTACCGCTACGTGAATAACTATTGGGCCTGGGAGTGTAACGACAGTGAAAATGACCACAACGATTCGAGTCTCTGGATCATGACGGATGATGGGTTGAAATGTGTTGCCAAATTGAAAGAAGAGGCTTTAAAAAAGGAAAAGCTAAAGGGAGAACTATACGATTTAGAACAGTTGAAAAAGAGTAAACCTACGGATACCATTTACCAGGATTCTGTATCAAACCGGATTAGGGAGATTAAAGAAGAGTTGGGGGTTGAGCCTGAGCAATAGCAATTTAAAGAACATAAACCTACTAAAATAGATCTCTCCGTTTCGCGTCGCTTCAGTCGAGATGACGATTAGCGAGGCCGGGATTGACGATCACACCTAAAAAGAAGAAACCATGAAAACATTATTTACGCTAATTGCATGCTTAATGGCATGTGGGGCTTCTTTTGCCCAAAAATTAAATAAACTTACCGGTAAAATTGTGGATGAAAAAACTGCTCCGGTGTCGTTTGCCGTTGTCCGGGTGTTGAATTATCCGGATACGAGCCTTTTAAAAAGTGTATCGACCAATATAGATGGGGAGTTTAACATCGACCAGTTAAAAAGTGGCGATTATATACTCTCAATTTCGATAGTGGGCTTTAAAAGCAAAAAGACAGGACATTTTTCGCTTAGTGGGGATTTAAATCTACCAACAATCAGTATAGAGAGCTTAACCAAACAATTAAAAGAGGTGAGCGTTCAGGGCCGAAAACCTTTTATTGAACACCAGATTGATAAAACGGTGCTGAATGTAGAAAATAGCATCACAGCAGCAGGCGGTACCGCTTTAGAGGTCTTGGAAAAAGCCCCTGGCGTACAGATCGATCGTCAGAATGACCAGATTAAACTGAACAATAAAAGCGGTGTAACGGTGATGATCGATGGAAAATCGAACTTCCTTTCTGGTGCCGATATTACTACTTTGCTGAGCAACATGAGCAGCGATCAGATTGCGACGATCGAGCTGATCACCAATCCATCTGCTAAATATGATGCTGCAGGAAATGCCGGAATTATCAATATCAAACTTAAACGCAATAAAGCTTATGGTACCAATGGTACGGTCTCTATTAATACGGGGCAGGGCATTATGCCTGATTCGCCCAGCGATTTATTACGTGCCGGGGTAAACCTGAACTTAAACCACAGACAGGGCAAATGGAACATTTTTGGAAATGGAGCTATTGCACGCAAAGCCCAGTTTAATAATACGTTTTTAACCCGTACCACTTTATCGGAAGGATTGGCCAGTTCGCTGACGCAAAATTTCGACCGCAAAAATAAAGGTGTTGGCTTTCAGGGGAAATTAGGTGCAGATTATTATGCTTCGGAGAAAACAGTTTTCGGGGTAATGTTGGATGCCAATACGGTAAATACCAAGCTGACCAACTTCAGCAATACCAATATTAATGCTGTACAAAATGGTACTTCGAACCTCAGTTATATTTTACAGGATGCCAATTCGAGCTCGCCGGTTGGTAATTTAACGGCCAACTTTAATATTAAGCACGATTTCGATAAAAAAGGCAAAAGCCTTACGTTCGACATAGATTATTCGGGTTTTAGTAATAAAAAGGATGAAAATTTTTTGGCCAACTATTTAAATGCAAACGGCAACTCAACCAATCAAACCAGTTTAAGGAATAATACCAATGCAGAAATTAATATATATGCAGCTAAAACAGATCTTACCTTACCCATTTCTAAAACGATGAAGGTTGAGGCTGGTTTAAAAAGCAGTTACGTCGTAACCAATAACGATTTTATTTCGGAACAGCTGATTGCCGGTGTTTGGCAAAATGATATAGGCAAATCGAACAATTTCGTCTATAAAGAGAATATCAATGCCATTTACGGTAGTTTCTCTAAAGAGTGGAAAGTATGGCAGATTCAGCTTGGGTTGAGGGCAGAGCACACACATTCTAATGGTACTTCTGTAACCGACCAGAAAGAAGTAGACCGGAACTATCTGTCTGTTTTTCCAACAGTTTTTGTTAACCAGAAAATCAGCGAAAACCACAACCTCCGTTATTCTTATGGCAGAAGAGTTGACCGCCCGAATTACCAGCAATTGAATCCCTTTGTGTTTTATATGGATCCTTTGGCGGTTGATCAGGGAAATCCTTACCTGAAACCGCAGTTTACCGATAATTACCAGGTCAGCTACAGTTATAAGCAGGCCTCTTTCTCACTGAGCTATTCGAATACGCGTGATATGATCACACAGATTAGCAAACAGGATGATGCTACCCGGGTAATCAGTGTAATCCGCCAGAATTTAGGCCGCTTCCAGAATTATTCGGCCGATTTATATGTTCCCATCAAGGTTACCAAATGGTGGAATATTCAAAATAATGTAAGTGTTTATTACAGCAAATTTAATGATGGAAATATTGAAGGTGCTGCATACAGCGCAGGCAAAGCTGCAGTAAATGTTTTTACTTCCCATTCCTTTACCCTGCCTCAAAACTTTAGTGTCGAAATTAGTGCATGGCTAAATTCCCCACGGGTTTCGGGCGTAGAGCAAACCACCATTTATCAGGGCGCTTTAAATGCCGGAATTCAGAAAACTTTGATGGATAAAAAGCTAAAATTACGTCTGAATATGGATGATATCTTACTCACCAATTATTGGGAAGGGAAACTGGTTTATCAGAACATCAACATGAATGTTGTGAACCATTACACCAGCAGAAGGGCAAATTTCAGCATCAGCTATAACTTCGGGAACCAGAATGTGAAATCGGCGCGGTCCAGGAATACAGCTACAGATGATATTAAAAACAGAGCGGGAGGGTAGTTGCGAGTTGGGAGTTTGGAGTCATGAGTCTTTAGTCCGAAGTCCAGAGTCGATTTTACCCCAGTTAACCAATTTAAACAATTAACCAGTTAACCATTTCAATATGAAAAATATCTTGTACAGCATCGCGATTTTAGTTGTCGCCTTAAGTGTTGGTTGCCACAATGGCGAAGGACATTTATCGGTAAGCACGATAGACAACCAATCTGACTTTAAATTTGAAGCAAATTACGCCGAAAGTAAAACGGATAAACTGGAAAAATACCTGGATAGTGCATTGAACAATGAACTACCACTGGATCAGCATATCGATCTTTTAGTGAACTTAAATGGCAGCGATAAGTTTAACCTGAAAGCCAAAGAGGGCTGGTTGGAAATCAATTTCGACAAGAAGAACAGTTCTTTAGCAGGTTATATGAAAGTGAAAAAACTGACGGAAGGGATTAAAAATAAGTTAATGGAATAGGTGCTTTTTTAACCGCAAAGGGCGCTGAGAGAAGGCGCTGAGGACGCAAAGTTGAATGGTCTTCGACTCCGCTCAGACTGACGATTTATGAAGAAAAATCTGCGCGTATCAGTGTGATCAGCGGGAGAATGCTTGCTTAATATTTTTCCTCAGATTTAAGGTAATGGGCGCAGCGCTAAAGCGGTCGTCATTCCCGCGCATGCCGGAACCTTAATGCTTGTATATTGCTATTGCTTTTTTTAATGATGAAGTTAAACAAGAGAAAAGGCTCAGCTGGTATATCATTAGCTAGTCTTCGGCTCCGCTCAGACTGACGATTTATGAAGAAAAATCTGCGTGTATCAGTGTGATCAGCGGGAATCAATACTGTCATTCTGAACGCAGTGAAGAATCTTTATTAAACCACAGAGAACACAAAGAGAAACACAGAGCACACAAAGCTACGCGATTGTCGTTTAGCAACAAGATCTTTCGTACGCTATCGCCATTTATTTATATGCTCTACTTTGTTCTGGAACTGTGCTGCAAGCGACTTCATTCGTGATTGCAAAATTAATTTTCGGCCTTCTATTGTGCGGGTAAATATTAAATCGCAAGTGCCTACATAATGTTCCCATTGGTTTCTGAAATACGCTGCAAGGGGTTTATTCCTCCCAATCAGCTCGGGAACAGCGTGGTAATCCTTTTGTCTAATAAAAAGCATCAATCTGTTTTTCCTGACTAACCAATTGAGTTTATGGAAGGTTAATTTAGATAAGGTAACTTTACCGCGCTGCTGTTGTCGTTGGTTTCTTCTGGCTTTGCTCATGTTAATTACCTGTATTTTTCAAAACATGCCGCAAATATTTTTGGAAGTTGCCGTACCCATTTTTTTTGGGATGTTCTAAATCAATCATTTCTTCAATTCCGGTATCGAATATTTGCCAATCATAAATTTTCGCAATTTTTACTAACTCAAAAAGTGCGGCCTCACCATAAAGACTAAATACTTTATTGCTTACAGGTTCGGTATCAACAAAATAATCTATAACGTATCCTTCACCTTTTATTTCCCGCTGATTTTCGTTAGCGATAATATTGATAAAATGCTTTTCTAGAATTATGTTAAAATCTATCGCTATAAGTAATTCTTCGTCTACTTCTTCAATAGCCCTTATTTTTTGCCTGGAGCTAAATATTACAATGTCCCAACTCATATTAGTATCTCATTATTAGCTTATTTAAGTTTTATGCTATCACTCCATTTTTCTCTACTACCATCATTTAGTGAAATTATGCTGGCAGATAGATAAATGATATGTTTGTTAGGTTCGTAGCTAACTTTGATCTCATCTGGATAGGCAATTACATTGTAATATTCCTTTTTGATTATTTGGTATTCAAAAACAGGTAACCATGCAACAGTTTTATAAATTTCTACACGTGTACCCCTGTAATCGGAAATGGCATTTCCAATGGAATATTCTTTATAAATAATGTCATCGTCCAATTTTTTTACTTTATCGGTTTCGAAATCTGCGACAATAAATCCTACGCCCAAAATACCAAGTGTACCCGAAAGATAACCTATTCCAAAAGTGCCTATCATGAGCAAAGTGCCGGTAATTTTTAAGAATTTATTCGGCTGAAATTGCGACCACCATAATATAAGCGATAGGCAGAGGTAAAAACCCGAAACCAATAACCAATTTACCGTTATCGATATCGTTGAAAGCTTAAATAATAAAGCTAAAATGGTTAAAACAGTTAATATAATTGAAATTTTAAGCACCCATTGCCTTGTTATGGGCATCTTTTTAGTTAATGCAAAAAAGATTAAGCTTAAAATAGGATAGATCCATAGTGCTGTTAAAGTAATAGAGAATGGATTCATTGAGCATTAAGGTTGATTGATGTATAATATTATTTCAACGGTGATCAGCGCTATGAATAACTTGTTTTCTTTAGTCATTTGTTAAACCAATCATTTCGCTAATTCTTCTCTCAGCTTCCTGTTTAGTAATTCCTCCATAATAATCTTGAACAAATTGATGCTCAAAATCCTCATGTGGAATAATTAATGGGCGATTATTGTCTTTCTGGGTGTAAACCGTTGTAGGAATACTCAATGTGTCTTGGTAGCCTGGTATATTGTTGCATAGCCAGCCGAAATAAGTTACCTCATGGTTCTCATTATTAAAATTATTCTTATAATCTTCGAAACTCTTTTCACTTAACGATACCCACAAACCATATTGCAGGTCGTCACAATGATCGTTAACAGGCTGCAATAAGGTACAACGGATAAATCTGTCAATGTCTTCCCCATCTTCTATCGTACAAAAATCAGAGCTTAAAGTTGCAATGGCTTCTTTATCATGCTCATGTAGATTATCATAATGTAAAGGTGAGTTGAACGCAAGTGCAGGCCAATCGTAATGTATTTCACCACAGGTATGGCATATATAAGTGGAGAGCTGACTCATTAACTGATTTAATTTGAATGAAAGATATGCATTATGGAGAAGAGTACAAAGTAGGTAAAACGGTAAATATAGATTATGTGATGATTATACAGTAGGTTATAATCCAATAACGAATAAATTGGATAAATCTATAAGCAAATTAATCTTGAGATGAGCGCTTTTTGCTCATAAACCTAACCTAAGCAGATTGTTTTTGTTGAATCATAAAAAAACGCCCATACTTTTCGGCATGAGCGCTAGTTGCTTGCTTATTATTTTTAATGTTTTACATCAGCAGGGGCATTGGTGGTCGAATCTGCTACCGAATCGGTACTTGTACTATCAACTACCTTATTGGTATCGGTGTATTTGTACATGCTGTCGGCATTTTCCTGATCGGCTTTTTTACCACTACATGCTGACAATGCTAAACCAAATGCGGCTACTAAAATTATTATCTTCGTTTTCATATCAAATGTTATTGGTGCATTTATATAATCCGTTTTAAAAGGCAATTGTTTTGATAATGATTAAATTAGTCGGGAGTTGGGTGGCCGAGGTCGGATGTTTGGGAGCATTTTTTTACCACAAAGGTCACGGAGAAAAGGCACAGAGAACACGAAGCAGCATGAGGGCGAATAAGTTAGTCTGAAAGGGTAGGTCATTGCGAACCGAAGGGCGGGATTGTTGTGATGGCGTGAAGCAATCTTTTTTCCAGTCAGGAGTGGGGTGACCGAGGTCGGAGGTTTGGGCAGTTTTTTAACCGCAAAGGTCACAGAGAAAATGAGCGCAAAGAACGTAAAGTTGGTTGATCTTCAATTAAGCTCCACTCGATCGTCATTCTCGCGTATGCGGGAATCTTTTTCGGTATTGCGTTTTACCCCTAACAACACAAAGAAAGCAGTCTGGAAAATTTAGTCATTCCAAACTGAAGGGCAGGGTTGTGGTTGTGGCATGCAGCAATCTTTTTAGGTAAGCATTTACACGCTAATTAAATAAAGCTAACTTGCCCAATAATGAGAGTCACCATAGTTATAGTCTTTTGCGTTGCTCTCTTTTTAATGTCCACTTCAATAATAATTGATTGATAACGAGTTCAAATAAGATAGTTAAAATAGCCTCCATGTTTTTAAATTATCATCAATTTAATACTTAACTTATATCCATTAATTTAATAACCTTATCGCTTTCAAATAAGAAGACAGACCTACCAGAAAGGTTTATTGCTTCGCCTGCTTTAAGGCCATTGGGAAGGTCTATAGCCAATACAGCACAATAATCAATTTCTATTTCTACCTGCTGTGCGGCATGGGTGATTGATTTAATGCGCTGCTTCCTTGTTTTAAAATATGCTTTTGCCTGTTCTGCCTGCTCTTTAAAAGCGGCTATACCCTTTAGCGACATGTTGGTTTCGTTATTCTGAACATTTTCAAAAACTACGTTTTCATCAAAGTTTATCACCATATTGTCTACATCGAAGTTGTTATAGGCTTCAACATAGTTTCTAACGATTTCTTCTTTTAAAGGCATAGTATTGGTTATTCTCAAGCTATATAATGTTTACTTCGTGCTAAATTGAATGTTGCATTAAAGATATAAGTATTCGGTTATCTGTGCAAGTGATAAAAGGTTTGCATTGATATTTATTGATCAATGAAAACAGATGTGTTGTGTTGGTGGGATAAGGGTTAATTATCTAAATTTCGTCATTGCGAATCGAAAGACAGGGGTGTTGCGGTGGCGTGAAGCAATCTTTGGTTCCAGTTATAAGTTGGGAAGACAGAGGTTTAGCACTTTTTTAACCGCAAAGGTCGCAAAGAGAAAGGCGCAAAGGACACAAAGTTATAGTCAGAAGTCGGAAGACCGGGGACCGAGGTTTGGTGTCGTCATTGCGAACTGAAGCGAAGGGCTGTTGTAGTGGCGTGAAGCAATCTTTTAGCAGATATTTATGTATCAAAAATTGGTCGTCTCGACTGTAGAGCAGCGGAACGCCTGCCCGTACAGGCGGGGAGAGATCTTTGGACTATGTTAAAAGATTTCTCCACTGCGGTCGAAATGACGATGCTTTGAGAACTATTCTCGCGCGAGTCTTAGCGGGATAGCAGAGTTGGGTTGACTTGTGCTTTTCATAATTTAGATAGGTAAACTTATTCACTGTTCATTGATACTGTTGATAGTATTTTACACGCATCACATTTAAAGTCATACTGGTTGTTAAGTTGTGTTTTTAAATCCCATTTCTGATTACAACCCGGACAAGGCCTTGTCAGCTCAGCTCCTTTATACTTCTTGTAGTTATGTAAATAATAAAAAGTGGGAATAGAGGTCAGCTCTTCTATTTTCTTGCAAATTTCGAGTCCCTGTTTGGAAAGTTGAGAATCAATTTCTTGTATCTGATTTAGCGCCCAACGTTCTCCAACTTCACAATTCATTTGCAAACTGTCGCACGAAATATAATTTGTTTCCCAACTTAAAATAGGCATATAGCCATGATCGTAATAAATTGGTAATCTATAAAGTGGAACTGATTTAAAGCAAGTCCCACAAGTTAACGGAGATTTGATTGTGATATAATTTGTAATCAGAACATAGAAATCAGGTTTTTTACATTTGCAAGGAGATTTATAACTATCATACGACTTTCCGATAGTTTTATATTTCAGCTTAGCATTACAGATACCCTCAATTTTTTTTGTTTGTCTATTTACATAGAAGTTATTAAATTTCTTATGGAGAGAATTTTTCTCAAGAGTGAAGGGTAAACAAACTATTTTGTCGTTTTTAATATACTGAGATTCTATTTTTCCTTGTGTCTGTCCATTTCCACGATAAAAAGACATCAGTACATTAAACTCATCCATAAGTTCATCTTTATCCAATTTTTTTGTCTTTATATCAATTGATATTTCTTGAATATACATGGTATCTTTTATGATTACGGGGAATGTTCTAATTTAAGTATAATAAAAAGAATCGTATCGGTTGGCTCAAAATCATTTTGCTTTAGATATTATTTTAAAACACATTCAGTCTTTTGCGCCGTCCTCGGGCATCAGGAAGGTTTCCCAAAACCCAAAGAACAAATCAGTATCTGGTTTTCTATAACCATTTGCTATGCATGCATTATAAATCTGTTATCTTTGCAGCTTTTAACCCTTTATCCGCATTCATTACTTATTTCATGGGCAAAAACAGCATCGGCTCTACGATTTCGTACTTCTTTTTAGGCGAGTACTTTTCTGATGCGCTGCGCACCACTATTACCGTGGTATTACCCATTATTTTATTTTTTTACCTGGGCAATCCCGAAGCGGCAAAAGGGATAGGGGTTGGGGCTTTGCTAATCAGTTTAACCGATCTGCCCGATAACCGGCTGAATAAACTGAAAACAGCCTTATCCAGTATCATCGTGTTTTTTCTGGCCACATGGGTGGTTTCATCCGTATTGTACAGTCCCTATCTTACCGCGATAGTGGTGGTTATGGCGGCTTTTGGCTGTTCTATGTTTGCGGTATATGGGCAAAAACTCTCATTGATTGGTACCATGGCCCTGATTGTATGCACCTTTGTAATGGGGCTTCATCCCGCCAGGCCGCTGTATTTTAGTAGCTACATTTTGGTGGGTGGTGTGTGGTATTATGTCATCAGCCTGATCCAGATTTTGATACGGCCTTACCGTTCGCTGCACCACGCTATCTTCGAATGCCTGATGAGCAGTGCCGCATTTCTAAATGCAAAGGCTAAAAATTATGATGTAGATGTACCGCTCGATCCCCAACAGAAAGAAGCCATTAAACTGCACATTAAGGTAAACCAGAAACACGAGCTGATCCGCAACCTGCTGCTTACCGATAAGTACGCCATGAATCCCGACAACCCCAAAGGCCGGTTGTTGCTGGAACGGGCCAGATTACTTATTGATTTATATGAGCAGTTGAATGCCGTACATTACGATTATGCTTTGGTGCGAAAAACTTTGGATACTGGCCCGAGTCTGAAACTGATTGCCAGTTTGATTAGATTACTGGCTAAAGAGCTGGAGCAGTTGGGCAGGCACGTGCGTTCGGCAAACGCTTATAAAGGAGAGGTAGCCACCAACATCGAATATCAGCAGCAACGCATCGTGTTATTGCAGGAAATGGAACGTTTAAACGAAAGCCAGCGTAAAATTGTGCTGAAGGTGGTTTCGAACATGAACGATATTGTACGGATTATCGAAATGATCAGGGGGAATGAGCGTACCACCGAAAAACACTTGCAGGAACTGAGCGGAAAGATTTCTTACCCCCTTTTTATTACCGGCGATCGTTTTTCCATTCAGGAGCACCTGACGCTAAAATCGCCTATATTCAGGTTTTCATTGCGGTTGGCCATCTGTTTCCTTTTTGGTTTCCTGCTCATCTGGCAGTTGGAGCCGAGCAAATACAGCTATTGGCTTTTCTTAACACTGGTTATAGTCGCGCGACCAAAATTTTCGATTACCTGGAAAAGGAATTTACAGCGTCTAAAGGGAAGTATCGGCGGTGTGGTAATCGGGCTGGTCATTATCTATTTTGTGAAAAGTCCGGCGGTGCTGCTGTCTTTTTCGGTGATTTTTCTACTGGGTTTTTATGCCTTTAATCGCTTAAATTATACCATTAGTGTATTGTGTATTACACCGGCGGTTATTTTAACACTGGGCAGTTATCAGGGGCATTTCGATCACCTGGTGCACGACAGGATTATCTTCACCGTACTGGGCTGTGTTATTGCCATTTTTGCTACCTATTTGTTCCCGATTTGGGATAGCCAACAGCTAAGGGCAAAAATTACGGATGCAGCTAAAGCCAGTATCCGTTACCTGGGGGTGGCTATTCAAAACCAGGCCGAAAGGGATGAGAATCAATCGCGTATGGCACGAAAAAATGCCAATTTAAGTTTATCAGGCTTAAGTGAAGCGATTGATTCTGCCAGCCAGGAACCCATGCGGAAACACATCGATTTTAATGGACTTTATGATGTACAGGCTATTATTTACCAGATTAATGCCATCATCACTTCTATATACCTTTCGGGTCATCATCAACCGGGGCAGGCCAATGCGTTGCTGGTGAAACAAATTATAAGTAACCTGAGTAGCGAAGCTGAATTAAAAAACGATGCAGTATCGCGTGTTGATGTTATGGATTTAAATCATGACGATCATTCTACCAGTCAGAAGTTGGCGCACATTGCCGCTTTATCGGATGAATTTAAGCGGTTTAGTACTGGTTTTATCGGGTGAATTTGATTGCTTGTCAATCTGATGGATAATTTATGGTGTAAAATCAATATGAGTGACGTACAATTGTGTTCTTGTTCTACGACGCAGTCTTGCCTCGGCTCACCGCCGCCGAAGGGCTCTTACTTTTTGACATCAAAAAGTAACAAAACCGAGGCGTTGCCGAGCTCATTAATACCAATGAAAACAATGGAAAACCATTAATAAAATGCCGGCTGAAAATTTTTCTTTCAAAGCCAGTGGCAAGGTCTGGTCAGTGGAACCCGAAAAATTTGTTAGGCCGGATTTAAGTAGAACGTAGATTTGGTGGTATGGCCTAGCTGGATGGAAATGCATAGTTCCATAAGTCGATCATTAATAAGTGACTTTGAAATCCTTCGGCTACGCTCAGGATGACATGCTCCAATAGAATGATCGTCATTCCCAGGCAGGGCTATCTTGTGAACACATCTTTTTTAAGGATGGTATGGGCATTTTGCTAACCAACTTTAATAAAGCACGGATTTCAGCTAAGGACACCGTCAATCCCAGGAGCCGGGGAAATCAAAAAAACAGTAGCAGTCCAGATAAACTCGCACTAACAAACCTTAAACGCAGTGGTTTTGTGTTCATGATGATGATTTAATTTTTAAAAAAAAGATTGAACACAAAACGAAGTGCCGCTGTTTTTTTGATGCGCATGGAATTGTGCAAAAGGCTCATTGCTGGATTGACGAAGCGCTTTGGGTACTTTGGCGCTCCAAAGTACCATGCCACCGCGGCATAGAGCGGAAGAAAATATCGTAATTAATTGTGTCCACACGGTATGATGTTAAATCGAGAGAGAAATCCTTTGGCATAGTTCAAAGATTTCTCGACTTTACTGCGTTTCGCTCGAAATGACGATGCTTCGGGACAGATTTAGCCATCTCCTCCGTGTTCTGTGCTTCCATAACAATCAAATCGTAAACCAGCGGTAATAAATTTGTTTGATTTACCTACCACCAGTTGTATATTACTATATTGTGCCCGTTTTAAACATGCTTATATGAAAAAATCATTCCTTATTCTGCTTTGTCTCTCTTTTCTAGCCGTAACCACTTTTGCCCAAAAGAAACCCAATTTCTGGGATGATGTACAGGTAATTAAAAAGTACGATCAAATGTATAAACCACCTGTAAACCCGGTGCTGTTTGTGGGGAGTTCATCTATCCGTAAATGGGACGATTGTACACAGATTTTTGCCAAATACAATGCTTTGAACCGGGGTATTGGCGGTGCCGTTATTAACGATATTACCTATTATTTAAATGATATAGTTTTTCCTTACCAGCCAAAACAGATTGTACTATATGTGGGCGAAAACGACCTGCCAAATGAAACGGTAACACCCGATACAGTTTTAAACCGCACCATCAAGTTATACCAGGCCATCAGGGCCAAAATGCCAACTGTGCCAATTGTGTATATCTCTATTAAACCGAGCCCAAGCAGGGATAAATTTAAGGAGAAAGCAGTAGCATCTAACGCGCTAATTCAAAAGTTTTTAGCGGGCGAAGCCAATACTAAATTCGTTAATGTTTATTCTTTAATGTTAACGAAAGATGGAAAATTAAGACCTGAACTTTTTGTGGAAGATATGCTGCATATGAATGCTAAAGGTTATGCCATCTGGAGAAAAGCCGTGGAACCACATTTGTTGAAGTAGATTTTGAGTCGGAGGTCCGAAAACTAAAGTTGAATACCAAACATAAATTCCGTCATTTCGACCGTAGTGCAACGAAGTGGAGAAATCTATGGTAATGATATTGAGGTTAAAATTAATCAGTAATATTTGATTAAAGTGTCTTGTAATAGCGTAACGATTCAATCGTTAAGCTATTATGCACGCGTTAGAAACGCGCGCAAGCCCGGAACCTGAATTCGTCCTTTCGACCGTAGTGCGACGAAGTGGAGAAATCTGTGGTAAAGATATTGAGTTTAAAATTTATTTGTAATAGGCGATCAAGGTGTATTGTAATAGCGTAACGATACAATCGTTAAGCTATTCTGCACGCGTTAGAAACGCGCGCAAACATGGATGTTGTTCAGCACAAATAAACCACGGTCTCCAATAAACTAGCCCCGATAGAACGGAAAGCCCGGAGCGAAGCATGAGTGAGGACTTGCAGTGAAAGCGGGACCGAACCCGACCTACAACCACAGGTAGTGCGCTTCAAAATAACAGGAAGACTAAATAGGAAAGATCAAAGCTTAGATGTTTAAAGATGTCTTTATAAATGGTGCGCATTAAACGATACAATCATTAAACTATTTCTGCACGCGTTAGAAACGCGCGCAAGCCTCTGAAATTGTAAGCGCGGCTAACCAGATTTAAAATTATATATTTATTATTGCGTTTTAACCCTTCACCCAACCAAATGAAGCGACTTTTACTGTCTATATTATTCTTCTTAAATGCTTATTATACCAATGCCCAGGTGCTTTTAGGGATACCGCAAGTGGTAAACTACAATAACGAGCAGTATAATGGTGGCATTCAGAACTGGGATGTAGAGCAGGATAAAAATGGCATCCTTTATTTTGGTAACAATGAGGGACTGCTAACTTTTAACGGCCGCTATTGGAACCTCTTCAAATTACCCAATTTTACCTCCGTACGTTCGGTGGGGATTGATTCCAAAAACCGCATTTATGTAGGTGGACAAGATGAGTTTGGTTATTTCTACCCCAATGCACAGGGTGTTTTAAAATATACTTCACTGTTAAACCTATTGCCCGAAAATATGCGGAAACTAGCCGATATCTGGGGTGTTTCAGTGGTTCAGGATGAAGTATTTTTTAGGTCGATACATGCTATTCTGCATTATAAAGACGGGGTAATTAAAAGTTATAAAACCAATACCAACTGGATGTTTATGGGGACTGCAAAAGGTAAAATCTTTTCGCAGTCGTCTGATTCGGGCCTGATGATTTACGATCATGGCATGTGGAAACCATTTTGTAAGGACAGTGTTTTAAACCGCTCCGGTATTACCGCTGTATTGCCCTATAGTGGCGATACTTTACTGGTTTCGATGTTAAAAAAAGGATTGTTTTTGCTTATTAACCATCAACTAAAACCTTTGACCAGCAGCTTAAACCAGGTTTTTTTAAACGAAAGGATTTATTTTGCAACCCAGCTCAGTTCAGATTTATATGGGGTAGCCACCACTTCTGGTGGGGTGTATATTATGAATAAAAAGGGCAATCTGGTGCAAAAATACAACTATAAGGAGGGCTTACAGAATAACAATGTAAGGGGTATACTGCTGGATAAGGATAAAAATATGTGGCTGGCCCTCGACGATGGGATTGCTTACGTGGCCATTAATAGTGCCGTAAAAAGCATTTCTCCCGATCGGAATAAACAGATTACCAGTTACGCTTTCCGTAAATATGGCAAATCGATTTATATTGGTACCTCTAACGGTTTGTACCAGGCCAAAATTAATACGGCAATGCCAGATTTAAGCTATTCGCCGGCTAATTTCGAAGAGGTAAAGAACAGCAAAGGCCAGGTATGGGGATTGGATGAAATTAATAACCAGCTGTTAATGGCTCATGAAGATGGAACCCTGCTGGTGAAAGATAATATTGCCACCCCGCTTTATAGCTTAATTGGTACCTGGATGTACCAAACCATAGATAATGTTTATCCAAGCAAAGAGGTCATAGCCGGTACTTATGCCGGATTACAGGAACTCACCTATGATGGAAGCCGCTTTATAAATGGTGGTAAAATTGCAGGTATTAACGAAACGCTGCGGTTTATAGTTGCCGATAATAATAATCCCGATCAGATCTGGGCTTCGCATCCTTACCATGGTGTATATAAAATAGAACTCCAGCCCGATCATAAAAGTATTTTGCATACCACCTTATTCTCCGATCGGGATGGCTTACCAACCAAGCTTTACAATTATGTATTTCATATTAAAAACAGGGTAGTTATTGCCACCACAAGCGGAATTTTCGAATACAATGCTGCAAGCAAAAAGTTTATCCGTTTTAAATTGTTCGGCTCAGCCCTTAATGGTATTCCTATTCAATATCTGAAAGAAGATAATGATGGTAATATCTGGTTTGTGACCAATAAGAAGGTTGGCGTTATCGATTTCCATAGGCCAAACGGCAAAACTCCCTTCAGTGTTTTATACCTGCCTGAGCTGAATGGCAAAGTGGTTGGTGGTTTCGAATCGATATACGCACCCGATAGTCAGAATATATTTATCGGGGCCAACAAAGGCGCTTATCATATCAATTACAAAAAATACATTCAGAATATCACCCGGCCAAACGTAGTATTGGGCACCGTAAAATTAATGGGCAATAAAGATAGTGTGGTTTTTGGCGGCTATTTTGTAGATAAAGGAAGCATTATGGCCAAGCAGGATTTACAAGACATCCCTGAGTACGTAAACAGCTTAAATTCTATCCATTTCGAATATGCCTCTACGCTTTTTGAGCACGATAAAAACATTAAATTCAGTTATCAGCTTGCCGGCTTTGATAGCGAATGGTCTTCCTGGAGTACGAAAAGTGAAAAAGATTATACCAATTTACCGGCCGGAAAATATACGTTTAATGTGAAGGCGAGTACGGGTATCAGTAACGAATCGGAGGTGGTAAGTTATACTTTCGTGGTGCTGCCGGCCTGGTACAATACCATTTGGATGCGGATTGTTTACCTGATTTTAGTTGTAATGGCCATAAGGTTAATTATCAGGTGGCAAAAAACGAAACACATTAAAGAGCAGGAACGCATGAGCTACCTGCACCAGCTGGAGCTTGATCGAAATGAAAAAGAAATTGTGCGGCTGCAGAACGAAAAGCTCGAAGCCGATGTAAATTATAAAAACAAAGAGCTTTCTACCATGACCATGCACTTGGTGCAACGCGGTAAGGTGTTGGCCAAAATTAAGGAAGTGATATCTGCGGTAATTAAAAACCACGACCTTAATGAGAGTTCGCCAAGTTTCAGGCACCTGATCAGGCTGATTAAGGATGTAGAGAAAAAAGACCAGGAACTGGATCACATGAGTGTACACTTCAATCATGTAAATACCGAATTCTTTACCCGACTAAAAGACCTTTATCCAGACTTAAGCCAGAATGATCTGAAATTCTGTGCCTACCTGTCTATGAACCTTTCTTCAAAAGAAATGGCCCAGCTGATGAACGTGACGATTAAAGCGATTGAAGTAGGCCGTTATCGCCTTCGGAAAAAACTTCAGCTGAAGCCTGAAACCAATCTGTATGAGTTTTTGATTGGAATAGCACGACAAAAAATGCCTTAAACGGATGTTTTTGTTACAAACGCTGCTCTTTTTGATTGAAATATTCAAGTATCTGTTATACAGATTTTTATGACTTGCCTGTAGGGCTTATGTAGGTCTGTTTTTTCTGTTCTTTATCCACTTTTAAGGCCGTTGTATGGTTGGTGTAGTAGGGTTAAATTCTGCTGTTGCTATGCACGTGTATAGATTTGATCCATGAACAGCAACCAGTAAGACTGTATCATGAACTAACCAAATTAATTCACTTAAAAGTAATTTCTATGAGAGGAAGATTTACATTCGTATTCTTCGTTTACTGTATCCTGGCATTACCGTTGGCCTTATTGGCTCAAGACATTCCGGTTACAGGAAAAGTAACAGAACAAAATGGTAGTCCGTTGCCAGGTGTAACGGTTCGGCTGGAAGGCACAACTAAGGCTGCATCTACTGATGCCAATGGTGTTTTCAGCATCCAGGCACCTGTTGGTGGAAAATTAAACATCAGTTTAATTGGTATGACCACACAAACGGTAACAGTTCCGGCAGGAGGCCGTATTAATATAGCCCTAATGGCCGGTTCGAAAGATCTGACCGAGGTAGTAGTTGTAGGTTACGGTACGCAGAAGAAAAGTGTGGTAACCGGATCTATTTCGAGCGTTAAGGCAAAAGATCTGGAAAGTATGCCCATCAATAGGGTGGAGCAGGCCTTACAAGGCAGAACCTCGGGTTTAACCATTGCCAGTGGTAACGGACAACCGGGTACTTCTTCTACCGTAAGGGTGAGGGGATATACTTCTTTCGCTTCAGGAGGTAACAACGATCCGCTTTGGGTTGTAGATGGAGTAATTGTAGATAATGGTGGCATTGGTTACCTTAACCAGGCAGATATCGAATCTATCGAGGTTTTAAAGGATGCGGCCTCGCAGGCTATTTATGGCGCCAGAGCAGCTAACGGCGTAATTATTGTTACAACCAAAAAAGGTAAAGCTGGCTTAATCAGCGTAAATTATAACGGTTTTTACGGTACTTCCGCACCGGCTAAAAAACTCGATTTATTAAATGCTACGCAATATGCTACCATCAGAAACGAATCGGCAGCAAACTCCGGATTATCCCAACCTTATGCAAATCCTGCTGCTTTTGGTGCAGGTACCGATTGGCAGGATCAGGTATTTAATGATGATGCCCGCCGCCAAACGCATGAGTTTAGCGTTAGTGGAGGAAATGATAAATTTACCATCTACAGTTCGATGGGCTACATTAAACAGGATGGTATTGTGGCCAGCCCGATTTCTAAATGGAACAGGGCAAACGTAAGGATCAATTCAATATATAAACCTGCAAAATGGATTACTTTTGGCGAGAACCTGGGTTATAGCCACTCTGTAAACAGCAGTGTAGGTAATACCAATAGCGAATTTGGAGGACCGTTAAGCTCGGCCATTAACCTCGATCCGATTACACCGGTAATAGAAACTGATCCGGCTTTAATTGCCAAATCGCCTTACACCATTGCCAATACGCTCAGAAATCCGGATGGCTTCCCTTATGGTATTTCGCCTATTGTTGGTCAGGAAATGAGTAACCCCTTAGCTTATATACAAACCCGCCTGGGTAATTATAGCTGGGATCATAACATTGTTGGTAACGCTTTTGCGGAGATTGAACCGATTGCCAATCTGAAATTCAGATCAAGTTTAGGTACTAAGGTTGCGTTTTACGGCGGCGATTCTTATACACCGCTTTTTTACCTGAACTCTTCTTCTAAAAATGATAAAAAATCGTTCTACCGCGAAATTAACACGGTATTAAACTATAACTGGGAAAATACTTTAAGTTACGCGCGCAATTTTGGTAAGCACCACGCTTTCATCATTTTGGGGCAGGGATATTACATGGATAATAACAGCAGAAGTTTAAATACCACGTATCAGAATATTATTGCCAATAGCTTCTACGAAGCAAATTTAAATTATGACCCGGGAACCGCGAATAAACTTGTAGGCGGTGGCGATGGAACATTACATGTGGTAAACTCTTTATTTACCCGCGTTACTTACGATTATGATGAGAAATACCTGTTTACCGGTATTATGAGACGTGACGGTTCTTCTCGCTTCGGTACCAACAACCGCTTCGGATATTTTCCTTCATTCTCATTGGGTTGGGTGCCTTCAAAAGAGGCTTTCTGGAAAGAAAATGATATCGTAAATTTCTTGAAAATACGAGGAGGTTATGGGGTTACCGGTAACGATGCTTTGGGCGATTTCAGATATGTTTCTTTGGTAAGCAGCGGCCGTAACTATACTTTTGGTACGACTGATCAGAGCGTAATCGGCTGGAGTCCTGCTGCATTATCGAACCCGGATTTGAAGTGGGAAGAAACCCGCCAAACCAATATCGGTTTTGATGCGACCTTATTTACCGATTTCACCCTGTCTGCAGAGTATTTCAAGAAGAAAACTGTAGGAGTATTGCAAACGCCTGATATTCCACTGTATGTGGGTGCAGCCGGTGGGCCAACGCAAAACGTAGGCGATATGCAAAATACCGGTTTTGAGTTTGAACTGGGATACCGAAAAAAAATCGGTGAATTTAACCTGGGTGTAAATGGAAACATATCATTCCTTAAAAACAAAGTGACCAGGTTATTACCAGGTAAAACCTTCATCGAAGATAATGCGCAAAGCTTTCAAACCATGGGTAACTTTACCAGAACTGGCCTGGGCAGATCTTTCAACGAATATTATGGTTATGATATGCTCGGTATTTTCCAAACTCAGGCAGAAATTGACAGCTACGTTGGTCCGGCAGGGACTAAATTACAGCCAAATGCCAAACCGGGTGATATTAAGTTCGCGAATTTAAATGGAGATAATGAAATCAACTCATCAGACAGGACATTTTTAGGCAGCCCAATTCCGAAATATACTTACGGCATCACCATTAACCTGGCTTATAAAAACTGGGATCTGGTTGCTTTTGGTAATGGTGTTGGCGGAAACCAGATTTTTCAGGGTTTACGTCGTTTAGATGTTACCTACGCCAACTGGCAGACCAAGATATTAGATCGTTGGACACCAGCCAGCCCATCTACTTCAATGCCGCGTATTGTAGAATCTGATCCAAATGGAAACTATATTAAATTCTCTAAACTGTACCTTGAAAAAGGCGACTATTTCAGGTTAAAAACCTTACAGGTGGGTTATACCCTCCCTCAAAATGTTTCGAAGAAAATTGGTGCACAAAAAGTTAGGGCTTACCTGATGAGCGAGAATTTATGGACCATTACCCAATACACGGGATATGATCCGGAAATCGGTGGAACGGTATTGGGTGTAGACCGTGGTGTTTACCCTCAGGCACGTTCATTTATGATTGGTTTAAACGTTGGATTTTAATAGTTGAATAATGAAAAAGAATATTCTTTATATCGCGGCTATTGTCGCTTCATCGCAATTGCTTCTCTCTTGCAAAAAACAGCTGGATGTAAACCCTAGAGACCGCATTTTGGAAACAGGTTATTATAAAACGCCTGCTGAAGCATTAACATCACTAATCTCGGTGTATGATGTTCTGGGAAATCAGTCTTCAGGATACCTTACCAAGGTGAATATTTTATCGGCAGGTTCTGATGATCATTTTGCCGGAGGTGACTCGCCATCCGATATTGGCGATTTACAAACGATTAATAACTATACCCTGACTTCTACCTCAGGGGCGGCCAGCCACTTATGGGGCAAAGGCTTTACCGGCGTTTACCGGGCAAATGTATTTTTGCAAAAAGTAAATGGTGCAGGTTTAGATGAAGCCACTAAAACACGGTATATCGCCGAGGTAAAAACTTTAAGGGCCATCTATTATTTCGATCTGGTGAGGTTGTTCAAGAACATTCCGTTATTAACCGATGTGGTTGAGCCGAGTGCCATGTTTGATGTATTACAGGTTCCTGCAGATCAGGTTTATGCTTTGATCGTTAAAGATCTATCAGAAGCTATACCCAACCTGCCTACTACGGTTCCTGTCGCGTCTCAGGGTGGACGGCTTACCCAGGGAGCTGCACACGCGGTTTTGGGTAAAGTATACATGTGGCAACAAAAATGGGCTGAAGCTGCGGCAGAATTTGCTTTGGTAAACGGACCTGCTCCGGGTGCCAGCACCTATGGTTATAAATTATTGCCCAACTTCGCCGATTTATGGAACGTTAAAAATAAATTCAATTCAGAGTCGGTTCTCGAAATCGTGTACAATACTACCTCTGATATGGGATGGGGTACCGTTGGCAGTCGCGAAGGAAACGTCATGAGTATTTTGGTAGGTCCGCGTAACTATGTGCCTGTAAATGCCGCGCTGGCACCTGATTATATCTCGGGCTGGAGCTTTTTGCCTTTTACCAAAGATTTCTTTGATCAGATTCATTTCGACCCCAGGAATAAAGCAACTGTAGCAAATTTGGACAGCTTGGAAAAAGCGGGTATTGTAACTTATAAGCATGCATATGCTAATACGGGATACTTTATAGAAAAATATGCCGGCCGTAATTCTACAAAAGCGACCACTGGCCAGCTGGAACTTAATTTTGGTCAGGACATGTACGAAATCCGTTTAGCCGATACTTATTTGTTAGAAGCAGAAGCACTGTTAAAAAGTGGTGCGGGTGTTGGTGCCGGAACTAAAGCTTATACAATGTTTAACGCCGTAAGGGCAAGGGTGGGCCTGAATCCATTACCGGTAACCATGGATAATATTATGCGTGAGCGCCGTTTAGAGCTTGCTGCAGAAGGACACCGCTGGTTTGATCTGGTACGCTGGGGCCTGGCACCAACAGTATTAGCTGGTAAAGGTTTTAAAGCAGGCAGAAACGAGATATTTCCAATTCCGGAAAGGGAACTTGCCAATACCAAAATTGTACAAAGTAAAGAGTGGGGCGGCACTAAATAAGCTCGAATATTATATCCTTAAAGTTTAATTGTTACAGGGAGAAAGCCAAGTCTTTCTTCCTGTTTTTTATCAGATTATTTTTCTTATATGCTAATTACCAAGTCCATTGGACTCTTAATAAGTTGTGCTTTTACTTTTTCGGTTATGGCGCAAAGCCAGCCACAGGTATGGCTAACCAAAGCCGATCGTACAGCCCTGTTTACCCGTCAGACTGCAGGTTTAAGACTGTCTGCAGCCAAAAAAAAACAGCCTGTAATTGCAATAAACGATAAAAAAACCTTCCAAAGTATAGATGGTTTTGGCTATGCATTAACCGGGGGTAGTGCGCAGCATATTGTTAAAATGTCGGCGCCGGCAAGAGCGGCCTTATTGAGAGAGTTGTTTGCTACTGATGGAAACAATATCGGTGTAAGCTACATCAGGTTGAGCATTGGTGCATCTGATTTAAACGAAAAAGTATTTTCTTATAACGACATTACTGAAGGGCAAACCGATGTGGAGCAGGCTAAATTTGATTTAGGCCCTGATCAGGCAGATGTTATTCCGGTAATGAAGGAAATCCTGGCCATTAATCCTAAAATTAAAATAATGGGTTCGCCATGGTCTCCTCCCTTATGGATGAAAACAACATACGATGCCCGCGGGGGGATGCTTAAGCCGGAGTATTATGCTGCTTATGCTAAATATTTTGTGCGTTATGTACAGGAAATGAAAAAGGAGGGGATTTCTATTGATGCCATCACGGTGCAAAACGAACCTTTACATCCGGGCAATAACCCGAGTTTGTTTATGGCAGCACCAGATCAGGCGCTATTTGTAAAGCGGTTTCTAGGCCCCGCTTTTGCAAAAGCCAGCATTAAAACCAAAATTATTGTTTACGATCATAATGCCGATCGGCCCGATTATCCGATCAGTATTTTGGATGATCCGGAAGCTAAAAAATATATCGATGGATCTGCTTTCCATCTTTACGGGGGGAAAATAGAAGCACTCAGCGATGTGCACAATGCCCATCCAGATAAAAATGTTTATTTTTCTGAGCAAATGGTGGTAGAACAGCCTGATGCTACGACTATTGATATCGTAAATCCGGTAGCGCGTTTAATTATTGGCGCCACACGTAACTGGGCCAAAAATGTATTGGAGTGGAACCTCGCTGCCGATCCTGAAAATAAACCCTATACTGATAGGGGAGGTTGCTCGATGTGCCAGGGTGCAGTTACCATTAACGGCGACCATTATAGCCGCAACCTGGCCTACTTTTCCATTGCCCATGCCGCTAAGTTCGTAAGGCCTGGATCAGTAAGGGTTGCATCTAACGAGCCTGAGGGTTTGGCTAATGTTGCATTTAAAACACCCGAAGGTAAACATGTACTTATTGTGGCCAATACGGGCAAAGCAACTGCAGCATTTAACATTAGCCTAAAGGGCAAAAGCTATGCTGCGGCGCTCGATAAGGGTGCAGTAGCTACTTATATCTGGTAATTTTAATCAATCAACTATGTTTTTTAAAAGATCTATATTATCTGTTTTTCTGTTCAGCAGCATTTCGTTTACCGGTTTTAGTCAGGGTTTTTTAAAAGCATCAGGCACAAAAATTATTGATGGGCAGGGCCAGAACGTATTGTTGCGCGGCATTGGTCTGGGTGGCTGGATGTTGCAGGAAGGCTACATGCTAAAAATTAATAAAGAGTCGCAGCAGTACCGCATCCGCGAAAGGATTACCGACCTGATGGGGCCAAAGCAAACGCAGGAATTTTATGATGCCTGGCTGGCTAACCATACGCGTAAAATTGATGTTGATTCGATGAAACGCTGGGGTTTTAACTCCATCCGCTTACCCATGCACTATAATCTTTATACCCTGCCGGTTGATCAGGAGCCTGTGGCTGGTAAAAATACCTGGCTCGAAAAAGGTTTTGCCTTAACCGATAGTTTGCTCAACTGGTGCAAAGCCAATAAAATGTACCTCATTTTGGATTTACATGCTGCACCTGGCGGACAGGGTAACGATCTAAACATTGCCGACCGTGATCCGTCGAAACCCTACCTGTGGGATAGTAAGGCCAACCAGGAGAAAACCATAGCCCTGTGGCGGAAATTGGCCGAACGTTATAAAAATGAGCCCTACATCGGTGCCTATGATATTATAAACGAACCCAATTATGGTTTCAGTAATCCTGAGGAAGATAAAAACGGGACCCATGAGAAAGTGAATGCCCCTTTAAGAAAACTGATGGTTGCGATTACCAAAGCCATCCGCGAGGTAGATCAGCAGCACCTCATTATTATTGAAGGTAACGGTTGGGGCAATAATTACAACGGTATTTTTCCACTCTGGGACAAAAACATGGCCTTAAGCTTTCATAAATATTGGAACTATAACGATCAGGCTTCCATAGCGCACATCATCAAAGCCCGCGATGAGCAAAATGTACCCGTTTGGCTGGGCGAAACAGGCGAAAATTCAAACGTTTGGTTTACCGATGCCATCCATCTGTTAGAAAAAAACAACATTGGCTGGTCGTGGTGGCCTTTAAAGAAAATGGGTGCTAATAATCCGATGGAAATTAAATCGAACCCCAATTACGATGCGCTGGTTAAATACCTGAACCAAGGCGGTAATAAACCTAAAGATAGCAACGTATATAGTGGCCTGATGGAAGTGGTCATTTATTCGAGGTTAGAAAATACCATTATTCACCATGATGTAATTGATGCGATGATCCGCCAGCCTTTTAGCAATGAAACCAAGCCTTTTAAAGCCAATTCAGTTCAGGATAAAAGTATTATCTACGCCGTTGATTATGATTTGGGAAAAAACGGATTTGCTTATTTCGATCATGATACGGCCGATTACCACACGGTTACCAATAAGCGGACGGCTGGAAACCGCGGCGGCATTTACCGCAATGATGGTGTGGATATTGCCAAAGATTCTCTTCAGTACGAAAAATATTATGTAAACCACATCGAAAAAGGAGAGTGGTTGCAATACACAGTTAAGGTGGCACAAAAAGGTAACTATACATTAAAAATCAATGTAGCGGCAGATCAGGCCAACGGACGGATCAACATTTTAATTGATGGTAAAACCATCGCCAGTGATGTAGTGGTTCCCAATACCGGCAATATGAAAAAGTTTGCTACTTTCGAAATCAAAAATGTGCCTTTAAAGGCTGGGTGGCAAAAAATTAAGGTATTCGCCGCTAATGGTGGTTATAATTTTAGTTATATTCAGTTTATAAAATAAAGACAAAAAATTATTTTGAAAGGTATAAAACGGATCCTCATTATTTTGGGCGTGATGGCGGGAGTAGTCATGATCCTTTCAAGATGTATGAATACGGACGATGATTTACCAAAAGACATTAGGGGTGAAGCTTACACCGGTGCTGCCACTTGTGTGAAATGCCATCAGGAGATTAAGCAGTCTTTTGCGCATGATGCACATGGTTTAAGCTCTAAACCTGTGTACGACCAGAAACTGTTAAAGGTTTTTGCTCCCGATGCTAATGTATTCAACTTTGATGTACACCAAAAAGTGGTTATTGAAAAAAGAGCTGGTGGCATTTTTCAGGTCGCTTATGCAGATGGAAAAGAAGTACGCGCCGAAAAGTTTGATATGGTATTTGGTTCGGGCGAAAAAGCCTATACCTATGCTTATTGGAAGGGTAAAAAGCTTTACGAGCAACCACTTTCCTATTTCTCTTCAATCCGGAACTGGGCCATTAGTCCGGGTTTTACCAAACAAACCTTCTATTACGATAGGCCAATTGGCAACCGATGTTTAGAATGCCATGCTTCGTACGTAGATAAAAAAGTAATCCAAACTTCAGGTGTTTCTACTGATGAGGAGTTGGAGCGTGGTACACTGATTTACGGTATAGATTGTGAACGTTGCCACGGACCTGGCCGTAAACATGCCGTTTTTCACCTCGAAAATCCAGCAGAGAAAACCGCAAAATTCATCACCATTTATAAAACGCTAAGCCGTAAACAAAAGATGGATGCCTGCGGGGTATGCCACTCCGGCAATTCCTTGGTTGCCCAAAAATCGGTTTTTGGTTTTACCCCTGGCGATAATTTAGATGATTACTACGCACAGGATTTTGTGGGTTTTGGTGGTGGCGATCCGGATGTACATGGCAACCAGACCAGCATGTTAATGGGAAGCAATTGTTATCGGAAAAGCAAAGACATGACTTGTCAATCGTGCCATAATACCCATGAAAATAGTAAGGGTAATTTAAAAGTTTACTCACAACGTTGTATCAGCTGTCACCAAAGTACAAAGCACAGTGAGGTTACTTTGGCAAAAGGATCGCTCAATGCAAACTGCATCGATTGCCATATGCCTAAAGAAGCTTCTAAATTAATTACCTTTCAGCAGGCAGGTAAAGATGATTTAAGTCCTTACCTTTTACGTTCACACCGTATTGCTATTCATCCCTAGATTAATCCATAAAATCCCAAAATTTATTAAGAAATCCTCCATTATCCAATAATAGGAGTTTGATTTCGTACATTTGGTTTCTAACATAAAAATTCGATAGTAGCCAATATGTCCATAAAATACTACTTAGCCTTATTTTGCCTCCTTTTTCTATCCACCTCTATTTTTGCTCAAAAGAAATTTACCCTTAGCGGCACGATCCGTGATGCAGGTACCGGCGAAACCTTAATTGGTGCTACGGTAAGGATTTCAGGAGCTTCTAACGCAGCTACTTTAACCAATAATTATGGATATTTCGCTTTAACGCAGCCCGAAGGAACCTACACGGTGGCAGTAAGTTATACAGGTTATACCGCTTTGGTTAAAACCATCAATTTAACAAAAGATACCAAGTTAAATGAAGAATTACGAAGTGCAAACGATCTGGCTGATGTAACGGTTAGTGCCAGTAACCGTAAAAATGAAAATGTTAAAAGTGCGCAGATGGGGCTGGAAAGAATTGATATGAAAACGCTTAACTCCATTCCGGTATTGCTTGGAGAAAAGGATATATTAAAAACGATCCAGCTCTTGCCAGGTGTAAAATCAGGTGGTGAGGGGAACACGGGTTTCTATGTGCGCGGTGGTGCTGCCGATCAGAATTTAATCATTTTAGATGAGGCTGTGGTGTACAATTCTTCGCATCTTTTAGGCTTTTTCTCCACCTTCAATGCCGATGCGATTAAGGATGTAAGTTTATACAAAGGTGGCATGCCTGCGCAGTATGGCGGTCGATTATCGTCTGTTTTAGATGTAAAAATGGATGATGGAAACAATAAAGAATATAAATTTCAGGGCGGTATTGGGTTAATCGCTTCACGTTTGAAAGCAGAAGGCCCTATTGTGAAAGACCGTGGCTCATTTATGGTGAGTTTCCGTAGAACCTATATCGATCTGTTTTTAAGGGCTTCGCCAGATTCGTCTGTTAATGGCAGTACCCTAAATTTTTATGATATCAATGCAAAGGCAAATTATAAAATCAACGATAAAAATACCATCTATATTTCGGGCTATTTTGGCAAGGATAATATTGGTGTGAAGGATTTGTTTGAAAACAACTGGGGTAACGTAACTACCACTATCCGTTTAAACCACATTTTTAGCGATCGTTTATTCTCCAACACATCGTTCATTTACAACAATTATAATTATACTGTTCGTTTGCTCAACGATGCGACTAATTTTAAGGCCACTTCGCTGGTGCGCGATTTTAATTTTAAAGAAGATTTTCAGTATTTCAGTAACAAGCATATCCTCAGGTTTGGGCTAAATGCTACCCAGCACCGCATTTCGCCGATTGATATTGATAGCGATGCTTCTTCGCAGGTGAATTCGCTTTCGCAAGAGCGCAGGTATGGAATAGAATCTGCTGCTTATATTGCTGATGAATGGAGTGTAACTGAACACCTCAACTTTTTATATGGTGTAAGGCTGGCTGCTTTCTCTTTAATGGGGCCTGGTAATTTTAATACCTACAATGCGGCAGGCGAAATTACCTCCACAGAAAATATAGCTAAAGGCAAATTCTATAAAAACTATCTCAATCTGGAGCCTCGTTTTTCGGTGAGTTACCTGCTTAATGAACAAAACTCAATTAAAGCATCCTACAATCGTAATACGCAGAATGTTCACATTTTAACTAATGCTACATCCAGCTCGCCAACCGACCAGTATGTGCTGAGCAGCAATAACATTAAGCCCGAAATTGCCGATCAGGTAGCCTTAGGTTATTTTAAAAACCTCAAGGAGAACACCTATGAATTGTCTGCCGAAATTTATTATAAATGGCTTCAAAACCAGATCGATTACAAGAATGCTGCCCAATTGCTTGCCAATTCGAATGTAGAATCGGAGCTGATTTACGGTATAGGCCGTGCTTATGGAATGGAATTGTTTTTTAAAAAGAAATTTGGTAAGCTGAACGGTTGGGTGGGTTATACCCTATCGCGAACGGAACGTAAATTTACCGAACTGAATAACGGCAAATATTTTCCGGCAAGGCAAGACCGCACGCATGATATTTCATTGGTTGGCATTTACAACATGACCTCAAGGTGGACTTTTTCATCGAGCTTTATTTATAGTACAGGTAATGCAGTTACTTTTCCTGCAGGAAAATATACCATCGGTGGACAACCCGCTTATTATTATACCCAGCGTAATGCAGGCCGTATGCCTTACAACATGCGTTTAGATGTAAGTGCAACGTTAGCAGGCAAGAAAAAGGGTAAATACCAATCGAGCTGGAATTTTGGTATTTACAATGTGCTTGGACGTAAAAATCCTTACTCTATAGAATTTATCACCGATCCTGAAAATCCGAACAAAACTGCTGCGCAGCAAACTTCACTTTTTGGCCTTATTCCTTCTGTTACCTGGGATTTTAAATTTTAACACCATGAAAAAACTAACGATATATTTTGCCTTATTTACGCTGTGTCTCGCTTCATGTAAAAAAATTATTTCCATTGATACGGAAAATGCCGATCCACAGGTTGTTATTGAAGGAATTATAAATAACCAGTTGATTGATCAGGAAATTAAAATCAGCAAAACGATAGGTTATACCGAGGAAAATGTTTTTCCAAAAATTTCAGGTGCTACGGTTACCGTAACCGATAGCAAAGGCAATACGTTTATATTCAAAGAAGGAACTAAGCCTGGTACTTATATTAACCGCATGAAAGGGGAGCCTGGTGTTACCTATAACTTAAATGCAATTGTTGAAGGACAAAACTATACAGCCAGTTCTAAAATGCCTAATGTCGTTAAATTGGACTCAATCGGGATTATTAATAACGTTTTTTTTGGGCGTGAGCGCAAAACAGCGGCCGCTTTCTTAAAAGATCCGGTTAACGAGGTTAATTTTTACCATTTTAACCTATATGTAAATGGTGTGCTATCAAGGCGCTATTATGCTTATAACGACAGGTTAACCAACGGTAATGATTTACGGATCCAGCTCTTCTTTAAACCCAACAATGACCATGACAGTGATGAGCTGAACACCAATGATAAGATTAAGGTTGAAATGGAATGTATTGACAGTAATATTTTTAATTATTGGTATGCATTGAGTCAACAGTCAGACCGTGGACCTAACCAGGGTACCACACCGGCCAACCCCACATCAAACATTACCAACAATGCCCTGGGTTATTTTAGTGCAAACACTTATCAGGTACTTACCACTACGGTAAAATAAGCATTATTAAAACTCCTGTTCAGATTTTACTGTTAAATGAATATGAAAGTATTTATAAGCGGCAACATTGCTTCGGTTGGTTTAAAGCAACTGGAAGAAAATAATATAACAATTACCCAATGGAAAGAAAACAGGCAGATTACGGCTGAAGAGCTGATTGAAGCCTGTAAGGATCAGGATGCTTTGGTCAGCGTAGGCCCTAATAAATTGAATGCCGGATTTTTAAATGCCTGCAAGCACTTAAAGGTGATTGCGCTGCATTCAGTAGGTTTCGATCAGGTTGATTTGGATACCGCTAAAAAATTGAATATCCCCATTGGTAATACACCTGGCGTTTTAAGTGCGGCAACTGCTGATACGGCTTTTTTACTGATGCTGGCCGTATCGCGAAAAGCATTTTTTTCGCATAAGAAAATCATTCAGGGCGAGTGGAAGAACTATGAGCCTTCGCCGGAACTAGGCATTGAAGTAAAAGGCAAAACACTCGGTATTTTTGGGCTGGGTAAAATTGGTTTAGAAATGGCAAGAAAATGTGCTGCAGCCTACCAGATGAAGGTGATTTACCATAACCGCTCGCGTAATGAAGAAGCTGAAAAAGAAATCGACGCAGAATATGTATCCTTCGAAACGCTTTTGGCCCAAAGTGATGTGCTTTCTATCCATACAGCGCTAACGCCCGAAACCAAAGATAAATTTACCATTGATGTGTTCAGGCAGATGAAACCCAATTCAATTTTCATCAATACAGCCAGGGGTGGTATTCATAACGAAAAGGATTTAATCACAGCCCTGGAAGAGAAAATAATATGGGGAGCTGGTTTAGATGTAACCAATCCAGAACCGATGGATAAAAATAACCCTTTATTAGCCATGGAAAATGTTGCTGTTTTACCACATATTGGTTCAGCTACCGAAGAAACGAGAGCAGCGATGGCCAAAATTATTGTGCAGAATGTTGTGGCAGGGTTGAAAGGGGAGCAGTTACCGTTTGAGGTGAAGTAGAATGATGTAAGATTTAAGATGTGAGATGTGAGATGGAGGATGGGAAATAAGCCAATTTCATCATCACCTTACATTTTCCATTTAGGCTATTAACCTGAACTAAATAATTATTATTTAATTAAAAATACTTTCTTATAGACGATCTATCCATGACCGATTCGTCATGCTGAACTTGTTTCAGCATCTTTTTAGCAGAAAAGACCCTGAAATGAATTACCTTCGGTGAGCTCGCCAATGCTCGGTTCAGGGTGACGGTCGCTTGATTAAAAAGCCGATATAAACTACCTAGAGAGAATATTAATAATCCACTCAGGCTATTAACAATTTGTGAGAGGTGAAATGGATGAGGGCAGAAATAATTCCATCATCCATCTCACATTTTCCATTTTACTTAACCAAGTACTTAAATACTGATCTTCCTAAATTACCATTGGCATCTATTCCTTCAATAATTACTTTGTACTGTCCTTTACCATCCGCATTGTAATATTCAAAAGAAGCATTACCTGTTGCATCCGTAACTACTTTAGGGTTCCAGTAAATAGTGGTTCTTAAGTCGTTCCGGTTCATGCTGGCAGGTACATCATATTTAGGTGAATAGAATTGTTTTTCTTTGTTATAACCTTGTGGCGAGAAGGTAAGTTCGTAGTATTTTGGAAGCATATCCATTAACTGCGCTTTTGAAATCCTGGTTCCCTTTGGTGCTTTTTTTTGGTTAAATACAATTACACCGTTTATATTGTTGGCACGGTTTACCAGGCCTAAATCGTCTCTTAAAAATACTTCAACTGACTCGAGCATGTTAACATCTATGGTATTAATCTGGTTTACATCCACATTCATACCGTTAATGAAAATACCCATCGGGATTTTTTTACCCTGGTTGTAATCGCGGGTTACGTAAAAGTTATTATCGGCAAAAGTAACCCCCGCCAGCATACCCTGTAAACAGTTAATCAATAAACCGCAGCCCTTAAATCGGTCGCCACTCACTTCATGGTCGGCCATCTGGCTAAGCCCGCTCAATGCAGGATAATCCTTATGGCTTACTTTCGGAATGGCTGCGGCTTTAATGTTTACATCTTTTAAAGTATGTAGGTAAGCGTATTGTTTTTTACTATTATCCAGGTAACTGGTCAAAGTACTATCAATATTTAAAACCTCTTCGGCGGCACTAAAATTTCTGGTTAGTGTAGGTACCGGTGCACCATTTAAGCTCAAGGTCATGTTTTTATAGTTTGGATTATACTTGGCAGTAATGGTTACTTTCGATGAATCGTTAAATACCAGGTTCGAGAATTTAAAGTTTCCTACCGGATCTGTAGTGCCTTCCTGGTTAAAACGTTTATCAGGGATGCTTAACAGCAGGGCACCTTTTCTAACCGGAATACCATTGTTCTGACGTAAGATACCTGAAATTTCAATACCCTGTTCTGGTAAGAAATCAATTTTTGGCAGTTTATTGGCAATGATGTCGGTATATTTAAAACTGCGATAGCCCTGGGTGAGAAGCAATACATCTAAATCTGCATTTTTTCTGGCGTCGGGTGCATTAAAGTAATAATTGGCTTTTTCAATATAACCTTTAACATCGCTGCTTAATAACAGGCCTGTTAATATCGTGCTAGTTGCGTCTTCGCTTGATGGAACTTTGGTTTCATCTACAACCGCTACAGAAAAACTACCTTCTACAGGAGCACCATCTTTTTTGGCGGCCACATTTATCTTCACCTTTTTCTTAATTCCATACGTAGTTGCTGCACTGGAAAGCGTTACCGCCATGGTATTTTTGTGTTGAACGAAAACCAGTCGTTCACTCAGCGGTTTGCCAAATTCGTTAAAGAGCGTAAATTGTGCAATTCCATTTGGGAATTTAGATTTAAGCACCGTAGTATTATATTCTGTATTTGATAATGCTGTTTGCGCGCCATAGCAGATAACACCCTTACTCTGCGCGATCAGATAAAGCTTTTTTCCTTTGTTCTGTTCAAAAAAGGCATCATTAGCCAGGATTTTTATGGCAATATTATCCGGATTGCTATTGTCTATTTTCACAGCAACACCATTTGCAGCAACTGCAGGTAAATTATAAGTTTGAGTAGTGCCATCAGCATAGGTAACAGCAGCTTTGTAAGTTTTTCCCGCTTCTGCCAATAATTCAAAACTGCCCATTCCTAAATGCTGCGCTGCAAAGGTGGCAACCGTTTTGCCATCATTATCGGTTATGGTACCTTTTGAGTTAATACCTAAACCATCACTTTTAATGGCTTTAAATGCCACTTTATTGTTAAGGCCGGCAATTAAACTTCCACCTTCCGGGAAAAATTGAAAATCTTTGCTTAAGATAGCGTTTTTAAGCGGGAAGCTACTGCTTGCCACATCCTTATCGGTGGTATTAATGCTGGTAATCAGTTCGCCTTTTTGTAATTGATATTCTGCCTTTTGTGCATTGCTCATCGCAATGGTTAAATAGCCATTAGCATCTGTTGTACCCCTGCCTTTGGCAATAACCGTATAGCTGGTAACCACCTGCCAGCTCACATTTTTATTGGCGTAGGGTTTATTGTTGGCATCTTTAAATTGTACACGCGCATCAATTTTTTCCAACTTATCTGTAGAAGTATTTTTGTAAGTAATGTGGGTTTTTACCTCTTTATCAATGGCTTCGCCTACATAGAAGGTTTTGTTGAAATAAGCCGGGTCATCGCTGTTAAGCATCCATAAAGTATAAGCCCTGATGTGGTAATTACCTTGTTTATAGTTAATCTGATCTAATGGGAAACTGCCATAAGCAAAACCACCGGTTATGGGTAACTTTATAGTCTGGATCAGCGAATCTTTCTGGTTGATCACATCTACATAGATGATTTTACTGATGCCTGATAAAAAATTCTGGTTTTCGGTAACATAAGCTTTAAACCAAACTGTATCGGCTACGGCGTAATAAGGTTTGTCAAAATGAAGGTAAATCTTTTCAGCAGGGTAATCACTTAATACCTTACTGGTTTTGGCAATGATGCTGTTGATACTAATGGTATCGGTTTGAGCCGAAGAAGAAAAACTTAGTGTGGATAAAAGCGACAGTATTATAAACGATAATCTAAAAATCTTCATGGATTGGATATTAAAGCTCGTAAATATATCCAATTATAAATAGCTGTCCTAAATTGTATGGTGGTTTAACATTTTTTTACAAAAGATTCAGGTTCATTGGCTCACTTTTCATTGGTTCATTCCTTGCATGCCGTATTCTCCTGATTCGATAGCTATAGATTTGTTTCAGGATCTAATACATGGAGGCTTTTCAGGTGAATTGTTTAAATCGGTTAATAGGTAGTAGTTTTCAAACTAATCGCCACCGTCATTGCTTAGAAGGCTTTTTCAGCCGACGAAGCAATCTTTCGAGTTAAATTTATGTGTAAAGATTGCTTCACGCCATTCCACTGGCAGCGCTTCAGTTCGCAATGACGGATTTTTGTCATATAATATCTGCTATGAAAAAAATGTAAAACAAAAAAGGCCGCTAAATAAGCGGCCCGTTTTAATTATAATGGTGTTTGCCTGTTATTTCAATTCAATCAAGAACTCTTCTTTTGGTGTACGTACTTTTTTAAGGTTTACTAACCAATCACCCGCTTCGTCTCTGTATCCTAAAGGTAATAAAGTAACACTTTTTAAGCCTTTTTTATCTAAGCCTAAAAGTTCGTCTAAAGCAGGTCCGTTAAAACCTTCCATTGGTGTAGCATCTACTTTTAACACAGCAGCTTCTGCAATGGCAATACCGAAAGCAATATAAGCCTGACGGGCTGCATGGTTAAAGTTTTCTTCTGCTGTTCTGTTTAGAAGCATACCTTTAAGTTGTGTTTTGTAAGCATCTGTAGTATCCAATGGTAAACCACGCTCTGTATTCATTCTGTTGAAAACTTCGTCTATACCTTCTTCTGTATAATTTTCGTTTGCAGCAAAAATCAATAAGTGAGAAGAATCAATTACTTGCGATTGGTTAAAAGCAATCGGTGCAATTTTTTCTTTCAACTCCTGGTTGGTTACCACAATGATTTTAAAAGGCTGTAAACCTGATGACGTTGGTGCTAAATGTGCTGCAGCAATAATTTTATCAACCTTTTCTTGTTCAACAGGCTGACCATTCATTTTCTTAACGGCATAACGCCAGTTCAGGGCATCTATTAAGCTCATATTTTTGAAGATTTTTTTTAAATTTTATAAAGCAAATATGGAAATAAGGAATAGACCTATTGTTGATGTATGGTAAGAAAATATAATTTTGCTATTGGTTGCTGTCTTACCGACCGAAATAGAATTAGGAAATGAACGGGTTGTAGGGCTTGGCGGTTTTCAGCCCCGCTTTCGCTTATAGTCCTCGCTACGCTGCGGGCTATTCCGCTCAATCAGGTTTATGAACAAGGGTTCTGCGACCTGCAACCGCAAAAATGGCATGCTGTTTTGGCCCACCTAGCCCCGGTTGTAGCGTTACCCTGCAGCAACGAGGTACGAGGCAGCGAAGCGTAAAAGCGGAAAACGGGAAGAAACTTATTATTCTGTACAGACCTTGCGCTTCTTATAAAGAAAACTATCCTCGGTCTGTGTTCTCACAGAACGAAAAAGGGAATAATCAAGGCTGGTCTGTAGAGACACAAGCCAGGGAAAGCTTAAGGTACAAACCTTAAATCACTTCTAACCGGGAAATGATCAGATAACTTAGCCTGAATGATTTTGTAATTCAACACCTCAAGTTCTTTGGAAGTAGCAATATAATCGATCTGAAAATTGGGAAATTTGCCGTTATAGGTTTTACCGAAACCGTTGCCTTTTTTAATAAAACTATTATTTAAGCCGTCAGTAATTTGAGTAACCACGTAAGATGCCGGCGTATCGTTAAAATCGCCTGCTATAAGGTAAGGTGTTTTACAGGCGGCCATCTCCTTTTTCATAATATCTACCTGACTGCTGCGTTTGAGAAAGGCATTCTTAAGCATTCTTAAAATACGTTTAGAGGGCTGCAGTTCGGTATTCATTTCTTTAACCTTATCCAAATATTCGTAATCCTGCTTTTCAAAAGAAATAGACTGAAAATGTACGTTATAGATTCTCAGGGTTTTTCCCTTAATATTTAAATCGGCATAAATACTCATGTTATTGGAGAAGCCTTCAACAAAAGGGATTTTACCAGAATTTTCGATCGGATATTTAGAAAATATAGCTAAGCCAACGGCTTCATAATCATTTTTATCGATGGGTACAAAGTAATAATATTTCGTGTTTAGCAACGCTTTTAGGCTATCAACCGTATCAAAGGCACCTTTGTACCGGGTGTAAAATTCCTGAAAGCAGATAATATCCGGATTTTGGTCTTTTACTACCTGAAGCATCTTTTCCTTTACGGATTCGGTATTGTCTTCGCCATACAATTTAAAACTGTGTACATTGTATGTCATCATTCTGATGCTATGATCAACCTTTTCAGCACTGCCTTCATCACCACCAATGGCAAAGGTTGCTTTTAAGGTTTTAGCACCCATTGCGATTACCAGAATGGTAGCGATTGCAAAAATCCATTTCTTGCTTAAAAACCACCAAACCAAGAAAATTATATTCGCAAATAAGACAAACGGGTAAGCAAGCCCGAAAAAAGCAATAATGGCGTGTTTTCTCGGATCCATATTTCCGGCCAGCACCCCTAAAAGCAAAGCAATTGCCAATAGAATCGCGATAGGCAAGAGGAGCTTATCTATGAAACTGTATTTCTTCGCTTTCGTAGCCATTAATCTTTACTTGCCTTAAATAGTTTTTCCTTTTCTACAGTTGTTAATTTATCGTAGCCTGAAGTTGATATTTTATCTAAAATGGCATCTATTTCCTGTTGTGTTACTCCGCCTTTAAATTCAGGTTTTTTAACTGGTTTTTCATTCCGTACTACCTTTAATTTTGGCTTACGCTCAAATATCTTGCTCCAATCCCGTCCGTTCTGCAAACTTTTAATGAAGGTGAAACCTAAAAGTGCACCGCCAATATGCGCTAAACTTCCACCGGCATTTACAGAGCCGATAGCAATAAAATCCAGGATAAAATATACAATGGCGATCCATTTAATTTTAACCTCGCCAAAGAAAAGCAGCATAATGCTGTAATTGGGTACCAGCGTGGCTGCCGCGAAAATAATGGCCATTACGGCGGCCGATGCTCCGATAATCGTTACGCCAGCTAATCCATCAGCATAAACAGGTAATATATTTAATACAGCAAGAGCAAATAAACCGCCAAACAAGCCGCCTGCAAGGTATACAAAATGAAACTGCCTGCTTTTCAGGAAATTCATAAATATGTTGCCGAACCAAAATAAGCCGAGCATGTTAAACAAGACGTGGAGAATCCCGTCGTGAAAAAACATATACGTAAACAGGGTATAAAAACGTTCCGGTAATTTCGGAAGACTAGCCGGCAAGCCTACATATTCCCTGATCAATAAATTGGTATCGACAGGAATACGACCTAAAAAAACAACTACGCCAATAATGGCAGTAACTAAAAAAAGGATAACATTAATCCCGATGTAAAAGAACAATGGGTTGCCCGATTGAAAAACCTTGTATTTTAAATCTTTGAAAGTATTATTCATAGAGTGTATAAAATGTATCGTTTTTATCTTTCCATATTTTAACCAGTATAAAGCCAATTAAGGCACCTCCCAGGTGTGCATAATGGGCGATGGAATCGCCTTCAAACTGGGCAACACCCAAAGATAACTCTACTAAAATATAAATGGGTATAATATATTTAGCTTTTACAGGAACCGGGATAAACATAATCAGTAGTTCGGCATTTGGATAAAGCATGCCAAAAGCAACCAACAGACCAAAAATAGCACCCGAAGCGCCAACCATGCCACCAAAGTAGATGCTTCTAAGTGTAACGGCTTGTGCCATTGAAAGCTGTGAAGTATTAAATTCGCCCTGAAATAATGCGGCAAGGTTTATTTTTCCATTATTGGTGGCGCTACCTATAATTTGGTGTACCTCATAAGCCTGTACTGCCCACTGTAGGGCCAATGCTCCCAAACCAGTAATAAAATAAAAAATGATAAACTTTTTGCCGCCCCATCTCGATTCAAGGATGCTTCCAAAGGAGTACAACGCAAACATATTAAAGAAAATATGCGCTATGCCACCATGCATAAACATGTAGCTAATGGGTTGCCATATCTCAAATTTAGGCGAATCAAAATAATAAACAGCTAAAATATCATCCAGATGAAGGCTAGTTAATAAATAAGTGGCTACGAAAAATAAGACGTTAATAATCAGTAGGTTTTTTACTACTGGTGGAATATATATGTTGTTCATTTAATTTAAAATGGGTTAACTGGTTAATTTTTAAATCGGTTAACTGTTTTTCATGTAATAGCCTCCTTTAAAGGGAGACAGATTTATTGCCAGATTTTATATTTAAGGGTCCCGAGGATTTAAACCTTCTGCTTCTGTCTGCTCCATATCTTCTGACCTCTAACTTCCCAACTTCGGTCTTCTTTTTACCATACAAGACATTTAAGGACATCAAAGCTTTAGTGCTTTCAACCAACTGCTTAGTCTGTCTGCTCCATATCTTTGTACCTCCGACCCTCGACTTCCCGACTCCAAACCCCCAACTCCAAACTCAAAAACCACTATCCCTTCTCAAACTTCTTATCCAGTTCTGCCAGGGTAATGGTTTGGATAATCGGTTTGCCACTTACACTAAAGTTAGGCGTTTTACAGGCAAAAAGCTCATCAATTAGTGTATTCATTTCTTCCTGACCGAGACTTGTCCCCGCTTTTATAGCACTGTTTTTTGCCAGGCTTCTTGCCAGGCTATCGCGTTTGCTCAATTTTAATTCTTGTTGTGAGTTTTTAAAGCCCTCAATCAATTGCTCAAATAATTGCGTTTCGTTAATATTGCTGCTGCCCAGATCAACCGGAACACCTTCTACTACCAACGTATTTTTCCCGAATTCCCGTACATCAAAGCCCAGGCTTTTTATATCATCCAGTAAACTTTTGGCCAGTTCGAAATCATTCGCATTTAGCGTAATGGTTTGCGGAAATAAACTCTGCTGCGATGCGCCTTTGCGGTCATCCAGATGTACGAGAAAACGCTCGTAAAGGATCCGCTCGTGTGCCATTTGTTGGTCGATCACCATCAACCCCGACTTGATCTGCGAAACAATATAGCGGTTATGCAATTGCATATATTGTTTCTGCTTCGTTTCCAAAACAGTTTCATCCTCATAAATAGAAGTTTGCTCTACAACAGGCTGTTCGGTTATATCGTAAAGCGAACCCCAGTTTTTAGCGCTCGGTTTTGCATCGTAATTTCTTGGCGAAGAGGCATAACCGGAGGTAGAACTGCTGTCATTCGCAAAAGGATTGAAATCAGGATTGAAATTAATACTCGGTGGTACAATATCTTCAACTGCCTTATGCGTAATCATATTGCTGAAACCAGTTTCCTGATCAAAATCCAGCGTCGGGGCAATATTATACCGGCCAATAGAACGTTTTACCGCCGATCTCATGATGGCGTAAATCGACTTTTCATCCAGATATTTAATCTCTGTTTTGGTAGGGTGTACGTTTACATCGATTTTTGAAGGGTCGATCTCGATAAACAATACATATAAGGGGTAACTATCATCAGGCAGTAACTCTTCAAAAGCAGAGCTTACTGCATGGTTTAAGTAGGGGTCTTTAATAAAGCGGTTATTTACAAAAAAGAACTGTTCACCCCTGGTTTTTTTTGCAAAAGCAGGCTTGCCGATGTATCCTTTTAAGTTAATAATCGTGGTTTCTTCCTCAACAGGGACCAAACGTTCGTTATAGTTGTTGCCAAAAAGATGGACGATGCGCTGTTTTAAGTTGCCCTTTGGAAGGTTGAAAATTTCAACCCCATCATGGTGCAGGCTGAAAAAAACACCTGGATGTGCCAATGCTACGCGTTGAAATTCATCTATGATGTGACGCATTTCTACCGGGTTGCTTTTCAGGAAGTTCCTTCTGGCTGGCGTATTAAAAAACAGGTTTTTAATGGAAATCTGCGTTCCGGGAGACGTAGCTACCGGTTCCTGATTGGTTACCTGAGCGCCTTCGATAGAAATGCAGGTGCCTATTTCATCTTCATGCCTGCGGGTTTTCATTTCTACCTGTGCAATGGCTGCAATAGAAGCCATGGCCTCACCACGAAAACCCATGGTACGGATGGCGAATAAATCTTCTGCTTTTTTTACTTTCGATGTAGCGTGGCGTTCGAAACACATCCTGGCATCGGTAACGCTCATTCCACAGCCATTATCAATAATCTGAATCAATGCCTTGCCTGCATCTTTTATTACCAGTTGAATCTTATCTGCACCAGCATCTATCGAATTTTCGAGCAATTCTTTTACCGCAGAAGCAGGTCGTTGAACCACTTCTCCGGCAGCAATCTGATTGGCAACAGCATCAGGCAATAAGTGAATAATATCAGTCATGTATTAAGGCAAAGTGAATTTGCTAAATTATGCAAAATAAGCTTAAAGAACCTGATTTGTTTAAAACTCAACATATAAATGACTGTGGATAAATAGAATTAAATGCTACAATCTATTGTCATCCTGAGCGGAGTCGAAGGATCTGGCGCAAGAATTAATTGCTACCTGTCATTCTGAACGCAGTGAAGAATCTTTAAGAAACAATTTGTTATTCCTGTCTTGTTTTTTGAAAAGCAGGGTTCTGCATCAATCGGTTCCGGTAGTCCTGCTGTACACTGTATCCCGATAGAAAAAATCGGGATGCCGTTCCCATCAGGTTTATTTTACCTAGGCCTGTCGTTCTGAACCTAGTGAAGAATTTTTGCTGGTTTACCGGTGTTTAATCAACTCAAGCTATATTTTCCGTGCTTTCTGTGTTTCCGTGGCAAAAAATTGTGGTATAGTTTAAGGTCATAGCGAGACGCTAAGACCAGGGTTGAGTTTTTTTGAAAAGCAGGGTTCTGCACCAATCGGTTTCGGTAGTCCTGCTGTACACTGTATCCCGATAGAAAAAATCGGGATGCCGTTCACATCAGGTTTATTTTACAAGGGCCTGCCGTTCTGAACCTGGTGAAGAATTTTTGCTGGTTTACCGGTGTTTAATCAACTCAGGCTATATTTTCCGTGCTTTCTGTGTTTCCGTGGCAAAAGATAACTTTTGTATAGGTCTTAGCGAGACGCTAAGACGAGGATTGGTAAGGTCAGGTGATGCTAAGACCAGGATTGAGTCGCCATTTCTGTAAAACCGAATTTACAAATCCAAATGCTTTCATTTTTCTATCTTTAGCGGAATGAAATCCATCTTATACAGTCTTTTTCTGGCATTGTTGTTTACTTCCTGCTTCAAAAAGGAAGCGGTTGATGTCATTGTTTACAATGCAAGGGTTTATACCGTTAACAGTAAGTTTGATACGGTTGAAGCGTTTGCAGTAAAAAATGGAAAGATACTCGCACTGGGTAGAAGTGATGAGATAAAAGATCAATATGCAGCAAAAGAAGAAATCAATGCGAAAGGCAAAGCCATTTATCCCGGTTTTATAGATGCACATGCTCATTTTTATGGCTATGGACAAAGTTTGCAAACCGCTGATCTGCGGGAAACCAAATCCTGGGATGAAGTGCTTACCCGTTTAACTGATTTTGCCAGAACGCATCCCGATGGCTGGTTAATCGGCAATGGCTGGGACCAAAACGATTGGGACAATAAAGCTTTCCCTACAAATGAAAAGTTGACCGCTCTTTTCCCAGATCGACCGGTATTTTTAAACCGGATTGATGGACACGCCGCCATTGCAAACCAAAAAGCCCTGGATGAAGCCGGGATTAAAAGTGAGCAAAAATTGGCAGGTGGCGATATGCTTACCCAAAACGGCAAACTCACTGGCGTGTTGATTGATAATGCAGTAGCGTTAGTAGAGCGTAAAATCCCATCTCCAGATGCTAAACTGGCCGAAAAGATATTTATGGATGCGCAGCAGAACTGTTTCGCTGCTGGTTTAACCACCATTGATGATTGTGGATTAAGTTATCTAACGGTTGAGTTTATCGAAAAACTGCAGCAATCGAAAAAACTGAAAATGAGGCTATACGTCATGCTTTCAGATGAGCCTGATAATTATACCTATCTTTTTAACCGTGGCCCGATCAAAACCGATCGGTTAAATGTTCGTGCTTTTAAGGTGTATGCTGATGGCGCTTTAGGTTCGCGTGGAGCCTGTTTGCTGCATCCTTATCACGATATGCCAGATAAAACCGGTTTTTTATTAAGCGATCAGAAACATTTTGAAGAAGTGGCCGCAAAAATAGCTGCCAATCATTTCCAGATGTGTACCCATGCCATTGGAGATTCGGCCAATCGCGTAATCCTCAATATTTACAATAAAATTTTAAAGGGTAAAAACGATCAGCGCTGGCGGATTGAACATGCTCAAGTAGTTAATGCTAAAGATTTTAACCTGTTTGGAAACGCCAGTATAATTCCTTCCGTGCAACCTACGCATGCCACTTCCGATATGTATTGGGCTAAACAGCGTCTAGGTGGCGAAAGGTTAAAAAATGCATATGCCTACAAACAATTGCTAAAGCAAAACGGTTGGATTCCATTAGGTACAGATTTTCCTGTAGAAAACATTAATCCATTATTAACGTTTTATGCAGCAACGGTGAGAGCAGATGCAAAAGGTTTTCCGAAGGGAGGTTTCCAGGTAGAAAATGCCCTGACACCTGAAGAGGCTCTACGCGGAATGACGATATGGGCAGCAAAAGCCAATTTTGAAGAACATGAAAAAGGTAGCCTTGAGAAAGGCAAATTAGCCGATTTTGTTATGCTCGATCACGATATTTTGAAATCAACGCCACAAAATATATTAAAAACCAAAATTTTAAAAACCTATCTGAACGGAGAAAAAGTATATGAAGCGAAATAGATTGTGTATTATGGCTGTAGCATTTTGTTGCAATATTTTATGTTTAATGGCCTGCGCACAGGATCATACAGCGAATGAAAAAAAATTGGCTATTGCGAATGCAATTGCTAACACAACGGTTTTGTTAAACAATCAGGATGGAATTATTCCTTTAAAATCATTAGCAAAAAAAAATATCGCTTCGGTTAGCCTTGGCTTTGCCTATAGCAACGTTTTTGATAGTCTGGCTAATAAATATGATAAGGTCACCTCGTTTTCTACTAATTCTTATAAAGATAGCCTGAATTTGAATGATCTGGAAGATGACCTTAAATATTTCAATACCATTTTAGTTGCGATTGACGATCAGCAGGTAACTAAGGCCCGATACATTAACTTCATTAACAGTATTAGTAAAAATAAACAGGTAATTGTTTCATTTTTTGGTAATGGACCCGGTTTAAAATCATTCGATCTGTTAAAATCGCCGATTATATGGACCAGTCAAAATAATGCTGATGCTGCGGCTATCGTACCGCAGTATATTTTTGGAGGTATGGCGGCTTCAAATAAGTTAACCACTGCTTATTCTGCCCGTTATACGATGGGTTCTGGTTTTACGACAACAGCTACGCGCTTAAAATATACCGTTCCGGAGGATGCTGGTTTAAATGCTAACAACTTAAAAGAAATTGATGCTATTGCTGCTGAAGCTATCGCACAAAAAGCTACTCCAGGGTTGGTGGTTTTGGTGGCGAAGGATGGTAAGGTAATTTTTAATAAGGCTTATGGTAATCATACCTATGATAGCAATGTGCCAGATAAGGTATCCGATATTTTTGATCTTGCATCTGTAACGAAAATAACGGCAACTACACCAGCGGTAATGCGCTTGTTTGAAGAAGGAAAACTGAAACTGGATACCAATATCGGGGCGTACATTCCTAAAGCACGCACTACGCCTATGAATAATATTCAGGTACGCGAGGTGATGTTGCACCAGGCAGGTTTTATCCCTTACATTCCTTTTCATGATTACGTTAAAACCGGCGATTATAGCAGAGATTCATCCGCAGCCTATCCAACCAAAGTAGCCGATAATTATTATATCAAAAAAGGCTTTTTTAAAGATTTTATGTGGCCTAAGATGCTAAATTCGCCCATCAAAACGCGAGGTAAATATGTGTACAGCGATATCAGTATGTATGTAATGAAAGATATTGTAGAGCATATTAGCGAGGAGCCTTTAAATCAATACACTTACGAAAACTTTTACAAGCCATTAGGGATGCAAACGGCAGGTTTTCTGCCGCGCAACCGTTTTAAACCAGAGCAGATCATTCCAACCGAAGATGATAAGTATTTTAGAAAAACCTTACTTGTAGGTTATGTGCACGATCAGGGCGCGGCCTTAGCAGGTGGAGTTTCAGGTCATGCCGGTTTATTTGCCAGTGCTAACGATCTGGCCATTATTTACCAGATGTTATTAAACCGTGGTACCTATGGAGGAGAAACTTATTTCAAAAATACAACGGTAGATCTTTTTACCTCCAAACAATCAAATGTGAGCCGCAGGGGTTTAGGTTTCGATCGTTGGGACCCGGATAGCACTAAACATTATCCTTCTGATCTGGCCTCACCACAAACTTATGGCCATACCGGATACACCGGAACCTGCGTTTGGGTAGATCCATCAAGGGGTTTGGTTTATGTGTTTTTATCTAACCGTGTAAATCCAACTGTTACTGATAAACTTTCCAATTTAAAAATCAGGGGTAGAATTCAGGATGTAATCAATAAAGCCATTGATGAATCGAAAAAATAAGACCTGGTGTGACCATATCAGAGTTGTCAACTTTAATAGCCGGTATGCTATAAAGTTGACAACTCTGAGCGCTAATTACAAATGACATTATCCTTTAACTTACAGGCTATGTCGTATCCGCTTAAAGTCTATTTCACGGAAATAATTAAGTAAATTTTTATCTAATTGCTGATTTACCGGGATTAAGAAGAAGGACTGTCTACTGCCTGTGTACATCTTTAAATATGATCATATCCAATAACTTTTGTTCCTTTTCATTGTCGAACCCACATGAACTTTTAAATTCTTTTGGGTTTTTATAGGTGCCGAATAACATATCCCACCAAACAATATCTCCGTAATTGTGACTATGTTTTTCATATTCGTGATGAATACGGTGCATCTCCGGCCGCTGGAAAATATAGCCAATCCATTGTGGCGTTTTCACATTGGTATGGTAGAAAAACTCGCCTAAGGCGGTACATAGGGTGTAAATAGCCCCTGCTTCGGGATTTAGACCCAGCAAGGTGTAAACTAAAAGGCTTCCAATAATCGAATTTACAGTCATTTCCAACGGATGTTTATAAAAGGAGGTAATCACCTCCAGACGTTGTGGGCTATGATGAATCTGATGAAAACCCAGCCATAAAAAATCTATTGTATGTCTCCAACGGTGCCACCAATAAAAAATAAACGTCGCAATAAAATAGGCTATGATTCCACCCAGCCAATTGGGCATGTAGTTTGAAAGGTGGAATAGCGAAATAGAAGATAGCCATTTCTCCCAGGTAAAGCCAGCTAAAAGAACGATGCTCAATTGGATGAAATTAACGCCTAAAACCCTAACGGTCCAGGTTGAGACCTTTGGCAACTTCCAGCCCGGTTTAATTTTTTCAATAAGAAAGCAGCACCCGAATACGATAAAGATTATAATTAACATAGATTTAAGATTTATTGATTCAAATCTATGGATGTATAAGTTGCTGATCTTTGATAAAAGTCAAAAAACAAATTTACTTTCTAATCCTGCTTAATGTTTCTTGCGAGATGCCTAGATAAGAGGCAATATGGCCTAAAGAGACGCGCTGGAAAAGTTGTGGATTTCGCTTGAGTAGGTTTTCATAGCGTTCTTTTGCGCTTAACATCCGTAATTCATTAGTTTGTAGTTCATTACGGATATAGTAATATTCTGTCAGTTTCCGGCCAATTAAATTGAACTCCATAAATTTGCGATATATTTCGTCCAGTTTTTCTTTTTTTACAACAACTAAGGTTGTGTCCTCCATTGTTTCAATATATTCGAAACTCGGCTGCCCGGTAAAGAAACCATAAACAGAAATCAATAATTCGTTTTCGAATAAAAACCAGGTATTGGTCTGCTTGCCATCTTTATCAAGATAATATACTCTTGCGGCTCCTGAAACAATAAAATAGATGGCATTGCTGCTTTCTCCAGCGCTTAATAATACGGTCTTCTTTTTGACTTGAGCAATATGGCTATTTTTAACAATAGTAGATTTGAGTTCTTTACTAAGGGGGTGTATGGCGCTAAAAACCGAAAATAAGTTTTGATAGTTTTCTAAATAATCCTCTTGTAACATAATTTTGTTAATGAAACACTATCATAAATCTAAGATTTATATGTCAATATGTAAAAGTGAGTGACTCTTTTAGCTAATGGTCAAAGGACCAAAAAAAAGCACCGGCTGAAACTGGTGCTTTTAATCTTTTTTATAAAATTCGCTGGAGACTCAAGACTGGGGACTCCCGACTCCATACTACTTCTTCAATCCAATTTCCCTTAACCTTTCATCCAGGTATTCACCAGCCGTCATATCGCTATAGGCTTTAGGGTGTTCCGCATCAATGGTTGATGGTAAACTGGTTAAATCCATATCGCTGCGCGGGTGTAAAAAGAATGGAACAGAGTAACGGGAAGTTTTCATCAACTCACGTGGCGGGTTTACTACCCTGTGCGTGGTCGATTTTAGTTTATTATTGGTTAAGCGCTGCAACATATCGCCCACATTTACCACAATATCGGTATGGTGTGCTTTAATTGGCAACCATTCGTTGCTTCTTGTTAACACCTCAAGACCATCGGCACTGGCACCAATTAACAAGGTGATCAGGTTGATGTCTTCATGCGCGCCTGCACGTACCGCATCATCCGGAATGGTTTCAGGGTTTTCGATCGGGAAGTAATGGATACCTCTCAAAATAGAATTTCCATTATGGACATGTTTATCGAAATAATTGATCGGCAACTCTAAATAAGTGGCAATGGCACGCAGTAAATGCGTTCCGTTTTCTTCCAGTTTTTTATAGATTTCTCCCGTTACCTTATTAAAGTTAGGTAATTCCTCTAAAATTTCATTATCAGGATATTCATTTTTAACCGGATCGCCATCAGTTACTTCTTGTCCAATCTGCCAGAATTCTTTTAAATCAGGTGTCTTTGCACCCTTAGCCGTCTCTTTACCCGCGCTGGTATAGCCGCGTTGGCCTGCCAATTCTGGTTTTTCATATTTCCTTTTGATTTCAACGGGCAACGAAAATGCCGCTTTGATGTTTTCGTAAAGTTTATCAATCAATTCCTGACTTAAACCATGGTTGGTAATGGTAACGAAACCAGAATCGTTAAAAGCCCTGCCCAATTCATCAGAAAACCTTTTACGATCTTCTTCAGAACCGTTGATGTAGGAACCTAAATCTAAACAGGGAATATACGGTGTAGACATAATCTTATATTTATAATGTTATACGAATTTAAAAAAGAATTGTTAATAAGTGTGTTTGGTTAATAAAATAGCGCCTTAAATATTTGTTATTTAATGTATTAAGTTGTTAACATTAACAGCAGAATCAACAATTTGTTGCGATTGTCATACAAAATCCATTATTGATTTAATACAAACTACACCCTTTTATTTTGCGTATTATTAGATATAAATAAAAACACACATGAGAAAAATATTTTTGATCCTACTTGCCATACTGTCGTTAAACCAGGCAAATGCACAAGGAAAAAAAACGGAAAAGGCGACTTTTGGTATGGGCTGTTTTTGGTGTACCGAAGCGATATTTCAAAGATTAAAAGGTGTAATCTCTGTAAAATCAGGTTATGAAGGCGGTACGTTGAGCAACCCAACTTACGAAGAGGTTTGTACAGGGGCTACCGGGCATGCCGAGGTTTTGGAGATTACCTATAACCCAATGGTGATTTCTTACGATGAGCTATTGGAAGTTTTTTGGAAAAGCCACGATCCGACTACACTAAATCGCCAGGGCGCAGATAGCGGTACACAATACCGTTCGGTAATTTTTTATCATTCAGCAGAGCAAAAAGCATTGGCAGAAAAGTACAAGGCCGAATTAAACAAAACCAATGCTTATGGCAAGAAAGTAGTGACGGCAATAGAGGCCGCAAAGCCTTTTTATGTCGCTGAAAATTATCACCAGAATTATTTTAACAAAAACGGGAGTGAGCCGTATTGCCGGTTGGTCATCCTTCCAAAAATACAGAAACTGGAAAAAGTATTTAAAGCGAAGCTTAAAAACTAATCGGAAATACAGTTCCACTCAATATTGAATTTATGTCACGTTGAGCCTTTCGAAACGATTTAGATAGTTGTTTCGACAGGCTCATGATGAAATACCATTTAACCCTTTTCCTTATGGTAAAAAGAATTGTACTTAATATTGATACGCCGGAAATTTTAGCTGCGGCCAGTTTCTATAAAAACATTTTGGGACTTGATCTAATCATGGACCATGGCTGGATTGCAACTTACGGTGCGATAGGTGAAAAGATGGATGTACAGATCAGTTTCGCTTCTGAAGGCGGATCAGGTACACCAACGCCAGATTTATCCATTGAGGTAGACAATGTTGATGATGTATTTGAAAAGGTGAAAGCTGCCGGGCTTCCTGTAGAATACGGACCGGTTAACGAACCATGGGGTGTAAGGAGGTTTTACACCAGAGATCCATTTGGTAAGTTGGTTAATATTCTAAGCCATGTTACCGTTTAATTATCAATGCGATTAGCAGTTTTAGTAGCCAGCTTTTTGTAAACTTCAACTTGCATTTTTTGTTTTTAATTGATCAAACTGTTTTTTGGATTAAAATTTGATTATTAATTGTTAAAAAAATAGAAATATTTCTAATTTTTGAGCAATTTTTTAAGATTTAATCTCTCCAAAATTCGTGGTATGTTTAAAATCATTCTAAATTTGTAACTCCTTTAAGCTAAGATGACAAAAAAGAAAAAGACAGTTGGCAAAACTGACGCTGATGTAATTTTGATAGGGGCTGGCATCATGAGTGCAACCCTTGGTGTTTTATTAAAACAATTAGAGCCGAATTTAAGCATAGAAATTTACGAACGTTTAGATATTGCGGCAGCAGAAAGTTCTGATGCCTGGAATAATGCTGGTACAGGACATTCGGCTTTTTGCGAATTAAACTACACCCCCGAAAAGAAAGATGGTTCTATCGAAATAAAAAAAGCGGTTCAAATTGCAGAGCATTTTGAGGTTTCCAAGCAATTTTGGTCATATCTGGTGAGCAAAGGACTGGTATCTGATCCCTGCAATTTTATCCGCAGTATTCCACACATGAGTTTTGTTTGGGGTAAAAAGAATGTCGAATATCTTAAAAAGCGCTATGATGCCTTAACTCAATGCGATCTGTTTAGCGACATGCAATATACAGAAGATGCTGAGCTTGTAAAAAGCTGGGCACCATTGATTATGGATGGTCGTAAAAAAGGCGAGAAAATTGCGGCTACTAAAATGGATCTGGGTACTGATGTCAACTTCGGTACGTTAACCCGCGATATGTTTAACCACTTAAAGGAAGAAAGCAACGTTAACCTGTATTTCAATCACGAAATCCGCGACTTAAAGAAGAATAAGGATGGGAACTGGATTGTAAAGGTTAAAGATCTGGAAAGTGGCGACAAACGCAAAAGAGTAGCCAAATTTGTATTTATCGGTGCCGGTGGCGGGTCATTGCCGTTGTTGGAAAAATCTGATATCCCGGAAGGAAAAGGATTTGGCGGTTTCCCGGTTAGCGGACAATGGTTAAAATGCACCAACGAAGAAATTATCAAAAAACACCATGCCAAAGTTTACGGTAAGGCTGCGGTTGGCGCTCCGCCCATGTCGGTACCGCACCTGGATACGCGCATGATTAATGGCAAGCAGGCATTGTTGTTTGGGCCATATGCAGGTTTCTCGACTAAATTTCTCAAAAACGGATCGTTTTTAGACTTACCAAAATCAATAAAATTTAACAATATCCGACCAATGATTTCGGCCGGTTTACATAACCTCGATTTAACAAAATATTTAATCGAACAGGTTAGGCAGTCGCCAGAAGATAGATTGGAAGCATTAAAAGAATATCTACCAACGGCTGAGCTAAAAGATTGGGAATTGGAATATGCTGGTCAGCGCGTTCAGGTGATTAAAAAGGATGAGAAAAAAGGTGGGATTTTAGAGTTTGGTACAGAGGTGGTTAGTGCTGCCGATGGTTCTATCGCGGCCTTGTTGGGCGCATCTCCCGGAGCATCAACAGCGGTTTCTATTATGCTCGACTTGTTAAATCGTTGTTTTGCCGATGATTTGGCCACTGATGAATGGCAGGCAAAAATCAAAGAGATGATTCCTACTTATGGAAAACCACTTGCTCAGGATCCGGAATTGTGCAGAGAAACCAGAACAAGAACATCAAGGGTGTTGAAAATAGAAAACACGGTAGTAGCTTAAGCTATAATAAATCAAATATTATTTAGGTCTCGGTATAAAAATCGGGACCTTTTTTTGAAAGTACCCTTGGTCTGTGAGCACATATCTGTTCGTAGAGTTAAGCGTAGCGTCTCCTACGGATTTACAAATGGAATTAAGTTTACAAACTCAATAATAGGCGCAGCTGAGATTTTCTTTTCGTTATTCATCCATATCGTTTCAGAACACTCCGGAGACCTTGGAGAGTTAGGTGCGTCCCGTAAGGGCGTGTTGTGGGTAACCTAAAAGAAGTAGCTTTTTCGTTCCGTAGGAACGTTTGGTGAAAGGATAATAAGTCTTCAATAACCTGTCAGACGCTGAACGTTGCTTTTTTAAAAAACAACCACAAAAAAAAGGTATCCAATTGCTTGAATACCCTTTGTCTGAATTTTTCTATCGTTATGCCGCGATCACTTCTGCAACTTCATCAGCAGAAATATCGCTATGCGATGCTTCTAATACACAATCACCATTTTTAATCAATAAAATCTGAGGTGATTGGTGTGCTACCTGAAATACTTCTGCAATCTGGTTAGAAATATCGCGATAGCTGATTAAATCTAAAAAATAAAGTTTTGTTTCCGACGGAATAACATCCCAGTCAAATTCGAAATTCTTTTTAGCCATTAAACTAATTGAACAACGTGTGCTGTGTTTAAAAATAAGACTAAAACCGCTTGCATTCTTGATCTCGTCAAGCTGCTCCATTGAAGTTAAGTTAACCCAAGTCATGATATTTATGATATGATTTACAGAATAACAATTGCAGCTTAATAAAGTTCTGCAAATGACCTGAATATGAAGATTAGAAATAGTTGGGTTAGTTTCTTCTGCGTCTTCCTTCAGGATAAGATCCATAGGCCGGGCAAAGTTTAGAAGAACAAGATTCTAAAATGGTAATGGTGCAGAACACCGCCAATAATAAGATGGCTACTTTTTTCATCTGTTTAATTTTGTTTCAATGGTAATGAAGCGCTCACGAACTGGTCCTGATGGCATCATCTGATCTGATAAATTTTAAACGCCTAAGTTACAAATAATTATTAAAAGACAAGTTTAAATTTGTGCAGAAAAATCAGCCATTTTAATAGCGGTAATTGCAGCTTCATCGCCTTTGTTACCATGTTTGCCGCCTGCACGGTCTTGAGCCTGCTCCAGGTTGTTGGTCGTTAAAACGCCAAAAATAACCGGTTTACTATATTTAATGCCAACGTTGGTTATTCCTTGTGCTACAGCATCGCAAATAAAATCGAAATGTTTCGTGTCTCCCTGGATGACGCAACCCAGGCAGATTACGGCATCTATATCGCTTCTTTTGCTCAATAAAATTTCTGCGCCGCCCGTTAATTCAAAACTGCCCGGTACGGGTAAAGAAATTATATTTTCTTCGGCAACGCCATTTGCCAGCAGGGTTTTCAATGCGCCGTTGTATAATGCACCCGTAATTTCGGCATTCCACTCGGCTACAATAATTCCGAATTTATAATTTTCACCACTAGGAACCGTAGTGTGAGAGAAATCAGATAGATTTTTTAATTGTGTTGACATCAAGCAAAGATAATGTTATGCATTGAATGTTAAAAACCTTAATGTTTGTGGCTTGTAACATTTGGTTCATCGACACTTAGATTCGTATAAAAATCAGATTAAATCTAAATTGCTTATGGAATTTAAGCCTTCATTCCATCAATATTAAAAACGCAATCCATACTTATGAAAATATTATTACGTATCTCCACATTTCTTTTTATCTCTTTGTTTTCCTTTAATGTTTCTGCACAGCATAAATTTACGCTGATTGATTTTTACAGGGTAGATTCCATTGCAACCCAGGCGAAACCTAAAGATGCGCTTGCATTGATTGACAATATATATAAGCAGGCCAGCCAAACGGACAATATGCCTTTGCTTATTAAATCAGTTATTTATCGGATGATGTTTCAAAGTTACCTGGAAGAAAACGCCTTTGATAAAATTTTGATGGATTTGCGTAAAGATATTGGCAATGCCCAACAGCCTGCTAAAAGCATTTTACAATCACTTTTAGCAGAAACCTATTGGAACTATCTTAAACAAAACCGTTGGCAGATTAATGAGCGTACGCGGGTACAGGGTGATATTGGAGAGGATATTAAAACCTGGGACATCAAAAAACTGAATGATGAAACCGTAAAATATTACCTTTTATCTTTAAAAGACAGCCAGATTTTACAACAGACGAAAGTAGATACTTTAGATGCCGTTTTGGCTGGCGATAAAACATACAGAAGCTTCAGGCCTACAATATACGATCTGCTGGCCCACCGTGCCATTGATGTTTTCAGCAACACTCAAATAGGCCTCACACTACATGATGATGAATCAATTGATATGAGCAATGTTGATTGGTTGGGAAGCAGACAGGTATTCTTAACTACTGAAATACCTATCGATAGTACCTCTTTTAAAACGCAGGCTTTGCAGCTGTTTAAAAACCTGATCGCATTTCATCAGAAAAGTAATAATTTTTCAGCACTGGCAGATGTGGATTTAAAACGGTTAAAATTTGTATACCAGCATTTTGTGGGCGACGGTCAGGAATTATATAATAATGCCTTAAACCATTTGGCTGAGCAAAGTATTAAAAGCGAGGTTTTTGCTGATATTTTGTTTGAGCAGGCCGTTTTACATAAAAATGCACAGTTACCTATTGATACCAATAAGCAGAACCTGATTACGGCGGTTGCTTTGGCCGAAAAAGCGGTAAATACCTTTCCAAAGAGTATTGGGGCTGAGAACGCCAGAAATTTAATTGAAGATATTAAAAGCAGTAGTTTATCGGTTCAGGTAAAAGAATTTATACAGCCCGATCGGCCAGGCCAATTATATTTATCATATAAAAACACTGATAGTGTACAGCTGAGGCTATACCATTCGCCCGAATTTAAAAATGAATATGAACAGTTTAACAATAAAGCCGGTTTCTTAGCTTTTTTGAAAAATAATAAAGCTTTGAGGCATTGGATAATAGCTGTCCCCCGGACTAACGATTATCAAACCCACAGTTTAGTAGATAAAATGGAGGGATTGCCTTTTGGCAGTTATACTTTAATTGCACAAACCATTAACCGCAACCAGAACGATACCGTTTATAGCAACATCAATTTCAAGGTTACGGCTATGGCAGTGATTAATAGGCGTAATATCGAAAAACACGAATTTTTTGTCAGTCAGCTGAACAATGGTACACCGTTAAAAAACGTAAAGATTCAGCAACGGAGATATGATTATAATACCCGGAAGTTTATTGATGGCGCCTTAATTACAACCAATGATAAAGGTTATGCCAGTACATATGAAACCGACAGAAATATGGCTTACGCGGTAGTTACGCTCGGAAAAGATGAATTGAAATTATACATCAACAACCATAACGGCTACCGGGATGATGAAGATGATGAACGGGTGATTCTTTTCACCGATAGACCAATTTACCGCCCCGGGCAAACCGTTTATTATAAAGGATTGTGTTTAAAAATCCTGAATGGAGAAAATAAAATCCAAATAAATAAAGATGTTGATATTTCTTTTAATGATGCCAATGGAAAAGAGATTACCACGACGAAACTGATGAGTAATGATTATGGTACATTCCAGGGCTCTTTTACCATCCCAATGGGCATATTAAACGGGAGTATGGAAATTGAAACCGATTATGGCCGCATTGCTGTACAGGTTGAAGAGTATAAGCGTCCTACTTTTGAAGTAGTATTTGATAAACCCAACAAACATTATAAATTGAACGATAGTATAAAAGTTGAGGGTAAAGCCAGTTCATTTTCGGGCTATTCGGTAAGCAACGCGAAGGTGGCTTATAAAGTTTTTAGAAACCTGATGTATGATTACAGACTTAGCTATGGGCAACCGAGTACAGTTTATGGTTCGGGGATAAATGTTGCAAGAAAACAGGTAGCCATTGGTAAAACAAATACGAAAGCGGACGGTAAATTTGAGATTACCTTTTTTGCAAATGCTACGGATACCAGTAAAAATTATGTCTACGAAATCGTAGCCGATATAACCGATTTAAATGGGGAAACCCGTTCAAAGACGTTCAACCTAACTGTAGGGAAGAAAGACATTATGCTTAACATCAGTACAGCACAAGTGGTGTATTTGAGCAATAAAGCAGATAGCCTCTCTTTTTCGGTTACCAATTTAAATCATCAGGCCATTAAAGCTGATGTGAAAGCAGAATGGAGCTTACTCCAGGCACCATCCAGGTTGATGAACAAAAGTCCGTTTTATGCCGAAAACTATGCCATGAGCAAGGAAAATTTTATTAAAAACTTCCCTGATGATGATTATAATAATGAACTTGAAGTAACCAAATGGCCGGTAAAATCAGTAGAATTTACACAATACCTGAGTGCCAAAAATGGAACCGGAAATTTGAGTTTCAGCCAGAAAGACCTGAAGCCAGGTTATTATAAAATAAGTTTAACGGCAGTAAACGGACAAAATGATACGGTTAAACTAGATAGATATCTTGTCGTTTATCATGATATGCCAGCTGTAATACAATCAAACATCGAATGGGTTACACCGGAGGTTACGGTGATCAAACCCAATGAAAGTGCCATTTTCCGTTTGGCCGGTTTAACAGAAAACAGCAAGGCTTATTACGAAGTTTATTATCGCGATAGCATAGCCGAAAAAGTGTGGATTAATTTATCGCCAAAACAGACCATTGTTAAAATACAACCAAAAGTTAATGCTGAAGATGGTTTTGCCGTACAGTTTACGATGGTACATCAGGGGACCCTTTATAACTCCATGCAGCTGGTTCAAATTGTTGATCCAAAGAAAGAACTGAACGTCCGTTTTTTGACCTTTCGAAATAAATTACAGCCAGGCGAAAAGGAAAGCTGGAAACTGCAGATCAGTAATAACAAGGGAGAAAAACAAATGGCCGAAATGGTAGCCACACTTTACGATGCAAGTTTAGACGACCTTAAGCAAATGGACTGGAACACGAATCTGCAAACCGGCTTTAATTATGGTTTTTATAACTGGAATTTCAATGTAAACAATGTGGCTAACCCAAGCTACCTATGGTTTTTAAGGCAGGAAAAAAAATATAGCTTAATTACCCGGGGCTATGAAAATCTTAACTTGTTTGGGTATAACTATTATGGCGGATACAATTATGGCTACCGGAACTACATTAGTAATTTACAAAGCACTAAACGAAAAGGCTTGTCTCCCGAAGCGGTAAAAAAGCTGGCGGAATTAGAAAACGGTAAATTAATTTATGGGGTGGTGTTCGATAGCCAGGGTGAAATACTGCCGGGCGTGCAGGTTAGTATAGGTAAAAAAGTAACCACAACCAATGTTTTTGGTATTTATACGATCGATGCCAAAGCTGGAGAGACACTGAACTTCTCTTTTATCGGCTTTAAGCGTTACGCTATAAAAATAGGTAATAAAAAACGGATTGATGTAAATTTGAAGGAGGATGGACAGGCTTTGAATGAGGTAGTGGTTGTGGGTTATGCGGCGCAAAGGAAGGAGAGTATGACGGCAGCAGCCGTTCAGATTCGGGGAGTGTCGACCTTACAGGGGAAGTTAGCTGGACTAAGTGTTGAACCACCAACCGTTGAAAAATTAAAGGGGAAAGCAGTTGCAGTAGATGATACTGGTACATACGATTTCGCAAGTATTAACCATTACGACCCTAAAACAGGTTTAGAAATCGTAGATGGCAAGCCTGTTATCAAAAAAACAAATATTGCCGCCCGAACCAACTTCAACGAACTTGCATTTTTTTATCCTCAGTTGTTGACTGATGCCAAAGGTGAAATCAAGATTGAATTTACCATACCGCAAAGTTTAACCCGCTATAAAATGATGGGTTTCGCACACACCAAAGATTTAAAAACAGCCTCCATTACCAATGAACTGGTTACACAAAAACAATTGGCCATAACTGTAAACGCACCGCGCTTTTTTAGGGAAGGTGATACCATTTTATTAAGTGCCAAACTGAATAACTTAGCCGGTAAAAAACTTGCGGGCAATGCCAGTTTAGCACTTACAGATGCTTTGACAGGAAAACAGATCCAAATTTTTGAAGCAAATGAACAATCTGATAAAACTTTTGAAGTAGATAACGAGGGCAATACCGTTGTAAAGTGGACCTTAATTATCTCATCGGGCATTAATGCCATTACCTATAAAGTTTTGGCCCAAAGTGGCAAGTTCAGTGATGGTGAAGAAAATACCATTCCGGTTTTGGCAAATGCCATGCTGGTTACTGAAAGTATGCCCATAAATGTACGTGGTAATACCACCAGAACATTTGATTTTGAAAAACTCGAAAAATCGGACAGTTCGAAAACCATGCGTAACCAAGGCCTAACTTTTGAGTTTACTTCAAACCCGGTTTGGTATGCGGTGCAGGCCCTGCCTTACCTGATGGAATATCCTTACGAATGTGCCGAGCAAACTTTTAGCCGCTTTTATGCCAATAGTTTCGCAACGGGCATCATCAATTCGTCGCCAAAAATTAAAACGGTTTTTGAGCAATGGAAAAACACCAATAACGGTGAAGCATTGTTGTCCAGCCTGGAGAAAAACCAGGAATTGAAATCAATTTTATTGGAAGAAACGCCTTGGGTGCGCAATGCCGATAACGAAACGGAACGTAAGAAGCGTTTAGCAGTGCTTTTCGATTTAAATAGAATGACTTATGAACTGAAAAACAATTTCGATAAGCTAGAAAAAATGCAGTTCAGCAATGGGGCTTTCCCATGGTTTAGTGGCATGCGAGAAGATCGTTATATTACACAGCATATTGTTTTGGGCATGGGGCAGTTAAAAAAACTGAAAATGGTTGATGAAAAGGCTTATCCAAAATTTAATGCCATGCTCAACAAAGCCATTATTTATTTGGATGCGGCACTTGTTAAGGACTATAAAGAGGAACTGAAGGGAAAACAATTTGCCTACCTGCCGCTGCACTACCTGTTTGCCAGAAGTTATACCGGTCGGAAAAATACCGGTGCCGATTTTTTAAAGGCCAAAGATTTTTACCTCAAAAAACTGGCATCCAACTGGAAAACTTTCGATACCTATCAATTGGCGCAAGCAGCATTGGTGCTCAACAGAAACGGCCATAGTATAGAAGCAAAAAAAATAATTACGCTGTTAAGGCAAACCGCACAACAAAATGATGAAATGGGGATGTACTGGGCTACCAATAAAGCAGGTTGGTGGTGGTACCAAAGTCCGGTTGAAACGCAGGCTTTATTGATTGAAGCTTTCGATGAAGTTGCCAACGATACAAAGGCTGTAGAGGAAATGAAGATTTGGCTGCTCAAAAACAAACAAACCAACGATTGGAAAACGACTAAAGCCACTGCTGCAGCCTGTTATGCGCTGTTAATGAGAGGTGCCGATTTATTGGCTGAAAATAATGAACCAGAAATTACCATTGGTGGCCGGAAATTAGCATCGCTGCAACAAGCCAATGCCACAAAGGAGGCCGGGACCGGTTATCAGAAAATAAGCATTGCAGGTGCGGATGTTCAACCGGAAATGGGCCGTGTTACAGTTAAAAACAATAACCAGACCATTGCCTGGGGTGCATTATACTGGCAATATTTTGAGCAACTGGATAAAATCACATCTGCCAGCAAAGGCGTTAAAATCAAAAAACAATTGTTCATTCAAAAAGCCAGTGCCAAAGGCGATATCCTGACGCCCTTAGCTACCACAAATGTTTTAATGCCTGGCGATTTATTAAAGGTGCGCATAGAAATTTATTGTGATCGCGATATGGAATACATCCATCTGAAAGATATGCGTTCTTCGGGCTTTGAACCTGTTAATGTAATTTCCAGCTATAAATATCAGGACGGTCTGGGTTATTATGAAAGTACAAAAGATGCATCAACCAATTTCTTTATCAGTTACATGCCAAAAGGGACCTATGTGTTCGAATATCCGTTGAGGGTTACCCACGCCGGCAATTTTTCGAATGGGGTTACCAGTTTACAAAGCATGTATTCGCCAGAGTTTACTACCCATTCGGCCGGGATCAGGGTAAGTGTAAAACCTTAACATTTTGACCGTCACCCTGAATTTATTTCAGGGTCTAACTTATGAAGTACAAGTCCGACAGGTTTTTGAAAATGAAGTTTAAACCTAATATACTCATTAGATGTATCAATGGTTTAAATGGCAGATGTTTTGGAAAAGCAGGGTTCGGCGCACTTAGGTGATGCAAGTCCTGCTATCCGCTCCAAAGCCTTGGTTCGTGCCTCACCTGCGGGTTTTCCGCTGCTATCAGGTTTATTTAACAGGAGTTCTGCATTTTATATCGCCGGTCAATACTTATCAGTTTTGAGAACCTGCGAAGTTTAAATTGTATCAGGTGAGTTGTATTCCGCCATAAGTGGCCCCAATAGGAACAATTTTTTCTCCAATCCAAATTTGGCTGCGGTCGAATTTGGATATTTTATTTTTGGCTACAATAAAAGCCCGGTGGCAGCGGATAAAGTCTGTTTTTGGTAATAAATCAGCCAGGTCGTTAATGGTAATGCGTGAGCTGAGTAGCTTGCTTTTAAGCTGTATCTGGGTGTAATTACCCGAAGCTTCGATGTAAAGAATTTCATCAAGGGCCACCTTTACCTGCTCATAGCCATCTTTTAAAAAGATGTGACTGGCTTTTATCGCTTGTTTTCCGCTTCGCAGGTTGAGCAGTTCGAGTGCTTTATTACAGGCTTTTAAAAATCGCGAAAGCGAAAAGGGTTTGAGCAGGTAATCAATCGCATCAAGTTCAAAACTTTGTACTGCATGTTCGGTATAGGCCGTAGTAAAAACAACCATGGGCGGTTTGCTCAGGCTCTTTAAAAAATCAATTCCGCTGATATCAGGCATTTTAATATCGAGAAAAATCAGGTCAACTTTGTTGTGTTGAAGATAGGTGATGGCCGCAAAGGCATCTGTAAAGGTTTCCTGCAAAGTAATAAACGGAACTTTTGAGGCATGCGATTTTATAATGTCTAATGCAATCGGTTCATCATCTATAGCAATGGCAGTCATTTTTGGTTTGTTTTTTGGGATGTTGGGCTGAGCGAAGTCAGTTTTTTTGTAAAATTCGTATGGCTAGTAGTGTTTTTACAAACGGCTAATCCTTTAATTTTGTTCCAGTTATCATTTATAATGGCCTCTTTCTTTTTTCTTGTCCAGCCTTTAATTTGTTTTTCAAAACTTATTGCTTCGTTAATGTCTTCAAAGTGTTCGCAAAATAGTAAGATTACAGGTCTTTTTCTAGCGGTATAACAAGTTGGGTTTACGGCATTTTGGTGTTCATAAAATCTTCTATCTATATCGTTGGTAACCCCAGTATAATAGGAGTTATCTGCACATTTTAAAATATAGACGGTGTATGTTTCCATTTAATTATTCCTCTTTGAAGCCACTATTTATAGTGTGTAATTCATCCTGATCGAAGTAGAAGGATATTTAAATCTAATAAATATATAAAGATCATTAAAAATATCAAATTGTAATAAATTTGTCAATTGCGCTTCGACTCCGCTCAGCGTGACATATCTTTTGAGATTTGTCCAGACTAAGTAGAAATTGGTCGTCCTTAGCTTACTAAGTAGTAATGTCATCCTGAGCGTAGTCGAAGGATATTTGGATTAATACTATAATCTATCTGTTTGGCGCTTATACTCCGCTCAGCGTGACACCTATCAACCTTGCCCCAAATTTATGCAGTGATCGTTATCTGAGTGTATTCGAAAGACTAATCCAGCTGCAAAGTCAAATGCACAAAAAACTCGTTGGCAGTCTCGCGGATAATCAGCTCATGTTTTCCATAATAAAGTAACGATAAACGTTGTTTAACATTTTCAAGCCCAATGCCGCTTTTTAGCTTTTCAGGATCATTATCAGCTTTAACATATATGCTGTTGCTTACATCAAAATATAAGGTGCTTTCTTTAGTTTGAAGGGTAATTTTTATGTACGAAGGTTGTTGTAAACTAATTCCATGTTTAAATGCGTTTTCGATAAATGGGATCAATAACATTGGTGTAATCTGAAGGTTGTTCAACTGTTCTTCAATCCGCGCATCAATTTTGATATCTGCAGCACGTGAGATGCGGAGTTTTTGTAAATCGATATAATTATTCAGGTATTCTACCTCACGGGTAAGTGAAATTTTATCCTGGGTATTCTCATGCAGCATAAAGCGCATCATATCGCCCAACTTCTGAATCCCTTCGCCGGTTCTTTCTGCATTTTCCTGTAAGGCCGTTCCATATAGGGTATTTAACGCATTGAATAAAAAGTGTGGATTGATCTGCGATTTTAAAAAATTCAGGTTTGCATCCGATTTGCCCAACTCAGTTTTTAGCATCTGTATTTCGCTGAGTTTTTCAAATTTATGTTTGTAAATGTACCAGGCAGATGGCGTGGTAACACATATTAAACATATCGCATTTAAAATTAAGGTAATCGGTATAATTTCGCCATTGCGCATAAAAGGAATAAGGATAATAAGCAGGAGGATCGAGATGAGTATAGTTAAACCTGCATTCCCCCAGAAATAACGGCCAAAACCTTTAAAATTTTTTCGAAGATTCGGGATGATGTAATAGATAGCAAGAAAGGCAAAGAAGATATTTACAGGCGGTACCACTAGCCAGATAATCAATAATTCGTAATCGATCCTGAACGAAAGTACAGCAGCAAACACCATGAGTAAAATCAACCAGATTTTAGTAACAGTGAAAATTTCCGGAATGATGTTGTTATTATAATGGTTCAAAAATGGAATTCTTTTGAGTAGAGTTAATCCACGTTCATTAAAATATGAGTAAGCATTGATGAGCAGGTAAAGGAAAAATATATAACTGAAAGCTTCGCCAAAAAATACACCGTAAGCCTGGTCTATATCGTCATATTCTATCAATCTGTATGCCTGGGTATATGTATTGGCAACCATCCAGGCAACAATAGAAAAAGCAGTAACCGCAACCGTTATGATCAGGTTCATGATGATGTTTTGCTTCCTTGCCAGTTGAGGCATTGACACAAAATTGAACAGCAGAAAACTGAAGTAGAGCATGCTGACTTTAAATAGCTCAGGAATGAAATAATTTTGAAGAACATCATAACTTACACCATTATCTGAGTAATAGTATGAGCGGCCAGGTCCGTAATTGATTTTTGTACAAATACTGATCAGGGAGAGGATATATAAAGTTGTAGAAATCCAAAACTCTAGTTGGTTGATGTTTTTGGATTTGATAGCAGCTGGACGACCCGAAATAATTTCCATTGAATTTTAAATTGATAGTACAATTTTACAAAGAGAATTTATACCGATAAGTAAAATGTGATGGAAGGCACTAAAAATGTGACGAATGAATACGATTTCGGAATAGAGTTGTCAACTTTCCAGCGGGCGAGTTAGAAAGTTGACAACTCTCGAATCTCCACTTCGCGCCGGACAGCAAAATCCAGCACTCCGGATAAACAAATTTGTTATCTTTGAAACGGATAGCCGGATTCGTATCTCCATCATCCATATAACATTTTCCATCTTACATTATCCAATATGATCGTTTACGGAATTCCAAATTGCAATACAGTTAAAAAGGCACTCGATTGGTTAAAAACACATCAGGTTGAGTATGAATTTCATGATTTTAAGAAAAAAGGCATTACCGCTGAAAAACTGAACGAGTGGTGTAACATTTTCGGCTGGGAAACGGTATTGAACCGTAAGGGTTTAACCTGGAAAAGACTAACTAAAGAAGAACAGACCAAAATTGATAACCAGGATTTAGCAGTTGCTTATCTAAAAGAAAACACCAGTGCAATAAAACGTCCGGTTATTGAGCAAAATAACAAGACTGTATTAATTGGATTTGATGAGGATAATTATTTAAAAACACTAGGCTAGTTCAGTTGTTCTAATGTTAAAGATTGTTAAATGCAGCTTTTAATGGTTCAACTAAGTTACTTTTGAGTATGTACAAACTGATCATTTTGCTATTACTGGCTTTGCCCATAGGTGTTTTTGCCCAAACCGTAACTACGGGTACAGTTTTCGATTTTTCGAAAAAGAACCTATCCCTTCCTGGTGTTAGCATCAGAAACCTGAACAGTAAAAAATCAACCAGTACCAATAAAGATGGAAAGTATACCATTAGTGCCAATATTGGCGACCTTTTAGAGTTTTCTGCTGTGGGGTATCATACCGACACGTTGTACTTAACCAATCTTTTGAACAGAACCATATACCTACCCGTTAAAACAAATAGTTTAAAAGATGTAGATATTAAAGCGGTGAGGATGAATAGTCAGATTACAGACGCTAAAGATCCATTGGCCGAAAAATATACGCTTTTGAGTACGGGTGGAAACCTTAACCGTAAACGCATGACCGATAAAGTTGGCGGTTTGAGCTTGAATCTGGGCTATGGTAAATATAAAAGACAACAGCGTAAAGAGGCAGATTTAGAAGAAAAGGAAATGTATCAGGATGAAATTGATGAAAATTTTACCCCGAGGGCCATTACTGAACTGACAAAGCTGGAAGGCGAGGAGCTTAAAAACTTTATGATCATTTATCGGCCTTCAATTGAGGCCGTTAAAGGCGAACGACCATTCCGTTATGCTTTTTACATCTCACGTGCCTTTGCAGCGTGGAACAAATTAACACCGCAGGAAAGAAAATTGCAGGATCTGCCAAAGTTAAAAGCGAATTAATATAAAACTACTATTAGTAACATTATAACCACATATCAATCGATATGTGGTTATTTTTTATATTTACCGCATATTACAACCTTATTATGATCATGAAATTGACTAAACTGATTAATTTTGGTTTGGTTTGTTGTGTTTTTGCTTTTTCAGCATCTGCTCAACAGGCCACAACCCCCGCGCCAGCAACGAATTATAATCCTGCTGAAGCCTTTGGACCACTTTTTTATACACAAAATGGGAATGAGTTCCGTTCTGCCAACGGTGCCCCGGGGCCTAAGTACTGGCAAAATCGTGTGGATTATAACATTACTGCCAATCTGGATGAAAACAAAAACATGGTTAACGGAACAGTTACCATTACCTATAAAAATAACAGTCCGGATAAATTGCCCTATCTATGGTTACAATTAGATCAAAATACATTTAAAGAGACTTCGCGCGGTTATGCCATCACGCCGTCGCGTAGCCGTTATGGTGCACAGGGTGAAAAGTTTGATGGGGGATATAAAATCCAAAACATCACTGTAGCTCAAAAAGCAGGTGCCGTAAAATTCACTTCTATAGTTGAAGATACCCGGATGCAGATCCGTTTAGATCAGCCTCTGGCTCCAAACGGAGATTTGATAACCATCAAAATGGATTATTCTTATATCGTGCCTAAAGAAGGATCGGATAGAACCGGACATTTAACGACCAAAAACGGTGAGATTTTTGCCATTGCCCAGTGGTTTCCACGCATGTGTGTGTATGATGATGTAATTGGCTGGAATACTTTACCTTATTGGGGCGGTGGTGAGTTTTATTGCGAATACGGTGATATTAACTTTGCCATTACTGCGCCGGCCAGCCATATCGTAATGGGCTCGGGCGAGTTGTTAAACCCTGCAGAAGTTTTTACACCGGAGCAATTAAAAAGATGGAATGCAGCTAAACTGAGCGATGCTACTGTGCACATTCGTAGCGAGGCGGAAGTAACTGATCCAAAATCACGTCCGGCCAAAGATAAATTAACCTGGAAGTTTAAAATTGTTAATGCGCGCGATGCGGCCTGGGCTTCGTCAAAAGCATTCGTATTGGATGCTGCAAGGTATAAACTGCCAAGCGGTAAAACGGGGTTGGCCGTTTCTGCACAACCGGTAGAAAGCAACGGTGTTGATTCTTATGGACGTGGTGTAGAATATGTAAAATCGACCATTGAGCATTATTCATCAAAATGGTTCGAATATCCATATCCAATGGCGGTTAACGTAGCTACAAATATTGGTGGTATGGAATATCCAGGTATTGTTTTCTGTGGTTGGAAAGCAAAAAAAGCCAGTGCCTGGGGGGTAATCGATCATGAATTTGGTCATACCTGGTTTCCGATGATTGTAGGTTCTAATGAGCGTAAATATGGTTGGATGGACGAAGGTTTTAACACTTTTATTAATGGCATTTCTAAGAAAAACTTTAATAATGGCGAATATGCAGGTCCTCCTGCTGATTTTCACAAGATCGGTAAAAGTGTGATCGGTAATCCGATTTACGAAAATATTATGCAGATGCCTGATGGTATGGCTGAAAGAAACATCGGCGTTAACCTATACAGCAAACCGGGGTGGGGCCTTGATATTTTAAGAAACCAGATTTTAGGTGAAGACCGTTTTGATTATGCTTTCCGCCAGTACATCAAAAACTGGGCATTCAAACATCCAACACCATTTGATTTCTTCCGTTCGATGGAGAATGGGGCAGGAGAAGATTTAGCCTGGTTCTGGAGAAGCTGGTGGTTAAATAGCTGGAAAATGGATCAGGGTATTGCTGGTGTTGAAGCTGTTAAACAGGGCGATAAACTGGCAGGATACAACATCAGAATTGTAAACCTGGAGAAGATGCCAATGCCGATCATCCTTCAGATCAAAACCAAAAGCGGAAAAACGGAGACCCTAAAAGTTCCGGTTGACGTTTGGATGAAAAATACCAGTTGGTTGGTTCGTTTCCCATCAACTGAAGAAATTGAATCAGTTACTTTAGATCCGGATAAAGTATTGCCAGATTCAAACCCGGATAATGACACGTGGACTGCTGCGGGCAACTAAGCTGATTTTATTAAGTTAAGCGCCGTGGTTGTCAGTCTGAGCGTAGTCGAAGACTTCTTTAGATTGATAATCGCAAATAAATGCCCTTCGACTACGCTCAGGGTGACATCTTTTTAGATTTATCCTTTAATTAACGGCATTAGGTAACTAAACTTGCCTTAAATAATTTTGGACCTCCTGATTTTAAAGATCAGGAGGTTTTTTATTGCAAAGCACCGACGATTTAATTTCGGATATCAATTAGTTTAGCGATAAAATTATACAATATGAGCACTTCTTTAATAGAAATAAGCAATCCTGAAGGAATTTACGATCCTCGCATGCACGGCTATTCGCATGTTGCTGCCGTTCCGGCCTGGAGTCAGCTGGTATTTGTTGCCGGTCAGGGAGGGAGCAAAACCGATGGTGTTTTAAGTAGCGATTTTAGAACCCAGGTAGCCATCGTATTTGAAAACATTGCCATTGCTTTAGCCAGCAAAGGGTTAAAAATGGAAAATATTGCCAAATTAACCACTTTGGTGGTCGATTACAATGAGGATAAACACGAAATCTTGATTGAAGAATCGAATAAGATCTGGCCTGATCAGAAATTCCCGGTAAATACGCTTATTCCTGTACAGAGATTGGCCCTGGATGGCATGCTGATCGAAATTGATGCTACGGCTATTGGTTAATTTCTAAATTAGTAAAGCGGATGGGGGCTATAATAGCCAAGCACCAGCAGCTGTTCGTTTTCAAAAATAATGTTTAGGCTTAGGAAATGAATGGTCAGATGCTTTTGGCGTTCTTTAGTCCCGCTCCCGCTTCTGCACCCCATGAAGAATCGGTCGCATCCCGCTCTGATCTGGTTTATGTATAGTGGTTAAGTTCTTTTGGCTACATGTGGGGAGCAGGCCATTCATCATAAACCTGACAGTAGCGAACACGTAGTGCAACGGAGCAAAGCGGATGGCAGGGCTGCAAATGCCATGAATTACCGCGTGTTCATTTCCAAATTAAAACATTTATACTTAGAGTAAGGAAATGAGCAGTCCGACTCTTTTGGCGGTCTTCAGTCCCGCTCTCGGTTCTGCACCCAATGAAAAACCGGTCGCATCCCGCTCCGACCGGGTTTATGTACAGTGGTTAAGTTCTTTTGGCTACATGTGGGGAGCAGGCCATTAATCATAAACCTGACAGTAGCGAACACGTAGTGCAACGGAGTAAAGCGGATGGCAGGGCTGCAAATGCCATGAATTACTGCACGTCCGTTTCCAAATTAAAAACATTTATACTTAGGGTAAGGAAATGAGCAGTCCCCTTCTTTTAACGGTTTTCTGGTTTCCAAAAAAGGAAAATATGATTAATTTGGCCTTGCTAAATCGTCATTAGATTTACCAGATATTTTAAATCTCTAAAATAACATTAATAACAATAGAAATTTAAGGGTGGAAAAAGGAGAGCGCAAAAACGTTTATAAGGTTTACAATAAAATAGGGAGTTGGTTTGCCGAAAATCGTGCTGCCGATTTGGTAGAAAAGGCTTACTTAAATGATATCCTCGAATACCTTCCGCCAGGTGCAAAGGTTTTAGACCTGGGTTGCGGTGACGGGAAACCGATATTGGAATATTTCATTAAGCATGGCATAAATGTTTTAGGCGTTGATGCCAGTACCCAAATGATCGAATTGGCTAAGGCCAACTTCCCAACTACAGGGTTTTTGTTAAAGGATATGCGGGAGCTGGATCTGGAGGAGGAATTTGATGCAATTATTGCCTGGCATAGCTTTTTTCATCTTCCGGCTGGTGACCAGCCTAACATGTTTGCCATTTTTAAGCGTCACTTAAAACCCGACGGTATTTTGTTATTCACATCAGGAACAGAGCGGGGAGAGGTATGGAGCATGAACGGGGGCGAAAATCTTTTTCATGCTTCTTTAGCTACTGCGGAATATCAAACACTACTTCTGGAAAATGAATTTAAGGTACTCAGGCATAAAATAAATGATCCTGATTGCGGCGGCGCAAATGTTTGGATGGCGCAGTACAAACCCCGATAATTTTGACTTAACTTTGCTTCATGGCCGAACAGCAAAAAAACAATCCCTTACACGGTATCACCTTAGAAAAGATAGTAACTGATCTTCACGCACATTATGGCTGGGAAAAACTGGGTTCATTGATCAGGATCGATTGTTTTAATAATAACCAGTCGATCAAATCGAGCCTGAAGTTTTTAAGAAGAATGCCCTGGGCAAGAAAAAAGGTAGAAGATTTATATCTTGATACTTTTAATAAATGATGGGATCAGTGAGTTTAGAATGATTCAGGTTCTTCTGTCATTCTCTCATTCAAGCATTTCTCACTCCTTTGCAACCTTTTCATTAAAGCCGTCGTCATCTTGGTCTAAACCTTATCAAATGAAAAATATTGTCTGCTGTTTTTTACTAATAGTTGCGTTAAGCAGCTGTGCGCTCGGCGTTATCACAACAAATTATTCCATGTCGAAGGGTAAACTGGATATCCCTCAGAAAGAAACTTACACTGTAGTTTACCGGGCCGGTTTTGAAGAGCATTTAACAGCTGATGTAGCTTACACTAATGAACGTGGCAAACAGACAGAATTAAAAGAAGTAAATGGGGCATGGGATAAGACTGTGGTATTAAAGTCGGGTACTCATGTTCAGCTTAAAACACTGGCTATTGCCAAAAAAGAAGCTAAAGGCGAATATAAAATCCTGGTGGATGGGAAAGTTGTTTCTGAATATGTTTTGAGAGGAAAAAGGCTCAATTATACGGTTGAATTCGACTTACCCTAGTTCATAAAATCTTCATTTTGATTTTCGAGATTTAAATCAACAAAATAACAAGGTTTATTCATTATTTAATTCACTTGAAAATGAAAGCAATTAAAGTTTTAAGCATCGCTTTATTAGCCATGTTTGCCTTCGCAACCGTTAATGCAAAAACTGTAGCGCCTGTAAAACCAGCGACAGAAAAATCACAGACTAAAAAAAGTCATCAAAAACATCATCATCATAAACACACACACAAAGTAGCCAAAGTTTAATAAGGAAAGTCTTTCAGGTAAAACTGGAAGACTTTTTTTATATCGTCTGGACAATAATGAATTGACTTAGGTTATGTGTTTCAGTCTCGGAATCAGTCTCTTTTAACAAGTATTGACCACTATCGGCTATTCGTTCCTTCAAAGATTACTCTTTTATCATTTGTGCTTACCAATTCAGAAAGCTCGTATACATTTCTATAGCCATAACCATATAGATTAATATATGTAGGGATATTTAAGGCCAATGAAATGGGTGCTATTTTTTTCTTTATCAAATCAGGCACAACTGCTTTGCTGGCGAAATTTACCTGATCATCAATAAAATTATTATTGCAGTAGATTAGTATTCTGGCATCTGCATGGGGAATAACCTTTAACAGGTTTTGCTGTGTGAAATCAGCAAAATTTAAATGTATCGCCCCTTTTATATGCTTTCTTTTAAAAAGGCTATCTGAACGGGTATCTAAAATAACCGTTCCTTTCTCTCCCGCCATTTTTAGAAATGTTGGTAGATCAACCAACTTATTTTTACGGTGTGCCTTAACCTTTGGTATAAGTTTTTCATAAGCCTCAAAATCTACGTTAGCATTTTTTTTAAGAGGTGTGGTTTGTGCATTACATAGAATTGCAAGGTTGCAAAGCATGATTGTGATGACGCTTAGTTTCATTTTTTAGATTGGTTTTAATAAAGATAATGAGTTTTACATAACGGCATATAAAACAATTAAGTATTTCTCATAGAGGACTTGAAGCGTGAGCTGTTGACTAAAAAGTCTTAACTGCAGACTTGACAGCAAAGCCTTAACCCTCAACTGAAAACCAACAATTGCCAACTGAAAACTTTTTGCGCTAACCCCTTGATTTTTAAAAAGAATTGTTCTACTTTTGCAGTCCGTTTTATGGGCTATCTGCAAAGATGCCGGGGGAGCGGTAAATTTTTTAAATAAAAAACATAAAAAAGCACAATGCCAACCATTCAACAATTAGTTAGAAAAGGTAGAGTAGCACTGGAGTTCAAGAGTAAGTCTCCAGCGTTGGACAGCTGTCCACAGCGAAGAGGTGTATGTACACGTGTGTACACCACTACCCCTAAAAAACCAAACTCAGCAATGCGTAAAGTAGCCCGTGTTCGTTTAACGAACGGTAAAGAGGTGAATGCTTACATCCCTGGAGAAGGTCACAACTTACAGGAGCACTCCATCGTATTGATCCGTGGTGGTCGTGTTAAAGATTTACCAGGTGTACGTTACCACATCATCCGTGGTGCGCTAGATACATCAGGCGTTGCTGGTCGTAACCAACGTCGTTCTAAATATGGTACTAAACGTCCTAAACCAGGTCAGGCAGCTGCTGCACCTGCAAAAGGAAAGAAAAAATAATCGGGAGGAAATAAGAAATGAGAAAGTCAAAACCAAAAAAGAGAATTATTCTTCCTGATCCAAAATTCAATGATGTTCAGGTAACCCGTTTTGTAAACAACATGATGTACGATGGAAAAAAATCTATCGCTTACTCAATTTTTTACGATGCTGTTGAAATTGCTGAGAAAAAAGCAGGTGAAAACGGCTTAGAGGTGTTCAAACGTGCATTAACTAATATTATGCCGGCTGTAGAGGTTAAATCTCGTCGTGTTGGTGGTGCTAACTTCCAGGTTCCAACTGAGGTTAGACCAGAGCGTAAAACAGCTTTAGGTATGAAATGGTTAATTTTATATGCTCGTCGTCGTGGTGAAAAAACGATGAAAGAGAAATTAGCTGGTGAAATCGTAGCTGCTGCTAAAGGCGAAGGTGCTGCTGTTAAAAAGAAAGAAGATACGCACAAAATGGCTGAGGCTAACAAAGCGTTCTCTCACTTCAGATTCTAATTTAGGATTAACAGGTCAGTAAGATTACACAGATTTAATTAGAAGATTATACTGATTAGATAATTTGCACCGATTTGTCTCACATAATCGGTGCAATCATTTAAAATCAGATAAATCAAAAACATAACATGGCAAGAGATTTAAAATTTACAAGAAATATTGGAATTGCAGCTCACATTGATGCTGGTAAAACTACCACTACCGAGCGTATCCTTTATTATGCTGGTGTTAGTCATAAAATTGGTGAAGTGCACGAAGGTGCTGCAACAATGGACTGGATGGCACAAGAGCAAGAGCGTGGTATTACCATTACCTCTGCTGCTACAACAGTAAACTGGAACTACCGTGGTAGCAAATACCACATCAACATTATCGATACACCGGGACACGTGGATTTTACCGTAGAGGTAAATCGTTCATTACGTGTATTAGATGGTTTGGTGTTCTTATTTTCTGCAGTTGATGGTGTTGAGCCACAATCAGAAACTAACTGGCGCTTAGCTAATAATTACAATGTTGCCCGTATCGGTTTCGTTAACAAAATGGACCGTTCTGGTGCTGACTTCTTAAAAGTTGTTAAGCAAGTGAAAGATATGTTAGGTAGCAATGCAGTTCCTTTGCAATTACCTATCGGTTCTGAAGATGCTTTCAAAGGTGTGGTTGATTTGATCAACAACCGTGGTATTGTTTGGAATGAGCACGATAAAGGTATGACCTTTACTGAAGTGCCAATTCCTGATGATATGTTAGATGAAGTTGCAGAGTGGAGAGAAAAATTGTTAGAATCAGTTGCTGATTATGATGAGACTTTGATGGAGAAATTCTTCGAAGATCCAAACTCAATTACTGAACGCGAAATTTTAGACGCTTTACGTGCAGCTGTATTAGATGCTAAAATTGTTCCTATGGTTTGTGGTTCATCTTTCAAAAACAAAGGTGTACAGACCATGTTGGATTATGTGATGGAATTATTGCCTTCACCTTTAGATTCTGAAGGTGTTGTAGGTACTAACCCAAATACAGATCAGGAAGTTTTATTAAAGCCATCTGAACAAGAGCCGTTTGCAGCATTAGCTTTTAAAATTGCAACCGATCCTTTTGTAGGCCGTTTATGCTTTATCCGTGTTTATTCAGGTAACTTAGAAGCGGGTTCATATGTATATAATACCCGTTCAAATAATAAAGAGCGTATTTCGCGTATCTTCCAAATGCATGCTAACAAGCAAAATCCAATCCCTAACGTAGGGGCCGGTGATATTGCTGCGGTTGTTGGATTTAAAGATATTAAAACAGGTGATACGCTTTGTGATGAGAAACACCCGATCGTTCTGGAATCAATGGTATTCCCTGAGCCGGTTATCGGTTTAGCTATTGAGCCTAAAACTCAGGCTGACGTTGACAGATTAGGTATGGGTTTATCTAAATTAGCTGAAGAAGATCCTACGTTCAGAGTTCAGACAGATCAGGAAACTGGTCAGACTGTAATTTCTGGTATGGGTGAGTTACACTTAGATATCTTAATTGACCGTTTAAAACGTGAATTTAAAGTAGAGGTTAACCAGGGTGCGCCGCAAGTAGCTTATAAAGAGGCTATTTTCGGTACAACTGAACACCGTGAGGTTTACAAAAAACAGTCAGGTGGTCGTGGTAAATTCGCCGATATTAAAGTGGTGATCTCTCCAATTGATGCCGATTTTGAAAAAGGTGGTTTGCAATTCGTAAACGAAATTGTAGGTGGTTCAATTCCTCGTGAATTTATCCCTTCAGTTGAGAAAGGATTTGCATCTGCAATGTCAAATGGTGTATTAGCTGGTTACCCGCTTCCTGATATGAAAGTACGTTTGATTGATGGTTCATTCCACGCAGTCGATTCAGATGCTTTATCATTCGAGCTTGCTGCCCGTATGGCATACCGTGAGGCTTTACCTAAATGTAAACCTGCTTTGATGGAACCAATCATGAAAATCGAAATCTTAACCCCTGAAGAAAACATGGGTGATGTGATCGGTGATATGAACCGTCGTCGTGGTCAGTTACAAGGTATGGATACCCGTAACGGATCTCAGGTAATTAAAGCATTGGTACCACTTTCAGAAATGTTCGGTTATGTAACACAGTTACGTACCATCACTTCAGGCCGTGCAACTTCTACAATGGAATTTGACCACTATGAGCCAGCGCCTAAAAACGTTCAGGACGAAGTGGTAGCTAAATCCAAAGGAAGAATTAAATCTGAAGACTAATAATCAGTAGCAAGTATTTAGTGTCGAGTATCAAGATTGGATTATCCATCTTGATACTTAATACTCCGATCTTGATACTAAAAAGATAAATCCGGTTTCTGTTGTTAATAGCTCTAACAGGAAGCCATAATTAAAATAAGATGAGCCAAAGAATCAGAATTAAATTAAAATCTTACGATTACAACTTGGTAGATAAATCTGCTGAGAAAATCGTAAAAACTGTTAAACCTACGGGTGCAGTGGTAAGTGGTCCGATTCCACTTCCTACAGAGAAAAAAATCTTTACTGTTTTGCGTTCTCCACACGTAAACAAAAAAGCTAGAGAGCAATTCCAGTTATGCGCTTACAAACGTTTATTGGATATTTATAGCTCTAACTCTAAAACAGTTGATGCTTTAATGAAACTTGAATTACCTAGCGGTGTTGAAGTTGAAATCAAAGTTTAACTGATTTTAAAAGTACAGAAAAAGGTCCCGATGCAAATCGGGGCCTTTTTTTGTATAGCTCAGTTTCAAAAACAAAACCTGAGCCAGCTGGTTATATTGATATGATAAGTAATGATAAAGACCAAAAGGCATCATCTGTTGAAGGGCAGGATTTTGCTGATCCTAAAGAAGAAGGGAAAGATAAACCTTTTTCACATGGCGAAGTAGCTAATCAACAAGGCAGTGATTTCTCTGACCTGGAAGAAAGCAGGATGGAAAATCCACCACAACATCGTGATGAGAATGGTTCAACTAAAGATGACGTGGATAGTAGCACAAAGATAGACCAAAGTAAAGGCGTAAATTAATTGGTCGGTTAACAGGATAGCATCTGGCGAAACGCCTGATTATACATAATTACTTCGAGGTTAAACTTTTTTCCTTAATCTGTTGTTCTTATAGGGAGTATCTACCAAAATAAATCACCATGGAAAATAATGATAATAAAAATAGCGATTCTAACGAAGACATTAATCGTGATGATCAGATAGATTGGGATAACGGAGAAGCTACGTACGGACATAAGAGAGCTGATTTTAAACGTAAGGATGAACCGGAGGCTTCTCATTTGCCATCAACTGTAAATGATACTTCCCAAAATATTAATGAAAGTTTGAATAATTCAAATTTAAGCCAGGGTGAAGATATAGGAAGCAGGAATAAGAATGATGATAAGGGGTTGAGGGGTGAGGACTTATGATTTATTATAAAGAGATTATCCCCACAGAATAATCCCTTTATAATGCTTATGCATTTTCCGGTAGATGCAAATTATTTAGGATTCGACAACTGTAATACGCTAATTAAGCAGCGAATGCCCTTAAATATTTAGTCAATGATTTTGTTTAATTTTTGTCGCGAATCCTACAACAATGCAAATCTCGAAAACTAAAAATCAATTCACAAAAATTATGGTTTTAATACATTGATATATGTCAATTTTTTGCTCAGTTGTGCTTTGAATAACGTATTCTTTGATATGATAGTGTGCCGTTATAGGTTTGGCCTATAATTGTTATTTATATCATAAAGGCGCTTTTTTTGGAGATTGGCAAACCTAATATTTCCTTAGATACCCGTATTTAATGCATGGTTTTCATCTTCTTCATTAATATCAGCATTCGATTTAAAATCTTCAGAAGAACTTCCGGTATGACTTTCTGCACTTTTTAACGTAGGATTTTTATCCGTGCTGTTGAATGTATCGTCACTAAGTGAATCTTTACCCTGTGTGCCAGAGTTATCTCTGCCGTCTTTTGCTAAAGGATTTCCTTTAATCAACTCGTCGGGTTCCTTTCCATAACTGGTTACTACATCAGTATTATTACCATCTTCAAAAGCTTTTTGCACATCTGATTTTTCTGATCCCTCATCACCTGATCCTACATAGCCCTCAATATGTTCTTTTTTGTTATATATGCTTGTTTTCATGTTGTATCGTTTTATCAATAAACAGGTAGGAATTCAAATAGTTTGAATCAGGATAAATCAAGAACAGTAAGTTTGTTGATAAATTTTACCTCAAGCTTTATGCTTTACCATTTTCTCGTTTTGTTTAACTTGCGCCAAATTTAAAGGCCAACGGGATAAATGGAGTGGAAATATTTACTTTCGAATAAAAGATACGGACAAGAGCAATATGGTGCCAGCACAGATCGGGCACGTTCAGATTTTCAGCGTGACTACGACCGGTTGATTTTTTCGTCTCCATTTAGAAGGCTTCAGAATAAAACTCAGGTTTTTCCATTGCCGGGAAGTGTTTTTGTGCACAATCGTTTAACACATAGTTTAGAAGTGGCAAGTGTAGCCCGTTCCATGGCCAATATATTCTTAAAAAGTGTAGAAGAACACCAGTCACAACTTATTAAAGAAGTTCCTTTAATTAATGAGGTTGGCAATATTGTTGCCGCCGCCGCGCTGGCACATGATTTGGGCAACCCGGCATTTGGACATTCGGGCGAAGCAGCTATTTCGCGTTATTTTACCGATGGCGATGGTAAAGTTTACCAGAAAGAAATGAGCGAATCGCAATGGCACGATTTAATTAATTTCGAAGGAAATGCCAATGCCATTCGTATACTCACCCATCCACTAAAGGGAAAGGGAAATGATGCTTATGCGCTCACCTATTCTACTTTGGCTTCTATAGCCAAATATCCGTGTGCTTCCATTGCAGGTAAACAGAAAGGCTTGCTGCACCGCAAAAAATACGGTTTCTTCCAATCAGAAGAGGAAAGTTTTAGAAAGATTGCTGCCGAACTTCACCTGGCACAAGAAGATAATGAGTACCTTATCTACAAACGCCATCCTTTGGTTTACCTGGTAGAAGCTGCAGATGATATCTGTTACAGCATTATCGATCTGGAAGATGCGCACCGCCTTAAGATACTTTCTTACGAAGAGGTGAAGGCTTACCTACTGCCTTTTGCCAATTCAACAACAATTGAAGAACGCTTAAAAAACGATTATGAAGATGATGATGCGAAAATTGGTCTGCTTCGCGCTAAAGCCATTAATACTTTAACAAACCAATGCGCGGCCATATTTTTTAGAGAGCAGGAAAAACTATTAAAGGGTGAGCTTAACCATAGCTTAACCGATTTACTTCCTGAGCCGTATATCTCTGCCTGGAAAGCTGTTGAAAAGATTTCTGTGGAGCGTATATACAATTTCTCATCTGTTATACAGAAAGAGGTGGCAGGTTATAAAATTATGGCTGGTTTATTAGAAGAGTTTGTTCCTGCGCTTATTCATAACAATACACATTATTATAAAAAACTGGTTAAACTCATTCCAAAGCAGTATCACACCGATCTGACCGATATTTATTCTATAATACAGAGTGTGCTGGACTTTGTTTCTGGCATGACAGACTTGTATGCGGTAGATTTATACAGGAATATCAAGGGTATATCTTTTCCTTCAGAAACCTAAAGCTTTTAGGTAAAAATAAACCGTTTAAAATTTGCCGGTTGAAATATCTGTGGTGTCAGATGTTACCATCTGACACTAATTTAAATCTTCTTAGTATGGTTCCGAAAATAAAAAAATCCGGATTGATTTGTGGCTAGAGTTTATCTTCCCCTGCCTTCATCCCATTTATTACGCTCATCCTGCAATTCGCGCGCAAGTTTCATTTCCTTATCTTTTGCCTTTACCTTATGTGCCTGAAATTCATCGGCCACTTCCTGGTAAAGTTCAGTCCTGTATTTAGCCTCATGCCTTAATTTGCCAGATTGGAAAATAACAAAAGCCAAACCAATGCCCAGCACAATAATGATCGTCCAAACGATGGTATTATAAGTGCCCTTATTAAAGGAAATTCCTAAAAATTTAATTTCGTTAACAGATGCATTGGCAGTAGCAAGCGAACTTTCTTTTCCGGTAACCTCTCCTTTTAAACTCGAAATATTGTCGGCTTGTGCCTTAATTTCCTGCCTGGCTTCCTGCAATTGTTTGCGTTCCTTTTTCAATGTGTCATTAACGCTTTTCCATAAAGCGGATAATCGGCTTGGATTGATCAGTCTGGCACCATACAAACTTTTAGATTTTTTCAACATAAACTGATACTGACCGTTTAAAGATGGATCAGTGTTTTTAGTGGTATCAGGAGCGGTTTGGGCAAATGCAACGTTTAAAAATAGCATCGCGCTTAAAAACAATAAGGTTAGTTTAATTTTCTGCATAGTTTAAATATAGGTATTAGTGTGTAAAACTGCATTTTATCTGATTTGTGTTTAATAAAATTGTTTCGGGTTTTGGCAAATCGATAAAATTATTTTGGTTTAACATTCTAAATAACAATTTTATTTAAGTTTTATTATAAAATTGTTTACGATAGGTTAAATTTGTTTCATGCAAATAGGAATTATTGGGATGGGCGATATGGGCAAATTGTACGCTTTGTCGTTTGTAAATGCAGGTTATAAGGTATGTGGAGCAGATATGCCTTTACGTTTTACGGAGTTAAAAAATGAGCTTGAATCTAAAGGAGTAGAGGTTTTAACTGATGGCCATGAAGTGGCGCGTAAATCTGATTTTATTATTTACTGCGTTGAAGCCGAGAAAATTGATGAAGTGGTGGCTACTTTTGCACGCTCAACCAAATATGGAGCAATTGTTTCAGGCCAAACCTCAGTAAAACATCCTGAAATTGCTGCTTTTGAAAAACACCTTCCGATAGATACCCGGATTGTTACCTGCCATTCTTTGCATGGTCCGGCTTTTAGTCCTGAAGGGCAAACGCTTGTCGTGGTTCGTCACCGGGCTACCGACGAGGTTTATGCACAGGCATTAGAAGTTTACCAATCTTTAAAATCGAACATTATTGAAATGGACGATTACCGTGAGCACGACCGCATTGTGGCCGATACGCAAGCGGTTACGCACATGGGTTTTGAGAGCATGGGTTCTGCCTGGAAAAATGCCGGTTTCTTCCCCTGGGATAACCCTGCTTATGCAGGTGGAATCGATAATGTAAAGATTTTAACCACGCTAAGGATTTTTAGTTATAAATCACACATCTACGCAGGCCTGGCTATCCTAAATCCCTATGCGCAAAAACAGGTTAAATATTATGCCCAGGCAGAGTCTGAACTGTTTAAGCTGATGATCTGTGAAAATGAAACGGAGTTTAGAGAGAAAATTTACGCGGCCCGCGATTTCGTTTTTCATGAGAGCCGCTCACTTTTATTGCTGGATGATAACATCATGAAAGAGTTTAGCCTATCTGATGCGGACCATAAACAGAAACCCAATTCGCACCTTAGTTTATTGAGTATGGTATACGCCTGGTATAAAATGGGGGTAAATCCTTACGATAACCTGATCTGCCAAACGCCTCCCTTTAAATTGAGGCTGGGTATTGCCGAATACCTTTTTAAAAACGAAGTCATGTTGGAAGAGTCGATCAACACGGCATTATATGATAAATCAATCCGTGGAGATGATCTGGAATTCCATACTGCGGTGCATGAATGGGCATCCATTATCGGTTATGGCGACTTAAAGGGGTATAAAGAACATTTCGAAGCAGCCAAATCATTTTTTGCCAACCGGCTGAATGATGGCAGGGATTTAAGTGCGGAAATGATTAAAAGGCTTGGGAAATGATGTAAGATGTGTAATGTAAAATGGATGATGGTTTTAAGTTTATGAGGAAAACAGATGAGTGATAAGCTTAAAGCAGCCACAACGCTCGTTGTATTCTTCATCCATTTTTCCCTCATCCATTTTACCTATTCCATATAACATATAGACTTTATTTTATTCCCTAAAACCTTCGTTTCGCCAAAACAAGTGTTTTATATTTGCCTGCATGTCGGTATTGCTGTTTACCATTATCGTTTTATTAGGCGCTTTTTTAGCTGGATTATTGGGCTCGTTAACTGGCTTAGGTGGAGGAGTAATTATTATTCCGTTGCTTACACTGGCTTTAGGTGTTGATATCCATTATGCTATTGGTGCATCCATTGTTTCGGTTATCGCTACTTCTTCAGGCTCGGCTGCTGCTTATGTAAAAGAGGGCATCACGAATATCCGTATCGGGATGTTTTTAGAAATTGCCACTACTATAGGTGCTATTTGCGGTGCAATTGTAGCCGTTTACCTCAATGCAAATTATATTGCTATCCTATTTGGTTGTATTTTAATCTTTTCGGCAATTATGACTTTAAAGAAAAAAGTAGATCATACTATTTCGGAAAATACAGATAAATGGGCCAGGTTTTTTAAACTCAACGGCTCTTACCCTGATAAAGGTATAAACCAGCCATACGCAGTGAAAAATGTACCGGGAGGTTTTTTAATGATGCTTTTTGCGGGAACCTTATCTGGTTTGCTGGGTATTGGGAGCGGAGCCTTAAAGGTAATTGCAATGGATAATATTATGCGTTTGCCCTTTAAGGTATCAACAACAACCAGTAATTTTATGATGGGTGTTACAGCAGCAGCCAGTGCTGTAGTTTATCTGCACCGTGGCCAGATTGATCCTGGTATTGCCATGCCCGTTTGCATTGGTGTTTTAACAGGGGCAACCGTGGGCTCGAAAGTATTGGTAAAGGCCAAAACCGATAAACTTAAAATTGTGTTTGCCATTGTTGTTGCTTTTTTAGCATTGCAGATGATTTATAAAGGAATAAGTGGATTATAATGGATGCAGGAAAAAAAGAAAATCTGAACGATAAGGATATTCAGTTAATTCTTGGAACACTTTTACGTGCAGGCGTAATCATTTCGATGTCGATTGTATTAATCGGCGGTGTTATTTTCCTCATCCACAACAAAGGAGCCATTACCAATTATAAAGTTTTTACGCCAGAACTCAGCAAGTTTTCTTCCATTACAGGCATATTTAGGGGAGTAGCCAGTTGGCAGGGCGATGCTATTGTACAGTTTGGCATACTGATGCTTATTTTTACGCCAATTGCACGAATCGTATTCGCAATTTTTAGCTTTTTGATTGAGCGAGATTACTTATATGTGCTGATAGGATTTATTATTTTGGCTATTATAACCATTAGCCTAAACGGCGGAATTGCGCATTAATTTTATCAGAAATTAAAATTAAACAACTAAAATTGTTTTTTAAAGACTTATAAAGACCACAATCCAATGGCTAAATCAGGTAAAACTGTTCAATTATTCCAAAAACCAGAAAATTTTATTAAAACCCGGGCTAGGGGATTGCAATTAGGTAGTTGCTTCATTAGTCGCGATTGGATTGGGGCGGGTATGGCTAATATATTGGTGAGTCGGAAGCATACTAATGGGAATGTTACCCTCGGTTTTTACCTTGTGGATTTGAAATGCTTGGGGATTAAGGATGCCTTTTTTAAGTTTAGTGTGTCTGAAGATGAAATGTTCGACCTGGTAGATTATATTAACGGGGAAGAAATTGAATACGATCATGCGCATAACATCATTTACGGTGCAGAAGCTTTTGCTAATGATTGTGGCTTTAAACCGCATAAAGATTGGTCTGTTGCCCAATATATATTGGAAGAAGATGATGATCACATTCCGTTAATTGATATCGAATTTGGAGAAGCGGGTGTGCCTGCATATTACATTGGACCAAATGATAATCCTGCTAAAATAAAGCAGATCTTGGCTACTCTGGATAAAAATGTTGGAGCGGGTAATTACCTGTTTTATGAAAATGATGAGTTTGAAGAGGGAGAATTAAATGGATTTGGCAATGAGGAAATATCTGATTTTAAGCAAATATATTTTGATTTGATAAATGACTATTACAACGATGTAAGGTTTAATAACGCAACTAATTTAGACAATGACCTGATTGTTGAAGTTCTTAATAATATGGTTGACACCACTTTTTACAGCGCTAATGAGGATTTGGATAATGAAATAATAGAATGTATAGATTTAAATCAACATATATTTGAAGAACAAAGTAATGAGAGTTTAAGCCAGATACAAAAGCTTTTGGTTAAGAACCCAGATAATCCTTATTTTTATATTGAATTGTTTCTGCAATATAAGCTGGCTAATCTCAACTATAAGGCCAATGAAATAGCTCAAAAAGGATTAACCCTTTTCCCCGATTTTTTATACCTCAGAATTTTTGTTGCGCATGCAGCTATCATCGATCAGGAGCTAGAAAAAGGATTTGAGCTATTAAATAGCCAGTATTATCTAAATCAGGCTTTCCCACAACGCACCTCTTTTTCGGAGGGAGAGTTTATGTTTTTTTACGCTGCATTATGTCAGTACTTTTTAGGAAAAGATAATCTTGAAGATGCAATTGTTTGTAGTGCAGTATTAGTAAATAACATATATAAGTACGAATGTAATGAAAATGCGGTACTTGGCGTAATGGAGGCTGTTAAAAACAGAATAGAAGGGCGTAATTAAAGATGACTCTTTTCAATTATTAAATGCTGTTTTTTAGTGTATTAAGAAATTAATAGGTTAAATATCAAGTAAGTAGATAGGTATTTTAAGTCTTTATATGACTTTACTAAGCCTTTTAAGGCTAAATCCCATCATATCAGCAATTTATTTGAAAAAATATTTAGCTAACTATTTGAAAATTAATAATTCTTGCCTATCTTTGCCGTCCCTTTCGGGGGATGTACAACCACCTTGAACGAAGCCCTACTGCTTCGATGGGTGTTAAAAAGAAAAGATAAAATGTCAGGAATTATTGGAAAAAAAGTAGGAATGACCAGTATTTTCGATGCAGAAGGAAGAAACATTCCTTGTACTGTAATCGAAGCTGGGCCTTGTGTAGTTACACAAGTAAAGACCGAAGAAAAAGACGGGTATTCAGCTGTTCAGCTAGGATACGATGAGAAAAAAGAGAAAAACACATCTCAACCGTTAAAAGGCCATTTCGCGAAAGCAAACACAACTCCAAAACGCAAGCTGGTAGAATTCAACTCATTTACAACTGAACTTAATTTAGGTGATGTGGTAACTGTAGATGCATTTGCAGAAGGTGATTTTGTTGATGTTGTAGGTACCTCAAAAGGTAAAGGTTTTCAAGGTGTTGTAAAACGCCACGGATTTGCCGGTGTTGGTATGCAGACTCACGGTCAGCATAACCGTTTACGTGCCCCGGGTTCATTGGGAGCATCATCATTTCCTTCACGTGTATTCAAAGGAATGCGCATGGCAGGAAGAACAGGTGGAGACAGGGTAAAAATTCAGAACTTACAGGTTTTGAAAGTTTATGCTGAGCAAAACTTATTAGTAGTTAGTGGTTCCATTCCAGGAGCTAAAGGTTCTTACGTAATCTTAGACAAATAATCAGATGGAAGTTAAAGTATTAAACATTTCAGGTAAAGAAACAGGTGCCAAGGTGCAACTTCCTGAATCGGTATTTGGTATCGAGCCTAACGACCACGCGATTTATTTAGATGTTAAGCAGTATTTGGCTAACCAACGTCAGGGTACTCACAAATCTAAACAACGTAACGAGATTGCTGGTTCAACCCGTAAACTATACAAACAAAAAGGTACAGGTGGTGCCCGTGCCGGTAGCATTAAATCTCCGTTATTTAACGGTGGTGGTCGTGTTTTCGGTCCTCAGCCGCGTGATTACAGTTTTAAATTGAACAAGAAATTAAAATCATTAGCACGTAAATCGGCTTTAGCTTATAAAGCAAAAGACAACAATGTGGTAGTTTTAGAAGATTTCAACTTCGATACGATTAAAACTAAAAACTACACAAGTTTATTAGCTGCTTTAAAGGTAGATGATCAAAAAACTTTGTTGGTTTTACCTGCACAAAATAATAATATCTATTTATCAAGCAGAAACGTTCAGAAAACAAAAGTAATCTCTGCAGCAGATTTAAACACTTATGATGTGTTGAACGCTGGTGTACTTGTGTTAACTGCTGATTCTGTTAAAACTTTGGAGGAGGCGTTTGCCAAGTAATATGGAAATTTTAAAAAAACCAATATTAACCGAAAAAGCTTCAGCTTTATCTGAGAAATCTAACCGTTTCACGTTTAGTGTTAACCACAAGGCTAACAAAATCCAAATCAAAGCTGCTATTGAGAAATTGTACGGTGTAACCATCGTTGCAGTTAACACAATGGTTGTTGATGGAAAAGCTAAATCTCGTTACACTAAAGCAGGTTTTGTATCAGGCCGTAGCCCAAAATACAAAAAAGCAATCGTAACGTTAAAAGACGGCGAAACAATAGATTATTACGCAACCCTTTAATTTAATCATTCATTATAACTATGGGCTTAAGAAAATTTAAACCAGTTACTCCAGGTACCCGCTTCAGAGTTGGTGCTAGTTTTACGGAGATTACAGCAACCAAGCCCGAAAAATCATTGGTTGTATCATCAAAAAAGTCTGGTGGACGTAACAATACAGGTAAAATGACTATGCGCTACATGGGTGGTGGTCATAAAAAATCGTATCGTTTAATCGACTTCAAACGCGATAAATTCGATATTCCTGCAACAGTAGCTACTGTTGAATACGATCCAAACCGTACTGCCCGCATCGCATTATTACATTATGCAGATGGCGAGAAGCGTTATATCATTGCTCCTGAAGGATTGCAAGTTGGTTCGGTATTATTATCGGGCGATAAAGCAGCACCAGAAGTAGGTAACACTTTAAAATTATCGAACATTCCATTAGGTTCTATCATCCACAACGTGGAGATCCACCCTGGAAAAGGAGCACAGTTGGCTCGTAGTGCAGGTGCTTATGCACAATTAGCTGCCCGCGATGGTAAATATGCTACTTTAAAAATGCCTTCAGGCGAAACCCGTTTAATTTTGACTACTTGTCTGGCTACTATCGGCGCAGTATCTAACTCAGATCACGCAAACGAAGTATTGGGTAAAGCAGGTCGTAAACGTTGGTTGGGCCGTCGTCCGAGAACCAGACCGGTAGCGATGAACCCGGTAGATCACCCAATGGGTGGTGGTGAAGGTAGATCATCAGGTGGTCACCCACGTTCAAGAAAAGGTGTTTTAGCTAAAGGCTACAAAACCAGAGAACTTAAAAAATATTCTAATCGTTACATCATAGAGAGAAGGAAGAAATAATGGCTCGTTCGATAAAAAAAGGACCTTATATTGACCATAACGTAGAGAAAAAAGTAAACTCTATGAATGATTCAGGCAAAAAGTCTGTAATCAAAACTTGGTCTCGCAGATCAATGATATCACCAGACTTCGTGAATCATACATTTGCTGTACACAATGGAAATAAATTCATCCCTGTGTACGTTACAGAAAACATGGTTGGTCACAAGTTGGGAGAATTTGCTCCAACCAGAACATTCAGAGGACACGCTGAAAAGAAAAAATAATTAGACAATGGAAGCAGTAGCAAAATTAAACAATTGTCCAACCTCACCGCGTAAGATGCGTTTGGTTGTAGATCTTATCAGAGGTGAACGTGTAGAAAAAGCATTAAGCATTTTAAAGTTTACCAATAAAGAAGCAGCAATAAAAGTTGAGAAATTATTATTATCTGCTATCAAAAACTGGGAAACTAAAAATGAAGGTGCCCGCCCTGAAGAAAACCAACTTTTTGTGAAAACAGTAATGGTTGATGGTGGCCGTCAGTTAAAACGCTTACGTCCAGCTCCTCAAGGCCGTGGATATAGAATTCGTAAACGTTCTAACCACGTAACGCTGATTGTAGATAGTAAAAACACAGAAACAACTCAAAACTAATTAGGAAATGGGACAAAAAGCAAATCCAATAGGTGCCAGGTTAGGAATTATCAAAGGATGGGATTCTAACTGGTTCGGTGGCAACAACTACTCCGATAAATTAGTTGAAGATGAGAAAATAAGAAAATATCTTTCTGCCCGTATCGCTAAAGGCGGTGTTGCAAAAGTAGTAATCGAGCGTACGTTAAAACGTATCACGGTAACTATCCACACAGCTCGTCCAGGTATCGTAATCGGTAAAGCAGGTGCTGAGGTTGATAAAATCAAAGAAGAGTTAAAGAAATTGACTAAAAAGGAAATTCAAATTAACATCTTTGAAATTAAACGCCCGGAACTTGATGCACAATTAGTTGCAGAAGGTGTTGCAAAACAATTAGAAGCAAGGATCTCATTCCGTAGAGCAATGAAATCTTCTATCGCATCAACCATGCGTATGGGTGCTGAAGGTATCAAAATCATGACTTCTGGTCGTTTAGGTGGTGCTGAGATGGCACGTACTGAGCAGTACAAAGAAGGAAGAGTGCCTTTGCATACATTCCGTGCTGATATCGACTACGCTTTAGCTGAAGCCTTAACTACTTATGGTAAAATAGGTGTTAAAGTTTGGATCTGTAAAGGTGAGGTTTATGGAAAACGTGATTTGTCTCCAAACATTGGTGCAACAAACAACGGTCCAAAAGGCGCTTCAGATAAACCAGCTTTCGGTGGAAGAGATAACCGTGGTGGTGGAAGAGATAACCGTGGCGGTGGTAACGACAGACGTGGTGGAAACCAAGGCGGTGGTCGTGGTCCAGGCCAGGGTGGTGCAAACAGAGGTGGTGGCGCAGGCGCTAACAGAGGTCCTCGTAAATAATTGATTTATTAACATCGTTTAACGATTAGAACAAAATAAAATGTTACAGCCAAAAAGAACGAAGTTCAGGAAGATGCAAAAAGGCAGAATGAAGGGTTTAGCTTCACGTGGAGCTGAATTAGCATTCGGATCTTTCGGTATCAAATCTTTAGAAGCTACTTGGATCACAAGTCGCCAGATAGAGGCTGCCCGTATTGCCGTAACCCGTTTCATGAAACGTGAAGGCCAAGTATGGATCAGAATTTTCCCGGACAAACCGGTAACTAAAAAACCTGCTGAGGTACGTATGGGTAAAGGTAAAGGTGCTCCTGAGTATTGGGTAGCAGTTGTAAGACCTGGACGTGTAATTTTCGAAGCTGAAGGTGTGCCTTTGGAAGTTGCTAAAGAAGCATTGCGTTTAGCCGCTCAGAAATTACCAATCCAAACCAAATTCGTAGTACGTAGAGATTACGTAGAAGCATAGTAAAGTGTTGAGATGAATGTTGTAAATACTTGTTTATTATAACCGCTACACTCAACGTAAAAGAAAAAGAAAAATGAAAAATTCAGAAATCACAGGGCTTTCAAAAGAAGAATTAGTAGCTAAGATTGCGGAAGAAAAAGAGAACTTATCAAAGTTAAAGTTCGCTCACACTATTTCAGCTATCGAAAATCCTTCGCGTATTGCAAAAGTAAGGAAAGACATAGCCCGTTTAAACACTCAGTTGACTAAAGTGAAAAACACGGAGTCAGCTACTGAAACTAAATAATTTGAGAGTCGACATGGAAAGACAATTAAGAAAAACAAGAACCGGGTTAGTGGTAAGCAACAAGATGGATAAATCTGTTGTAGTGAGCGTGGAGCGTAAAGTAAAACACCCGATTTACGGTAAGTTCGTAAAGAAAACTACCAAATTTATGGCTCACGATGAGAAAAATGAGTGCGGTATCGGTGATACTGTATTAATTATGGAAACTCGTCCTTTGAGTAAAAACAAGAACTGGAGATTGGTACAAATTTTAGAAAGAGCTAAATAAGATGGTACAACAGGAATCGAGATTAAACGTTGCTGATAACAGCGGCGCAAAAGAAGTATTGGTAATTCGTGTGTTAGGTGGAACCGGCAAACGTTATGCTTCAATTGGTGATAAGGTAGTTGTTACCGTTAAAAGCGCATTACCATCAGGTAATGTTAAAAAAGGTACAGTTTCAAAAGCAGTTGTTGTAAGAACTAAAAAAGAAATCCGTCGTAAAGATGGTTCTTATATCCGTTTTGACGATAATGCTGCTGTATTATTGAACGCACAGGATGAGCCAAGAGGTACACGTATCTTTGGCCCGGTTGCGAGAGAACTACGTGAAAAACAATTCATGAAAATCGTATCATTAGCACCGGAGGTATTATAAAATGGGAAACAAAGTAAATACACCAAAACTTAAAATCCGTACAGGAGATTTAGTTAAAGTAATTGCTGGCGATTCAAAAGGTCAACAAGGAAAAGTACTTTCAGTACAAAAAGATAAAAACAGAGCCATTGTAGAAGGCATCAATTTAGTATCTAAACATACTAAGCCAAATGCTGCAAATCCGAACGGTGGTATTATTAAAAAAGAAGCTGCTCTTCACGTTTCTAACCTGATGTTGGTTGATCCAAAATCTGGTAAAGCTACCCGCGTTGGCCGTAAAGTAAACGCAGATGGTAAAATCGTTAGAGTTGCTAAAATTTCAGGGGAGGAAATTAAATAATGGCTACACCTAGATTAAAAAGCAAATACAAAGAAGAAGTTGTAAATGCATTAAAAGAAAAATTTCAGTATAAAACTGTAATGCAGGTTCCTAAATTGGAAAAAATCTGTATCAATCAGGGTGTAGGTCGTTTTTCTGTTACTGATAAAAAGATTATGGATACTACAATCGTAGAATTGACTACCATTACTGGTCAGCAGGCGGTTGCAGCACAATCTAAAAAAGATATCTCTAACTTTAAATTACGTAAAGGTATGCCGGTAGGTGTGCGTGTAACATTACGTGATAACAACATGTATGAGTTCTTGGATCGTTTGATTTCAGTAGCTTTACCACGTATCCGTGATTTCAAAGGTATTAACGATAAAGGTTTCGATGGAAAAGGTAACTACACATTAGGTGTTACTGAGCAAATCATCTTCCCAGAGATTAATATAGATAAAATCAATAAAATTTTAGGGATGGATATAACTTTCGTAACTTCGGCAAAATCTGACGTTGAAGCACTTGAGTTATTGAAACAATTCGGATTACCATTTAAAAATCAAAAAACAGCAGAATAATGGCAAAAGAAGGTGTAAAAGCACGCGAAGTTAAGCGCCAAAAATTGGTAGCTAGATACGCTGAAAAACGTGCAGCATTAAAAGCTGCGGGAGATTTCGAGGGTTTAGATAAATTACCTAAAAACTCGTCTCCGGTACGTTTACACAACCGTTGTAAATTAACTGGTCGTCCTCGTGGATATATGCGTACCTTTGGCATTTCAAGGGTAACATTCCGCGAAATGGCACTAGACGGTAAAATACCAGGTGTTAAAAAAGCGTCTTGGTAATATAAGTAGCTAGTACTGAGTGTCAAGTATCGAGACCATTTGGTTTCTTGATACTTGATACTTATGTCTATTTACCAGAAAAAGAATTTTAACCGATAGCAGGTCCCACTCCGATGTGAAATCGGGAAAGGAAACCACTATCAAAAACAATAAATAATGAATACAGATCCAATAGCAGATTATTTAACAAGAGTAAGGAATGCCATTAAGGCCAACCACAGAGTTGTAGAAATTCCTGCATCAAACCTTAAAAAGGAAATCACTAAAGTACTTTTTGATAAAGGTTACATCGCGAACTATAAGTTTGAAGATACTACAGTTCAAGGCACTATTAAAATTGCTTTGAAATACAATCCGATTACTAAAGTTCCTGCTATTCGTACATTAGTGCGAGTAAGTAAACCAGGTTTGAGACAGTATGCAGGCGTTGAAAATATGCCAAGAGTATTAAACGGTTTAGGTATCGCAATCTTATCTACTTCTAAAGGTGTAATGACTGATAAAGAAGCAGCCAAATTAAACATTGGTGGTGAGGTATTGTGTCACGTTTATTAATATTTAGGAGAACTACACAATGTCAAGAATAGGAAAAGCCCCAATTACAATCCCTTCAGGTGTAACCATTACCGTATCTAACGATAACGTGGTAACTGTAAAAGGCCCTAAAGGTGAATTATCACAAACAGTCGATAAAGATATCACTGTAAGTCAGGAAGATGGAATTTTAACAGTTCAACGTCCATCAGATCAAAAGAAACACAAAGCATTACACGGTTTATACCGCTCTTTGCTTAACAACATGGTTGTTGGTGTTACAGAAGGTTATACATTAACTCAAGAGTTGGTAGGTGTTGGTTACCGTGCTACAAACCAAGGCAACACATTAGACCTTGTTTTGGGTTATTCTCACCACTATGTATTCCAGTTGCCAGCAGAGATTAAAGTAACTACACAATCAGAAAAAGGTCAGACTCCTAAAATTATTTTAGAGAGTATTGACAAACAATTGATTGGCCAGGTAGCAGCGAAAATCCGTTCGTTACGTGCACCGGAACCATATAAAGGTAAAGGTATCAAGTTTGTAGGTGAAGTGTTAAGAAGAAAAGCAGGTAAATCAGCATCTAAAAAATAGTAATCATGGCAGGTAAAAAATTATCAAGAAGAGATCGTATTAAAAAAGGGATCAGAAAAAGACTTACCGGTTCGGAAGAACGTCCAAGGTTATCTGTATATAGAAGCAATAAAGGGATTTATGCGCAGGTAATTAACGATGTAACCGGTACAACAATAGCGTCAGCATCATCATTATCGAAAGATTTTACTGGTACTGGAAACAAAAGCGATCAGTCAGTTGCAGTAGGCAAATTAGTAGCCGAAAAAGCAATTGCTGCAGGTGTTAAAGAAGTTGTTTTCGATAGAAATGGCTATTTATACCACGGTCGCGTAAAATCGTTGGCAGAGGGTGCCCGCGAAGCTGGTTTAGTATTTTAATCTGAAGAAAAAGTAAGATGTCAACTATTAATATAAAAAGAGTAAAAACCACCGATATCGAATTAAAGGATCGTTTGGTTAGTATACAACGTGTTGCCAAAGTAACCAAAGGTGGCCGTACTTTCAGCTTTTCAGCAATTGTTGTTGTAGGCGATGAGAACGGTGTTGTTGGTTTCGGTTTAGGTAAAGCGAAAGAGGTAACTGAAGCAATTGCCAAAGGTGTGGATGATGCCAAAAAGAATCTGGTAAAAGTTCCGATTTTAAACGGTACTGTTCCTCATGAGCAAATCGGTAAATTCTCAGGTGGTTTTGTTTTAATCAAACCAGCTGCAGTAGGTACAGGAGTAATTGCCGGTGGTGCGATGCGTGCTGTATTAGAGAGTGCCGGTGTACATAACGTATTGGCAAAATCTAAAGGTTCATCTAACCCACACAACGTGGTAAAAGCAACTGTTGATGCATTAACTAAAATGCGTGATGCTTATACAGTAGCTCAAACCCGTGGTATTGATTTAAACAAAGTATTTAACGGATAATATCATGGCTAAGATCAAAATAACACAAGTAAAAAGCGTTATCGACAGAAGCGAGCGCCAAAAGAGAACCGTTCAGGCTTTGGGTTTATCTAAATTGAACCAAAGTGTAGAGGTTGAAGCTACTCCACAGATTATCGGTATGGTTCGTAAAGTGAACCATTTGGTAGCAATCGAAGCAATCTAGTAAAAGTTTTAAAGGTAGTATTGGAAAAATCCGGTACTACCTTTATATATGTTTAATCGTTGTACCTGTTTAGTGAAAGCGAAGGGCAACACAAATTCAAAAAAATGAATTTAAGTAATTTAAAACCTGCAGTAGGTTCTACAAAAAACAGTAAGAGAATTGGTCGTGGTACAGGTTCTGGTCGTGGCGGTACTTCAACCCGTGGTCACAAAGGTGCGGGTTCTCGTTCAGGTCACAAAACCAAAATCGGTTTCGAAGGTGGTCAAATGCCTTTACAACGTCGTGTGCCTAAAGTTGGTTTCAAACCAATCAACCGTACTGAGTATGTTGGCGTAAACTTAGACGTTTTACAAGCATTAGCTGAAAAACATAGCTTAACAACTATCGATTTTGCTGCTTTACAAGCACATGGTTTAGCTTCAAAAAACGACTTGGTTAAGATTTTAGGTCGTGGTGAAGTTAAAGCAAAGCTAGAAATTACAGCACATGCGTTCTCTGCAACCGCACAAAAAGCTATTGAAGCTGCAGGTGGTTCTATTGTAAAATTGTAATTATTAAATGAAGAAGCTATTTACTACTTTAAGTAATATCTGGAAAATTCAGGAATTAAAAGAGCGTATATTGTTTACGCTCTTAATTCTTTTGGTATACCGTTTCGTATCTCACGTGGTTTTACCAGGTGTAGATCCAACTGCTTTAGGCAACAACGAAAAATCGGGAATTTTAGGCTTACTAGATATGTTTGCCGGCGGTTCTTTCTCTCGTGTGTCTATTTTGGCGTTGGGGGTAATGCCTTACATTTCTGCATCGATTGTGGTGCAGCTATTGGGTATTGCTGTTCCTTCTTTCCAAAAAATGCAGAAAGAGGGCGAAAGTGGTAGAAAGAAAATGAACCAGATTACCCGTTACCTAACGGTAGCGATCACAATCGTTCAGTCTGTTGGTTACGTTAAAACGCAAGTTCCTGCAGAAGCTATTTTATTGCCAAATACTTTATTTTTAGTGTTATCTACGTTTGTATTAACGGCAGGTACGTTATTCGTAATGTGGTTAGGTGAAAAAATTACAGATAAAGGTATTGGTAACGGTACATCACTAATCATTATGGTTGGTATTATAGCCCGTTTACCGGTTGCAATTTCTCAAGAGTTTAGTGCACGTGTGGGTTCGGCCAGTGAAGGTGGAGGCCCAGTTGCATTGGTTTTAGAGATCGTTGCCTTATTTGCAGTGGTGATGTTTACCATTTTAATTGTTCAAGGTGTACGTAAAGTACCTGTACAATACGCTAAAAAAATTGTTGGTAACCGCCAGTTTGGTGGTGTTCGTCAGTACATTCCTTTAAAGGTTAATGCTGCTGGTGTTATGCCAATCATTTTTGCCCAGGCGTTAATGTTTATTCCAGGTGCTTTAATGCAGTTTGTTCCTTCGTTACAAGGTTCCTGGTTAATCCAGTTCAGCAATACCACTTCGTTGGCTTATAGCTTAACATTCGCATTTTTAATTATCGCATTTACTTTCTTCTATACTGCCATTACGGTTAATCCAACCCAAATGAGCGATGATATGAAGAAAAATGGTGGTTTTATTCCGGGTATTAAACCTGGCTTTGCAACATCAACTTTTATTGATGATGTGATATCAAAAATCACTTTCCCAGGTGCGGTATTTTTAGCGATTATTGCTATCCTGCCTTCAATTGCGGTTAAGTTTGGTATTAAACAAGAATTTGCACACTTCTTTGGTGGCACTTCTTTATTGATTTTGGTAGGTGTTGTATTGGATACATTGCAACAGATCGAAAGTTATTTATTGATGCGCCATTATGATGGTCTGATGAAAACAGGTAGAGTTACCGGCAGAACAGGTGTTCCTGCTGCAAGTAGCAACGCAGCACTGTAGTGTAAAGGATGTCTAAAATTTATTACAAGTCTCTTGAGGAGATCGAGTTAATAAGAGAAAGTTCCATGCTTGTTTCTAAAACGCTGGCCGAGGTGGCCAAGGTAATAAAAGCAGGCATGACTACTATCCAGTTAGATAAGTTGGCCTATGAGTTTATTAGTGACCACGGAGCGATTCCTGCATTTTTAAACTATAATGGTTTTCCTTACTCATTGTGTATTTCGCCAAATGAACAGGTTGTTCATGGTTTCCCGGGCGAATATGTAATTCAAGAAGGTGATCTTATTTCGGTTGATTGTGGAGTGATTAAAAACAATTATTTTGGTGATTCGGCTTATACTTTTCCGATAGGGGAGATAGACACCGAAAAACAGAAGTTGCTTACGGTTACTCAACGCTGCCTGGAACTGGGTATAGAAAAAGCTGTTGTTGGAATGCGTACCGGTGATATCGGTTTTGCTGTGCAGCAATACGCAGAAGCCAATGGATTTGGTGTAGTAAGAGAACTTGTAGGGCATGGTGTTGGTGTAAAACTTCATGAGAAACCAGAGGTTCCGAATTATGGGAAACGTGGTGCAGGACCAAAACTGGAAGAAGGGATGGTTATTGCAATAGAACCCATGATCAATGCAGGCGTAGCCGGTGTTAAATTCCATAACGATGGATGGACGGTAACCAGTAAAGACAATAAACCATCGGCACATTTTGAACACACAGTAGCCATCAAAAAGGGCAAAGCAGATGTTTTATCGACGTTTTCTATTATAGAAGAAGTTTTACAACAAAAAAAATAAATTATTAAAATTTTTTATTTAATTTTGCAACCCTGTTTAGAAGCAGCTAATTAAGTAACAATCAATAAAATATGGCTAAACAAGCCTCAATTGAACAAGACGGAGTAATAAGAGAAGCATTATCTAATGCGATGTTCCGGGTAGAACTCGAGAACGGGCATGAGATTATTGCGCACATTTCAGGAAAGATGCGGATGCACTACATCAAAATTCTTCCTGGGGATAAAGTTAAATTGGAAATGTCTCCTTATGATTTAACAAAAGGACGCATTACTTATAGATACAAATAAAATGAAAGTTAGATCATCAATTAAAAAACGTAGCGCTGATTGCAAGATTATTCGCCGTAAAGGAAAACTTTACGTTATCAACAAGAAGAATCCTAAATACAAGCAACGTCAAGGGTAATTAGAAAATAGTGTAATTTACCGTACAACGGTGGCCCGCCGTTCGGAATTACAGCAAAACAATAATAAATATGGCAAGGATTTCAGGTATTGATTTACCAAGAAACAAAAGAGGAGAGATCGGTTTAACCTATATCTATGGTATCGGTAGAACAACTGCTCAACGTATTTTAACTACGGCAGGTATCGATTTAAACAAAAAAGTACAAGACTGGTCTGATGATGAGTTATCAGCAATCCGTACAATGATCAACGATGAGATTAAAGTAGAAGGTGCTTTACGCTCAGAAGTTCAGTTAAACATCAAACGTTTAATGGATATTGGTTGTTACCGTGGTTTACGTCACAGAAAAGGTTTACCTTCTCGTGGTCAGCGTACTAAAAACAACTCACGTACTCGTAAGGGTAAGAGAAAAACAGTTGCTAACAAGAAAAAAGCTACTAAATAATAATTGATAGATTTGAGATAATAGATGTGAGATAAGAGAAAAACTTCATCTGCACTCAAATTTGGAATATCAGGATTAAAAAATAAGGTGGCGAGTGCCGGGCTTGTGATAATATCTCACATCTCAATTCTCACATCTCATATCTAAAAGATAAAATGGCTAAAAGTAAAAAAGTAACAAAAAAACGTATCGTTGTAATTGAGCCTGTTGGTCAGGCGCATATCAATGCTACCTTTAACAACATCATCGTTACCTTAACAAACAACAACGGACAGACTATTTCATGGTCTTCTGCAGGTAAAATGGGCTTCAAAGGTTCTAAAAAGAACACGCCTTATGCAGCTGGTCAAGCAGCTTCAGATTGCGGTAAGGTTGCGTTTGATTTAGGTTTACGTAAAGTTGAAGTATTTGTAAAAGGTCCGGGTTCAGGTCGCGAATCTGCAATCAGAACTTTACAGGTAGCAGGTCTTGAAGTAACATCTATCAAAGATATTACTCCACTTCCTCACAACGGATGTCGTCCTCCTAAAAAGAGAAGAGTTTAATTAATTTTAAAGCTAAGAATCTCCAGCTACAGGTTGGATGATACTTTAAAAACAGAAAAAAATGGCAAGATATACAGGCCCAAAATCAAAAATCGCACGTAAATTCAGAGAACCAATTTTCGGTCCTGATAAAGTGTTAGACAGAAAAAATTATCCTCCTGGCCAACATGGCGTTTCAAAAAGAAGAGGAAAACAATCTGAATATGCTATCCAGTTAATGGAGAAACAAAAAGTAAAATACACTTACGGTGTATTAGAAAAACAATTCAGTAACTTGTTTAAAAAAGCATCTTCACGTGCAGGTATCACTGGTGATAACTTACTTCAATTGTTAGAAGCACGTTTAGATAATACAGTTTACCGTTTAGGTATTTCAACAACCCGTTCTGGTGCACGCCAGTTAGTTAGCCATAAACACGTAACCGTGAATGGTGAAGTTGTAAATATTCCTTCATATCAGTTAAAAGCTGGTGATGTGGTTGCTGTTCGTGAAAAATCTAAATCTTTAGAATCAATTAGTAACTCAGTTGCAGGCAGAACAATTAACAAGTTCGCATGGTTAGAGTGGAACGCCAGTGAATTAACTGGTAAATTCTTAACCTACCCTCAACGTGATGAAATTCCTGAAAACATCAAGGAAAACTTAATCATCGAGTTGTACTCAAAGTAATCAATGAGCTAGTTAATTACCTCAAAAGGGTAATTAACTTTTTTCATGTTACTATATATTCAATAACGAATTTAAAAAAATATAAATGGCAATTTTAGCATTTCAGAAACCAGACAAAGTGATCATGCAGAAATCAACCGATTTCGATGGCACATTTGAATTTCGTCCTTTAGAGCCCGGTTTCGGTGTAACAATTGGTAATGCCTTAAGAAGAATTTTACTTTCTTCATTAGAAGGTTATGCTATTACTACTATTCGTTTTTCAGGCGTTTCTCACGAGTTTTCTACCATAAAAGGTGTTGTAGAAGATTTAACTGATATCATCTTAAACTTAAAACAAGTTCGTTTTAAGAAAACAGGTGATTCAGGTGATTCTGAAAAAGTTTTCATCATCGTTAATGGTCAAGATCAGTTTAAAGCTGGTGATATCACTAAATTCTCTAACAACTTTACAGTTTTAAACCCTGAGCATGTTATTTGCAATATGGATAAATCTGTTACTTTGGAGGTGGAATTAACCATCAATAAAGGACGTGGTTATGTACCTGCTGAAGAAAATAAAGTTGCTGATGCTGTTGTAGGTGTAATCGCAATCGATTCGATTTATACTCCGATGAAAAATGTAAAATACACGATCGAAAACTTTCGTGTTGAGCAAAAAACGGATTATGAAAAATTGGTTTTAGATATCTCTACTGACGGTTCAATTCATCCGGAAGAAGCATTAAAAGAAGCGGCTAAGATTCTTATCCAACACTTTATGTTATTCTCAGATGAGAATTTGGTATTAGAATCTCAGGCAAAAGAAGAAACCAAAGAAGTTGACGAGGAAATTTTACACATGCGTAAAATCCTTAAAACTGAATTAGTAGATATGGATCTTTCAGTTAGGGCATTAAACTGCTTAAAAGCTGCTGATATCCGTACTTTGGCTGATTTAGTTTCTTATGACGTTGCTGATATGTTGAAATTCAGGAACTTCGGTAAGAAATCGTTAACTGAGATCCAGGAATTAGTAAAATCAAAAGGTTTATCATTTGGTATGAACCTGTCTAAATTTAAATTAGACGAAGAATAATACGCATGGCGCCATGCGCTAAGCGCAAAGCGTTGAATTAACTATTAGTTCACAGTGTATAATTCCCTCTGAGACAGAGACGGTATACACTTAATCAAAAAACAATGAGACACGGTAAAAAAGTAAACCACTTAGGTAGAACCGACAGCCACAGAAAAGCGATGTTAGCTAACATGGCTACATCACTAATTAAAGCAAAAAGAATTACTACAACTTTAGCTAAAGCTAAAGCTTTACGTACTTATGTTGAGCCATTAATCACGAAAGCGAAAAATGACACTACTCACTCACGTCGTACAGTTTTCTCTTATCTACAGGATAAAGAAGTAATCACTATTTTGTTCCGCGAAGTGGCTGAGAAAGTAGCTAACCGTCCAGGAGGTTATACTCGTATCATTAAATTAAACAATCGTCAGGGTGATAACGCTGAGATGGCTTTAATTGAATTGGTAGATTACAATACAGTTTACGGTAAAGATGTAGAGGTTAAAGAAGAGAAGAAAACAACTCGTCGTGGTAGAAGTAAAGCCGCTGCGCCTAAAGCTGCTGAAGCGAAAGCTGAAACTGCTGAAGAAGTTACTACTCCTGCTGAAGAAGCTCCTGCTACTGAAGAACCAAAAGGAGAATAATTTTATTCAACTTAAGGATATTAAAGTCTTGTTCGAAAGAGCAGGACTTTTTTTTGTTATCTTGAGTGAAAATTTTAGTAACACTTATGAAGCTATTTTCCAGCCTAATACTTATTTTCTTTACTTGTTTATCGTCCCTTTATGCGCAGGATTCTAACAGTTATAATTCTATTACAGTTACTGGTCAGGCCTTATTGCTCAGAGGACATAAAATAGAAATCAATGCAGATGGTTTTTTAAAACAAGTAGGTGGCGCAGGTTATTTGACTGATAGTATTGCAAAACTCCATCAAATACTTTATGAGCCTATTCATTTTCATTATTTTATTGATGCGAAAAAACAGCTTAAATTTTCTCCAACTGCATTCAGGTTCTTAACTGTCGGAAAAGACTCTGTTACCTGGTGGGCGCAAAGTAAAACTGAGGGCCTGAAGCAGGATGTTTTTGGCAGGGCCTATGCCAACGGTGTTATTCGGTTTAAAGTGCATGTTTCGGGCGCTCAGGTTAAATTTAATAATATCAATTTTCATATTCCTTTCAATATTGCCAATTCGAAATATCTTGGTGGATTAGGTCAAAAGAGCAATATACGTCCAGATACGGTAAAATGGAATTTACGTAATTATTCGAAGATAAAACCAGCCTTTTGGGTAGGCAATGAGTGGCGCGGACTTTATTTTAGATTGGATGACGAGCCTAATAGCAACAATAATAATTTTGTAAATGGTTGGTCAAATGAGAAAAGCGAGGGTTTTCAGATTAATGTTAAAGGGAGTTCTATGCTTTCGGATTTTACTACCGGCAGTATCGCGTTAGCTTCAGGACAAGAACTAACTTTCAGTTATACTATCGTAATTTCTGAACGCGGTAATCTGAAACTACCGGTTAATTCAAAGAAGAAATTTAAGCAGTTATTATATTTAGATCTGCATACAAAATAAAAAGGAGCGAATGATCGCTCCTTTAATTCAAATTTTTACATTCTCCATCCCATACTGTTTGAGTACATCGGCAGGAACACCAGCCCATTGGTTTGGTGCATTGCCTACATAACCAATGTCTTTTACGCCCATTTCTGTCGTGTAAAAACCGGAGGCCGTTAAATTTCTCATTCTGTTGAAAAAGGCTACGCCTGCCTGCATTTCTGGCCTGGCTTTTTTAGGGTAGGCAATTTCATCAACAATAGAGATTTGCTGATCTGCAGAGGCTTCAATAAAAGGTTTTTGAAATTTATTAAAGCTGTACACATCCAGCCATTTCAGGCCGCCACGCATAGGTGTTTTATGTTCAGGAATATCTTTTACTATAAATTCTATAAACTCTGGTACTTTGGCATCAGAAGCGCTGCCCGAAACTTCATCTTTGGGAATAATGATATCGGCCAGAACGGTGATCGTAGCCATTTCATGTTTAGTGAAAAAAGTCTCTGATTTCAGATTTTTATCACGGTCTAACTCCCATTGTTCCCTGCCTGCTTCTTTCGTACTTTCCTCTGATGCAGCAACGTCTGTTTTTGCTTCAGGCTGTTTACAAGCCTCAAGCAGTACAGTAGTACTAATGGCGGTTAAACCTAGTGCTTTTAGTGAATCACGTCTGTTCATATGGTAAGGCTTAAATGTTCTGTTTTTTCTTTTGAGCTAATATATATTCTGCAGTGCGCATAGATAGTGCTAAGATGGTCCAGGTGGCATTTTTATCACCTTGCTGTACAAACGGTCCGGCATCTACCACAAACAAATTTTTACAATCATGGGCCTGGCAATATTTGTTCAGTGCCGATTTTTTAGGATCATCACCCATGCGTATGGTACCTACCTCGTGGATGATTTTTCCAGGATTGAGTAAACCATAATTGGTATCTGCACCCTGGATTTCGGAGGTTACCACTGCACCCATTTCCTTCATAATCGAAAGAAAGGTTTCCTGCATGTGTTTTGCCTGTAGAATTTCATCTTTATCCCATTTGTAGTTAAACCTTAAAACCGGAATTCCATATTTATCTACCGTATTGGGGTCTATTTCGCAGTAGTTGCTTTCTCTGGCAATTGCGGTACCACGACCAGCCATTCCAACACCAGTGCCATAAAACCTGCGATAATCATCTTTTAATGATTTTCCGTAACCTCCGGCTTCTTTCATTTTACCATCTCTGCCAGGTACCATGCCATTCATTTGAGCCACACCGCCACCAAAACCATAAGCAGGCATGCCCATTCCTCCCCAATATTCAATGTGATAACCACGTGGGAAGTTAAGTTTACGATTATCCAACCACCATGGCGAATAAATGTGTACACTCCCTACACCATCTTCATTATAACGTTTCCGATCCATTAACTGCGGCAAAAAGCCCGAAACACTCGCCCCTGTAGAATCGTGCAGGTATTTGCCCACTACACCACTGCTGTTGGCCAGGCCATTTGGGTGTGAAGTTGACTTGGAATTTAATAATATACGGGCTGACTCACAGGCGCTGGCACCTAAAATAACCAGTTTGCCGTTTACCTGATATTCCTGTAAATCCTTACGGTTTACATAAGAAACACCTTTTGCGGTACCATCCTTGTCCGTAATCACTTCACGTACCATTGCATCGGTAATCACGGTCAGGTTTCCGGTTTTTACCGCTGGGTTTACCAAGCATGATGAGGATGAAAAATCGCCGTAAACTTTACAGCTTCTGCCACACTGCCCACAGTAAAAACAAGGTGCGCGATCATTGTTGTTGGGTAAAGCTTCTGTTAATACAGACCCGCGACCGGTAATTACCCTGACACCGGCTTTTTCTGCTCCTTTTTTGATAAAAAGTTCGTTTAACCTTGGCTTAGGCGGTTTCATAAAAATGCCGTCAGGTTCATTTTCTAAGCCTTCTGCTGTTCCATAAATACCGATCATTCGGTCAACTTTATCATAAAAGGGTTTTACATCAGCATAGGTTATCGGCCATGCATCAGTTAACCCATCTTTAGGCTTAAAATCGTCGGGACCCATCCGTAAAGAAATCCTGCCCCAGTGGTTGGTACGGCCACCGAGCATACGCGAACGGAACCATTCGAATTCACTTTTGTTCTTTTGGGTATAAGGCTCGCCTTCTAATTCCCAACCACCATATGATGCATCAAAATCACCAAATGGACGAACGGTTCCTGCACCACGACGTGGTGATTCCCATGGCCATTTTAATTGATGTGAATCTAATCGCGGATCAAAATTTTGACCAGCCTCGAGCATTAAAACCTTTTGACCGGCATGCGCCAGCACATAGGCCGCCATCCCGCCACCTGCACCTGACCCAACAATAATGGCATCGTACACGGTTGGCGATTTTTTTATCTGAAAGTCACTCATGTATTGTGATTTGCTATTTAAATACCCTAATCTAAAGTTTAATTTTTTGAAAAAAAAGTGTTCCGCTACTTTGGAATCAATATAGATAATGGTGTTGTGGATTGTTCCTAAATCGTATTATGTGATTCGTTTATTTAAATCAATATCAACGAATTTTTATGGTTGAAGATGACAGTCCATATTACATTTACCTCTTCCATCTTTTTAATATGGTCGCTCTATTGTTACATTATTCATTATGTGTTCAGCTCCGGATAAACTTGATTATCTTTGCATCTCAAATCCATTTAAGTGTTAGCAAATATCAACTCATTTATTGCCGCTTTAAAGGCCAGCTTAGAAGAAGAAAGTTTTGTGAAAATTTCTTTAGGGAACTATAAAGGGGAAGAGGAAGCCTTAAAACAATTGCTGATCCGTAAGGTGATCATCAAGCGTGAAGATAAACTGGCTGTTACCTATCGTTACAAAACACGCGACGTGGTAAAAAACTATGCTATCGATGAGGCTATTGATTTAATTAAGGGTTACCTGACGACCGGATTTAAAATAGCTACCCTATTTACCACCGAAAACGACCTGATCTTGGAAGAGCTGAACAATGGAAAAGTTGTGTTGCGGAAAGTTAAAGCATCGAGTGTGGCAACACCATCTGCCAATCATGACAAGGAAAAAGCCAGGTTGATCAAACCGGATTCAAAATCATACTTAGCTGAATTAAAGATTACCGATGCAGAAGGTAAGGTTTTTAAAAATGCACAGGATAAATTCAGGCAGATTAATCATTATATAGAAATTTTAAGCGCGCTGATAAAAGAGCTGCCGGAAGTAGCCATTAAAAAAGTGGCTGACATGGGCTCGGGTAAAGGTTATTTAACCTTTGCGCTGTATGATTATTTACATTCTGTTTTGAAATTAGAAAGCGAGGTGATTGGAGTAGAGTATAGGCAGGATATGGTTGACTTATGTAACCAGGTTGCGGTAAAATCTGCTTTCAATAAATTGAATTTTGTACAAGGCACTATTGAAGATTATCATGCAGAGGATGTAAACCTCTTAATTGCATTACATGCCTGTGATACCGCAACAGACGATGCCATTTATAAAGGAATTAAAGCCAATGCCGAACTGATTGTGGTTGCACCCTGTTGCCATAAACAGATCCGCAGGGAAATTGAACAACACAAAGTGAAGAATGATATTTCTTTTTTGACCAAATACGGTATTTTTTTAGAGCGTCAGGCCGAGATGGTTACTGATGGCATACGTGCGCTGATTTTAGAATATTTTGGCTATAAAACGAAGGTATTTGAATTTATTTCTGATGCGCATACGCCTAAAAATGTGCTTGTGGTTGGGGTGAGGGGCAAAGCGATAAGCGCAGAGCGGAAAGCGGAAGTTTTAGGGAAAATTAAAGCGAGTAAGGAATACTTTGGGATCGGTTATCACCATTTGGAACGCTTGCTGGAGTTATAGTAACCCCTAAGAATGCTAAGTTTTTCTCAAGGAAACGCAAAGGCATGGCTAAATTACCATGCAAATTTACCTATTGAGCTTATCGTCATTCTGAACTTGTTTCAGAATCCTTTACGCTAAGACCCCGAAACAAGTTCAGGGTGACGATCGCCTTGCTAAATTGACCGCTAAACATAAATCCAAAGCAATATGGGCTTTTTCTTTGCTTTGAGCAATGCATCAATCTTTGACATGGTTGCATCCGATAGGACAGGGCAGCCAGCACTTTGTCCGAATAAGGTTTGTGGATAGATTTCATGATTGGGAACTGGTGTATAAGAATGTAAAACTACAAGCCGTTCAAAGGCATTGCTGTTTGTTTTTTCAAGGCCATACATTTTATAGTGTACATGGATTCCCCAGTTGCTATAGGATCGGCCTTTAACTTTATATTTTCCTAACGATGTGCAATAACTACCCTCCTTATTACTAAATACAGGTTTTATTGGCGTACTGCCTCCTCCAACCCCATGGGCACATAAGCCTTCGATGGTAATTTTCTTCTGTTTAAAATCGTAAACAAAAATCCTGTTTTTGCCTGAATGGATACTCATATCTATCATAATCGCTGTAGAAGTATCCATGTCGTTTTTCTGGCAGAAAGTTAATGCTTCATTAATTCTATCTTCACTTATTTTATTTGCAACAGGTTTAAACCCAAAAAATATAAATAAGACCAGGAGAAAGGCTGACTTTTGCATATCGGGTTAATGTACAACGAATATTTGTTTGGTTGGTGTGGCACCAACCAATGGATGGCTCTGATTACAGGTGCAATAAAATCAAGGCTACCAATGCCGGGATTGATTGCACATACAAAATTTTCTTGCTCGCCGTTGCGGCACCATAAATACCCGCAATAATTACGCAGCATAGAAAAAATATAGCTACGTACATTTTCCATTGATGATCATTTATGCATAACGACCAAATTAAACCTGCTGCTAAAAAGCCATTATATAAGCCCTGATTAGCAGCCAATGTTTTTGTTGGTACAAATAAGTCTTTAGGAATGGTTTTAAATACCTGTGGTGCTTTGGTTGTCCACGCAAACATTTCTAACCAAAGAATATAAACGTGGATGAAGGCGACTAAGCCAATTACGATTTGAGCTGCTATTTGCATTTTTTTGGTGATTAAAAGGATTTTAGGTGATTACACAGATTTAAATGAGTGTACCGATTGATTGTAATTTAAAGATATAAAACTTTGAGGGCTTTTAGATGATCACTTACTATTTCAGCTGTGTTTTTATGACCGAAGCACAAAAAATGCTGTTCAATAAACCCGATAATAGCGAACACGTAGTGCAACGGAGTAAAGCGGTTAGCGGGGCAGGTGCTCCCGACGAGATTCGAACGCCCATTTTCAAATCACTTAAAATATCTTCTATTTAAGCTTTAGTTTTTCTGCTTTCACCTTTGGTCTTTAGTCTCCCTTACATCCATCTTCCATCCCGCATCTTCCATCGTTTTCTGTCATGCTGTCAGTATCGAATAGGATCGTTTTTTACATTTTATCAGTCTTTTGTCCATATTATCTGCCAAAAACCAATTGGCACAAGCATTGTTTAATAGCAGTAGAAATTATAATACTTTAAAAAGAGAAAATAAAAATACAATGGGAAAAATTATTGGAATAGACTTAGGAACAACAAACTCTTGCGTGAGCGTAATGGAGGGCAATGAGCCTGTAGTTATCGCAAACAGTGAGGGTAAACGTACTACACCGTCTATTGTTGCTTTTGCAGAAAACGGTGAGCGTAAAGTTGGCGAGCCTGCTAAACGTCAGGCTATAACCAACCCAACAAAAACGATATATTCAATTAAACGCTTTATGGGTAGCAGCTACGACGAAAGTGCGAAAGAGGCTGGACGCGTACCTTATAAAGTAGTAAAAGGTGATAACAACACTCCACGTGTTGAAATCGACGACAGAAAATACACTCCACAAGAGATTTCTGCAATGATTTTGCAGAAAATGAAAAAAACTGCTGAAGATTTCTTGGGACAAGAAGTTACAGAAGCAGTAATTACAGTACCTGCTTATTTTAATGATGCACAGCGCCAGGCGACTAAAGAAGCTGGTGAGATTGCAGGTTTATCTGTAAAACGTATCATTAACGAGCCAACTGCAGCTGCTTTAGCTTATGGCTTGGATAAAGCACACAAAGACATGAAAATTGTGGTGTTTGACTGTGGTGGTGGTACTCATGACGTGTCTGTATTGGAATTGGGTGATGGCGTTTTCGAAGTAAAATCTACCGATGGTGATACACACTTAGGTGGTGATGACTTTGACCACATCATTATCGATTGGTTAACTCAGGAATTTAAATCAGAAAACAGCATGGATCTTTCTAAAGATCCAATGGCGTTACAACGTTTAAAAGAAGCTGCTGAAAAAGCTAAAATTGAGTTGTCAAGCACTACTTCTACTGAAATTAACTTACCGTATATTACTGCTGACGCCAGCGGTCCTAAACACTTGGTACGTACCTTATCCCGTGCTAAGTTTGAGCAATTGGCTGATAGCTTAATCAAACGTACGATTGACCCTTGTAAATCTGCTTTGAAAAATGCTGGTTTAAGTACAGGCGATATCGACGAAATTATCCTTGTAGGTGGTTCTACACGTATTCCTGCTATTCAGGAAGCGGTTAAAGCTTTCTTCGGTAAAGAGCCAAGTAAAGGAGTTAACCCTGATGAGGTTGTAGCAATCGGTGCTGCTATTCAAGGTGGTGTATTAACTGGTGATGTTAAAGATGTATTGTTATTAGACGTTACTCCTTTATCATTAGGTATTGAGACTATGGGTGGTGTAATGACTAAATTAATCGAGTCTAATACAACAATCCCAACTAAAAAATCGGAAACTTTCTCCACTGCAGCTGATAACCAGCCATCAGTAGAAATCCACATTTTGCAAGGTGAGCGTCCGATGGCTGCTCAAAACCGTACAATTGGCCGTTTCATTTTAGATGGTATTCCACCAGCACCTCGTGGTGTGCCTCAGGTAGAAGTATCATTTGATATTGATGCCAACGGTATCTTACACGTAAGTGCAAAAGATAAAGCTACTGGTAAAGAGCAAAAAATCCGCATCGAAGCATCTTCTGGTTTAACTGATGCTGAGATCAAAAAAATGAAAGAAGAAGCTGAAGCTAATGCTGCAGATGATGCGAAGCAAAAAGAAGAGGCTGATAAAATTAACGGCGCTGATGCTTTAATTTTCTCTACTGAAAAACAATTGAAAGAGTTTGGTGATAAATTATCTGCTGATAAAAAAGCGCCAATTGAAGCTGGTTTAGAGAAATTGAAAGCAGCACACTCATCACGTAACTTTGCAGATATTGATGCAGCTTCGGCTGAATTACAAGCTGCCTGGAACGTGGCATCGGAAGAAATGTACAAAGCTGGCGAGCAGCCTCAAGGTGGTGAACAACCACAAGCGGAAGGACAAGCTCAAGGTGGCGATAACGTTACTGACGTTGATTTTGAAGAAGTAAAAGAAGACGATAAGAAATAGTCTTGAGTCTGAAGTCCCGAGTCGTTAGTCTTGGGAGCATAAAATAAAAGCGTTCCTGATTAAGTTCAGGGACGCTTTTTTGGTATTAATGGCGTTTGTTTAACTTCTATATTCTCATATGGCTTATAGGGTTAAAGTTAAAGAGATTTGGGAAATGAAAGTTAGGTGCTTTTCTGTAGCTGCAGTCCCGCCATTCGCTGTAGCCCTCATGAAAAATTCGGGGCTGCCGCTGCTGTCAGGTTTATTTAGAAGGGCTTTTTGTTCATGGCTTTTGTTTAAAAGCTGCAAAGTTCGGATCACTTATATGAACTCAATATCTTATATAATTGCAAACTGCTAAGCTAATTTTTTATTCCTCAATAGAAAAACAATTCGCTCAGTTAAAAATCCATAAAATAGACAGTTGAGCAATAACCCAATGAAGAAGACCGACCCATTCATAAAACGAAATAACAACGTATGTGTAGGGAAACGGAAAATATAATATAATTTGGCTGTTACTTGTATAGTTGGGCTGGTTCCAGAGGTACCTTCATCAAGCGCTCCAAATGCAATAAATGTTATAAAAGTAAAGAGGACAAAAAGGAGTGAGGTAGAAATAAAAAGCCAAACTTTAAAATTATTGATTCTCATATTCTTCTTTTTTATTTGGCAGTATTTGCACTGCAAGATACTATCAGACTTATTAGACAAAAACATATTTAGCCCAAAAATGGAGCCCTACCCCAGTAGTCATGAAGGTAGGCTTATTCTTAGCTGAATTGTCGAAACATGTTTTATAAAATTAATCATCATCGGTAAAATAATGATAATTAGCGATTAGTCTGAGGTATTTTGTATGGCTTGTGGCGATTAAACGCCAAACTATTGATGTTTTTAAGAATATTTTTTTCTTATGATTATGAAGAAAAAAATAAGTACGGTTAATTAAAACCGTACCTATTGTGTACTTTTTGCATTTTCTGTAGCTTATGCTTTCTAACCTTCAGAATCAATTTAATCCCACAGTTTTTCCGGGTATGTTCCGTTATTAACCAATTGGTTAATACTATCCTGAACATAAGGTTTATCCTCTTTATAAGTTACGCCGAACCATTTGTTCGAAGTAGGTATTACTTTAAAGGTTGCGGTATTGTTTTTAACTAAAGTTTCGCCGATTAACGGAATAAAAAATTCTGCTTTAGGTTTGTCTTTATTGGCTTCTGCAAACGCTTTAAACATTTCTTCTGTAATTTTAAAAACAGCTGGTGTAAAGCCCCAAAAGTTCATTGAAACCGGTGTTTCGTATGCTAAAGGGAATTCTTCTCCATTTTCTTCATAAAAAATCTTACCATCTTTGGGATAGACCTTAGTACGCTCTACAATTTCCTCAAGATTGCCCGCCGCATCTACCTTACACACACCGCGGGAAACTGCACCAAATTCAGATAAAGTTTTTCCGATCTGGTAACCGATGATGGAGTAGTTGCTGTCCGTTACTTCTGTAGTTAAGAAATCCACCATTTTTTTAAAGGCATCGAAACCATAATAATCGTCAGCGTTAATTACGCAGAATGGCTCTTTAACTACTTTCCTGCCCGATAAGATTGCATGCGCAGTACCCCATGGCTTTTCTCTATAAATTTCTTCTTCTATACCAAACTGTTTTAAATCGAAATTTTGGAAAACGTAATCTACCTCAATTCTTCCGGCAAGTTTGGGGTCAAAAATGGCTTTAAAGTTATCTAAAAACTCTTCTTTAATAATGAATACAATTTTACCAAAACCGGCATTTATTGCATCGTATATTGAATAATCGATAATCGTTTCGCCATTAGGACCAAAACCATCAATCTGTTTCATGCTTCCATAGCGGCTGGCCATACCAGCTGCCAATATCAATAGGGTGGGTTTCATTTATTGTTTATTATTTTATTTATGGGTGGAAACCTTAATATGGGATAATTAATACACCATCAGTTTCAACCTGCGAAATTAGTTATTTGAGCAATTTGTTGTGTAATAAGTTTTTTAAAATCCAAAAAGTCCGCCACCGGTTTTTGAACGTGTTTTTTTACCGGTAAGCATGCCAAATATACCACGGACAATTTCTTTACCAATCTGTTGGGTTATGGTAGCACCCATTACCTGTTCTACTAAACTCTTTTCCCCAGGTTTTGGTTTGCTTTCTTTTTGCGCTTCAGCTTCCTGTTTCTCTTTTTCTGCTGCTGCAGTTTGTTCATTAATACGTTTAGTTAAAATGTCGTATGCACTTTCAGGATCAATAGGATCTTTATATTTGGCGTACATTGGGCTGGAACGTACGAGCTGATCGAAATCGGCAGCTGTAAGTGGTCCCATCATCGCCCTTGGCGGGTTAAGCAGCGTTGCCGCTACTTCGGTTGGGATGCCTTTCTCATCTAATACGGTCACCAACGCTTGTCCCGTACCTAATGAGGTTAACATTTGGTCAATCTGGTAAAAATCCGACTTTGGATAAGTGTTAACCGTCTTTTTTAGGGCATCTACATCATTTGGGGTAAAGGCCCTCAGTGCATGCTGTACACGGTTGCCTAGCTGGCCCAAAACGCTTTCCGGAACATCCGTAGGTGCCTGCGTACAAAAGAAGACACCAATGCCTTTGGAACGGATTAACCTGATAATGGTTTCAATCTGCTCAAGAAATGCTTTAGAAGAATTTTTGAACAATAAATGGGCTTCATCAAAAAAGAATACCAGCTTTGGTTTGTCTAAATCGCCAACTTCGGGCATGGTATTGAATAATTCGGCCAATAAGCTTAATAAAAAGGTAGAATATAATACAGGCTGGTTCTGAACATCAGAAATGTTCAATAAACTGATGGCTCCTTTGCCATCAATCCGTTCGAAAAGATCTCCGGGATCAAAGGATTTTTCGCCAAACATACCACCTAAGCCCTGTTGTTCAATGGCCACTATTTTTCTCAGCATGGTACCAGCGGTAGCACTGGAGATACTGCCATAACTGCTTTTAATTTCTGCAGCGCCTGCGCCTTCTGAAAGGTAGGATACCAGTTTTTTTAGATCATTTAAATCGATTATTGGTAGTTTATGATCATCAGCATATTTGAAGATAACGGCTAAAACACCTGTCTGTGTATCGTTCAAATCTAAAATCTTTGATAAAAGTGTAGGTCCAAATTCCAGTACGGTTGCACGCATCTGCGCACCCATTTTGCCTGAAAGGGAGTAAATCTCGACAGGGAAACCTGTTGGCGAAAAAGTTTTATTGAGCTGTTGTGCCCTTTCTTCTATTTTAGGATTAACTGAACCGGATTGGTTTAAACCTGATAAATCGCCCTTAACATCCAACATAAAAACCGGTACACCAGCGTCAGACAGTTGCTCTGCCAATAACTGTAGCGTTCGCGTTTTGCCGGTTCCGGTTGCCCCGGCAATCAGACCGTGTCTATTCATCATTTTTAATGACAAATTAACTTCGGCTTCGCTATAAACCTGTCCATCTAAAATTCCGGCGCCTAAATAAATGTACGAACCCGAAGGAGCATAAGATGATTTTATTTTTTCGATGAATTTTGAAGAAAGATCGCTCATTTTTTAAAATTAGACTGGCAATTTAGTAAACATATCTTAGAAAGGTTATGTTTTTTATTCAGCACTCTAATCCAGAATGCTGCCTAAATTGTTGTTTATTGTTGATGGTTAAGCTGCCTGTAATAATTTAATTCGTTCTGAAGAACTGTTATTTCCTGTTGCATATTTTGCAATTGATTAAGCAGATGCGAAACGGCATGAATCCCTTCTAAATTAATCTGAAGATCGTTTGCCAAACGGAGGTACTGCTCCAGTTTACTCAGTTCATCAACGGGCAAAAAGACAGATTGCTTTTTTACAGTTGTCTGGATTAGTCCAAAATCTTCCAGAGAATGGATAAAGTTAATTTCTACATGATGATAAGCGCAGATATCTTCTACTGGTATTAGATAAGTTTCCATAATGGTTAGAATTTGGAAAGTTTTTCGAATAATTCTTTTTGTTCAGCATTTAAATTGGTTGGTATCTTAACCTGCCATTTAATATACAGATCGCCAAACTGGTTATCTTTTTTGTAAACCGGGAAGCCTTTGCCTTTCAACCTTAAAGTGGTATCGGGTTGTGTGCCTGCTGGTACTTTAAGTTTAACTTTGCCGTTTAAGGTTTCTACAATTTTTTCACCACCTAAAATGGCTGTATATAGATCTATTTCTTCCTGAATGTAAATGTCATTGCCTTTCCGTTTAAATTTGGGATCATCGCTAATATTGAATTTGATATACAGATCACCCGGAGGGCCGTTATTAACACCTGGGGCACCATAACCCGGAAGTTTGATCTTTTGCCCGTTTTCTACACCCGCCGGAATGGTAATACGTACCTGTTTGCCATTTACTGTTAAGGTTTGTTTATGTGTGGTATAGGCATCAAGCAGGTTCAACTGTAAATCGGCACTGTAATCCTGGCCTTTAAATGGCGAATTTCTGCTGCTTCTGCCACCGCCGCCGCCAAACATGGAAGAAAAGAAATCAGAAAAGTCTTCACCGCCAAAACCGCCGGAATAGCTGTTGCCGCCATAAGCCTGTCCTTGTGATTGGTACTGCCGCTGTTGCTGTTGCTGGGCATCCAGCTGATCGGCATGCTGCCAATCTTTACCATATTTATCGTATTTCTTTCTTTTTTCCGGATCGCTTAAAACTTCGTTAGCCTCATTAATTTGCTGAAACTTTTTATTCGCTTCCTCATTATTGGGATTGAGGTCCGGATGGTGTTTTCGGGCTAATTTTCTATAAGCTTTTTTAATATCCTCTGTTGTCGCATCTTTTTTTAGATCGAGGATTTTATAATAGTCTATGTAGTCCATAATGGCTTAACAAATTAGTAATGGGAATGTTCAATTTTATTGTATAAATGTAAGGTTTTGCTGTGAAATGGCATAGGGCGGAGAGCAAGTGGCAAAGCGTGTAGCGTAAAGCAAAAATGGGCACAGAGTGAATGTGCTGCCAGCTGTTACCAGCTGACAGATGGCCGCTGAAATATTGGATTTCAGAATGTAATCAGTGTCAGATAGCAATATCTGACACCACATAGAAGCATGATAAACAAAAAATGCCCCATATAGGGGCATTTTGATTAATAGGTAGAGAAAGATTATTTTTTGTTCTTCACATATTTTTCTAACCACTGGTCTTGCTCCCACAACATGTGCAACAAGTTTTCTTTGCCACGGTAACTATGTGCTTCGTAGGGTAAAAATACAAAACGGGTTGTGCCTCCTGCACCTTTAATGGCGTTGAACAAGCGTTCGCTATTAATGGGGAAAGTACCTGGATTATCGTCAGCGTCACCATGGATTAGTAACAATGGTGTTTTGATTTTATCAGCATAGCTAAACGGACTCATTTCGTAATATAACTGAGGGGCCTGCCAATACGTACGTTCTTCGTTCTGAAAACCAAATGGGGTAAGCGTACGGTTGTATGCTCCACTGCGGGCAATACCTGCGGCAAAAAGATTGGTGTGCGCCAGTAGGTTTGCAGTCATAAATGCACCATAACTGTGGCCACCAACAGCCATACGTTTTTTATCACCAACACCTAAATCAGCCAGTTTATTAATGGCGGCTTCAGCATTTAACTGTAGTTGATCTACAAAGGTATCGTTCGGTTTTTTACCGTCTTTGGCCACAATTGGCATTTCGGCATTATCTAAAACTGCATATCCGCGGGTTACCCAGAAAATAGGGGACGCCCAGCTAATGACGGTGAATTTATCTTTCGATCCGCGGATCTGTGCAGCATCAGCAGCAGAATTAAACTCGCGTGGGTAAGCCCAGATCAAAGTTGGCAGCGGACCATCTTTATCTTTATTGTATCCTTTCGGTAAATACAAATCGCCGGTTAAATCCACTCCGTCGGCCCGTTTATAAGAAATTTTTTGTTTGCTGATGCCTTCTAAAGAAGGATAAGGGTTAGTGAAATTAGTAACAGGCTGGTCGGCAATACGAAGCAACAGGTTTTTGATGAAATAATTAGGGACTAATTTCTGGCTTTCTTTACGGGTAATTAAAACTAGTTTATCAGGGTTGATGACATCACTTACGTATTCAAACGTTCCTTCAGCGCTGCGCCAGATAATTTCGTTCTTTTTAGTAGCTAAGTCGAATTTAGCCAGGAATGGCAAATCCCCTTTTTCGGATGAACCCACCACATTGTTCATTAAGAGTTTCGTGCCATTATCAACCGTTTTGATTACCTGCCGGCCGTATTTATTTTTGATCGTAACCGGAGAACCTGGGTTACCGTATGCATCGGTTTGGTTACGGCTGTACAGTTCTTCTACCGTCCCTGTTGTAGGATTATAACGGCTTACTTTAGTGGTTTGTTTGCTGCGCAGGCCTTCCGTAATAAGCGCAAGGTTGGCATCGCCCCACTGTACACCACGGTAACGGGTCTGTGTTTTAAACAATTCTTTCTCGGTTCCGGTAAAAGGCGCACTTAACGCATAAACTGCATCATGATAGGGAACATTTTTTTTGATTAGACCGCTATCCAGTGGCTTGCTCCAAACCAGTGTAGCTGGTTCATCATCCCTCCAGTCAAAACCGCGGGGCACGTTTTGTGTATTATCATAACCAGATGGCGTAACCTCTGATGATGGTAACTCGGCGATTACCTTAACCGTTTTACCTTTTAAATCGGTGATGGAAACGGTTGATGGAAAACCAAATGCCGAAACCAGATAAGAAAATGGTTTGCGGATGGTTTCGACCAGCATATAGTTCTTATCCGGCGATAAGCTTACCGAGCCATAAATAGCCGGTTTACCGATAGGCACTTCCACTCCAGCCGTGTTTTTGACCAATTGCGAGGTGGCAAAAAATTCGAACAGCTGTTCATCAAACGGTGATTTAATCAGGTCCTGAAAAGTAGCGCTAGGTGCAGCTTTTCCTAAATTTTGTTGGATGGTAGGCCCTTTAGGCATTAATGGTTTTGTAGGTGCAGCACTGGCAGGTTTAGTTACCGTACGGTAAACAACGGTTTGATCATTTAACCAGGTTATACCACTCCCTAAAATAACGTTTAAAAAAGCCTTATTGATTTTAGTCGCTTTTTTTGTAGCCAGATCAATGATGTAAAGATCTACTCCCTTCTGCGTGGTATGTGTAAAAGCAATCTTATTTTCGGATGGATTCCAGCTAACGTTGCCAGCATACAATGGGTTTGGCAAGCCGGTTACCTGAAAATTTTGATTTGATTTTATGTTTTTGAGACTGAAATTGTTGATATAGGTTTGTCTGCTGGGCGAGTAATTATTCGGGTTTAATCTTAAACCAGCAATTCTGTATTCGGGCATGGCCAATTCTGCTACAGAAGGATATGAATTACGCTCGCTGAATAAGATCCATTCAGCTTTGCCATCTATGCTTACGCCAGGAGTTGGTTTAGCCAGCAATAAATCTGCAATTTCTTTTGGTGGAGTTTGGTAGCTCACTGCATCTTGCGCGGCAGAATTAAGCGAAATGCAAGTGCCTGCTATCCATAAATAAAAGCTTAGTTTTTTAATCATTTCCGGTTTTTTATTCGAAATAAGGAATGATCAAATATTGTAAAATTTCACTTATTGCTGCGTAACTTCTTAGTGAGGCATATTTCGCTATTTATCAGAATTTGACAGCGTTCTTGGAGATGGTAATTTTTTTGATGATTAAACAGAGAATGTCCTCAAAGCAATCAATGTATTAACTGAAATCAGCGATTTAACTGGATACTCTATTAAGAACGGGTTGGCTATTAATCCCATCTCCACCTTATATTTCATTTTAAGAGTATAAACTTTTAATCCTTGCCACAGAATTGGTGACCATTTCTTTTAATATCTCCACGTCAATGTCGCTTAATTGTTTTACGTATATGCAAGCTTTGGCAGTCTTGTGTTTTCCGAATTTAGCCAATAGTTCATCACGTTTTTCAAACCCTGATGATAAGTATAGCGCTATTGCATATTTCCGTGGCGAAAACCCAACCAGCGGAGCGTCGCCTGCTCTGCCGCTTTCATATTTGTAATGGTAGCTGCCAAAGCCAACAATAGCCGTTCCCCACATTTTCGCTTTAAAACCTGTCGTTTCAGCGATAATATTCGAAAGATTAAAACAATCCTTCCGTTTCGTTTCATCTGTTACCGTATTCAGAAAATCGGTAACACTTAAATCGTTTTCTGTAGTTTTATTCTGCGTCATGTTTTTGATAATAAATATAAGGTTTAAAGTAGCATTGGTTAATAAGTCCGATCCTTCACTTTGTAATATTTTTAAGTGTTAGCCTTAAGCCTTTTATAAATTTATAATTTGTAAACAACAATTTAGAAAACAGCATGAAAACAGTTCATCATCAAATAAAATATTTTTGTCGGTTCAATACTCTGGTTTTGGTCTTCTTACTCTTTTTTATGAGTACCAAGGCACAGCAAAAATTAAATGTAGCTATAGCTGGCTTAAACCATGATCATGTTTATCTGATTATGAACAGCTACGAAAAGGGCGAAGTTAACGTGGTTGGTATTGCAGAAAGTAATTCTGTACTGGTCAGCCGGTTTAGAACCCGCTATAAAATACCTGACAGTATATTTTATAATAACCTTCCTGATCTGTTAAAGAAAAAGAAACCTGATGTGGTGCTGGCCTATAATGCCATCAGCGATCATTTAGCCGTTGTAGAGGCTGCCGCCCCGCTTGGCATATCGGTTATGGTAGAAAAACCTTTGGCAATATCGGTTAAAGAGGCCGTGCGAATGGCAGAACTGGCAGAACAGTATTAAAGTACATATACTAACCAATTACGAAACCACCTGGTATCCGAGCAATCAAGAGGTTTACAAGAATGTAAAAGAAAGCAATACCATAGGCGCAATCAGAAAAATGATTGTACACGATGGACACCAGGGACCGAAAGAAATCGGAGTAAGTAAAGAATTTTTGGAATGGTTGACCGACCCTGATAAAAATGGAGCAGGGGCACTGGTTGATTTTGGCTGTTATGGTGCTAATTTAATGACTTGGTTAATGGATGGCAAAGCCCCAATTTCGGTTACAGCCATCACCCGTCAAATTAAGAAAGAGATGTACCCTAAGGTAGATGATGATGCAACTATTTTATTGGAGTACTCAAATGCTACAGGGATTATTGAAGCCTCATGGAACTGGCCGTTTAGTATAAAAGATATGGAAGTATTCGGCGAAAAGGGATATATGCAAGCCATTAATGAGAAAAACATCAGGGCAAGGCAGGATAATAAAGAAGGTTATGAAATCTATCAGCCCAAAACTTTAGCACCTGCTTATGCTAACCACCTGAACTATCTTTCTGCAGTTTTAAAAGGAGAAATCAAGCCTAAAAATGATCTTTCGTCTCTGGAGAATAATTTAATTGTAGTGCGCATTTTAGAGGCCGCAAAAATTTCGGCTAAGACAGGTAGAAAAGTGATGTTGAATGGGCAGGTATCAAAAACAAAATAGCCACCTCTATGATGGCTATTGGTAAGAAGAATGGTGCCTTCCTTATGTTGTGCCTGCCCTCCGCGGATCTCCCGCTCACAGGACTTTTTTATCTGTTTTTATGATTAACAATTTAGGCATTAGTTGGTTTTAATAGCGTAAATAATTTTGCACACTGTGTGGAAAATGTTAATATCTTCAATGCGGTTAGCCGCTGTGAAAAATGTTTGCAGGTAAAATGGTGACGGCTTTTTTTGTATAAAACATTTTTACTCCTATGCTGTTTGAGATGTGACTGCTGATTCATAATTATATTATTTACAGGCAAATCATCAAACATTAAATCATGGTCGAATTAAATAAAGAGCTTTTTTGTAACCTCGGTGACCGTTCTTTGGACGGATATTTTATTTTCAACGCTGCAGCGCAAAATTTTTCATATCTAAACAGATCGTTAAGTAATATATGGGAGCTTGACTGGGATGAAGTGACTATTGATCCAAAGTTACTCATAGCGCGGGTGCATCCTGAAGATTTGACACATGTAGAGGCCTGCTATAAAGAATGCATTAAAGAAGAAACGGAAAATAAATATGAATTCCGTTTACAGTTTCCTGAAAGGGAGAAATTTGTTCGGGTATCCGTATTTGCTGTTACTGATGGTGAAGTTAAGTTTTTAGTGGGTACAGTAGAAGACATCACGGTGATGCGCCATAATCAGATCCATATCGAACAGATCAACGCAAGAAAAAATATTACCTTAGAAGTATTGGCGCATGATTTAAAGGAACCACTGGGCATGATGAAATTAATTGCTTCATCAATGAAAGAGGGAGTGGCACAAACTGGCGATGAGCGGATGATCAATTCGCTGGCTTTTATACAGGACATGTGTGAGCGCAACCTGCTTCTCGTACGTAGCATGGTTAACAAAGAGTTCTTAAAATCATCCGTCGTAGAAATCCGCAAGGAGCGGGCTGACCTGGTTTGGGAACTGAGAGATGTGGTTCGTTTTTATAAACGATCCAAGCTGGGCAAAATGAAGCATATTAAATTTACAAGCTCTGCTGAACAGATTTATCTGCGTCTTGATAGCATGAAGTTTATACAGGTCATCAATAACCTCATTTCAAACTCCATAAAATTTACTGCCGATTATGGAACCATTACTATACATGCCGAGGAATATGAAAGTACAGTGCTGATTACTGTGGCTGATGATGGGATTGGGATTCCGGAAGAGTTACAAGCCGGACTTTTTAACCATTTGCCAGAAACTTTAAGGCCGGGTCTTAAGGGCGAAGAGTCTGGCGGATTTGGGATGGGTATTATCAAAGCTATTGTAGATTTACATCAGGGAAAAATTTGGTTTGAGAGTAAAACCGGTGCTGGAACAACCTTCTATATCGAGCTGCCAAAGTAGACGTTTTTAATTTTAAAACGGCGTAAGTTATATTTGAATTATGATTAACATTATTCTTGCGGATGATCACCATATTATCCGGACCTCACTTAAAGCGCTTATAGAAAAACACGAAGGCATCAATGTTGTTGCAGAAGTACCAGATGGTTTGGCCGTCCTGGAACTTTTGGAAAAAGGAATAAAAGCTGATATTATTTTATCGGATATTGTAATGCCAAGGCTGGACGGGATTGCCCTGGCAAGTACGATTAAAGCCCGTAAATACACCGCGAAAGTGGTTGTTCTGTCCATTTTGGATGATGAAAAGTATGCATCAAATGCTTTTGTATCAGGAGCTTTTGCTTACCTGTCAAAAGATATTGAAGAAGATGAACTGTTGTTTTGCCTAAAGCATGTTATGAAGGGAAAACGCTACCTTTCCTCTAATTTATGCATCTCCATTTTAGAGCGTTTTAATATGCAGTTGAATATACTTTCGCGAAAACTGAATACGGAAATCAACTTTACAGAGCGCGAAATTAATGTACTAAAACTCATTGCAGATGGATTAACCAACCAGGAAATAGCTGATAAATTATACCTGAGCAGGCGTACTGTGGAGAGCCAGAGAGAAGCTTTAATCAGTAAAACCGGCACTAAAAATTCCGCATCTCTGGTTCGTTTTGCCATGCGAAATGGTTATGTAGACTAGCATTTTTGAACGTTTTTTGCCCCTTTTTTAAGTGTTTATAATAAACCGTAAAAAATCGGGTATTTCTACAAATAACATAAAGAGTTGAGGTTTGTTGACTATTTACATCAGCCTTAAAACGAATTATGGATACATTAAATTTTAATTGCGACATCTACCAATACAGACAACCACTTTTCGACCGTGCATTAGCATATACACATGATGAAGATGATGCTGCTGATTTAGTTCAGGATACCTTTATGAAAGCATTTAGGTTTTCGGCAAAATTTGAAATGGGAAGTAACGTGCGGGCATGGCTTTTTACCATCCTGAAAAATACCTTTCTTAATCATTATTATAAGGTTAAGCGTAAGAACGAAATGATCCAGCAGGAAGAGGACTTAACCTCTGTTCAATTGATTCCGAGCGCATCCTTAAATAATGGTGCCACCAAGTTTATAATGGAAGATATCCAGAAGTCCTTAGATGCTTTACCTGAGGATTGTAGGTTCTGCTTTTGCCGTTATTTCGAAGGTTATAAATATCACGAAATCGCAGCCGAGCTCGATATCCCTTTGGGTACTGTAAAAACTAAAATACATGTAGCCAGAGGTCTTCTTAAAAAGATGCTTAAAAACTATAAATCGGGTTTGGCCGCCTAACCTTATGGTTTATTCGGTAAATTCACGTATAAATACGTTGCGCGAACCAGATCACTTAAACTAGATTTGTTGCGTATGAGCAACGCGCTAGTTAAAAAGATTCTAATAGTTGATGATGACGAGAACATTCATGATATTATTAAATTAATTTTTGAGGAAGAACATTATCATATAAAAGGTATTTTGAATGCTAATGAGTCTGAGTTAGAGAGGACCATAGCTGATTTTCGACCAGATGTTATTTTACTTGATATACTTATCGGCCAGCATGACGGACGTGATGTTTGCAATAGGTTAAAAAATAATGCTGAAACATCATCTTTGCCGGTAATATTGCTTTCTGCAGTGAATATGGATAACTTAAGCTGTTCGCCTGATGACACCATTGAAAAGCCTTTTGATATCACTGATCTCCAGCAAAAAGTTAAGGCATTATTGTATAAATAAAAATGCCTGGAAGTAAAAAAGGGGATAGACCAACAGCCTATCCCCATATCTAAACTCAAACATGCGCTCAAACATGAATGAATCTTAACAACTAAACATTTCAGTTTAGTGTTGGTTTTAAAAAGGCAGGTTTATCTACTATATTCCACATATTACCTGTTCTTTTGTTTGAGTTCTATCTTCAGCTCTTTAATCTGTTCCTTAATCTGTCTGTTTTCCAGGTAAAAGTAAATAGCAAAGGCCAGAAATATCTTGCCCAATACAAAAACGGCAACAAATACCCATTTCCAGGCTTTGTTAACACGCATTTGGTTAGACTCTGATTCTACCTCTATATATTTTTCCCGTTTATTTTCCTGGTGGTTTTTATCATAACTGTATTCGGAATTAAAATTGTTTTGTACCGCCTGGTTTTGGCGTTGTATTTCATTAATCTCCTGTTCAATTTTAGCCAAAGTGCCTGCCGGAGGCTCAATACTCATGTTTTGAGCCAATACCTCCATATCATATTCCAACTGCTCCAAAGCAGCCTTAAATACAGGATAGTCCTTTTTTAGTGATAAAACTTTTTGTACCTCCTCTTCGGTGGCAATTCCCATCACATAGGTTTCCATTAAACCACTCTCAATGATTTTATTAATTTCCACTTGCCCTCCTCATTTTATCGATTGATAATTTTAACTGATTACGGATTTCGCTTTCATCACATCTAATTGTTGTCGCCAGGGATTGAATTGATTTTCCGTGATAATACACTGCACAAAATATTCTTTTCTGTAAATCATCTAACACATCCAACCCACCTTTAGGTACTGATTGGTTAAGATTTGACGGATGATCTTTAGCTGTATACAAAGTTAATTTACTTTGTGCATATTGGCGCAGTTCCAGCCACATATTTAATCTGTTTTTTTCTGGTGAAACAACAACATCTTTTACGAATGAAGTGAGAATAGCAACCAGATGATCTTCTGATTTTTGAGGATTTTGCACAATACCATTGATATAACCAAGCAGCATGGGCGCATACTGATCATAGAACCAACGGATGTTTTTCGGCTCTGCAGAACGATTGTTTAATACTGCTTTGAACATGGTTATTTAAACGGTCAACCTAAATTAGGTGCAAGATAATGCCAAATTTTAAATTATCTTTAATTAATGTTTAAAATGTTGCTTAAAATAGGCTGAGATCAATACAACAATCATCTATTTTTGAATTTTTAATGCAAAGATTTATAGAATGAAAATAGCTACTTATAATGTGAACGGTGTAAATGGCCGTTTGCCCGTACTTTTACGCTGGCTGGAAGAAACCCAGCCAGATGTGGTGTGCCTGCAGGAACTAAAGGCGCCGCAGGAAAAGCTTCCTGAACAGGCGATTAAAGATGCAGGGTATAATGCCATATGGCATGGACAGAAGAGTTGGAACGGAGTGGCCATACTTGCGAGAAATTTAGAAATAACTGAACTGAAGCGTGGTTTAGACGGAGACCCCGAAGATTTACACAGCAGGTACATAGAGGCAATGATAAATGGTATCGTAGTTGGTTGTTTGTACCTTCCGAACGGTAACCCGGCGCCAGGCCCCAAATTTGATTATAAGCTTCGATGGTTTGAGCGTTTTAAGGCACATGCAGCGACTTTGCTGGCGCAGAATATCCCTGTGGTTTTGGCTGGAGATTATAATGTAATTCCTACTAAAATCGATGCCTATAAACCTGAACGATGGGTTGAAGATGCCTTGTTTCGTCCGGAAACCCGGCAGGCATTTCAAGACCTAATTGCACAGGGCTGGACAGATGCGATCAGAAAGTTATATCCAGCAGAAACAATCTATACCTTTTGGGATTATTTCCGCAATGCTTACGGCAGAAATGCCGGGTTAAGAATTGACCATTTTTTATTGAGTCCTCAGGTGAGCGATCGCTTAAAATCAGCAGGAGTGGATAAAAACGTTAGGGGATGGGAAAAAACAAGCGACCACGGACCTGTATGGATAGAATTGGATGACCTGTAAATCAGGATGGTTTCAAATCGGTAACATCCAATGTTGTACCAATTAGCTTTAACGATTCGCCATCCTGTTGGGAAAGTATTCCATCGGCTTTGATCCACCGGATTTTTCCATCCGGACGGCGGATCCGATACAATACATCATAGCTGTTTTTTTCTCTGGTTACGGTAAGCTCTATCTCATCCTGAACATGATCGAGGTCTTCGGGGAGGATTAGGCCTAAAACGGTTTCATAGTTTAAAACGCCATCTGGCGGGTAACCAAAATTCTCTTTAAAAGATCGGGTTGAACGAAGTATACCGGTTGCTATACTCAGTTCCCAAAAACCAAGGCGAAGGTGGTCGAATACCACATCCCAGTGATCATCACAAATAACGGATAGATCAATATTTTTTTTGTTTGTGTTCATAATAAGAAGGATAACTATGAAGTTAAATTACACAAACTATGTGAAGATATGTTGAGTATTAACAAAAATTAATGTACGGGAAACACTGCGTACCTATGATTATCTCTAAATCAAAAGAAAAACGTTTGAATGATTGGCAATGCAGGCGCTTTAAAGTTCATATTTGGATATTAATGCGGCTGTATTGAAATAGATAACCTGCCAGATAAACTACATGACGATGTTGGTTCATCTGGCAGGCTCAGTAAAAGTTATGCTTAGTACAGAAAAATTCAGAGATTTTTCGCGATATAGCATTTTTAGTCTTGTTTACTAATTTTAATGCTGATCTGAGACTTTCGCCTTTTCGATTAATTCTTTCTGATTCATTAAATCTTTGTAATAAAAATAACCACCAAATCCTAAAATAAGGATGATATTGCTTACTTTAAAGCTATGATCGAGCCAATAATCCAACGGTGGTGCGTTACCAACAAAACTTTGTTTAATGCTTGGCCAGGAGTTAAGGATAAAGATAACTACAATCATAAGCAAAACCTTTAATAAGGTGCTGATCATGATTTTCTGGTGATTTAATTTTTCCATTATTTAAATGATCTGAAATCCTGACCGTTGCTAATGTTCAATAAGCTTTCATAAATCAGGCTGATTACATTGTCAACATCCTCTTTATGCACCATCTCTACCGTAGTATGCATATAACGTAACGGCAGCGAAATTAATGCCGATGGTACACCACCATTTGAGTAAGCAAAAGCATCGGTATCAGTTCCTGTAGAACGTGAAGACGCCTGGCGTTGGAAAGGGATTTTATTTTTCTCAGCCGTTTGGATTAATAGTTTATTCAAATTGGTTTGAACAGCCGGAGCATAGGAAACCACAGGGCCTTTACCCGCTGATAGATCGCCCTGAACGTTTTTATTGATCATTGGCGTAGTGGTATCGTGTGTTACATCGGTAATAATGGCCACATTCGGTTTAATGCGCTGGGCAATCATCTCGGCACCACGTAAACCGATTTCTTCCTGTACCGAATTTACAATGTACAAACCGAAAGGAAGTTTTTTCTTGTTTTCTTTTAATAAACGGGCTACTTCGGCAATCATAAAACCACCCACACGGTTATCTAAAGCACGGCCAACATAATAGCGGTCGTTTAATACCATAAACTCATCTTCATAGGTAATTACACAGCCCACATGGATGCCTAGTTTTTCTACTTCTTCTTTTGAGGTACAACCGCAATCCAAAAAGATATTTTTTAATTCCGGAGCCTGTTCTTTCTCGCCATGACGTGTATGGATAGCAGGCCATCCGAATACTGCTTTAACCAGGCCCTTATCCGTATGGATATTTACACGTTTAGAAGGTGCAATCTGATGATCAGAACCACCATTACGGATCACGTAAATTAAACCGTCGCTGGTAATGTAATTTACATACCAGGAAATTTCATCAGCATGGGCTTCAATAACCACTTTAAAATCAGCTTTGGGGTTAATCACACCCACAGCTGTACCGTAATTATCGATAAAGTGTTCGTCTATATAAGGTTTTAAATAATTTAACCAAAGCTTTTGTCCTTCCCATTCATAACCGGTTGGAGCTGGATTATTGATGTATTCTTCAAGAAACTGCAGCGATTTTTTAGTAACCACAGCAACATGTTTTTTCTTTTCTTCGTCTTTTTTCTTAGCCATATGTTATTTGCTTTATAGCATGGGGCAAAGCGCATGGCATGATGCGTTTGTCCGTCTTGTTAATTATTATGATAGTTCTTTTTCCATGATCACAAAATCGCAACCATCTTTAAAAAAGGTTTTATTTGTTTCGTGGAAGCCAAATTTAAAATAAAATTCCTTAGCATTTACACGTGCATTGCACCATAGTTTTGTCGCTTTTTGAATTTTACAAAAATCAAGGATATAGGCCATTAATTGTGAACCCAAACCCATTTTTTGTGCACCAGGTAAGATGGCCAGTTTACGGAATTGATATACAGTTCCTTCATAAAATAGAGAAACTACCCCTGTTAGCTTATGATCGAGGTATAATCCAAAATGGATGCCATCAAAATCGCTGGCAAGCTTTACACTGTCAAAAGGTAAGTCCGGATACATGGCTTCATGTCTGATCCGCCAGGTTAGCGAGGGAAATATCTGCTCAATTTGAACCATAATTATAATAAAAAGCTAAAACCTATCCGGCCGCCAATTCCATAATAGGTATCGATTTTATTTATGGCCGCAAGTGGGCCAAGAGATAACTCGAAGTTAATTTTTCTCCCGACATAGGTTTGAAAACCCCATTGAGGCATGATATTGATCTGTGAACCGTATAAAGTATTGCTTTGGGTAGGAATGATTGTTAATACATCAAGGCCAACATAACCGGCACTGTTGTTAATGGTTCTTTTACCCTTTTTAATTCTTCGGTTGAAATTGTAATAGTGCCTGAATCCTGCATTTAATGATGGATAAATCTTGAAATCTGTTTCTGTGTTGACACTGATATTATAATTGTTATCCATTGTAAACTCGGTTTGATAAATAAATGCACCTTCGGCTCCTGCGCCAAAATAAACCGAAGTTGTTTTACCTACTTTTTGTTCTCTTTCGTAACCTATGCCTAAAAGATTAAGCCTTATTTTGTTAAGCGACTTTACTTCGGTTGGTTGCTCTACTTTTGTACTGTCCTGCGCCTTCGTTTTACCAACAATAGTCACGAAAACGAGTAATACTGAAAATGCTTTGATTGCGTTTTTAGATTTCATAAAATTTGTAAAGGTTATTTAAATTTTGATTTTTTTGTTTCCGTAAAACTGATAAATTAATATGTTAAGAATAATGATGCCCGTCATTCCATAACAGAATAAATTCCATCCGCCCTGGTCCCAAAGCCATAAACCCAGTGCCGAGCCACAGCTGGCACCAATAAAACTAACCGACATAAAAATGGTGTTCAGCCGGTTTCTGGCTTCCGGTATTAGGGTATAAATCCGGGTTTGATTGGTTACATGTATTGCTTGCTGGCCGATATCGATCAGAACAATACCGATTACAAACAGGTATAAATGGCTGTTTGTAAAATAAAACAAAGCGATACTGATGAGTTGCAATATAAAGCCGATCATTAAGTTTTTGCGCGGATTGTTGCCGTCGCTTAATTTTCCAACCAGTGGTGCAGCCAAAGCACCTGCTGCTCCTGCAATTCCAAATAGGCCAATTTGCAACGTTTGGAAATTAAAGGGCGGGTTAGCAAGGAATAATACCATGGTTGTCCAGAAAGCACTGATAATGGCAAAAGCCAGAAAATTAATAATCGAAGTTTCCCTTAAGGCAGGTTGTGTTTTGATATAACCAAACATCGAATGCATGAGTTCTTTATAGGAGCCTTTAAAATGAGGATAACTTTGCGGAAAGCGTTTGGCCATTAAAAAAATAAGCAGGCCACAAATCCCTGCAGCCATATAATACACAGCCCGCCAGCCTAGCCAAAAGCCGATACTGCCACTTACCGCGCGTGAAGCCAGAATGCCAACCAACAGACCGCTCATAATCATTCCAATGTTGGCGCCACGATTCTCATCGGAACTTAGATTGGCTGCCAATGGCAATATTAATTGAGGTACAATAGAGCAGGCACCGATGAATACAGATGCCATTTCCAGTATAAAAAAGCTTTGTGAAACTGCCGCTATAAGTAAAGCAAAAATAGCAAGTCCGGTAATTACAAGAATCTGCTTTTTGCGTTCAAACATATCGCCCAGTGGCACTAAGAGGAAAAGGCCTAAAGCATAACCAATCTGGGTAAGGTAGGTAATCTTCCCGGCAACGGGTTCGGTAAGGTTAAAATCTTTTGCAATCAAGATGACCAAAGGTTGGCAGTAATAAATATTTGCAACAATGAGGCCTGTGCAAAAAGCCATGAGAAGGATATCTGCTTTTTTTAACATGTAAGTTGATGTAAAATGTAATGATGTAAGATGGGGCTAAATAAGTAAGATGTAATAACGTAAAATGGATCATGGTAGCGTTAGTCCATTTACCACCTTACCTTATCCATCTTCCATCCTTACAAAGGTATATTTCCATGTTTCTTTCTCGGGTTGTTCACCACCTTATTTTCCAGCATTTTAAATGCTTTGATTAACTTGGTACGGGTTTGGGCGGGCTCAATTACTTCATCAATAAAACCACGTTCAGCAGCGCGATAAGGATTGGCAAAGATATCTGAGTACAATTTTTCTTTCTCGAGCCATTTTTCTTCCGGATTTTCTGCTGCGGTGATTTCGCGTTTAAAAATAATTTCTGCTGCACCTTTAGCTCCCATTACGGCAATTTCTGCAGTTGGCCAGGCGTAATTCATGTCTGCACCAATGTGTTTGCTGTTCATTACATCGTAGGCACCGCCATACGCTTTTCTGGTAATTACGGTAATGCGTGGCACGGTGGCCTCACTAAAGGCGTATAACAATTTGGCACCATTTGTAATAATGCCGTTCCACTCTTGATCTGTGCCTGGTAAAAAACCCGGAACATCTTCAAATACCAGCAATGGAATGTTAAAGCAATCGCAAAAGCGGACAAAGCGTGCGGCCTTAGCCGAAGAATTGCTGTCTAAAACTCCTGCCAGGTAAGCAGGCTGATTGGCTACAATACCGATGCTTCTGCCGGCCAGACGGGCAAAACCCACCACAATATTTTCTGCGTAAGCAGCATGTACTTCTAAAAAACTATCAGTATCGGCCACATTTTCAATCACTTCACGTATATCGTAAGGTTGTGAAGCATTCTCTGGCATAAGTGTGTTAAGTTGTGGCCGGTTTTCATCGGCTGTTTCGTAAGGTAAATGATCGGCTATTTCCTCACAATTTTGGGGCATATAGCTTAAAAGTTTCTTAACATGGTTAATGGCCTCAATTTCATTGGCACAGGCAAAATGGGTAACACCAGATTTTGTTGCATGTGTACTTGCACCGCCCAATTCTTCAGATGTTACTTCTTCGTGTGTTACTGTTTTAACCACATTCGGGCCGGTTACAAACATGTATGACGTATTTTCTACCATCAAAATAAAATCGGTAATGGCTGGCGAATAAACAGCTCCGCCCGCACAAGGGCCCATTATTGCGGATAGTTGTGGGATTACGCCCGAAGCCTGCACATTTTTATAAAAGATATCGGCATAACCACCCAAAGAAACAACACCTTCCTGGATACGTGCACCACCACTATCGTTTAGGCCGATTAACGGAGCCCCGTTTTTCATAGCCATATCCATCAGCTTGCAAATTTTCTCAGCATGGGTTTCAGATAGTGAACCACCAAACACGGTAAAATCCTGAGAGAAAATATAGGTTAACCTGCCGTTAATGGTTCCATAACCCGTTACCACACCATCGCCCGGATATTTTTCGCGTTCCATGCCAAAGTCGGTGCTCCGGTGGGTAACCATCATGCCGATTTCTTCAAAGCTGCCATCATCCATTAGAAAATGAATGCGCTCGCGGGCAGTAAGTTTACCTTTTTTATGCTGACTGTCGATACGGGCCTGTCCGCCGCCAAGATTGGCCTGGTTTATTTTATCTCTAAGTAATGCTATTTTTTTATCCATGGCTGAAGCTATGAGATTTTAAAATTAAAAATTACTATTGGTAATGCAAGCCTGGTGTTGTGTTATTTACCGAAGCACCACAATTTTCTTTCCTAAACCTGACAGGAGCGGTATCCTTTTTTGGCTTCGATTGATTTCGAATTTATAGCTAATTTACCAAAAAGATTTAGCGGATGGCAGGGCTAAAGTACCTATGAAATACTGTCCTTTCATTTCCTAAAAATAATTATGTTGTTATAAATTGGAAATGAACGGTACTGTGCATTTGGCATTTTCGGATAGAATAGTTGAAATGGTCAGGAAACGGTTGGTTCTTTGCTTTTGGCAGGTCTGGCCCCGCTTTTGGTACGAGTTCCGATGAAGGATCGGAAGCTCTTCCCGCCAATCGGGTTTATTTTACCTAAGCCGGTGCTTGGAAAACAAACTTCTGTTGCTTAAACCTGACAGGAGCGGTATCCTTTTTGGCTTCGATTGATTTCGAATTCACAGCCGATTTTACCAAAAAGATTTAGCGGATGGCAGGACTAAACTGACCGATAATAACAAAACCGACTGTTTCCCAGCCTTATAAGCACCCTGTTTTTTTTAAAGAATACCTGTATTTTACTTAAATGATATTTTTTTTACAGCTGATTGTATTGAAAAACCAATAATCCGTTTATTTTTGTAAGCATAGGAATTAAAACAGCGTTAGAATTTTAAATGTTTTTAAGGAAATACAAGTATTTAATTGTTGCTGCATTTATGGTCATCTTTATAGCGAAGATGGGCATTTCCGGTGCGCCTGTATTTTATACAAGTATTGATAAGGAAATGATGAATGCTGTTATCATGCAAATTGAGTTAGAGCATGAAGGCGGTAAAGATGCCGCCAAAGACACCGCAAAATTTACTGATTTCAAACTCACCGAGCTGAATCATCCTATCCTTTCTTACGAGTTCTCTTCCAGCCATTTCTTTTTGAAGAGCAGTTTTATAGAGCATTTCAAAAGATATGTAGATCCATATCACCCTACTGTTCCAACACCTCCGCCTAACTTGATTTAGTTTTAATTATTTGGGGTAAATCACCTGCTCAATGCCATTGAGTGCTGTTGCTATATTTAAATTTATGCAATACGTAAATGCTTTGTGCAGAATATTTTGATCCCCTACGATTTTATTCGTTAAAATTTACTAGATCATTATCATTATGCAAAAAATTAACCCGGCCTTTTCAGGTTCGGATGTGAAAAAATATTTTCTAAAAAAGAACCTAAAGAAAGATTTACCCTCAAGTATTGTGGTGTTCTTGGTGGCCTTACCATTATGTTTGGGGATCGCCCTGGCTTCTGGCGCCCCGCTATTTGCCGGTTTAATTACCGGAATCATAGGTGGAATTGTAGTGGCCTCTTTTAGCGGCTCGCAATTAAGTGTTAGCGGACCTGCAGCAGGTTTAACGGTTATTGTATTAGGTGCAATAACCTCGCTGGGAAGCTATCCTACGTTTTTACTTGCTGTTGTATTGGCAGGGGTGTTCCAGTTGATTTTAGGGCTGGTTAAGGCCGGCACTATTGGTAATTACTTCCCTTCTAGTGTGATTGAGGGGATGCTTGCCGCAATCGGACTGATTTTAATCTTAAAACAGTTACCACATGCATTGGGTGTTGATACCGATTTTACCGGCGACGAGGGTTTCTTTCAACAGGATCATGAAAATACTTTTTCTGCAATTACCGCAGCAATAAGCCATTTTAGTCTGGCTGCGGTGGTTATCAGTTTATTATCAATAGCTATCCTGATTTTATGGCCAAAGTTTCCAAAACTGGCGGTTGTACCTGCACCATTGGTGGTGGTTACTTTAGGAATTCTGGGAACCCTGGTTTTTGCCGGAACCGATTATCCGTTACGGGCCGATCAAATGGTGAAAATACCGGTAGTAAATGGCTTCGGTGAATTCTTGGGACTATTTACAATGCCCGATTTTTCACAACTGGCCAATAAAAATGTGTACATCGTGGCCATTACCATTGCGGTCGTAGCAAGCCTGGAAACTTTGCTCAGTATCGAAGCGGTAGATAAAATTGATCCGATTAAGCGTGTAACACCAACAAACCGGGAGCTGATTGCACAGGGGATAGGAAATATTACCAGCGGGATGGTTGGTGGTTTACCTATGACATCTGTAATCGTGCGGAGTTCGGCAAATGTAAACGCTGGTGGCAGAACCAAAATGTCGGCTATTTTTCATGGTATCTGGTTATTATTGTCGCTATTGTTTATTCCCGGACTCATTAACATGATTCCGTTATCGTGTTTGGCCGCTATTCTTTTAGTAACCGGATATAAGCTTACACGAATCAGTTTGTTCAAACATATGTATCATAAAGGGTGGGACCAGTTTATGCCATTTGTGGTTACTGTATTGGCGGTATTGTTTACCGATCTGTTAAAAGGCGTAGCCATTGGTATGCTGGTTTCTATTTTTTATTTACTGCGGACCAATATGCGTAACCCATTCTTTTACAGGATTACGAATGAAGGCGATAAAAAGAATATCAGAATTAAACTGGCAGAAGAGGTTTCTTTTTTAAATAAAGCAGCGATACAGGTAGTTTTAACGAATATTCCAAAAGAAACAAATGTAATTATTGATGGTTCAAATGCCAGGTATATCGATCCTGATGTATTGGAAACCATTTATAACTACAAACATAATGCCTACACAAAAGGTATTATCGTAACCTTGGAGAACATACAAAAGCATTATACAGTACCCAAATTAAATATTAAAGTAAAAGAAGAAATTAACAAATTATAATTATGTGTGCAAAAACAATAGAAACGAAAGATATTACTTATGATGCCTTGTTACAGGGTAATAAAGATTGGGTTAGAGATACGATTGATAGTGATCCTGAATTTTTTGATAAATTGTCAGCAGGTCAAAGTCCACCGGTATTGTGGATCGGTTGCTCTGATAGCCGCGTACCTGCAAACCAGATCACAAACACTAAACCGGGTGATATTTTTGTACACAGGAACATCGCCAATGTAGTGGTGCATACCGATATGAATTTACTCTCGGTGCTCGATTACTCCATTAATGTATTAAAAGTTAAACACGTTATCGTTTGTGGCCATTATGGTTGTGGCGGCGTAAAAGCGGCTTTGGGCAATAAACAGGTTGGAATTATCGATAACTGGTTGAGAAATATCCGCGATGTGTATCGTACCCATGAACGCGAAATGGCAACGATCAAAGATCCTGATCTGCGATTTGACCGTTTAGTGGAATTAAATGCTATTGAAGGAGCTGCAAATGTAGCCAATACCTCGATTGTACAGAGTGCATGGGCCAATGGCCAGGAGCTGGCAGTACATGCCTGGGTGTACAGTTTAAAAACAGGAATTATTAAAGACATGAAGGTAACATGTACCTGTGTTGATGATGTTGCGCCTGCCTTCCAGGTGGGATAAAGACAACATTATTAAGCCATTTTTTAGTTGTTAGCGAAAGCGGCTGTGTCATATGATACAGCCGCTTTTATTTTTGTATGTTTTGGCTTTAGCTTCCTGAATTAAAAGACCGGAATTAAAATGCTTTTTATATGTTGTGGAATCTGATTTAATTTAATAGAAAAAGTGATGTTAATGTTTGGCAATGGTATAGATCAGTATTCCTAATATGAGCGTACAGCACGTAAAGGTGATTACACCCAAAATATAAGACCCCAAAGCTTTCAGATAATTGATGTATTTGCCTTTCTCGAAAAACTGCCCTACAGCCCATGAAAAGTAAACGATAAACAGCATACCGGAATACTGCAAAAGGTGTTTATGGGTTAGTCCCTCAATTGTGGCAAAAACCGAGAACATAAGCATACCAATTCCCTGAAGGAAGCACAAAAGAATCAGCAATTCAAAAAAATTATAAGCATATTTTCTGAAAAAAAGTTTCAGCCATAGTGACAAAAATGCGCTTAACATAATATTCGCATAACCATAATGGCTCTGAACCCATTCATTAATTGGGTTTACGGCTGCATTGTTGGTTTGATCAAAATTAAAGTAGCCTTTTTCAATATGGAAAAAATGATTAATCAGCGTGTAAATTAGAGAGGTTATGATTAAAAATGCGACCGGCTTTACCAGTCTGCTTCTATCACTGGATATAAACTTATGGATGGTTTGTCCGGGCCTGATCAATAATTCTTTAATGGTATAGAATATTCCCTTTTCTAAATGCAGCACGTGCTCTATTTCGTGCTGAATATAATGCCAGTCGATTCTTTTGAGTTTGGCTGGTTCACCACATCTTGGGCAATAGTTTTCAGGTATATCCTGGTTGCAGCTGATACAGGTTGCCGTTATCATCATTTATTGCGTAATTTAATTTCCTTGTTAATCTCAAGAAGGCTGTTTATAGCCGGTAAGAATGCGATGGGTATAGCAGTGAGAATGGCTATAAATGGAATAGCTGATTTTGTTTTAAATATGAACAGGTATACCACGCAGGCCATCAGAAATAGCCAAACAATTGTACCTGCTATGATTATAGCTTTTAATTTTGCCTGATTTTTAATTAATTCTGAAAAATCCAGCTTAGATAGTTTTTCTGCTGCCATATTGATTTGTGCTATTCAACAAAATTCAGAAATGTAATCTGATTGACGATTACACTTTAGTGTAATTTTGCTACTTTAGTAGTGTCATGAAAGCTGATCAGCATAGAGGGTTACTTACCAAAAACAAAATAGACAATATCACTTCTCAAGATATACTCCAGCTGGATAATTATCTGGAAGCCATCAGCGCTTTCGAAAAATTAACCTATCAAAGCTTGTATGTGATCGATTATGCAGAAATGAAATTCGAATATGTGTCTAGCAATCCACTTTTTTTATGTGGCCATAGTGTAGCTGAAATAATGGCCTTAGGGTATGATTTTTATATGAATAACGTGCCTGAAAATGATCTGCATCTCTTGAATTTAATTAACGAATCGGGATTTGATTTTTTTGAGAAAATACCCCTTAAAGAAAAAAAGTTATACAGTATTACTTACGATTTTCATTTGCTGAATAAAGGCGGAAAAACGACCTTGATTAACCATAAGCTTACCCCGCTTTTTCTAAATGCAGCCGGAAAGATGTGGAAAGCTGTTTGTGTGGTGTCCATTTCGTCAAGTAAAACGGAAGGTAATGCTGCTATTCATAAACATGGCTCCGATCAGATCTGGAAGCTTGATGTAGCAAAACAGGTTTGGAGCAAACAACTGAAACCGAAACTTAGTGATCGCGAAATCGAAGTTTTACGATTATATGCACAAGGTTTAACCATTAACCAGATCGCCGATAAGATATTTGTATCTCCTGATACCATAAAGTACTATAGACGAAAGATATTTGAGAATTTTGGCGTTGGGAATATTGTAGAAGCCCTTTCTTACGCGGTAAACAATAAGATAATTTAACTCTCTCCGGATGATCAGGCAACCAGAGCGGCCATTCCTGTAAAAAATAAAACCCCCGGACATTCCGGAGGTTTCGATATCATGTTTATATTTTATTAGTCTTCTGCCAAAAATGGATAACGATAATCTGTTGGCGATTCAAAAACCTCTTTAATGGTACGTGGAGAAACCCAACGTAATAAATTGATCATAGAACCGGCTTTATCGTTTGTACCAGAACCCCTGGCACCACCAAACGGTTGTTGACCTACAACTGCACCCGTACATTTATCGTTGATGTAGAAGTTACCAGCTGAATTACGTAGCGCATGGCTTGCTTTTTCGATGGCATATCTGTCCTGAGCAATTAAAGCACCGGTTAACGCATAAGGAGATGTCGTATCAATCACTTCTAAAATCTGGTCGAAATCCTGATCTGCGTAAACATAAACAGATAAAACAGGGCCGAACAGTTCTTCACACATGGTTGTGTATTTTGGGTCATTAACCACTAAGATCGTCGGCTCGATGAAATAACCTTTACTTTTATCATAGTTTCCACCTGCGATAACCTCTACACCTTGATCTTGTTTAGCCTGATCGATATATTTTGCTAATTTATCGAAAGAGCGCTCATCGATAACGGCATTGATAAAGTTGCTGAAATCTTCTGTTCCGCCCATTTTAAAGCTGGCAAGATCAGCCAACATCTGTTCTTTAATTTCTGGCCACAGGCTCTCTGCAATGTAAACGCGGCTAGCAGCTGAACATTTTTGTCCCTGGTATTCAAACGCACCGCGAACAATTGCCGTACTGGCTGCTTTTGTTTGTGCAGATGGGTGAACCAGGATAAAATCTTTACCACCTGTTTCGCCAACTATGCGTGGGTACGATTTGTATTTATGGATGTTTGTTCCAATGGTTTTCCAGATTTCCTGAAAAACTTTTGTGGAGCCTGTAAAGTGTATTCCTGCAAAATCAGGGTGGTTGAAAATCACTTCACCTGCTTCAGGTCCATCGGCATATACCAAATTAATTACGCCATCAGGTACACCTGCTTCACGGAAAATTTCCATTAAAAGGTTAGCCGCGTAAACTTGTGTATCAGCAGGCTTCCAAACCACCACATTACCCATCATCGCCGCTGATGCCGGTAAATTTGCAGCAATTGCTGTAAAGTTGAATGGGGTGAGGGCAAAAACAAAACCTTCTAACGGGCGTTGTTCAACACGGTTCCAGCTTCCGCGGGGCGAAACTGGCGGTTGTTGTTTGTAGATTTCTACCATGTAGCTTACGTTAAAGCGTAAGAAATCGATCAGCTCGCATGCGGCATCAATTTCAGCCTGATAGGCATTTTTGCTCTGCCCCAACATGGTCGCCGCATTTAATTTGTAACGGTATTTACCTGCAATCAGGTCGGCAGCTTTTAAGAAAATAGCTGCACGGTGTTCCCAAGCCAGGTTTTCCCAATTTTCTTTTGCTGCTAAAGCAGCATCAATCGCTTGGGTAATATGGGTTTTATCGCCAATGCTAAATTGGGCTAAAATATGTTGGTGATCGTGTGGAGGAACAACTTTCCCTTTTTTGTTGGTATGAACTTGTTTGCCACCAATGTACATCGGGATGTCTTGCTGGTGTGAGCGGGCTTCTGCAAGTGCTTCTTTCAAAAGCGCACGTTCTTTACTGCCAGGGCCATAATTTAATATAGGTTCGTTTACCGGAGTGGGTACGTTAAAAAATCCTTTAAGCATGTTTTATTTTTTATGATTTGCACAAAGATAATGCTTTTTAGGGTAGGCCATCCCATTATTCTGTAAAGAAAACAGCGTAAACGGCTGACTGTCTAAAGGAATGATAATATGAGTTAATTATAGGTTTATTATGGTTAAAATTTGGCTGTTTAAATGACGCGTTAATGGTGTTTCTTGTCGTGTCGGTTTGTTCGTGGTGTTAGTTATTACCAACTGACACTTTTTTGTGGTGTCGGTTGTTACCAACTGACACTTGTTTGTGGTGTTAGTTGTTACCAACTTGTTTGTGGTGTCGGTTGTTACCAACTGACACTCTCTGTAATTACAAATGAAGCAGAATTTATTAATACACCAAAGCCAAATACTGCCCATGATGGCTTACAGAAGCAGGTTGGGTGCGTTTGTAATCATCCGGATGATCAGGTAATTCATAAATGGCTACCTTAACTGCTGCCAGTTTATCGAAAACAGGAGCAGCTATCGTGTGTATAAAGGTTGTTTCTATATTGCTTTTGGTGAAATAGGTACAGTTATTAATATTTACCTCTCCAAGGCTATCTGCATAGACGGCACAGTTTAAACTTTTGGGTGAAAAATCACGAATTCCCGTTTTGCGGTTGTGGATTTTATAGGCTGATTCTTTCATGCTCCATAACAGCCATACCATTTCATCGGGGTCATTCGCCCACGCAATTAATAGCTGTTCTTCTGTGGTGAAAATCTTATCAAGGTAATTTTTACGCCTCCAGTTACTTTGGATTTTGGCCAGATTCAGGTCAACAATGTCATTGCCCAGCATGCGCTTCCAGTTTTTGAGCTATTATTTCGGTTGTAGCTTTTACCGTAAGCATTTTAGCCATTGAATCGTTGTCTATTTCGATATTGAATTTTTCTTCAACGTCCAGAACAATATCGACCAGGTTGGCCGAATTTATTTTTAAATCTTTTATAAAATCGGTGTTCTCGTCGATATCAGCTAAGGCTGCTGCATCTTCACTGTAGGGTTCAATAATTGTTTTCAGGGTTTCTATAATCTCTTCTTTATTCATGTAGATACTTTTTAAAAATAATACAGGCATTAATATCGCCAAAACCAAAACTAGCTTTCGCTAAAATATTAATAGGTTGGTGAATGACAGTTTGTGGAATGCATTTCGCATCAATTAAAGCGGTAATATCAGGGTTTAAGTCTTCGCAATTGATATTGGGAAAGATGAAACCCTCCGAAAGTTCAAGTATCGAGGCTACACATTCTATACTGCCTGATGCTGCGATACAATGACCAATCATGCCCTTTAAAGAATTGATGTATGGAAAATCATCATCGGGCAACTGTAAGGCTATTTTCCAGTTTTCAATTTCCAACGCATCTTTGCTTGTTGCGGTAAGGTGGCCGTTAATCAGGTCTATTTCATGTGCTTCAATTTCCGCATTTCTTAATGCGGCCTGGATACACCGTTGCACGGCAACAGGGTTTGGTGCTGTCATGGAGCCTAAACCACGTTGACCGCCCGAATTGAGATGTCCTCCACATACTTCAGCATAAATTTTGGCTTTTCTTGCCAGTGCGCTTTCAAGCGATTCCAATACCAAAGCCCCTGCGCCACTTCCAGGTACGAAACCACTTGCGGTGGCACTCATTGGTCGGCTGCCTTTTTCAGGATCGCGGTTATGTTTAAACGTGCAAACCTTCATCGCGTCAAAACCACCCCAGATGTACGGGCCACTGTCGCTGGCGCTCCCGGCCAACATTCTGGTGGCCTGGCCTGTTTTAATCCGCTCATATGCCAGCAATATACTTTCTGCTCCGGTTGCGCAGGCAGATGAATTGGTACTGATCTGGTTGCCTAAACCCAATTTCCCGCTAATAAAAGCACTCACGCCACTCGCCATGGTTTGAATCACGACTGAACTGCCCAGTTTTTTTATTTCAAGGGCATCTATTTTGTTAATTGCCCATCTGAATTTATCAATACCGGAAGTACCTGATCCGAAAATGGTGCCACTATCCCAGTCTGGTTCGTTATTATTTTCGATATTTAAACCTGCATCCTCCCAGGCATCTAAACCTGCAATAACACCATATATAATCCCTGTGCTATTTAGATTCCGCAACTCAAGCGGTGAAAAATATCGGCTGATCCGCTCTTCGCTAAGCAATGGTTTACCAGCTATCTGACAGGAAAAGTTCAAGGTTTCCAGATCCGGCTGGTGCCGAATGCCAGAAATACCCTGTTTTATGGCATCAGAAAACTCATTAATGGTAGTGCCGTTGGGCGCGCATACCCCTAAACCCGTAATGACCACTCTATTATCCATTTTCTTTCGGAATTAACATGCCAGAAATATTTCCTTTGCAAACTACTTCTCCGGCTGCATTTTCCATCTTTACCTTACAGCTGAGTTTATTAAACCTAAAATACACTTTTTCGCTCGTAACTGTCACCTGCTCGCCCGGTGCAACAGGTTTTAAAAAATCAACGGCGTTTGAAGTCATGGCAATGGATATATTTTGATCCGTTCCAATCCCTTTAAGCAGGTAAATGCCCAGGCAAACCAAGCCGATCTGCGCCATGGTTTCAGTAAGGATTACTCCTGGCGTAACGGGGTGATTTTTAAAGTGGCCCATATAAAAGGCTAGGTCTTTAGCATAGGTGTAAGTGCCTTTAGCTCCATTTTCATTAACGTGCAGTAACTCATCAACAAAAAGAAACGGTTTACCATAAGGCAGTTGATCTAGTATTTCTTCTGTTGTCATGAGCAGATTATTGAGTGGATAAACTTTACCATTGTAGGAGTATGCGTTGTGCTGAGAAACCTGGGCCAAAGCTTAACATCAGCCCTTTTTCTCCCGGCATCGGCTTTTTATCCATCATCCGTTCCAAAACATAAAGAACCGTGGCACTGCTCATGTTTCCATAAAGCCTTAATACCTCTTTTGTGTCGTTTATATTTTTGCCAAGCTGTCCGAATAATTCCTCAACAGTCTGGATAATTTTCTTTCCACCCGGATGGAAGATCAAATGATTGATATCGTTGATTTCGAATCCGTTTTTCTTCAAAAATGGATGGATGATATCCGGGAAATGATTGGCAATGGTTTCAGGAACGGCTACGTCAAGTACCATTTGCAGTCCGGTATTGGTGAGTTTAAAGCCCATCATTTCCTCTGCATCATAAAAGTGGTACATTTCTTCTGCCAGGATCTCCGGCCCGGTATCTTCTTTATCCGAGCTTAGTAATACACAGGCAGCACCATCGCCAAATATGGCCGCACTAACGATATTGGCCATCGAATAATCGTTTAACTGAAAGGTTGCTGTGGGCGATTCTACCGCAATCACCGCTGCACGCTTGCCTGGGTTAGCTTTCAAAAAATTCTTCGCATAAATTATACCCGATACACCGGCCGCGCAACCCATTTCGGTTACGGGTAAACGAACAATGTCCTGACGGAGTTTAAGCAGATTGATCAGATAAGCATCCAAAGATGGAATCATGATTCCGGTGCAGCTTACGGTAATGATGTAATCTAAATCCTGTGCCTGCCAACTGGCTTTTTCGAGTGCGGTTTCTAAACATTTGGCTCCGAGCTTTATGCCTTCGCGCACATAAATATCGTTTCTTTCCTCGAAGCTTAAATCACTAAAAACATCTTCGGGCGCCATGATCGAATATCTTTTATCTACTGCAGCACCTTCAAAAATTTTTTTTACCTTTCTGATGAAGCGGTCATCCTGATCGATCAGCCAGCTATCTAAAAGAGGTAAAATGTCGGCGGTTGACCGCGAGTATGCTGGTAAGGCTTTACTTACTGCTTTTATGGTTACGCTCATGTTGTTTTAATTATCCACTGGTAGCGGAAAGCCCATTTCCATTTTATGGAACTTGATTTTAGGTTTAATTGTTTTGTATACTTTAGCAAATCTGCCCTTTTAAATCCACGTAAAATGGATATTAATCCATCTTCTCTCGACATATCATTTAACCTGAAAACATAGCAAAGGGCCTTGAACAGGTAATAGGCTATTGCGCTTCGCTGCAGGTCGTTTATCACAATCCCCATTGTTGCCGATCTTTTAAAACTCTGTAACAGATTTATAATTTCTTCATCTTTAAAATGATGAAGCGTTAAAGTGCAAAGCATAATGTCGCAAGGTTCTGTTTTACTTAAATCATCAAAAACATCGCTGCAGGCATAGGTTATATTGGGGTAGTTGGTTGATAAACTTTGCGCATGACTGATGGTAAATTTATTGGCATCTATTCCCTTTAAAATAAAATGTAAACCTTTCTTTTTTGCGTAATCAGCCAAAGTGCGCAACATGTCTCCATTTCCACAGCCAATATCGGTAATACGGAAAACCTGATCGGATGGTTTGCTGGCGATTAACATTTTAACTCCGGCCAGGGTAACTTTATTGCCACCAAGAAGTTGATTAATGCTGGCTATTTTGTCGAGCGCATCGCGCAATATTTCGCCCTCCATGGCGAAATCATCCATAATTTCTGGTGCTGTACTTCTGAATTCGGTGTTTACTGGCATTTATGATGATATTGTGATGGGCTTGCCATGTGTTTTTTTAATTATGGTGTGGAGCAAAAATGGCATTTTAATTAATGTATTTACCGCTAAGCTTTCTAATTGGGTATTCCTCAGCAAGGAGGCTAACATTCTTCCCGTTTTTAAGCGGCTTTTAAATTCCCTGTTCCAGTATGCGGTATAACTTGCTTCCAGTGCCTCACGCGAACTGATCTTGCCATCTATCCTTTGATGCAAAAGTTCTGAAGCAATTTTTGCAGCGTGAACGGCCATAGCCATACCATTACCGCAAAGCGGATGGATTAAGCCTGCAGTATCGCCAACCATTAAAATATGGTCATATACGGGTTCTTTACGTTCAAAAGAAACCTGACTGATGGTTAACGGAGCATCGAATAAGCTGGTCGAATTTTCTAAAATATCTTTTAGATACCTGTTTTTATATAGTACGTTTTCCTGAAAGCCAGATAGGTTTTTGTGTTTTTTGAAGTGCTCATAATTTGCAAGGTAACAAATATTTAACCGTTCGTTTTCAACCTTTGAAACACCACAATAACCGCCTTCAAAATTGTTGAGACTAACCAGATGATTAGGGAAATTGCCTTTGTAATGTGCCTTAACGGCCAGGTAAGGCGATTGCTTACTCATAAAAGGCCGGTTTAATTTAATATCAATAGAAGATCTTTTTCCATATGCACCAATTACGTAGGCAGCATTAAAAGTATGGTTTGTAGTGGCTACTGTAAATTGATTGTTGGCAAAATTGATTTCTACAACGCGGTCATGAACAATATTTACCTTTCTTTTGATCAGTTCGCTATACAGATAATGATCGAGCGTATACCTGCTCAAACCAAAGCCACCCAGTGGCAGTTTAGTCTGTATACTTTTACCAAGATTTGAAGTAAAAAGCAGGTCGCTGATGAATGTCGGTGCAAGGCTTTCAATATCCAGACCGAGCCATTTAAAATAAGGAATTACCTCGTTCGAAATATATTCACCGCAAACCTTATGGTGGGGATAAGTATCTTTCTCGATCAATGTAACCATTAAACCCACCTTATTCAGGTGAAGTGCTGCAGTTAAGCCTGCCAATCCACCCCCAATAATTAAAATTTCTGTTTCGGCCTGCATAGAATAAGATGGAATGCTAATATAACGTTTTAATGTTCTATTTGTTCCGTTTGTTGTTTTTAACCACAGAAGGAAGTGTAGAGAAAATACCGGGGTATGCAAGCCGGTTTACAATGTGCTAACGCGATGTAGGCTACTTTCATCTAATCGTTTAATATCCTTTCAGATGTTGCCAGCTGAGCGTTCCATTTTTAGCGTTTCTGTTTACGCTCGTTTCCAAACCTGTTTTTATCCGGATAAAATTTCGCTAGATCAGGTTATTGCCTTATCGATCCATAGTAAAATACGGGGTGTGAGTAGGGCCAACACGGTTATAGAAGAATGGGGAAATAACTGGCCAGCTACTAACCGCTCATTTGGAGATATGTATTTATGTTTTTTGTGAAAAAGGGAGTATAAAAATAAAATATAACCTCATCAATTTAAACCATAGTAGTTTCCGAGTGGGTATTATTCAACAAACATTTTTAAACGGCAAAGGTTCAGTTAAAGGACATTGCCTAAAGTAATGCCGTTCTTTTTTAAATAATCAGTAATTTTGAAAACACGATACTATGCTAGTTAATTATTTACGCCTTTTATTGCTTCCTTTTTCATTGGTTTATGCCATGGCCATTACACTACGGAAAAAGCTTTATGATTGGGGAATCATGCGCAGTGTATCGTTCAACCTACCTCTGATCTGCGTGGGTAACCTCGCTGTTGGTGGCTCTGGAAAAACACCAACTACCGAATACCTCGTCAGGTTGCTTTCGGACTATAAAGTAGCTATTTTAAGCCGGGGTTATGGACGAAAAACCAGAGGTTTTATCCTGGCCAATGATGATGCCACTGCCGAAACAATTGGTGATGAACCTTTACAGTACTACCAGAAATTTAAGCAGGTTACCGTGGCGGTATGCGAAGACCGGGTAAAAGGGGTAAAACAGTTGCAAAACAATCATGATGTGATCATTCTGGATGATGCTTTTCAGCACCGGGACATTAGAGCTGGATTGAATATTTTGCTTTTCGAGTTCAGGAAACTAGGCACTTTGCAGTTTTTGCTGCCTGCAGGTAATTTAAGGGATGTTTTCTCCTCACGCAAAAGAGCCGATGTATTTTTGGTTACCAAATCGCCCGTGCCTTTATTGCATGTGGCCCAACAGGCATCGGTAAATGAATTACAGCCAAATGCAGATCAGCCTGTATTACATTCTTACTTAAAATATGGCGATCTGATCCATTTATACCAGAACGAACGCCAGACGCTAGAGTCGGTTAAAAATTTCGAAATTTTCCTGCTCACTGGAATTGCAAATCCCGATCCTTTAATCGAAGAACTTGAAAAATACGCTGAAAACATCAAACACGAAAAATTTCCTGATCATTATAGCTTTAAAACTGATGATCTTAAGAAATTTAAATCGGCTTTTATGGCCAGTGATAAAAAAGATAAAATCATAATCACAACAGAAAAGGATAGCAAACGTTTAAGAGCTACCGGATTTAAAGATTTACTGGTAGATTTACCTATATATTATTTACCCATAGAGGTTGAATTATTTGAAGAAGATAAGATTACCTTTGACGAACTCATTTTAAATTATGTTAAGAGCAATAGAAGAAACCGTTGAATATATAAAACGCAAAACAGAGAACTTTAAGCCCGAAATAGGTATTATTTTAGGCACTGGCCTTGGTGGTCTGGTAAAAGAAATCGAAATTGAACATCAACTGATGTATTCTAATATCCCCAATTTTCCCATTTCTACTTTAGAGTTCCACAGCGGGAAACTCATTTTTGGGAAATTAAACGGGAAGAAAATTGTAGCCATGCAAGGTCGTTTGCATTACTATGAAGGCTATAGTATGCAACAGATCACTTTTCCGGTTAGGGTAATGAAAGGTTTGGGTATTGAAAATTTAATTGTGTCTAATGCTGCGGGTTCCTTAAATCCCGAATTTAAAAAGGGCGATTTGATGATTATCGACGATCATATCAATTTACAGCCGGATAATCCGTTGCGTGGTTTGATCGAAAGTGAATTGGGCCCGCGTTTTCCGGATATGAGCCAGCCTTATAAGCGCGATATTATAGCCAAAGCTTTGGAAATCGCTAAAAGTGTTGATATCAAATGTCATAAAGGGGTATATGTTGCAGTTTCCGGACCTAATTTAGAAACAAAGGCTGAGTACCGTTACCTGCGTTTAATTGGCGCCGACGCAGTAGGTATGAGTACGGTGCCAGAAGTTATTGTGGCTAACCATGCTGGTTTGCCTGTTTTTGCCATTTCGGTACTTACAGACGAAGGTTTTCCGGAAGATCTGCAACCTTTTGACCTGGATGAAATTTTAGCCGCGGCCGCTAAAGCCGAACCTAAGATGACTGAGATTTTAACCCGCTTAATTTCTGAACTATAAGATGCATAAAGCTGTTAAGATCTGTTTTTTTCTCTTCCTGCTTTTAGGCTTAAGCAAAGCCTTTTCACAAGATTTAAAAACAAGTGTTGGTACCAATAAAGAACTCGATTCAGTTAGGAAAAAGCTGGATGGCGCCAAAGATTCTGTAGTTTTTACCGCGAAATATATTCGTTTTACCAAGCTGTCTTTAACGAAAGATAGCATTGTGCTATTGCCGCTCGACACCTCAACGGTTAATATTCAGAACTATAGTCCGCTTTTACAGCCCACCCATCCAACCATTAACAATGGTAATATGGGGCTTTCGGCAAGGCCCTTATTGTACGAACCCAGTAAGCGCATTGGTTTTGACGTAGGTTTTCATTCTCTTGATTATTATGCGCTAACACCTGATGATATCATTTACTATCAGGCAAGAACGCCATTTACCAGCTTATACTTTATAAGTGCAGGGCAAAAAGAGCAGCTTTTCAGGGCTGTACATACACAGAATATTAAAAAAAACTGGAACGTTGGGGTCAATTTTAACCGTGGCGATTCCAAGGGTTTTTATTCCAGGCAGCGTGGCGATAACTTGAATGTTGCCATATTTTCATGGTATCAGTCGCCCAATAAACGTTACAATATGTGGGCATCGGCAATTTTCAACACCATGCGCGCCTATGAGAATGGTTCTACAGTAGCTACAGGGTTATTCGAACCTAACTATTCCAAAATTTCAAGAGAGGCAGAGCCTATAAACTTATCTGACGCCAGAAACCTGTACCGGAAAAATACCATTTTCTTGAAACAAACCTATTATGTAGGCAGGATAGATACCTCCGTAAATGTTAATAATGCGGTTTTGCCAACCAATAAGGTTTCGTATACGTTTGAGTATAATAATGATAGTTATGATTTCTATAAAAACGGAGCTGATCCGAACAATGTGCTGCCTCCCGGAATGGCGAGTACGGTATATACCGACGATTCTACCCATGTAAAACACATCAAGAATGAATTTATTTACAGTTTCTTTTTAAGGCCAAAAAATAGTTCGGTTATAAAAAATGAGTTAAAGGTTGATGCGGGTGTAAGGCACGATTATTATACACATGAATACCTGGGCTTAAAGCAAGATGGCACCAGTTATGAACAAAGCAGGTTTGCATATCAAAACATCACCATTTTAGGCGCGGCGGGTTATCGGTTTTCCAATAACATAGATTTCAATCTGGATGTACAGCAAATTTTGCAGGGCGAAAACGCCGGGGATTATTTATATGAAGCGAAAAGTAAAATTCTTTTAGGCAAAACCATTGGCAGGATTGAGTTGGGGGCTTATGCGCAGAACCAAACTCCGGCGGCTATTTTTAATTATTACCATGGTAATCATTACCAGTGGACAGACAACGATTTTAAGAATACCAAAATTGCCAATTTATCCTTCAATTACATTAATGATCGGTATGGTTTTACTGCAGGTGCCAAATATTACTTAACCAGCAACTATCTTTATTTTGCTGCAGATCATACTAATGGTACAACTGCTATTTTACCAAAACAGACAACTGCCGATATTAGCCTAATCAGGGTGGATGTATCCAAGAAAACCAGGTATGGTAAATTTGTGATGGAAAACTATATCGCTTATCAGAAAACAGATAAAAATGCCGTATTAAGAACACCTGATTTTTATACTTATAACAGTATTTATTTTGATAATACCTTTTTCAAAGTATTAAAAGCCAATGTAGGATTTGATGTGAGGTATAACTCTGAATATGCAAATTACTTATATTCACCGGCTACAGCTCAATTTTATATTGATGAGCGCAATCCAAAAAACCTGCCGTCAAGACCAATAGTTGATGTATTTTTTAAGGCTAATTTGAAGAGGGCCAATATTTTTGTTAAATATGATTTTGTAAATCAAGGCCTTTTCCAACCGGGTTACTATACGGTAAACCGATACCCTATGCAAGATGCCCTATTGAAATTTGGGGTAAGCTGGAATTTCTACGATTAAACAAGTCAGCAAAATTAATCACATAAAAAACCCTTCCCGGTTTATAAACTGGGAAGGGTTTTGTTTTTTAATGATTTTTATTTCTAGAATGAATAACCTACTGTGAAGCCTAATACACGGTTAGTTAATTTTGCATCAGAATTACCGCGGCTATCTTTAGGGATTAAATTAGAAAGGCCTAAACCATAATTAGCACCTACTAAAAATCCAGAATTTGTGCGATAAGCTAGGCCAAAGTTTGCACCGAAGTCTGTGCTACCATAATTTTTGTCACTAGCACTACCGAAAGAAAGATCACGATCATTAGAACTAGTTACCGTTGCACTGGTATTATTGCTATTGTTAACGGTTGTAGTAGTTGTTTCTCCCTTATCTTTACCTGAGATGTTGAAGCCAATATAAGGTCCTGCACTAATCTGAACTGCACCCGCATCACCTGTAGGGATTCTGAATACAGCATTTACCGGTACCTCGATAGCCATTAAATTGGTTTTAATTGAAGATGTCGTGGTAACCGTACTGCCTAAGGCTGTAGAAGTAGTTGTAGATTCGAATTTGTTACCTTTGTTTTGTAACGATACACCCGGTTGGATGAAAAAATTGTTTCCAACACCGAAATCGGCAAATGCAGTAACGTTAAAGCCAACATTGTCTTTAGCGTTATCATTGAATGATTTACTGCCATCAGTACCACTTGCGTGAAATCTTGCCAGGTTTACTCCGGCTTTTATTCCAAATCTCGCATCACTTCCTGTCATGGTGTTTTGAGCGAAAGCACCTGTTGCTAATAAAACTACTGAAGCACTTAATAATAACTTTTTCATGATATTTTTTTTAATAAAAATCTGGTTTAAATCTCAGGTATTACCCTGTTGTTAATTGCTAGTACATATCCAAAAGCTGTGCCAAAGTATCAAGTGTGTTACAATTTATGGGCTAAATTATTGGCTATCAGTATAATTTTAGTGAAGATTAGGTGTATTTACGGTTTAGTTCAGAACTAATAAGAGTAACCATTTACTGTATACATAATAGGAATACAGCATAGAATAAATTTCTTTTTAACTTCAAGCGCAGGCATGCCGAACTTTTACTTAAGAAAGTTTAAGTTTTTTGAGGTTTCTTTTTAGCTGCCGGAAAAAGTACATTGTTTAAGATCAGGCGGTAGCCGGGCGAATTTGGATGCAAACTTAGGTCTGTTGGCGGATCGCCCACAGCGTGCTGATAATCTTCCGGGTCGTGTCCGCCGTAAAAAGTGAACTGACCTTTGCCTATTTCGCCATGTAAATATCGTACCTCTGCGGCACCCTTATTCTCGCCCAGAACGGTTACACTCGTTTTCACCAGGCTTTTTTTAAAGGCAGTGGTTTGCCCCATAAATCCTTTAATTACCTTGTCATGATCCTGTGTAAGCATGGTTGGCACCAGATCCCATTTGGCCGAAAAATCGAATAAGGTAAAGTAATCGTTGGCCTGGTTAAGTGTACGGGTTTGGGTGACATCAATATCCGAAAATTCATAATTCATGGGATTGTTATCCAGCCTGAAATTCTGAAAAGCAAGGGTTTGGTTAAAATCAAGCTTCGATTGTGCATTCGGGTCTGCGGCATCCCCGTCAAACATCTGGGCACAGATATCTACACCTTCCGCAGCTAATGCAATGTCGAAACTGTCGGTACCAGAGCACATGGCAAACAAAAAACCGCCACCGGCACAATACTCTTTAATGTGTTTGGCTACGGCTAATTTCATTTCCGAAACTTTTTTATAGCCCATACGTTTGGCCAGTGCTTCCTGGTTTTTAACATCTTCCTGGTACCAGGTAGCATACCGGAAGTTAGCCCAAAAACGGCCATACTGACCTGTGAAATCTTCATGGTGCAGGTGTAGCCAATCGTATTTGCTTAGTTTATCCTGAAGAATATCGTCATCGTAAATCACATCGTATGGAATTTCTGCATAGGTTAAAACAAGTGTAACAGCATCATCCCACGGCAATTTACTTTTTGGAGAGTAAACGGCAATTTTGGGCGTTTTCTCCAGTTTAACCATTTCCATATTCACAGCAGGATCGCTGATTTCGTTTAGCAGGCTGGTTACCTTTCCATCGGCCATTACTTCATAAGATACGCCGCGGATTTTAAGCTCATCTTCAACTATCTTATTGTATTTAATTAAAAAACTTCCGCCACGATAATTTAAAAGCCAATCTACCTCCAGTTGTTTACTGATGGTCCAATAGGCAATACCATAAGCTTTTAAGTGGTTTTTTTGGTCCTCATCCATATAAATTAATAGGGAAGAAGCCCTTAGCCCTAAAGAGCAAAGCAGGCAGATGAACAGGATATAATATTTCTTTATCAAATCGGTAGCTTAAAACACTAAAATACCGCATTTAAACTGGATAGAAAAATTTAATGATGTTATAAGTTATACAATTTTGTTATTTTTGCCCTCTACTGAAAATTATAAAATTTTTTTGGCGGACAAAATTTAAAATTAGTACCGATATTGATATGAGTAAAGCAATAATAAAAACAGAAAAAGGTGATATGACCGTAGAATTCTACGATAACGATGCGCCTAAAGCCGTTGCAAACTTTAAAAAATTAGCTAAAGAGGGCTTTTACGATGGCGTAACTTTTCACCGTGTAATTCCTAACTTTGTGGTTCAGGGCGGATGTCCGAATTCAAAAGATCCGGCTAAAGCACATTTAGCAGGTACTGGTGGCCCGGGTTACAAAATCGACTGCGAACTGGATGGTGAAAATCAATATCACGATCGTGGTGTTTTATCAATGGCACATGCTGGCCGGAATACTGGTGGTTCACAGTTTTTCATCTGTCATAGCAGAGCCAATACTGCTCATTTAGACCGTAACCACACTTGCTTTGGTAAAGTTATCGAAAATGTAGATCTTGTTGATGATATCCGTCAGGGTGATAAGATTGTAAATATTGAAGTTGTAGAAGATTAAAAATAGATGCGAGATTTGAGACATTAGATTTGAGATTTCATTGCTCTGATTGATGTCCCATTCTCATTTAATAATTGAACAAGGAGTTTTAGTTATTTGATTGAGTTATTTCTCATTTCTCATATCTCGAATCTCATATCTCAAAAAAAATATGAACTTAAGAGGAATTGTTGCCGTATCTGGCAGACCAGGGTTATTTAAACTGGTCGGACAAAATAAGGTGGGTTATATTTTAGAAGGCTTAGATGCGCAAAAAACTAAAATTGTAGCCAACATCACCAACACAAAATTAGCTTCGTTAGAAGATATTACGGTATATGGCGAAGAAGAAGAAATTAAACTGGCTGATATTTTTGCCAAAATTTCTGCGAAAGGAAGTACTCCGGATCTTAAAGGCGATTTACGCGCTTTCTTTTTGGAAGTTGCTCCGGGGCACGATCAGGAAAAAGTTTATGCTTCAGATATGAAAAAAATCATTACCTGGTATAACCTTTTAAAAGATTTGCCTTTGTTTACGGAAGAAGCACCTGAAACTCCGGCTCCGGCTGCAGAAGCTAAATTAGCTGAAGAAAAAGCAGGCGATAAAAAAGTAAAAGCTACGGGTGCTAAGGCAGCAGCCAGTGCAAAAGCAACCACTAAAACTTCAGCTCCTGCTAAAAAAGCGAATATGACCAGTAAAAAAGGCGTTTAAGCTTTAATACTGAAAATAAAAAAAACACCAGGCAGTTTGTCTGGTGTTTTTTTATGCGCCTAACCGAAATACCAGATCAAGCCACCAATAATCAGTGAAATGATAATGCTGATCCATAAGTATTTGTTGCTGCCGCCCTGGCGGCTCTTGTACCTGTATTCCCTTTTATATTTATCTAATAACATAGTGTCTTTTTATTTAATGATGATTTATATTTCCTTTTTCCATATCTTATTCCCATCGAACATCTTACCTCAAGCATTTTCCACCATCAAGCATGATGATAAGGTTCCCCCTTTAAGATACTAAATCCGCGATAAAGCTGCTCCACAAAAAACAACCTGATCATCTGGTGCGAAAAAGTCATATCAGATAGTGAGATTAAGCCATTTGCCCGTTTGTAAATACTGTCGTCAAATCCGTAAGGGCCGCCAATAATAAAGATCAAATGTTGAACACTGCCGATCATCTGTTTGTTTAAATAGCTGGAAAATTCAACCGATGAATATTTTTTTCCTTTCTCGTCCAGTAAAATTACCATATCGCCATTATTGATCTGCTTATGTAGCAATTCTGCCTCTTTTGCTTTTTGTTGCGCTTCACTCAGGTTTTTAACATTTTTTACATCAGGTATGGCTAAAAAACTAAAGTTGATATAATGTTTTAGCCGGTTGATGTATTTCTCAATTCCTTCAATTAAATATTTATCTTCAGTTTTGCCAATGGCGATAAGGGTAATCTTCATTTAATAATTTGCCTATCTTTAGGATTTTGAAATTCAAACTTAGAGAAATTGTAACAAAAAAGACAATCTATCGATCTGATACCTTCGGAAATATATACAAAATAAAGTTTATGCAGAAACTACAAGAAGCCATAATAGCCGGTTACCAGGAGAAAATCAATGAGGTTACTGCCCACATAGATCGAACAAAAAAACTGATCGATCAGCTTTCCTTATTGCGTATAGGTTTGTTTCTGACCGAAATTTTATTTTTTATTTTGCTGCTGCGTTCAGCAGACGACAACCTGCGCACATTAATCCAGATTTGTTTAGTACTGCCGGTTATTGCCTTTGCATTTGTAGTGCGCAGACAAAGCCGGCTGGATCGTGAAATCGATTATAAAAAACAACTTTTATGGGTTTATCAAAACGAATGGAACATGCTGCATGGTGCCCCTAACGGATATGACCATGGTAAAGCATTCGATGCTGAACAGCATCCTTATACATCCGATCTTGATATTTTTGGTACCTCATCACTGTTTGCGCTCACCAACCGTTGCAGTACCAAAACCGGCATCAGGTTGCTGGCTAAAAATTTTTCAGAGAAAACGACAAGGGATCGGATATTGCTCCGGCAGGAAGCCATAAAAGAAATAAAACATCATATAGCAGAAACCTATAGTTTCAGGGCTAACCTGCATGGCTACGATCCCGAAAAAATAGAGCAGATCAAAGTGCAGCTAAAAAACCTGCTGGGTGAACAGTTGAGCTTTGTTAAAGGATCTTTTATACGGTTTTATGTTAAGCTGGTGCCTTATGTTTCTATTGCTATGATACTGACTGCAATTTTGGTGAGTAGTGTTTTCTGGAAAGTTTTAGCGCTTTTGGTTGTAATCCATATTGGGTGGAACGTATTGCTGGGCTCAAAAATAAACAAAGTGTTTTATAGCTTCGGCGGAAGCTCAAACCAGCTAAACGGATATGCAAGGGCCATTCTATGGACGGAAAGCCAAAATTGGAAAAGCAGCTACACACTAAACTTACTTGATTCGAAAATCCCGGTGAGTAAGGAGATTAGATCTTTAACAAGGATTATCGAAAATTTTGATGCCAGGCTAAATATCATTGTGGGAGGTGTACTCAATGCGCTTTTACTTTGGGATTTAAAATGCTGCATCAATTTAGACAATTGGTATCAATCATCTTCAAAAGATGTAATTACTGCACTCGACCATCTGGGCGATTTTGAAGAATTGATTTCGCTGGCTACGATGGCTTACAATCAGCCAGATTGGGTATTTCCGGTCATTACCGATCAGTTTGCATTGGCTACTACTCATATTGGTCATCCGCTTATTCATCAGGAGGTAAGGGTAAATAACGATTTTCGGGTGGAGGCCAAACCAACTGTTGATATTGTAACAGGTTCTAATATGGCTGGTAAAAGTACTTTTCTGCGCACTTTGGGCATTAATATGGTGCTGGCTTATGCAGGGGCACCGGTTTGCGCCCAAAAAATGCATTTAGCTGTTTTTTCCATCAATACCTATATGCGGATTAAAGATTCGCTGAACGAAAGTACCTCTACCTTTAAAGCAGAACTGAACCGTTTGAAGATGATTTTGGATAATGTGGTAAAAGATAAAGACACTTTTGTGTTGATTGATGAAATGCTTCGTGGCACCAACAGCCGCGATAAGTATTTAGGATCAAAAGTGTTCATCCAAAAGCTGATTGCTGAAAACACGCCTGCCCTTTTTGCTACCCACGACCTGCAACTGGCTAATCTGATTATCGATCATCCCGAAGCAGTCCGGAATTTTCATTTTGATATCCAGATTACAGATGGAGAAATGAGATTTGATTATCTGTTAAAACACGGTCCGTGCAAAACTTTTAATGCTGCTATTTTGCTGAAAGAGATTGGATTAAAGCTGGATGATTGATAAATGATTCCAGATTTTGCCAGCTGTAAGTGGTGTAAGATCTGACCGTCTTTCCTTTTAACAAAAAATGGTTTGATCAATCAGACCGCTTAAAACCAGACTGTAATAAAAACGTAGCGAAAAAATCAGAGAATTTGTATCTTAGTACACCTAAGCTCAATCTAAATTAAATACGCTATGAAAGAAGCACTTAATTATTCTTTAAAGGTAACATTAACTACTTTATTGTTTTGCCTCCCTATCACCTTTATCATTATGATGGGGTATATAAATCTGCTGTCGCTTGTATCTGCAAACTACAATTTCAACGTTAATCTTGATATAAAGGACGCTGGCGTATTCCTTATATTAACTTTTTGTGCACTTTTATTTAACATGAGGAAGATCGATGGTAAAACTAAGATAGTTTATAATAAACGCACTATTGCAGGTAAAGCCTTTGTTGCGTCAGTTATCATCTTTTTGGTGTACCTGTTGTTATTTGGAAAATTAAGGTACCTTTCAATTGATGAATTTGTGATTACCTATGGACCTACGTTTCTCATTACCATTATCAGCATGAGAACTTATCCGCTAAGGAATGAAGAAAGCCAGACTGAATTCGTTCAAAATTAGCTGTTTAATAATTGTGTTCTCTGATTTTGGTGCCTGATGTTACCATCTGGCACTAAGAAAATATTTTATTCCATCATCCAGCTTTAGATCGAATGAAGGTATTTTGACAAGTTACCTGATTAATGTTACTGAGCCTGAATATTTAATGTTTTTATTTGATAAGTCAAGGCCAGAAATGATGTAATAATAAACACCAACTGGCAGTTCGTTACCCTTATAAGTGCCATTCCAATTTTCAAATATGTTATTGGTAAAGAATATTTGGGTGCCAAGGCGATTGTAAATATGAATGTTATATTTTTTGAGGTTAGTTACACCAATAACCAATTCGTCGTTAATCCCATCACCATTTGGCGAAAACGCGTTAGGAACAAATGTAGATGTATTCTTTTTGATAATCAGATCGCCTTGGGTGACCGAATTGGAGCACCCGTTTTTAGAAAATGCAGTTAACGTAATTCGGAATACCCCATCGGTTTGATAAATATGGGTTGGGCTTTTTTCTGAGGAGCTAAAACCGTCACCAAAACGCCATTCATAAAAATCCCCGTCAACTGAGGTATTGGTAAATGTTATGGGTACAGGAGCCGAAAATTTTACATTAAAAGAGGGTTCGGTATAAAAGTTAGCAATTGGAATTCTGGCAATAGCCGGAATGACGATAGTTGCAGGGGCAGAGCTGCAAGATCCTGATGTTAATACAACCTGATATTCTCCTGCCAGGTTAAAATCTGTTATCGGAATTTCAATGGCATTTGTGCTGGCAAAATAATTGTTTGGCCCGGTCCACGCATAAGTGATCCCCTCTTGTGCCGGTACCGATAATTTTATAATATCTTTTAAACAAAAAGCAGGTTGATTAATAGTTATTTCTGGTTTTTCCGGTTTCACTTCTACTAAAATGTCTTTTGTAAAAGTTGATAGGCAGCCATTATTGGTTTCAACTGTTAGCGTGATTGTTTTAAGTCCAGGGTTGGTAAAGGTTATTGTTTTGCTGTCGTTACCCGTGGCAACCTGGCTTTTTATTCCCTGGCCAAAATTCCAGGTAAGCTTTGTATAATTTTTAGAGGCATTGATAAAAGAAAAAGATTGGTCGGTTTCGCACTTATTATTCACCTCAATCGAAAACATTGCTTCAGGTTTTAAATCGACAGATAAGATCTCCACCGAATTTATCTCACTCAAACAATCCCCAACCTGAACATAAAGCTTGTAGGTACCAGCTATCTCAGGTCCGATTGCCGGAATTTCAGGATTTTGGCTTGTCGAATTAAAATTGTTTGGGCCTGACCAGTGGTAGCTCGCCAAATTTAAAAAGGGGGTACTTAGTTTTAGTACGTCCCCCTGGCATAAATTCACATTTGATGCGCTTATTGCTGGTTTTTCAGGTGTATTTGCTACAATAAAAGTTTGCGTGGTCACTACATTGCAACCGTTTGTACCTTTGGCTTCTAAAACCACAATTTTCTCGCCAGGTGTATTATATGTTATAATATGTGGCCCTGCTGTGGTGGCAGAAGCCAGGCTTGCCCCATCGCCAAAAGACCATTTTAAGGTGGCAAAGTTTGATGCTTTGCTTTCGAAAATGTAGGCCTGGCTGTTGGTACACTGATTTAACTTTTGCACATCAATTTCGGCAGTTGGACCCGCGAAATCTGCCGTACCACCGAATTCTAAAGTAAAGCCATTATTCCCTCCCGAGTAATTATCGATGAGTAGCGCATAAACATGATCCTGTTCGAGCTCTACGTATTTCACAAAGCCATTTTGACCAGCAGGGCATCCTGATGCTTCAGTTAAATCTGTTTCCGTCATGCTCAGGCCGGTTTTATAATAAGAAGGACTGCAATCTACACCACTGCCCGATGCACAACGTATAGCGGTTGCGCCACTTACTTTACTGCAATCTCCGTTTATGCCTAAATCATAAAAAATCCAGTCAATATCATTTGAGGTTACCGTAGGCGTGATTACAAAAGTCAAATCACCGGGCTTGGAAGCTTTAAACATATACCAGGCGGAGTTAGATTCTTTACCCAGGCAGGTTCCGGCCGATTCTTGATTGTTCGCTCCTGCTCCCGTTACATTAAGCTGAGTAAAGGTTTCTTTTGTGCATAGTACCGAGAAGGTTCCACAATCTTGCCCCGGTTGTATGGGTGGAAAATAATTATCAATACAAAGTTTAAAGGTACCGGTAGCATCGTTCGCTGCACTTACCCTAACGTAGTATACCTGGCCCACTGTTAAAGCACCTTTGTATAATGAAATAACATTATTTGATGTGGCTTGCGAGCCAGACTGCTCGCTTATCGAGCCTGTTGCCGCATCAAACGAATATAGGGCCACCAATGGGGCAATCAGGGTATTTTTACTAGCGGCATCAATTTTTCCGCTAACAGAAATATTAACATCAAACTTAGATGCGGTAAACTTATACCATACATCTTTTCCAACCGATGGCCAGTTTAGGGCCTTATTATAGTTACTTGCTGTAGCTTCTAAATTGTTAAATTCGGCATCCGCACTACAATATGCACTCGTATTGGTAATATTTATGGCATTTATCAGTTCATCATTAAGAGGTGGCGCAAATTTCCCAAAGGCAGCGAGATTTAGTAATACCAATAAAAAAGAAATGAATGAGTAGCGCATGGGTAAAAATATTAAAAATTGTTTTTATTTTGAATCATTTTGCTTGTTAATGATTTGTTAATATTAAACTCGCAACTTATGGCAATTAATCGGTAAACAATGGTTAAAGCAAGTGATTTTGGTTCGGATTTTTTGTGGGGAGTAGCGACTGCTGCGGCGCAGATAGAAGGTACAGCAACACAGTACGGTAAAGGCCCATCCATCTGGGATACCTTTACGGCAAAAAACGGCAAGATTAAAAAGAACCATAAATTAGATCCTGCCTGCGATTTTTATCATCGTTATGCCGAAGATGTTGCGCTCGTTAAATATCTGGGATTTAATGTGTTTAGGTTTTCTATCGCCTGGTCAAGGATTTTGCCCAATGGAAGAGGAGAAGTAAACGAGGAAGGCATCCGTTTTTACCATCATCTTATTGATGAATGTTTATCACAAGGAATCACACCTTATGTTACACTCTATCACTGGGATTTGCCCCAGGCCTTAGAAGATGAGGGTGGATGGACGAGCTTTAGCATTAATGCAGCCTTTAATGCCTTTGTTACGATCTGTGCACTAGAATATGGCGATAAAGTAAAAAACTGGATCGTACTGAATGAACCTTTTGGTTATACTTCTTTGGGTTATATGCTTGGAATACATGCGCCGGGGAAAACAGGCTTGACCAATTTTTTTCCTGCAGTATTGCATACGGCTTTAGCACAGGCCGATGGCGCCAAAATTTTACGTGCCGAGGTGGCCAATGCTAACATCGGAACTACATATTCCTGCTCAGAAATAATCCCTTATACCGAAAGCGATAATGATGTACTGGCTGCAAAGCGGATAGATTGTTTAATGAACCGTTTGTTTGTAGAGCCTACCTTAGGCATGGGTTTTCCTACGGCAGATTGGGATGTACTTGAAAAATTCCAGATTGAGTATGGTACATGGCGATTGCAGGAAAGGATGAAATTCGACTTTGATTTTGTCGGTCTTCAAAACTACTTTCCGTTAACGGTGAAATACAATGCTTTCATCCCGATCATCCAGGCCTGGGAAGTGAAAGCCAAGAACAGAAAAAAGCCGCATACGGCAATGGGTTGGGAAATTAATGCCGATAGCTTTTACAATATTGTAAAACAGTTTGCAGCCTATCCGGCCATCAAAAATATTATCATTACCGAAAATGGCGCTGCCTACCACGATAAATTAATTGATAAGCGTGTAAATGATCCGGAACGGATAGAATATTTTAAACTTTACCTTTCAGCACTGCTCAAACTAAAAAATGAAGGAATAAATATCACGGGTTACATGGCCTGGACATTAATGGATAATTTTGAATGGGCAGAGGGCTTTACAGCAAGGTTTGGGTTGATTTATAATGATTTTAAAACCCAGGAACGTACCATTAAAGATTCGGGCTACTGGTGGAAAGAATTTATCAAAACATAATTGATTTTCAGCCGTTCTTATTGTAAAACAAATTCTTATGTTTGGAATATGGATGATAGAACCGTAGTTTATAGCACCTATTACAACCCGATGGAGGCCAATATCATAAAAGCCAAATTGGAAGATAGCGGATTTGCCTGTTTCCTGGCTGATGAAAATGTTTCCACAATCCAGCCGCTCTACAACCAGGCCATTGGTGGTGTTAAACTCATCGTTTTTGAACGCGATGTGGAAGCCATTAATGCTTTGTTGGCTGAAGACAATAGTTTGGATTTTGAATCAACAGATGAAATTACTGGTGAAGAAAAATCAGCCGAAGGTAAAACCGTTTGTGAAAAATGCGGCTCTACCAACGTAGGCTATGGTATGGCAACCGATAAAAAATATAGTCTTTGGGCTACCATACTAGCTTTTTTAACTTTTACTACCCCAATTAAAGCCAATAAGTGCCATCATTGTTATGATTGTGGATATGAGTTTGAGTAGATTTTGTCTTGTTATCTATTCCATCGTAACTACTGGCAACCATTTTAAAAAAACAAAGGACTTAAAATGACAGTATAAGCTTCAAGTCACCCTCATTTCGAGCGGAGTGCAACGGAGTCGAGAAATCTGTATAGATAGATTTGGCCCTGTCTGAAAGTGCAGGTGGGGAAAAACTACTGAATTCCTAACATGGTTAGCGAAAATAAATGACCATTAGCTATGTGGCCGTTATTGGTAAGAAAGTTGAGAATTAGACAAATGATCAGCGAAGCTAAATCCAATTAAATAGATCTCTCCGTTTCACTGCGTTTCAGTCGAGAGGACGATTCTTTACGAAACAAAAAATCCCGTTTTGACTTAACAAAACGGGATTGATATCCTACATGCGGACTTCAGACTATAACGCTGCCTTAGCCGCTGCTTCAGCCCTGATGATGTTCAGCGCACCACCAGCTTTAAACCACTCAATTTGTTGTGCATTATAACTATGGTTAGCAGCAAACTGCTCTGTAGTACCATCTTCATGGTGTAATACCAGTGTTAACGGTTGGTCAGGAGCAAACTCGGTTAAACCTAAAATGTCTACCGTATCACCTTCTAAAATTTTATCGTAATCATCTTTATCGGCAAAAGTTAAGGCCAACATACCTTGTTTTTTAAGGTTGGTTTCGTGGATACGGGCAAAAGATTTTACCAATACGGCACGTACGCCCAGGTGACGTGGCTCCATGGCTGCATGCTCACGTGATGAGCCTTCGCCGTAGTTTTCATCGCCCACTACGATTGAGCCCAAACCAGCAGCTTTATAATCGCGTTGTGTAGCTGGTACCGGACCATACTCGCCAGTTAACTGGTTTTTAACGGTATCTGTTTTATCGTTGAAATAGTTTACCGCACCAATTAGCATATTGTTAGAGATGTTGTCCAGGTGGCCACGGAACTTCAACCATGGGCCTGCCATAGAAATATGGTCGGTTGTACATTTACCTTTAGCTTTGATCAGGAGTTTAAGCCCTTTCAGGTCGGTGCCTTCCCAAGGTGCAAACGGATCTAACAATTGTAAACGATGCGAAGTTGGCGAAACCAAAACTTGTACCTGCGAGCCGTCAGCTGCCGGTGCCTGGAAACCTGCATCTTCTACCGCGAAACCTTTGGTTGGCAATTCATAACCGGTAGGCGGGTCTAATTTAACCTGCTCACCCTTATCGTTAGTTAAGGTATCTGTTAATGGGTTAAATCCTAAATTGCCCGAAATGGCAATGGCTGCCACCATTTCTGGTGAAGCTACAAAAGCGAAAGTATTCGGGTTACCATCGGCACGTTTGGCAAAGTTTCTGTTAAATGAGTGTACAATGGTGTTTTTTTCCGCTTTCTCTGCACCTGTACGGTCCCACATACCAATACATGGACCGCAGGCATTGGTAAATATTGTTGCATTCAAATCTTCGAAAGTTTTTAAATAACCATCACGGTCTGCAGTATAACGCACCTGCTCAGAACCCGGGTTAATACCAAACTCTGCTTTGGTGGTTAAACCTTTAGCAATGGCCTGGTTGGCAATAGAAGCTGCTCTCGATAAATCTTCGTATGAAGAGTTGGTACAAGAACCGATTAAACCCCATTCTACTTTTAATGGCCAGCCATTTTTCTCTGCTTCCGTTTTCATTTGAGAAACCGGAGTAGCTAAATCTGGTGTAAAAGGGCCGTTTAAGTAAGGTTCCAAGGTATCTAAATCAATCTCAATCACCTGATCGAAATAATTTTCAGGATCGGCATAAACTTCCGGGTCACCGGTCAAATAAGCAGCAATTTTATTTGCCTCATCTGCCACTTCGTTTCGGTTGGTAGCGCGTAGGTAACGTTCCATACTCTCATCGTAACCAAAAGTAGATGTGGTTGCACCAATTTCGGCACCCATGTTACAAATGGTACCTTTACCGGTACAGCTCATGGAAGTAGCACCATCGCCGAAATATTCTACAATAGCTCCGGTACCACCTTTTACGGTTAAAATACCAGCTACTTTCAAAATCACATCTTTGGCAGCCGTCCAGCCGTTTAATTTACCAGTTAGTTTTACCCCGATCAATTTAGGGAATTTTAGTTCCCACGGTAAACCCGCCATTACATCACAGGCATCAGCACCACCAACACCAATAGCCACCATGCCTAAACCGCCGGCATTTACCGTGTGCGAATCGGTACCGATCATCATTCCACCCGGGAAAGCATAATTCTCCAGTACTACCTGGTGGATGATACCAGCGCCTGGTTTCCAGAAACCGATACCATATTTGTTGGATACAGATGATAAGAAATCAAAAACCTCTGCACTTTCCGTTTTGGCGTGAGGTAAATCTATCGCCGCGCCTTCTTTGGCTGTAATTAAGTGATCGCAATGTACAGTAGAAGGCACAGCAACCTTCGGACGGCCCGCCTGCATAAATTGCAATAAAGCCATCTGCGCGGTAGCATCCTGCATCGCTACGCGGTCTGGTGCAAAGTCTACATAATCAGATCCACGCTTAAACGCCTTTTTAGGATCTCCATCCCAAAGGTGTGCATACAATATTTTTTCAGATAATGTTAAAGGTCTGCCCACAACTTTACGTGCAGCCTCTACGCGGCTACCGAAGTTTGCATACACCTTTTTAATCATGTCTATATCAAAAGCCATACTTAAATTTTTATAATTATTATCAATAAGGTACTCTCTAAAGTAAACAATTTTAAACAGATTAATTTTTGAGATTTGTCATAATATCTTATTTAAAACCATTCTATGCAATTATTTATGCAAAGTTAAAGGCTATCAGATTTTCTCCGATAGCCTTTTCTAAAAGTTAACAAATAATATGCTTTTTTGTTTCTTATTGTTTTGTAGAAATAGGGGTAAACTTGGTTAAATTAATGCCATCTACCGCTAATTTATACTCTTCGATGCTTGGAATGCGACCCAAGATAGCTGAAAGCACCACAACAGGGGTAGAAGCCAGTAATGATTCCCCTTTTTTGCCGTCTCTGTCTTCTACCACACGTCCCTGGAATAAACGGGTAGAAGTAGCCATCACAGTATCGCCTTTAGCAGCTTTTTCCTGGTTACCCATACAAAGGTTACAGCCAGGGCGCTCCAGGTACATGATGTTCTCGTATTCGGTACGCGCTACACTTTTAGGCAAGGCATCGCTAAACTCAAATCCTGAGTATTTCTGTAAGTATTCCCAGTCGCCTTCTGCTTTCAGTTCATCAATAATATTGTAAGTAGGAGCAGCCACCACCAGGGGTGCTTTAAACTCTACCTTACCGGTTTGGTTCTCTACGTTTTTTAATAATTGTGAAACGATTTTCAAATCGTCTTTATGTACCATGCAAGAACCTACGAAACCAAGGTCTACTTTTTTATCACCGCCGTAAAAAGTTAAATCTCTGATGGTATCGTGCGTATAACGTTTAGAAACATCGGCATTGTTCACATCAGGATCGGCAATCATAGGTTCGTTGATTAAATCCAGGTCGATTACTACCTCCGCATAATATTTGGCATTTGTATCAGGCATTAAAGCGGGTTTAATACCGGTTTTAATTTCCTCGATGCGTTTGTTTGCTTTGTTAATCAATCCCTGAAGCACCTGGTTATGGTTGTCCATACCTTTGTCAATCATGATCTGGATACGGTTTTTCGCAATTTCCAGCGATTGGATTAAAGTATCATCCTGCGAAATACAGATCGAAGCTTTTGCTTTCATTTCGGCAGTCCAGTCGGTAAAAGTAAAGGCCTGATCGGCCAGTAAAGTTCCGATGTGTACCTCGATGATCCTGCCCTGGAATACGTTTTCACCATCAAACTGTTGCAGCATCTGCAGTTGTGTAGCATGTACCACATCACGGAAATCCATGTGTGCTTTCATCTTGCCCTTGAAAGTTACTTTTACTGATTCTGGAATCGGCATAGAGGCTTCGCCGGTAGCTAGTGCCAACGCCACTGTACCAGAATCGGCGCCGAAAGCCACACCTTTTGACATACGGGTGTGTGAATCGCCACCAATGATGATTGCCCATTCATCAATTGTAATATCATTCAATACTTTGTGGATAACATCAGTCATTGAATGATAAGTACCTTTAGGGTCACGCGCCGTAATCACCCCGAAATCATTCATGAATTTCATCAGTTTTGGGATGTTTGCCTGTGCTTTTTTATCCCATACAGATGCCGTGTGGCAACCTGACTGGTAAGCACCGTCAACAATCGGTGAAATTACCGTTGCAGCCATAGCCTCTAATTCCTGAGCCGTCATCAAACCGGTAGTATCCTGCGAGCCTACAATGTTTACTTCTACGCGCACATCAGAACCGGCATGTAAAACCTTACCTGGTGTTAAACCTACCGCGTTCCTGTTAAATATTTTCTCTACAGCAGTTAAACCCTGACCCTCAACAGATACTTCTTTAGCCGGAGCAAATACAACCGGAGCTTCTATCCCTAAAGTTTTGGCCGCAAAGGTTTGGATTTTCTTGCCAAAAACGATGGCGTAAGAGCCACCCGCTTTAATGAATTCCATTTTTTGCGGCGTTAAAGCTTTTGAAATATCAATCAGCTCCTGATCGCCGTTATATAATTTTTTGGTTCTGGTATTAATGGTAAGTACCGTTCCGGTAGCTACTGAATATACTTCTTCTAAAACCGGTTCATCATTTTCATTGCGCACTACATTTCCATTCTCATCGGTTTTCTTTACCCAGTTTTTAAGGTCGATACCAATACCACCTGTCACATCAACTGTGGTTAAAAAAATAGGCGAAATACCATTGGTACCACCAACAATTGGTGCAATGTTTACAAATGGCACATAAGGACTTGATCTTTTACCTGTCCAAAGGGCCACATTGTTTACGCCTGACATACGTGAAGAACCTACGCCCATGGTACCTTTTTCGGCTACCAGCATCACGCTTTTATCGGGATGTTGTGCCTGAAGGTCTTTAATGGCCTGTTGTGCCTCTGGTGTAATCATGCATTTACCGTGTAATTCACGATCAGAACGCGAGTGCGCCTGGTTACCCGGAGACAATAAATCCGTAGAAATATCGCCAATACCCGCGATAAAGGTTACTACTTTAATTTCTTCAGCAACAGGAGGTAATCCGGTAAAAAATTCGGCTCTGGCATAACTTTCCAGTATTTCTTTGGCTATGGCATTGCCGTTGTGGTAAGCCTCCTTTAAACGATCGGTATCGGCATCGTATAAGAATACCTGTGTTTTGAGCACATCGGCAGCTTTTTTGGCTTTATCACCATTGTCTGCCAGGGCAATATCCAACAAAACTTTAATGGAAGGACCACCCTTCATGTGAGATAAGAGCTCGAAAGCAAAATCAGGTGTAATCTCTGCAACAACAGTTTCACCTGCAATAATTTCTTTTAAGAACTGGGCTTTAACACCTGCTGCGGCCGTGGTACCCGGCAAGGTATTGTATATGAAAAAATTAACAGCATCTGCCCTGTTAAAATTATTTACATTTTTGATCTGATCGATGATTTCGCTTAATAATTCGGCGCTATCAATAGGTTTAGGATGAAGACCCTGGATTTTACGTTCTTCAATCTCTTTAATATAATCGTTATAAATACTCATCTTAGCTATTTATCCTTTTTCGCGGAGTGTTGTATATTAATACACTTCCCAAAGAATACTATTAATTGTGATTAATTTGTGGTTATAGGCCAAAAAAGTGAATTTTTTGGATGGAACAAAAATAATAAAAAGCAATCTTTTTATCGGACATGAGTAGGTGATTGCGTAATTTGGAATTGTTCTAAATAGCTGTCGGTTTAATTGTTATAGACAGATCATTAGAACAGCTTGCTTAACTTTAGTTATCGTTCAATTCCGTACAGTTTTGTCCATTTTCGAACAGCTTCTCATTGGTAATCTGACAGAAAACCTGTTTCAGCTTACTGGAGCAGGTATGCCTGAATTGGCACAACAATCGCTAAAGCGTAGCGAAAGTGAAACCCTTTTCGGTAAAATAGGCTAAAACCCTGGGCAATGTATATTCCAAACGATCAAATGCTTTTAAGCTATCATGAAAAACTATGATAGAACCGTTTTCGGTATGTTTGATCACATTCTGGTAGCATTTTTCGGGCGAGAGGTTAATGTCGAAATCGCCGCTGAGTACATCCCACATGACGATTTCTAGTCTTAAGTCGGTAGTCTTTAGTCCAGAGTCAAACCCGAAATTTAGGACTTTAGACTTTAGACTTCGGACTTGGGACTTCTTTATCCTCCCGTAAGGTGGGCGGAAAAGGTTAGATTGTGTAAGTTCCTGGCACTTAAGCGTGTTTTCCAGATAGGTTTCATCATCGGTTTTCCATCCTTTTAAATGATTGAAAGTGTGGTTGCCAATGGCATGCCCGTCGGTTTTTACACGTTCAAAAACACCGGGATGTTTAACAATATTATCGCCGATGCAAAAAAAAGTAGCTTTAGCATTAAAGACTTTCAGAGTTTTTAATACAAAATCTGTAACATTGGGTATAGGTCCATCGTCAAAGGTCAGATAAATAACTTTTTCGGTGCGGGATTTATTCCATAACAGCGATGGATAATACCATTTTAGCAGAAGCGGTGATTTGATCAGGTACATTTAACTTCAAAGTTAGTAAATGCCTGAACAGATTGAAATGATTAAAAGTTGTTTATATTAGAATCGAAACAAATTATGAAGATGTTTACCAATAAAAAGTTAATTACCGGATCTGCTTTGGTATTATTATTGAACTTTGCTGTTGATGTAAATGCCCAGCAGGTTATCACCATTCAACAAGCGGTTGAAAACACGTTAAATAATAACTTAACGATTAAACAGGCTCAATTTAGTGCAGCATTAGCAAATGAGGATTTAACACAATCTAAATATGCGCTTTATCCTAACCTAAATGCTTCTGTAGGTCCAACGTTGACGTTTGGTCGCGGTTTGGATCAAACAACCTTTCAGGTAACCAATCAAACCTCATTATTTACCAGTGCAAACCTCGGTACAAATGTTGATGTATTTAGAGGCTTTGCTAAAGTTAATCAGATTCGGCAGAATAAAACACTCTTTGAAGCGGGCAAAAGTAATGTCGAAAAAATAAAAAATGACTTAGTTCTAAATGTTGTTACGGCATATTTACAGGTTTTATACAATACCGATTTAGAAAGGGCATCCAGAGAACAGCTGGATATTGCTAATAAAACTTTAGCAAGGGAGAATGCCTTATTAGATGCAGGAAATAAGACCCTTGCGGATGTATCTCAGGCGAAATCTCAAGTGGCTACAGCTGAATTGAATTTAACCAATGCACAAAATGCGCTTTCCATTTCATACTTAACTTTAGGACAGCTCATGGAAATGCAGCCTAATCAAAAGTTCGTTGTTCAAGCGCCGCTGATTGATAATGTTAAAACAGCGCCTACAAGCCAAAGTGCTGAGGAAATTTATAACAATGCGTTAAACATCTTTCCTGATATCAAACTGGCCAGTTTGCGTTCACTGGCTGCAAAGCAAGCCATAGCTGTTGCAAAAGGATCGTATTACCCATCGCTAAGTCTGGGAGCTGGATTAAATACTTCTTATTCTTATCAATTCAACTACAGTGGCCAATTTCCACAATCCTCATTTGTTGATCAAATCAATCAACGTTTAGGTCAAAGTATTGGAATGACCTTGCAGATCCCTATTTTTAATGGTTTTACTGCCAGGTCAAATGTGCGGAGAGCCAAAATTAATTATAACAATGTTTTAACCCAGGAGCAATTGGCCAAAAATAATTTGAATAAAGTTATTTTTCAGGCGACAACTGATTTAAGGGCTGCCGAAAGTCGCTACAGTTCAACGCAGAATGCGTTTAATGCCCAAAAGGATGCTTTTTATGTTGTGGAACAACGTTATAATGTTGGCCTTGTGAATTCACTTGATTATAGTACAGCGCAAACCAATAGAAATAAAGCAGAGATTGACTTTATCCAGGCTAAATACGACTTATTATTTAGGGCCAAAGTAATTGATTACTATTTAGGCAAGCAGATTGTTTTTTAACAAAAACTAACGCTGACAGCAAAAGGAAACGTTAAGCCTTCCAGCTTTAAAACGTTTTAACTTTAACATTAGAACTTTAATAGACAAACGAAATACAATACAAATTATGAAACTGAAGCACATTATTATTACCGTAGTTGCTATCGTAGCCCTTCTGGTTGTGTTAAAACTGACCGGCGTAATCGGTGGAAACAAAACCGAAAAGGTAACTACAGAAAAAGCATCAGATAAAACTGTTGTGGAAACAGTTACGGCAAGCGGAAAAATCCAGCCGGAAACTGAAGTTAAATTAAGTTCGGAGGTATCTGGAGAGGTGGTAGAGTTAAAGGTAAAAGAAGGTGATGTTGTTAAAGCAGGTCAATTACTTTGTAAAGTACGTCCGGATGTATTGCAATCGGGTTATGAAAGAACGGTAGCTACTTTTAACGCACAAAAAGCCAGTGTAGCTGCAGCACAACAGCAACTTGCCCAAAACCAGGCCAATTTTATCAATGCAGAAGCTACCTACAAACGTAATGTTGAGCTTTTTAATAAAAAAGTAATTTCAGCTTCAGAGTTCGATGCAGCCAAAGCAGCATTCTTAACCGCAAAGGCAAATTTAGCCAGTGCCAAAGAGAATGTAACCGGTGCCAAATTTACTTTAGAGCAAACGGGTGCAAATGTTAAAGAAGCAGGTGCTAACCTGGCTAAAACCACTATTTATGCACCGGTTGATGGGGTAGTTTCTAAACTATCAATTGAGCTGGGCGACCGTATTTTGGGAACTTCGCAAATGGCGGGTACCGAAATTATGCGTATTTCTAACCTCTCATCAATGGAGGTAAATGTTGATGTAAACGAGAACGACATTACCCGTGTAAAAATTGGCGATAAAGCTTCGATCGAGGTAGATGCCTTTTCTGATAAAAAGTTCAGAGGTGTGGTTACCGAAATTGCAAGTTCGTCAACAGCTGTTGGAACTACAACATCTACTTCTGTTGATCAGGTGACCAACTTCTCGGTAAAAATCCGCATCAGCGAAGAAATGGAGGGTAAACAACAGTCTATTTTCCGCCCGGGCATGTCGGCAACGGTTGATATTGAAAGTGAGTCGTTAACCGGACTGGCCATTCCAATTCAGGCGGTTTTCACTGATAATGCGAAATCGGGCGACAACAATAATCAGGGCAACCAGGAAAATACCGATAAGCAGAAATCGAAACTGACCGACAAAAAGGTAAAGCAATATGTTTATACTTACGATGCCAAGAGTAAAAAAGTTAAAAAGACAGAGGTCACTACCGGTATCCAGAACGATCAGTTTATCATTGTAAAATCGGGTATCAAAGCCGGTGAGGAAATTGTAACCGGTCCGTATTCGGCTATTCAGAATAAATTGAAAGATGGAATGGTGGTAGAAAAAACTGCTAAAGACCAATTGTTCAGCAAAGACGGTAAGAAGTAGCCTTTTAAGGTATAAGGTTAAAAGTGTGAGGTGTAAGGTTTTGTCTGTCCGCCTCACACTTTTCTCGTAAATGTCTGTAAGAAATAGTAACTTGCCGTCTTTAAGGTGTATTCCTAAGGTTAGGGTGTAAGGTTTAGGGTTTAAGGCATTCGCTTTAAACCTTAAGTTTTACACCCTTTGCCTTACATCTTTTACCTAAAACCTTTTCTATAATCATGGTACCTAAAATAGCAATGATAGGGGGCGGGAGCTGGGCTACTGCTATCGTCAAAATGCTTGCAGATAATTTGTCTGAAAAAGAGATTTTTTGGTGGATGCGTAATGAAACAGCCATTGAGCACATTAAAAAATTTAAACATAATCCACATTACCTCAGTTCTGTTGAGTTAAAGCTCAATCATGACCATATCTCGTCTGATATCCGATCTATTATAGAATCGGCCGATTTTGTGATTTTAAACGTACCCGCTGCATTTTTAAAAGAAACCCTTTCTACCATCACACCAGATGATTTAAAAGGCAAAAAAATAGTCTCAGCCATTAAGGGGATCGTGCCGGAAGATAACCTGATTATCGGTGAATTTTTGCATGAGAAATACAACATCCCATACCATGATATTTTGGTGGTAAGCGGTCCCTGCCATGCCGAAGAGGTAGCCTTTGAAAAACTATCTTACCTCACCATAGCTTGTACCGATGTAGAAAAAGCAGCCGCATTTGCCGCTCTTTTAAGTACACGCTATATCAAAACCAATGTTTCTGACGATATTTTCGGCACCGAATACGCTGCGGTTTTAAAAAATATTTACGCGGTCGCCAGTGGTATTTGTCATGGCTTAGGTTATGGCGATAACTTTCAGGCCGTGCTCATTAGCAATGCCATAAGCGAAATGAAACGTTTTGTAGATGTGGTTCACCCAATAGACCGCGACATTAAAGAATCAGCCTATCTGGGCGATTTGCTGGTTACTGCTTATTCGCAGTTTAGCCGCAACCGAACCTTTGGTAATATGGTGGGCAAAGGCTACACGGTAAAATCGGCTCAGCTGGAAATGAATATGGTTGCCGAAGGTTATTATGCTGCTAAATGTATGCACATCAAAAACCAGGAGTATCATGTAGATATGCCAATTTGTAAGGCCGTTCATAACATTATTTACGAGAAACGGTCCCCACAGATCGAAATGAAGTTATTAGCCGAGAAATTGAGTTAAATAGAATAAAGATTAGCATTGCTTTTTAGATTCAAGTAGCCGGGGAATAGTTTTAATGCCGGTCGTTGCATTGCGCTTCAAAGAAAGAATAAATATTATTTGTAAATCAGGGCTTGCTGCTTTTCGGTTCGTACAGTCCTTCTTTCCGCTATTATCTTTTTGTGAGGGTTAGTAGGAACATTTTAATTGGTGCGCCAAAAAGGATAGCCGCTTCAATAAGGTTTATTTAACGGGAGACAGAATAAGAAATCAAGAAGTATTTTGCCTGATATTGAAAGTTTTAAACTTTGTTCTTTGCAGCAACTGAGTTTTTAGCCCCGGGCGCAGCGGCATCCCCGAAGCGCAGCGAGGGATATAGCGAAGCACGGGAACAGACATTAACAGTTGCTACAGCCCTTGCGCTTCAAAAAAGAATAAATATTATTTGTAAATCAGGGCTTACTGCGTTTCGGTTCGTGAAGTCCTTTTTTCCGCTATTATCTTTTTGTGAGGGTTAGTAAGAACATTTTAATTGGTGAACCAAAAAGGATAGCCGCTTCAATAAGGTTTATTTAACGGGAGACAGAATAAAAAATCAAGAAGTATTTTGCCTGATATTGAAAGCTTATACGTTGTTCTTCGCATCAACTGTGTTTTTAGCCCCGGGCGCAGCGGCATCCCCGAAGCGTAGCGAGGGATATAGCGAAGCACGGGAACAGACATTAATAGTTGCTACAGACCTTGCGCTCCAAAAAAAGAATAAATATAACAAAGTACGGAAACATATATTAATCGTTTCTACAGCCTTGCGCTCCAAAAAAAGGATAAAATATAGCAAAGTACGGGAACAGACATTAATCGTTGCTACAGCCCTTGCGCTCCAAAAGTGGATAAATTGACTTGTAAATCAGTTTTACGGATTTTTAAGCTGACATCGCCCTTTCCTATCCTGTACACTTGATTTTACATGCTCAAAAATAATATTAAAACTTTATCTCTACTCATGTAACAGAAATAAAACAAATGTTACCATCAACTGTTATCAGTTTAAATAAAAAATATAGCTGTCATGAAAAAGAAATTAGTAATGGGTTTATTAACAATGGCCTTATTTGGCGGTGTAACCCTTAGCGTAAACGCACAAGAGAAAAAAACTGAGGTAGGTAAAGCATTAGACAAAACCGGGAAAGCCATTGGTAAAGGTGCCAAATCAGTAGGAAATAAAACGGCTGAAGTAGCGGTAAAAGGTAGTTCGAAGGTAGCTGATAAAACCTGGAAAGGTAAAATGGCGCCAGATGGTTCTGATGTTTACATTAACGCCAAAAATGAGAAATACTATGTAAACTCAAAAGGCGCTAAAATCTGGTTAAAACCTAGTCAGATTAAAAACAGGCCCGCTTCTAAAAATTAGTTAGTCATCACTCCCTAAATAGGGAATGGTCATCTGTCTACAAGAACTGTTCAAATGTTTTAGGAGGCGTTCAAACTGGTTTAACGTGGCATGTGCGACTAAATAAGCTTCAAAAACAAAAAGTCGCAAAAGCTTGCTTTTGCGACTTTTTGTTGACTATATTTTTTTAAACGATCGTTCCGTATAAATCGAAATCTTCTGCTCTGTCAACTTTCACATTAACAAAGCTTCCGTTAGCGGCGTAACCTGTTGCCGCATCGATCAATACTTCATTATCTACCTCTGGCGAGTCAAATTCGGTTCTCCCTACAAAGAAATCACCTTCTTTTTTATCAACCAGCACTTTAAAGGTTTTGCCTACTTTTTCCTGGTTAATATCAAATGATATGCCTTGCTGGATTTCCATGATATCGTCTACCCTTTGTTGTTTTACTTCCTCAGGGATGTCGTCAACCAATGTGTGTGCATGGGTTTTTTCTTCATGTGAGTAAGTAAAGCAGCCTAAACGATCAAATTTGGTTTCGGCGACCCACGCTGCCATTTCTTCGAAATCGCGTTCTGTTTCGCCGGGGTAACCGCATATTAAAGTGGTACGCATGGCAATATTTGGTACTTTATCCCTGATCTGGTTAACCAGGTCAATGGTTTTTTGCTTAGTGGTGCCGCGGCGCATTGATTTTAACATGTTATCGGTAATATGCTGTAAGGGCATATCCAGATATTTACAGATATTGTCGCGCTCATTCATGGCATCCAAAATTTCCATCGGGAAGCCAGAAGGGTAGGCGTATTGCAGGCGGATCCATTCGATACCCGGTACATCTGACAGGCGACGCATCAGCTCATCCAGTTTGCGCACGCCATACAGGTCTAAGCCATAGTAGGTAAGATCCTGCGCAATTAAAATTAATTCCTTAGTGCCGTTTTTAGCCAGTATTTTAGCCTCGTTAACCAATTCTTCCATCGGTTTACTCATGTGTTTGCCACGCATTAACGGTATGGCGCAGAACGAGCATGGGCGGTTACATCCCTCGGCAATTTTGAAGTAGGCAAAGTGCGATGGGGTGGTGAGCAAACGTTCGCCAATCAGTTCATGTTTGTAATTGGCGCCCAGCTCGTGCAAAATATTTTGTAAATCGTTGGTGCCAAAAAAGGCATCTACGTTGGTAATTTCCGATTCCAGTTCGGGTTTATAACGCTCAGAAAGGCAGCCTGTAACCACCACTTTGCCAATTTTGCCGGCTTCTTTCAGCTCGCTAAACTGCAGAATGGTATCAATTGATTCTTGTTTGGCATTATCAATAAAACCGCAGGTATTAATCACTACGATATCATCTTTACCCATTTTGTCTGATTCGTGGGTAACGTTGAGGTTGTTGCCGCGCAACTGTCCCATCAATACTTCCGAATCGTATATGTTTTTAGAACAGCCTAAAGTAATCACATTGATTTTAGGTTGTTTGATTGTTGTTTTTTTTATTGTTTTGGTATTCATGTTATGTGTAATAGCACCGATATAAAATGATTACACCGATCAGGTGAAGTACCGATGAGATATTATTAAACGGACAGTCTTTTTACTTCGCAGCTTGTGTTGCCAAAGTTAATCAATAATCCTGTTTTAATTTTGCTGGCTTTTAAGTATGATATAAGTTGACTTTGAAATAACTTAGGTTGGTACCCCGTAACGGATTTCAATTCTACAATTACCTTATTTTCAACAAAAAGATCGCATCTGAATTTCCCAATAATAATATCTTCAAATATTACATTAAATTCCTTTTCTGCAATGTAATTTAAACCTTTTTGTTGGAGTTTAATTTTTAATGCATTCACATATATTTTTTCCAAAAAACCTGGTCCTAACTGATTATGAACTTCATAACAGCAGCCGATGATCTTTTGTGTTAGCGTATCTTTTTCATATTTGATCATTATTAAATCTATATAAAATCGATGAAATCTACTAATCCGTATGATCCCCTAAATCAGTGGAATCATACACGAAGTGCTACTTAAACAAACTATTCACAAAATCTTTTTTATCGAAAAGCTGTAAATCGCCTATTTTCTCTCCTACACCAATGTATTTAACCGGAATTTTAAACTGATCAGAAATCCCGATCACCACACCGCCTTTTGCTGTTCCATCTAATTTGGTAATGGCCAATGCATTCACATCGGTAGCTTCGGTAAACTGCTTGCACTGTTCAAAGGCATTCTGGCCGGTAGAGGCATCTAATACCAATAAAATTTCGTGCGGCGCACCTGGTACTACCTTTTGCATCACCTGTTTAATTTTGCCCAGCTCGTTCATCAAACCAATTTTGTTGTGCAAACGTCCGGCGGTATCGATAATCACTACATCTTCGCCATTGGCCACGGCCGATTGCAGGGTATCAAAAGCAACCGAAGCAGGGTCAGAGCCCATGGCCTGTGCCACCACCCTTACGCCTACACGTTCGCCCCAAAGTTTAATCTGGTCAACGGCTGCAGCCCTAAAGGTATCGGCTGCGCCTAAAACAACTTTTAAACCCGATTCTTTAAGTTTATGCGCCAGTTTACCAATGGTGGTGGTTTTGCCCACGCCATTTACGCCAACCACCATAATTACATAGGGTTTATGATCGCCATATTCGAACTGACGGAAATCATTGCTGTTGTTTTCGGATAGCAGTAATTGAATTTCATCACGAAGGATAAAATTAAGCTCAGCGGTATTCAGGTATTTATCTTTGGCTACACGCTCTTCAATCCGTTTGATGATTTTTAAGGTGGTACTTACACCCACATCAGAAGTAACCAAAACCTCTTCCAGGTTATCAAGAACTTCATCATCAACAGTCGATTTACCGGCAACAGCTTTGGTAATTTTATTAAAGAAACCGTCTTTGGTTTTCTCTAAACCTTTATCCAGCGCTTCCTGAGCTTCAGGCGCAGTTTCTTTCTTTTTGAAAAAATCGAATAAACCCATATCTAAATTTGATATAACAAAAAAAGCCCTTCCGGTTAAAAACGGAACGGCCTGTAATATTTTATATTAAAAAATATTAACCTTATTTAGATGCGATAGCATCTTTTACGTGGTCGTTATGTACGATAAGTTCTTTGAATGAGTAAGCACCGGTTTTTGGTGATTTTACCATTGTAATTACTTTCGAATATTCTTTACCTGTACCTGTTTTAAGGGTTGCAACTACTTTCTTTGCCATGTTCTTATAATTTTAAATGATTGAATGATAGAAGGATTGAATGAGTGGTTAAACCCTCAAGCCTCAGCCTTTTACCTTCAGCCTTATTTAATCTCTTTATGTACGGTTACTTTTCTCAATACTGGATTGAATTTTTTCAATTCTAATCTTTCAGTAGTATTTTTACGGTTTTTGGTAGAAATATATCTAGACATACCCGGCATGCCACTTTCTTTGTGTTCAGTACATTCTAAAATAACTTGAACTCTGTTACCTTTTTTTGCCATTTTAATATAAATTGAAAACTGTTAATCTCAACAGTTAATGTTTTTTACAAAAATCCTTTTTTTACGAAACGGTTAATTGCTTCGCTGATGCCCACTTTATTGATGGTTTTAATCGCTGAAGTAGAAACTTTCAACGTAATCCAACGGTTTTCTTCAGGAATATAAAATTTCTGAAGTTGTAGGTTTGGGTAAAATTTGCGTTTGGTTTTAACGTTCGAGTGAGAAACGTTGTTACCTACCATTGCTTTTTTTCCTGTTAAATCACAAACTCTTGACATGACTTGTAAATATAGTTGTTAATATCGTCCGCTTAATTTTTTTAAGAGTTTGCAAATATCTGAATAATAATTGTAAACAGCAATAGCCTAGCTAATTATTTTTTATAATTAATATTTACAGCCGGTAAAGGTTCATGCCATGTTCGTTATTCCGGATATTTAAATTATCAGCTTTTAAAATAAACAGTCTGCTTAACATTTGATCTCCATTTTGATACGATAAGACTATTTTTCATTGGCATTATTTAGTTAAATTAGCTGCCACTAAATCCAAAAATATAAAAAACTAGCGATGCAAATTACCTCTTTTAAGCAATACGAAGAAGATTATAAGAAAAGCGTAGAAAACCCTGAGCAGTTTTGGGGCGAAGTAGCGCAAAACTTCCAATGGCGCAAACCCTGGTTTAAGGTATTATCCTGGAACTTTAACGAACCCGATATCAAATGGTTTGAAGGGGCAAAGCTTAACATCACCGAAAATTGTTTGGACCGGCACCTTGCTGCCAATGGCGATAAACCAGCCATTGTTTGGGAACCGAACAACCCGGAAGAAGAAAGTGTTACCTATACCTATAAAATGTTGCATGAGCGTGTTTGCCGTTTTGCCAATGTGTTAAAACGCAATGGTGCCAAAAAAGGCGATCGTATCTGCATTTATATGCCCATGGTGCCTGAACTGGCTATCGCTGTTTTGGCCTGCGCGCGCATCGGTGCGGTACACTCGGTTATTTTTGGCGGCTTCTCTGCCAAATCCATTGCCGACAGGATTAACGACTCGCAGTGCAAAGTGGTGATTACCGCTGATGGTTCTTACCGTGGCAACAAACAGATTCCTTTAAAAGATGTAATTGACGATGCATTGATCGGCTGTCCAACCGTAGAGAAATGTATCGTGTTAACCCATGTGCGTACGCCTGTTTCAATGTTGAAAGGACGTGATGTATGGTGGGAAGATGAAGTGAAGCACGTAAACGATATCTGCGAAGCAGAGGAAATGGATGCTGAAGACATGCTCTTCATTTTGTATACTTCGGGTTCTACAGGCAAACCCAAAGGTGTAGTACATACCTGTGGCGGTTACATGGTTTATGCCGGCTATACCTTTGCCAATGTATTTAATTATCAGCCCGGCGAAGTTTATTTCTGCACGGCCGATATCGGCTGGATTACCGGACACTCCTACATTGTTTACGGACCGCTTTCGCAGGGTGCAACTTCGGTACTTTTCGAGGGTATCCCCACTTACCCTACACCATCACGTTTCTGGGATATTGTAGAAAAATACAAAGTAAATACTTTATACACGGCACCTACGGCTATCCGTTCTTTAATGAGTTATGGCGATGATCCGCTTAATGGGAAAGATTTAAGCTCTATCCGTGTTTTAGGCTCGGTAGGAGAACCGATTAACGAAGAAGCCTGGCATTGGTTTGATGAGAAGATCGGACATGGCAAAGCGCCTATTGTGGATACCTGGTGGCAAACCGAAACCGGCGGAATCATGATTTCACCTATAGCTACCGTAACCCCAACCAAACCTAGTTTTGCTACCTTGCCCTTACCTGGCATCCAGCCCATTTTAGTAGATGAAAACGGCAATGAAATTGAAGGAAACGGGGTAATGGGAAATCTTTGCATTAAATTCCCGTGGCCAGGTATGTTGCGTACCACTTATGGCGACCACGAACGTTGCAAGCAGACTTATTTTTCTACTTACGAGAATTTATATTTTACCGGCGACGGCTGTTTGCGCGATGAGGATGGTTATTACCGGATTACCGGCCGCGTTGATGATGTATTAAATGTTTCGGGGCATAGAATTGGTACCGCAGAGGTAGAAAATGCCATTAACATGCATGCGGGTGTGGTAGAAAGCGCCGTGGTGGGCTATCCGCATGATGTAAAGGGGCAGGGCATTTATGCTTTTGTTATTTATCCTGATATGCATGGCGAAGCTGAATTATCTAAAAAAGATATTTTGCAAACGGTTACGCGCGTAATCGGAGCCATAGCCAAGCCTGATAAGATCTTGTTTGTATCTGGTTTGCCCAAAACACGTTCGGGCAAAATTATGCGCCGGATTTTACGCAAGATTGCAGAAGGAGACACCGGTAATTTAGGCGATACCTCTACTTTGCTTGATCCGGGTGTGGTAGAAGAAATTATTGAAGCTGCGAAGAAACTTTAATAAAAAACCATTTAACAACAAAGCCTCCGGAATTAAATCCGGAGGCTTTGGTTTATAAGCAGTTTACCTAATAACCCGGGTTTTGTTTTAAAGCTTTATTTACATTTATTTCACGATCAGGAATCGGGAAAACCAATTTAGGATCATCATAAGCAAAGGCACCGATAGTGCGTTTGGTACGTTTATAATCATGCAGCCTGAAACCTTCATAATCCAGTTCCTTTTCTCGTTCGTTTAAAATAATATCCAGGGTTGGAACCACATTTCCCAATCCGGCCCTCGTCCTTAATGTATTAATGTCATCAGCAGGGGTAGCGCCAATGCTCGTGCCTAACCTAAAATTACATTCTGCCCGGATCAGGTATTGCTCGGTAATTCTGCAAACGGGTATGTTATCATAAAAGCTATACCATTTTTTAGTGAAAAAGCCTGTTCTGGCGCCAGTGCCTTCGTAAATCATTTCGGTCTGCCTTTTATCTCCGGTTTCAAACGAATTGTAAAATGTGGTGCTTACCAATGCATCAGCCCGGCCTACATTTCCACCGGTAGCATTTTGATAGCTGGCGTAAAAAGTTGCCAATCCATCGTTAGAGGTACCTGCATTACTTTGTTCGTTCTGTTTGATTTCAAAAATACCCTCACTTGAGTTTTTGGTCCTGAACGGTGCTTCAAGTGAATTGGTAATTAAGCGGTATGGACTGTTGGTAATAATATCATTTGCAACATCTCTTGCCAAAGCATATTTTCCTTCCTGCAGGTAAACCCTGGCCAAAAAAGCTTTTGCTGCATATTGGTCATCAACTGAAGCCAATTTTGTTATGGCCGACTTTAAGTCGTTTTCCACTGCAGCATAAACCTCGGCAACGGTGTTTCTAGCCACCGAATTGGTTACATTATCTATGGTTTTTACCGCTTTGGTCATGATAGGAACGCCAAGGTTGGTATTGGATCCGCTGGCATCATAAGGCAAACCGAACAATCTTACCAATTCAAAGTGCATAATGCCCCTGATAAATAATGCCTTGCCTTCTATTACGCTTTTTGTATTGGGATCACTAACTACATTTAATGCAGAAAGCACAATGTTTGCGGTATTAATGGCACTGTAAGCGGTGATCCAGGTTCTCCGTACATCAGCATTATCTGCTACGATGGCCTTGCTTGCAATATTGCGGTAGGTAGTAAAAGTACCACGCCAGGTCAGGTAATTGTCGCTGGCATACAGATCTGGTATAAATACAAGGTTGTTGCCATAAAGATCTCCGGTGGCCATAAAAGTATATGCACCTATTAAGGCATTCTGAACATCTGCTGTGGTATTGAGTGCCACGTTGGCGTCGATGTTCTGTTTGGGATCTATTTCTAATTGCTTTTTGCAGCTGGATATACTTAACAAAAGGAAAACTCCAGCCAATATATTTTTATAATTTTTCATATACTCAATGTTTTATAAGCCAATGTTTACGCCGAAAGTAATGGTTCTTGCCTGTGGTGGCGTATAAAAATCGTGGCCCAGCTGGATGTTGTCAGACTGGAGATTGCCACCGCTAGGGGTATTTACTTCAGGATCGTAACCTTTATATCCGGTTATGGTAAACAGATTAAGGGCTGATGCAAATAATTTAACATTCTGTAATTTATATTTATTGGCAAATGCTTTAGGGATATTATAACTAAAAACCACACTTTTTATCCTGAGGTAAGAGCCATCCTGAATCCATCTGGATGAGGGGCTTGTTCCATTTCCTTCACCAAACCTCGGTTGTGGGATAGGTGTATTCCTGTTGGTGGGTGTCCAGTAATTTAACTGATCAATGGTCTGGTTGTCAAAATAATCGCCATTGGCTGATTGGAAAACACCTGCCATGTTATAAATATCATTGCCGGATACAAACTGTGCCTGAACGTCCAGATCGAAGTTTTTGAAAGAAAAGTGGTTTCCAAAACCCCCGAAGAATTTAGGGTTCGGGTCTCCCAGTTTTTGGTTTTGCGCAAGGGAATAGTCGTTGGTAGTAGCTGTTCTTGATGCATCAATGTAATAAAGGGCATCACCATTGGCCGGGTCTACACCTGCATAAGCTTTACCGTAAAAGTAACCTAAAGGTTCTCCAACGGCCACTCTGCCTAAAAATCTTCCGCCTGTATAAATCGGTTGGTCGTCCACTAAGCGTAAAACCTTATTCCTGTTTAACGAAATGTTGAAAGAGGTAGACCATTTAAACGCTCCTACAAAATTCCTGGTATTTAAAGAGAATTCAAAACCCTTGTTCTGCATATCGCCAATGTTCTGTGTAATTGAAGAAAAACCGTTTGTTGCGGCAATCGGGGCATTTAACAATAAATCGGTCGTTTTCTTTTTATAATATTCAACAGTACCCGAAATCCGGTCGGAGAATAGGCCAAAATCTAAACCGATATTATAATTTGTAGTGTTCTCCCAGCTTAGGTTCGGGTCTCCCAGTTGGCTGGGGCGTGTACCGCCAACTCCTGCATAGTTAACGCCACGGTACAGGTTACGCGAAGCAAAATCACCGATTTCGGCGTTACCGGTTAAACCATAACTGGCCCTTAATTTTAACAGACTTAACCAGGTGCTGGTTTGTAAAAAATCTTCCTGGTTAATAATCCAGCCTGCCGAAAGCGCGGGGAAAGTTCCATATCTGTTGTTTACACCAAATCTTGATGAACCATCCGTTCTTATCGATGCACTGAACAGGTATTTATCTTCGTATTTATAATTTACCCTGGCCAGGTAAGAAACAAAAGTATGCCTCGTTTCTGAAGATTCTCCTGCAGCAATTACCGCCGCACTTGCAATTTTGGTAAAACTGTCTGATGGTAAAGTGGTTCCGGTTACCGATGAATACCTGAATTTTGTATCCTGGAAGGCAAAACCAGCCAATACATTTAAGTTATGTTTTTCATTAAAAGTTTTGGTGTAGTTAAGGGTATTGTTGGTGTTAAAGTTGATAGATTTGGCCATGTAATCAGTTGAAGAGCCACCTGTACTACCGCCATCCTGTGTTTTCGACCCTAAAAACTGTTCTTCTTCCAAGTTATTAAAATCAAAACCATATTCGCTTCTCAAAACCAGGTCTGGCGTAATTTTTAAGCTTGCATAAGCATTTGCAAAGGTTCGGTAAGTGGTTGATAGGTTTTTGCCATTATCATAATCGATTAAGCTGTTGTAATAAACAGTAGAACCATTTAGCTGACCAGATGCATCACGTACCGGTTGGATAGGGGGCAAGGCATTTAGTTGTAAGGGATTAGAGAAGGCGTTATCTGTAGGGATACGATAGTTATCTACCTTTGAAACATTGATGGATCCGCCAACGTCTAAAATTTTAGAAACGGTGTGGTCTACACTTAAGCGTCCACCGGTACGTACATAGCGGTTGCTCACAATAATTCCATCATTGTTATTGAAGTTTCCTGATAACATGAACCGGGTTTTTGCATCACCGCCATTAATGTTCAGGTTATATTGTTGTGTATGCCCTCTTCTAAAAGCTTCGTTAACCCAATTCGTATTGTTGTTGCTTGTCCAGTCATCAGTACCGGTATAATCTTTCCACATCTCTGCAGCATTGGCATAGTCACCACCATCATAATTGTTATATTTAAAAGATGCATCAAGCAATTGGCGGTACTGGTCGGCATTTAAAAACTGCCCCTTTTTTGTAGGGTCGCTAAATCCGGCATAATAGCCAAAATCAATGTTGGTTCTGCCCTGCTTTCCTTTTTTTGTGGTAATGAGTACTACCCCGTTTGATCCCCTTGCTCCATAAATAGCTGCAGAAGCCGCATCTTTTAATACCTCCATCGATTCGATATCATCCGGACTTATCGCCGCAAGCGGGTTATCGGCTTCGGTATAGGTACCCAGTGCTTCGCTTACAATCGGAACGCCATCAATTACAAATAAGGGTTGGTTACTTGCCGAAATAGAAGAAATACCCCTTACCCTGATCTGAAGTGCCTGTCCCAGTTTGCCACTGCCCGAGTTGATGAAAACACCAGGTGCTTTACCCTGCAGCGCCCCTTCAATGGTAGGTACGGGCCTGTCTTTAAAATCAGCTGCGGTAACCTTTGCAATTGATCCTGTTACATCCCGTTTGTTCTGCGTACCGTAACCCACCACAACCACGTCTGATAGGGTATTGTTCTCTTCTTCAAGGTTTACATTGAGGATTGACCCGGTAATGGGCACTTCTTTGATTTTGTAACCGATAAAACTAAAAACAAGCGTTTTAGCATCGTTTGCAACGGTTAATTTAAAGGCCCCGGTGGCATCACTCTGTGTGCCGTTGGCTGCCGAGCCCTTTACAAATACGCTAACACCCGGAACTGGTCCCGAGGCCGACGTCACCTTCCCGGTAATGACTTTGCCCTGCGCGAAAGCAAACGAAATTAATCCAAGAGATAAAATCATACTAAAGAGTAGTTTTTTCATCAAATTGTTGGTTTTAGTTAGTAATGTTAGTAATGGATAGAAATAATACCCTTAATATAATTAAAAACATACATAAAACCTTGGCGAATAAGATAAAATAGATCAATCATTTGTATAGTGCAGTAAAAAACCAAACAAAGCGGAGGTAGAGTTGTTAATTCATATATCAAAACAGAATATTCACCAAAAAAATAAAGGCATGGATAAGTTAGAATTAAAAGGAAAGTGGAACGAAATAAAAGGAAAAGTTAAACAAGCTTATGCTGATTTAACAGACGATGATTTAAAACATGAAGAGGGGCAGGATGATGAGTTATTAGGCAGGCTCCAGCAAAAGACAGGTAAAGGAAGAGATGAACTGGTAAAATGGATCAACTCTTTATAATCTCGAATCAATAGCAAAAACAGGCGATCAAAAAAATTGGTCGCCTGTGTGTTTTAAAAACATTTTTTATGGCCGATATTGCCCAGCGCTTTCCGCAAAACCCCATACTCGCACCCCAAAACCTGCCGCCCAGCAAAGAAGGACTGGAAATTGCCTGTTTGCTCAATCCAGGTGTTTTCACTTTTGCGGGGAAAATATGGTTACTCATCCGGGTAGCCGAAAGGCCGGAACAAAGTCAGGGTATTATTTCTTTCCCGATTTTAACTCAAGGTGGCATTGAAATTCTGGCGGTTGAAGAAAACGATCCCCATGTAAATGCCACCGACCCCAGGGTAATTAATTATAAAGGCGCCGATTATTTAACTACCCTATCACATTTAAGGCTGGTTTGCAGTGATGATGGTATTCATTTTTATGAACCCGAAGGTTACCCGCTGTTACAGGGCGAAGGTAAAGATGAAACCTTTGGTATTGAAGATTGCCGCGTAGCCTTAATTGGCCAAACCTATTATTTAACCTATACGGCCGTTTCGGCGCATGGCGTGGGGGTGGGGCTGCGGACTACAGCTGACTGGAAAAAATTCGATCATCATGGCATGATCATCCCTCCGCACAATAAGGATTGTGCCTTGTTTGAAGAACGGATTAACGGTAAATTTTATGCGCTGCACCGCCCCAGCAGCGTAGCGTTGGGAGGTAATTATATCTGGCTGGCCGAATCGCCCGATGGCATCCATTGGGGCAAACACCAGTGTATTATTAAAACCAGGGCCAACCTTTGGGATAGTGCCCGTGTAGGTGCCGGGGCCGCACCCATTAAAACCGCAGCTGGCTGGCTCGAAATTTACCATGGTGCCAACGAAAAACACCAGTATGGTTTAGGCGCGTTTTTAATGGATTTGAATGACCCATCTAAAGTACTGGCGCGAACTGAAGACCCCATTATGGTACCTCAGGAAGATTATGAATTACATGGTTTTTTTGGCGAGGTGGTATTTACCAATGGCCATGTGGTTAATGGTGATGAACTCACCATTTATTATGGCGCGGCCGATGAGTTTGTATGTGGCGCCAGGTTTTCTGTTGAGGAGATTTTGAGTAAGCTGAATTATTTTTAGCCGTTGATGTAATGTTCTGGCTTAAATTTCCCAGGTTAATGGAGTGTTAGCAGTATAAACCACAATACTTAATGGAATGATTGTCTGAATGCCAATGGGGATACCTTAGTCCTGGTTTTGAAAAGTTTGCTGAACGACTGCGAATGCTCAAAGCCAAGTTGATAAGCAATTTCAGCAACCGACAGATTTGTTGAGGATAGTTTTTCTTTAGCCTTTTCTATAACGGTGTTCTGGATGTATTGTTGCGTATTTAATCCTGTAAATGAGCGTAACATGTCGCTCAGGTAACGTTGTGAAAGCTTTAATTCGCTACTGATGTATTTTACCGAAGGCAGGCCCTTCTTTAAACCCTCCCCTTCATCAAAATAGCTGTTTAATAACTGGTCGAGCGCAGTAACGATATCATGATTGACGGCTTTCCTGGTAATAAATTGCCGGTTGTAGAAACGATTGCTGTAATTTAACAACAGTTCCAGTTGCGACACCAGCACGTCCTGACTAAAACTGTCGATATTGTTCTTCAGCTCATTGATTATCGAAGTAAATAGGCTAGCTATGATTTCCTTTTCATGTGCTGATAAAAACAAGGCTTCAGCAACGTCGTAAGAGAAAAAGCCATATCGGTTTATAGTTTTCCCCAATGGATAATTCCTGATAAAGTCTGGATGAAAATACAGTGCAAACCCTTCGTAGCTCGCGCTGTCTTGAGGTGGAAAAACAACCTGTCTTGGTTTTAAGAAAGCCAATCCGCCTTCTTCAAAATCATAATAACCCTGTCCGTATTTTATTTGCCCTTTAAAAGCAGATTTAAAGGAAATTTTATAAAAGTCCAGGCTTATTTTTTGTTCCTTCGGAAACTTTTCAATAGGTACATCATTATAATCTACCAATGCAATCAGCGGGTGGGAGGGCGGCCGAAGTTCCAGCAACCGCATGAGCTGCGATATACCGGCGATGTGATGGATGTCAGTTGATGGCTGCATTTAATATCGCTAATTTAGTTAATTTTGTTTTGATGGGCGAATTACAATTTCGCCAATTTCAATGTCTGCCGGTTGGCTCACAGCATACAGCACCGCGTTCGCAATGGCAACGGGATCAATGGCCATTTGCTGCATGCCCTGCTTAACGGCCGTTTTCATTTCCTCGTTTTTAATGTTGCTGGCAAAATCAGTGTTCACATATCCCGGTGAAATGCCCGTAATCCGTACCCTGCCATCAGATTCCTGCCGAAAAGCTTCTGAAATGGTACGAATGGCATTTTTTGTCCCGGCATATACGCCCATCATGGGCGTAATTTTGAGCCCTGCTGTAGAAATAATATTGACGATATGGCCAGCCTGCTGCCTTTTAAAAACAGCAATTGCTGCAGCCATCCCGTATAAAACACCTTTAATGTTAATGTCAATCATTTCTTCCCACCCTTCAACATCCAGCTCATCAATACGGCCAAGCTGGCTGATACCGGCATTGTTTACCATCACATCCAGTTTTCCATATTTTTGCAGGGCGGTATTAACCAGCTGAACCAGGTCAGTTTTACTCTTCACATCAATTGTAATAAAAGTGGCTTCACCACCCTGATCTTTGATCTCTTCTGCCAGTTGTTGCAGTCGTTCTGTGCGTCTTGCCCCTAAAACAACTTTTGCACCATTTTTCGCTAATGTTATGGCGATGGATTTCCCCATTCCACTACTGGCGCCGGTAATGGCTACTACTTTTCCTTTAATATTTTCCATAGTGATCTGTTAGTCTTTATCTATCTGTTTTTCTAAAAATTCTGGATACCGGTTGCCTGTCAATGTAATTCCATCCACTGTGGTGCCGATTTTTGTTAGTTCATCTGGTGTTAATACAACCTGTATACTGGCTATATTTTCTGCCAGGCGGTGCAGGTTTGTTGTTCCGGGAATCGGAACAATCCAGGGTTTTTGAGCCAGCAGCCAGGCTAATGCTAATTGCCCTGTCGTTACCTTTTTCTGTCGCGCAATTTCAGAAAGCGCTTCCACCAAAACCAGGTTCGCCTTTATGTTTTCTTCGGTAAAACGCGGCAGCACATTTCTACGGTCTGCAGCTTCTAATTTCGTATTGATGGCTCCTGTAAGAAAGCCTTTACCCAGGGGGCTAAAAGGAACAAAACCAATTTCCAGCTCTTCCAGAGTGGGAATAATTTCCACTTCCGGCCCGCGCCAGAACAACGAATATTCGCTTTGCAGTGCAGATACCGGCAGAACTGCATGTGCTTTTCGGATCGTTTTGGTACTTGCTTCCGATAAACCGAAATACTTCACCTTGCCTTCCTGTATCAGGTCTTTTACTGTTCCGGCTACTTCTTCTATCGCGACATCGGGATCAACCCTGTGCTGGTACAGCAGATCAATATAATCAGTTTTTAACCTTTTCAGAGATGCATCGGTCACTGCCCGTATGGTTTCTGGTCTGCTATCCAGGCCTATTGCCGGACTGGCCTCTTTGCAGCCGAATTTGGTGGCGATAACCACCTGATCCCTGTAAGGCTTCAATGCTTCGCCAACCAATTCTTCGTTGGTATAAGGTCCATAGGCTTCCGCCGTATCATAGAAATTAATTCCACGCTCAACAGCATCGCGCAACAGCGATATGGCCGCATTTTTCTCCATCCCCTTTCCATCAAGAAAGTTTAAGCCCATACAGCCAAAGCCCAAAGCAGAAACTTCCAATCCTTGATTTCCTAATTTTCTTTTTTGCATCACGCTGTCTTTTCGTTATTTCTGAAAATAAATTGTTTCCACTTTCAAAATTCAGGATTACCACGCTGCAAAAAGTAGTTCAATTGGTATTTGTTGTAGTCAGATTTAAGGAATTTTAACAAATTTTAGATTGGTTAAAGTCATTATCTGATTGGCTAAAGCGCTTTCGATCGGTTTACTTAACAATAAAAAAGCAAGATTTGACCAGATTTATCAGATAACCGAAAAGGATGGTGATTGATGATGTACAGAATCAATTGGCTAATCAGATTTAAAATGATCAACCTGAAAGGATTGGCATGGGGAACTAGGCGTAGATCTGCCTTTTTGATCCCAGCTGTTGAAAAGTCTTGCGATCGCGGCTATTGGCACAGCGTGGATAAATTATGGTTGAGCTTTGATGATATAAAGCTCATCCCAGTTACCGGAATAAAGCGCAAAGCCCTGTTCCGAACAGTAAAAAGCGGGTTCGTAAATCCTTGCCAACCCGCCCGGCTCCTTCAAGGTATACAAACGGGTTTTAAATTTGTCAAATCGTTCCTTCTCCACCACCAACTGATCTACCTTGAAAGAAAAACTATTGCCTGCAATAACGGTTGAAAAAAATCCTTTTCCCCGCCAGTTCGTAGCTGACGATGGTGACGTTCCTCCTCCAATTGCATGTTTATATTCCATTTTTTCTTCGGGATAGAAATGTATCAGCCTCACGTCTTCAGGTATCACCGGATCGGGTGTTCCCGTATGAAATACATCTGAACGATAACGATAGCCCGATTCCCCGTCAGCAACCTGCGTATAACCCGGCATCTTTTCCCAAAGCATATACCATTGCTGCTGTTCGTAAAACGCCATCCATCTAAAGTCATTTTCATTATCCCTGAAAGCACTGAAGAAGTAATAATTACCACTTTTTTTAACCGCCCTGATTTTTTGATCAATCTTATCCCTGGGCCAGCTAAAGTCGACGTTTAAGCTAACAAAATGATGCCGGGTCGTATCTCCATCCAGCGGCCAGGTGGTGTAATAGGCTTTTTGGTCGTTACTGAAAACCATAAAACGGTCTATAAATTTTGGCCAGTAACCTTCATATCTGATATAAATAGAATCTACCAGCTTTCCTTGCTGATCCAGTTTATAATAGCGGTAATCATGTTTGGTTTCTTCGTCTACCTCAGGATCCGCATCAATAATCAGCTGTTGATTTACCGTCTTAAATACACGTATGGGCTCAGGTGATGAGGCACTGCGCATCGCTACGGTACAAAGTCTTTCGATTTTGAACAGGTTTGACCGGTAGTGTTCGTTAATCTCCTGAAAATCCAGGTACGCCTGATCCAATGGCACCTTATTGCGTTCCAGCACACCAGCATTTTTCCATCTGATCAGGTAAAATACGGCTACTACAATCACCAGTCCTATCACTATCCACATCCAGTTTTTCATGATTTTAATTAACAGTTTTTTCCAGAAAACCGCCGGAGCTGGCATCTGATGCTGCAAATTATCATTTTTTTGGTTTAAGGAACAATAAAGGAACATTTTCCTGATTATTTTAGCACCAAAAGATGAACTGGGAAATATTTTATCATCTTCATCTTCGGTCAACAAATCGCTGCTAAGACCAGCATGTTAGTAGCCTGGCAAACTTATCATGCCGTGGCCAAACCTCCCGGCTGGAATGTTAAAGGCAAAATCAGAACTATATTGGCGGTGTTGACTGCAAAAACCACGAATATTGAGTCTACTTTCTTAACCGGATATCATGGAAATCATCATCTTATTGCTCATACTGTTGGTTTTACGCCCTATGTTCAATTCGTTTTTCGGTAACAAAAAACCTCAACCTGGTTTATCTAAAGCAGATTACTGGGAAGCATTTGAATTGCATGCGCTTTTTGATGACCTGAACAAGGTAAAGGCTGTTCTGGAACATACAGGCGATACACGGATTGATTTTATCGCTTTTAGGGATGAGTTTATGGAAGAATGGAGTGAACTTGAAGGGGAAAACAGCCCTGATTTTTCAAGGGTCAGCGCATGGTTTGCACCAGATGCTGATTGGGAAAGGCTGATGGGGCGGCGGGGGCGGGTACGTCTGTTTTTAAAAGGGCCGACTGGTGGAAACGCAACCAGTAGTGGCATCAGGCTCAGTTATATAATTTCGGGCGTTAAATATTTATCTACAAAGAGTACAAGCGTGTTTTTGAACACAAGAAAAGCGGATTTGAATACGTTGGCTCAATTCAATTGACTGAGCTTTGCATTGGAAATAAATAATAAATTAATATGAAAATAGTCGTGACAGGTTCATTAGGAAATGTCAGTAAACCGCTGGTGTTGCTATTGATTGAACAAGGGCATCAGGTTACCGTAGTCAGCAGCTCAGCCGCAAGGAAAGCAGCAATAGAGCAGTTGGGTGCAAAGGCTGCGATCGGAGAATTAGAGGACCCCATTTTTTTAACTAAAACCTTTGATGGTCATGATGCCGCCTACTGTATGCTTCCGCCCTTTAACTTTTTCGGGGATCAAACGCTTGATTATCAGAAGCAGGCACTTAACATCAGCACAAATTATGTTCAGGCGATTCAAAACGCAGGGATAAAAAGAGTAGTACAGCTGAGCAGTGTGGGTGCTGAAAGGCCCACCGGGGCTGGGGTACTGGTTTTTCATCATATTGCAGAAAGCGTTTTTAAACAACTTCCTGAGGATGTATCAGTTACCCATCTTCGCCCGGGCTCTTTCGATTATAATTTGTACGCCTTTATGGATATGGTTAAGGGCAAAGGCTTTTTGAAAGGTTTTATCGGCAAATTACTTTACTTCAGGCATTATGGTCTGAAAGGTCTTTTCAAAGGATATTCAGGCATCATATTGTCGAACTATGGTGGAACTGACAAAATCGCCTGGGTATCGCCCATAGATATCGCATCCGCTATCGCCGAGGAAGTTAACGCTCAGCAGGAAGGAAAGAAAGTGAGATATGTTGCCAGTGAAGAACTAACCTGCCAGGAAATAGCCACTGTTTTGGGAAAGGCCATCGGAAAGCCCTACTTAAAATGGGTGCTGATCAGTGACAAGCAAATGACTGACGCGTTTACGAAAATAGGGGCATCGTCCGAAATCGCCACAGCATTTACGGAAATGAATGCGGCGATGCATCATGGTAGTCTGTTTGAGGATTATTTCAAAAACAGGCCAGCCATTTTGGGTAAAACAAAAATGAATGATTTTGCGAAAGCATTCGCCTTAAAATATAACGAGCAATGAGACAGCTATTTCTAACCATCCTCTTTCTAAATTTTTCTACCATGTTATTTTCACAGTCAAAAGCCGATGATATTGTTGGTGTATGGTACAGTCCGGTAAAAGAGGGCAATGTACAGATATTTAAAAACGGTAACAATTATTATGGCAAGCTAACCTATTTAAAACATGCTGTTGATCATGATGGAAAACCCGTTTTAGATGTCAATAATCCTGATAAGGAAAAACGGAAACGGCCTTTGGTAGGAATTTTATTGTTAAAAGAAATTACTTTCAATGATAAGAAGAACAAGTGGAAGGGAAAGCTCTATGATTACGATGGGGAAAAGGGAAATACCTATGATTCATATCTGACCATGACCAAAAACGGCAGCCTCAATATCAAAGGTTTTTGGGGACTTTCTTTCTTTGGCTTAAATCGCGGGCTGACTTTGAAAAGAGTTGATGTGGAATAATCTTATATTTAGAACTTTTACGTTACCGGAATGATTTTGCAGCAGCCCTACAGAATAAAAACAATCAAGGAATATCATAAAATACTAGGTATAGGCCATCCTGAACATCCTATGATTAGTGTTATAGATCTAGCCGAAATAACACCTTACAGGAGTGAAGAGACCATCAGGGTGGTATTCGACTTTTATTTGATCTCACTCAAAAAAGTGGAGGCCGGAGATGTACAGTATGGCTACGGGCAGCAAAAATATGATTTTGATGAGGGGATATTGTTCTTTATATCCCCTAATCAGGTATTTTCATTCAAAGCAGATGATGATTTCAGGAGTGCAGGAAGTATGCTGCTCATTCATCCTGACTTCCTTTGGGGAAATCCATTGGCCAAAACCATCAAAAAATATGAGTTTTTCAACTATGCAATAAATGAAGCGCTGTTTGTTTCTGAGAAAGAAGAAATGGTATTGCGAAGTTTTATCAAAAATATCGAACAGGAATACCATTCACACATCGATAAATTTAGTGAGTCGATCATCATCTCCCAGATTGAATCATTCCTCAATTATTCAAACCGCTTTTATATGCGTCAGTTCCTTACCCGTAAAATATCCGGAAGTCAAATCCTGGATAAACTGGAAAAAATTCTCAATGACTATTTTAATGATGAAAACATGATCAATAAAGGATTGCCTACCGTACCCTATATTGCGGCACTTCTGCATTGTTCTCCCAACTACCTGAGTGGAATTTTGAAGGCCCTTACCGGTCAGAATACCCAGCAGCACATTCACGAAAAGATCATTGAAAAAGCAAAAGAAAAACTTTCCACCACCACACTTACCGTTGGGGAAATTGCTTTTGCGCTGGGATTCGACTATCCCCAGTCGTTTAGCAAATTATTTAAAAGTAAAACCGATTTCACTCCGGTTGAGTTCCGGGCATCTTTCAGTTAATCTTAAATCATTGCTGCTAACGGGAACACTAGGACCAAATCGTTGCGTAATTTTCATCAGATATCGCTGATGCTGATATAACTCCATGCATCGGTCTGGGATATGCAGGATTCTCTAATAAAAAACATTTTTCTCATACTATGGAAGAAAAAAAAATCTCTCACGTTGTTAGGCTTCTGTCTGAGCCCTCTTCCATTTAATATACTTAGGAAGTTTAACGAGTTCTATCAATTCTTCTCTTTTCGTATGCACATTGAGACTTTCAATCTCTAAATGGCCAATATGTAATGCGTTTGACCGTTCTCCTAAAATGTTGTCTAATAGTAAGTAAGCCGCGGTTAAAAAATCCTTTAGGTTAGCTGGGTCATAATCCTCTATATAAAGTCTTATGCCGATTTTTTTTGAAGCATTACTGCTTAGCGGGATAAAGTATATTGTATGTGGATCAAGTTTAATCTCGTTGTATTCAATGGTACCATTTCCAATAGCTGGTTTAAGCGCAATTAAATTCCAGTATTCTAACAAAGGTGCTTGATTTACAAGTGTTTCAACTTTGTCGAAAAGAGCGCTGTTACCTTCTGCAGTAATAATGAGGTCTTGCTTGTCATTTGGATGACCACCAATTTCAAAAAACAATTGGTCGCAATATTTGTGTAGATGATGAAGAAATTCTTCTAAAATCCTCTCCTTCTCATTAGTATCATTAATCTGATTAAGAAAAAAAAACTGGGCTTCATTTGCTTTAAACCAATCCCAAAATAATTGTTCTTTGTTCATTCTATATTGATTTATCCTATCATGGTTTTACTGGGTTGACATTCTGCGTCATTGAATTTGCCAGCTTGAGGAGTTTGTCTTTAACCATGTTTTGAATTCTGACATTTTTGGCTATGAATAAGACATTTATGTTAAGATGTTTTAAAGAATGTCAGTACTTAATTGAAGTTCAAACATAAAGAACAAAGATTAATAAATGAAAAATGATTACTATAACTAGTTCTTAGGCTTTGGCTAAGGCCAGATTGCTAATGCGTTAGGTGATTTTTACTTTAAAAATATACTTTAAACTAGCCTTGGTGCCGATGCTTCTACAGTGATATAAGTTGGACTTAAGGTAAGTAGGGTACATTGATGTTGAATTTGAATAAAATAAACTAACAACCTAAATTTACATTTAATGAGGGCGCAAGTCAAAAATATAAGATGGTGAAAAAAAAATATTATTACCAAATTCATTTAGAGGTCGTTTTAAATGGATCAGATTTTGTTTTTGGCTTTATTAATATCTCTCATATTTCTTATAAAAAGTTCGAGGAACTTTTTTTCGATCAAATAACGAATGAAAGATTTTTATTTGATGACGCAATGAGTTACTTTATTGAACCCAACCTGTACAATAAACACAAAGAATTTTTTGACAATGAGATACCCTTCACTTTTAATTTCGATTTATTCGAATATAGTGTTGCGTTAACTGGCGATGATTTTGATAAGCTAAAACCTAATTATTATGAGGAATTACCTCCTATGTTTGAACAAGATGATAGTGAAGTAGAAAAGTAAGGAAATTTCAATTGTGTTGACACAATTGCTCCAATTCTAAGATTTACGATTACCAGCTATGAATAGTGAACTATACAGTATTTTTTTTTTTGTGATATTTTCTGATTTTTTTAGGTTGCCGACAAGAAGTCAATCAGTAATATAATTACGTTAATATTCATGGATACTATTTTCTTCCGTCCGTTTTGGTCTTAGCATCTCGCTAAGACTGCTGCGAACAATAAAAGGCGGAGGCCTGAAAGATGTGGTAATGCTACTGTTATGATTTTCTGCTTATGCCTGGGTCTCTATATGGTTTAAATGAGTTATCAAGGACTTTAGCTTGCTCCATATATCCTGAATACTTCGTGGTAAGTTAAAAAGCAGGTTACCGCTACGATATAATCTTACCAATCGGTATCGATAGGGTTGCTTTTAGAGGTATTAATGGCAATTATCCTTGTCGAAGCCGTTACGCAGCTTAAATAATTGCGTTTTAAGGGAAGGTCATTCATGTTTATTCGCATCAGGTATAATTAGCCGTTTACAAAACTAATCCTGTTACCGAATTACTAAATCTTTACAGGTATGAAGTGTTTGGCAGACCATTTCATGATTATCCATGGCGTTTGATTCGATGGATTCAATGGAATTATTGAGGTTTGGTTGATCCAACATTTTTTTCGGAATTTTAAGAGATATTGATGTATTTATTTTAATTTGCGGTCGCTTGAATTGTTAAACGGGATGTAGCGTAGCCAGGTATCGCGCCAGCATGGGGTGCTGGAGGTCGGAAGTTCGAATCTTCTCATCCCGACTAATTTTTAAGCTGCAATCTCTCTTTGGCGAGTAAAGGTAGCACGGCCAATATCCATTTCAAAATGTGTTGATTGTTGCAGAGTATTTATCATCACCTTTTTTAATGTCTTTCCGGAATTTCTAATTTGCCATAGCAATATGATGCACGTTTTTCGGTGCTAAACTCTTTTTATATAATCGTTCCGGCCGGTTAAATTCCAGGTTGATCTCCTGTAGCTCCGATATTCTTTTATTAATCAAAGCCTCCAAACTGTATTCCGGTCAAGCTGGCCACTATTACGATAACTTAGCGGCTATTTCAGGTAATTCTCGATTTCACCAACGATCTGATTGACCAGGGGTGAGTGCAGTTCGATCCCTTTTTTTTCGGCTTCAAGGTCAGGTTCAAACAATGCAATCTTCCCGGTAATTTCCCTATAATCAAGTAGCTGCCATTCTTCCCCTGGTGGCTTGAGTGCACCGATCAACCTTCCCTCATGAATAATCTCAAATACACCGTTTTCCTCCTGTATACTGATTATTTTACGATCACCATCCTGATTGATATCCATCTCAAACGGCTGGATGCTTTTGCCTTGTTCTTTCATTTTGATCAATTGTATAGGTTTTTTGGTTTAATTTCTCCGTTTGGATTGGCTGATTTGCAAATTATCCAGACAGGTAAAAATAAAACATCGCCTTAACGGTTTTGCCCATAGCTTTTTTACCTGTTACCCAGTCTGAAATACTTTCGCGGTCAATACCGGTTTCAAAGGCAATCTGCTTGATCCGCAGTCCCTTTTCCTGCATTTTCTGATCAATCCAGGAAACATCAACTACATCGGCCGGAGCGGGTAGAACAGCATTTGCCGTGATCTGCAGCTTTGATCCTGGTAGCCTTTTTTTAAACAGTTCTGCTGTTCTTTTCAGTAGCACCTGCTGGGTAGCATATTTGCCTGAGGCGGTCTCCCCTTGAGTTGTCTCTATTTCTACCATCTTATCGTCAACAGAAACGATTTTGAAATCCATATTCGACTGCTGCGAATGCCGTTCTGCCGCTTTTTTAAGTGAGTTCAGCTCATCTGCATTTAAAAGGGAACCCAGGTAATCTATGTTCTGTATACTCATTTTTATTGATTTGGTTTAAAAAATGAAAAGGTCTTTAACAGCGGTCGTTTCTTAAGGGTTGGTGCAAACGCCCGGCCTTGATATCATTTCTTTCCATTTAATCCTTTAGTTTCCTGCCATCAATTTCTTAACTTTCGCTATCCTTTTCCGTGGCGTTTTTGCCAGCGGTCAGATCAGTTCATCAAAATGGATCGGAAGTTTGTAAATACGTTTGCCGGTGGCATGGTAAATGGCATTGGAGATTGCGGCCGGCATGCCTACCAATCCGATTTCACCAACACCCTTGGTGCCCAGCTCATTGATCAGGCTGTCCTTTTCATCGGCAAATATCACTTCCAGTTCACCAATGTCGGCATGTACGGGGATATGGTATTCTCCCAGGTTGGCATTGATGTATTTGCCAAGCTGCGGATCCATAATCGATTCCTCATGGAGTGCCTTACTAATACCCCATACCATTGAGCCGAGGATCTGGCTTTTAGCTGTTTTGGGGTTGATGATTTTTCCGGCCGCAACAGCGGTTACTGCCCGGGTGAGGGTGATGGTTCCAAGGTCGCGATCTACCTCCACCTCCACAAACGAAGCGCTGTGGGTGGCCAGGCTGTATTTCCGCAGTTTAAGCATGTGGGGCCTGCCCATTTTTGTGGTTTTAATGGCCGCACCTTTATTAAAGGCAATGATGTCCTTCAGGCTTATTTTTACGGTGGGATCATTTTTAAGATGGATATGGCCCGAAGAAAAAACGACTTCTTCTTCTTTTGCCTTCCTGAAAGGGGAACCCTCCATCTCCGCTGCTTTTTTTAACAGTTTTTTACGCATCGATCTGGCGGCAACCACAATGGCAACCCCTGTTGAAGAGGTGATTGCTGATCCGCCCTGGAACATCGAAAAGGGTTTTTTGCTGTCCCCGTACCTGAATTCCACATCATCCATCTCCAGTCCCAGTTCATCTGCTGCTATCTGGGTCATCACCGTCAGGGTTCCCGTACCAATATCGGTAGTGGCATTGTCAACCACCATTTTCCCTTCGCTGTTGATCATGATCTGCACCCTCGAAGGAAACTGGAAGGCATCCCAGATCCCGGTCGCCATGCCGTAACCAACAAGTTTATTGCCGCGTTGCATGCTACGTGGTTCAGCACTACGTTTGTCCCATCCGAATTTTGCTGCCGCCTCCAGGTAGCATTCCCTGAGCGCTTTGCTGGTATATGGTTTTCCTGCCGACGGATCAACATCCGAATAGTTGAGCAGGCGGAGTTCCAGCGGATCTATCTTAAGCTTATAGGCCAGTTCATCCATGGTGCATTCAATGGCATGGAGTGCCGTACTACCACCGGGTGCGCGCATATCCATCGGGGTATAAACATCCAATGGCACAACTTTATGTTCAAAAAGCGTGTTCGGGGCAGGGTAGAGTTTATGGCTCCAGTTGGAGGTGGGCTCGGTATAGTCTTCAAAATTCGAGGTTTCGGCAAGCGTGTTGTGGCCAAGCGCGGTAAGTTTTCCGTTAATGTCGGTGGCAAAATGCATTTGTTGTACCGCCGGCGGCCTGTGGCTAAACGAGAACATCTGTTTTCTGTCCAGTACCACACGTACATGGCTTTTTAAATGCAGGGCTGCCATTACACACAGGAACAACTGGTACTGTGGCCTGAGCCCCGAACCGAATGCACCCCCTACAAACGGGGCAAGTACCCTTACGTCCTTATAATGGAGCCCGAACACATTGGCAATAAAAAGCTGGTTATTGATGGTGCCCTGGGTTTTATCGTAAATGGTCAGCTTTCCATCCCCCTGGTAAAGGGTTGTGGTGGCAAAGAGTTCAATGGGGTTATGGTGTTCGGTGCCGTGTTGGTATGTTGCGCTTACCTTTACTGCAGCGTTTTCGAACGCGTTTTCAAAATCCCCTGTCGGGGGCGGGGGTGGTGGTTTAAGTGCGGTAGCCAATCCTTTTTTAGGCGCTCTGGCCTTATCCAGGTGTTTTTCCAGACAACTTTGGTGCGGTTCCTGCTGGTAACGGAAAACTATTCTGGTGGATGCATACCTGGCCGTCTCAAAGTCACGGGCAACCACCAGGGCAACAGGCTGGCCGTTATAAAGGATGTTTTCATCATAGAGGGGTTTAAACACGGTTCCCGGAGGGGCGTCCATATCGGTATACTGCAAATCGAACCAGGCCAGTTTGGGGCGGTTAAGGTGCGAGAGGATATCTACCACGCCCGGTATGGCCATGGCTTCCGTGGTATCAATTTCCGCAATCTTTCCTTTGGTAATCGGGCTGCTCACCACATAGCCGTGTAGCAGGCCTTCCAATGGGTGTTCAGCAGCATATCTGGCTGCTCCGGTAACTTTTTCCCTTCCCTCCAAACGGCTAATCGGCCGGCCTACGTTTTTATCTGTATTCATGTTGATCTTGTTAGGTATTTGATTACAAGGAGGGTTGTGCGCCTGGTGGCTGTGCATCCGGATCGAGTGCCATCATGCCGTTGCGTATAATGGCATTCTTTGCCAGTTTAATCTTAAAACGGTTATATTCAAGTCCTACCGCTCCTTCAAGGATAATATCTGCCGCCGCAGCAAAGTTTTCCCGGCATGCCGTTTTTCCGCGGAGAAATTCTTCCGCTTCCAGGGAACGCCAGGGTTTGTGGGCCACCCCGCCAAGGGCAATCCTGGCCTCTTTGATGGTATGGCCGTCCATTTCAAGTGCCGTAGCTACCGAAACCAGCGCAAAAGAATAAGAGTGGCGGTCACGCAGTTTCAGGTAGGAATAATTCAGGGGAAAGCCTTTTTCAGGCAGATCTATCGAGGTAATCAGTTCACCTGGTTTCAGGTTGTTGTCAAGCTCGGGCCTTTCGCCGGGCAGGCGGTGGAAATCTGAAAATGCCAGGCTGCGTTCGCCGTCTACACCCGTTACATTTATCCGGGCCTCCAGTGCGGCCAATGCTACGCACATATCCGATGGGAACACGGCAATACAGGCTTCACTGGCACCCAGTATGGCATGCATCCGGTTATAACCCTCCCTGGCCGGACAGCCCGATCCCGGTACCCTTTTGTTGCAGGGCACCTGATGGTCATAAAAATAATAACATCGCGTACGCTGCAGCAGGTTGCCCCCGTTACTGGCCATGTTGCGGATCTGCGCCGAAGCACCTGCCAGTATGGCCTTTGATAACAGTGGATATCGTGATTCGATGATAGGGTGGTAGGCGGTTTCGGCGTTTTTTGCAGCAGCACCCAGCCTAAACCCTCCATTTTCGAGTTCACGCAATGCTGAGAGTGCGGCCAGCTGGCTGATGTCGATCAGCGCTGTAGGGTTAACCAGATTGTACTTCCATAAGTCGAGCAGGTTGGTGCCGCCGGCTATGAAAGCAGCAAGGGGCTGATCATCGGTAAGCTGTATGGCAGCAGGTACATCGGGCGCGGTGAGAAACTTGAAACTATTCATCACTTCCTCCGTCTTTTACCTGCATAATCGCATCTATAATGCCCACATTGGCCCCGCAACGGCAAAGGTTGCCGCTCATCAGTTCCTTCACATCCTCACGGGAGGAGGCCCTGCCTTCCGATAAAAGGCCTAAAGCACTGCACAGCTGCCCTGGTGTGCAATAGCCGCACTGGAAAGCATCATGGTCTATAAAAGCCTGCTGCAGGGGGTGAAGGCCGTTTTCTGTTGCAATTCCTTCCACTGTGGTAATTTCTGCCCCGTCTTTCATCACCGCCAGGCTCAGGCAGCTTAAAATGCGTTTTCCATCACATATTACGGTGCAGGCGCCGCACTGCCCGTGGTCACAGCCCTTTTTGGTTCCGGTCAGATCCAGGTGGTCACGTAAGCAGTCTAACAGGCTCACCCAGGGGCGGATATTGGTGCTATGGTGTTTTCCATTTATCTTCAGGGTAATTAAATGGGTTTCCATCCCTTGGGGATGCGGGTGCTGCAGATCTGTTTCCATAGTGGTTTTGTTAACTAAGCTTTATGGTTAACAATAAAATAAGGGATAGGTTTTTTTAATTTGGTGTGCGGGAATGGGGAACCTGGTGTATTGCAGGTGCGGAATCTTCAGGCGTTAAATTCGGTGCCATATCCTGCTAACCCGCAGCGCAGGGCATAAACAGCCGATAAACAGGCTACATGCCCCCGGTAAGGGCAGTACTGCCGGGCTCCATGTGCTAAAGGCAGGTCAGGTCTGATATACGGTTTGCAGATAGCAAAACCATGCGGGCTGTTTTTACCTGGCCAACATCACAACAGCCGTATCTTTTTTAGGGATACGGCTGTTGTGGTATTAAATGCGCTTAGGCCTGGGGTGTTTATCTTATTTAAATTAGTTACCCGGGTCTTTCACTTTCTCCACCACATCCTGGATATTTTGTGGCAGGTTAGAAAGCAGGTTATAGCCCGTTGCGCTTTCAATATCCCTTACCGTTACAATATAATCTTTCCAGTTGGCACCAATGGTATTTACGTTAGGGGTATTTATGGCAATTACCCTTGTCGATGCCGTTACGCGGCTTAAATCATTATCACCAGTTTTTAACAGTACGGCCACTTTCCATACATTGGCCGGAACGGTTACTTTCCCGTTGTTAATAGTATTGATTACCGATGCACTTGCAGAGCCGATTCCGCCGGTGCCGTAGCTACCCATAATTACATAAACTTCATAACCGTTTAAGGCCTGCGCACGGAGGTAACTTTCAAACGATTCCCAGGTTTTCTGGTTATTGTTTGGTGCCTGAGGGATCATATTGGTCATCAGAAATGTAGCGGAGTTGGCGCCGCTAGAGCTGGTACGGTCGCCGCTTGGGCAGTTATGGCCCCTGTCAAAACCCGAACCCGAATAGCTGTTGCTCTGTACCTGGTACCAGTTGGTTGGCAGGCCGGTAAAAGAAGCGAAATCGTCTTTTCTGGTTACGGCCCCGTTAAAATTGTTTGGATCTAAATGCCAGCTTACCCAATTTGGTATACCGCGGGTCATGCTATAGCTCTCTATATAATATTTTTGATCAATCAGGTAATTTTCTGCTGAGATAATATTGGCCTGCGCGCCTGAGGGATTACCAAACAACAGGTTAGAATTGTCGCCACCTGCCGGTGGTGCATCTGCACCGGCATCAGGCGTACCTCTGCCCGGTGCAGCAGTGCCGGTATTGCCATTGTCTGTTGGGTCGGTATCCGGGGCACCTACCGTAATACCCGGGTCACCCGTACCTTTAAAAATAATATCATCAATATTAATTCTGGTGGTACCCGCTTTTTTAATCTGGAAACGGATTTTTCCGGTCGTGCTTACTTTAAAAGAGTCTGTTACCAGCGTGGTACTGGTTTCGGTAATATCGGTACCCAGCTGGGCATAGGTTTTTCCGCCATCTGTAGAAGCTAAAAGCTGCCAGGTAGAATTGGCATCAGTGCCGTATTTGGCATGAGATACATAAAGCATTTTAGCACCTGCCACATCAAAGTTCATCGCCAAATAACCTGTTCTTAAACGGATAGATTTTGTGCCATTCTTGGCATCAGCGGCAAGGTTGCCCAAAAGGGCATCGCTCAGGGTCCATTTACCGGTTAACAACTGTACACTGTCTAATGCATAACTGGCTTTGGTTCCGGCTTCAAAAGTTTCGGTAATGGTGTAAGCAGTTGGCGCTTTTGGTGGGGTTACGGGTGTTTCTCCTTCAACGGCTATTTTTTTCGAACAGGCAGACAGGGACAGGACTCCGATAAATCCTGAATAGATAAGGATGTTTTTAAATTTCATTGTTTTTTAAATGTCTAACGAGTTGGCGCTAATCAGATCATTTTAAAATGCGGGGGCGAAGGTATCAATAAAAAACAGCGGTAATGTTAAATTAATATTAACAAAACGCTTCGGAGACCGGGTACCGGATGTTTTTTATAGGTCGGCTTCTCTTTATGCTTGTTTTGGGTTGGCAACTGCCAGAAGGCAGGCGCAAAAACGAATCTGAAAGGAATGGCGCACCTATGGCAATGCCACAGGCTTTCGCCTCATTGCCTGGAGCGATTATACAGGTATCATTACTGGTTAATACAATTAAAGGAACATGGTATTCAGGTTCAAACAACCGCAGTCAACCCGTGCAAAATGATGACGGGCTGCTCTCGCAGGCTTGGGTTTGTTTTGCATGTAATAAGCAATGCAGGTACTGCGCCAAACAGACTCAACAGTTCTATCCGCTATATTTTCTAAAAGCAATATCCATAAAACTGATTACTGGTTTTTATACGCTTTCAGGTACCTGGCAGTTTTGCTATCGGTGTTTTCGCATAGCGCTTCAGGAAAGCCCGCAAACACCACCTTTCCGCCTTCGTTTCCGGCCCCAGGGCCAATATCAATTACCCAGTCGCTTTGTGCAATCAGCTGCATATCATGCTCCACCACAATTACGGTGTTTCCGCTATCTACAAGCCTGTTCAGCTGTAACAGCAGCAGTTCCACATCAGCCGGGTGGAGGCCCGTTGTGGGTTCATCAAGAATGTACAGTGCAGAGCCTTTATTATTTTTTTGCAGTTCAGTTGCTAATTTAATGCGCTGCGCCTCCCCGCCAGATAGTTCAGTGGCCGATTGGCCGAGCCTCAGGTAACCAAGGCCAACCTCCCGTACCACATTCAGGCCCTGGTAAATCTGCAGGTCTTCATCAAAAAAGTGGCAGGCCTCTTCAACCGTCATTTCCAAAACCTGCGCAATATTTTTATCGCTATAGGTTACCTGTAAGGTTTCGGGGTTGTACCGGGTACCTCCACAGGCGGGGCAGGGGGTATATACACTCGGTAAAAACAGCAGTTCTACCATTACAAAACCTTCGCCCTGGCAATTGGCACAACGGCCCTTGGCCAGGTTAAAAGAAAAGCGCCCGGCATCGTAGCGTTTTTTTCTGGCCGCAGGTGTGTCGGCAAAGCGTTTGCGTATGTGGTCAAAAATTCCGGTATAGGTAGCCAGGTTTGATCTGGGGGTTCTGCCTATGGGGCGCTGATCTACTACTACCAATCTGCTTAGCTGCCCGGCCCCGCCGGTTATTTTTCCTCCCGCCGGCTTTGTGCTGTCTGCTAACGCACCTTCATCTGTAGGTTCGCTATCGGGTTCAGCCGGCATGCCCAATTGCTTTGCAAGTAACTCCACTAGTACCTGGCTCACCAGGCTGCTTTTTCCCGAACCCGAAATTCCCGTCACCGTGGTCATCACACCCAGCGGAAAGTCAACATCCACATCCTTTAAATTGTGTTTGTTAGCACCCCGCAGGCAGAGCTGCCCTTTGGGTGTTCTGGGCTGGTGTTCGGTAAGGCTGTTGGTGCCCTTAAGAAACCTTGCGGTAACAGAGGCGGTATTTCTTTTCAGCCCGGCAACGGTGCCGCTGTACATAATCTGCCCGCCCTGCGCGCCTGCACCCGGCCCTACATCAACAATCCAGTCTGCGCGCCTAATCACCTCTATTTCATGTTCCACTACAAATATGCTGTTCCCTGCACTTTTTAATTTCTCCAGTATACTTAATAAAGCTTCGGTATCTGCCGGGTGTAATCCGGCCGAGGGCTCATCAAGCACATAAACCACACCGAAAAGATTGGAGTGTACCTGGGTTGATAAACGCAGGCGCTGCAATTCACCTGGAGAAAGGGTAGGGGTACTTCTGTCGAGGGTAAGGTAACCCAAACCCAGCTCCAGCATCACACTGATCCTGGTGCGTATGTCAGCCGCAATTCTTTGTATCACCAGCTGCTTTTCTTCTGGTTTTACCTCCTCTTTATTCGCGGCAGGTTCACTAAACAGCTTCGAAAGTTCGGCTAATGTTAATCGGGCCGTTTCTGCAATATCTTTGCCCTTAAATTTTACAGACAGTGCTTCTTTTTTTAGCCGCTTGCCCCCGCAAACGGGGCATGCCTTGCTGATCATATATTTCGAAACCCTTTTTTTCATCAGTTCAGACTGGCTTGATGCAAAGGTTTTTAATACGTAGGCGCGGGCACCAATAAAGGTACCCATATAATCAGGCGATTGCTTTTTGGCAACCGCTACAGCAGTTTCTTCCGGCGAAAGGCCAGGATAAACGGGCGCCGTAGGCGTTTCTTCGGTAAACAATATCCAATCCCTTTGCTTTTTTGGCAATTTTTTCCACGGCGTATCCACATCGAAACCCATCGATACCAGGATGTCGCGCTGGTTTTGGCCCTGCCATGCCCGTGGCCAGGAGGCGATGGCGCCTTCCCTGATGCTCAGCGTATCGTTGGGTACCATGGTTTGCTCGTTCACTTCAAATACACTGCCCATACCATGGCACTCGCTGCAGGCACCTTCAGGTGTATTCGGAGAAAAGCCCTCGGCATAAATGATGGATTGACCGGGAGGATAGTCTCCCGCCCTGGAGAAAAGCATCCTGAGCAGGTTCGATAAAGTGGTTACGCTACCAACTGACGATCTGGTAGAGGCTCCTGAACGTTGCTGCTGCAGGGCAACTGCTGGTGGCAACCCCTCTATGGCGTCTACTTCGGGTACATCCATCTGGTTAAAAAGCCTGCGGGCATAAGGCGAAACAGATTCCAGGTAACGCCGTTGCGCCTCGGCATAAAGTGTACCGAATGCAAGCGATGATTTTCCTGATCCGGAAACGCCCGTAAATACCACCAGTTTATCCCGCGGGATGTCAACAGAAATATCTTTTAGGTTATGTTCACGCGCACCCTTTACCCGTATTGTATTGGTGTTGTTCTTTTTCTCCATTACTTAGCCATTGTATACCATTAGCAACAGCAATTAACGCAGTAGGTTTGGCAAAACCTGAAATCACTTACATACACAACAATTTTCTGCTTAAACAATATTGTCCTGTGCACCTGAGGGATTACCAGCTAACAGGTTGAAATTGTGGCCGCTTGCTGGTAGTGCATCTTTTATTAAACCAACAGGTTAAAAAGTAAAAGCGTTTCAGCCTGTCTTTAACCAGGTGTTGCCCGATTTTATGCTAATTTATCAGGATGATTTTTCCAAAAACAGTTCCTGATTGTATAAGGTAATGAGCTTTGACCGCATCTTTCAATGAACATACTTCCTGGATCGGCGCATTAAGGAGATATTTTGCCACGACAGCTAATATCTGGTTCATTCGCTTCTGTTGGTAAATGCCTGATGCATAAACATCATTCGTATAATACGCGTTACGCATCCCGGGCTAAGCAACAATTGCCAAATACGTTCATTAGTATTTGAGGGTAGAATTGGTTCAGTGGAAATAAGGTGCTGATCAATATTGATGACGTAGTTACCAAAGAGAAACAAATCATCCACGAAACTAGTCTTCTTTCCTAAACTCCAGCAGGTCTCCTGGCTGGCAGTCCAGGGCCTCACAGATAGATTCGAGTGTGCTGAATCGAACTGCCTTTGCTTTCCCGGTTTTAAATATAGAAAGGTTGGCAAGTGTTAAATCTACCTTTTGGGCCAGCTCATTAAGCGACATTTTCCGCTTGGCCATCATCACATCCAGATTTATTACAATCGGCATAAGCTTATACGGTTAAATCATTTTCAGCCTGTATTTCGATTCCTTTTTTAAATACTAGTGAAATAATAAATAAAATTCCTGCTAAAAATAGAAATTCATTTCCCCCAGCCAAATAGGGCGGTAAATTCGGGAAAATTATCCCGTCCTTTATTAAATCATTACTGTAAGCCCCGGCCATTATGGTCAGTATTCCGATAACCAGCGAAACATAACTGAGATTGATGATTAGCGCCGCCATTTTATCGCTAAAAGGATGCTCAAGATTGATTTTTAGAAAGATCTTGATAGCGATAAAAAATAGAAAAGCTTTTGCTGCCCAGCTCAAAATAATTAACAGCATCAGCGTTACATACTGAGACGGGCTATGCTCCAGGAGAGGGCTCAGATCCAAACCCTTGTAAAGATCTTTGGCTGCTAAATGGCTTTCGGTGATACTGATGATAAAAGATATTATCAGCGATCCGGTTTTGATGCATAAACCAACAAATACGATCCAGGTTAACACTTTCATAACTGAAATGAGGTTACTTACACTTGCTTTATTTTTCATATTATTTTTTAATTAAGCTAATTATAATACAAATAAAGATAAATATTTATTGATAAACAATAAATATTTATTTTTTATTAATAAATTAAGCATAGCTTGGAATCCGAAAAACTCACAGTCAAAAAAGTTATTCCCTGAAGAAGTCCGTTTTGGGAACTGCTGCGGTACATGCTGATCTGAATATGATATTTGGTGGCGGTTCGTCTCCGATCAGGTTAACGCCTATATTGGAAGAAATAATGTTATGTTTAGTTAACCTATTGCCACAAAAAACTCCTCATATATTCAAAACCATTATTGTTCGCAATGGTAAGCAAGGGCTGTATTTCTCTAAAAACCTATCGCTAAAATTCGCTTCAGTTAATTGTTGCGCATCTGCATTCGGGAACAGGCTCAGGTAATTTTCATTATTGGCTCGTTGGAATGGTTTAGGGTCATCACTTCGATAGCTATTTTTGCTGTTAATATTATCCATCAAATTAACCTTTAATTCATAGTAGTCTGTCATTCTAGCGGTTGGTTTCAGCCTGTTTTAACGGTGTGTTGCTGGATTTTATGCTGATTTATCAGGATGATTTTTCCAAAAAAGTTTTTGATTCCATAAGGTAGTGAGCTTTTGCTGCATTTGGTACAAAAATGTTTGAAACACTAAATGGTGAAATAAGCATAAATACGCTAAATAAAGTCAATAAATACCCTGGTAGTCTAAAACAGGCTATAGCCAGTACTGATTCCTTAAGTATTGCTTAAAGAGGATATATTTCAAAACGCTTCGTTTCCCTGAAAAGATGCCCCGACGGATTTCATCACATTCTGAAAAAGTATATTAATTTCCGAGAACCATATCAAACCGGCCCTCGGTAATGGCAACCGTTTCACCCGTTGTTATTTCCTTAACAGTAAAAGAGAATGTTCCAGAGCCGATCCTGTTTTTCAGGTCCCAGCGGATAAATGTGATACTTCCCTTACCTGCAAGTGCATATTCCCTGGTCCTATTATCAGCTGAAATGGTTTCCACCTCAATCTTACAGTTTGTATCGCTGAGTTCGTGCGTTCCTAAAGTAACATCCGGGTTGGTGTATTTTAGGTTAAAAGTATCTGAAGTCTTCAGATTTTGCGGGCTTTTCCTCCTGCATAAAAGGTTTAGCTTTACTCCATCCCCCTGCATGCCGTAATTTGCTGAAAGGGTAGAAACCAGTAAATTTTGGGTCCATACTTCTTTTGCGAACATGAAGCCGAATGTATTTAACCCTGAACTGCTTATTTCAGGCAAGGTTGGTTCAGGTACAATTATTTGCTTTTTCTTACAGGAAAATACGGTAATGATACTGATAGAGATTAAAATCAGCGTTAATGATTTTTTCATAGAGTTTAGAGCGTTTGGTGCATTGTTAGCAACAATCTGACCATTTGCCATAGATATGGTTACCAAACGAAATTAAAACTTATTCTTTTGTCAATCTATATGTCACATTATTAAATTGTTAACTTTTATCTCCGCTGCGAGGCTGATGGATAGCCTTGATATCAGGAGAAGATACCTGGTTATTTACCGGATCGTATTTATTTTGAAAACCTGATCTTTCTCCTATAGGCTTTTTTGATGTTAATCAATATCACCCCATTAGCGCCTTTTGCGCCATAAACCGTCGTAGCCTTTGCATTTTTATAACGTCTTAATCATTAACGATAATAGTAGATACCGTTAACCATCGCAACGCCGCAGGTAGTTTCAAAAGCATTACGTGTGCTTTCCGGGGTACGGGTTCCCCATATATTCCACATCAGGCCCTGGTTATTGCGGATAGACCATGCCTGTGCTGCATTGGCATCAAGCCAGGACCCGTAATTACCTGCTGTACCGGTATTTTTTACAAAAAGGCAGGCCCAGCGTGCAAAAATACTTTTCATGCCCTGTGTATCAGCAATGCCATTCTCATCCTTTAAAATTCCTCCGGGCGTATTACAAAGGCTATTGCGTGCATAATCCATCGCTTTGGTACCCATTGCCAGGTAGTTTATTGCAGGGAAATCAGCACGTAATAAATCACATGCGCCAATAAAAGTTCCCTGCGTATAAGAAAGCGCACCCTCGGTAATGGTACCGGCCTTGTTTATTGCCCCTTTAACTTCACCGCTTGATGAATCGTAAAGTCTGTTCACCATCCAATCCATAATGAGCTTAGCCTTGTTTTTATAACTTACATCGCCTGTTGCCTGGTACAACAGCATCGCACATATTACTGCCGGCGCGTTTACACAGGTATTTTTAGTCTGGTTATCGGTAGTCCACCATAAGCCGCCACCTAACGATTGGGTATCCCAGGCGCGGTTCCACATCATGTTAAAGTTGTTTTTTGCCATATCCAGCATGCCGCCGTCATTGGTTATTTTAAAAGCCCTTACACACATCAGTGCTCCCCAAACAATATCATCGTTAAACTTATTGTCGGCCCACAGTAAACCATAACCATCCCTTACGCCATTGTATAAATAAGATATCTTATTTTTTAAATCGGTGCCGGGATTGATATTATAGGCATCTATCAGCATTTCAATCGCTTCCTGCTGGGTCCAGAAATCCATCCGACCGGTATGGTTATCATCTTTCCAGTAATATGCCTTATATGAAGGCCCGTATGTACCGTATTGATTATAAAAATGGTTGTTATAAACCTGCATGGCCAGTAAGGCTTCACTTTTAGCAGGTATGGAAAGTGTTGCCACCGCATTGGATGTTGCATGGAGAGTGCTTTTTTCAGGTGATAACAGTGCGCTATCTGACTGATCTTTTTTACAGGCAGTAAACATACAGCTGAAGGCGAATATGGTTGCCAAAAGTTTTTTATTGCTCAATTTCAGTCCGTAGGTATTTAACCCCGATGGCTCAATGGTAATTTTCTTTTTCATAGTTGAAGCTGATGTTTGTAGATTGGGATGTATTTGGTTAGCGGTAAAACGATTTAATGTTTAATGACATGAATATACACACTTGTAATGAACAACATACAATAATGACAGGCGCAACGAATATTTTACAAAATATGCAATCGCAATCACAATGAAAGTTTGCATTGTGGTTCAAGCTGAACAAACGATAGACTTGTCAATGGGAAATGTGAATACACCACCAGGGGATTAACGCATCGCGTAGATGACCGCGATTGCACCATTAAGATTGAGCAGGATCTGATCAACGCTTTTACCGATATGGAACAGATGCTAAGCCTTAACTATAAATATGTCCTGAGAAACGAAAGGTTTTAATATTAGGTTAGCCAGTTGAACGCTTACAAGTTTTTACTTAAAACCATTACCAATTCATCATGTTAATATGAAGGCGCTAGTCAACGTGAAATCAAAATCTTATATGAATCCTGAAGAAGTCAAGTTAAATGATTTTCAAAGAATTTTATTCGGAGAGGCTCCGGAGATATTTTTAGTGGAGACCCTGATCAGGACGCTGCTTATGTATTTATTTTTGTTATTGATCATCAGATGGCTTGGAAAAAGGATGAGTGGTCAGCTTTCTATAAACGAGATGGCTGTGATGCTTGTTTTGGGAGCCATCGTTTCTGTGCCGATGCAGTTGCCCGGAAGCGGACTGGCACAGGGCATGCTGCTTCTTGTATGTACCTTAACTTTCCAACGGGGAATGAGTTGGTTTGGGTACAAGAGTGCCACTTTTGAAAAACTATATATGGGCAAACCGATTATGCTGGTACGGGATGGTGTATTTGAGTTAGCCGAGCTACGTGAAAATAAAATCACGAGGCAAATGATCTTCTCACAACTCCGGCAAAACGGGGTAATGTCATTAGGTTGTGTAGAACGCCTTTATATGGAAACTTCAGGGATTTTCAGCATTTACTGTTTTCATCATGCAAAACCGGGTTTGTCGGTTTTCCCTCCAACAGATCATTTGCTATGGACTGATCAGAATAAACATGAAAATTTAATGGCATGCAAGAACTGCGGTTATGTGGAGCAGGTTGAAGCAGGTCATAAATGTTCAAATTGTAGGCACGATGAATGGATCGAAGCCGTAATAATAACCAAATGATGAGTAAAGAAGATATACACTTATACGATTGGCAGAGAATTCTTCTAGGGGATCTGCCAGCTGAGTTTTATGTGGAACTGTTAATCAGGGTAACTTTTGTTTTCATATTGTTAATCTTTTCGATGCGTGCAATGGGCAAACGGATGGCCGCACAATTGTCCCGGAATGAAATGGCAGCGCTGGTTTCATTGGCAGCTGCAATAGGTCTTCCTATCCAGTCGCCTGATAGAGGTATTTTACCGGCCCTGGTGGTGGCATTGGTTGTGATTACCATTCAAAGGCTCATCGCAACAAGAGCGTACGAAAATCAGCAAATGGAGCAATTTGCCCATGGTGATGTCAGTTTACTGATTGAAAATGGTGTAATTGATAAAAAGGAAATGCTAGGTGTCCGTCTCACCGAAGACCGCTTATTTGCCCAGTTGAGGTCGCATGGCGTTCGCCATCTTGGCGAAGTGGAAAGATTATATCTGGAGGTAGATGGCAAATTTACCATGTTGAAAAAAGATCATCCAATACCCGGGCTATCGGTATTGCCGGCTTTTGATCGCGAATTTTTGGGCCGCCAGGCCAGGCAAAAGCAGATGGTTTGCACCAATTGTGGCGCGTTGCCGGATAATGAAAAAGAGATGAGCTGCGGCAATTGTGGGGGAGAAACGTTCTCCAGTTCAATCTGCTGATGCGAAAGTACTGACTAAAATGATAAAATTAAGGACTAAGCCTGGCTATCAGTTTTAAAATGTTCTCTGCACCAGGCTTAAATAGCCGTTTAGCCCGGGTTTACGGTTTTAAAATTTTTGCATCACCATCTGTATCAATATTGTAAACCTGTGTAACGCCCTGATTTGTTGCAGCCTGCCCCAGAATATTCTGCTGTTGCTTGGCGTTTACGGCATTTTCAAACATAATCCCGGTAGCATGTGCCGCCGTCTGGTAAAGATTTCCCAGTGCGATTGCCGGTGCTTCCGTTACAACTTTTACATTAGACTGCGTAACAGCGTCTGTAACTTGCTCATTGATGGATGATGATCGGGTTTCTGCTGCTGGTTGGTTTTCTGCCTGATTCATGATGTTGTTTTTAGTTTTAACATAAAGTTAAGAAATAGGGGTTAAAAAGATGCTTTTTAAAATGTTAACAAAAACCTCCCCATATACTCAAACCCATTATTGTTCGCCATGGTAAGCAACGGCTGTATATTCTCTACAAGCCTTTCCCGTAAATTTGTTTCAGGCCATTGCTGCGCATCCGCATTGGGGAACAGGCTCAGGTAATCTTCCATTCTGGGTAATTTGTTATTCTTTCGGCTGTTAAATGATGGATCGGCCGGGATGAGGTTCCAGATCAGATCATAAGATATGAATGCGTAGGGGATAAAAATATTCAACGGCAAAGTTGCCATGACCTGCTGCTAGTTATATAACTTTCTCTCTCCGGCGCAGGATTTAAAACAGGTGCGGCTTCATTTCTTCGTTTTGAGAGTTTCAATATAATATGTGATCAGGTATTCCGGAAACCAATCGTCAGTTGTGTCTTCGGCGATTGTTGACACAAACAGGCTTATTCTACACACCAAATGCGTTTTGATTGTAGTATTTCTTTGGGCGTGCAGTGATGCGTGTGATGAATTAGGGTCTAAAGCCAACTAATTGTGGGTAAATATGGGTTGATATTATTTTTTTGGCGTGCCCCTGAAGGGTCGCGTCTTCCGCTGTATCTCCCTACGGGAGGATGCCGCTGCAACCGCTCACGCGTTTTGGGTGAAGGTTTGATTAGTGATGTGTGTAGCGAGGGTTTCGGGATTGATTGTAAGTTGCGCTATCAATGATTCGCTTTATTTGTGAGCACATTTACACTGAACCAGTTTTGTATGTCCCAGTAGTCTTGGATGAGATGAACTTTTGCTTTTCTAAGACAGATTGGTTGTCTAAAACTTCTTGCTATATCGTGCTGAATTGCAGTATTTTAGTATTTGTATACTGGTTCATAAAACCGCGTGGTTGGGCCGCCCCGCGCGCTAAGTAAAGAATGAGGTTCTAATTAAGTAACTCATCTATACCGTCATCGACATCTGTTCCAGGCTCGGCCTGTTGCATTTGCATTACTTCGGATAGAGACTTAGTGTCCATAGAAGCTATCTTTTTGTTTAGATACTGTTTGTCGGCATCATCCAAATATTGATCAGTGAGAATGATATGATTTTTTCCTGTAATATTGTGGAAATCGGACCATTCTGATGAACCATAGTTTTTGAAAGGAACCATACCAACTGCTTTATAGGTGTCGCTTATTGCATCCCGTTTTACGCAAAACATTCCACCGGGAATGTAGATGTTATTCATTACCCGGCTATAGGTTGAGTGGTAAAATGGCGGCTTAAAGAACGACTCTTTAAACTGCGCTTTTTTTAAACTCGAGGTACCACTGAGTTCAGATTTGTCACCATAAAGCAGTACATAATTGATGTGGATAGTTTTACGGTTTACATCGAAGTTATCAGAGAAAATTGTTTTCAAAAGGTGATCACAACATTCTCTCATGCTATTCTCGTTCGCTTGCCACTGATGGAGTTGAGATAGTGCATCATGGAACTGAGAGCTTAGCGCTGTTTTACCATTGGCAGGGAAAATTTTTTTACTTGGGTCCTCAATTTCGATAAAATTAAAAAACAGCTGCTCAGAATTCCTGGTGACAATAACAAAGTCTGGTTTACGGTCCCCGGTATAGTCTAAAATTCTTGGTTGAGAAATAATAAGGTTGCCAAGGACGTTATGAGCTTGAGGAACATCTGAAATCGCTCCCAATAAAGCACAGGGATATTGTTCGAAAAAATCCTGTAGTATACCTTCCTGGAGTTTAATTGAGCTTTGACATTCATCAAATTTTGATTTAAGCTTTTTTGAAACGTCGTCTCTGTATTTCGTGTAATCTATAGTTTTATAATCGTTCAACATATCCTTAAAACTTGTTATTTTGATTTTCATGTACCAAAGGTTTTAATACTCTAAATTTTTATCAGTTTAATAGGGTAAGATTAGATCGTGCAAAAGATATCTCGAGCCCGAACAACGAATAATGTGTGCCTATTGTTTAAGTTAAAGTGATTATCGAACTGTTTGTTCGTATTGATTTGTCCTTCTATCCAGCTTCAGCCCCTTCTTTTCTCTCAGCCGAACTTGCGCCGCTCTAAAATTTGCATTTGCTTTTGCAGGCACTGCACTGGAAACAATTATCGCTGAATAATGTTCAGGATTAGGACCAATTTTGGTACTTAACTGCTCATAAGTAGCTTCTAGTTGGGTAATAGCAGTTTCCAGATCCATGCCTTTGAGTTCAACAAGGAAATGCTGTTTAGGAGTTGTCCCGACCTCGAAAAAATAATCACATTTACGGCGTTGTTGGTCATTAATTAAACAACCATCCACTTTTACTTTGCACACAGATACGGCCGCGGGCTTTATGATGGAAAATCTTTTGCCGTTTTCATTTGCCGCTGTTGAGTTACTGAAACAATTGGAATGTTGGTTATTGGGATCTAATGCAAACTTCAGTGAATCGCAGCTCATTTTTTATTGTACTTGAGGTTTAAAAGGGCATCGAAAGTATACGCAAGATCATCTGATAAATTATCTATTTTAGATGGACCGACAGATCTAAGTTCATCATCTAGGGTGCTAATGGCTGTGCCATTATCGAAAAAATAGCCTTTAACCCGCTCAAAGTCTGTCCATAGCGTTTTTGGGACGATTTCGGATACTGCCTCCGCCTTTTTAGGGTCAGAGCCTACATTTCCTGCCTGTACCAAATTGTCAAGCGAGGTTAGTATGTATGGGCTGTGAGTGGTGATAATTAGTTTATCTGACGTCCTTCTTATTCGTTCTATAATGAATTCCAGTAAGTCTTTTTGCGAAAAAGGGTAAAGGTTCATTTCTGGTTCTTCTATAATAAATAGATCATAGCCCATCTCTTTTTCTATGTTTTTTTGATATTCGGTGAATGATTGCAGCACTAGCATCAATGGAATAATTGATTGTACACCGCTTGAAGCTTGTGAAAGCCTAATACTATGCCCGTTTTCCAATTCAATCATATCCTCCCCGTCTTTAAAGGAATATTTGGCATTCAGAAAATTTACTTCCAAGGTTCTCACGTCACGGCGTGCAATTTCAAATTTATTTCCGAAGTCCAGAAGCCATTTCGGAAGTGATATATCATTATTGATCAGGCTGAAGATAGACTGAGATAATGTAGAGTAAAATACACGTTCCGCAGGTATGTAGACTGGGTTTCTGCGAAGAATGGTATTAAAAGGAAAGAATGTACTCTCAATGAAACCACTACCTACTTCACAGTAAAGTTCTCCAAGTTCATAACGGATAACGGTATCGTTCTCCATACGGAATTCAATATTATAAGCGCCTAAGAGACGATGAAACTCTAGAAGTGCATTATTGGACTCTTCACCGTTCTTTCTGTCCGAATTAACGCGGTAACGCACTGATTCGTTTTGAAAGATGGCGATAAGCTTAGCAATAGTGCTTTTACCACTGGATGTAGTACCGATGAATACATTAATGTCCCTGATCTCTATATTTATATCCTGTATCGGACCGAAGTTTTTAACAATAATCCGTTCTCTCATTTCTTTATCATATTGGTCAAAAATACGTATAACTTTTTAAAGATACCGGATTTGAAGTGAAATGCAAAGTACTCCGAAAAAGGCCAATTGCTTTTTTGCATGCTAGCCAAATATAGTTGCCGCTAGGAGAAAGCGTGACATTACAAATTACGGGTTTCCGTAAATTTGGGTTCACTTTGAGAACTATATTTGTCGTTAATTTTTAAATTGAGAATCGTGCTTTAGCAATTTTTAAAGTTGAGCCATCTCAATGATCAGGAAGACTATTTTAAAAAAATTAAATAATTGCTGAAAAATACTTAATATTAAGTAATGATTTTTATGCAACAACAATTAAATTGCAAACTTCTGCTACCGGCGGATAATAAAGTCATAGGTGATTAAATCTATCGGAAATCAGCCACCAGCAAATCCACAATCTTTGCCGGGGCGTAATTTGTCTGATTACAGTTGTTACGTTGTCCGATTGATATAAACAAACTAATTAAATAAATATATGCAAACATCATAAATGAATCAGCTGCGTGTAATAGATTTCTTTTGTGGTGCTGGAGGTTTTTCCGAAGGGTTTCGCCAACAGGGCTTCAAAATTGTTATGGGTGTAGACCATTGGAAACCTGCAGTAGATACCTTTAACTATAATTTTGGACTTGGATGCCAGGTGAGGAATATGCTGGAATTCCAAGAAATTGGTGCAATAATGCAGTTGCCTGATACCGAAGTCATCCTGGGAAGTCCGCCCTGCGTTAGCTTTTCTACCTCTAACCGCTCCGGTGGAGCAGATAAATCTCATGGAGTTACCCTTGTGGAAACTTTCTTGCGCATTGTTGCTATAAAAAAACATCAGCCAGGTTCTATTCTTCAAGCTTGGTTTATGGAAAATGTTGAAAAAAGCAAAAATCATCTGCGTTCACAATATACTTTTGGACAGCTAGGCTTAGGAAAATGGGCAAGACAACACGGCATCCATCCGCGTAAAATTGCTTTAGTGCTGGAAGCCAACAGTGAACTGATCAACTCTGCAGATTTTGGCGGGGCGCAAATACGCCGGCGCCTGATCTCGGGAGAAATAATATCGAAGGGGAAATTTGTTCCGCCAGTAAAAACACATGGTTTAAATGTGCCATTGAAACCTTATAAGACACTCGGGGAGGTACGCGCTCAGATACCATCTCCCTTCACCTTCCAGGCTGATGCGATGTTGCAGGACCCAAACTATCCTTCACTGCGGATACAAGAGCAAGCACTTACTGACCATTTCTATGATACCGGACTCTACCAGAGCCAATGGGTTAAATCACGCGAGCAAAAGTTGGATCATCCATACATGGGCAAAATGTCCTTTCCTGAAAGAGAAGATAGACCGAGCAGAACCATTACTGCGACCAAGATTAGCACTGCCAGGGAAGCACTTATTTATAAAAGTGAGTATAAAAGGCAGGGAAACGGAGAATATCGCAGTCCAACGGTAAGAGAAGCAGCTACAATTATGGGGTTTCCCATTACCTACCAGTTTATGGGTATGGAATCCGCGAAATGGCGTCTGGCGGGTAACGCGGTTTGCCCATGCGTTAGCAGCGCCTTGGCAAAAATACTTAGAAAAGAGCGTTTGATGAAGAAATTAGTCAACCCAATTTTAGGCGAATATAGATTTACGGGCGTTCCCAATCTTAATAATTTGCAGCCGCTTTCCTTTGATTCTCCTCCTAAACGAATCAAAGGAGGGCGGTTTCGTAAACATCCATTTAAAACCGGAAATATCACGGTGACCCTGTCGAATTATGATATTCAGAACGGGGGAGATGCTGGCTCGAAATGGATTACATCAGTACAATTTGGTAACGGCAAAGGATTTCCATCCCTTGCCTTTCAGGACCATTTTTACCGCTCAATGGAACCAATTCTCTCACAATTTTCCCAAGGTTCTCGTTTCATCGAAATTATTAACAATGGCTTTAGTGAACGAATAGCTAGTGCTGTAGAACTTCAGCGTATATACGATGATCAGGTTAGTGAGCCTCGGTTTCTTGGACCCGCAGCATTGATTGACCGTGTAGTTGAAATTATTGATATGCTCGAAATAAGCGAAAGCCTACAAACCGAAGCCAAAGACATCTTCCCATATAAAACATACATACCGCAACGCCAACTTTTCGCACTTTATGCGATCAATAAAATCTGTTCAGTGGCAAATAGATAAACTTTAAACCAACGCTCTCATGCCAATACAATTTATTGACAACTATCCAAAAAACGCACTCGATACCAAAATCTGCAAAACCGATGGTACTCCGCTCCATGGTGAAATCTGGGTATACCAGGAATTATTAAAATTTGCTGAAAATGGTTTTTTAGAGCACCAAAATTGGATCGTTAAACACGGTTATAATCTCTCCAGCCACCCTTCAAGTATGGGGAAGACTGAAGGCGAGATCGATTTCCTCATCCTCTCTTCCATGGGCATCCTGCTGTTGGAAGTAAAAGGCGGAGCGATTGAGGTAGACAGTCAAGGCGTATATTATAGTTCAACAAAAGGCGGAGATAGATACGAGGCTCAAAATCCTTTCGTGCAATCCCGGGAATACCTGCATTCACTAAAAAAATTATTAAATTCAAACCCCTTCATATACCGTGCAGTTATCTTTCCCCACGAAAGACGCTTCAGGCTTGAAGGTCCACAGCTATCAGGCTACCAGTATCTATTTTTCAGCTTTAACGAAATCGAAAAAATGGATACCGAGTACGGACGCAATCAGCTTTTCTTTTCATTCATTAATACCCTAGCAAAAGAAGCTAGGAAACGCGTGATATTGAAAGAAAATCCCGGGCTGGCAACGCACCAACTTGAAGGAAATATTTGGAAACGTTTTCCAACATTAAACAGTACAGAAATCAACCGGTTGCGCTCGGAACTATTTCCTATACAGCGTACCTATGGTTTTGATCCGGACCGGATCAGGGACGAATTACTGTTGGACGAAAACTTTGAAATATTGAAAGGCCTCCGAAAGAACCGTTCAGTAATGGTGGAAGGCGGTCCAGGTACGGGGAAGACCGTATTGGCTACTAAATTCCTCGCTGAACACCTTATCAAACAACATAAAGGTATCTATTTCTGCGCGAACAAATTATTGCGCTCAAAAATGGAATATATGTTGCTGACCGAGTATAGACTTGACCCTAACCTTATTTCTTTCAAAATTTTCCACTCCTACCTTAAAGACTCAAATCTGCCAGAAGATATTGATTTTATAATCATAGATGAAGCACAGGAATTTTTCGAGAAAGGGCTTTGCGAATTCATTGAAGGCCTTAACGCCCGGATGAGCAAACCCCGGCTTCTTATTCTCTATGACACAGAACAGTCTATTCTTAATGATCATAGTGAACTTGGCTGGTATGCCGATTATCTTATTGAACAAGGATTTTGTCATTTCTTTTTCGATAGAACATGGAGGTGTGCGCAGGCTACCAGAATTAGCGAGTACGCTTTTTTGTTAGCAAGAGGTCAATATAAAAAGCTTGAAAAATCATTTTATGGTTCAATTTATAGCTTAGACGACGAAGTGGCAAAGCTTTCTGCAATCAACAGGATTTGGAAAGAAAACCAGGATAGGCTTGATTCCTGTATTGTATTGGTGGACAGTAGCCTGATTAATGAATTTCGGTCGATTGCGCAGGATTATCTAGGGGCAAAAGCAGAAGAATTAACTGAAAGAAACGTCAATATCAAAAACAATAAGCTTCGCTACACGACTCCTTTGAAATACAGAGGACTCGAGCAACAGCACGTTTTCATCGTAACACCTGCAATAGATTCCACAACAAGAGTCCAAAATTACGTTGCTGCTACAAGAGCTATTTATGAACTTAAGACTTACCTATGGAAGATCGAGGGAAGCTAAGTTTAGAACAAATCAATCGGGTAGTAGATAGTTTGCTGCCGGTTCTCAGAACAGAGTCTGAAGACAGAGGGATATTATTTGCCTGTGGCCAGATATACCTTGCCTTTTTACAAGGGGAGAAATCCGAACTTTCTCTAACGCTGCCAAGTTACAACGCTCAGTTCCGTGAATCGATTTGTAATTATTTACACTACATATGGATACTCCACACCTTGGGTTCTAAGAGTACTGAAATCCTAGATGATAATCTGGAACTGTTCGATTACTTTTCGTATCTCCAAGCTGAACCCTACGAACGGAGTACCGGGCAGTTTGCCTTGGAGCTATTGAACAAGGAAGAGGATTACCTAGTTTTTGAGGGAAAGATTCGTGTAGGTACAGACCGCTTTGTTCCCTTATTTGCCAAAGGCAGCATCGAGAACCATGAGGCGGAAATCTTTTCCGGATTTCCTCTATTCTCTTCGATCGCCCGCGAGGGACTATTCCCCTATCCTGTACTTTTGGATTTGGATAAAGACAGTCTATTATTGCTCCATAACAATATGCCCAGTGATACGATCAGTCTCCTGCTGGAAAATGTCAATAGCTCCGCATTTGACGATGATGCCGATCGAGACGGTGTCTTAGAGAGCTTAATTGAGCGAGAAATCACTGGCAGCATTTCCATAGGATATCCTTATCATTCGAACATTAATCCCATAATATCAAGGGTCATGGCTGACCGCTCCAGGTTTCTGGAAGTGAAAATGTTCACTCGGCTTTTTTATAAAGAAATACCGGACCACGCCCTAGTTCTCTTACCTTACCTTTCCGAATCTACAATGTCACAGCTCACAGAGCGGCTATTGAATTTACATGAAATCAGTGCAACTCAGCACAAGGTAGAACTCTTCCACGCTATGGGTAAATTAAAAGAACATTGGAAATCTTCTGGCCTAAATTATTATCATTATCCTTTTCCAAGTAAATGGATAATGCTGATTCACAAGGGAGAAACTCTGGAATTTTATTTGAGTCTGGCAAAGGCGGATTTCCCAGCTGTAACAGGTAGGCTTATGGCAGATTTTGAAGAAGTTATTCGGCTAGTGTATGATGTTAATTGGCTGGAAACATATCTCTATCAAGATCGTAACGTAGTTTTATTGCTGCCATCCCTGAGCGCATATCCAAAAATTGTCCAGTCTGCTAGGGATTTTCTCTCCACACGCTTTAAATCCGTTGAAGATGAACAATCATACCAGTGCGTTCTTGAATCAGGTCAATCTTTTATTCTATTAAATCCTTTCAATAAAATATTAATCGCAAATGCGCTTTTCAACTCATCACAAAATAGAATACGCTTGGCTGTACCTGATTTCATCTATTTCGCCTGCCAGCCATTTATGGCCTTCTATATTGCAAAATACATTTATGATCCCCTAATCAAAGGCGCTAGAAGTGAATTTGACTCACAGCATGATGTAAATCTTGTTAAGTGGAAACAATTGTCCGCTAAACTCATTGCTCTTGCACGTACGCAAATGGCAAAATATATCGGTTTCTATATTGCCAAACCAGAAATCCCAGAATTACCACCGATAGAAGATGAGATATCGGCTCAAGGATTAAGTAATGATGAAGTCCGGGAATTACTGACAAATAAAAACGATAGGCAAAGGCACAAAATGATTGAAATAGCTACAACAGACGGCAAAATCCATCATTTGACACCTAATGCGAAAGTTTTGATAAATATCCAGGGAGAAATTCTACAGATCACTGCCAATGAGGTAATATCGGGACAGCATTTCGCAACTTCGTCCGGATTTTTCAAACAAATAGACAAGCAGGCAATAGCCTCCAAACTTACCCAAATTTCAGATGAGGCCAAGAACTGGAAAAAATCACTTGTAGAAAAATCCGGTAAAGAACACAATCTTTACAACCTGCTTCAAGAACGAGGGCTGTCCATAAAACCTACAACTTTTGAAAGCAATTATCTTGACCGGTTTTGCAACGGTGAACACTTGAGTCTTCCACGTTCGCGTAAAGACTGGCAGATCGTGGGCGACTATCTTGGTATATCCGACATTGCCGGAGCATGGATCAATCATAAGGGATGGTCAAGCCAAAATTCGCTTCGCCAAGCCTATGAGCAAGTTATAAAAGCTGTGTTAGACCACTATGCAAGTGAAATGGAATCTGAAAACACGCTGATAAATCGGGTCAATGATCTAATCCAGTATACCACCGGTGTAGTCGAAGACCCGCAATTACAAAAACGCGATGCCAAGGCAGTAATCGAGCTAATCTCGGCATGTATTACATTCCACGAAATCCTGAAAATAAATAGAAAATGAGCCAAGAAAAATATAGTCCATTCCTGAAGAAACGTAATTCTCTGCAACAATTCGTAAAGGAGCAACTTGTAGGGCCAGGTGGTTTCAACAAAAAGTATTACCTGCTTTCCAATTGGAAAAATCATGAATTCAATGGCAAACGCATTGTATCTTGTTCTGCAGGAGCTAACTTTTCAGAAGTTATACCCGAGGTACCTGCCTATCATTATAGCTCTGCAATCCTCTTCCCACAGGTCAGTTTGCAAAGCTTGACAAGTCCTGAGGAAGCTGATGCTATAGATCAGAAAAATGATGAAAATGAGCCAATAAAAGAAGCAGGACAAGATGAGTTTTCGGGTGAGCAGGCTGAAAGTATTTCCAGTAGAAATCAGAATTATCCCAATACCCTTGGTTTATCTATCGCCATTGAACCAGGAATAAATATCTCAAACAGTCTGGACGTAGAGATAAGCTTGCGAAGTTACCAAAAAATCAAGCAACAGGAACTTTCGCCACTCATGCTTGGTCACTGGATTCAATTTCACGAAGTGGAAGTAACAAATTTAATCCGTAAGTACATGGGAGACATATTCCGTGTGCTGGAAAGGGACGGAAACTATTTCGTACTGGCAAATGAACAAGTCGACCTAAACGATCACCTTTACACCATTGATTACGTCTATCTGGAGAAAATCCGCGTTTCAGAAATATTACCATTAATTGCTCTACTCTATACCGAGAGTAAATTTTTTGTATATACTTCCAGTCCGTATGCGGGGGTAGAATACAATTACCACCTTATTTTCGAGGAGTCACTGCTTGATCAGCTAAAAGCTGATCTGATCTCAGAAAGTACGAAAACAGAACAAATACTAGAACTGCTAACACTGATAGAGCAATACAATCAGGTAAAATCAATTACAACAGAACTTAAGACAGTTTATCGAAAACCGAGTTTCAAGAATCGTCCCACCCCAATATGGGCAGCTAAAAGCCATCATTTCAAACTGACGCTGCCAGATCCACAGATTCGCACCGGAACATCTAGGGGGAAATTACCGGTAAGCCAGGAATTAGGGCTTCAGCTTAACTATCAATATCTTTTTCACCACAAAGGCCTATTGTATATCAAACTCATCCTATCCAATAATAACATCTTGAACCTTGGACAGGATGAACCTCCACAATTGAATAAAAAAGACCGTGCCAATGAATTATCGTATTTCGGGGTAGAACTCAAGGTAACTGAAAAGTGCTCTGATATTCTTCGGCCGTACAATCCGCCCAATCAAATTAGTATTGACCAAGAGGACAACTTTAACAAAATTCTTTACCGGGATTACAACGATTATGGAGAAGGCTATAATACATCCGTTACATGGGAATATGAAGAACAAAACAAACTGCGTCAGGTACGTACTGAATTTCTTCCGTATGAAGATACACCTGATGTCGATTTTGAACCTACTAAAATAGAAGGTGAGAAATTGACAAATCTCATTGACAAACAGGCGTTAAGTATGCGTTCACTTTCCACACTTTCCACAAAATCCGATCAAGATCTGAGGAAACTGTTGGATGATTTTACCGACGCCTACGGCACCTGGATCACAACGCAAAGTGAGGAGCTAGCTTTGGAAGATAATCTGAATGATGCCAGCAGGACCGTTCTACTAAAGCAGCTCAATGGCTGTCAAAGGGATTTTAAAAGATTGAAACGAAACATAGGTCTTTTGTTTACAAATTCAAAAGCCCTAGCTGCCTTTAAAGTAATGAATACAGCTATGTACATGCAGCTTGAACATGGTAAAGGCATTAAATCTCTTGATGAAGGTTCACTGAAAACGTATACTCCTAATCAAAACTCTCCAAGCTACTACCAGAAATGTGAAAACGAATATCAATGGCGTTCCTTTCAACTTGCGTTTATCCTGCTCAATCTGGATGCTTTCGTCCAGCCAGCTGCTGATGATCAAACTGTACCGGATGTTTTCGGGACCGGGTGGCCTGAGCGTAACGAGATCGCGGATTTAGTATGGTTCCCAACTGGAGGTGGTAAAACCGAAGCTTATCTTGGAATCATTGGTTTTTGCATTGCATATAGGAGATTTACGAAAGAAAGCCCATCAAGAGGTGGAACAGCGGTGTTGATGAGATATACACTGCGGTTACTTACCTTACAACAGTTTCAAAGGGCAACCTTACTCATATGTGCCTTAGAGGTCATTAGAAAAGGAAACTATCCTATGCCAAACGGGTATGGTCTCGGCGAGGAGCGCATCACCATCGGACTGTTTGTTGGTGGAGGCTCATTACCAAATACTTGGGCTGATATGGATTTGGAACTCAAAAAAATCGCAGACCAACTCCGGCAAAGCCCGGAATTAAATAGGCCCAGAACCAAATTGCCTATTACTGAATGCCCATGGTGCGGCGGGGCGCTTTTCACCAAACCGAACCTATTAAACCTTAGCCACCGCTCCGGAGATACCTACAAACCTGCAGATAAATTCAGTATTGTATGCAATACGCCACAATGTGTCTTTTACGGAGCCTGGGCTAATGGAGAAAAAAGTCTTCCAATACGAATTTTTGATGAAGATATTTACAAAGATCCGCCTACATTGCTGTTTGGTACGGTCGATAAATTTGCAGCATTGGCCAATAATGTCGATACAGCTCCATCTGGGAGGATAAAAGATTCCCAACGTTTTTTTGGAAAAGGAGACAAGCAAGGCCATTTCCCTCCAGAATTGATCATTCAGGACGAATTACATTTGCTATTAGGTCCGCTAGGTTCGGCAGTTGGCCTTTTTGAAAAAGCAGTTGACGAATGCTGTACGGAACGTTATGCCGGCGGGATAACAATCAGGCCAAAGGTTATTACCTCGACCGCGACGACACGTAATACTGACAAACAGATATTTGCTCTTTTCAACCGTAGAGCTGAAATCTTTCCCAAACAGGGCATAAGATCGTCTGATTCGTTCTTTGCCAGTTACAAACGGGATCCTAAGGAGCCTAAAGCGCCGGTTTCCAAGCGAAGATATATGGGAGTTTTACCTGTCGGCAAAACGCAAGTATGGATGCAATTGAGACTTGCTTCGATTGCGCTTGCACACCGTGTAAAATACATGATAGAGGAGATTGGCAGCAGAGTTGTACTTGAAAACCATGAGAACTATCAGTCTCAGTCACAAGTGTTAGATTACTACCATACAGTGCTTTCTTACTTCAATAGCCTTAAGGAAGTTGGAAAGACACAGTCACAACTTACCCATTACCTGCCCTCTGACCTGGATCTAGTACTCGGTAATGCCATCGGGTGGACTATACTAGGAAAATTTATCCGACCCTCCCAAGACATCCAAGAGGGAGAACTTACTGGTAGACTCAGTGGGGAAGAAGTAAAAGGTAATCTGGCCAAAATTCAGCGCAAGTGGAACTTTTTGGGAAAAACGCAGCCCCCTGAGTTAGTCATTTCTACGAACATGATTTCTGTAGGAATAGATGTTTCGCGATTTAATACCATGATAATCAATTCTATGCCCCGAAATATAGCTGAATATATTCAGGCCTCCAGCCGGGTAGCCAGAGAACGGGAAGGTATCGTTTTCACTGTTCATCATCCTTTCCGTTCTCGTGATTTATCTCATTATCAACGTTTCAAGGAATTCCATGAAAAATTTTACAGCTACGTGGAACCCATTTCGGTCACCCCATTTGCAGACAAAGCCTTGGAGCGTTACTTTGCAATGTTTTTAGCTGTGATGGTACGCCACAACAAAAATCTACCGTTCCAAAATAACAAGGATGCAGCAAGACTGTCTAGGGTTGATGTTACGCAGATCAAAAAGGAGATAATGGCCTACATTACCGAAATTTATACAAATGGCTCCAGACTAAGTGATTTTATGCAATCCCGTGATTACGGTGTGGCGATAACAATCAGTGGCATTTTGGACAAAGGTGAAGTCGAAGAAATAAGTAATAAGCTTGATGAGTTACTTATCGATCGATGGCTGGAAAGACTTGATGGTCAAGAATTCCGCTACAGACATGAGAATGAAGCTCTTTCACTTTTTTCCAGGGAAGGAATCTCTTCTCCATACAGGCATTGGAACGTCAAATATTCACTCAGGGAAATAGCACCTACAATCGTTATTAAAACCGTACAGCAGTAAAAATGAAACCAGAATACACCAGCAATATCAGGGCGAATGAGCCAGTCAGCAAATTTAAATTGCTGTCATCTTATGGCGGACCTGGATCTATTCTCCATACCGAGTATGGGAGCATAATGGTCTCTTGCATAGAAGAATGGGGCTTTATTAAAAAAATCGATGAGCTTATCGAACTCGCCATCAAAACGCGAGCTAAAGATCAGCTGCAATATGTCAAGGATCATCTGGAAGCACAAGAACTTTACCTTTCGAACGATTTGAGACTGTTGGAATCTTTGCGTTCGGCCAAATCTCTGCACAACCTTGATTTTTTAGTGCTCTTACCAGACATTGAAGTTAATGAGCAATATCGCACCATTGAAAAAAGCAAGACTGATTTGGCCATTACCAGCACTTACATGCCAAAAGGTTTTTTTAATGCAAAACGCGAGTTCAAGACATACCGGCAATGGTACCAGCTCTGGAACTTAGGCGATGGCTACTTTTCGCCGCCCAGATATGTCTATGATCCTGCACAAGCCAAAATGGGTTCTAACCGTTTTACAGCGCTGTTAAGGCAGGATAACATCGTCATGATTTGTAATCAGGGACATATCAGTGATTTTCCTTGGTCAAAATATCTGCGCTGGAAGAATGAATCGCCAGGTCAACAGTTCAATGTGGTCGATCTTTTCAACGTTCAAGATTGCTGTGCTGACCCTCAGATACAGATAACCGATACGAACGCCAGTGCCACAGGTTTTGACGGTAAGTTCATTAAATGCAAAAATCAAGGCTGCCAGCACGGTGGTGGTACCTCACTTAAAGGAATTATGAGCCTGAAACTCACTTGCCCGGGACATCTTCCATGGCAGGCAGAGACCGGAGCGATGGGAAATTATTATGGAAGCAAATCCTCAAGGGAGAGCGACCCACCATTAGAACCCTGCACTGATCCATTAGGGCAACGAAAAGTGAAAATTTCCATCACAACGGGAAATGATCTTTACTATAGCAAAACGCTTTCAAGTCTGTATATGCCAGGACCACTTTTCAAGGACCCTCGTGCACAAAAACTCGTTGAACTGGAAATTGAAAAGCAAGAAGCTATCAGTACAGACAATTACGATAAAGCTAAAACAATAAATGACCAGATGAAGTCTATTAAAGAGGAACTGGCGCTTTTGCAAGAACCTGAGAGAAGTTCTGCCGAAAAAGAGGAATACTATAGGTTTCAGGAATACTTAGCCCTATCTAAAAAATCTGTGGCGGAAATCAACAGGTTGGATAAAGATTTGCAAGTTGGCGATGTTACCATCAACCTCAGCTCCAATCTGAAGCCGTATTTCGATAGAGTCCTTCGAATAGACAACCTGAAACTGACCACCGCCCAACTTGCTTTTTCGAGGATTGAGCCGTTAGATGCCGATGCAGTTGGAGTGGGTTCCCAAAATATTTTTAGAAGTGCTCCGGAGCTGATCAGGTCCTACCCAGTAGTAGAGAACTACGGAGAAGGTATATTTTTCTCCTTTAGCCACCATATGATTGAGGAATTTAGACCAGATTTTCAGCGCTTTAATCGCTTGATACAACAAGAAAGAATTCCATTTGCACAACCAGCGCAGCATTTAGCACTACAGAAAAACTATCCGCTGTATCTAATACATACTTTTTCCCATTTAATCATGCGGGAACTGGAATTCAGATGCGGATATCCAACGGCTTCGCTATCTGAGCGTTTGTATGTTTCCGCATCAGTTAGCAATGAAAAGATGTACGGATGCCTGATTTTTACCTGTGAGGGTGAAGAGGGCAGTATGGGTGGGCTTATCGCACAAACACGAGAGGACAATCTAAATGGCCTGGTTACTAGTGCACTTTATCGAGCCACTGTTTGCAACAGTGATCCCCTATGCTGGGAGAGCGAGGGGCAAGGGCTATTTGAGCTAAATTTGGCTTCCTGTTTTTCATGTTCCTTGGTAAGCGAGACCTCCTGCGAGCAGCGAAATCTATACCTTGACAGGCGCATGCTCATTGATGAGAAATTCGGCTATTTCAGAAGTTATACCCTAGGAAATGAGTTTCACTGATACTAATAAATATTTTATTTCTTCGATGCGAGCAAAGCTAAGCCCATTGCAGCCTAATGAGCGGCAAAAGCTTTATCAAGAAACTTTTCGGTCCCAGGTTCACCAACGAATTGATATTGCATATCCGCAAGCGAGAAAAATAGAAGATTTGGTGGAACTATATAGGGATTTACTCGCGTTATTGTGGAAAGATGAACTTGATTGGATTTTACAATCCATGTTTTTCGAAGCTGATGCCATTTTTGTTATATCTTCACTGCTACCCGACCTAAAAAAAATAAATCTGGATGCATTGGCAACTTGTCGAATAGGCCGAGACTTTTTTTTACAACTGGATGGAAACCCTGATCATAACTGTGTCAAAGATTATCTTAAAAAATTCTTTATCAAAACCCTAGGTTCAAGCGAACAGGATTGGAAAGAGGAGGACACTACTCGAAATCCAATAATCAACCTTTTGACGGTAAATATAGTTGAAATAATCGCAGAAAAGCCCGACCAACAACTGGAGCTTGAAAACGTTCTTTTTCATTTTGCAAAGCTTTGGCAAATATTCTATAGCAAACCGTTTTCAACAACCAAGGGTACTGTTCTGTTACATAGGTTAACTCAGGCTTACAAACAAATTACCAAAGCTAATCTGAAATTCGATTTTTTGATGGTAATCGAAAATACTGACCGCCTTCTTAACAGTCTACTTCCCAAAATGACCGAATATCCCCTTAATGCAGAAGGCGGGGTACTGCCATATTTTTCTGATAATCAAGTTACAACAACCGAAGCTTACCTAAAAAAGAAGCATGAGTTTTTTGATATGTTACAACAGGACAGGATTTATTTTACCGATTTTTCCAAGATTCCTATTAGCCAGCTAATAACAGCTTGCAATCTTGCAGGCGAACCTGTCGCCCAAGCATATCGCTATGAAATCGAAAAAAGAATCAAGCAACCTCAGATTTTCAGCTATGACGAGCTTTCTCTCATTTCTGCACAATATCAGACACTGAACAAATATAAGCTGGACCTGCGAAAGATATTGGATAAACTTGTCAGGGAAAACTACATATTCTTTTGACAGTTGCTTTCAGAATACGTTGCAATGGATTTCGTGTATTGTTTTTCGCATAAAGTATTAAATGATTTTTTACATTAACCCATTTCAAGGTAACACCATGAAGAAAGATTTCTTTGCATACATCAGACCAGATGAAGACGAACTCACCCAAGTCTGGAACAACGCAATTTTTACCTTTGATGCGAATATTCTGTTAAATTTCTACCGATACACTAGCGATACGACCAAAATATTTTTTGATCTACTCGAGAAGGTCAAAGATAGGACCTGGCTGACCCATCAGTCTGTACAGGAATATTTTGATAACAGGTTGACAGTAATTTCTGAACAGGAAAAAACCTATTCCGACTTAAAGGATAGTATTGCTAAAAGCATTGAGGAACCACTCAATAATCAACGTAAGCATCCGTATATCAGTCAGGCACTTTTAGCCGAGTTTAAAGGAATATCATCCAAGATAAAAGCAGAACTGGACGCAAGGAGCCAGGAATATTCAAAAAGACTCAGCCAAGACGATATACTGAATAACATTATAGCCATTTTTGACAGTAAAGTGTCGTCTGCTTTCGACGCGGCAAAATATGATGAAATTTATAAACAGGGACAGCAGCGCTATGACATGAATATCCTACCAGGATTTAAGGATAAAAGCAAGGGTGGAAGTAGGCAATATGGAGATTTGGTACTTTGGAATCAAATTATTGAGATTGCTAAAAATGAAAAAAAGGATGTCATTTTTATAACTGATGATGAAAAAGAGGATTGTCTGTATATCCACAAGGGTAGAACGATTGGCATGCTTCCCGCCTTGCAGATTGAATTCAAAAAGTTAACGGATAAAAAAGCATTTATAAATAATGCAGAGAAATTTATAGAGAATATAGGTAGAGTTTCAAAAACACAAATCACTAAAGATACAATTGAAGAGGTGATCACATTACGTGAAGAAAATAAGCTGATTTTTGAACACTTTGGATACGACAACTTAGATAATGCACTCGGTGAAGATGAAATAAATACTCATATTTCGAAAGGTATTGAATATTTAGCAAATGACCTGGGCTGGGCAGAACTTGCTCAGTTGGGAATATTTTTAAGCAAAAATACACCGGTAAATTATAGAGCTTTCGGCTTTAGGTCTCTTAAAAACTTTATTGAATCGAGGTTAATATTTGAGATTGCCTATGAGCGGAAGTCTCCAAATGCCAAGAATGTAGATGCTGCGTATGTCAGGATAAAGAGCGATTAAAAGTGAACGTGCCTTCGGGCATCACTATACTTGTCGCAACAATTGCAGCAACGCCCGTTTTTCCAGTCTCATCTATTCCTCCGGCCCAGTTTCTATGGAAACTATCCCTCATCATTATTCTTCTATCGTCAAATTGATGGCCTTCTAGGATACCTTGTATCTCTCCAAATATGATCAGCTTAGTCATCATAAGTTAGCGCTTAATAATGTTGTTGTAATAGGGGGGAGCTTGTTTCTGCCATGCCAATTACTCAGCACGCTAAACAAACTCCCTATTTCTTTAACCCATTTAATATTGGGTAATTTAAATGTTATTCGAGCATTCAATTTCTACATTAGCTCTTGTTCTCAATGTATTTTTCAGGCATAAAATCTTTCATACTACAATCTAAATATTTTGCAATTTCATTCAATTGGTTATATGAATACATGCTCGAAGAGCTTTCCATTTCTACCTGACCAACATATCCAGCTGAAACGTTTAATAATTCCGCTATATCTCGTTGCGTTTTCTTTCTCGTCTTACGCATAGCGATCACTTGTTTAACTATCTCATATTCAATAGCTGTTTTAGACATTTTTTTAAAATTTATTTGCTTAGTAATAACTAAGTTTGTATATTTGATATCAGTTACTTATAGCGACAAATAGGAGCGGGTCTTGGACTTGCTTTTAACGATGTCACTCATGGACGAAAACCGCTAAACTTTCCACATGAGATGATCGTGAGTTCGCCGTATCTATTGAATTTTGCTATCTTCGCGATACCTTATATTCAATAGGGCGGGCTTCATGTTAGTCTTTTGTGGATCTCAAGCTTTGGCTTGAAGGGTTCTTAGCGGTACCGCGTCCAAAAGCATTGGAGTTCGCCCTATTGGCTTTTTGCCAATCTGGTTCCCTTTTTTTGCTTTCCGGGTGCATCGTTTTACATAAAACTACCGTTTATGAAAACGAACCAATTAACCGCCATCAATCGTTATTACTTCCAGGAAGTGATCAAAGATTATTCCCTACAACTATTATTAAAGAACGTAATCTGTTCTCCATCGTAATGCCAGTGCCGGAATTACAGGTGTAAAATAGCCCGATAAAAACAGGGGTTGGTGTGAGAGCGCGCACTTATTCCCGGTGGGTTAATTTAGCCTGGTGCCAGCCCTTTATTGCTTTTTAGGCAAGGGTGCATTACTGTGGATATTCGCATTCCCAAGGTAAGTAACTTTTTCCTGATTCGCAATACGGTGTGTCCGCATCTGCCTGTTTTTAGGCAGAGGGGCTGGCTTTTGCCTTTTTTTTGTGATGAAATAAAGGGAGCGCTCTGCTGTTAATGCCAACCCAATCTACCTGACCAACCATATCACCATGAGCACCAATAACCGTTACCTGCCGCTTTTTTTCCTTTGCTGGGCTTTTTTGTACAGCCCCTTTGCCGTATGGAGCATCTGGCTGGCAAGTGCTGGCGGGCATCAACAGGTTGTGGCGGAGAAAAGCCAGGTTGAAAAGGTGTCGCAGCACCCACAAGGCGCGAAGCCAGTACCTGATGATTTTAACTGTTTCTGTACTTTTTATGGAAATAAAGCCTGGGGTTTTAATTGTAACCTCAATTTTTTGGTGTCTTATTATGTAACGGGGCAGGAAGGAGTGGGTCATGGAGATCAGTAGCTGTTATCCTTTCGATCGGCTTTATGCCTTAAAACCGAAAAACCCCGTATAGATTTTGGCGGTGCAGGGGGCTTTTTAAAATAGGTTTTTTAATGATGTAATAATAATTCAGTCCCCCGCATTTGCTTTTAGGAGCCTGTTTCAAAAGAAAAGATTGAATAATAGCAAGAGAATTAAAATGGGCAATGTCGTTGTGCTCAATGCTTTGGTATGGAATATTTAGTTGCCGTTCTATCGCATTAAGGTTCCCGTTTTCACGGGAATGACGCCCTTTTAAAATATGATGCTGCCAAAAATCTCCAAAATCATTTCTGAGACAGCCTTTTTTTTCTGATCAAATAACCAAAACTTATGAACCCATCTACAATGGCTATCTCAGGGGGCAGGCTATGCCTTCATCTTAACCATAGCATTTTAAAAATATGTACCGTTTTTATGCTGATTTTGGCCCTAACCGCAAATAGGGCTGCAGCACAGGAGGCTGACCAGGCCACAGGACTTTCCGTTGGCCAGGCCCTTCCTGATTCTTTATTAAATGCAGAACTCAATTTAATGGGTGCCGGGAGTGGCACTGCTTTTAAACTGGCCGGTTTTAAGGGGAAGCCTTTCATTCTCGACTTTTGGGCAAGCTGGTGCGGCAGCTGTATCAAAAGCCTGCCACATGTAGATAGCCTGCTAAAGGCGAACGGGCAGGCCTTAGGTATTGTGCTGGTGAATGCATCGGCGCGCGACCAGGATACGGAAAAACTGTCTACGTTCGTTGATACCTTTTTAAAGGACCATCCGGGTTTTTCGGTTCCGTTTGTAGCAAAGCACGAGCGGTTTGCCCGGTATTTTAAGATCAGCAGGCTGCCCGGTTATGTATGGGTGGGCGGTGATGGCCGCATAAAGGCCATTACCGGATATGGTACTTTGAGCGAGCAAAACATCCGTCGTTTTTTAGCGGGAGAGCAGGTGATGACAGCGAAAGGAGGTTTGTGATATGGGCGGTGTAAAATTTAATAAACATACCGTTAAGTGGAACCTTTTGTTAACCTGCTCAGCTGTGCTGATCCTGCTGTTTTCGGTATTATCGGTTTACGCCCAAAATACGGCTGGTATTAAAATATCGGGCAGGGCCAGGGCAATAGGAGGGGAAGGGCTTAACATAAGTGTAAGCGCGGCAAAAGGCGGGCGCACACAAACCGGTCAGGAAGGCCGGTTTACCATGGTGCTTTCGGCACTGCCCGATACACTCATCTTTTCTGCAGTAGGTTACCAAACGCGGCGCCTGCTGGTACTGGCTGCCGGTCAGGTGATCAATGTGGAGTTAACGCCCGCCACTTTTGACCTGGCTGATGTGCAGGTAAATACGGGCTACCAGCTGCTGCGGCCCAATGAAACCAACGGCACGGTGGCCGTGATCAACAGCGATCAGCTAAATGCCAGGGGCGGATCAAACCTGCTGGACAGGCTTGTTGGGCAGAGCTCCGGCCTGCTGCTGAATATCGGAAAAACCAACCCCAATAACCCCCAGAACAAAACGAATATCTCCATCAGGGGGCTGGGCACCATTAACGGGCCGCTCGATCCATTGATTGTGCTTGACGGGTTTATTTATGACGGCGATATCTCCAACCTCAACCCACTGGATATCGAAAATGTATCTATCCTGAAGGATGCTTCGGCAGCCTCGATCTGGGGCGCAAGGGCCGGTAACGGCGTTATTGTCATCACCACCAAAAAAGGAAAGTTTAACCAGCGTTATGAAACCGCTTTTTCTTCCAGCGTGCTGGTTGCTGCCTTGCCCGATCTGTCCAGGTCGCCACAGATGGGCAGTGCCGATTATATAGAGGTGGAGCGCACGATGTTCAACGCCGGTTATTTTGATGCCCAGATTGGCAGTACACCATTTTCTGCACTTACGCCTGCTGTTGAGATTTTACTGGCCAAAAGAAATGGGACCATCTCCGGCGAGGCGGCCGAGGAGGCGCTGAACAGGCTGAAAGGTATCGATTCGAGGCAATCTTACCTGGACGGATTTTATACCCATGCATTCACCCAACAGTACGGGCTGAACCTGAAAGGGGGCGATAGCAAACATGCTTTTGGCCTTTCGGTAAGCTATGACCGGTCTTTGGGCGAAACCTATGCGGCTTCTGATAAGGTGAATATCGGCCTGTCTAACGATTTTAAGGTAACCGACAGGCTGACATTAAACACAAAGGTTTATTTTACGGGCAATAAAACGGCCTCGGGGAGGCCGGCTTTTGGTTTGTTGACTACCGCCGGCAGGGTGGTCCCCTATCTGGAATTCAGGGACGGGGCCGGGAATGCCCTGCCTGTGGCCATTGCCTACAGGGCTGCCTATACCGATACGGCCGGCAGCGGCAAACTGCTGGACTGGAAATATTACCCTGCCGATGATTACCTGCACCGGACCAACAAATCTGCCCGGCAGGAGCTTTTTGCAACCGTTGCGCTGAAGTACAGGCTCCTGCCGGGGCTGAACCTGGATTTAAGCTACCAGTACCAGCGGCAGCAAACGGACGGTGAGCTGCTGGCAGATGAACAGAGTTATTATGCCCGTGACCTGGTTAACAGTTACAGCCAGCTTAACCGCGCTACAGGTACAATCAGGTACATTGTGCCAAGGGGAGGGGTGCTGAACAGCAGCGAAGCAGCGCAATCATCTGCTACGGCAAGGGTACAGCTGAACCTGCTGCGTACTTTCGGCAAACATCAGTTTAATGCAATTTTGGGGGGCGAGGCCAAACAGACCGATGCCTCATCGGCCTCGCTTACGCAGTATGGCTATACGGCCGATCCGCTTACTTTTGTAAATGTAGACCTGGTTAATAATTATCCCGATTTTTTAAGGGGAAGTGCTTCTACCCTTGGCTCGGGGCAGTTTTATACCTCCACCCGCTACCGTTTCCTGAGCTTTTATGCCAATGGCGCATACACGTACAATGGCCGCTATACCTTATCGGGCAGCATCAGAAGGGATGGGTCGAATATTTTTGGCGCCAATACCAACGACCGCTGGAAACCGCTCTGGTCTGCAGGGCTTGGTTGGCTGGTTTCGGGAGAAAAGTTTTATAAAAGCACACTCCTGCCCGAACTGAGGCTCAAAGCTACTTTCGGCTACAGCGGAAATGTTGACCTCACCAAAACGGCACTCCCCATTGCCACTTATGCTTCAAGTCCGCTTACCGGGCTGCTTACCTCCAGGATTTCCAGTATCAATAACCCCGACCTGAGGTGGGAGCAGCTTTCGCAGCTGAGCCTGGGCGCCGATTTTGCTTTCAGGGATAAACGGCTGAGCGGATCGGTGGCTTATTTTATCAAAAAGGGGACTGACCTCTACGGGCCTGCCCCTTATGATTATACGGGCTGGGGACGTGCCGAAACCCTGGTGCGGAACGTGGCCGATATGAGGGGCAACGGTTTTGAGCTTGACCTGCACACGCTGAACCTGCATGCCGGGGATTTTAACTGGAGAACCGACGGGTATTTTACTTACAGTATCTCCAAAACGGTAAAATATTACAGCAGTACGCCGAACGGCCTCAGTCAGTTGCTCAATACCGGCACGCAGATTACCCCGATTGTAGGGAAACCTTTATACGCGGTAGGCGCCCTGAAGTGGGCAGGGCTTGATGCCGGCGGAAACCCGGAGGGTTACCTTGCAGGGCAGGTAAGCAAAGATTACCGGGCCATTTTTGCCGAGGCCAATGCTACAGGGGCAAATATTGTTTACTACGGTTCTGCCAGCCCCCTGTATTTTGGTTCGCTGATCAATACCTTTTCTTATGGTAGGCTGAGCCTGGCTGTAAACATCAGTTACAAACTCGGTTATTATGCCTCAAAGCCTACCATAAGCTACCCTGGCCTGGTTTTAAACGGCAGCGGGCACAGTGATTTTGCTTTGCGCTGGAAGAACCCGGGCGATGAGCTGACCACAAACGTGCCTTCGTTTGTATACCCGGTTGATGAGAACAGGGATTTCTTTTATACCTCTTCGGAGGTGAACATCATCAGGGCCGACAATATCAGGCTGGATTATATCAACCTCTCGTACAAAGTGGGCCTGCGCAGGCTTAAAAAAGTGTTCCGTGCGCTCGAGGTGTTTTCGGCGCTCCAGAACGGCGGCATACTGTGGCGTGCCAATAAGTTTGGGGTAGATCCCGATTATGCCGGCAATATCCCGCCTTCGCGAAGCTACCTGTTGGGGCTTAGGGGCAGTTTTTAATTTGATGAAAATATGATGAAAAATAAAATATTATTTCTGTTGACCGGCGTACTGGCGTTATCGCTGGTATCCTGCAAAAAGTACCTGGATGTAAAGTCGGATGCGAAGCTTGTTACCCCGCAAAGCCTGCAGGATATCCAGGCCCTGCTGGATGATTATCCGACCATGAATACGAAAACCACGCCAGGCTTACCCGAGAGTTCGGCAGACGACTATTTCTGGTTGCCTGCCACCTATAACTCCCAGAGTGCGATAAGCCAGGGGCTTTACCGCTGGCAGCCTTTCGATTCGCGTTTTGGCAACGACTGGAACTATACTTACCAGGCGGTTTTTAACTGCAATATCGGCCTTGAGCTGTTGGAGAAGATTGAGCGGACGAATGTTAATGCCACGGCCTGGGACAATGTTAAAGGTTCGGCCCTTTTTTACAGGGCATATTATTACCTGCTGCTTACCGCCAATTATGCCAGGGTGTACCATGAGGCTACGGCTGATGCCGACCCGGGGATTATCCTCAGGACGGCTTCTGATTTTAACCTGCCCGGAAAAAGGGCCAGCGTGGGCGAATGTTACAACCGGGTGCTGCAGGATGCGCAGCAGGCTGCAGGTTTGCTGCCCGATGTTCCGGTCCATGTGATGAGGCCATCAAGGGCGGCAGCCTGTGCTTTGCTTTCGCGGGCCTATCTTTATATGGGCAGGTACGACCTTGGGCTGCAATGGGCCAATGAATCGCTGAAGATCAACAGTAAGCTGATGGATTATAACAGTGATCCGGGTGTGATCAATCTCGCGGCAAATGTGCCCTTTAGGAAGTTTAACGGCGAAACATTGTTCTATACCGAAATGGCCCCTTCGTTTACCCTGCATGCCACCAGCAGGGCCAGGATAGATACGGTGCTTTATGCTTCCTATCAATCCGGCGATCTCCGCCGGACGGCTTTTTTCAAAACGGTGGGTGGCTACCCGCAGTATAAAGGAAGTTATGCAGAAAGCGCATCGGTATTTTTTACCGGTATTGCCAATGATGAGGTTTACCTGAACAGGGCAGAGTGCAATGCTTTTTTAGGGAATGTTGCCCCGGCCATGGCCGACCTGAACCTGCTGCTGAAATCGCGTTGGAAGAAAGGGACGGTATTTGTGCCTTTAACGGCCGCTGACCGTGCCGAGGCGCTGAAGAAGATCAGGGCCGAAAGGAGAAAGGAGCTTTTGATGAGGGGGATGCGGTGGATTGACCTGAAACGGTATAATAGAGAAGGCGAAAACCTGGTGATTTCCAGAAATATCGGGGGTAAACTGGTCAGCCTGCAGCCAAATGCGGCTTATTATGCACTGCCTATTCCGGTTGATATTATCGAACAGACGGGAATTGCACAAAATGAGCGGTAAAACGAAGAATCTGTATCAAACATATTGATACGTCGATACATTAAGATTCCCCATTTAATCCGATATCGGATGTGAATCTTAATGCTTTGGCAAAGGGCTTTAAGATCACCGCCTGCGCGGGGATGACGATAGCCATCGGATGACGGGAAAGCAGAATAAATGCTGCCCAGGTATCTTCAATGTACCCGGTAAGCTTTTACCCTGCTGGCTCAGCAACGCGGTTGGATAGCCAGATTTTATGAATAAAAATGCCGGATTTGTTTACCCCCGCTTTACCTGTTATTTACCTGTTCTTTACCCTTTGCTGGTACCAAGCTTACCCCTGGGTTACCCTTTGCTTACCTATTGGTTACCTATTCTTTACCTATTCGTTACCTATTGTTTACCCATTGGTTACCTAAAAGGTAAACAATGGGCTTTTTTAGGGTAAACATTTAGGGTATTTCTGGTTATGTTGCACCAAAGCAGGCTGCTTGCCTGTGCCTGCTGTTTGCCCTGCCCGTTACGGTTGGCAGGCGCTCAATTTAGCGCTCTGGGGTGTGTATTTGCTTACGTCAATCAAACTAGCCGGGACTTTATTTCGCCATTAAGATTAATTAGCACAGTAAATCGGGGTCCGCATAGCGATTGCAACAAACATTCCTTTAACAATAAAACGCAACAAAAAAGCGATCCCCGTTTCCGGGAACCGCTTTTTTTTATTTCTCAGCTTTGGGTTTTACCTTCAACCCTCAGCCTTTTAGCTTTAGACTTTTAGCTTTGGTCTTTTAGCTTTGGTCTTTCAGCTTTAGACTTTTAGCTTTGGTCTTTCAGCTTAACTAGTATCCAAAAATCTGTTCTAAGGTTAATTTGGTTACCGGGCCAAATTTAGCTACATCGGCCATGTTGATTTTCTTTTCGGAAGCTACGATACAATAGTTGTAAGGTTTGCCCGAAAGGTTGCTCTGGTGGAACGATTTGATATCGGCAAAAGTAAGCGGTTTAAGGTTGGCGTACTCATCAATGCGCGAATCGTGATCGAAACCTAATTTTTTATCGGCCAGGTAGCTGGCAATAATATCATCTTTAGTGATGCGGCTGGTTTCGATGCCGTTTAAAGAGTTGGCTTTTGATAGGGCGAATGATTTATCAGACTCTGGTAAAGTGGTTAACAGATCGTTCATGCCGGCTACTGCTTCGTTCATTTTATCGGCCTGTGTACCTACGTAAGCCACAATGGTATTCTCTTTATCTTTACTGTTTGGCGATGAATATACCGCAAAGGTAGAGTAAGCCAGCGCTTTTGATTCGCGGATGGTTTGGAATACAATTGAACCCATGCCACCTCCAAAATAATTGTTGAACAAAGCAATTTTAGCGGCATTGGCCGGATCGTACAAACCGCTGTTGCGTATCCAGCGGATTTCGGCCTGTACCATATCGTAATCGGCAAAATAAACCTTGTTCGAATCGGTTTTGGTATAAGCAAATTTTTTGATCGGCGCAGCATCAGTAAACTCTTTGGCCAAAGGGTGGGCCTTTACAATATCGGCAGAAAATGCCGTTAGCGTTTTAGGGCCGTAATAGGTAATGGTGTGTTTGTAATTGGTAAGGTTATGCAACAGGTAAATCAGATCAGCCGATTTCATGTTTTTGATCTCATCATTGGTTAAGCCATAATTGAAAGGATTATCGGCACCATATTGTGCATAACTCATTAAACCGCCGAGAATTGATGATTTATTTAATTTTGCGTTATCTCTCGATTTTAACAAACGGCCTTTTAAATCTTCAAGCGCTTTTTCGTTTGGTTTGCAATGGGCCAGCACATCTTCAACCAAAGCTACTGCTTTATCGAAATTTTCTTGTAAACCGGTAATGGAAACCGTGGTTACATCATTACCTACGTTAAGGCTGTAGCTGCAGGCAATGTTATAAAAGGCCTTGCTGATCTCTTCGGCCGAATATTTATCGGTACTTAGAAATGATAAGTATTGCGCTGCGTAAGGCAACAATTTGTAGTTGTAAGAACCCATATCGAAACGGTAACTCATGCGGAAAATACCATTTTCGGTGTTTTGGATGGCAATTACATCAGCAATACCGGCTTTACCAAAATTAAGGTCTTTGCTATAATCTAAAAACTTAGGGGCAATAGGTTTTACCGGTGCATCAATAATGCTTTTGGTAAATGGCGAAACTTCGTTTGTATTGGTTTTTACTGCTGTAATGGCTGGTTTTTCTACCTTAACGATGCTTTTATCTTCACCTTTGTGTTTTAAAACCACTACATAGTTATTGATGAAAAATTTATTGGCAAAATCTACAATCTCTTTTTTGGTTACTTTGCCCATATCATCGGTTGAGGCGAGCATTTTATCCCACTCGGTACCGCGGTTTAAGATAAAGGCATTCATGGTGGCGTTGGCGCGTACATCGTTATTATCAAAACCCTGTAATTCGGCAAATTTGATATTGGCTACGGTAGCTTTGATCAGGCTTTCGTCAAACTCGCCTTTTTTAAGCAGTTCTACCTGCTCTAACAATAATTTTTGTGCCTCTTCCAAACTTTGTCCGGCTTTTGGCGACCCTGATAAAATGAACATGCCATAATCTTTCATGGAGTTGTAACCCGCACCTGCACGCAACATTTTTTGTTGTTTGTTGATGTTGATATCCATTAACCCTGCTTTGCCGTTTGATAAGATGCTTCCGATAAGATCTAACAGTAAACTCTGGCGGGTATTTTGGGCAAAACCCCTGTAGGCAATGTACAGGTTTTCGGCACTTGGGCCGTAAATATCAACCTTTTGTACCTGTGTTAAAGGTTTCTCTGGCGCCGGGTTGTAAAGGGCAAGCGGTTTAGGAACCATGTAGGCAAAATCTTTGTCGATTTTTTTGATCAGCTGATCGTAATTGATATCACCGCTCATAATCAGCGCCATGTTGTTAGGCACATAATATTTGTTGTAATATTTTCTGATTTCGACCAATGAAGGGTTTTTTAAATGCTCAATGGTACCAATGGTGGTTTGTTGCCCGTAGTTGTGTGTTGGAAAAAGGGCATACAGCATTTTCTCGTACATTTTACGGCCATCGTTATCCATACCGATGTTTTTTTCTTCGTAAACCGCTTCCAGCTCGGTATGGAAGATACGGAAAACCGGTGCGCGGAAACGCTCTGCCTGTACGGCCAGGAACTTATCAATGGCGTTTGATGGAAGGTCTTCCTCGTAAACGGTTTCTTCTACCGAGGTGTGTGCATTGGTAGAGTTACTGCCGATGGATTTCATCATTTTATCGTACTCATTGGCGATAGAATAATTGGAAGCCTCGCCCGAGGTTTTATCGATTTCTTTATAAATTTCTTTACGTTTGGCCGGATCGGTGGTTTTGGTATAGGTTTCGTAAAGGGCTTCGATTTTATCTAAAAGCGGTTTCTCTTTGGCATAATTTAAGGTACCAAACTTATCGGTGCCTTTAAACAACAGGTGCTCCAGGTAGTGGGCCAGGCCGGTATTGGTACGCGGATCGGTATTACTGCCCGCCCTTACTGCCATTTTGTAGGTAATATTGGGCTCTTTGTTGTTTTGTGATAGGATAACCGTTAAACCGTTTTTTAAGGTGTAAAAACGGGTTTTGGTCGGATCGTTGGTTACATATTTATAACTGTAACCGCCAGAGGTTCCTGTTTTCCATTGGTAGGTGGTTTGCGCCATGGCCGTTGCACCCGTAATGAGAAAACAAGCCAAAGTAAATAATTTAAATTTCATTGATTTGTTTTTGGTTTATGACAATGAATAAGTATTTGAGGCTTTACGGCCGGGGTTAAATACAGCATTCATTTTTAATAAGTTATTTGTTCAAATATAAAGGCTTTATTGCAGGGAAAGAAATAATTTTGATTTCTAAACTAAAAAGTCAGGAATAAATGATTTTGGCATATCGATGCTGGTTTATTGTGCCTTGAAATTATAATCTGTATTTTTACCGGCATGACAAAACACGGAACAAAACCAACTATTTTAGTGGTAAATGACGACGGAATTACCGCTACAGGAATAAAAAACCTGATGGAAGTAATGCAGGAACTGGGCAATGTGGTGGTAGTGGCGCCCGATAGCCCGCAGAGCGGGATGGGACATGCCATTACCATAGGCAAACCGATCCGTTTTGATAAGGTTGACCTTTACGGTGGGGTAGAGATGTACAAATGCAGCGGCACCCCGGTTGATTGTGTTAAACTTGCCGTAAACAAGATTTTTAAGGGTAAAAAACCCGATTTATGTGTTTCGGGCATTAACCACGGTTTAAATAATTCCATTAATGTGCTGTACTCGGGCACGATGTCTGCAGCAGTAGAGGGGGCAATAGAAAAAATTCCTTCCATTGGTTTTTCGCTCGATGATTTTGCGGCCGATGCCGATTTTAGCCATACCAAAAAATACATTAAAAATATCTGTGAGCAGGTTTTGGCCAACGGTTTGCCGGCAGGTACCCTTTTAAATGTGAATTTTCCGAAGGGTGAACACTTAAAGGGGGTTAAGGTTTGCCGCCAGGCCAATGCCAAATGGATGGAAGAGTTTGATGAGCGGACAGACCCTTACAAACGCCCCTACTATTGGCTGACCGGTGTTTTCGAAAATTTTGATAAAGGAGAAGATACCGATGTTTGGGCATTGGAGCATGGTTATGTTTCGGTTGTGCCGGTGCAGTTTGATTTAACGGCACACCATGCCATACAGGCCTTAAACAGTTGGGACTTTATAGGTGGCCGTGATGCGAAAGCTGCTGGCAGCAAGGTGAGTGCACCCGATGGCCTAAATTTAGGTTAACTGCCATAATGGAGCGCTTAAGAAAATTAAATAATTCAGTGTGGATTGGCCTGGGCATTGGTTTACTGGTACCGGCCATGTGCTGTGCTATTGCCTGGTATGTTATCCACCAGGTGGCATCATTGGCCAAAGCCGATCTGTTGTACATTGGTGGTATTGCGGTAAACGCTTATACCATGCAAACATTTTTTAAATACAATAAAGAAAACATTGGCAGGGGCATATTGGCGGCCACTTTTTTGTGCGCTTTTGTGTTTTTTGCGTATAAAGTTTTTTAGATAGAAACGGTCGTCATTGCGAACTGAAGAAGAGAATTGCGGGCTGGGTGAAGCAATCTTTCTAAGAAAAGGTAGATCGGGAAATAAATAATAGCATAAAAGATTGCTTCCCCGAAAGGTCGGGACAGGCTGTAGTGCCTCCTCGCAATGACGATTTAAAAAAATATAGACATGAAATACTACCTCGTAGCCGGCGAAGCCTCAGGCGATTTACATGGCGCCAATTTAATGAAAGCCTTAAAAGCGGAGGATGGCGAAGCGGTGTTCAGGTATTTTGGCGGCGATAAAATGGAAGCTGAAGGGGGAGAACTGGTTAAACATTATGCCGATATGGCTTTTATGGGTTTTACCGAGGTTGTTTTAAATCTGCGTACCATTTTTAAAAACCTGAAGGCGTGTAAGGAGGATATCATGAGATGGAAACCTGAGGTATTGATTTTGATCGATTTTCCGGGTTTTAACTTAAAAATAGCCGAATTTGCAAAAGCCAATGGCATAAAAGTATGTTATTATATCTCGCCCAAGGTTTGGGCCTGGAACCAGAAACGGGTACTGAAAATTAAAAAGGTTGTTGACCATATGTTCTGTATCCTGCCTTTTGAAGTGGATTTTTACCAGGAATGGGGCATGAAGGTAGATTATGTAGGCAACCCCTTATTGGATGAAATTGCGCAGTTTACACCAGATCGGGATTTTCGCAACGGGCACCAGCTTGGAGATGAAAAAATTATCGCCCTGTTGCCTGGCAGCAGGAGGCAGGAAATAGAGCGTTTATTGCCGGTAATGCTAAGCATTACCGCACATTACCCGGATTATATATTTGCCATTGCTGCTGCCCCAAACTTTACCGAAGCCTATTACCGGCAGTTTACCGGAGATGAAAAAGTAAAACTGCTTTTTAACCAAACCTATAACCTATTGCACCATGCGCATGCTGCAATTGTTGCCTCGGGTACGGCGACGCTGGAAACCGCTTTATTTAAAGTGCCGCAGGTAGTGGTTTATAAAGGTGGTACCATTTCTATAGCCATTGCACGGCTATTGGTTAAAATTAAGTTCATCTCATTGGTGAACCTGATCGTAAACAAAAAAATCGTTACCGAACTGATCCAGGAAGATTGCAGCACACAAAAAGTAAAAGCCGAACTTGATTTGATTATAGCAGGAGCAGAACGGGAGGCGATGTTAAAACATTATGACGAACTGCTTTTACTGATGGGGAAACCGGGTGCTTCGGCAAAAACGGCCGGATTGATTACCGGTTATCTGAAATAAGGAATGTTGACCAAATTGGCGCGGAACTTAAGGGAAAAGCCGGCCGCGGCGATACCGGGTTACCTGCCCTAAGAAATTATTCAGGCTACTGGATAGTTTATTTTTTTTTAGCGTATATAATAGATAGAACCTGGATTATTAATAAACGTTTCTGAGACGATTAATACAGAAAATGTTAAATTGCGCCTTTATAAATGGCAAAAACTTAAAAGCTGCATTTTTTATTTAGCTTTGAATTAATTAACTTACAGAAATTCCAACCAAATGAAATCGCTTTCTATCAAAGATATAGCCGTAAAAGCAAACGTATCCATTACCACCGTTTCCTTCATCATCAATGGTAAAGCCAAAGAGAAGTCGATCAGCGAAGCGGTAATTGAGAAGGTAAAGAAAATTATTGAAGAAAGCGGTTACAAACCCAACCAGATTGCCAGGAGTTTAAGAACGGGCAATTCTAACATCATTGGCCTGATTATCGAAGATATTTCCAATTCCTTTTTTTCGAGGATTGCCAGGTTAATTGAGGATAAAGCCTATAAAAGAGGTTATAAAATTATTTATTCCAGTACAGAAAACAATGTTGATAAAGCAAAGGAACTGATCAACCTGTTCAAATCGCGAAAAGTTGATGCCTATATCATCTCCCCGATAAAAGGGATAGAAGAAGATGTTCAGATGCTGCTGGATGACGGTAACCCGGTAATCTTTTTCGACAGAAATTTGCCCGATGTTGACACCAGTTATGTGGGTGCCGATCATTTTAACGCCTCTTACCAATCTATACAGAGTTTTATTGATCAGGGCAAAAAGAACATTGCTTTGGTAACCACCGATATCAATGTAGCGCAGATTACAGAACGCCACGATGGTTACAAAAAAGCACTGGAAGATAACGGAATTGCTTATGACGATGACCTGGTATTAAAAATCCATTTTAACCAGGAAGAAAACGAAACCATCGTACAGATTAAATCATTATTGGAGAGCAAAAAGGTGGATGCCGTATTGTTTGTAACCAATTATCTGGCCATTAGTGGCTTAAAAGCGCTTAAGCAGATTGATAAAAAAATAGGCGATGATTTTGCCGTAATTGCCTACGATGACCATGAAGCTTTTGAACTGCATACTCCCCGCATATCAGCCATCCAGCAACCTCTTGAAGAAATAGCTGAAGCCATTATTAAACTGATTTTAAACCGCCTTTCATCAAAAGGCAAATTGCCTGCTGAAGAACTGATTATCCCCACCCGCCTGGTACTAAGGGATTAATTCAAAAATGCTTCTCGGTTAAGGTGTAATATTTTTTTTACATACTAAATCGTTTTATTTCAATTAATAATCCCTATTATTGGTGTGCTAAATCGTTTTAGGCTAACCAATTAAATTTTTCATGAAAATTACAGCAGCTCCTTACAAAATTTTAACCGGCTTTACCGAAGCTAGAAAGTAGAATGGCTTGTTTCATTCGTTTATGTCGTCACCAAATCCAGCACCTTAAATCATATTACACCCTAAAATGTCCGGCAATTTGTTTCGCGCGGTCATTTTAACCCAGATAAACCATTACCAGGAAAAAAATAACTAATCTTTTATAATAATTTAACAAAACCGTTGATGAAAATTAATTTACTTAAAATTACGGGGCTGTCGGCTGCAATTGTATTGCTGAATAGTCCTGCATTTTCAATGAACACAAAATCGGGAGTCGAAGGAGGGCGATCGGGCGAGCGCCGGCTGGCAAAGCATGTTTCGGTAAGGAAAGTTGTTTCCGGAACAATTGTCGATGAAAACAATCAGCCAGTACCGGGCGTGGGTATTAAAAATATCACATCAGGTAAGGGTGCTGTAACTGATGGTAACGGAAAATTTAATATAGAGGCGAATGAAGGCGATGTGCTAAGGATCAGTTATGTAGGTTATATCACTCAAAACATCACAGTAGCAAACCAAACCTCACTAAATATTAAACTAGCAATATCATCTGACACGAAGCTAGATGATGTTGTAGTGGTAGGCTATGGTAGCCGTAGCCAAAGAGAGTTAACATCCGCCATCACTAAAGTAGACACCAGTCAATTTAGACAAAGTGGTGCCAGAAATGCCCTGGATTTATTGCAAGGTAAAGTTGCCGGTTTACAAATTACCAGGAGCAGCTCAAACCCCAATACCGGCGTAGCTATTCAACTTCGTGGTGTTACATCCATTTCGGGTACGGCGAGTCCGCTTATTGTAATTGACGGAATTCCCGGCGGTAATTTGGATTTGTTGCAACAAGACGATATCGAATCTTTTACAGTATTGAAGGATGGTTCTGCAGCGGCAATTTATGGTACCCGAGCTAACGCCGGTGTAATTTTGATTACCACTAAGAAAGGCCGTAAAGGGGCTGCTCAATTCAGTTACAATGGTTACGTAAAACACGAAACATTGTACAAGCGCCCTGATTTTATGAATGCAACTCAGTTCAGAGAAAGAATTGCAGCCGGGCAATACACTGCCAAAGATTACGGCGGCGATTTTGATTATTTCGACGATCTGATCAATAAGGATAATTTAACCAATTATCAAAATTTATCGGTTTCTGGTGGTAGCGATAAATCAAACTACCGTGGATCATTTACTTACAATAAGTTAGATGGTTTTGCACGGGAAAACAGCAGAGAACAATATCAATTTAGGATGAGCTTAACACAAAAGGGCTTTAAAGATAAGGTGACTGCTATGTTTAATGTTGCTTCAAACCTAAATAGAGCCAATTTATTAGGTGGTGGTGGTTGGGAAGCTGTCTTAACCAAAAATCCGACAGAATCTTATTATAATCCTGATGGTTCTTATTTATTTACCAGAAATATTACCAACGAGATTGCGCGTTTAGCACAAGAGACCAGTAAGAGAAATCAGCAAACTTACTCTGTTGATGGTAAAATCGACATTGATATTTTGAAAGATCTGAAAGCATCCGCATTTGTAGCTTATCAGCGAAATCAGTATATCGATAATCAATATCGTTTACTTGGAAGTCAAAACTCGGTAGAGAATGGTGATGCACCAGGAGGTGGTTATGCATACAAGGGGACTGAGTTGAACGAAAACTTCAACTTTGAACCAACGATCGAATACAGCAGAACGATTAAAGATAAACACCGTTTTACGGGTATGATCGGTTATTCTTACCGATATGAAGTAAACGAATCGTTTAGCGCAAATAACCGCGGCTATACAAACGATATTTTTCAGGAAAACAATTTAGGCAGTGTGCCGGTTGCAGTAAACAGAATCGGTATTGGCAGTAATAAAAACGATAATACCTTAATCGCTTTATTTGGTCGTTTGCACTATACCTTTGATGGAAAAGTTAACTTCGAGGCGGTATTAAGAAGAGAGGGGTCTTCAAAATTTGGAGCGAACAATAAATGGGCAAGTTTCCCGGCAATTTCCGGATCGTGGGAAATTACCCGCGAGAAATTTATGGAAAATGCTAAATGGCTTAATTTCCTGAAAATCAGGGCTGGATACGGCGAAACGGGTAACTCAGGCTTTGCAAACTATGCATCTTTGGTAACCCTAAGTACAGGTAATCTTTACCCTTTCCCTGGAGGCCAGTGGTTACAAACTTATGGCCCCTCACGTAATCCAAATCCGAATTTAAGATGGGAACGTAAAAAGGAATATAACTTTGGTTTGGATTTCGCGATGTTAAACAATAAATTAACTGGTTCGGTAGATGTTTTCAAACGTGATATTGTAGATCTACTTTATACTTATACCTCTCCGCAACCTCCATATGTTTCAGGTCAGATTTATACCAACGTAGGTACGATTTCTGCGAAAGGTATTGAATTAACGTTGAGTTATGCCGCAATAAAGAACAAAGACTTTTCTTGGAATGTTGATTTTGCAGGAAGTACGATTGATAACAAGCTGGTGACTTTTTCGAATGATGAATTCAGAAGAGATATGGAAACATTCGGAGGTATAGGAGGTGCAGGTGACCTCGGTAACGCATTCCGTACCTACGAAGGCCGTAACATTGGCGAGTTTTGGGGTAAGCGTTTTAACAGCTTTACACCAGATGGTAAATGGTTATTTACTAACCGTGCCGGCCAGGCGGTGCCAAATTCACAGATCAATACTTCACCTTTCCGTGATCAGACCGATTTGCAGATGATTGGTAATGCAATTCCTAAATATTACTTGTCATTAGGAAACACTTTTACTTACAAGCAATTTGATTTGAGAGTTTTCTTAAGAAGTAAGTTAGATTTTGATGTGTTAAATACGGTTGCCTTATCTTATGGGAACAAATTCGGAACACAGGGTAACTTATTAAACAGTGCTTTTACCAAATATGCAGAAATCAACGATACCTATATGTACTCCGATTATTATCTTGAAAACGGAAGTTTCCTGAAAGTTGATGAAGTAACTTTAGGTTATACATTCAAATTTAAAGATAAAGCGTTCAGAAGTTTACGCGTATATGCCGTTGGCCAAAACCTGGCATTATTAACTGGTTACACAGGTAACGATCCTGATTTGATTCAGGATACGGGCTTAGGTCAGGAAATTAACGGACGTAGTTTAGGTATTGATACCAGAAGTCCTTATCCATCAACCAGAAGCTTTGTGTTCGGTGTTAATTTTGGATTTTAATAATAAGAAAAATGAAGATGTATAAAAAAATTATTCTGTTTGTACTCGTAGTTACGCCTGTATTATTTAATGCATGTACCAACTTAGACGAGAAGATATATAGTCAGCTAATCACTGATAATTATTACAACAACAAAAATGAAGTTTTATCTGCAGTTTTAAGGCCATATACGCATGCGAATGCCTGGGCAACGCCATCTGGTCAGGATGGATGGTGGAGACCATCAGAACTTTCCGGTGATCAGTTGGCCTGGCCAACAAAAGGAAGGCATGGAGAAGACGGTGGAAAATGGAAACGTTTACACTATCATACCTGGTTGGTTGATGATGGGCCATTGAATAATGCTTGGTCGTTAATTTACGGAGGTGTTGGATACTGTAACGATCCGATTGAAAACTTAGAAAAGCGTAGTCTGGCACAAATGGGCATCACGCAAACTGAAAAAGACGGCTATATTGCTGAATTAAAGCTGTTAAGAGCCTATCATTATTTAAAATTGATGGATCTTTTCGGAAACATCCCGATAGTAACCCAGGTAGGTATTCCGACAAAACCAGAGACCAGACCGCGTGCTGAAGTTTTTGCCTTTGTCGAGAAAGAAATCAAGGAAAATATTGATAGAGCGCCAAATTTATCAAGAAATATGATTGGCCGAATGACTAAAGCCGGTGGTTACGCCATGTTGGTAGAGCTTTACCTAAATGCTGAAGTTTGGACAGGAACTGCCCGTTGGGACGATTGTATAGCTGCTGCTGATAAATTAATCAACAATGAAGCTGGTGGACAAAATGGAAATATGCAACTTGATCCGAATATTACTGATCAGTTTAAAAGCACAAATGACCTTTCTAAAGAAGTGATTTTTGCTATTGCCTATGAATTCAGAATCGCGAATTCGCAGCCGTCGTGGACAGGTGAATTTTTCCATTTCCAACAGGACAGAATTTATGGAGGTTCCAGAAATGGAAATAATGGAGTAGTAATGGTACCAAATAACTATACCAAGTATAACAATGATGATTTGAGAAAAACAACCTGGTTATTGCAGGGACCTCAGGTTAGATTTGACAATGGGCAGCCAGCACTTGCTTCTGGTGGTAATGAATACGATGGACAACAGATTAATTTTGTTGATGAAATTCGCCGCGCCAAAGTGGGCTCTACAGTTTCTAACATGAGCGAAGGCGAAGAAAACAGCGGCGTTCGTTTTAATAAATATAAATTAGGGAACAACGTTGCTGGTATAGTAGGTGGCGTACCTGTTGCCGTTGACCTTAACTATAATTGTACAGACTGGAATTTATATCGTTTAACCTGGGTGTATTTTGCAAAAGCCGAAGCCTTAATGCGTAAAAATGGTGGTGTAGCAAATGCTCAGGCTGTACAGTTGGTTAACGAATGCAAAAAACGTGCATTTACAGCAGCTAACTGGCCTGCAAATGAATATACAACTGCAACTTTAACACTTGATGAGTTATTGAATGAAAGAGGTAGAGAATTTGTATTTGAAGGTTTCCGTCGCGATGATTTAATTCGTTTTGGAAAATTTACTACAGCCAGCTGGTGGGATCACACCCCTTCTGCAACATTCAGAAATCTGTTTCCAATTCCTCAGGTTCAGCGTACGCTTAACGCAAACTTAGCGCAGAACCCAGGTTACAATTAATAGATAAGTAGCTAAAAAAAGCCGCATCATAAATCAAACTATGATGCGGCTTTTTATTTTATCAAAAAATGATCGGATAGTTTCTTATCCGGAAAGTATGTAACCTATATGTTACATACTTAAACAGTAAAAGCTGTTTATTTTTTTGTTAATATTGGATTGCTAAATCGTTTTACGTTAAATCGATACCAAACAAACATCATACCGTTAAACCAGCGATCATTTAAATGGTTTTTCTTTCTCTGAAATTTGGAATTAATAGATGAGGTTTAGTAAAACGATTTATATGTGGACATGACCAAATGTTAGTTATGAAAAAGTTCTCCTTTAGTTAAACCTCGTTATTTTTTAATTGCGGAAGTCAAAGATATCGGGCTTGCTTGTTCATTAATCTGATATCACGCTTATATCAATCTTCCGGTCAGGTTATAATGATCAATGCGACTGGTGATAGACAAGTGAGATAAAGGTTAATTGGCCAGACAAAGAAAACCAAACAGACAAATGAAACTTAAATTAATCATATCCATTTTATGCTGCCTCGCTACCAAAGGTTTATTGGCGCAGCAGAAAAACTGGGTTCAATATGTAAACACCCTGCAGGGTACCAATTCTAAACACGAACTTACCCGGGGCAACACCTACCCAACAACGGCACTGCCGTTTGGCATGCACACCTGGACACCCCAAACCGGTAAAAATGGCGATGGCTGGAAGTACCAATACTTTAAAGATAAAATAAGGGGCTTTCAGCAGGCGCACCAGTGCAGCTCATGGACAAGGGACTATGCGGTATTCTCTCTAATGCCCATGGTTGATGAACTGGAGGTAAACGAAGATAAGCGCGAAGCTAAATTTAGTCACCAGGATGAGGTTGCAAAGCCAAACTATTACAAGGTAAGATTTGAAAACGATATCACCACCGAAATTTCACCATCGGAGCGGGGTGCACACCTTAGGTTCAGTTACCCAAAAAGCAAAAGAAGCTTTTTGATTTTAGATGGTTATACCAGACTCAGCGGCGTTCAGATTTTGCCAAAAGAAAACAAGATAACCGGTTGGGTAAACAATGGTGAAGGCTTTAAAAAAGGCTGGAAAAGTTATTTTGTCATTCAGTTTGATCAGCCAGTTAAAGCTTATGGTACCTGGGAAAATAAACGGAATACCATTTCAAAAGATTCTGTTTCTGCAGAAGGCTTTGGTAAGGGCGCTTTTGTAGAGTTTGAACGGGGTGTAAAAGTTCAGGTAAAAACAGCTTCTTCTTACATCAGTTTAAAACAGGCAGAACTCAATTTAAAAAGAGAACTGGGGAATGATAAAACGCTGGAAGATACAAAAGCCCGTGCAGCGGCAGTTTGGAATAAATCGCTGGGTAAGATAGAAGTAGAAGGGGGATCTAAAGCCGACATGGAAACTTTTTATTCTTGCTTTTTCAGGGCAAGTTTGTTTTCCAGGAAATTTTATGAACTTAACGAAGCCGGCAAACCTTATTATTTTAGTCCTTACGATGGTAAAGTGCATGATGGTTACATGTTTACCGATACGGGTTTTTGGGATACTTTCCGCGCACAGTTTCCGCTAAATACCTTGGTACAACCAGAAATGCACGGCCGTTATATGCAAGCCATGCTTGATGCTTACGCGCAATGCGGTTGGCTGCCCTCCTGGTCTTTTCCAAGTGAAGCCGGGAGTATGATCGGTAATCATGCCATTTCGCTGTTTGCCGATGCCTGGGCAAAAGGGATCAGGACATTTGATCCTAAAAAGGCTTTGGCAGCCTATTACCATGAAACCATGAACAAGGGGCCATGGGGTCCGGCTAATGGCAGAGATGGGGTAACCGAGTATAACCAATTGGGATATGTTCCTTATCCAAAATACAGAGAAGCTACCGCAAAAACACTGGAGTATGCCTACGATGATTATTGTGCCTATGCCTTAGCCAAAATGACCGGCGATAAACATTACATGGAGGTTTTTGAGAAACCCATGTTTAACTATAAAAATGTTTACGATCCCTCTACACGTTTTATGCGGGGAAAAAATGCGGAGGGCAAATGGTCGCCGGATTTTGATCCAACCGAATGGGGAGGCCCGTTTACAGAAGGCAATGCCTGGCATTGGCAATGGTCGGTTTTTCAGGATACCAAAGGTTTAATCAACCTGATGGGTGGAAATAATCACTTTGTTTCGAAGCTGGATTCTGTTTTCAGCCAGCCCAATACGGTAAATGTAGGCTCTTATGGTGGGATGATCCACGAAATGACTGAAATGGTAATGGCCAACATGGGACAATATGCACATGGCAATCAACCCATACAGCATATGGTTTATTTATACAACTATGCCAATCAACCCTGGAAAGCACAATTTCATGCCCGTGAGGTGATGCGTAAACTTTATGATGCTACAGAAAACGGTTATCCGGGAGATGAAGACCAGGGGCAAACCTCTTCATGGTATGTATTAAGCGCTTTAGGCTTTTATAGTGTAACACCTGGATCTGGTGAATATGTTTTAGGCAGCCCGGTATTCAAAAAAACAACTATTCACCTGGAAAACGGTAAAAAATTTATCATTGAAGCGCCGGCAAACGATGTTAATCGTGTTTATATAAAATCGGCAAGCTTAAATGGCGAAAATTATACCAAAAACTTTTTAAATCACAGCGATTTATTAAAAGGTGGCCTGCTAAAATTGGAAATGAATGTTAAACCTTCGTTAAATAGGGGGATATTGGAAGAAGATAAGCCATTTTCAATTAGTAAATAGATAATGAATGACTACTTTTGCCGAATTAGTTAAATTGATAAAGAAGAGAACAGAAATATATATAGAATGGAAAAGCCTGTTGCATTAGGTGTAGATATTGGCGGCTCGCATATTACAGCCGCATTGGTAGATTTGGAAACTAGAACCTTAATGGAAAATTCTATCAAGCGTAGCCCTGTGAATTCACAGGAGAATAAGGAAGTGATTTTGTCGGCATGGTGCGATATTATCAATAAAGCTTTCCAGGAAATAAAAAATGGCAGCAGGAATGTAGGCATAGCCATGCCGGGACCCTTTAATTATAAAGAGGGAATCTCCTTGATCAAAGACCAGGATAAGTTTAAATCGCTTTATCAGGTTAATGTGAAAGAAGAACTTGCGAAAAGATTGGACATTGCCCTGGAAAATATCCATTTTATAAACGATGCGGCCGGTTTTTTACAGGGAGAGGTTTTTGCGGGGGCTGCCAAAGGAAATGTGAACGTATTGGGCCTGACCCTGGGAACCGGACTCGGATCTTCACTTTGTTTAAATGATAAGGCCTATGATGCAGACTTGTGGAATTCTCCTTTTTTGGATGGAATTGCTGAAGACTACTTATCTACGCGCTGGTTCGTAAAACGTTTTAAGCAATTGAGCGGTGAAGAGGTAGAGGGTGTTAAGGAACTGGTGGGAATGGTAGAAAGCAATCATTTTGCAACGATGGTATTTATGGAATTTGGCTATAACCTGGCCCAGTTCCTGATCCCTGTGATCAGGAAGTACAAAATAAATACCGTAATTGTTGGGGGGAACATTGCACAGTCTTTTAGTGCATTTGCGCCCGAATTGACGGCAACGCTCAAGGGAAATGGTGTAGATGCTGAAATCAAAATTTCAGAACTAAAAGAGCATGCGGCATTAATTGGTGCTGCAAGCTGCTGCGATTTAAGCTTAACCTGATATTTTTTGGATGGTTACACGGTCCCATGCTTATTTTAGACTACAGGATTAGATTTTAATGCTGATTCTGTAGTTAAATTCAATTTTCCTTTATTCCTGTTTTAAAGAAAACGATATCTTAAAAAAGATATTTGTTTATTACGGTAATTTCCAATTGTTTCAGCGAAATAACCGTTCCCAATAAGTTTCCGAAAAAAATAAATCATTTTTTAATTTATCAGGAATAGCTTATTATTGCTTTATAAAACGTTTTAGTGTTGAATTATTTAAGTGTTCTATTAAGGACCAGGAAAACAAAGTATTGATCTGTCAGATTGGGTTTTTTAGTGTTCTGATAATAAAACGTTTTATTTTAATCCAAAATAGCTACAACAGCCTGAATCGTTCTATTTATCACAATAAAACAAATGATCAAGAAATTTTTAATCTTCGCATTAGTATCATGCTCGGCGGTTTTTGCTTCTGCCCAAAACAGAGAACGAGGCTATAAAATTATCATCAACGATAAGGACAGTGCTACAAATGCCGTTTTAGATGCCAAGCTAAAGGCCGCTTTTATCAATGTTTATCCCGGTTTTGCCCAGGCAGATGGCTACAGGACAAAAAGAAACGTAATACTGGATTTTGTAACTGATGAAACGCCGACAATTTATGCCAAAGCTGGTGAAATTAAAGTAAACAGCGAATGGGTTAAAAACAAATCGCAAAGGAAGATCAAGAAAGAACTCTTCACCGCATTGGCTAAAAACTGGGTATCATACAGTAAAGAAAAACACAAGGGATATACCCTAACTTTCATCAGCAAAGATCCTAACCTCGACCCAGCGGTTAGAAAAAACTTAATTTCTACCTATTTTGAAATTTACCCTACACTGGTAAAAACATTTAACCAAAAATCGACACATGATGTACTTTTTGTGGTTGATACTGCTTATAAAGCCGTAGCTGAGGCCAGTGGTAACAGGATTCTGTTCAGCGCAGGTTATATGAAAGCGCATCCAACCGATATTGATGTGGTAACGCACGAAACCATGCATATTGTACAGGGATACGGCTACAGCGCGGGTCCGGTTTGGCTAACAGAAGGTATTGCCGATTATGTGCGCTATAAATATGGCGTAGATAATGTAGGCTCTAAATGGAACTTGCCGGCCTACAATGCAAAACAACATTATACCAACAGCTATCGGATTACTGCACGCTTTTTCGCCTGGTTGGAGCAAAATGTTAAACCAGGTTTGGTTGCTGCATTAGATCAGCAATTAAGGGCTCATGAATATACGGAACAATCCTGGACAGCTTTAACCGGAAAAGACTTAAATCAGCTTTGGGAAGATTATAGTAAAGAACCCCAAAAAGTAAGCCTTACTTATAGCAGCAAAAAATAAGGGTTAAAGTTTTCTTCTCTATCGGAATAAATGGAGGTTAAGATTTCTTTTTCTACAAAAAGTAAGGATAACTTACGGAAAATCCGTCATCAACTTAAGCATCGAAGAAAGGGAGGATTTCTCTTAAGGTAAATTTAGACTGGTTGAGGAATCAGCTAATGTCGAGCCCACTTCATTTTTCAGGAACTTAAGAATTTTCAGCGTATTTTCATCCCCGGATTCCTGCCAGGGTTTATTTTATGGAGAAGTCAGGTTTAAAGGCAATAGGCAAATAAACCTGACTTCTCTGTAAAAACTTAATTTTTCAAGAGTCTTTTGTAAAAATAACCATCATTAAAGTAAAATTTTTGATCATTTACTAAAACGTTTTACATAAAATATTTAATTTGCAGAACTAAACGCTAACCAAAACACCAATATTCACCATACATGAAAAAAATATCAATTCTTTCGGTTTTCGTTATGCTGGTACCTGCTTTAGCATTGCAGGCAACAGCGCAGGAAATTACTAAGAAAAACGGTTATACCTTATCTTTTGAAAGCAATTTCAAGGAACTTGATCCTCAATTAAAAAAACGCCTGATCAAAACATTTTTTGAAGTTTATCCAAAGCTGGCTAAAGAATACAATCCTTCTACCATTAAAGAAGTAAAGTTTTTTGTCGATACGGCTTATAAAGGTGTTGCGGCAACTGCCGATGGTAAAGTGACATTTAGTTCGATGTGGATGATCAAACATCCCGAAGATATCGATGTGGTTACCCATGAGGTGATGCACATTGTGCAGGATTATGGACGAAGCGTGGGCCCGGGATGGTTAACAGAAGGGATTGCAGATTATGCGCGTTACAAATTCGGTGTAGATAACGCGGGTGCCAAATGGTCGCTGCCGGCTTTGAAGCCAGATCATTCTTATAAAAACAGTTACCGCATTACCGCAGCATTTTTTGCATGGATCGAAAAAAGCATAAAGCCAGGTACTATTAAAGCGGTTGATGCTTCTTTAAGAGACCATACTTACACCAAAGAGATCTGGACCAGGTTAACAGGTAAAGATTTAGATGCACTTTGGGCAGATTATGTTAAAAATTCTGAAGTTTAAAAAATAATTACAAGCATATAAAAAAACACAAACAACAAATGAAACGATTATTTATCGCCTTATTGAGTGTTGCGGCATCAACCGGTTTCGCACAAACAATAGGCAAAATTACAGATCCGGTAGATTGGATAAACCCGCTAATGGGAACGGCATCTAAGCCAGCACTATCTAATGGAAATACTTACCCGGCTATCGGTTTGCCCTGGGGAATGAACATGTGGACACCGCAAACCGGTAAAAATGGTGATGGATGGGCATATGTTTATGATGCCGACAAAATCCGCGGTTTTAAACAAACACACCAGCCTTCGCCATGGATGAACGATTACGGCGCTTTTTCGATGATGCCGGTTACGGGTAAGTTGAGATTCAGTGAGGATGAGCGTGCCAGCTGGTTCAGCCATAAAGCGGAAGTGGCTAAGCCGTATTATTACAGTGTTTATCTGGCAGATGCAGATGTGACGACCGAAATTACCCCTACAGAACGCGCTGCCCAGTTTAGGTTTACTTTTCCTAAAACAGATAGCGCTTACGTGGTGGTAGATGCACAGAACAAAGGCTCCTACATTAAAATTATACCTGCTGAAAGGAAAATAATAGGTTATACCACTAAATATGCACGTGGGCCACTACCTAAAAATTTCAAAAATTATTTTGTAATCTATTTCAACAAGGATTTCAAACTGGCCAAAACCTGGGATGATAAAAAACTTAACGAAAAAGATTTGGAATTAACGGTTGATCATGCTGGTGCCGTTATCGGTTTTGCTACACAAAAAGGCGAACAGGTTATTGCAAAAGTGGCTTCTTCATTTATCAGCTTTGAGCAGGCCGATTTAAACCTGAAAAGAGAGCTGGCCAATGATGGTTTCGATGCCACAAAAGCAAAAGGCAGGGCAACCTGGAACAAAACCTTAAGCAAAATTGCGGTTGAGGGCGGTACGATTGATCAAACCCGCACATTTTATTCTGCGATGTACCGCACCTTGTTCTTCCCGAATAAATTATACGAAATTGATGCGCAAAATCAGATTGTACACTGGAGTCCATACAACGGACAGATTTTGCCAGGTTACATGTTTGCCGGCACAGGTTTTTGGGATACGTTCAGGGCATTATACCCTTTCCTGAACCTGGTTTATCCATCTATTAACAAAGAGATGCAGCAAGGCCTGATCAACGATTATAAAGAAGGTGGTTGGTTGCCGGAATGGAGCAGCCCGGGTTATGCCAACATCATGGTAGGTAACAACTCCGCATCGGTAGTGTCTGATGCTTATATTAAGGGCATGCGCGGTTACGATATTGAAACCTTATGGCAGGCCGTAAAACATGGTGCCAATAACGAAGGCCCGATGGAAGCCGTTGGCCGCGACGGGGTTAAGTATTATAACGAATTGGGTTATGTACCTTTTGATGTAAAGAAGAATGAAAATGCAGCGAAAACGCTGGAATATGCATACGATGACTTTACCATTTATCAATTGGGAAGAGCTTTGGGTAAACCAGCCCCAGAAATTGATATTTATAAGAAAAGAGCCATGAACTACAAAAATCTTTTCGATCCGGCTTCGGGCTTAATGCGTGGTAAAAACCAGGATGGTACTTTCCAAAGTCCGTTTAGTCCTTTTAAATGGGGCGGTGCATTTACCGAAGGTAACAGCTGGCACTACACCTGGTCGGTTTTCCAGGATATTGATGGTTTGGCCAAACTAATGGGCGGTCACAATAAATTTGTAACCAAGTTAGATTCGGTGTTTTCTATGCCTCCGGTATTTGATGAAAGCGCTTACGGCGGGGTAATTCACGAAATCCGTGAAATGCAGATTGCAAACATGGGCCAATACGCACATGGTAACCAACCGATCCAGCACATGATTTACCTGTATAACTACGGCGGTGCACCTTATAAAACCCAATATTGGGTGCGCGAAACCATGAACAGAATGTATAAAGCTACGCCAGATGGCTACTGTGGAGATGAAGATAACGGACAAACCTCTGCCTGGTATGTATTCTCAGCAATGGGTTTCTATCCGGTAACACCGGCGGTTGACCAATATGTTTTGGGTGCCCCTTTATTTAAAAAGGTAACCATCACTTTAGAAAACGGTAAAACAGTGGTAATCAACGCACCAGCCAATAGCGATAACAACCGTTATGTTCAATCTTTGCAGATAAATGGTAAGGCGTATTCTAAAAACTGGATCAGCCATAGTGGTATGCAGAAAGGCGCGGTGCTCAACTTCAACATGACGGCAACACCCAATAAAACGAGAGGTTCAAATCCAGCTGATTTCCCTTATTCGTTATCAACAGAAAAATAAAGAAAGGTAAAGATGGTATCACTAAAGATATTGTTATCCTGAGCCTATCGAAAGACAGGTTTAGTTTATACTTAATGATACCATCTCATTTCCAAAGTAATAATTAGTCTCAATATGGCTAAAACTAATAAACCAAAATATATGAACATCTCAAAGACGGGTTTTACAGCCATGTTCTGGCTTTGCGGAACCCTGTTGGCATTCGGCCAGCGTATTGATCTCAAAGATCTTTCAGCCTTTAAAAACCCTTCCAATTCATGGTCGCTTGCACAAAACGTGATTGCCGATTTAAACGCCGAAAACGTTTTAAGAACTACCAAAGGCGAAGGGATTTTAGTTAACCAATCTACAGCAAAAAAAGCGGGATCGGATTTATACACCATCAATGAATATGGTGATGTAGTAGTAGAACTGGATTATCTAACTGCAAAAGGAACAAATTCAGGTATTTATCTTCAGGGTAACTATGAAATCCAGATTGACGATGCCTGGGGAATTAGAAACCCAAGTTCTTCAAATAATGGTGGGATTTATCAGCGCTGGGATGATAGCAAACCAGAAGCCGAAAAAGGATTTGGTGGTGTTGCTCCCCGTCAGAATGCAAGCAAGGCACCGGGTTTATGGCAGCACATCAAAATCATCTTCCAGGCACCACAATTTGATGCTACAGGCAAAAAAACAAAAAATGCCAAGATCATCAGTGCAGAACTCAACGGTGTGCTGATTCATGAAAATGTTGAATTATTTGGTGCAACCAGAGGTGCTGCGGGCGCTGAAAAAGCAAAGGGACCTTTACGCCTGCAAGGCGATCATGGTTCTGTAGCGTTCAGAAATATCCAGATCACCGAGATATCTGAAATGGCAAGACCAAACCAAAATGGTGGTGCAGATCCGATATATATTGAGGCAACAAGCAACAATATGATCAGAAGTTTTGTAGACGTTGCGCCAGGAGTGCGTTCTGTACATGCTATTTCGGTAGGCGGACCTGAAAAAGTGGCCTTCAGCTACGATTTGGATAATGGTACACTCTTACAGGGATGGCACGGTGATTTTATCGATGCTACACCAATGTGGGATGGCCGTGGAAACGGAACCTCACGCGCTTTGGGCAGTGTTACCCGTTTTACCAAAAAGCCTGTTCTGGCGATTTCAAAGCTGGCAAACGACCAGGCCAGGTGGGTTACCGATACGGCTGGTACAGGTTTCAGAACAAAGGGTTATGTAATGGATAAACAAGACCGTCCGGAGTTTAAATATATGATTAACGGCACAAATGTTACCGATGCGGTTAAAGTGATGGAAAACGGACAAGGTTTAAGCAGGGAGATTACGGTGGATAAACCTTCGAAAGACCTGTATTTCCTTTTAGCTACTGCTTCAAACATTGAAGAGGCTGGTAAAGGCCTGTATTTAATTGACGATAAAGCATATTATATACAGCTTGGTGAAGGCACTGCAAAGCCGGTAGTTAGAAATGTTGATGGTAAATGGGAAATCATTGCACCCATTGGAAGTAAGTTGAATTATAGCATTTTGTTTTAGTCGTGATCATCATGAGAAATACATTTAAAAAATTAGCATTACTGGCGTTAAGTTTTAGCTTTACCACAGTTTTTGCCCAAGAAACACCGAAAGAAGAAGATTTTTTCAAGATAAACAAAGTACGTGTACCCGAAGGCCCCATCCTGGAAGTGGGAGGGTTGGTTACCCTGCCAAATGGTGATTTAGGCATTTCAACCCGTAGGGGAGAAGTGTACATTGTTGAAAATCCTACCAGTGCAAAACCTTATTGGCGCAGGTTTGCCTATGGCTTGCACGAAATTTTAGGTATTGCCTATAAAAATGGGGCAATCTATGTAGCACAACGTGGCGAATTAACCAAATTAGTAGATAAAGACCAGGATGGCAAAGCCGATGTTTATGAAACTGTTTATGCCTGGCCTTTAAGCGGGCACTATCACGAATATAGTTTCGGCCCGAAAATAATGCCTGATGGCAGCTTTATGGTTACCGCGAACGTGGCCTTTGGCGACGAAGAATGGTGGCGTGCTGAAAGCCGGGTACCTATGCGTGGTTGGGCAATGAATATTACCGAAGATGGTAAAATGATGCCTTATGCTGCAGGTTTCCGCTCTCCAGCAGGTATTGGCAGTATCGATGGTCAGTTTTATTATACCGAAAATCAGGGTGACTGGGTAGGTTCTGGCGGTTTATGGAAAGTGAACAAAGGAGACTTTATGGGACACCCTGCAAGTTTAAGGTGGACCAATTTGCCAAATTCTCCGGTTAAACTGCAATCAGATTTCTTTTACTCGCAGATAGACGAGCGTAGAATCAAAAATGAACAGGGAAGATACATTAAACCGGAAAACAGGGTAAATGAATCCTTTAAAACTCTGTTCGAAATGAAAAAAGTATTTCCTGAACTGCGATTGCCATCGGTTTGGTTGCCTTATGGTATTCTCGGTATTTCATCTGCAGAGCCTGTTAAAATACCTGCCAACACATTCGGGCCGTTTGCCGGCCAGATTTTGGTTGGTGACCAGGGGATGAGCATCATTTCGAGGATTTTTATGGAAACCGTTAAGGGTGAAGAACAAGGCGCTGCCTTTTTGTTCCGCAAGGGTTTCCGTTCAGGTGTATTAAGATTGGAATGGGGTACTGATGGTTCGCTATTTGTTGGCGAAACCAACCGTGGTTGGGGATCAGCAGGTGATGCTAATGAAGGTTTGGAAAGATTGGTGTACAACAATAAAACTCCTTTTGAAATGAAAGCCGTAAGGGCAATGCCTGATGGTTTTGAAGTAGAGTTTACGATGCCTGTTGACCGTAAATCGGCCGAGGATCTGGCGTCTTACAACGCAGAAAGCTTTATTTATAAATATCACCCGGTATACGGCTCGCCTCCGGTAAATACCGAGAAATTAAAAATCTCCGGAGTTAAGGTTTCAGCAGATGGTTTAAAGGCCAGGATTATTGTACAGAACCTCCGCCAATATTATATCCATACTTTAACATTAGATGGTATCCGTTCGCAGGATGGTTTTTATTCGCTGATTCATCCGGTAGCTTATTATACTTTGAACCAGATTCCTGATGGGAATAAACTTTCTGCCAACGAGGTGAGTACCAAAAACTCAGCAACGCCTGTCAATATGCCTGCCAAAAAAACGGCTGTACCAAAGGCAACAACAGGTAAAGCGCCTGAAGCTAAAGGGACTTCAACTCCGACAAAGCCTGCGGCTACCGCCAAAGCGCCTACTTTTAAAGAAGTTGAAGGTTTATTAACTAAAAATACCTGCCTGGCTTGCCATAATCAAACTAAAAGACAGATTGGCCCGCCATTCGTAGAAATTGCAAAACGTAAATATTCACCGGAAAAAATATTTCAGTTGATCCACAATCCGCAACCGCAAAACTGGCCGGGTTATTCAACAGAAATGCCGCCAATGCCGCAGGTAACCAAAGCCGAAGCTTTGAAAATTGCAGCCTGGATAAATTCTTTAAATAAATAAGTTGATTGTTAGGAAACGGTTGGTAGAAATGCCAGCCGTTTTTTTATGGTAAAAAATTACTATAAATCTATACAGGAAATTGTCGCCCTAAATTTATTTCAGGGTCATTTGCAATGGAGGATCCTTCGCTATGCTACCATTGACAGAATCACAGAAAAAATCGTCATCTCGACTGTAGCATAGCGAAATAGAGAGATCTTTTTAACCGAATTATTAAAACCTATTTAAAAGATTTCTCCACTGCGGTCGAAATGATACTTCAGGTCATTCAAATTTCTTGTTAAATCTGTCACTCATATTGATTTTTATACCATAAATTATTTTTCAGGAGGACTTTGCAATGAAGGATCCTTTGCTATCATTGACAAAATCACAGAAAAAAAAATCGTCTCGACTGTCGCACAGCGAAATGGAGAGATCTTTTTAACCGAATTATTAAAACATAGTTTAAAAGATTTCTCCACTGCGGTCGAAATGATTGTTATGATAAAAACAAATTTTATGCAGCTATATTATAGTTATTTTTATAGCTGGTCTGATTTTTTATAACTGCAGCGACTCTCAGTGCTATTTTGTTTCTAACGGCATTGATT
>Ga0308171_1000090_pt1 | contig 281136 bp, 240 predicted proteins | sample PhyGR1_FD_202135 | JGI IMG/M metagenome (GOLD analysis project Ga0308171, IMG submission 202135) | Phyllosphere microbial communities from UC Gill Tract Community Farm, Albany, California, United States - DLSLSG.R1 | ecosystem: Host-associated > Plants > Phyllosphere > Unclassified | place...
GCGAGAACCTCAAGACATGCGCTGTACCTGTGGGAGCTGGCTTGCCGGCGATGGGTCGCAAAGCGGCCCCGGCAATCTCCAGTCAGAACCCTACGCTGGCCTGCACATAAAAGGTCCGCGGCTCACCCACGTAGAGGCCGGCGTTGTTGTCGCTGGAGCGGGTGAAGTACTGCTTGTCGAACAGGTTCTTCACCCCCGCCGCCAGCTTCAGGTTGGACATCTCGGGCCCGAATTCATACCCGCCACGGGCATGCCAGGTCACGTAACCCGGAATATCGCCATACTGCCCATCCGCACTTGGCTCGGTGATGTAGTCGCCGTTGAAGCTGCCATCGGCGTTGATCCCGGTCCCCGGCGCGCGCTGTTTGGATTGGGCGTAGGCGTCCAGGTTCCAGGTCCAGCGGTTGACCGCGTAACGCACGCCGGCGGTGGCCACCTGCCGTGAATAGAACGGCAAGTCACGGCCCTTGAAACCCGGGATCTCACCTTCATATGTGGCGCGGGTAAAGGTGTACCCACCGCTCACCGAAAGCCCTTCCAGGCGCGGGTCCAGCCCGGCCAGGTCGTAGCGCACCGACGCCTCGATACCCTGGTGCTTGGTCGCCCCGAGGTTGGTCCAGCCCACATCGTTGCTGATGTACTGCAGCTCGTCATCGAAGTCGATGTAGAACGCCGTCAGCTCGCCGGCAAAGCCACCATCGTCATAGCGCGTGCCTATTTCGTAGGTCTTGGCCTTTTCCGGCTCCAGGCCATTGGCCGTGCTGTTGCCGGTACCGCCCTGGCCCAGCTGGAAGTACTGCAGGCTGCCGAACGAGGTTTCGTAGTTGGCGAACACTTTCCATGCGTCGGAGATGTGGTACATCACGCTCAGCGCCGGCAGCGGCTCGTTGCTGGTGATGCTGCGCTTCTTCTCCGCCACCGGGCGGTTGTTGGCATCCAGCACCGGGCGGTCGCGCCAGTCGGTATTGATGTGCTCGAAGCGCACGCCCGGGGTGATGGTCCAGTTGCCCACATCGATCTTGTCGTCGATGTAGTAGGCGCTGGCCTCGGTACCGCCGCTGCGGTCCTGGAACACGTGGCCGTCAGAGGTCGGCGTCACGGTCGGCACGTTGTCGATCAGCGCCAGGCGGGTCGACTGTTCGCGCATCGCTTCCTTCAGGTAGCGATAACCCACGCTGACTTCCTGGGTGGTCGGGCCGGCAAAGAAGATGCGCGACACCCGTGGCTCGATGGCGAAGGTGTGATAGTTGCGCGGGTACGATGACAGGGTCTTCATGTCACGCGAGGCGATGGCGCTGCCGCGGAAGCTGTCGGTGTAGTAGGTCAGCACTTCGAACTGGGTGGCATCGTCAAGCTGGCGCTGCCACTTGAACGACACATCCTTGCGCCGACCGGCGAAGTAGTCATAGTCGCGCAGCGACTGGTACGGGTTGCTGTCGTACTGGGCCTGGGTCAGGCCGCCGGGCATGTCGGCACGGCCATCGTAGTAATGGAAGTTGAGCCAGAACTCATCGACATCGGTGGGCGCCCAGTGGGTCTTGAGGATGACGTCGTCGATGTCGTTGCCATTGTTGCTTTCACGGTAACCGTTGCCGTTCACCCCGGTGTACAGCAGCGCCACGCCCATGCCGTTGTCAGCCGTGCCGCCGACGAAGGCCGACTCGGTGTGCTTCCAGCCGCCGTGCCGGGAGGTTTCCAGGGTGGTGGACAGTTCCGCCGAAGCCTTTTCCGGAATCGCCCGGGTGACGAAGTTGATCACCCCTCCCACGTTCTGCGGGCCATAGCGTACCGAGCCGGCCCCACGCACCACGTCGATGCTGTCGAGGTTGCCCGAGGAGATCGGCGCCATCGACAGCTGTGGCTGGCCATAGGGCGCGAAGGCGGCCGGGATGCCGTCGATCAATACGGTGGAGCGCGGCGACAGGCGCGAGGTCAGGCCGCGCACGCCCACGTTCAGCGACAGGTCGCTGCCGCCGGTGCCGTTGGAGTCCTGCACCTGCACACCCGGGATGCCGCGCAGTACGTCGCGCACGTTCATCGCGCCCTTCTCCACCATCGCCTCGCGACGCACCACGGTGCGCGCCCCGGGGTGGTTCTGCACCACGCTCTGCTGGGCATCGCCCAACCAGTCACCGACCACCTTGATGTCGGTGGGCGCCAGCTCCAGGCTGCCGCTGCCCAGGTCGAGGGTAGTCGGCAGCGGCTTTACCACGACGGTGTCCTGGGACATCTCGAAGGTCAGCCCGCTGCCTTGCAGCAACTGTTGCAGCGCCTGCACCGGCGCCAGGTTGCCAGACACCGCCGGGGCCTGTTTGCCCGCCACCAGTTCGGGGCTGAAGAACAGCTGCAGGTTGGTTTGCTGACCAAGCTGATTCAGGGCCGAGGCCAGCGGTTGAGCCTGGATCTGGATGGTGTTGCCCGCCTCAGCAGCCTGGCTGTTGACGGTCACGGCGCTGACCGCCAGGGCCAGCGCCAGGGCGCGGAAGCGTGGGAAGGGTTTGTTGTTGTTCACGTCGTCGAAACATCCTGGAATGCGGAATAAACGCCAACCGCGTGCAAATAGAAATGCTTGGCAGTTGCAGCTGGCGAGGAAGACGAACGAGCGAGAAAAAACCTGAATCTATTTCGCAATTATTTCGCGAGAACCGTCTTCATGGGCCTTGATGGCCACCGGCAGGATGCTCGGCAAGGCCCGCAACAGTGCGTCGGTGTCGTCGGTGCTGAAGGTGCTCGAAAGGCGCATCTGGGCGACTTTACCGGGGGCGACCCGCAGCGGTTGGCTACGATAGCGCGAGGCTTCGGCCACCACCTCGGCGAGGGTGGCGTTGTCGAACACCAGCTTGCCCTGGCGCCAGGCGGTAACGGCAGCGGTATTGACGGCGTAGGGGGCGGCCACCCCGCCATGTGCATCTATATGCGAACCCTGGCCGGCCGTAAGCTGCGCCAGCGCGTCGCCCTTGCCCTGCACACGCACCGAACCCTGCTCCACCGCCACCCGGGTGCTGGCAGGGTCCTGCCGCACGTCAAAGCGGGTACCGGTTACCGTCACGCTGCCCTGGGCGGTGTCGACCACAAACGGCCGGGCACTGTCGTGGGCGACGTTGAACATCACCTCGCCGGCACTCAGGCGGATATGCCGCTGGCCGGCGCTGAAGTCGACCTGCAGCTGTGTGCTGCCATTGAGATCCAGCAAGGAGCCATCCGGCAGTTCGACCTGGCGGCGTTCATTGAAGGCGGTCTGCAAGCTACCCTGGTGATTCAGTTGCTGGTGGTGCCAGCCGCCCCAACCCAGGCCCAAGGCCAATACCGCGACACTGGCAGCCAGGGCGTGACGCACGAAACGCCGACGAGGCAGTTGCTGCACCGGGTCCGGCTGGCACAACGCTTCAAGGCGCTGGCGTGGAATGAAGTCGGCGGCCTGCCACACGCGGCACAGGTGCTGGTACTCCTCCCGGTGGCGCTCGTCGCTGGCCAACCAGGCGCGCAACTGTTTCTGCAGCCCGGCATCCCGAGGCGCATCCTGCACGCGGGCAAACCATGCGGCCGCCTGCTCGCGGACGGTATCGGTACCGTGCTGTTTCATCGAAAAGGTCTCCTGACTCATCATGCCGACACATCCAGGTGCTCACGCAAATGCCGGAGCGTGCGGATCATATACTTTTCGACCATGTTCTTGCTCAAACCCATCCGCTCGGCGATCTCGGCCTGGGTCAGCCCTTCGAGTTTCTGCCAGATGAAAACCTGCCGGCAGTTGAGCGGCAACTCGGCCAGCGCCCGCTCGACGCTGTCGGCCAATTCCAGCGCATGCACGTAGGCCTCCGGGTCATCGCTGCCGCCAGTGCCTTCGTCTAACGCTTCCAGCGCCAGGGCCTGGCGGCGGTCTTCGCGGCGCAAGCCATCCACGGCAATGTTACGTGCGGTCTGGTGCAGGTAGGCGCGGGGCTGCTCGACCTGGTCGCGCGGGTTTTCCAGTACCCGGACAAAGGCATCGTGGGTGAGGTCTTCAGCCTGCTGGCGATTGCGCAGTTTGCGCGTCCAGGTGCCGATCAGCTCATGGTAATGGTCGAGGAAGCCTTTGTGTCCGGACACGGTCTGGGTCATCAGGGAGGCGGATAAGGGTGCGAATAGTAATGTTTCTCATCAAAACCAGCAAATCCGCCAGTCGGTAACAAAAAATTTATGGGCCATTTCATGTACGTGGGTACCAGGAAAATGTGGCCATAAATATGAACACCTCTGGCCCCTTCGCGGGTGAACCCGCCCACCCGAGAATTGCGAAAAGCCTATAGGAGCGGGTTTACCCGCAAAGGGGCCAACACGGTCTATTCCACAATATTTAACGCTTGAAACATCGCGGGGAACATCAGCCGGTCACACGAGTCGGTTATTCAAATGGCTGGTCGTCGATCCACGCCGATCACGCCCGGATTGCCTGTTGATTCTGCATTCTTCACGCCCTAAAGTGCGCGCCGAACGTCCATGCTGGAAACGATCCATCCGGCTCAAGTACTGAGTAGGCGAACCAAAGTGGGGATACGGAGGACGTTCAGTTTGCAGCCACTTATTCTTTTTGTTTGCCCATGGAGTCCCTGAGCATGTCGATCCAGGTCGAAGACTATTTCGCGCGTGACACCTTCCAGAAAATGAAGGCGTTCGCTGACAAGCAGGAAACCCCGTTCGTACTCATCGATACCCAGATGATCAGCCAGGCCTATGACGACCTGCGCGCCGGTTTCGAATTCGCCAAGGTCTACTACGCGGTCAAGGCCAACCCTGCCGTCGAAATCATCGACCTGCTGAAAGAGAAAGGTTCGAGCTTCGACATCGCCTCGATCTACGAACTGGACAAGGTGATGGACCGCGGTGTCAGCGCCGACCGCATCAGCTACGGCAACACCATCAAGAAGTCCAAGGACATCCGCTACTTCTACGAGAAGGGCGTTCGCCTGTTCGCCACCGACTCGGAAGCCGACCTGCGCAACATCGCCAAGGCCGCACCGGGTTCGAAAGTGTATGTGCGTATCCTGACTGAGGGCTCCACCACTGCCGACTGGCCGCTGTCGCGTAAATTCGGCTGCCAGACCGACATGGCCATGGACCTGCTGATCCTCGCCCGTGACCTGGGCCTGGTGCCTTACGGCATCTCCTTCCACGTGGGCTCGCAGCAGCGCGACATCAGCGTGTGGGACGCCGCCATCGCCAAGGTCAAGGTGATCTTCGAGCGCCTGAAGGAAGAAGACGGCATCGAGCTGAAGCTGATCAACATGGGTGGCGGCTTCCCGGCCAACTACATCACCCGTACCAACAGCCTGGAAACCTACGCCGAAGAAATCATCCGCTTCCTCAAGGAAGACTTCGGTGACGAGCTGCCGGAAATCATCCTGGAGCCAGGCCGTTCGCTGATTGCCAACGCCGGCATCCTGGTCAGCGAAGTGGTGCTGGTGGCGCGCAAGTCGCGCACTGCCGTCGAGCGTTGGATCTACACCGACGTGGGCAAATTCTCCGGCCTGATCGAAACCATGGACGAAGCCATCAAGTTCCCGATCTGGACCGAGAAGAAAGGCGAAACCGAAGAAGTCGTCATCGCCGGCCCGACCTGCGACAGCGCCGACATCATGTACGAAAACTACAAGTACGGCCTGCCGCTGAACCTGGCCATCGGTGACCGCCTGTACTGGCTGTCGACCGGTGCCTACACCACCAGCTACAGCGCAGTCGAATTCAACGGCTTCCCGCCGCTGAAGGCTTACTACCTGTAACGCAAAACGGGGCCTCAAGGCCCCGTTTTCATGTGTGCTCCACTGTACCGGCCCCTTCGCGGGCTTGCCCGCTCCCACAGGTGCGGTGCTTCCTTCAGGCCCAGCGCAGTACCTGTGGGAGCCGGCAAGCGCGCGAAGAGGCCAGCACAGGCAACTTCAATCCCCGCGCCGTTCGATCTCTTCGGCATACCGCGCCGCAAAGGCCATCAACACCGGCCCTGCACCCTGCAAGGTTACCAACGCAGCACGCAGGAAATTCATGTTCCCCTCAACCCGCGCCTGCTCCAGCCATTGCCCTGCTTCGGCCAGCTGCCCGCGCTCGACCAGCACCAGCCCCAGGCTGAACATCCCACGGAAATCCCCCGCCTCTGCCGAGCGCCGATACCAGCGCACCGCCCGCGCCGGGCTGGGCGCCGTGGCAATGCCCTGCTCCAGGTAACGCCCATACAGGTTCATCGACTTGGCGTGCCCCAGCTGCGCAGCCTTCTCGTAGCACATCAGTGCCTGTGCCTGGTTGGCCGGCACCCCGCGCCCGGTGGCCAGCAGGTTGCCCAGATTGTAAAGGCCCCAGTCCAGCCCGGCGTCAGCCGCACGCGCATAATGAATGGCTGCCTGCTCCAGGCTCGGCTCCCCCCCCCAACCATGCTCCAGGCAACGCCCGAGCATGTTATGCGCCATGGCACTGCCGCCCTGTGCGGCGATGCCGAACCAACGCCGGGCCAGGGTGGCATCTTCTTCGATACCGCGCCCATCCAGCAGAATCTGCCCCAGCAGCAACTGCGCCTCGACCGCGCCCTGCCCCGCCGCTGCCAGGATTGCCTGGGCAGCTTTGCCGGGGCTCTCCTCCAGCATGGACTGCAAGCCAGCCACATCCACCACTTCCTCACGTCGCAACTGATAGGACACGGTTCAGACCTCGGCCCAGCGGCGTAGCAGGTTGTGGTAGGTGCCGGTCAGCTGCAGCAACGAGGGGTGCTCGGGTACATCGGCAGTCAGTTGCTGGATGGCATCGTCCATCTCGAACAGCAGCGCCCGCTGGCTGTCCTCGCGCACCAGGCTCTGGGTCCAGAAGAACGCGGCGTAACGCTGGCCTCGGGTCACCGGGTTGACCTTGTGCAGGCTGGTACCGGGGTACAGCACCAGGTCCCCGGCCGCCAACTTCACCTGCCGCTCCCCATAGGTGTCCTGAATCACCAGTTCACCGCCGTCGTAGCTGTCCGGGTCGCTGAGGAACAACGTCGATGACAGGTCGGTACGCACCCGCTCAGGACTGCCCTTGGGCTGACGCAAGGCGTTATCGATGTGAAAGCCGAAATTGCCACCCTCGCGGTAGCAGTTGATCAACGGCGGGAACACCTTGTGCGGCAGGGCCGCAGACATGAAGCGCGGGGTTTTCCACAGGCGGTCGATCAGCGCAGTGCCGATCTCCTTGGCCAACGGGTGCCCTTCCGGCAACTGCAGGTTGTGTTTGGCCTTGGCCGACTGATATCCGGCAGTCACCTTGCCATCAGCCCAGTCGGCCTGCTCCAGCGCCTCGCGGATACGGGCCAGCTCGTCAGCGTCAAACAGGCCTGGGATGTGAAGCAGCATGGCGGCAGCACCGTTAGGAAATGTAAAGGCGCCAATGATATTGATTCCCTTTTGCGCTGCACAAGCCTTTTCGCCGCTTAAGACGTTTCAGCTTGATGAAACCGTAAAGGACAAATGTAAAGATTGTAAATTCTTCACGAATGGTAACGACTCTCAATTGTTAGTCACAATTGCTTACATTAAGATCCGCCGCCTCAACACCTTGGGGAAGGTCCTTAGCAATGCGCCAGTACGTACCATCTGCAGTGAGTTCGCCACGCCTGATCGTATCCGCCATCGGCGTCGCGCTTAGCGCCACATCGGTGTATGCCGCCGACCCGGCCGCCAATAGCGCGATCACCCTCGACGCTACCAGCGTCAACGGCAAGGCTGAACAGGCCAGCACCGATTACAAAGTCGAGAAGGCCGCCTCGCAGAAGTACACCGCGCCGCTGGTAGACACCCCGCGCTCGGTCACCGTCATCCCGCAGCAGGTGATCAAGGACACCAACGCCCTGACCCTGCAGGACGCCCTGCGTACCGTGCCAGGCATCACCTTCGGCGCTGGCGAAGGCGGCAACCCGCAAGGCGACCGCCCGTTCATCCGCGGCTTCGACGCCCAAGGCGATACTTACCTGGACGGCGTGCGTGACACTGGCGCGCAAACCCGCGAAATCTTCGCCATCGAGTCGGTAGAAGTGGCCAAGGGCCCGAACTCGGCCATCGGTGGCCGTGGTGCTGCCGGCGGTACCATCAACCTGGTGAGCAAGCGTGCGCACTTGGGCAACTCGCTGGACGGCGCCTGGACCTGGGGCAGTGATCAGACCCAGCGCTACACCTTCGATGGCAACTACCAGTTCAGCGACACCGTTGCCGGCCGTCTGAACCTGATGACCCACGAAAGCAACGTTGCCGGCCGCGACAAGGTCAACTACGACCGTTGGGGGATCGCCCCGTCGCTGGCCTTCGGCCTGGGCACACCGACCCGCGTCAACCTCGACTACTACCACCTGGAAAGCGACGACCTGCCGGATTCGGGCATCCCGTACACCATCCCGACCAACGGCAGCGGCGGGCGCACCTCGGCACACCCGAGCAAGCCGAATGACGGCGGCGACAGCGACAACTTCTATGGCCTGACCGGCCGTGACTTCCGCAAGAGCCGTGTAGACATCGCCACCTTCGCGATCGAGCACGACCTGACCGACTCGTTGACCATCAAGAACACCCTGCGTCACGGCAACAGCATGCAGGACTACATCCTGACCCAGCCTGACGACAGCAAGGGCAACGTCAACAACGGCAGCGTCTGGCGCCGTGCAAACACCCGTGTCGGCAACACCGCCACCACCACCAACCAGACCGACCTGTTCGGCGAGTTCTACGTCGGTGGTATGAAAAACAGCTTCTCTACCGGTATCGAGCTCAGCCGCGAAGAGAGCGACCGTTCGTCCTACACCGTCGGGACTGACACCGTGCCAGGCGGCGCCGCCAACACCAACTGCACCCCCGGCATGATCGGCGCCACCAGTGGCTACAACTGCACCTCACTGAGCAACCCGAACCCGGATGACCCGTGGAACGGTACCATCTCGCGCAACTACGCCGGCACCACCACCAACAGCAAGACCCGGGCGATCTACGTTTTCGACACTCTGGAGCTTACCCCCGAGTGGCTGGTCAACATGGGCCTGCGCTACGACCACTTCGACACCGACTACAAGACCTACAACGCCGCTGGCAACACCACCGCCAAGGGCAAGGATGTCAGCGAGTTCGTGACCGGCCAGCTGGGCCTGGTGTGGAAACCGGCCGAAAACGGCAGTATCTACGTTTCCTACGCCACTTCTGCAACGCCACCAGGCTCGATGCTCGGCGAAGGTACAGAAGGCAACCCGCTGGGTGGCACCCCGGACCGTAACGGCAACCTGCTGGCCAGCGACATGGAGCCAGAGGAAACCACCAACTACGAAATCGGCACCAAGTGGGACCTGCTCGACCAGCGCCTGTCGCTGACCGCTGCGCTGTTCCGCACCGAGAAGGAAAACGCCCGCGTCCAGGTGGACACCACCACCTACGAAAACGTCGGCGAAACCCGCGTACAAGGCATCGAACTGTCGGCCAGCGGCAAGATCACCGACAAGTGGCAGGTATTCGCCGGCTACACCTACATGCAGGCTCGCCAGATCGACGGCGGCCCGCTGGGCAAGGCCAACGATGGCAACCAGTTGCCAAACACCCCGAACAACAGCGCCAGCCTGTGGACGACCTACTCGATCACGCCAAAGCTGACCGTCGGTGGCGGTGCGTTCTACGTGGATGACGTGTACGGCAGCGTGGCCAACACCACCATGGTCGACAGCTACGTGCGCTACGACGCCATGGCCGCCTATAAGCTGACCAAGAACGTCGACCTGCAGCTGAACGTGCAGAACCTGACCAACGAGGTGTACTACGACAAGGCCTTCTCCACCCACTTCGCCAACCAGGCGGCCGGGCGGACTGCACTGTTGACCACCAGCGTCCACTTCTAAAGCAACAACCAAGGGCCCCGTTCATTCCAGTGAGCGGGGCTTTTGCGTATCAAGGCATAATGCACGCCGCGCAGTCTGCGGCAGCAACACAAGGTGATCGATGTGGTGAAGAAGACGCTGTTCCAATTGCACTGGTTCTTTGGCATCACCGCTGGCCTGGTGCTGGCCTTGATGGGCATCACCGGGGCCCTGTACTCGTTCCAGGAAGAACTGCTGCGCGCGTTCAATGCCGATGTGCTCAAGGTAGAAGTGCGCGCCGAAGGCGTAATGCCGCCGGCCGAGCTGGTGCAACGGGTCGAGGCCCAGCAACACGACAAGGTAACGATGCTGTGGGTAGACGTACGTGAAGGCAACGCCGCACGCATCTTCTTCATGCCGGCACCGGGCGAGCGCCGTGGCGAGCTGCGCTATGCGGACCCCTATACGGGCGAACTCAAAGGCGAAGTGGCCGGGCAAGGCTTCTTCAACCTCATGCTCAACCTGCACCGCTTCCTGGCCATTGGCGACACCGGCCGGCAGATCACCGGCGCCTGCACCCTGATGCTGGTGTTCTTCTGCCTGTCCGGCCTGTACCTGCGCTGGCCGCGCAAGGCGCTGGACTGGCGCACCTGGCTTACTTTCGACTGGGCCAAGAAAGGCCGCGCCTTCAACTGGGACCTGCACGCCGTGGCCGGTACCTGGTGCCTGCTGTTCTATCTTCTGTTCGCCCTGACCGGCCTGTTCTGGTCCTATGAGTGGTACCGCGGAGGCCTGAACAAGCTGCTGGCCGACGCGCCGGCAGCCGGCCAGCAACAAAAACGCGGCGAAGGCCGTGGCCGTCACGGCCCACAGAAGGTCGACAAGAACGCCCCGCCGCTGGTGGTCGACTACGACGCCATCTGGGCCAACCTCAAAGACGCCGCAGGGCCAGGCCTTGCCGCCTACAACCTGCGCCTGCCACCGGTTGGCGGCCAGCCGGCCAACCTGTTCTACCTGCTGGACAACGCCGATCACCCGCGCGCCTTCAACACCCTGGAACTGGACCCGGCCACCGGCCAGGTGAAAAGACACGACCGCTACTCCGACAAATCCTTCAAGGCCCAGCTGCTGCAGAGCGTCTACGCCCTGCACGTGGGCGAATACTTCGGCCTGCCGGGGCGCATCATCGTCACCATCGCCAGCTTGACCATGCCACTGTTTTTCGTCACGGGCTGGCTGCTGTACCTCGACCGCCGCCGCAAGAAGCGCCAGGTCCGCGCAGCCCGTGGCAACGTCGCCACCGGCGACGGCAGCGGCGACAGCTGGCTGATCGGCTTTGCCAGCCAAAGCGGCTTTGCCGAACAACTGGCCTGGCAAAGTGCCGGCCAGTTGCAGGCAGCCGGCCTGCCGGTGCAGGTACGCGCACTGGCCGAACTGCGTGAAGACGACCTGCGCCAGGCCCGCCGCGCGTTGTTCGTGGTCAGTACTTTCGGCGACGGCGAAGCACCCGACAGCGCCCGCGGTTTCGAGCGCAAGGTGCTCGGCCAGCCTTGGGCCCTGAACAACCTCAACTATGCCCTGCTCGCCCTCGGCGACCGCCAGTACCCGCACTTCTGTGGCTTCGCCCGTCGCCTGCAGGCGTGGCTGGGAGAACGCGGTGCCAGCAGCGCGTTCAGCCCGGTGGAAGTGGACAACGCCGACCAGGCCGCCCTGCAGCAGTGGCAGCAGGAGCTGGCGCAACTGACCGGCGCCCAGCCAGTGGCCGCCTGGCAGCCGCCAAGCTTTGGCAACTGGTCACTGGTGCGTCGCGAACTGCTCAACCCGGGCAGCCAGGGCCAGCCGGTGTACTTGCTTGGCCTGCTGGCTGAAGAGCCTGCCAGTTGGGAAGCCGGCGACCTGGTGGAGATACTGCCGCTCAATGGGCAGCCACGCATCGACGCGTTCCTCAAGGGCATGGCGCTGGACGCCAGCGCCCGGGTACAGGTGAATGGCCTGGGGGAAACACTTGCCCAAGCCCTCGCTGGCCGCCAGTTGCCGGCGCGCCGTGATCACCTGATCGGCTTGCAGCCGCAGGCGCTGGTAGACGCCCTGGTGCCGATCGGCAGCCGCGAATACTCCATCGCCTCCATCGCCAGTGATGGCGCGCTGGAGCTGATCGTGCGCCAGGAGCGCCATAGCGATGGGAACCTGGGCCTGGGCTCCGGGTGGCTCACCGAATACCTGCCACTGAACGGCACGCTGAGCTTGCGCCTGCGGCGCAACAGCGGCTTCCACCTGCCGGAGACCGCAGCCCCGATGATCCTGATCGGTAACGGCACCGGCCTGGCCGGCCTGCGCAGCCTGATCCGCGCACGGGTGAATGCTGGCGAACAGCGCAACTGGCTGCTGTTTGGCGAGCGTAACCGGGCGCATGACCTGCTGTGTGGTGACGAGCTTCAAGGCTGGCTGCAGAGCGGCGACCTGGCACGCCTGGACCTGGCGTTCTCGCGGGATCAGGCCGAGAAAGTGTATGTGCAGGATGTGTTGCTGCAGCAAGCCGAGGAATTCAAGCGCTGGGTGGCGGATGGCGCCTTTGTGTATGTCTGCGGCAGCCTGCAAGGGATGGCTGCGGGGGTGGATGCGGCGCTCAACGGCATGCTTGGTGAAGCCGCTGTGCAGCAGTTGATCGAGGATGGGCGGTATCGGCGGGATGTGTACTGATCATCTATTGATTTAACCAGCGCCGGCCTCTTCGCGGGTAAACCCGCTCCCACAGGATCATCACAGATTACGAAGACTGTGCAGTACCTGTGGGAGCGGGTTTACCCGCGAAGAGGCCGGTACAAGCTGTCAGTGTAAATCGAAGGTATCGGCATCCAGGTTGGCCGGGAACTTGGCCCGGTACGCCGCCAGTTCCGGCGCACTCAGCACAGCGGTAAACACCCCGTCTGCCTCGCCGGCACCGAGCAGGCTCTCGCCCTGGAAGTCCAGCACCTGGCTGTCGCCCGAATAGGCAAAGCCCTTGCCGTCCGTGCCCACCCGGTTCACCGCTGCCACATAGCACAGGTTCTCGATGCCCCGCGCCGGTAGCAGACGGTTCCAGTGCTGGCGGCGTGCAGCCGGCCAGTTGGCGGTGTAAAGCAGCAGGTCAGTGTCCTGGGCGTCACGGCTCCATACCGGGAACCGCAGGTCGTAGCAGATCAGCGGGCGAATTCGCCAACCCTTGAGCTCGAACTGCACCTGGCGTTCACCGGGGGTGTAGTGCTTGTGCTCACCGGCCATGCGGAACAGGTGGCGCTTGTCGTAGTGCAATATCTCGCCGTCCGGCCGCGCCCATAGCAGGCGGTTGCGGTGGCTGCCATCGGCGGCCTGGATGATCACGCTGCCGGTGATCACCGCGTTGTACTTCTTCGCCTGGGCCTTCAGCCATTTGTAGGTCGGGCCATTCTCCGGTTCGGCCAGGCTTTCGGAGTCCATCGAAAATCCGGTGGTGAACATCTCTGGCAGGATCACCAGGTCCACCTCCCCTGCCTGCTCCAGCAACACCTCGAAGTGTGCATAGTTGGCCTCGCGGTCGTGCCAGGCCAGGGTGGTTTGCACCAGGGCGACTTTCAAGTTGGGCAGTGTGCTCAGATCGCGCATAGTCGTTCCGCTGCCTGACGCAGCGTCTCCTCACGTTTGGCAAAGCACAGGCGTACCAGGCGTTGCTCCGGGATGGGTTGCTGGTAGAACACCGATACCGGGATGGTCGCCACACCGTGCTCACGGGTGAGCCATAGCGACATGTCGACATCGTTCAGGTCCGGGCGAATCTGCGAGTAGTCCACCAGCTGGAAATAAGTGCCCGCCGTGCGGGTAAAGTTGAAACGCGAGCCTTCCAGCAAGCCGCAGAACAGGTCGCGCTTGGCCTGGTAGAAGGCCGGCAGCTCATCGATATGCTCAGGGTGCTCAGCCATGAAATCAGCCAGGGCGCACTGCAATGGCGTCACGCCACAGAAGTTGACGTACTGGTGCACCTTGCGCAGCTCTGCGCTCAGCGCCGGGGGCGCGATCACGTAGCCGGTCTTCCAGCCGGTAACGTGGTAGGTCTTGCCGAACGAACTGACCACAAAGGCACGTTGATACAACTGCTCGTGGGCCAACACGCTGGCGTGCCGAACGCCGTCATAAACCAGATGCTCGTAGACCTCATCGCTGACCAGGTAGATATCGCGGTCGGCAATCAGCGTTGCCAACTGCTCAAGGTCTTCGCGAGTGATCAATGCACCGCTGGGGTTGTGCGGCGAATTGAGGATGACCATGCGGGTGCGTGGGCTCAGGGCATCACTGAACTTCTGCCAGTCGATACGGAAGTCGCCGTCGCTCAGTTGCACATGCACACAGCGGCCACCGGCCAGTTCCACGGACGGCTCGTAGCTGTCGTAGCACGGGTCGAAGACAATCACTTCGTCACCGGCATGGACCACCGCCTGGATGGCACAGAAGATCGCCTCGGTGGCACCGGGGGTGATGGTCACTTCCTGGTCGGCATCCACCTGTGCGCCGTACAGCCGCGCCACCTTCGCCGCCACTTGCTGGCGCAAGGCCGGCAGGCCGGTCATTGGCGAATACTGGTTGTGCCCGGCAGCCACATGCCGGCCCACTGCATCGAGCAGGGCCTGCGGGCCGTTGAAATCAGGGAAACCCTGGGACAGGTTGAGCGCGCCGGTCTGCACGGCGAGCTGGGACATGGTGGTGAAGATGGTCGTGCCGACATTCGGCAGTTTGCTGCGGATCATGGAGCCCTCTTTCCTGGGGTGTATCCGGCACGGGGTGGAGTCCGAGCATAGCGGATCGAGCAGTCAGGAAAAAGGTTGAAACAATAGGGGGATTGCTTTGGATCAAAGGGCCTCTTCGGGGTGAACCCGCTCCCACAGGTGCTGCACAATATTCAAAATCTGTGGAGGACCTGTGGGAGCGGGCAAGCCCGCGAAGAAGCTGACGCGGAATCAGCGCTTGTCGCGGCGCTTCTTCTCGGCCTTCTTGTGGTGCGACATCAAGCGGCGCTTCTTGTTGACCTGGCGGTCGGTGAGGGTGTTTTTCTTGCCCTCAAACGGGTTCTCACCACCCTTGTACTCGATGCGGATCGGCGTACCGACCAGCTTCAGCACCCGGCGGTAGGTGTTTTCCAGGTAACGCGAGTACGACTTGGGAATGCTCTCGGTCTGGTTGCCGTGGATCACGATCAGCGGCGGGTTGGCACCACCAAGGTGGGCATAGCGCAGCTTGATGCGACGGCCGTTGACCAGCGGTGGCTGGTGCTCGCTGACAGCATCTTCGAGGATCTGCGTCAGGCGGCTGGTTGGCCAGCGGGTCACAGCCGAGGTGAATGCGGCCTGCACCGACTTGTACAGGTTGCCCACGCCGGTGCCGTGCAAGGCGGAGATGAAGTGGATGTCGGCGAAGTCGACGAAGAACAGCCGGCGCTCCAGCTCGGTCTTCACGTAGGCGCGCTCACCCGGCTCCATGCCATCCCACTTGTTCAGCGCGATGACGATGGCGCGGCCGGCTTCGAGGGCGAAGCCCAGCAGGTTCAGGTCGTGGTCGACCACCCCTTCACGGGCGTCCATGACGAAGATGACGACGTTGGCGTCCTTGATCGCCTGCAGCGTCTTGACCACCGAAAACTTCTCGACTTCCTCGTGGATCTTGCCGCGCTTGCGCACCCCGGCGGTGTCGATGAAGGTGTACTTGTCACCATCACGCTCGAACGGGATGTAGATACTGTCTCGGGTAGTACCCGGCTCGTCGTAGACCACCACACGCTCTTCGCCGAGCATGCGGTTGACCAGGGTCGACTTGCCGACGTTCGGGCGGCCGATGATGGCGATCTTGATGCCATCCTTCTCGCTTGGGCCAGGAATGCGCACGGCCTCCTCGCCTTCGGCGACGTTCTGGTCGAGGGCTTCTTCCTCGGCATCACGTGGCAGGTGGCCGAGCACGGCTTCCATCAGGGCGCTGATACCACGGCCCTGGGAGCCCGCCACCGGAATGGCGTTGCCCATGCCCATCGGCGAGAACTCGGCGCGGGCAACATCGGGGTCGATGTTGTCGATCTTGTTGGCGACCAGAATCGCCGACTTGTTGCGCTTGCGCAGGTGCTCGGCAATCATCTGGTCAGCGGCGGTCATGCCGGCGCGGGCATCGACCAGGAACAGCACATAGTCGGCTTCTTCGATGGCCATGAGCGACTGCTCGGCCATTTTTTCGTCCATGCCCACTTCGTCACCGGTAATACCGCCGGTGTCGATCAGGATGAAGGAACGACCCTGCCAGCTGGCATCACCATACTGGCGGTCACGGGTCAGGCCCGACAGGTCACCCACGATGGCATCGCGGGTTTTGGTCAGGCGGTTGAACATGGTGGATTTGCCGACGTTCGGGCGGCCCACCAGGGCAATTACGGGAACCATCGGCTCTCCACTCTCGAATTCTTGAAAATGCAAAGGCCGCTGCAAGGCAGCGGCCGGAGTTTGGGCGGCGTGTCCTACGCCGCGGCTTGAAGCCCGCCAAGGCTTCAAGCATAGCTTCAGCGGATGGTCAGTGCCTCGAGCTTGCCGCTGTTGCCAAAGACATAGATGGTGTCGCCGACCACAAGTGGGCGGGCGCGCAGGCCATCGCTATCGATACGTTCACGGCCGACGAAGCGGCCATCCACCTGGCTCAGCAGGTGCAGGTAACCTTCAAAGTCACCCACAGCCACGTAGCTGCTGAACACTTCAGGGGCGGTCAGCTGGCGGCGAGCCATGCTGTCGTTGCTCCACAGGGCGCTGGAAGAGCGCTCATCCACGCCTTCCACGGTACCCGAAGCTTCGCTGACGTAGACGTTACCGAAGCCCTGGGCGACGCCCACATAGCTGGAAGCATCGCGCTGCCACAGCTCGCGGCCGCTTTCCAGGTCCAGGCCCGCTACACGGCCCTGGTAGGTGCTGACGTACAGGGTACCACCAGACAGCAGCAAGCCGCCGTCGATATCAACCACACGGTCCAGCTCGGAACGGCCCTTCGGGATGGCCACGCGGCTTTCCCACACCGGCACACCGTTGTTGATGTCCACCGCCACCACCTTGCCGGTGGACAGGCCGGCGACGGCCAGGCGATTGGTGGCGATCGGAGCACCGGTACCACGCAGGGTCAGTACGGCCGGGGAGTTCTCGTAGATCCAGCGGCGGTCGCCAGTGGCGGCATCCAGGCCGATCAGGCGATCGTCCTGGGTCTGCACCACCACCACATCACCGTTGTTGGCAGGCGGGGCCAGCACTTCGCTGGTCACGCGCGAGCGCCAACGCTCTTCACCGGTGCTGGAGTCCAGGGCAATGACTTCGCCCTTGAGGGTGCCGAGCATGACCAGGCCGTAGCCCACGCCGACAGCGCCGGAAACCTGCAGCTCCAGGTCCTTCTTCCACACCACGTCACCGGTGATGCGGTCGAGGGCGAAGACTTCGCCATTGACGTCGGAGGCGTAGATACGGTCGTTTTCGATGGCCGGTACCAAGGTGTTGTAGGTCTCACCCTGGCCGTCACCGATCGAACGGCTCCACTGCTTCTTCAGCACCACTTCCTCGGTGAACTTGGTCAGCTCGGCCGGGGGCAGTTCCTTCTTGCTGTTGCTGCTGCAACCGGCGGCCAGTACGGCCAGGGTCAGCACTGCTGCATGTTTCCAACCGATCACTTACGCGTCCCCTTTAGCCAGGTCATCCAGCTTCAATTGCAGGCCACCGACCGCCGCCTCATCGGACAACGCAGCCTTGGCTTTTTCGTAAGCGCTGTGCGCGTCGTCGGCGCGACCCAGCTGTACCAGCAGGTCACCCTTCAACTCTTCACGGCTGGCCAGGAAGGCCTTGTCGGCGTCGCCGTCGAGCAGCTTGAGGGCATCCTCGGCCTTGTTCTGGGCGGCCAGCACGCGGGCCAGACGCTGGCGCGAAATCTCGCCCAGGGTCACGTCGGCCGGCTTGTCCAGCACGCCTTTGAGCTCGGCAGCGGCGTCGTCGAGCTTGCCGCTCTCGACCGCGACCTTGGCCACGAACAGGCTGCCGTACTGGGCATAGGCGGTACCGCCAAACTCGCTCTTGAGCTTGCCGGCCAGTTCCGCAACCTTGGTGGCGTCTGGCTGGCCAGTCGGCGTCAGGCTGGTTTCAAGCAACGCCTGATACAGCTGCGAGGCACCTTGCGACTGGTTATTCTGGTACTTGTGCCAGGTATTCCAGCCCAACACCACCACGCCTGCCAGCAATGCGCCAGTCAGCAGCGGCTTGCCGTTGCGGTTCCACCAGTCCTTGACCCCTGCCAGGTCATCATCATCGGTACTCGACACCCCAATACTCCTTTTCGCCTATTCGCTTGTTGAACCGCGTTACGCTTGCGCGATCGCGGTTTCCAGGTGCTCTGCCAGAGCATCCCAGGCAATGTTCTGTTGTTCGCCCTGGCCACGCAGGGGCTTGAAGCCGATTTCTTGCCTGGCCAGTTCCTCGTCACCGAGGATCAGGGCGAACAGCGCCCCGCTCTTGTCGGCTTTCTTGAACTGGCTCTTGAAGCTGCCACCGCCCGCGTTCACCGCCAGGCGCAGGCCCGGCAAGCGGTCGCGCAGGGTTTCGGACAGGCGCAGGCCAGCCAGCTCGGCCTGCTCGCCAAAGGCGCACAGGTAGACGTCGATCTGGCGGTTGATGGACTCCGGCACCTTGCCCAGGGTTTCCAGCAGCAGGATCAGGCGCTCGATACCCATGGCGAAACCGACGCCAGTGGTCGGCTTGCCGCCCATCTGCTCGACCAGGCCGTCGTAACGGCCACCGGCGCACACGGTGCCCTGGGAACCGAGCTTGTCGGTGACCCACTCGAATACGGTCTTGCTGTAGTAGTCCAGGCCACGCACCAGCTTGGTATTGATCACGAACGGAATGCCGGCGGCGTCCAGGCGGGCCTTGAGGCCCTCGAAGTGCACGCGCGAGGCTTCGTCCAGGTAATCTTCCAGCTTCGGCGCACCCACCAGCACCGCCTGGGTGTTCTGGTCCTTGCTGTCGAGGATGCGCAGCGGGTTGCTCTTCAGGCGGCGCTGGCTGTCTTCGTCCAGTTGCTCGAGGCGCGCCGAGAGGAACTCGACCAGCGCATCACGGTAGCGCGCACGGGCTTCGCTGGTACCCAGGCTGTTGAGCTCCAGCTTGACCGCATCCTGGATGCCCAGCAGGCCCCACAGGCGCCAGGTCAGCATGATCAGCTCGGCATCGATGTCCGGGCCATCCAGGTTGAACACTTCCACGCCAATCTGGTGGAACTGGCGGTAGCGGCCCTTCTGCGGGCGCTCGTGGCGGAACATCTGGCCGATATACCACAGTTTCTGCACCTGGCCGTTGCCGGTGATGCCATGCTCCAGCACGGCACGTACGCACGCGGCGGTGCCTTCGGGGCGCAGGGTCAGCGAATCGCCGTTGCGGTCCTCGAAGGTGTACATCTCTTTTTCGACGATGTCGGTCACTTCACCGATCGAGCGCTTGAACAGCTCGGTGAACTCGACGATCGGCGTACGGATCTGGCTGTACCCGTAGGTATCCAGCAGACCGGCCACGGTGCCTTCGAAGTAGCGCCACAGTGGCGACTGTTCTGGCAGGATGTCGTTCATGCCACGGATGGCTTGCAGCGATTTGCTCACGAAAAGTCCTTACGAATTCTGTGTGTCAGCCACGGGCGATCAGCGCCGCGTCGGCTTCGACCTTTTCGGCCGCTTTCTGACGGATGAGCCTTTCCAGCTCATCGACCAGGTTGTCATTGGTCAGTTTCTGCGCCGGCTTGCCGTCTATGTAGATCAGGTTCGGCGTGCCGCCGGTCAAGCCTACATGGGCTTCCTTGGCTTCACCCGGGCCGTTGACCACACAACCGATCACCGCCACGTCCAGCGGCACCAGCAGGTCTTCCAGGCGCCCTTCCAGCTCGTTCATGGTCTTGACCACATCGAAGTTCTGCCGCGAGCAGCTCGGGCAGGCGATGAAGTTGATGCCACGCGAACGCAGGTGCAGCGACTTGAGGATGTCGTAGCCGACTTTCACTTCTTCGACCGGGTCGGCCGCAAGCGAGATACGGATGGTATCGCCAATGCCCTCTGCCAGCAGCATACCGAGGCCGACGGCGGATTTCACCGTCCCTGAACGCAGGCCACCCGCTTCGGTGATGCCCAGGTGCAGCGGCTGCACGATCTGCTTGGCCAGCAGCCGGTAGGCTTCGACGGCCATGAACACATCGGATGCCTTGACGCTGACCTTGAAGTCCTGGAAGTCCAGGCGGTCGAGGTGCTCGACGTGGCGCAGGGCCGACTCCACCAGCGCCGCCGGGGTCGGTTCGCCGTACTTCTTCTGCAGGTCCTTTTCCAGGGACCCGGCGTTGACGCCGATGCGGATCGGGATGCCACGGTCGCGGGCAGCATCGACCACGGCGCGTACACGGTCTTCGCGGCCGATGTTACCCGGGTTGATACGCAGGCAATCGACGCCCAGTTCGGCCACGCGCAGGGCGATCTTGTAGTCGAAGTGGATGTCGGCGACCAGCGGCACGCTGACCAGTTGCTTGATCTTGCCAAACGCCTCGGCCGCGTCCATGTCCGGCACCGAAACCCGCACGATGTCCACGCCGGCATCGACCAGGCGCTGGATTTGCGCCACGGTGGCGGCGACATCGTTGGTGTCGGTGTTGGTCATGCTCTGCACAGCGATAGGTGCATCACCACCTACCGGCACATTGCCGACCCAGATTTTGCGGGATTCGCGACGTTTGATCGGAGATTCGCCGTGCATGACTTACTGTCCCAACTTCAGGCGAGCAGTCTCGCCACTGGTGAACGGGGCAACATCGACGGCCTGGCCGTTGTAGCTGACCTGGGCGCCACGGGCAAAGCCCAGGCGCACCGCGAACGGCGGCTTGCCGGTCAGCTCGAGGTTGTCCCCCTTGCGCTTGACGGCGCTGAACAGCACCTTGCCATTGCCATCGGAGACCTGGGTCCAGCAATCGGCGGTGAACTGGATGGCGACCTTGGCGCTGCCTGCCGGTACTGCGGCGGGCTCGGCAGCGGCCACGGCGGCTGCAGGTGCTGCTGGCGCAACGGCGGCCGGTGCAGGGGTGGCCGGTGCGACCGGAGCAGGCGCTACGCTGGCTGCGGGCTGCGCAGGCACCTGCTGGGCGGGTGCGGGTGCAGCAGCCGTTGGCGCCGGGCTTGCCGGGGCCTGTTCGGCGGTAGCGGCAGGCTGTCCGGCAGTGCCCTGCTCCAGTGCCAGCGGCGCGCTCTCAGGCTGCTGGCCAGCGGTAACAGCCTGATCTTCAGGCTCGTCAAGCGGGTGAATCTGAGTGGTGCCGTCGGCGCTTTCGACTTCGACGTGCTCCAGGGCCATCTTGGCCAGGTCCTTGCCACGCAGGCTGCCCTGGTCCTGCCACCAGACGAAGCCACCGCCGACCACGGCCACCAGCAACAACAGGCTGACGCCGCGCAGGATGTTGTGCGACAGGCGTACCGGCTCTTCGATGCGCCCCAGCGAGTGCACATCGCTGCCTTTGGCGTGGGTACCGGTGTAGCGGTCGAAGGCTTCTACCAGCGTGGCCTGGTCAAGGTCCATCAACTTGGCATAGGCGCGGATATAGCCACGGGCGAAGGTATGCCCGGGCAGCTTGTCGAAGGCGCCGGTTTCCACATGGTTCAACGAACTGACAGTGAGGTTGAGCTTGCGGGCCACCTCGGCTTGAGACCAGTCCCGTTTCTCACGGGCCAGGCGCAAAAGCTCACCGGGGTTCTGGCCAGGCGCTACTGCTACTTCGGGATGCGCGGCGTTCATCGTTGCTCCGACAGGTATTGCTGATATTCCGGCGTACCGGGATAAAGTCGTTGTAATTGCTGGCCCAGCTCGGCCAATGTGCCCTGCTCGTCGAACACCCTGGCAAGGCGGCTACCCAGCAGCAGGCTACGGGCATCGTGGTCGCTCAACTGGCTGAAACGATCGTAGTAGTCCCGGGCCGGCACATAATGCCTGTTTTCGTAGGACAACTCAGCCATTTCCAGCAACGCTTTCGGTTGCCGCTGGTTGAGTTGCAACGCTTTGAGCAGATACGCGTGCGCCGCCTCGCGGCTATCGAGCTTGAGGGCGGTCAGGCCCAGGTTCTCGTACACGCGTGAGCGCTCAGGATACAGGGTATCGCTACTGGCCAGGCGAAACATCTGCTCGGCCTCGGCAAATCGCCCCTGAGCATAAAGGAAACTGCCGTAATTGTTGCGAATTCGCGTGTCGCCCGTGCGGGCCTGCAAGGCTTTGCGAAAGTGCGCCTCCGCCAGTGTCGGCTCACCTTCGGCCTGGAACACCAGCGCCAGGGCGGCATGTGCGTCGGCATCACGGCTGTCCAGGGCCAGGGCCTTGCCCAACGGCGCCTTGGCCTGCTCGGTCAAACCCTGTTGCAAATAACCCAAGCCAAGCTGCACATAAGCACGCCCCGCATCCGCCCTGCCCTGGCGGCTGGCCAAGGGGTCGCCCGCGCCGCCCGACACGCAGCCGGCCAGCAGCAAAAGCGCAAGGATCGACAGCGCAACGCGCAGGCTCATGGGCTAAGTCCCAGTCAGTGGCTGGCGGCGCTGTCTTGCAGCTCGACGTCCGCAGAAAGCTGGCGTACGGCGATGTAGCGCTCGCTGCGACGGGTGCGGTCGTTGACCTGGCCGACCAGCTGGCCACAGGCGGCATCGATGTCCTCACCACGGGTGGTACGGGTGGTGACGTTGAAACCACCGTGGTGCAGCAAGTCCTGGAAGCGACGAATGGCATTGTTGCTCGGCCGCTCGTAGCCCGAATGCGGGAATGGGTTGAACGGGATCAGGTTGATCTTGCACGGCACATCGCGCAGCAACTCGATCATTTGCGCGGCATGCTCAGGCTGGTCGTTGACGTCCTTGAGCAAGGTGTACTCGACGGTGAGCACGCGCTTGCCACCCAAGGTGGACATGTAGCCCATGCACGACTCCAGCAGCACTTTCAGCGGGTACTTCTTATTGATTGGTACCAGTTTGTTGCGCAGCTCGTCGTTCGGTGCGTGCAGCGACAGGGCCAGCGACACGTCGATGTGCTTGGCCAGTTCGTCGATCATCGGCACCACGCCCGAGGTGGACAAGGTGACGCGACGCTTGGAAATGCCATAGCCCAGGTCATCCATCATGATTTTCATGGCAGCGATGACGTTGTCGAAGTTCAGCAAGGGCTCGCCCATGCCCATCATGACCACGTTGGTAATCGCGCGGTCGACTTTGGCAGGAACGGTCCCGAATGATTTGTTGGCAAGCCACACCTGGCCGATGACTTCAGCGGCGGTGAGGTTGCTGTTGAAGCCTTGCTTGCCGGTGGAGCAGAAGCTGCAATCCAGGGCGCAGCCGGCTTGCGACGATACGCACAGGGTGCCGCGGTCGTCGGTAGGAATGTAGACGGTCTCGACGCAGCTGCCGGAGGCAACGCGGATCACCCACTTACGGGTGCCGTCGGCGGAAATGTCTTCACTGACCACTTCCGGTGGGCGAATCTCGGCAACGGCCTCGAGCTTTTCGCGCAAGGCCTTGCCTACGTTGGTCATGGCCGCAAAGTCGGACACGCCAAAATGGTGAATCCATTTCATCACCTGGCCGGCACGGAAGCGCTTCTCCCCGATTGAGTCGAAGAATTGTTCCATTTCCGGCTGGGTCAGACCCAACAGGTTGATTTTGCCAGTAGATGTCGTCATGGATTCACCCTCACCCGTAAGCTTTCGCTTAGCGAGTGGTTACCTCGGTAGCAGCGAAGAAGTAAGCGATTTCGCGAGCAGCAGCAGCTTCGGAGTCCGAACCGTGAACGGCGTTGGCGTCGATCGACTCGGCGAAGTCAGCACGGATGGTGCCGGCAGCAGCTTCTTTAGGGTTGGTAGCGCCCATCAGCTCGCGGTTCAGAGCGATGGCGTTTTCGCCTTCCAGAACCTGAACAACAACCGGGCCGGAAGTCATGAAGGCAACCAGGTCACCGAAGAAGCCGCGAGCGCTGTGCTCAGCGTAGAAGCCTTCGGCTTCGGCTTTGGACAGTTGCTTGATTTTCGAGGCAACGATTTTCAGGCCGGCTTCTTCAAAGCGAGTGGTGATCTTGCCGATGACGTTTTTGGCAACTGCGTCAGGCTTGATGATCGAGAAAGTACGTTGAACAGCCATGGAAAACTCCAGAATATGAGTGTTACGAAAAATTAAACCCGCGAATTATACGCGGGTTTCAGGGGATTGCCTAACCTGCACATGACGCTTAGTCGGCTTCGTCGATCCAGGCGGCCTGGATTGCCTCAAGCACTTTCTCACCGCCGCGTGACGGATCGTCGCTGAACTCTGGCAATGCCAGCACCCAGCGGTGCAGGTCCACGAAATTCACATAACGAGGATCGACCTCAGGCTTGCTTTCTGCAAGCTGGATGGCGATCTCAAGTACATCAACCCATTTCAGACTCATGTACAGGACCTCAGTGCGGCGCTTCGGCAGCGTGGTTGAGCGAATACTTGGGGATCTCGATGGTCAGGTCGGTATCGCCCACGACCACCTGGCAACCAAGGCGCGACTGCGCCTCCAGCCCCCATGCCTTGTCCAGCATGTCCTCTTCCAGCTCGTCGGCTTCTTCGAGCGAATCGAAGCCCTTGCGCACGATGCAGTGGCAAGTGGTGCAGGCCTTGACGCCGCCGCAGGCGCTTTCCATCTCGATGTGATGGTCGTGGGCCAGCTCCAGGATGTTGGTCCCGGGCTCGACCTCCACGGTCAGCCCTTCTGGGCAGAACTTCTCATGCGGCAGGAATGTCACCAGCGGCATCGGTTACTCCTCGATCTCATTCAGGTTGCGCCCGGCCAGTGCGGCTTTGACCGTCGAATCAAGGCGACGGGCGGCAAATGCGTCGGTCACCTGCGACAGACGCTTGGTCTGTTGCTCGATGGCTGCGCCATCGGTGCCGGCCAGCAAATCACGTAGTTCTTGCATCTGGAATGCAATGGCGTCGCGCTCGTCGCTGCTAAGCAGGCGCTCACCGTCGGCGTCCAGGGCGCCCTGTACCGCTTCGAGCAAGCGCTCGCCGTCCACCTGGTGCTCACGCAACTGGCGGGCCTGCTTGTCGGAACCTGCGTGTTCGAAGGAATCCTTGAGCATGCGGGCGATTTCGCCGTCGGTCAGGCCGTAGGACGGCTTGACCTGGATGCTGGCTTCCACACCCGAACCCAGTTCCCGGGCGGCAACGCTGAGCAGGCCGTCGGCATCTACCTGGAAGGTGACGCGAATTTTTGCCGCCCCGGCAACCATCGCCGGAATGCCGCGCAGCTCGAAGCGCGCCAACGAGCGGCAGTCGCTGATCAGCTCGCGCTCGCCCTGCAGCACGTGGATCATCATGGCCGACTGGCCATCTTTATACGTAGTGAACTCCTGGGCACGCGCCACCGGAATGGTGGTGTTGCGCGGGATCACTTTTTCCATCAGCCCACCCATGGTCTCAAGGCCCAGGGACAGTGGGATAACGTCAAGCAGCAGCAGTTCACCGCCTTCGCGGCGATTCCCGGCCAGGGTATCGGCCTGGATGGCGGCACCGATGGCGACCACCTGATCAGGGTCGATCGAGGTCAGCGGCGTGCGGCCAAACAGTGTACCGACAGCCTCACGCACACGCGGTACGCGGGTCGAACCACCGACCATGACCACCGCACCTACCTCCTCAAGCTCGACACCGCTGTCGCGCACGGCGCGGCGGCAGGCCTTGAGGCTACGGGCGATCAGCGGCTCGATCATGGCATCGAAGGCGGCCCGGCTGAGCTCGCCCTGCCAGGCACCGTGACTGATGCTGACCACGTCAGCGTCGGTCAGGGCTTCCTTGGCGGCGCAGGCAGCCTGCAACAGCTGGCGCTGGGTACCCGGGTCGAGGTCGGAGGACAGGCCGGCCTGCTCGATGATCCAGCCAGCAATGGCGTGGTCGAAGTCGTCACCACCCAAAGCGGTATCACCGCCGGTGGCCAGCACTTCGAACACACCAGCAGTCAGGCGCAGGATCGAAATATCGAAAGTACCGCCACCCAGGTCATAGATGGCCACCAGGCCTTCGGCATTCTGGTCCAGGCCGTAGGCAACGGCAGCGGCAGTTGGCTCGTTGAGCAAGCGCAGCACGTTCAGGCCGGCCAGCTTGGCCGCATCCTTGGTCGCTTGGCGCTGAGCGTCGTCGAAATAAGCCGGCACGGTGATCACCGCGCCCACCAGATCACCGCCCAGGGTCGCTTCGGCACGCTCACGCAGCACCTTGAGGATGTCAGCGGACACTTCCACCGGGCTCTTCGGCCCCTGGACGGTGTCGATGAACGGCATGTGCGATTCACCGCCAATGAAGCGGTACGGCAGCTGCTCACCCAATTGCTTGACGTCGGCCAGGCCGCGCCCCATAAGGCGCTTGACCGACAACACGGTGTTCAGCGGGTCACTGGCGGCCGCCTCGCGCGCAGCCTGGCCGACCTCAGTGTGGTCAGCCAGGTAGCGTACCGCAGAGGGCAGAATGACATTACCCTGCACATCGGGCAGGGGTTCGCTGCGACCGCTGCGTACGGCAGCGACCAGAGAATTGGTGGTACCCAGGTCGATACCCACCGCCAGGCGGCGCTGGTGCGGCTGAGGGCTTTGACCGGGTTCGGCGATCTGCAGTAGGGCCATGCTTATCTGAATACCTTAGGCGTCATCACGGGCAACGCCGGGTTAATCGTCGAGGCGCTCTTCCAGTTGGCGCACTTCTTGGGCGAGCTTGTCGAGGAACTGCATGCGGCGCATCAGGCGCTCGGCCTTGTCGCGCTCGGCAGGCACATCCCAGCAGGCGGCGAAATCCTCGTTCAGCGTGTCCTGGGCACCTTTGAGGCGCTTCTTGAACACGGCAACACCATCGAGGTCGGCTTCGTCCTGCAGCTCTTCAAGCTCTTCGCGCCACTGCATTTGCTGCAGCAGGAAGTCGGGGTCGTGGACCGTGACCTCCTGGGGCACTTCGTGGCCACCGATGGCCAGCAGATAGCGGGCACGGCGCGGCGCACTGCGCAGGGTCTGGTAGGCGTCGTTGAGGGCCGCGGACTTCTCCAGCGCTACCCGCTGCTCACGCTCGGAAGCGTCGGCAAAGCGGTCAGGATGGACCTCGCGGGCCAGCTCGCGGTAGCGAGTGGCCAGCTTGTCGAGGTCCAGCCGAAAGCACGGCTGGAGATCAAACAGAGCGTAATGACAAGGAGTACCCACAGCCAGCCTCAGACGTTGAAGCTTTCGCCGCAGCCACACTCACCGCGCACGTTGGGGTTGTTGAACTTGAAGCCTTCGTTCAACCCTTCCTTGACGAAGTCCAGTTCGGTGCCGTCGAGGTACACCAGGCTTTTAGGGTCGATGATGACCTTCACGCCGTGGTTCTCGAACACCTGGTCTTCGCCCGCCACTTCGTCGACGAACTCCAGCACGTAGGCCAGGCCCGAGCAGCCGGTGGTGCGCACGGCCAGGCGAATGCCTTCGCCCTTGCCGCGCCCTTGGAGGGAACGCCGCACGTGGTTGGCGGCGGCTTCTGTCATGCTGATAGCCATCAGAACTCCTTACCTCTTACCTTGCAGGCGACTTAGATCAAGCCTTTTTTCTGCTTGTAATCGCGAACGGCTGCCTTGATGGCATCCTCCGCGAGTACCGAGCAGTGGATCTTCACTGGCGGCAACGCCAGTTCTTCCGCCAGCTGGGTGTTCTTGATGGTTTCGGCTTCGTCCAGGGTCTTGCCCTTCATCCACTCGGTGGCGAGGGAGCTGGAAGCGATGGCCGAACCGCAGCCGTAGGTCTTGAACTTGGCGTCTTCAATGACGCCCTGCTCGTTGACCTTGATCTGCAGGCGCATCACGTCACCGCACGCTGGAGCACCGACCATGCCGGTACCGACATCCGGGTCCTCGGCATTCATCTTGCCGACGTTGCGTGGGTTTTCGTAGTGGTCGATGACCTTTTCACTGTATGCCATGGTGCAATTCCTTCCTCATCAGGGAGCCGCTCTTGCCGGCGACTGCTTAGTGGGCGGCCCACTCGATCTTGGAGATGTCAACGCCGTCTTTGTACATGTCCCACAGCGGCGACAGCTCACGCAGTTTGTTAACGGCCTCGCAGACTTTCTGCGCGGCGTAGTCGACTTCTTCTTCGGTGGTGAAGCGGCCGAAGGAGAAGCGGATCGAGCTGTGCGCCAGCTCGTCGTTGCGGCCCAGAGCGCGCAGTACGTACGACGGCTCGAGCGAAGCGGAGGTGCAGGCCGAACCGGACGATACGGCGATGTCTTTCAGCGACATCAGCAGCGACTCGCCTTCGACGTAGTTGAAGCTCAGGTTCAGGTTGTGCGGCACGCGAGCGGTGCTGCTGCCGTTGACGTACAGCTCTTCGAGGTCCGAGACCTGCTTGAAGAAGCGGTCGCTCAGGGCCTTGATGCGCACGTTTTCGGCGGCCATTTCCTGCTTGGCAATGGCGAACGCTTCGCCCATGCCGACAATCTGGTGGGTCGGCAGGGTGCCCGAACGCATGCCGCGCTCATGGCCACCGCCGTGAATGATGGCTTCAAGGCGTACACGCGGCTTGCGGCTGACGTACAGCGCGCCGATGCCTTTCGGGCCGTAGACCTTGTGCGCCGAGAACGACATCAGGTCGACTTTCAGCTTTTGCAGGTCGATCTCGACCTTGCCGGCCGACTGGGCGGCGTCGACATGGAACAGTACGCCGCGCGAACGGGTCAGCTCACCAATGGCGGCGATGTCGTTGATCGAGCCGACTTCGTTGTTCACGTGCATCAGCGAGACCAGAATGGTGTCGTCGCGCAATGCTGCCTCGACCTGGGCCGGGGTGACGATGCCGTCTGCGCCTGGCTCAAGGTAGGTCACTTCGAAACCTTCACGCTCGAGCTGGCGAGCGGTGTCCAGGACCGCCTTGTGCTCGATCTTGGAAGTGATGATGTGCTTGCCCTTGGTCTGATAGAAGTGCGCGACGCCTTTCAGTGCGAGGTTGTCGGACTCGGTGGCACCGCTGGTCCAGACGATTTCGCGCGGATCGGCGTTGATCAGTTCGGCAACCTGGCGACGACCGTTCTCGACCGCTTCCTCGGCCTTCCAGCCGAAGACGTGGGAGCGCGAGGCCGGGTTACCGAAGTTCCCGTCGACCAGCAGGCAGTCGGCCATTTTCTGGGCCACACGTGGGTCGACCGGGGTGGTCGCGGAGTAATCGAGGTAGATCGGCAACTTCATTTGTCTCTCCTATCAGGCGGTGGCGTCGCTCGTCGTCCCTGGGGGATCAATCGACGGCGGACGTCTCAATCTTGTCCAGCTGGGCGGTTCGGCCTGCGACACGACGCAGGTCCTGGCGCTGGGCAACTTCCTGCACCTCACGGCGCATGACGAGGTCGGCCAGGCTGATGCCGCTGAGGAATTCATGGATCTGCTGACTGAGGTCGCACCACAGGTGGTGGGTCAGGCAGGTATCACCGGCATGGCAGTCCCCGAGGCCCTGGCAACGGGTAGCATCGACCGATTCGTTGACCGCATCGATGACCTGGGCCACCTGGATGGTTTCCATGCCCCGCGACAGCTGGTAGCCACCACCTGGACCGCGCACGCTGGAGACCAGGCTGCTGCGGCGCAGCTTGGCGAACAGCTGTTCCAGATAAGAGAGGGAAATGCCCTGGCGCTCGGAAATGTCGGCCAAAGACACCGGCCCATGCTGCGCGTGCAACGCCAGGTCAAGCATGGCAGTCACGGCGTATCGGCCTTTGGTAGTCAGTCGCATGGCTATTGGGTACCACGGGAGTTTCGGGATGTGTGCGAGTATGCGATTCCCGAGCATTTAAGTCAACTATTAGACCTACTGCTTTAGTCGGGTTTGCGTCGGGGAGGCGGGCGCGATTGTAGCAGACGAGGGGCGTGAGCACACGCCCCGTATGTCACCAGGGTTTCAGCGCGGCGCAATCAATGCGACTGAGTGTCGCGCTGGGCCACCTGGGCAACTTCGGTGAAATCATCTTCCGGCAGGGCCGGCAGTTCCTTGGCGCAGTAGTCGCTACCCATCTTGGTCAGGGCGCCACACATGCCCTCCAACCGCTCGTCGACGGCCTGCAAGTGGTCGAGCATCTGGCCGATGGCTCGCGCCACCGGGTCAGGCATGTCACCACTGACACCGTAGGCATCGAAGCCGATCTTCTCGGCCATGGCCTTGCGCTTGGCCTCGACTTCGGTGTCCTCGCTCTTGACGATGATCCGCCCCGGGATGCCCACCGCCGTGGCGCCGGCCGGTACAGCCTTGGTCACCACCGCATTGGAGCCGATCTTGGCCCCGGCGCCGACGGTGAACGGGCCCAGCACCTTGGCCCCCGCCCCTACCACCACGCCGTTTTCCAGGGTGGGGTGGCGCTTGCCTTTGTTCCAGCTGGTGCCGCCCAGGGTCACACCCTGGTAAAGGGTGACGTCGTCGCCGATCTCGGCGGTTTCGCCGATGACGATGCCCATGCCGTGGTCAATGAAGAAGCGCCGGCCGATGGTGGCACCGGGATGGATCTCGATACCGGTCAGCCAGCGGCCGAAGTTCGACACCAGCCGGGCCAGCCACTTGAAATCACGCTTCCACAGGGCATTGCCCAGGCGGTGCAGCCAGATGGCATGCATGCCCGGGTAGCAGGTGAGCACCTCGAAGGCATTGCGCGCAGCCGGGTCACGGTGGAATACGCTTTGAATATCTTCACGCAGGCGTTCGAACATCTGTCAGTCCTTCCGTTTATGCGGCTCGCCACGGACCACTTTCTGGGTCTCGGTGAGGATGCCGCGCAAAATGCTCATTTCCGTACGCTCGACCGCCACCCGCCCATACAGCCGGCGCAGGCGCGGCATCAGGTGCTTGGGTTTTTCGGGGTCGAGGAAGCCGATGCCCACCAGGGTTTTCTCCAGGTGGTCGTAGAACAGCTCCATTTCGTCCATTGTCGCCAGCTCGCTGGCGTCAACCTTCTCGACTTTGCCCGGCGCCTCACCAGCAGCCAGCGATGCCATGCGCACCTCGTAAGAGAGCACCTGCACAGCGGCCGCAAGGTTCAGCGAGCTGAAGTCGGGGTTGGAGGGAATGTGCACGTGGAAGTGACATCGCTGCAGTTCTTCGTTGGTGAGGCCGGCGTGTTCGCGCCCGAACACCAGGGCGATCTCTTCGCCCCCCTTGGCGTGCTCCACCGCCTTGGCGCCGCACTCGCGCGGGCCAATCAACGGCCAGGGGATGCTGCGCTCGCGGGCGCTGGTACCCATCACCAGGTTACAGCCGACCAGCGCCTGTTCAAGGCTGTCGACCACCTGGGCGTTATCCAGCACATCGTCGGCGCCCGAGGCGCGGGCACTGGCTTCCAGGGCGGGGAAATCTTTCGGCTGCACCAGCACCAGGCGCGACAAGCCCATGTTTTTCATGGCACGCGCAGCGCCGCCGATGTTGCCGGGGTGGCTGGTATTGACCAGAACAACACGAATATTTTGCAGCAAGGTGTTGTGCTCACAGATGCAGGAATCAGGGCCTTCGATCTTACAGAACCGACAGACGTAACGCCATGAAAGCAAATGTGACACTTCTGCCGACAAACTTTTCTGCTAGAATGATCGGCTTTCTTCTTTAACATCTCCAGGTGACCCGCCCATGCAGCCTATGCTGAATATCGCCCTGCGCGCCGCTCGCAGCGCCAGTGAACTGATTTTCCGCTCCATCGAACGCCTGGATAGCATCAAGGTGGACGAGAAAGAGGCTAAGGACTACGTTTCCGAGGTTGATCGTGCCGCCGAGCAGAAGATCGTCGACGCGCTGCGCAAGGCTTACCCGAACCACTCCATCCAGGGTGAAGAGACGGGCATGCACGCGGGCACCGGCGAAGAAGGTAAAGACTACCTGTGGATCATCGACCCACTGGACGGTACCACCAACTTCCTGCGCGGTATCCCCCACTTCGCCGTCAGCATCGCCTGCAAATACCGTGGTCGCCTTGAGCACGCCGTGGTGCTCGACCCGGTACGCCAGGAAGAATTCACCGCCAGCCGTGGCCGTGGCGCCCAGCTCAATGGCCGTCGCCTGCGCGTCAGCTCGCGCACCAGCCTGGAAGGCGCCCTGCTGGGTACCGGCTTCCCGTTCCGTGATGGCCAGATGGCCGACATGGACAACTACCTGGGCATGTTCCGCGCCCTGACTGGTCAGACCGCCGGCATCCGCCGCGCCGGCTCCGCCAGCCTGGACCTCGCCTACGTGGCCGCCGGCCGCTTCGACGCCTTCTGGGAGTCGGGCCTGTCCGAATGGGACATGGCAGCTGGCGTGCTGCTGATCCAGGAAGCCGGTGGCCTGGTGAGCGACTTCAACGGTGGCCACGACTTCCTCGACAAAGGCCACATCGTTGCAGGCAACATCAAGTGCTTCAAGGCCGTGCTGACCGCTATCCAGCCGCACCTGCCAGAAAGCATGAAGCGCTAAGCGCGAATTGCCAGAAAGCAAAAGCACCCCTCGGGGTGCTTTTTTTATACCTGACAGCTGTGTATTGCCTGGGTTGGCCTCTTCGCGGCTGAACTCGCTCCCCCAGGGATCGCATTACAGGTGTGGGAGCGGGTCCACCCGCGAAGAGGCCAGACCAGGCGACATCGATTACTGGGCAGCTTCGCTCAGGATCAGCTTGCCATTCTTGTCCAGCGGAATGGTGGCTCCCGGCTCGCGGTCCATCTTCACCTTGCCTACCTGATCACCGATGGAATAGGTCACGTTGTAACCCACCACCTTCTCGCTGATGTCATTGACCGTATTGCAGCGGGTTTGCGTGGTGGTGTAGGTGTCACGCTGCTGCATGCCTTCCTGCACCTTGTTACCGGCATAACCACCACCGACCGCACCGGCCACGGTAGCGATCTTCTTGCCGGTACCACCACCAATCTGGTTACCCAGCAAGCCACCTGCCAGCGCACCGACCACGGTACCGGCAATCTGGTGCTGGTCCTTGACCGGCGCCTGACGCGTCACGGCCACGTCCTTGCATACTTCACGCGGGGTTTTCACCTGCTGCTTGATCGGCTGCACGTCCGTCACCTGGGCGACTTCGGGGCCTTTGTTCACCAAGCTGTAGGTCGCCACAGCACCTCCGGCAGTTACACCGACAGCACCCAGCACCGCACCCACCAGCATTGATTTATTCACGTGAACCTCCTGATCGTACCAGCGGGTTTCAACCCGCGCTTCTCCCAGCCTTGGAGCAAAAAAAAAGGCGCGAGTTCAACACTCGCGCCTTTTTGCTCGCCGTACGGCGTAGGGACAGGGCCTTATGGACGCTCGTCCACACCTTCAGCCTTGACTGGAGGGATCAGGTCTTCGCTGTTCAGGTTCAGCCAGATCAGTACCACGTTGGCGATGTAGATCGACGAGTAGGTACCGGCCAGAACACCGATGAACAGGGCCAGCGAGAAGCCGAACAGGTTGTCGCCACCGAAGAACAGCAGTGCAGCAATGGCCAGCAAAGTCGAAACCGAGGTGGCGATGGTGCGCAGCAGGGTCTGGGTGGTCGAAACGTTGATGTTCTCGATCAGCGAAGCCTTGCGCATGACGCGGAAGTTTTCACGCACCCGGTCGAATACGACGATGGTGTCGTTCAGCGAGTAGCCGATGATCGCCAGCACCGCCGCCAGCACCGTCAGGTCGAAGGTAATCTGGAAGAACGACAGGATACCCAGGGTGACCACCACGTCGTGGATCAGCGAAACGATCGCACCCACGGCGAACTTCCACTGGAAACGGAAGGCCAGGTAAATAAGGATGCCGCCCAAGGCCATGAGCATGCCCATGCCGCCCTGGTCGCGCAGCTCTTCTCCCACCTGCGGGCCAACGAACTCGACACGCTTGAGCGTAGCCGGGTTGTCGCCGCCAGCCTTCTGCAGGGCAGCGGCTACCTTGTTACCCAGCTGCGGGTCATCGCCCGGCATACGCACCAGAAGGTCGGTGGTAGCGCCGAAGCTCTGCACCACGGCCTCGTGGAAGCCGGAGTCGACCAGCTCGGCACGCACCGCCTTGAGGTCGGCCGGGCGCTCGTATGTGAGCTCGATCAGCGTACCGCCGGTGAAGTCCAGGCCAAAGTTGAGGCCCTTCTGCCACCAGCTGAACAGCGCCAGCACGGTGAGGAGCACGGTAATGGCGAACGCAACATTGCGCACGCCCATGAAGTTGATGGTTTTCATCGCAGCTCCCTCAAACCCACAGCTTCTTGATGTCACGCCCGCCGCAGGTCAGGTTGACCATTGCGCGGGTCACCATGACGGCGGTGAACATCGAGGTGAAAATCCCGAGGGACATGGTAACCGCAAAGCCTTTGACCGGGCCGGTACCCATGGCGAACAGGATACCGCCGACCAGCAGGCTGGTCAGGTTGGCGTCGATGATCGCGGTGTAGGCGCGGTTGAAGCCTTCGTGGATGGCGCGCTGTACCGACATGCCGGCTTTCAGCTCTTCGCGGATACGCGAGAAGATCAGCACGTTGGCGTCCACCGCCATACCCATGGTCAACACGATACCGGCAATACCCGGCAGGGTCAGGGTGGCACCCAGCAGTGACATCAGCGCCAGCAACAGCACCATATTGCCCGCCAGGGCGATGGTGGCGATCACGCCAAAGCCGCGGTAGATGGCGATGATGAACAGCGAGACGAACAGCATGCCCCACAGCGACGCATCGATACCCTTGGTGATGTTGTCGGCACCCAGGCTTGGGCCAATGGTACGTTCTTCAGCGAAGTACATCGGCGCGGCCAGACCACCGGCACGCAGCAGCAGGGCCAGTTCGGACGATTCGCCCTGGCCGTTCAGGCCGGTGATGCGGAACTGGCTGCCCAGTGGCGACTGGATGGTCGCCAGGCTGATGATCTTCTTTTCTTCCACGAAGCTTTGTACGGCAACGTCCTTCTCGACGCCGTCGACGGTCTGCTTCACGTAGCGCGTGACCGGCTTCTGCTCGATGAAGATCACTGCCATGCTGCGGCCGACGTTGCTACGGGTAGCACGGCTCATCAGCTCGCCACCGTGGCCATCCAGGCGGATGTTCACTTGTGGGCGACCGTGCTCGTCAAAGCTGGCCTGGGCGTCGGTAACCTGGTCACCGGTGATGATCAGGCCGCGCTCGACCGGCGCAGAACGGCCGCCTTCGCGGAACTCGAACACTTCGGTAGTGGCCTTGGACGCACCCGGCTCGGCACCAAAGCGGAACTCCAGGTTGGCGGTTTTACCGAGGATACGCTTGGCTTCGGCAGTGTCCTGCACGCCCGGCAGCTCGACCACGATACGGTTGGCGCCCTGGCGCTGTACCAGCGGCTCGGCCACGCCCAGCTCGTTGACACGGTTGCGCACGGTGGTGAGGTTCTGCTTGATCGAGTATTCGCGGATCTCGGCAACTTTTGCCTGAGTCAGCGCCAGACGCAGCACGGCGAGGTCGTTGCGCTCGGTGGTGGTCAGGTCGAAATCATTGAAATTCTTGCGGATCAGGGCACGTGCCTGTTCGCGGGTTGCATCGTCAGCGAAGCCCAGCATGATGCCACCATCCTGCTGAGGCAGGCTGCGGTAGCGGATGCGCTCTTTGCGCAGCAAGGTCTTGACCTCGCCTTCGTAGACTTTCATGCGGGCCGTCATGGCCTTGTCCATGTCCACTTCCAGCAGGAAGTGCACACCACCGGACAGGTCCAGGCCCAGCTTCATCGGGCTTGCACCCAGGTTGCGCAGCCATTGCGGGGTAGTCTGTGCCAGGTTCAGGGCCACGACGTAATCATCGCCCAGTGCCTTGCGCACCACATCCTTGGCTGGCAGCTGGTCTTCCTGGTTGGTCAGGCGGATCAGCCCGCTGCCCTTCTCACCCAGGCTAACGCCCTTGACGGCGATCTTGGCATCGACCAGCGCCTTGCTGACGCGATTGAGGTCGGCCTGGTTCACCTGCAGCGCCGAACTGGCACCGCTGATCTGTACCGCCGGATCATCCGGGTAGAGGTTGGGAGCGGAATAAATGAAACCGACCACCAGTACCAGCACGATCAGTGCATATTTCCACAGAGGGTATTTGTTCAGCATCACGCCGCCCGTTCAAGACGCGGGGCGCTTTGCGCGCCCCGACTGGAAAATAAAACCGGTAACTCAGATAGCCTTGAGCGTACCTTTTGGCAGGGTTGCCGCGATGGCGCCCTTCTGGAACTTCAGCTCGACAGTGTCGGAAACTTCCAGCACCACGAAATCATCGGAAACCTTGACGATCTTGCCGGCGATGCCGCCGTTGGTGACAACTTCGTCACCTTTCTGCAAGTTGCCGAGCAGGTTCTTCTGCTCTTTGGCACGTTTGGCCTGTGGACGCCAGATCATCAGGTAGAAGATGACCAGGAAACCAACCAGGAAAATCCACTCGAAACCGGTACCGGCTGGGCCAGCGGCAGGTGCTGCAGCGTCCGCGTATGCGGCGGGGATGAAGAAGCTCATTGGGCACTCCTAATGTAATTTTCTAATAATGGATGCAGACAGTCAGTCCAAAGGCGGTACAGGAAGCCCGCGCTTGGCGTAGAAGGCGTCGACGAAGGCGGCCAATTTACCCTGTTGAATAGCCTCGCGTAAACCGGCCATCAAGCGCTGGTAATGGCGCAAGTTGTGGATGGTATTCAGCATGCTGCTCAACATTTCGCCGCACTTGTCCAGGTGATGGAGATAGGCGCGGGAGAAGTTGGTGCAGGTGTAGCAGTCACAGGTCGGATCCAGCGGCGATTCATCGTGGCGATGGAACGCATTGCGGATCTTGATCACCCCTGTATCGACGAACAGATGGCCGTTACGCGCGTTACGCGTAGGCATCACGCAGTCGAACATGTCGACGCCGCGGCGCACACCCTCAACGAGATCTTCCGGTTTGCCTACCCCCATAAGGTAACGAGGTTTGTCAGCAGGCATCATGCCCGGCAGGTAATCCAGCACCTTGATCATTTCGTGCTTGGGTTCGCCCACCGACAGGCCGCCGATGGCCAGGCCGTCGAAACCGATGTTTTCCAGGCCTTCCAGGGAGCGCATGCGCAGGTCCTGGTACATGCCGCCCTGGACGATGCCGAACAGCGCCGCCGTGTTGTCGGCGTGGGCGTTCTTCGAGCGCTGGGCCCAGCGCAGCGACAGCTCCATGGAAGTACGTGCCACGTCGTGCTCGGCCGGGTACGGGGTGCACTCGTCGAAGATCATCACCACGTCCGAGCCCAGGTCACGTTGCACCTGCATCGACTCTTCAGGGCCCATGAACACCTTCGAGCCATCGACTGGCGAGGCGAAGGTCACGCCCTCTTCCTTGATCTTGCGCATGGCGCCCAGGCTGAACACCTGGAAGCCACCGGAGTCGGTGAGGATCGGGCCTTTCCACTGCATGAAGTCGTGCAGGCCGTTGTGCTTCTTGATCACCTCGGTGCCCGGGCGCAGCCACAGGTGGAAGGTGTTGCCCAGGATCATCTCGGCGCCAATGGCCTCGATATCGCGTGGCAGCATGCCCTTGACCGTGCCATAGGTACCCACCGGCATGAACGCCGGGGTTTCCACCGTGCCACGTGGGAAGGTGATGCGACCACGACGGGCCTTGCCGTCGGTAGCCAGCAGTTCGAAGGACATTCGACAGGTGCGACTCATGCTTGATCCTCGGGGCCGCGTGGCGCCGGATTGCGGGTGATGAACATGGCATCACCGTAACTGAAGAAGCGGTACCCGTTCTCGACCGCCGCCGCGTAGGCAGCCATGGTCTCGGGGTAACCGGCGAACGCCGAGACCAGCATCAGCAGCGTGGACTCCGGCAGGTGGAAGTTGGTGACCAGGGCATCGACCACATGGAACGGCCGGCCCGGGTAGATGAAGATGTCGGTGTCGCCGCTGAAGGCCTTGAGCACGCCATCGCGCGCCGCGCTTTCCAGCGAACGCACGCTGGTGGTGCCGACCGCGACCACCCGGCCGCCACGTGCGCGGCAGGCCTCGATGGCATCGACCACATCCTGGCCCACTTCGAGCCATTCTTTATGCATGTGGTGGTCTTCGATCTTGTCGACCCGCACCGGCTGGAACGTGCCCGCCCCCACGTGCAGGGTAACGAAAGCCCGCTCCACACCTTTGGCAGCAATCTTTTCCAGCAGCGCTTCGTCAAAGTGCAGGCCCGCAGTGGGCGCGGCAACCGCACCGGCGCGCTGGGCGTACACAGTCTGGTAGCGCTCACGGTCGGCGCCCTCGTCGGGGCGGTCGATGTAGGGCGGCAGCGGCATATGGCCGACGCGGTCGAGCAATGGCAGCACCTCTTCGGTGAAACGCAGCTCGAACAGCGTGTCATGGCGCGCGACCATTTCGGCCTCGCCACCGCCATCGATGAGGATCACCGCGCCCACTTTCGGCGCCTTGCTGGCACGCACATGGGCCAGCACCCGGTGGCTGTCGAGCACGCGCTCGACCAGCACTTCCAGCTTGCCCCCGGAGGCTTTCTGGCCAAACAACCGCGCCGGGATGACCCGGGTGTTGTTGAACACCATCAGGTCGCCGGGGCGCAGGTACTCGAGCAGGTCGGGGAATTGCCGGTGCGCCAGCGCGCCGGTCGGCCCATCGAGCACCAGCAGACGGCTGCCATGGCGCTCGGCCAACGGGTGGCGGGCGATCAGGGAATCAGGGAGTTCGAAGGAAAAATCGGCGACGCGCATGATGATGTTCGGTTCGGCAGGGCCGGGAAGTTTAGCCCAATGTGTGAAAATTGACCATGAAAGCCGATTGACCGACTAGCGGCACCTCTCTATACTGCGCGCCACACGCCCTGATGGCGGAATTGGTAGACGCGGCGGATTCAAAATCCGTTTTCGAAAGGAGTGGGAGTTCGAGTCTCCCTCGGGGCACCAAAATCCGGAAAAAACCGACCTTATGGTCGGTTTTTTTGTGCCCGACGATTATGTCGGGCTGGGCCAAGGGGCTCTCAGGGACGAACCGCTGTCACTTCGATCTCAACCCGCCAGGCAGGGTGCGCCAGGCCTGCAATCTGGAACGCCGAGCGCGCAGGTAGCACCGGCTGCTTGGCGGCTGGGCCGAAGAACTGGGTGTAGCCGGCCATGAAACCGTCGAAATCCATCTTCCCGCCGTTCTCCGGCCCGCCCACCAGGAATACCTGCATCTTCACCACGTCAGTCAGGCCAAGACCCAGCGCTTTCAGCTGCTGCTGGATGCTTTCAAGCACATTGATGGTTTGTGCCTTGGTATCACCGTAGGCTTCCAGCGAATCCTTGGGCGCGTCGGTATGAATCACCGACGGGACGGAACCGCTCAGGTAGACGATCGACTTCCCGGCAGGAATCTCTACAGCCGACGAGATAGGGAAACTACCTGCGCCATGGCGCACAATATCTTGTGCATGAACGCTGCCGGCACCGGCTAATCCCAACGCCAATGCAGCAACGGTCTTGAAAGCGAATTTCATATTTCTCTCCTGATGGTTACGCAAGAATGTACACGCACCGATGATGCGTGTACGGGTCATTCCATTGCGGTGTGTACTTAGAATCGATACAAACTGAAGGGTTTCGGGTCCAGCACCGGCGCCTTTCCAAGCAGCAGGTCTGCCGTCAGCTCGGACGACACCGGGCTTTCCGTCATACCCCAGCCGGTCGCGGTGTTGATGACCAGGCCTGGGTACTCATTGACCTGCGAAATGATCGGGTTCTCATCCGGGGCGATGGCCATGGCACCGCTCCACTGATCGATCAACTTGGCATCCTGGAAGGCAGGGAACTCGACCTTGAGCTTTTCCAGAGATGCGTCCAGCTCTGGAATATCCGGGGCCGCCGTCATCAGCCTGTTTTTCTCGAAGGGCGATACCTCGTCCAGCCTCCACTGGGTGGGCTGAGTGAACGAATCGATCAGTTGCTTGTTGAGTGAGATGTGCACCGGGAAGTCGGGGATGGCCAGCAATGGCAGGTATTTATAGCCATACATGAACGATTCTTTGACCACCGGGGCAACGACGACGCGCGGTGACGTGGCGTATGTACCGTCGGCCTGCTCGCGGAAGTAGATATTCCCCGGCAATGCAACGTTGCCCCCCGGTGCACGGGGTGCCGCGCTGATGATCTGCTGGGACTGGTAGGCCGGCAAGGTCGGCACATCGACGCCCAGGTTCTGCATGAACAGCCTGGACCAGGCGCCGCCTGCCACGACCACGCGAGAAGTGCTGATGGCACCCTTCTCGGTCACTACATCGGAAATGACGCCTGCCTGGGTTTCCAGGCCCCTTGCGGCGCAGTGGGTGTAGATGCGCACACCCATTTTCTTGGCGTACTCCGCCATGACAAACGATGCGCGCTCGGCGTCCAGGCTACCGGAGTCTTCCTCGAAACCTGCAATTTTCCAGCTCGATGATGCACCGCGCAGCCGCTGTTCGAGTTCATTCCCCTGAATGATCCGAGTCTTGAAGGGGTTGTCCGCTGCTACTTCCCGGCTTTTGACATCAATCCACTTTCTGACGCTTTCCAGGTCTTCTTCATCGAAAGGAACTTCTACCCGGCCCTGTGTGCGATAGCTGGTATCTGCACCCACTTTGGCATTCATCTCGCGCCACCGTTGTTTGGCAAGATGGTGCAACTGGAACGTCGCGTCAGGCATCTTGTAGGTCATGACCTGACCATAGAACCTGCATGACTGCTCGCCGGCAATATCCCCTTTTTCAACGACGACTACCGAGAGGCCACGTTCGACAAGATTGATCGCGGTCATGAGCCCCAGAATACCAGCGCCAACAACTACCACGTCTGCCTGCTTGGGAAGTGCACCTTCAGTGCCTTCTACAAAACCAAACCGCGGCTTGCCGGGGATCAACCGGCCTTCGCGGGTCAGCAAGGGGGTCAGAATGCCTGCGCCACCTGCAATAGCCACGACGCCGCCGCCGATCAAAAATTTACGCCTCGTCATTCCCATGACACTTTCCTTTCCTGGTAATCGGTGTGGGTTCATCAGCTCAGGCGGCGAGCCACCTACCTGGCCGCCAGCCGCCGCGGTCAACTTTCGGCCACGGCGTCAGGCTGATGCTTAAAATTGAAGGGCGGCTATTTTGTTGATGACCCGCTTCGGGAAAAAGCGCTGTGGGCAAATACTTAGTTCAGCCATTTTGAAACTATCGCGCAGAGGACATAAATAGTTGATATGGCGACATTCAACACTCGAAAGAGGGAAGGTAGTTCGAGCAAAGATGCTGGCTTAGTTTCGAAAGTGCACGGAGGCAACAAGCGCTGAGAATTCAGTAACTGTGTGGGTGTATAGCGTTATGTGGCGCCATCGAGCGCAACCTGGGGTCAATTTTTCGTGCATCCGCCCTTGGCTCAGGCGCTCCTCACGCCGAGATCTTCAGCAAACCGAAGCAGGTAGCCGTCCGGGTCTTGCACCAGGAAATTGCGCTGGCCGACCAGCATGCCGCCCTGGCGGTACCAACACTCTTCAATCGGCTTTCTGATGCTATGCCCTGCAACCCCCAGCGACGCGACCAAGGAAAGTGCATCAGCGCATTCGATCGACAGGTTGATGCCTCGACCATACGGCGGCTCCAGCGGGCCGACCCGCCAGGGCGACTCACTCTGCCAGTCCTGCTCCAGCATCAGCTGGCTGCCACCAAAAGACAGGAAGGCAAAATGCTCTTCTGGCCGGTCGTATTCAATCTTGAAGCCGAGTACGCCGCAGTAAAATGCCAGGCTGCGGGGTAGATCAGAAACAATCAGCTCCGGCACCAGAGGATTTAGCTTAAACAATGTTCTGATTCCTTTCAGGGTAAGTCGACTGGCAACTATGAACAGGTCGCCCTGAAAAAGGTAGCTTGTCAGTGGGGTCGCCCAATGCAGCTCACACCCATCAGATCCGCCCGAAAAAAATCCCCCCACTTTGACGCCGCCCCAATGGCTCTGGGACCTGTAGCCATACCTGCATTCTATTGGCCGCCGTCATGACTAACACTTAAGCTGTCATTCGTCGGATATATGCCGAAAGTATTGCTAGCGTAATGGCACTTAGCCATAGTTGCGCTCCCATTTCTCCACACCCTGTGTGACACATGAAAACAATCGCGCCCTGCATGGCGGCAATGATGCTGCTCAGTGGGTGCAATGGAGTGCCAACGTCGTACGTTTCAGACCCCGTCTACAGCCAGGCTTTCGTCGTCACTTCCGGTGCACCGCTGCCGATGTTGCTGATGGCCAGCGCCATCCAGTGGAACGAGGATTACGCTGTAACCGCCAAACACACCCCCTTCCTGCGCAACGTGGTCCACGAGGGCCTCGGTGACGTAGTGTTCTTCAAGCACAAGGCCAGCAGCGTGCCGCACTGGCGCCAGTACGTGCCTGGTGAAGCCGTGACGGCGGTGGGTTTCAACAGTTTCATGATGCCGATGCAGGGCAAGGGCCATGCCTTGCCGTCACTGGTACGGCTTGAAGGTACGCCTGGCAGCGTCTTCTACTCAGTGCATGACGGCCCGATCACCAAGGGCATGTCGGGTGGGCCTGTGTTTGCCGATGATGGCAAGGTGGTGGGCATCAACGTGGCCATCATTCCCACCAACGAGATCGACGCCGGCAAGCGCCCGGACCTGGCCGGCAAGGACCGCATCAGCGTGTTCATGTCGTTCAGCGAAATCGACAAGGAATGGCGGCGTTACCAGTACCTGCTGGCGCACAAGGCCAAGCCCCAGGCACCGGCTTCGGTCAAAGGCTACGTGGCGGTGACCGCCAAGCCGTGAATCGGGGCGCGGTATTGGATGGAAAGCGGCCTATGATGTGAGGCTGATGGCCTCTTCGCGGGTAAAACCCGCTCCCACAGGGCCTGCACAGGATTTGAGCCTTGTGCAGTACCCGCGAAGAGGCCGTGCCAACCAACGCGAGAAGGACCTGCCATGCACCTGACCCACCGCCCCATCCGGCCTGAGGACATCCCCGTCATCTGCAGCTTCCCGCAGAACCCGGACGAACTGTTCTACATGTTCCCCAAAGCCACCTACCCCCTCACCCCCAACCAGCTGAGCGACGCCATAGCCCAACGCAGCGGCTCCACGGTAGTGGAAGGTAACGGCGCTGTCCTGGCGTTCGCCAATTTCTACAAAGCCGAACATGGCGGCGTATGTGCCCTGGGCAACGTAGTGGTGGCCCCCAGCGCCCGCGGCTTTGGTGTAGCGCGTTATCTGGTAACGGCAATGATCGACCTCGCCCGCCAGCAGTACAGCGCCCGGGAGGTCTCGGTGTCATGCTTCAATCACAACACCGCCGGCCTGCTGCTATATCCACAGCTGGGCTTCACACCGTTCGGCATCGAGGAGCGGCAGGCGTGGGACGGCACGCGGGTAGCGTTGGTGCAGATGAAGCAAATAGTGACTTAACCGAGCTGGATCAGCGGGTCATTGCATGTGGCTGAACGAGAAGGTCCACCCCCAGAGCACGAATGACCCTCAATACAGTGTCAAAACGAGGCTTCGCGCCAGGGCTCAGCGCCTTGTACAGGCTTTCTCTACCCAGCCCACTCTCCGTAGCAATATGTGTCATGCCCCGTGCACGAGCGATATGTCCAAGTGCTCGAATGATTTCCTCGGTATCGCCATCTGATAGCACCTGGCTAAGGTATTCACTGATTGCCTCATCGCTGCTCAACAAGGCTGCCATATCAAACGGGATCAATTTTTCGCTCATTTCATCTCCTTCAGCAGCTTTCTGGCTTTGAGGATGTCGGCGGCCTGGGTGGACTTGTCGCCGCCGACCAGCAGTAAAACCAACCTCTCCCCCTTTTGCGTGAAATAGACGCGATAACCGGCAGCTACGTCGATGCGAAGCTCACCAATACCGCCTCCAAGCCACTTGAAGTCACCAAGATTGCCCCCCGCTGCTCGCTCCAGCCTACGACCTATCGCCAGCCTGGCCCTCAAACCTCTCAAGCTCGATAGCCAAGCGGCAAAGCTTTCCGTCTGTTCAACGAGAAACATCAAGTGGTCACCCAATCGTATCCTTATGGATACACCCATTCAAGGATTGAAGCGACCCACCTGTCGTTTTTGAGCTGAATCAGGAATTCAGGCACATCTGACAGGCTGGTAGGATTTTTCCCTTCGTTTCAGCTACAAAATCCCTTGCAACATTCAACCCTCGAACCTTCGACGAGCCTCGACGTCCGATCCTGCATCCCCTGCGTTTCGAGGTACCCCCGCGTGAAAGACATCATCACCCGCAAGTACCGCCTGGCCGTGAAGACCATCGGCTACATCGGCTGGTCGCTGTTTTGGCTGCTGATCTGGGATGTGCTGGTCACCATCGACTTCATGCTGTTCTTCAACAGCAAGTTCACCCTGCCGTTGATCCCATTGACCTTGCTGGGCTCGGCGCTGGTGGTGCTGGTGAGTTTTCGCAACAGTAGCGCCTACAACCGCTGGTGGGAGGCACGCACGTTGTGGGGGGCGCTGGTGAACGGGTCGCGCAGCTTCGCCCGGCAGACGCTGACCCTGATCGACGACCCGGATGATGGCCTGAACCCGGTCAAGGCCACCCTGCTGCGCAGGCATATCGCCTATGTGAACTGCCTGGCGGCGCACTTGAAGGGTGAACGCTGCCCCGACGAGCTGATAGCCTTCATCCCGCCTGCGGAGTTCGAACGGCGCAACCGCTCGAACAATTTCGCCAATGACATTCTCGGCGGCTCGGCAGCCTTGCTGGCGCGGGAATACCAGGCCGGGCGACTGGACAGCATTCGTCTGGCGCGACTGGAGTCGACGCTGGTAGACCTTTCTAACGCCCAGGGCGGCATGGAACGGATTGCCAATACGCCATTGCCCTACCCCTATGTGTATTTCCCACGGCTGTTCATCACCCTGTTCTGCCTGATCGTGCCGGTGGGGCTTGTGGAGTCGTTGGGCTGGTTCACGCCGCTGGCGTCGACGGTGGTAGGGTTCATGTTGCTGGCCATCGAGCGGATCGGGACTGATTTGCAGAGCCCGTTCAGGTTCAGTGAGCACCAGATCCAGATGGATACCATTTGCGAGACGATCGAGCGGAACCTGGAGTCGATGCAGCGGGAGGCGCAGTGTGCCGGGGCGGTGGATGCCTGAGGAATTTTGCGGCTGCCTTACAGCCCCGGCTATGTGTCAGGCCCGCACATAGCGCTGGCGCAACACGTCACTCAACACATCCACCAGCAACACCAGCACCAGCATCCCGATGATCACCGTGCTGGCCTGGGCCTCCTGGAACAGGCTCAAGGTGGTGTACAGCATCTGCCCCAAGCCACCCGCCCCGACAAACCCCAGCACGCTGGCCATGCGGATGTTGTTCTCCCAGCGGTACAAGCTGTAGGCCAGCAATTGCGGCCACAGATTGGGCAAGGTACCAAAGCAGAACGCCGCCACCTGGCTGCCGCCCTGCAGGCGGATAGCCGCTGCCGGCTCTGGCGGTGCGTTCTCCAGCGCCTCTGCAAACAACCGCCCCAGCACGCCAGCGGTATGCAGCGCCAAGGCCAGGGTACCCGCATTGGGGCCAAGGCCTGCCGCCAGCACCGTCAGCGCCGCCCACACCAGTTCAGGGATGGCCCGCAGTGCATTCAGCAATAACCGCGCCGCGCCCTGCAACGGCCAGCCGAAGCGCCCCGCCGCCGGCAGCGCCAGCAACATCCCCAGTACCATCGCCAACAAGGTGCCCAGGCCAGACATGGCCAGGGTCTCCAGCGCCCCACGCCACACTGCCTTCAGGTGATCGGCAGACAGGTCCGGGTGCAGGAAGCGCCCGGCATATTCGCCCATCTGCCCCAACCCGCCGTTGCCTACCAGTGCACGCAGGTCCAGCTCCAGGTAAGCAAACGAGGCCACCACCGCCACCGCGATGGCGCCAAGCAGCAACAGGTTGATTGCGCGGTTCATGCCAGCCTCCAGCGCAGCAGGCGGCTGAGCAGGTCGGCCAGCATCACCAGCAGCAAGAACGTAAGCAGCATGCTCGCCACTTGCGCACCATCGAACATGCGCATCGACAGGTCGATCTGCTGGCCCAGCCCGCCAGCTCCGACAAAGCCCATCACCACAGAAGCCCGCACCGCGCACTCCCAGCGGTACACGGTGTATGACACCATTTCCGATGCGGCATTGGGCAGGATGCCGTAGAGAAACGCCGCCAGCCGGCCACTGCCCGCCTGCAGCAAGGCATGGGCCGGGCGCTGGTCGACCGACTCGAAGATTTCGGCGTAGACCTTGCCGAGCATGCCGCTGTAAGTGATGGCGATAGCCAGCACGCCCGCCGTTGGCCCCAGCCCCACGGCCCGTACAAACAGCAGCGCCCAGACAATTTCCGGCACGCTGCGCAGAAAAATCAGCAACCCGCGCACCGGCAGGCGCAGCAAGCGCGACCACAACCCGGCACGCCCGCCGCGGGAGGCGGCACGCAACGACAAGGCGCGGCTGGCCATCAGCCCGGCTGGCACTGCCAGCAGCAATGCCAACGCCATGCCTGCAGTTGCCACGGCCAGGGTTTGCAGAGTGGCTTCGTACAGCAATGCGAGAAAGTCGGCATCGTGTGCAGGCGGCCAAAAGGCACTGGTGAAACTGGCGATCTGCTGTCGGTTCTCAGCCTGCAACAGCACCCACGGGTTCAGCTCGCTCAACTGAATGCCTGGCCACAGCACGACAATTGCCAGCAAGGCCAGCAGCAACCGCGGCAGCAGGGCCGGGTCGCGGGTGTCGGCCTTCAGCATCGCGGTATCTGCACGGTCAGGGTCGGCCCCTGGATTGGCGGCGACGCCAGTTGTTCGTTAGCGTACAGCGCATCCAGCATGGGTTGGGTGACCGCATCGGCCCGGCAGTCAAACGCCACCTGCCCCTCGCGGATACCGATCACCCGCGGGAAATGCGCCAGCGCCAGCTCCACGGCATGCAGGCTCGCTACCAGCGTCACGCTATTGGCCTGGGCATGGCGGTTGAGCAAGGCCAGGCTGTGGTCGGCCAGTACCGGGTCCATGGCCGACACCGGCTCATCGGTCAGCAGCACCTGCGGCCGCTGGTACAACGCCCGGGCAATGCCCACGCGCTGCAACTGGCCACCGGACAATTGCCCACACTGCACGAACAGTTTGTCGGCCAGCCCCAGCTCCGCCAAAACCTGCCGTGCCCCGGGTACATCGCTGGGGTACAGCAGGTTGAGCAAGCCGCGCATTACCCCCCACTGCCCCAGGCGGCCGGCCAGTACTGCCGTCACCACCCGCTGGCGTGGCGGCAAGGGCGGCGCCTGGTGCACCAGGCCAACCCGTGCCCGCAGGCGCTGGCGTGCCCGGGCCGACAACGCCCAAGGTTGCTCGCCGAGCAGCTCCAGGCGCCCGCCGCTGGGCTGGATGGCCGTGGCCATCAGGTGCAGCAAGCTCGACTTGCCCGCCCCCGACGGCCCGATGATGGCGACTCGCTCGCCCTGCCCGATACGCAGGCTGACCGCATCAAGCGCGTGGACCTGGCCATGGTGCAGGCTGGCACCGTGCAGATGGATGGCTACATTCGAAGCAGTCACTTGAGCAGGCCGGCCTCGCGTGCGGCTTGCTCGGTGCCCTCGTAGTTCTCAGGCTTGGTTTCGATGAAGCGGCTGGCAGCCTGCAGGTCCAGAATCGCTTTGTGCTCCGGGTTGGCCGGGTCGAGGTCAAGAAAGGCTTTCTTGATCTTCTCCTTCAACGCCGGGTCCATGTTGCCGCGCACGGTCCAGTTGTAGTCGAAGTAAGCAGGCGTGGTGGCAAACACCTTCACCTTGCTGGTATCCACCTTGCCGGCATCCACCAGCTTTTGCCACACGCTGGCGTTGAGCACGCCACCCTCTACCTTGCCGGCCTGTACCCAGGCCACGGTGGCGTCATGGGCGCCGGAATAAGCCACGCGGCTGAAGTACGCTTCAGGCTTGATGTTGTCCTGCTTGAGCATGAAGTAACGCGGCATCAGGCTGCCCGACGTGGACGAAATGGAACCGAAGGCAAACGACTTGCCCTTGAGGTCGGCCAGGCTCTTCACGTCGGGGTTGGCAGTAATGAACTTGGAGGTGAATTGCGCGTCCTGCTCACGCTGCACCAGCGGCGTGGCAGTCGGGTCCTTCAGGTGTACCTGGACAAAAGTGAAACCACCCAGCCAGGCCAGGTCCAGGCGGTCGGCGGCCAGCGACTCGACCACCGCCGGGTAGTCGGCTACCGGTACGAACTTCACCTCCATGCCCAGTTGCTTGCCCAGGTACTCACCCAGTGGCTTGAACTTGCGCTGCAGCTCGGTCGGCGCTTCGTCGGGGATGGCGCTGACCCGCAGGGTTTCAGCGGCCTGTACGACAACGGCACAGCAGGACAGCACGAGGCCGGCGGCGAGCGCCAGGGGGCGTTTGAGCATGGGTGTTCTCCGGTTCAATAGCGGGGAAGTGCCGACAAATCCGCCGACATCGGGAATTATAAGAGGCAAGGGCCCAAAGGCCAGCTTTGCTACAATCGCGCAACAATTTGACCTGCTGAGGTACACATGAGCGAGCCGATTCGCCTGACCCAGTACAGCCATGGTGCCGGCTGTGGCTGCAAGATTTCCCCCAAGGTGCTGGACGTGATCCTCGCCGAAAGCGGCACCCAGGCCCTGGACCCTAAACTGTGGGTCGGCAACGCGTCACGCGACGATGCAGCAGTGTACGCGCTGGACGATGAGCGCGGTGTGGTCTCGACCACCGACTTCTTCATGCCGATCGTCGATGACCCGTACGACTTCGGCCGCATCGCCGCCACCAACGCCATCAGCGACATCTACGCCATGGGCGGCGACCCGCTGATGGCCATCGCCATTCTTGGCTGGCCAGTCAACGTGCTGCCACCGGAAGTGGCCCGTGAAGTGATCCGTGGCGGCCGCGCCGTGTGCGCCGAAGCCGGTATCCCGCTGGCGGGTGGCCACTCCATCGACGCCCCCGAGCCAATCTTCGGCCTGGCCGTCACCGGTGTGGTCAGCAAGCGCCACCTCAAGCGCAATGACACCGCCACTGCAGGCTGCCAGCTGTACCTGACCAAGCCACTGGGCATCGGCATCCTCACCACCGCCGAGAAAAAGGCCAAGCTGCGCCCGCAGGACCAGGGCCTGGCCCGCGACTGGATGTGCACCCTCAACACCCCTGGCAGCCGCTTCGGCAAACTCGACGGGGTCAAGGCCATGACCGATGTCACCGGCTTCGGCCTGCTCGGCCACCTGGTCGAGCTGGCCGAAGGCAGCGGCCTCACCGCGCACCTGGACTACACCGCGGTACCGCGCCTGCCCAGTGTCGACCACTACCTGGCCGAGGGCTGCATCCCCGGTGGGACCCTGCGCAACTACGACAGCTACGGGCACAAGATCGGCACCCTCACTGACGACCAGAAGCACCTGCTGTGCGACCCGCAGACCAGCGGTGGCCTGCTGGTGGCCGTTACCCCGGAGGGTGAAACCGACTTCCTCGCCGTGGCTGCCGAACTGGGCCTGCAACTGTCGCCTATCGGCAAGCTGGTCGAGCGACAGAGCCACGCGGTCGAGGTGCTCTGATGCGCCCCGACTGCACCGACTTCCGTCAGCTGTTCCTCGACGACGTGCCGATGATGGACATGCGCGCGCCCGTCGAATTCGCCAAAGGCGCCTTCCCTGGCGTGGTCAACCTGCCGCTGATGAACGACCAGGAGCGGCAGAAGGTCGGCACCTGCTTCAAACAGCAAGGCCAGGCGGCCGCCATCGTCCTGGGTCACCAGCTGGTCAGCGGCGCCACCAAGCAGGCCCGGATGGATGCCTGGGTAGCGTTTGCCCAGGCCCACCCGCAAGGTTACCTGTACTGCTTCCGGGGCGGCCTGCGTTCGCAGATCGTGCAGGGTTGGCTGCGCGATGAGGCAGGCATCCAGTACCCGCGTGTCAAAGGTGGCTACAAGGCCATGCGCACCTTCCTGCTGGAAACCACCCAGCAGGCGGTAGCGCAATGCGATTTTGTGCTGGTGGGCGGTTTGACCGGTACGGGCAAGACCGATGTGCTGCACCAGCTGGACAACGTGCTCGACCTGGAAGGCCACGCCAACCATCGCGGTTCCAGCTTTGGCAAACGTGCCACTGCACAACCGGCGCAGATCGATTTCGAAAACCAGCTGGCCATCGATGTGCTGAAAAAGCGCGCCCGCGGCTGGGAGCAGTTCGTGCTGGAAGATGAAGGCCGCATTGTCGGCAGCTGTACGGTGCCACTGGAGTTGTATCAGGGTATGCAGCAGTACCCGCTGGTGTGGCTGGAAGACAGCTTCGCCAACCGCGTGGAGCGCATCTTGCGCGACTACGTGGTCAACCTGAGTGCCGAGTTCATCGGCGTGCATGGTGAGGAGGATGGCCGCCGGTTGTTTGCCGAGCGCATGCTGCAAAGCATGGCAAACATCTGCAAGCGCTTGGGTGGGGAGCGCTATCAGCGGCTTTCACAGATCCTGCGCATCGCCCTTGAGGAGCAACAGCGCAGCGGCGCGGTGGACCTGCACCGGGGCTGGATCGAAGGCTTGCTCAATGAGTATTACGACCCGATGTATGCCTACCAGCGTGCAGCCAAGGCAGAGCGTATCGAGTTTGCCGGGGATGCCGTGGAAGTGCGCGAATACCTCAAGGCCCGGGCGCTGCGCGAGCCTCGCCAGTAAAAGCGGGGCCGCTTCGCGCCCCATCGCCGGCAAGCCAGCTCCCACAGGTTGAGTGCCATCTTCTGCCTGTGAGCTGTACCTGTGGGAGCTGGCTTGCCGGCGATGAGGCCGGTACAGGCAACCTCACTGCCCGGGGCTGAGCACCCGTTCCAGCTCCGCCGCCCGGTCGCGGGTCATGTCCATCATGCATGACCCTCCCTCCAGCTGCGCCATCGTCCCGCCACTGGCCTGCACATGAAACTGGCAATTGCCATCGCGGTAGGCAAGCCATTTACGCTGCACATCCCGCAAGCTTTTCTGCTGCCCGGCATCCAGCTTGCCCATCAACTGCTTGTACACCCGGTTCAGACGCTGGTCCTGCACGTGTGTCTCGGCCTGGATGCACTCGCTCATGGCCATGGTGCTGGAGGCCTTGTCCATGCACTTTCCGTAGGCCGGCGTGTAATCGTCCGCCACCGTCAGCGGCAAAACGCAGGCCAGTGCCAGGCCTGTCAGGCAATGCTTGATCATGCAAACCCTCCTTGCGGGTATCAAAACGACTGCGGCTGTTCTGGCGGCATCAGTACCTTGCCTGGGTGGAAGCGCAGCGATGGCATCTGCGTGGCTGAATAAAGCGCCACGCCCAGCGCCGCAATCAACGCCACATCCAGCCAGTTCCAGCCCGGCATGTCGTCGGCGCTACGTGCCTTCCAGCAATGCCAGGCCTGCCCCAGGCAGAACACCCCGATGGCCGCCAGCCACAGATAGAAACCAGCACCAAAACCGGTCAGGTCGTGAAACTCATAACTCTGGTTGTCCGGCAGGCGGGTGATGCCGAAACTGCTGGCCGCCAGGTACGCCGCCGCCAACCCGGCCAGCAATGCCAGGCGTCGGAACCGCCGATGGGCAAGAATGGCCAGGGCCAGCAGCGGGTTGGCAAACCATTGGTACAAGCCGAAGGGCATGCCCCACGGCCCGTACAGCAACATCTGCAGGGCTGGCATGTGGCGTGCGCCGCTCATCAGCGCGCCATCGAAAAACAGGGCGAGCAGATACAGCAGCAGGCTGATGCTCAAGTAGAAAACGGGCAAGGGGCACACCTGGAGGAAACGGGACAGCCTACGACCATAACCCAGGCCCTGCCCCGCTTCCAGACCCTCAATAGGTGCCGCGCAGGGTTACCATGAAGTTGCGTGGTTCACCGTAGAAGTTGCCATAGGTCGAAGTACCCACAGTTTCGTAGTACTTCTTGTCGAACAGGTTGTTGCCATTGAGCGTGACGTTCCAGTGGTCATCGACGCGGTACTCGACCAGGGCGTTCCAGATGGCATAGCCGCTCTGATCGAAGTCGAAGGGCACATTGCGCTCCGCCAGTGCGCCATTGCTGTCATAGCGGTTCACCGTCCCGGAGGTGTAGGTGGCACTTTGCACTTGCACGCCGCCGCCCACCTTGAAGTCGCTGAAGATGCCCGGCAGGCGGTAGGTGGAGTAAAGCTTGAACAGGTGCTTGGGCATAACCGTGCTCAGCGGCGTGTCGGCGCTGCGGTTGCGATTGAGGTTGAAGGTGTAGCCACCCACCAGCATCCAGTCTGGCAACAGCTCGCCGGACAGCTCCATATCGATGCCCTTGCTCACCACCTTGCCGTTGGACACGTAGCAGCAACTGCCAGAGAAGCCGGCATTGGTCGCCGCGAAGTTCGGGTCCTGCACCGCCTCGTTTTCGCGGGTGGTGTAGTACAGCGCCAGGCTGGCGTTGAGCGCGCCGTTGAACAGTTCGCCCTTGAGGCCGGTTTCGTAGGTTTTGCCGGTCATGGGTTCAAGCGGCGAGCCGGTGCCTGCCGGGCCGCTGATCCTGCTGGACTGTGGCTTGTAGATTTCCGAGTAGCTGGCATAGGCCGACCATTGATCGTCCAGGTCGTAGACCAGGCCACCAAACGGCGTGACCTTGGTGCCTATACGCTGCTCCGGGCTGGAAATGCTGGCCGGCGTCACAAGGTTGTTGGTGTAGGTCTGCCAGAAGTGGAAGCGCTGTGCACGCGCCCCGACAATCAGGTGCAGGGGTTCGGCCAGCTGCAAACGCAGGCTGCCGTACAGGCCGTACTGGCGTTGCGAGTTGGGGCTGTAGTCGCGCTTGTAGTCACGCCCGTTGCCGGGGTCGTCGAACGCCGAGCTGTCGGGGTCGAACACGTTGGCCGGCGCGCCCGAGGCGGCATAAGGCGCAGTGCCCAGCCAGCGGCTGTCGATCTTCTGGTAGTCGGCGCCGAAGACCACCTCATGGTCCAGACCAAAGGCCTGGAAGTGGCCGGAGACATTACTGTCGTAAAGGTGCTGCTCGTTCTCCTGGCGGGTCGAGGTGCCGTACCAGGTCGCGCCGGTATTGGTCACCGGGTCTACTGCATTCAGGGTGGTCGCCGTCTTGAACAGCCCAAGGTCCCAAGTGTTGGTGTAGCTGAGGTTGAGCCTCCAGTCGTCATTGAACCGGTGGTCCACCTTGGCGAAGTACTCGCGCGCGGTGGCGTCGAGGTAGGCCCACTTTTTAGTCAGGCCGGTATGCCGTGGCAGGTTCAGGTCAGCACCATTGCTGTAGCGCGGCACCGCGTTGTTGCTGCCGGTTTCGTGGGATTTGTTGTAGCGAGCACCGAAGGTGAGCATGGTGTCGTCCATAACGTCCGCCTCCAGCACGCCATACACCAGCGGCCGCTCGGTGGCGCGGTTGTCGGTGAAATACTGGCGGTCGGTGTTGGACATCACCAGGCGACCGCGCACGCGGCCATCCCAGCCCAGCGGGCCGGACAGGTCGAACTCCTGGCGATAGTTGTCCCAGCTACCGGCCGACAGGGTCAGCTTCAGCTGGTTAAAGGAAGTAGGCCGCTTGCGCACCATGTTGATGATGCCACCCGGGTCACCCGAGCCACCATACAACGCAGCAGTACCGCGCAGTACCTCGATGTGGTCGAACTCGGCCAGTTCGAAGATGTTCGACGAATAAAACGAACCCATGGCGGTGCCTAGCGCCTGCGGTGCAGCGCCGTCGATCTGCAGGTTCTGGATGCTGAAACCACGCGAGAGGAAGTCCTGGGTGCGGAAGGTGGTGCTCTGGGTGACGATGCCCGGCGTCACTTTCATCGCCTGGTTGATGTCGGTCAGTTGCTGGTCTTCGATCAGCTGTCGGGTCACCGTCGACACCGATTGCGGCGTCTGGCGCAGGCTGGTCGGTGTTTTGGAGCCGACGCTGATCAGGCCCGGGGCATACGAGCCGGTGTTCTCGGTGCTCTCCCCCATGCCTTGCCCGGCCACGGTGGTAACGCCCAGCTCCATCGCGTCACCGCTCACGGCCGCCTGCGGCTCGGCCACCAGCCGGTAGCCGTTGTCGCTGCGCTCCACCCGGTAACCGCTGCCAGCCAGCAACACGGCAAAACCGCTGTCCACCGAATACAGGCCGTGCAGGCCACTACTTTGCAGCCCGGTCAGCGCTTCGGGGGTGAAGGCCAGCGACACGGCGGCTTGCTGGGCATAGCTGCCAAGCGCCTCGGCCAGGTTGCCGGCGGGCACGTCGAAGCTACGGCGGGCGGCCTCCTCGGCCACGGCCGGCAGGGCTGCAATGGATAGGGCCAGCCCGGCGCAGGACAGGCGCAAGGCCAGGGCTAGCGGGCTGAGGACGGGGTGGCCAGGGAATCGGCGCATGGTGGATCGGCTCCTTGTTCTTGATCGGTTGGCCTCTTGTTTGACGGGCCACTGCGCAGAAGCGGAACCACCTTTATCGATTTTCTCGCGGGGCTGGCTCGACCGTGGTCCACCAGCGGCTAAAACCGCCGATACGAATCGGCAACGCCTCGGCCAGCAGGCGCAGGGCGCGCTCGCTGTCATCCAGCGGCAGCACCGCCGAAACCTTGATGGCCTGCATGGCTTGGCGGTCGAAACGCAGCACGCCGCGTCGCTGTTGCGACAACGCGTCCAGCACCTGATCGAGCGGCACGCCTTCGGCCACCAGTTGGTGGTGCTGCCAGGCCCGGTCTACCCGCGCCGGGTCGATGGCCGGCAGCGGTCCAAGCCCGTCACGTGCCACCCAGGCGCGTTCACCACGCCCGGCGACCAACTGATCACCGGACACCGCACTGCGCGCCTCGACCCTGGATTCGAGCATGGTCAGCTCGCTGCGTGCGTTACCTTGACTGACCACAAAGCGGGTCCCCAGCGCCTTGAAGCTGCCCTCATCGGTTTGCACCACGAACGGCCGCGTCGGGTCATGGCTGACATCCACCAGCAACTGGCCATGCAGCAGGCGGATGCGCCGCTCGCCAGCGCTGAACTGCACATCCACGGCAGAATTGCCCGCCAACGTCAGCAGTGAGCCATCGGCCAGGGTTTCGCTATGCCACTCGGCCGGCGCGGTGTGCAGGTCGGCCAGCCAGTCCGTTGGGGATACGCCGGCAAGCGGCAAGCCGCCCAGCAACGAGGCCGCCAGTACCAGGCCGAGCAAGGCGCGCCGCACCCCCGAGCGTGGCGTCGAAGGCTGTAACCCGGCGCGCAACCCGGCGCCCACCGGCCCGCGTTGCTGCCGCAGCGCCTGGACCTGGCTGATCACCCCCTGCATACGGCGCAAGGTAGCGCCGTGGCGCGGGTCGGCCTGCAGCCAAGCCTCAAGTTCGCAAGCATCAGCGGCATCCAGTTCGCCTTCGCCCAGGCACAGGGCCCACTCGGCAGCCTCCTGTTCGATGCGGGACGGGTTCACGGTGCGGCAATGTCCAGCGTGCGGTGGCAGTGGATAAGCGCTTGGGCCAGGTACTTGCGCACCATGCGCGGGGAAATCTGCAGGCGCTCGGCAATCTGTGTCTGGGTCAGGTCGTCCAGGTAATAGCCCACAAACGCTTCACGTGCATTTGCATGCAGGCCTTCGAGCAGGAAGGCAATCTGCTCCAGCGCCTCAAGGGTGATGAGGATGCTCTCGGGGGACTGGTGCCCTTCCAGCGCCTCGGCAGCCTGGGCCAGTTCACTGAGGTAGGCCTCCTCGATCTGCTGCCGGCGCACCCGGTCGATCAGCAGGCGGCGCGCCGTGGTGCTGAGGTAGGCGCGTGGCTCGCGCATGCCCAGCAGGGCATCACGCGAAGCCAGGATACGCACGAAAGTGTCCTGGGCCAGGTCGGCTGCGCTGTGCGAACAGCGCAGCTTGCGGCGTAGCCAGCTGAACAGCCAGCCGTGGTGCTCGCTGTACAGCTGTTCAAGCGGGTACGGGCTCGGTGAGTCGGCTACGGGCGTGGGGTACCGGGACACAAGTGAGAATTGTTCCCGAATAGTAGCTATTCGCCGTAAGACTATGCAACAGGTGGTTCAAGCAACAACCCGTAGATACCCGAGTCGGACAGCTCGCCGGCCACGCACCAGCGCGCCCGCAGGGTGCCTTCCAGCACAAAGCCCTGCCGCTCAAGTGTGCGCGCCGAGCCCTGGTTGCGTGGGTCGATTTCGCCTTCAAGGCGGCGCATGTGCAGGGTGTGGGCGAGGTAGTCGATGAAGCAGGTCAATGCCTCGTCCATGTAGCCCCTGCCCTGCACGGCACTGGCCAGGCAGTAGCCGATTTCGCCGCGGCGGGACACATCGTCGATGTTGAACAGCTGCACCATGCCGATGAGCTCACCATTGTCACGGCGATACATGCCGAGCTTGAGCTGGTCGCCATTGGCATAGGCTTCGCGGTCGGCGGCCAGGGCGCTTTCGGCTTCGGCCAGGTCTTGCCAGGGGGCATGGTGCCAATAACGCATGACCTCGGGGTCGGCCATGATCGCCAGCCATTGCGCAGCATCGGCATGGCGCATGGGGCGCAAGTGCAGACGCGGGCTGTCGAGGCAGAGGTCACTGGGGAAACTGCGGGGTGGGGTCACGCCGGATCTCCTGTCCATTGCTGGGGAGATGACAGTTTAACGTCAAGTGCAGGGTTCAGGCATCCCGGGGCTGCTTTGCAGCCCATCGCCGGCAAGCCAGCTCCCACCAGGCCACCACAGAACCTGAGCCTTGTGCAGTACCTATGGGAGCTGGCTTGCCGGCGACAGGGCCAGCCCAGGCGAGCATAAAGGGTTCAGGCCACCTCAGCCCCATCATCCGGCCAATGCGGCTCGTTGGCGCCTGGCGGCGTCAGTGGTGGCAGCCCATACGCCGCCCGCGCATCGTCGCAGCTGGGGTTATGCACCCCCCCCTCCCACGATGCTTCGAATTCGCGGCAAGGGCTGGAGCGGTTGGCGTAAATGGTACAAGCGACTTCTTTGCCGATCTCGCCTTCAAGGCTGACGCAGCGGCAGGGCTTGGCATCAGTGCCGATCATGGCAACGCGGGTGGGGTTGATCTGTACCACCAGGTCGTCCGGCACAACGCCCCCGGCAGACTGGCATTCGCCCCAGAAGAAAGACACACGGAAGTACCCGCAGCAGGCGCCGCAGTCAAGGCAAGGGTTATATTCAGACATGATGCCACGGAGGGAAGGTTGTTGTTATCGGGGTTGGCCCGCGGCGCCATTCTCAATCGAACCAGGGGCGGCTGGATAGAGGGTACATGCAAAAAAATTTGCCACTGATCCGGCCGCCCGCTTCATTCAGCGCAATGCCTTGTAGGTGGAGGCATCCCAACGCTGCAAGGCAAGCCCTTCGGTCGGGTCATAGTCATCACCACACACCTTGCTGAAGTGCGTACGGTCTTCGCCGCAATGCACCAACCGGTCATGCTTTTCACCCTCGGTCAGCACTGTATAGGATTTGACGCGCATGGCTTGGTACTGCGCTTCGGCCGCGGCCATGGCTTGGTGACACTTCATCAACTGGCTGTCGTTCAACGCCAGCTGCCTGCCCAGTTGAACCCCCCAGCGGGTCAGGCAGACTTCAGCGAAATGTCGCACGATCAGCCCGGGCTCCTTGAGCACCGTGCCGTCGCTTGCACCATCGACCGAGGCGTTGCCGACCAGCGTGGCATGACGCCCGGGCATCGGATAAATACAGATTTGCGTGCCACTGGCGACTGACGGGATCACGCAGGCAAACCCTTTGGAACGCTCATCCCGCGAGTAGAAGCCGACATATTCACGCACGTTCTCCGCCAGTGCGATGCGCTCGGCTTGCACATTGCCGACACCAGGCACCGGGTCGATCGCAAAGATATTCACCGGTACGTTTCGCAACACCGGGTCTTTCGCCATGGCGTTGGCCAGCATGTGGCAGCTGATGCCGCCCCGGCTCCAGCCCACCAGGTTCACCTGGGTCGGAATGCGCGGCTTGCGGAACATGCTGATGATGCGCTCTTGCAACTCTTGCGGCGTTGGGTGGCGGTCACCGTAGTCGTAGGTACGCCAGAACCACGAGGCCGTGGATGACACTTCCGGAACAGGTACGCCAGCATCCTTCAGCCGCCCGTACTCTTCCTCGCTCAGCTTGGTGCGCTGCCAGCTGCTTTCGCCTTTGATCACCTGCAGCACGTGGTTGACGTTTTCTTCCCAGCCGCTACCGAACAACTGGCCGGTCCAGTTGAAGTACCCGCCGGGTTCTACGAACAGCTTGTCATCCTGAAGGTTGCCGCTGCCGGGGCCGTCAACAGCAATCCAGTGGGCGAATTCGCGGCCCTGGTCGTTGGCGGCCAGGGTCGAAACCAGCTCGCCGTTCCAGAAGTTGGGGTTTGCATCGTCGAAGCGATGCGAGCCGGTGCCACAGAAGTAGGCGGTGAACACACTCATGGGGAGGAGTCTCTTTGGTGAGAAATGAGTGCTGAAGATAGGTAGGCTGCTCGGTGAAACGCAGGCGGAAAGCTCGCCCTGCTGCAAAAATCGAGGGGCTGCTTTGCAGCCCCAAGCGCTTACTTGCGGGCCAACCCGTCAGCCCGGAACATCTGCCGGATGCCGCGAATGGCCTGGCGAATACGGTCCTGGTTCTCGATCAGGGCAAAGCGCACATGGTCGTCACCATATTCGCCAAAACCAATCCCCGGCGACACGCACACCTTGGCCTCGGCCAGCAGCTTCTTGGAGAACTCCAGCGAGCCCATGTGTGCATATTGCTCAGGGATCTTCGCCCATACGTACATCGATGCCTTGGGGTTCTCGACCATCCAGCCCAGCTCGTGCAGCCCTTTCACCAGCAGGTTGCGGCGCTGGCGGTACTGCTCGGCAATGTCACGGACGCATTGCTGGTCACCTTCCAGCGCCGCAATGGCAGCGACCTGCAGCGGGGTGAAGGTGCCGTAGTCGTGGTAGCTCTTGATCCGGGCCAGGGCGTTGACCAGCTCGGGGTTGCCGACCATGAAGCCGATCCGCCAGCCCGCCATGTTGTAGCTTTTGGACAGGGTGAAGAACTCCACCGCAATGTCCTTGGCGCCAGGCACCTGCATGATCGACGGGGCTTTCCAGCCGTCGTAGACGATGTCGGCGTAGGCCAGGTCGTGCACCACCAGTACATCGTACTGCTTGGCCAGGGCCACCACGCGCTCGAAGAAGTCCAGCTCCACGCACTGGGCGGTCGGGTTGGACGGGAAGCCCAGGATCATCATCTTCGGCTTGGGGATGGACTCGCGGATGGCCCGCTCGAGTTCGTTGAAGAAATCCACACCCGGCACCAGCGGCACCGAACGCACCTGGGCACCGGCGATCACTGCGCCGTAGATGTGGATCGGGTAGCTGGGGTTGGGCACCAGCACCGTGTCGCCCTGGTCGAGGGTGGCCAGCATCAGGTGGGCCAAGCCTTCTTTCGAGCCGATAGTTACGATGGCTTCGCTTTCCGGGTCGATGTCGACCTCGTAGCGTTCCTTGTACCAGTTGGAAATGGCCCGGCGCAGGCGTGGGATGCCGCGAGAGGTGGAATAGCCGTGGGTGTCTTCACGCTGGGCAACCTGCACCAGCTTCTCGACGATGTGCGGCGGGGTGGCGCCGTCGGGGTTGCCCATGCTCAGGTCGATGATGTCCTCGCCACGGCGGCGGGCGGCCATTTTGAGCTCGGCAGTGATGTTGAAGACGTAAGGGGGGAGACGATCGATGCGCGCAAAGCGGCGCGGCGAACCTGGGTTGGCCATGGCTTCCTCTGAGTACGTAAGCGCCCGGAACCGTCCGAGCGACGTTGGCCGATGTGGCGGCCTGAAACAGAAGATAATGCCGAAATATGATTTCTGTAAAGGGCAAAAGCCTGTTTTGTTAGATCTTTTCAGATCTATTGTTTGAAAAATTGGATTTTATGTTTTCCTGTGCCGGCCCTTTCGCGGGTAAACCCGCTCCCACAGGGACCGCGCCACATGCAAAGCCGGCGCTGTACCTGTGGGAGCGGGTTTACCCGCGAAGAGGCCGGCACAGGCAGACAGGCATAAAAAAACCCCGGCACATGGCCGGGGTTTTCGTGAAACAGGCAGCAGTATCAGCGTGCGTAAGTCATCAGCACGTCCGCAGCGGTCTGGCTGTCCACACCCATCATCACGCTCAGGGCGGTAACGGTGAGGATGGAGAAGCCGAACACCTTGCGGGCCCACTTGCTGTCGTCCTCGGCCTTGTAGCCACCCCAGGCCATGTACAGCCAGTACAGGCCCATGGCAGCTGCCACGGCCAGGTAGCCGAGGCCGGCGTAACCGCCGAGGGTGAGCATCAAGGTGGCGAGCACGAAGGCCAGCACGTACAGCACGATCTGCTTCTTCGCCGCCAGGATGCCACGTGCCACCGGCAGGACCGGAATGTTGGCAGCGCTGTAATCCTTGAAGCGGAAGATTGCGATGGCAAAGCTGTGCGGCATCTGCCACAGGCTGAACATCACCAGCAGGGTTACCGCAGCCAGGTCGAAGCTGTTGCTAACGGCGCAGTAGCCGATCACCGGAGGCATGGCACCCGAAAGGCTGCCGACCAAGGTGCCGTGCACCGATTTACGCTTCAGCCACAGGCTGTAGAAACCGACATAGACAATGAAGCCTACAGCTGCGCAGAACGCCGACAGTGGGTTGGCCTGGACATACAGCAGGCTGAAACCCGCCACCCCGAGCAGGGTGGCGTAGATCAGCGCGAGGGGCAGCGACATGCCGCCCTGCACCATGACGCGGTTCTTGGTGCGCTCCATCTTGTGGTCGATGTCACGGTCGATGCAGTTGTTGAACACGCATCCGGACGCAACCACCAGCGAAGTACCGATCACCACCGCCAGGAACAAGGCGAAATCCACATGGCCCTTCGAGGCAAGGAAGAAACCGCCTGCCACGGAAAGCACGTTACCGAAAATGATCCCCGGTTTGGTGATTTGGATAAAGTGCTTAACGGACATGCAGTCTTACCTCACTTGGCCATCATTTCGATGTGGATGTTGAACATGATCCACAGCGACAGGCCGACCAGCAGTGCAATTACCAGCACGGTGAACAGGAACGTCGACACGTTGTTGCGTTGCTCTTTCGAGCGGTCCATGTGCAGGAAGTACACCAGGTGTACCACTACCTGGATCACGGCCATGGCAACAATGATCAGAACGGTCAGGTTCTTCGGCAGGCTGGCAGTCATCGCCAGCGCGAACGGAATCGCGGTCAGGATGATCGACAGGACAAAGCCGATCATGTACGACTTGACGCTGCCGTGGCTACCTTCGTGATGAGTGTCGTGTGCGCTAGCCATTACAGAACCCCCAGCAGGTAAACGACGGTGAATACGCAGATCCAGACCACGTCCAGGAAGTGCCAGAACAGGCTCAGGCAGCTCATGCGGGTCTTGGCGGTCGGCGTGATGCCATGCTTGTTGATCTGGTACATCATGATTGCCATCCAGATCAGGCCGGCAGTCACGTGCAGACCGTGGGTACCTACCAGGGCGAAGAACGCCGACAGGAAGCCACTGCGCTGCGGGCCGAAGCCCTCGCTGATCAGGTGATGGAATTCATAGATTTCCATCGCGATGAAGCCTGCACCGAACAGGAAGGTCACAGCCAACCAGCCCAGTACGCCGGCTTTCTTGCCATCGAACATCTTCAGCATGGCGAAGCCGAAGGTGATCGAGGACAGCAGCAGGAACAGCGTTTCAACAGCTACGAAATCGAGCTGGAAGATGTCATGACCCGACGGGCCGCCGGCAAAACTGCCGGACAGCACCGCGTAGGTGGCGAAGAGCGACGCAAACAGGATGCAGTCGGTCATCAGGTACAGCCAGAAACCCAGTACGGTCATCTGGCCCGAGTCGTGGTGGTGGTCGTCATGCCCATGGTCGTGACCATGAGCAGCGCCGCCGTGCATTACTTGACTGGACATTGATTACACCCGCTCAAACGATTCGACACGTGCGCCGGCAGGCAGAGCACCTGCTTTGGCCAGCGCTTTCATACGCTCGCCTTCGATGCGCGCCACTTCTTCGGCCGGAACCATGTAGCCCTGGTCGTCACGTGCAGCGTGGCGAACGAAGACTGCGATGGTTGCCAACAGGCTCGCGCCCACCAGCCACCAGATGTGCCAGATGAAGGCGAAACCGAACACGGTCAGGAACAGACCCATGAACAGACCGGTGGAGGTGTTGCTCGGCATGTGGATCGCTTCGTACTTGGCCGGAACCTTGTACGCAACACCGGCTTCCTTGGCTTCGTGCCAGGCGTCCAGACCAACTTTCTCAGGCATGTGAGCGAAGTTGTAGAACGGCGGTGGCGACGAAGTGGACCACTCGATGGTACGGCCGCCCCATGGGTCGCCAGTGACGTCCATGTTGTCTTTGCGGTCGCGAACCGACACGTAGATCTGGATCAGCTGGCAAGCGATACCGAACAGGATCAGCACGGCGCCGACAACGGCTACGTACAGGTAGGGTTCCCACAGTGGGTTGTCGGAGTGGTTCAGACGACGGGTCATGCCCATGAAGCCCAGGGCGTACAGCGGCATGAACGCAACGTAGAAGCCCGACAGCCAGAACCAGAAGGCAGCTTTGCCCCACTTCTCGTTCAGGGTGAAGCCGAAGGCTTTCGGGAACCAGAAGGCGAAACCGGCGATGTAGCCGAATACCGCGCCACCGATGATCACGTTGTGGAAGTGCGCAATTACGAACAGGCTGTTGTGCAGAACGAAGTCAGCACCTGGAACGGCCAGCAGTACGCCGGTCATGCCACCAATGGAGAAGGTGACCATGAAGCCCAGGGTCCAGAGCATCGGTGCGGTGAAGCGCACACGGCCTTGGTACATGGTGAACAGCCAGTTGAACAGCTTCACACCGGTCGGGATGGAGATCAGCATCGTCGCCAGGCCGAAGAAGGTGTTGACGCTGGCGCCGGCACCCATGGTGAAGAAGTGGTGCAGCCATACCGCAAAGCCGAGGATGGCGATCGCGCCCGATGCGTAGATCATCGAGTGGTGGCCGAACAGGCGTTTGCCAGAGAACGTCGAGGTAACTTCCGAGAACACGCCGAAGGCCGGCAGGATCAGGATGTACACCTCAGGGTGACCCCACGCCCAGAACAGGTTGACGTACATCATCGGGTTCCCACCAAGCTCGTTGGTGAAAATGTGGAAGTCCAGATAACGGTCAACAGTCAGCAGAGCGAGTGCAGCAGTCAGAATCGGGAACGAAGCAACGATCAGTACGTTGGCCCAGGTGCAGGTCCAGGTGAAGATCGGCATGTCCATCAGCTTCATGCCAGGTGCGCGCATCTTCATCACGGTGACGAGGAAGTTCACGCCGGTAAGCGTCGTACCCAATCCGGATAGCTGTAGCGCCCAGATGTAGTAGTCGACACCTACCCCAGGGCTGTACTGGATGCCTGCGAGCGGCGGATAGGCAACCCAGCCGGTCTTGGCGAATTCACCAACGCCCAGCGAGATGTTGACCAGCAGCACGCCTGCCAGCAGCAGGTAGAAGCTCAGGGAGTTCAGGAACGGGAAGGCAACGTCACGTGCACCGATCTGCAGAGGAACCGCGAGGTTCATCAGGCCGGTGAAGAACGGCATCGCCATGAAGATGATCATGATCACACCGTGAGCGGTGAAGATCTGGTCATAGTGTTCAGGCGGCAGGTAGCCTTCGGAGCCACCGGTAGCGGCAGCCAGCTGGGTACGCATCATGATGGCGTCGGCAAAGCCGCGCAGCAGCATGACCATCGCGACGATGATGTACATCACGCCGATCTTTTTGTGGTCGACAGTAGTCAGCCACTCGCTCCACAAGTAGGTCCACTTGCGGAAATAGGTGATAAGACCGACGACAGCGATACCGCCGAGCGCGATCATGGCAAGCGTCACCATGACTATCGGCTCGTGATAGGGTATCGCCTCCAGGCTTAGTTTACCGAACATCTCTTACTCCTCTGCACCGGCAGCTGGTTGCATACTCGATTCCACACCCTTGGTTGTGGCCAGATCTTTGCTGCCTGCTTCTTCGTGGACCGGCTTGCCGCGGTTCATGCCTTCGTACTTGTCGACGATGGACTGGAACAGCTCTGCTGGCGCCTCGCTGTACAGCGCGACTGGGTTGTATTCGCTAGGCTTGGCCAGAGCTTCGTACTCGGCTTTGCCCAGTTTCAACGGCGACTGCTTGACCTCGGCGACCCATGCATCGAAGTCGGCCTGGGAAGTGGCAGTAGCCTTGAATTTCATGCCGGTGAAACCAGCACCGCTGTAGTTGGCGCTGATACCGTCAAACACACCGTTTTCGTTGGCGATCAGGTGCAGTTTGGTGGTCATGCCGGCCATGGCGTAGATCTGGCCACCCAGGCCCGGGATGAAGAACGAGTTCATCACGGCGTCGGAGGTGACACGGAAGTTCACCGGGGTATTAGCCGGGAAGTTGATCTTGTTGACGGTGGCAATGCCCTGTTCCGGGTAGATGAACAGCCACTTCCAGTCCAGTGCGACCACGTCGATCTGAATCGGCTTCACGTCCGAGTCCAGCGGACGGTAAGGGTCCAGCTTGTGGGTGGAGTGGTAGGTGACGTAACCCAGGGCGATGATGATCAGGATCGGGATGATCCACACCGCAGCCTCGATCTTGGTCGAGTGAGACCAGTCAGGGGTGTAGGTGGCTGCCTTGTTGGAAGCGCGGTACTTCCAGGCGAACGCCAGGGTCATGATGATCACAGGAATGACCACCAGCAGCATCAGGCCGGTAGCGATCAGGATCAGGTTCTTTTGCTCAATGCCGACCTGGCCCTTCGGGTCGAGCAGGGTCCAGTTGCACCCACTGAGTAAAAGCATGCCTAAAAAGGGCAATATGCCAAACAGTCTGGGGTAACGCTTTTTACTCATCTCACGACCTCTAGATCAGCTTGCTTCAATGCAATTTGTGTTTTGGTAGCCAACACTTCGTCCTGCCAAGTGAGGCATTTTGCGCCCGTACTCGCTCCTGCCTGGGGTCCGACTGCAGGACCTTGGCTTCAAGCGTGTTAGCGGTGCTTATGGTTTCGTAGGCAACAGGCCTGTACTTCAGACCAAGTCCATTTGGTGCGGGAAAACGCGGAGGGGGGTCCGCCCGGTATCGCCGTTGGGCGAAACTTGACGAAGTCAGCAAAAAGGAGCGCTGGGGCTTCCTTCAATCCTGCGACTCGCAAGCAGTGCCGAACGGAAATTGGGGGCGATTGTAGTGAGGTCGCCAACCCTTGACTATGACTTATTGAGCAACAGTCTTTTACAGAATGCGTAACAATGCTGCTCGATAATTCAACTTCGCGACAGTTTGTCGCACCCCGCTTGCTAGGCCTCAAAGCCGCATTCTGCAAGGCTTTGTGGTTGATCTGGATCAAGCGGTGAGCGACTTTTCCCTCTTCTCATGCGGTGTAAAAGACCACATGCAATTCAGGACTTTTGTCTAAGCCTGGCGTCGGTTGCGGTAGATCCCGAGCGGAACCAGGATGGCGGTCAGCACGAACGCCACGAGCGCCCATTGCGCCAGCGACAAGCCGAGAAGCGGCGGGTACGGCGTGCTGCAGAAGCCGTCGACCTGGAATGCCAGCGGCCAGAGTTTGGCCAGAGGCAGGTCGTCAACGATCGGCTGGAGGGTATCAATGCCACAGCTGACCATGGGGTTGGCGAGTATATACACATGGTTGCCGGCCGCAATAATTCCGCCAATTGCGCTTACCACCACCAGTGCCTCGAAGAAGGTCAGGCTGCGGCGCCCGGGCATCGCCGCGGCGATGAAGGCAAATACGGCAATGAACAGCAGCGCGTAACGCTGCAGGATGCACAGCGGGCACGGTGCCTCGCCCAGCACCACTTGCATGTAGAGGGCGCCGCCGATCAGCGAGAGGCAGATCAGGCCCAACAGCACCAGAAAGCGCCGTTCCCGATTCAGGCGCGATGTTTGTTCGTTCATTGCCGGTTCCTTCGATGGATAGTGGCAGCGTGGTCCGCCTGCCTGAGCGCAAGTCTACACGCTGGGCAGGGCCTTTGAGCGTGCCGAGGAAGCAGCGTGATAGCACTGCGCAGGGCTATCCGGTGTGGCTGAGACCGGCCGCAACAACGTCGGTTCAACGCTGGGCGGCAAAAAAACGGCTGCCCGGGTGCCGCGCAGGGGCAAGCCCCTCGACACCCGGGAGTGAAGGATACCGTGATTAAAGGAGGATTAAAGATGAAAGCGCAGCGCCCGGTTTCATCTTTCCTTTATATATAAGCAGGAAGGTGTGGTGCGACCCAACAGCCGGGATGACTGGCCCAGCAATGGCTTGCACTATCCCTGTAGGAGCGGCCTTGTGCCGCGAAAGGGCCGCAAAGCGGCCCCAGGGTCTCAGCTTCGCAGCTGATATTGCAGGGGCCGCTTTGCGGCCCTTTCGCGGCACAAGGCCGCTCCTACAGGCCAGCGCAGTACCTTCGGTGGATTACTCCAGGGCAGCAGCCGGCCCGAAGAACTCGTAGCGGCTCTGCTGCTCCGGCACACCCAGGCCCTTCAACTGGCGCTTCACCGCCGCCATGAAGGCCTTGGGCCCAAGGAAGTAGGCATCCACATCACGCTCCGGCGGCAGCCACTCGGCCAGCAGGTCCTCGCTCAGCAGGCCGATGGCATCGGCCTCAGCGCCACCCGCAGCCTCGGCATAGCAGTAGAAGCGCTTGAGCTGCGGATGACGCGCCGCCAGGCCATCGACCCAGTCACGGAAGGCATGCACCGCACCGTTACGCGCGCAGTGAATGAAATGCACCTCGCGCCGGGTCTGCAACGCTGCCTGCAACATCGCCAGGGTCGGCGTGATGCCCACGCCCCCGCTGATCAGCACCAGCGGCTTGTCGCTGGCAGCCAGGGTAAAGTCACCCGCAGGCGGGAACAGTTGCAGGGTATCGCCCACCACCAGCTCATCGTGCAGGTAATTGGAAACCTTGCCGCCCGCCTCGCGCTTGACGCTGATGCGGTACTCCTTGCCATCGCACAGCGCCGACAGGGAATAGTTGCGGCGCTGCTCGGCACTGTCGATGTCCAGCTTCAGGCCGATGTACTGGCCTGGCTGGGCCTTGAGCACCGGCTTGCCGTCTACCGGGGCAAAGTAGAACGAGACGATCTCGCTGCTTTCCTGCTCGCGACGTACCAGGCGGAATTCGCGGGTACCGCGCCAGCCGCCCTCGGCGTCTTCCTTCTGTTTATAAAGGTTTTCTTCAGCACCAATCAGGATGTCGGCCAGCTGGCCATAGGCCGCGGCCCAGGCATCGATCACCGCAGGTGTGGCGATTTCCTTGCCCAGCACTTCCTCGATGGCGCGCAGCAGGCAGCTGCCAACGATCGGGTAGTGCTCCGGCAGAATCTGCAGGGCAACATGCTTGTTGATGATCTGCCCCACCAGGCCACCCAGCTGCTCCAGCTGATCGATGTGGCGGGCATACATCAGCACGCCGTTGGCCAAGGCCCGCGGCTGGTCACCACTGGCCTGGTGGGCCTGGTTGAACAGTGGACGGACCTCGGGATACTCGTTGAGCATCATCTTGTAGAAGTGGGTGGTCAGCGCTTCGCCGCCGCTTTCCAGCAGGGGTACAGTGGCCTTGATGATTGCACGTTGTTCGGCATTGAGCATTGCGACAACTCCTGAGCCTGTGGCTTCAAATGACTGCCCTAACCATTTCAGCAATCGTGCCAACTTTTATCGCCAGCAAAATCAGGGGCTTGACACAAGTCATGTCAAAACGACTCACCCCGGCGTATAGTCATAACGACCCACTGGAGTCTTTATGACCACAAAGCCATTGCTCACCGCCTTGCTGCCCCTGGTCAGCGACCTGTCCCGCGATTTGCCCGACCAGGAGCGCTATCGGCGCCTGCTGCAGGCCATGCGCGGCCTGCTGCCTTGCGATGCCGCCGCGCTGCTGCGCCTGGATGGTGAATGGCTGGTACCGCTGGCAGTGGATGGCCTGAGCCCCGACACCCTCGGCCGGCGCTTCCGGGTCAGCGAGCACCCACGGTTCCAGGTCTTGCTCAGCCGCCCGGAGCCCACCCGTTTTGCCAGCGACTCCGAACTGCCCGACCCCTACGATGGCCTGGTCAATGCCCCGGATGCCGACCTTGAAGTGCACGACTGCATGGGTTGCCCGTTGATGGTCGATGAGCGCCCTTGGGGCCTGGTCACCCTCGACGCCCTCACCCCCGGGCAGTTCCAGAGCCTGGAACTGGATGCCCTGCAGGCCTTCGCCAGCCTGGCCGCCGCCACCGTTACCGTGGCCGAGCGCATCGAGCACCTGGCCCTGCGCGCCGAGGACGAACACCACCGCGCCGAGATCTACCGCCAGGCCAGCGGCCAGGATAAAGAACTGATTGGCCAGAGCCCGGCGCACAAGCGCCTGGTAGAGGAAATCCGCCTGGTCGGTGGCAGCGACCTGACCGTGCTGATCACCGGCGAAACCGGGGTCGGCAAGGAACTGGTGGCCCTTGCCCTGCACCAGGCCAGCAGCCGCGCCGACAAGCCGCTGGTCAGCCTGAACTGTGCCGCGCTGCCCGACACGCTGGTAGAAAGCGAACTGTTCGGCCATGTACGCGGTGCCTTTACCGGTGCGCACGGCGAGCGCCGCGGCAAGTTCGAACTGGCCAACGGCGGCACGCTGTTCCTCGACGAAGTGGGTGAATTGCCACTCACCGTACAGGCCAAGCTGCTGCGTGTGCTGCAAAGCGGCCAGTTGCAACGCCTGGGCTCGGACCGCGAGCACCGCGTGGACGTGCGCCTGATTGCCGCCACCAACCGTGACCTGGCAGCAGAAGTGCGCAACGGCAACTTCCGCGCCGACTTCTATCACCGCCTCAGCGTGTACCCGCTGCACGTGCCGCCCTTGCGCGAACGTGGTCGAGATGTACTGCTGTTGGCTGGCTACTTCCTCGAACAGAACCGTTCGCGCCTGGGCCTGAACAGCCTGCGACTGAGCCACGACGCCCAAGCTGCGCTGGTCGCCTACGACTGGCCAGGCAACGTGCGCGAACTGGAACACCTGATCGGTCGCTCGGCACTAAAGGCGCTGGGCCAGCACGCTGACCGGCCACGTATCCTCACACTCGAAGCCATCGACCTGGACCTGCGCGTGTCCTCGGCAACACCGAGGCCCCTGCCCTCCCCCGCAGCCCCGCTCCAGGTGGCAGCATTACCTGAAGGCGGCCTGCGCGAAGCGGTCGACCTCTACCAACGCCAGGTGATCGAAGCCTGCCTGCAACGCCACCAGGACAACTGGGCGGCAGCCGCGCGCGAGCTGGGCCTGGACCGCGCAAACTTGAGCCGATTGGCCCGCCGGCTGGGGCTTCGCTGAGGTTTACCTACAAAAGGATTAACCCAGAAAGCCTCTGGTTGCTTCCTGCCCGACTGCTATATCTCCCTAACCACCCAAATCTCGACTGCCTGGTCGAGGCTGCGCGTAACACCCCGGCAAGGGCTCTGTTATGGCGGTTGTGGCCCGAACGTTTCGGGCCGGGGGATCCGGATACCAGCAGGGAGCATCCATGGACAACATCGTCATCGCCGACAAGCAATCCGAAGTCGCCACTCAGAGCGCCTGGGGCAATATCAATCTCAATGCACCAGGCGTCGTGCAGATGCCGGTATCTCCCGACAAAGTAGCCACCGTAACCCAACGCGGGCAGGACCTGATCATCACCCTGAAGTCGGGTGAGAAAGTCACCGTCGGCAACTTCTTCGCGGTGGACCAGGCCGGTGTCGGCAGCGACATTGTCTTCGTCGGCGAAGACGGCACCCTGTGGCACGCCCAGTACGATGCGGCAGCGTTCACTGGCTTTACCTTCGAAGACGTGGCCTCGCTGGACGAACTGGTCGCGGGTATCGGCACCGCCGGTAGCGCCATGCCAACTTGGGCAATTGCCGGGCTCAGCCTGCTCGGTGTCGGTGGCGCAGCAGCTGCAGCCGACAGCGGCGGTGGCGGAAGCAGCGGTGGCGGCTCGGACCCCGATACCACTGCCCCGGCCACGCCCATCGACCTGCTGGTGTCGCCGGATGGCCTGCGCCTGACCGGCCGGGGTGAAGCGGGCAGCACGGTGAATATCCGTGATGCCGCAGGCAACCTGATCGGCAGCGGCACCGTGGGTGCCGACGGCAGCTTCAACGTGACGTTGAACCCACCACAGATCAACAGCGAGAACCTTGAAGTCACCTTGACCGATGGTGCCGGTAATGTCTCGGCACCAGGCACCGTCACCGCCCCGGATGCAACCGCACCACTGGCACCGACCGACCTCGCCATCAACGAACAGGGCACCACCCTTACCGGGCGTGCCGAACCTGGCTCGACGGTTTCCGTACGCGGCACTGGCGGCGTAGTGCTGGGCACTGCGGTAGCGGGTGCGGACGGCCAGTTCAGCATCACCCTGCAACCGCCACAAACCGACGGCCAGGCCCTGGAAGTCAGCGCCGCGGACGCAGCCGGCAATACTTCGCCAGCGGCAAGCATCACGGCACCGGACGTCGACAACCCTGACACCAGCGCCCCAGACCAGCCAACCGACCTGGCCCTGGCGAATGGCGTAACCCTCACCGGTCGCGGCGAACCCGGCGCCACCGTGCAGGTGCGCGATGCTGCCGGCAACCTCATCGGCAGCGGCCTGGTCAACGCTGACGGTACCTTCAGCCTCGCCCTCTCGCCTGCCCAGGCCAACGGCGAAGCCCTGGACATTCGCCAGGTCGATGCCGCGGGCAATAGCTCGATACCACTGGAATTCACCGCCCCGGACATCACCCCGCCTGATGCCGTCACCGACATTCTGGTCGGCCCGGGAGGCACGGCCCTGAGCGGGCGTGGCGAACCTGGCGCCACCGTCGAAGTGCGCGATGCCGACGGCAACGTCATCGGCTCTGGCGTGGTGAGTGCCAACGGTACCTTCCTGATCGACCTCGACCCGGCTGCACAGCAGGGCGAACAGCTGAACCTGGTGCAGACTGACCCAAGCGGTAACGCTTCCGTGGCAGTGGAGTACGACGTACCGCTGACCACCGCGCCAGACAGCCCTAGCAACCTGGCCATCGATGCCGACGGCACTACTCTGACTGGTTCCGCGCCAGCGGGCAGCCGCGTCGAAGTACACGACGCCAACGGCACATTGATCGGCAGCGCCATCGCCAATGCCGACGGCGCCTTCAGCATCGAACTGAACCCGGCCCAGGCCAACGGCGAACTGCTGGACGTGGTCGCCATTGATGACAGCGGCGTATCCTCGCTGCCGGCACAGATCACCGCTCCGGATATCACTGCGCCTGCCGCCCCGACCGAACTGGCAGTCAGCGCGGACGGTAGCGTCATCACTGGCCGCGCCGAACCCGGCAGCACTGTGCGTATCGTTGCCGCCGATGGCACCGAACTGGGTACGGCCGTGGTCGGCCCGACCGGCGTGTTCAGCATCAACCTCGCGCCACCACAAGTCGATGGCGAAGTTCTGCAAGCCACTGCATCCGATGCCGCTGGCAACACGTCCGTGGCCAGCTCGGTCACTGCACCGGACATTGACGGCGTGGATACCACGCCGCCTGAAGCCCCGACCAATCTGGTAATCGGCCTGGCTGGCAGCCAACTGAGCGGCCGTGGCGAACCCGGCACCACCGTGCAGGTGCGTGACGCCGCAGGCAACATCCTCGCGACGGGTACCGTTGGCGCGGATGGCACCTTCGTCATCGCCCTGGCCCCTGCCGTCACTGACGGCAGCACCCTGCAAGTCACCCTGACCGATGCCGCCGGCAACGTGTCGCAACCGGGCTCGGTCACCTCTGCTGACCTGCTGCCGCCTGCCCAACCGACTGAACTGGCCCTGGCCGACGGCGTGACCTTCACCGGTCGCGGCGAGCCGGGCGCTACCGTCCAGGTGCGTGATACCGCAGGCACTCTCATCGGCACTGGCACTGTTGGCGCCGATGGCCTGTTCAGCTTGACCCTGAACCCTGCGCAGGCCAATGGCGAAGCCTTGGACGTGCGTCTGGTGGATGCCGCAGGCAACACCTCGGCGCCGCTGCAGTTCGATGCCCCGGATATCACCCCACCTGGCGCCGTGAGCAATATCGTGGTCGGCGCTGACGGCCTGGCACTGAGCGGCCGTGGTGAGCCGGGGGCCACCGTCGAAGTGCGCGATGCCAACGGCACATTGATCGGCACTGCTGTAGTCGGTGCCAACGGCACCTTCCTGATCAACCTCGACCCGGCGGTACAGCCGGGTGAACAGCTGAGCCTGGTGCAGACCGATCCAAGCGGCAACGCCTCCGTTGCCCTCGAGTACGATGTACCACTGACCACTGCACCAGTCAGCCCGAGTAACCTGGCCATCGATGCCGACGGCACTACTCTGACTGGGTCCGCGCCAGCGGGCAGCCGCGTCGAAGTACACGACGCCAACGGCACTTTGATCGGCAGCGCCATCGCCAATGCCGACGGCACCTTCAGCATCGAGCTGAGCCCAGCCCAGGCCAACGGCGAACTGCTGGATGTGGTCGCCATCGATGACAGCGGCGCGTCCTCGCTGCCTGCGCAAATCACCGCGCCAGACATCACCGCCCCGGCCAGCCCGACCGAACTGGCCGTCAGCGCTGACGGCACCGTGCTCACCGGCCGTGCCGAACCGGGCAGCACCGTGCGTATTCTGGCCGCCGACGGCACCGAACTGGGCACGGCCGTGGTGGGCCCGACCGGGGTGTTCAGCATCAACCTTGCTCCGCCACAGGTAGACGGTGAAGTCTTGCAGGCCACTGCGACGGATGCCGCTGGCAACACGTCCGTGGCCAGTTCGGTCACTGCACCGGATATCGACGGCGTGGATACCACGCCGCCTGAAGCCCCGACCAATCTGGTAATCGGCCTGGCCGGCAGCCAAGTGAGCGGCCGTGGCGAAGCCGGCACCACCGTGCAGGTGCGTGACGCCGCAGGCAACATCATCGCGACGGGTACCGTTGGCGCCGATGGCACCTTCGTCATCGCTCTGGCCCCTGCCGTGAACGACGGCAGCACCCTGCAAGTCACCCTGACCGATGCCGCCGGTAATGTTTCCCAGCCGGGCTCGGTGACCTCAGCCGACCTGCTGCCGCCTGCTCAACCGACTGAACTGGCCTTGGCCGACGGCGTGACCTTCACCGGTCGCGGTGAAGCGGGCGCTACCGTGCAGGTGCGTGATGCCGGTGGCAACATCATCGGCACCGGCATCGTCGGTGCCGATGGCTTGTTCAGCTTGACCCTGAACCCTGCTCAGGCCAACGGCGAAGCACTGGACGTACGCCTGGTGGACGCGGCCGGCAACACGTCTGCGCCGCTGCAGTTCGATGCCCCCGATATCACCCCACCTGGCGCCGTGAGCAATATCGTGGTCGGCGCTGATGGCCTGGCACTGAGCGGCCGTGGTGAGCCGGGTGCCACCGTCGAAGTGCGCGATGCCGAGGGTAACGTCATCGGCTCTGGCGTAGTCGGTGCCAACGGCACCTTCCTCATCGACCTGAATCCAGCCGCGCAACCCGGCGAGCAACTGAGCCTGGTGCAAACCGACCCAAGCGGCAACGCCTCCGTTGCCCTCGAATACGACGTACCGCTAACCACTGCACCAGTCAGCCCGAGCAACCTGGCCATCGATGCCGACGGCACTACTCTGACTGGTTCCGCGCCAGCGGGCAGCCGCGTCGAAGTACACGACGCCAACGGCACGCTGATCGGCAGCGCCATCGCCAATGCCGATGGCACCTTCAGCATCGAGCTGAACCCGGCCCAGGCCAACGGCGAACTGCTGGATGTGGTCGCCATCGATGACAGCGGCGCGTCCTCGCTGCCTGCGCAAATCACCGCGCCAGACATCACCGCCCCGGCCAGCCCGACCGAACTGGCCGTCAGCGCTGACGGCACCGTGCTCACCGGCCGTGCCGAACCGGGCAGCACCGTGCGTATTCTGGCCGCCGACGGCACCGAACTGGGCACGGCCGTGGTGGGCCCGACCGGGGTGTTCAGCATCAACCTTGCTCCGCCACAGGTAGACGGTGAAGTCTTGCAGGCCACTGCGACGGATGCCGCTGGCAACACGTCCGTGGCCAGTTCGGTCACTGCACCGGATATCGACGGCGTGGATACCACGCCGCCTGAAGCCCCGACCAATCTGGTAATCGGCCTGGCCGGCAGCCAAGTGAGCGGCCGTGGCGAAGCCGGCACCACCGTGCAGGTGCGTGACGCCGCAGGCAACATCATCGCGACGGGTACCGTTGGCGCCGATGGCACCTTCGTCATCGCTCTGGCCCCTGCCGTGAACGACGGCAGCACCCTGCAAGTCACCCTGACCGATGCCGCCGGTAATGTTTCCCAGCCGGGCTCGGTGACCTCAGCCGACCTGCTGCCGCCTGCTCAACCGACTGAACTGGCCTTGGCCGACGGCGTGACCTTCACCGGTCGCGGTGAAGCGGGCGCTACCGTGCAGGTGCGTGATGCCGGTGGCAACATCATCGGCACCGGCATCGTCGGTGCCGATGGCTTGTTCAGCTTGACCCTGAACCCTGCTCAGGCCAACGGCGAAGCACTGGACGTACGCCTGGTGGACGCGGCCGGCAACACGTCTGCGCCGCTGCAGTTCGATGCCCCGGATATCACGCCACCTGGCGCCGTGAGCAATATCGTGGTCGGCGCTGATGGCCTGGCCCTGAGCGGCCGTGGTGAGCCGGGTGCCACCGTCGAAGTGCGCGATGCCGAGGGTAACGTCATCGGCTCTGGCGTAGTCGGTGCCAACGGCACCTTCCTCATCGACCTGAATCCAGCCGCGCAACCGGGCGAGCAACTGAGCCTGGTACAGACAGACCCAAGCGGCAACGCCTCTGTGGCCGTCGAATACGATGTACCACTGACCACTGCACCGGTCAGCCCAAGCAACCTGGCCATCGATGCCGACGGCACCACCCTTACCGGTTCTGCCCCTGCGGGTACTCGCGTGGAGGTGCATGACGCCAACGGCACTTTGATCGGCAGCGCCATTGCCAATGCCGATGGCACCTTCAGCATCGAGCTGAGCCCGGCCCAGGCCAACGGCGAACTGCTGGATGTGGTCGCCATCGATGACAGCGGCGTTTCTTCGCTGCCTGCGCAGATCACCGCGCCGGATATCACTGCGCCTGCCGCCCCGACCGAACTGGCCGTCAGCGCTGACGGCAGCGTCCTGACTGGCCGTGCCGAACCGGGCAGCACCGTGCGTATTCTGGCCGCCGACGGCACCGAACTGGGCACGGCCGTGGTCGGCCCGACCGGGGTGTTCAGCATCAACCTTGCTCCGCCGCAAATAGACGGCGAAGTGCTGCAAGCCACTGCATCCGATGCCGCTGGCAACACGTCCGTGGCCAGCTCGGTCACTGCACCGGACATTGACGGCGTGGATAACACGCCGCCTGAAACCCCGACCAATCTGGTAATCGGCCTGGCTGGCAGCCAACTGAGCGGCCGTGGCGAACCCGGCACCACCGTGCAGGTGCGTGACGCCGCAGGCAACATCCTCGCAACGGGTACCGTTGGCGCGGATGGCACCTTCGTAATCGCCCTGGCCCCTGCCGTCACTGACGGCAGCACCCTGCAAGTCACCCTGACCGATGCCGCCGGCAACGTGTCGCAACCGGGCTCGGTCACCTCTGCTGACCTGCTGCCGCCTGCCCAACCGACTGAACTGGCCCTGGCCGACGGCGTGACCTTCACCGGTCGCGGCGAACCCGGTGCCACCGTGCAAGTCCGTAATGCCGCCGGCACCGTCGTCGGCACCGGCATCGTCGGTGCCGATGGCCTGTTCAGCATTACCCTTGCGCCGGCCCAGGCCAATGGCGAAGCCCTGGATGTGCGCCTGGTGGATACCGCCGGCAACAGCTCTGCCCCGCTGCAGTTCGATGCACCGGACATCACCCCGCCGGCTGCGGTCAGCAACATCGTGGTCGGCAACGACGGCCTGGCCCTGAGTGGTCGCGGCGAAGCCGGCGCCACCGTCGAAGTGCGTGATGCCAACGGCGCCGTGATCGGCACCGGTGTGGTCGCCGCTAACGGCACCTTCCTTATCAACCTCGACCCAGCGGTGCAGCCAGGTGAGCAACTGAGCCTGGTGCAGACCGACCCGAGCGGCAACGCTTCCACAGCGCTGCAGTTCGAAGTGCCGCTGACCACCGCCCCGGCAAGCCCCAGCGACCTGGTGTTCGCCGAAGACGGCAGCAGCATCAGCGGCACGGCACCTGCCGGCACTCGCGTGGAAGTGCATGATGCCAACGGCACGCTGATTGGCAGCATCGTGGCTGGCCCTGACGGCAGCTTCACCGTGGTCCTCGACCCGGCCCAGGCCAATGGCGAACTGCTGGACGTGGTGGCCATCGACGATGCTGGCGTGTCCTCCCTGCCGACACAGATCACCGCACCGGACATCACCGCACCTGCCGCCCCGAGCGAACTGGCCGTCAACGCTGACGGTACGGTAGTCACCGGCCGTGCCGAACCGGGCAGCACAGTGCGTGTGCTGGCCGCCGATGGCACCACCGTGCTGGGTAGCGTGGTGGTGGGCGCCACGGGCAGCTTCAGCATCACCCTGGACCCGGCACAGGTCGACGGCGAAGTGCTGCAAGTCACCGCCACCGATGCGGCAGGCAACACCTCGACCGCTGGCTCGGTCACCGCGCCAGACATCGACGGGGGCGATACCACGCCACCTGACGCACCGACCAACCTGGTGATCGGCCTCGCCGGCAGCCAGTTGAGTGGGCGTGGCGAGGCCGGCACCACCGTGCAGGTGCGCGATGCCGCAGGCACTGTACTGGCAACCGGGACCGTCGGCCCGGATGGAACCTTCGCGGTAACCTTGTCCCCTGCCGTGAACGACGGCAGCACGTTGCAAGTCACCCTCACCGATACCGCTGGCAACGTCTCGCAACCGGGCTCGGTCGCCTCGCCAGACCTGCAAGCCCCGACACAGCCGACCGAACTGGCCTTGGCCGATGGCGTCACCTTCACTGGCCGCGGCGAACCTGGCGCCACGGTGCAAGTGCGCAATAGCGCCGGTAACGTGATTGGTACCGGCCTGGTCAACGCAGACGGCACCTTCAGCGTCACCCTGTTCCCGGCCCAGGCCAATGGCGAGGCGCTGGACGTGCGGTTGGTGGATACTGCTGGCAACAGCTCTGCACCGCTGCAGTTCGATGCACCGGACATCACCCCGCCGGCTGCTGTCAGCAATGTCGTGGTCGGTACCGGTGGCCTGGTGCTCAGCGGTCGCGGCGAAGCCGGTGCCACCGTCGAAGTGCGTGATGCCCTCGGCACTGTCATCGGCACCGCCACGGTCGGCGCCAACGGCACCTTCGTGGTCAGCCTCGACCCGGCGGCTCAACCGGGTGCCGCACTGAGCCTGGTACAGACTGACCCGAGCGGCAATGCGTCCGAAGCCTTGCAGTTCGAGGTGCCCCTGACCCCTGCCCCGGCCAGCCCAAGCGACCTGGTAGTGGCCGCGAATGGCACCAGCATCACGGGTGCTGCACCGGCCGGCAGCCGCGTGGAAGTCCGCGATGCCAACGGCAACCTGGTCGGCAGCGTGGTGGTGGGCGCCGAAGGCACCTTCACCGTCATCCTCAACCCGGCCCAGGCCAACGGCGAGCTGCTGGATGTGGTCGCCATCGACGGCACCGGGGCATCGTCCCTGCCGGTGCAGATCAGTGCGCCGGATATCACCGCCCCGACCGCCCCGAGCGAACTCGCGATCAATGCCAACGGGACCGTCGTCACCGGCCGTGCCGAAGCGGGCAGCACCGTGCGTGTGCTGGCCGCCGATGGCACTACCGTGCTGGGCACGGCGGTAGTGGGCGCCACGGGCAGCTTCAGCATCACCCTCAGCCCCGCACAGGTGGACGGTGAAGTGCTGCAAGTCACCGCCACCGACGCCGCCGGCAATGCTTCCAGCGCCGGTAGTGTCACGGCCCCAGACATCGACGGTGTCGATACCACCCCACCCCAGGCCCCGACCAACCTGGTCGTCGGCCTCGCCGGTGGCCAGTTGAGCGGCCGTGGCGAAGCGGGCGCCAGCGTGCAAGTACGCGATGCCCAAGGCAACGTGCTGGCCAACGGTACGGTCAACCCGGATGGCACCTTCCAGATCACCCTGGCCCCGCCGGTGAACGATGGCAGTACCCTGCAAGTGGTGCTGACCGATGCCGCCGGCAATGCCTCCACCCCTGGCACGGTGGCCACCCCAGACCTGCAGGCCCCCGCCCAGCCGACCGGCCTGGACCTGACCGGCGGCGTTACCTTGACCGGTAGCGGTGAAGCTGGCGCTACCGTGCAGGTGCGCGACGCCTCGGGCAACGTGATCGGCACTGGCGTGGTCAACCCGAACGGCAGCTTCAGCGTGACCCTGTCCCCTGCCCAGGCCAATGGCGAAGTCCTCGACATCCGCCTGGTGGACGCCGCGGGTAATGTCTCGACCCCATTGCAGTTCGATGCGCCAGATACCACGCCGCCTGCCGCAGTCAGCAACATCGTGGTCGGTGCAGACGGCCTGACCCTGAGCGGTCGCGGCGAAGCCGGGGCTACCGTCGAGGTACGCGACGTCAATGGCACCGTGATCGGCACGGGTACGGTGACCGCCAACGGCACCTTCCTGCTCGACCTGGACCCGGCCGCGCTGCCGGGCGAGCGCCTGAGCCTGGTGCAGACCGACGCCAGCGGCAATGCCTCCGAGGCCTTGACCTTCGACGTACCGCTGGTGGCCACACCGGCCAGCCCGAGCGACCTGGTAGTCGCTGCGGATGGCACCAGCGTCAGCGGGTCCGCGCCGGTCGGCAGCCGCGTGGAAGTCCATGATGCCAACGGCGCCGTGGTCGGCAGCATCGTGGTGGGTGCCGAGGGCACCTTCACCGTGGTGCTCAACCCGGCCCAGGCCAACGGCCAGTTGCTGGACGTGGTCGCCATCGACAGCAACGGGGCTTCGTCACTGCCGGTACAAGTGACCGCACCGGACATCACCACACCTGCCGCACCAAGCGAACTCGCTGTCAGCGCCAATGGCAGCGTGGTGACCGGGCGTGCCGAAGCCGGCAGCACCGTGCGCGTGCTGGCAGCCGACGGCACTACCGTGCTGGGCAGCGTCGTGGTGGGTGCCGGCGGTACGTTCAGCATCGGCCTCACCCCGCCACAAGTGGCGGGCGAGCAGTTGCAGGTGACCGCCACGGATACTGCAGGCAACGCCTCCACAGCCGGTACCGTCACCGCGCCGATCATTGATAACGGCGGTGATACCACACCGCCAGCGCCTGCCACCCAACTGGTCATCAGCGTCGATGGCCGCACGGTGTCCGGCCGTGGTGAAGCAGGTACCACTGTAGAGGTGCGCAACGATCAGGGCCAGGTGCTGGTAAGCGGCACCGTGCAACCGGATGGCACCTTCAATGTACAACTGCCAACCCCGGTGGTGAATGGCTCGTCGCTGCAAGTAACCCTGACCGATGCTGCCGGCAACGTCTCTACACCTAGCCCACTGACGTCGCCGGACCAGGTAGCACCGCTGCAACCAGCCGACCTGGTGCTGAGCAATGGCGACAGCCTGGTCGGCACTGCAGAAGGGGGCGCCCGGGTGGAGGTGAAAGATGCCTCGGGCAACCTGATCGGCAGCGCCATTGCAGGGCCAGATGGCAGCTTCAGCCTGACCCTCGACCCGCCACAGGCCAATGGCGAAACCCTGTCCATCACTGTGACCGATGCGGCAGGCAACACCTCGGTGCCGTTGAGCTATGTGGCGCCGGACATCACCGCACCGGCGATCGTCACCGACGTGGTGGCAGGCGATGGCAGCCTGGCCGTGTCTGGCCGTGGTGAGCCCGGTGCCACGGTGGAAGTGCGTGATACCCAAGGTGCTGTGCTCGGTTCTGGCATCGTGGCGCCCAATGGCACCTTCGTGGTTGACCTGGACGCACCGCTGACCGCAGGTGAGAACATCGTGCTGGTGCAGACCGATGCCGCCGGCAATACCTCGGCAGGGGTCAGTGTGACCGTTGCCGATACCCCGCTGCCCGAAAGCCCGAGCGGCGTGGTGGTGGCCGGCGACGGCTCCAGCGTTTCCGGTACTGCACCGGCCGGTACGCAGGTGCAAGTGCGTGACGCACAGGGCAATGTGCTGGGCAGCGTTGAGGCCGGCCAGGACGGCAGCTTCACCATCGGCCTGAGCCCGGCCCAGGCCAATGGCGAGACCCTGGATGTGGTGGCGGTTGATGGCGCTGGCAACAGCTCGCTGCCGACCCAGATCACCGCTCCCGATATCACCCCGCCCAATGAAGCCAGCGAACTGCAACTGAGTGCCGATGGTGGCCTGCTCACCGGCCGCGGCGAACCGGGCACCACCGTACAGGTGATCAGTGCCGACGGCACTGTGCTGGGCAACGCCCAGGTCGGTAACGACGGTGTGATCAGCGTGGTCCTGAACCCACCGCAGACCGACGGCCAGGAACTGGACGTGGTGCTGCGCGACCCAGCGGGCAATACCTCGACCGCCACCATCGTGGCACCGGACACCGATGGCCCACTGCAACCCTCGGGGCTGACCATCGATAGCGCTGGCATTCACCTCACCGGCCAAGGCCAGAACGGTTCCATCGTCACCGTGCGCGACGCCGACGGCAACGTGCTGGGCACCGCCACCGTAGGCGCCGACGGCCGCTTCGATGTCACCCTCAACGCACCGCAGCGCAATGGTGAAAGCCTCACAGTCGAAGCCACTGACAACCTGGGCAACAGCGCAGGGCCCGTAGACTTCATTGCACCCGACTCCACCCCTCCGCAAGTGGTCACCACCCCGGCCATCGATGGCACCGGCACCACGGTCACCGGCAACGGCGAACCCGGTGCCACCGTCACCGTGCGCGGGCCGGACGGCAGCGTGCTGGGCAGCACCGTGGTCGGCAGTGGCGGGGCATTCGAAATCACCCTCGATACGCCGCAGACCAACGGCCAGGCACTGACCGTGGAGCAACGCGACCCGGCTGGCAACCTGTCAGCGGCGGTCGACTTGCCAGCACCGGATACCCAGGCACCCGATATACCCACCGGCTTGATTCTGGCTGGCGACGGCAGCAGCCTGAGCGGCAGCGGCGAGCCTGGTGCGCAGGTGACCGTGACCGGCACAGGTGGCGCAGTACTGGGTACCGCAACGGTCCAGCCTGACGGTACCTTCCAGGTGACAATCGACCCGCCCCAGCTCAATGGCCAGACGCTGTCTGTCACCCAGGCCGACAATACTGGGAACGACTCGCTCGCTGGCACCGTCACTGCACCTGACCTCGAGGCACCGCTGCCGGCACAAGGCCTGGGCCTTGACCCTACCGGCACAGTGCTCAGCGGGCAGGGTGAGGCTGGCAGCACCGTAGAGGTACGCAACGCTGCAGGCGACCTGCTGGGCACCATACCGGTGAATCCGGACGGCACGTTCGAAGTGACACTTGCCCCCGCCCAGACCAACGGTGAAGTGTTGTCGGTGGTGCTGATCGATGGCGGCGGCAATGCCTCGCCGTCGGCCACCTTCACCGCTGACGACAGCACTGCGCCCACTGCGCCTGCGGGCCTTTCCATTACCCCGGGCGGCAGCGCCATCCAGGGTACCGGTGAGGCAGGTTCCACGGTAGAAGTGCGGCTTGCCGACGGCACGTTGATAGGCACCATCGTCGTCCCGGCAGGCGGCAACTTCACAGTGCCACTGTCGCCCGCCCAACTGGACGGCCAGGCCCTCGATGTGACGCTGATCGACGCCGCCGGCAATACCTCGGAACCCGGACAGATCTTCGCTCCGGACATCACGCCACCGGCACTCCCCACCGACGTGGTCGTCAATGGCGATGGCACTGCTGTGACTGGTAACGCACCTGGCGCCAGTTCGGTGACCGTGAGCGATGGGGCCGGCAATGTGATCACTGTGCCGGTCAACCCGGACGGCAGTTTCAGCGTGCCGCTGGATACCCCGCAGAACAATGGCCAGACCGTGACCGTGGTGGTGACCGACGCCGCCGGTAACGACTCGGCGCCGGTCTCTGCCACCGCCCCGGACACCACCGACCCACTGCCGGCCACCGGCATTAGCGTGAGCCCGGACGGCGGCACTGTCGGCGGCACTGCCGAACCTGGCAGCACTGTAGAAATCCGCAACCCGGATGACACCGTGCGCGGCACAGTGACCGTAGGGCCGGACGGTACCTTCGTGGTGCCGGTCGACCCGCCGCTCACAACTGGCGAGACCGTGGCTGTGGTGGTGATCGACCCTGCCGGCAATGAGTCACCCGAGGTGCCAGTAGCTGGCCCTACAGGCACGGAAGTGGCCACACCGTCGGCCCTTGCCATCAGCGCCGACGGCTTCCTGCTGACCGGCCAAGGTACGGTCGGCTCGCTGATTACCGTGACTTCCGGGGGCACCACCCTGGGTACCGCCACGGTTGGCAGCGACGGCACCTTCCGTGTGTTCTTCCAGAATGCCCAGCTCAACGCCCAGACCTTGCAGGTCAGTGCTAAGGCTACCGTCGATGGCGAGCCTTCGGTGCCAGCCATCGTCGTGGCCAATGACACCACGGCACCGAATGCGCCGGCCCAGGTCACCCTCAACGCGACCGGCAGCACGCTGACCGGCCAGGGCGAAGTGGGCGCAACCGTGCGCGTGACAGACGCCCAAGGCACGTTGCTGGGGACTGCCACGGTCGGCAGCAATGGCCTGTTCAGCGTCAGCTTCACCCCCGCCGTGGCCAATGGGCAGAACCTGATCGTGACCCAGGCAGACGCTGCCGGTAACGTTTCGCTCGCGGCCACCCTGCAAGCGCCCGACCTGCAAGCACCGCTGGCGGCCAGCAACCTCAGCCTGAACAGCGCGGCTACCGTGCTCAGCGGCCAGGGCGAAGCCGGCGCCACAGTGACCATTCGCGATGCCAGTGGCGCCATCCTGGCCACCGGCACCGTCAACCAGAGCGGCCAGTTCCAGGTAACCCTGCCCAGCGCGCAAACCACCGGCAGCCCGCTGCAGGTTACTCTCAGCGATGCTGCCGGCAACGTCTCCGGGCCGGCCAACCTGGCCACGCCAGACCGCACGCCACCCGCCGCCATCACCAACCCGGCCTTGAGCCAGGACGGCCGGCAGCTGTCCGGCAGCGGTGAAGTGGGCGCTACTGTGTAAGTGCGCAACGCCGCCGGCAGCGTGCTAGGCACCGCCACGGTGGGCGCCGACGGTCACTTCACGGTGACCTTCGACACCCCGCAAGCCAACGGCCAGGCTATCGGCGTCACGCAAGTGGATGCCGCCGGCAACACTTCGCCAGCAGTCAATGTGACGACCCCGGACCTGACCCCACCCGCGCCGCTGACCAACGTGGCGTTGAACAACAACGGCCTGACCCTGACCGGCCTGGGCGAAGCCGGCGCCACAGTCACCGTACGCGGCCCGGATGGCACCATCATCGGCACCGGCCTGGTGGCGGCCAATGGCAGCTTTACCCTCACACTCAACAGTGCTCAGCTCAACGCCCAGCACCTGAGCGTTACGCAAACCGACGCGGGCAACAACACCTCCCCCGCCGTGGCGGTCACCGCGCCGGACTTCACCCCGCCTGCGGTACCCACCGCACTCGCCCTGTCCGGTACCGGGCTGCAACTGACAGGTAACGCCGAAGCCGGCAGCACCGTGACCGTACGCGATGCCAGCGGCAACGTGCTGGGCACGGCGGTAGCCGGCAGCAACGGCACCTTCCAGGTCGACCTGAACAATGCCCAGACCAATGGCCAGACCCTGCAGGTGACCGCCACCGACGCAGCCGGCAACGTGTCGCCGACCGCGCCTTACACCGCAGCCGACACCACGCCGCCAGCCGCCGTGACCAACCTGGCGGTTTCCGCCAGTGGCGCCACCCTGACAGGTAATGGCGAAGCAGGCGCAACCGTGACCGTGCGGGCACCTGACGGTACCCTGCTGGGCACCGCCACAGTGGCAGCCGACGGCCACTTCAGCGTGCCCCTGTCGCCGCCGGCGATCACGGGTGAAAGCCTGAACGTGGTCCAGGCCGATGCCGCGCAGAACGTCTCCCCTGGGCAAAGCGTCACTGCGCCGGGTGTTCTGGCACCGGCAACACCGGACAACCTGGTACTGGCCGCCGACGGCCTGTCGGTGACCGGCACAGCCGACGCGGGCAGCACAGTCAGGGTGTATGGCCCCAACGGCGTATTGCTGGGCAGCAGCCCGGTCGCCAACGACGGTACCTTCACTGTCAACCTGGGCAGTGCACAGTCCAATGGTGAAGTGCTGCAGGTCAGCGCAACGGGCACCGATGGCACCGTATCGCTGCCTGCCACCTTGCAGGCACCGGACACCACGGCACCGCAACCACTGACCAACCTGGTGCTGTCCAACGACGGCCTTGTCCTCAGTGGCCGCGGCGAGGCAGGTGCCACCGTTACCGTGCTTGGCGAAGGCGGTATCGAGCTGGGTACTGCGGTGGTCGATGCCAGCGGCAACTTCAGCGTCAACCTGGGCGCCGCACAGATCAACGGCGAACAGCTCAGCGCCAGCCAGTCCGATGTGGCCGGCAACGAGTCCAACAGCGTCAGCCTGATCGCCCCTGACCGCGTCGCCCCGGATGCTGCCGGCAACCTGGCCTTCGCCGGGGGTGGCAGCCTGCTTGACGGTACTGGTGAAGCAGGTGCCGCCGTGCGGGTGCTCGCCGCCGATGGTTCGGTGCTGGGCAGTGCTACGGTGCGCGCCGACGGCACCTTCCAGGTCAACCTCGCATCGCCTCAGGCCAACGGCCAGCAAGTGCAAGTGGTACTGACCGACGCGGCTGGCAACCAGTCTGCCGCCAGCGCCATCACCGCACCCGATACCACGCCGCCAACGGCACCTGCCGAACTGGCCGTTTCCGGGGATGGCGTCACCCTCACCGGCCGTGGCGAAGCAGGCGCGCTGGTGACCGTGACCAACCCGGCCGGCGACGAAATCGGCAGCGCCATCGTCGATGCCAGCGGCCACTTCACCATCACCCTGAACCCGGCACTGGGCAACGCCGAGCTGCTCAGCTTCACCCAGGCCGATGCGGCCGGCAACGTGTCGGCAGTGGCAACCCTGCAAACCCCGGACTTCACCCCGCCAGCACCGCTCACCCAGGTGGTGATCAACGCCGACGGCAGTGTGGTCAGCGGCCAAGGCGAAGCCGGCGCGACGGTAATCGTGAGCAACGCCGCCGGTACCGTACTGGGCACAGGTACCGTGCTTGCCGACGGTAGCTTCCGCGTCGAACTGTCACCCGCGCAAATCAACAACCAGCTGCTGTCGGTGCTGCAGGCCGACCCACCCGGCAACGTCAGCCTGCCGGTCAGCGTACTGGCGCCGGACCACACGCCACCTGCGGCGGCAACCGAGCTGCGGCTCAATGCGGCAGGCAACGAGCTGGGCGGGGTCGGCGAAGTGGGCGCCACCGTGCGCGTCTTCGTCGGTAACACACAGGTCGGTACCGGCACAGTGGGCGCCGACGGCACCTTCATCGTCGAGCTCGATGGCGCGCAGCTCAACGGCCAGGTCATGCAGGTAACCCTGACCGATGCAGCCGGCAACATCTCGCCAATCAGTTCGGTCACGGCGGTGGACATCACGCCACCGGCCACCGTGATCGCCACCATCAACGACAGCGGTACCCAGGTGATCGGTACTGCCGAAGCCGGCACGCGTGTCACCGTGGTCAACAACAACGGCGACCTGCTGGGCCAGGTGACGGTCGACCCGGACGGCACTTTTGTCCTCAACCTGAACAACCCGCAGATCAACGGCGAAGTCCTCACCGTCATCGCCCAGGACGCCACCGGCAACCCGTCGGCGCCCCTGCAGGTGAACGCGCCAGACCTCACGGCGCCAGTGCAACCCGATAACCTGTTGCTCAACCCGGCAGGCACGTCGATGACCGGTACGGCAGAAGCCGGCACCACCATCACGGTGCGTGACCCGAACAACAACGTAGTAGGCACCGTGGAAGTGGGTGCAAACGGCCAGTTCACCGTGCCGATCAACCCGCCGCAGAACAACGGCCAGTTGCTCACGGTGGTGTCCACGGACGATGCGGGCAACGCCTCGGTGGTTGTGCCCTATCAGACCAACGACACTTCACCGCCTGCGGTGGTCACCGACATGGCCATCAACAACACGTTCGATGTGCTGACCGGCAAGGGCGAGCCTAATGCCACCGTCACCATCAGCCGCGGCGGATCGGTGATCGGCACTGGCACGGTAGATGCCGCGGGTAACTTCCAGATAACGCTGGTGCCGGCGGCGGGCTCGCTCGCAACCTTGGCAGTGACGCAATCCGACGGTATCAATACCTCTGCGGTCGCCACGTACATCACACCAGTGATCGCACCGCCAGTGCCCCCCACCAACGTGACGCTGGGCAGCGACGGGCTGACCTTGGCCGGTAATGCGCCTAGTGGCGTGGGCATCCGCGTCTACGATGCCGCAGGCAACCTGATCGGCACAGGCGGCGCTACCCTGAACGGCACCTTTACCCTGACGCTGAACACAGCGCAGCTCAACGGCCAGCATATTTCGGTGACTGCTGTAGCACTGGTGGGCGGCGAATCGCAGCCGACCTTCCTGCAAGCCGCCGATATCACGCCACCGGCCAACCCGCTGGTGACAGGGCTGTCTCTGAACGGCCTGGTGCTGACCGGCACCGGTGAAGCAGGGGCGACGGTGACCGTGCGCGACGCCAGCAACAACGTGCTCGGCACGGCGGTGGTAAATGGCGGTGGCGTGTTCACCGTCAACTTGAACGCCGCACAGCTCAACGGCCAGGTACTGGGCGTGAGCCAGGCCGATGCTGCGGGCAATGTGTCCGGCAGTACCAGCTACACCGCCACAGACGTGCAACCACCTGCAACACCGACCAACGTCACCATCAACGGCGCGGGCACGGTGCTCACCGGTAACGGTGAAGCGGGCGCCACCGTTACGGTCCAAGGCCCCAACGGCCAGGTCGGTACCGGTGTGGTGCAAGCCAATGGCACCTTCACCATCACACTGACCTCGCCACAGAACGACGGGCAACTGCTGGTGGTGCGCCAGGCGGATGCTGCGGGCAACTTGTCCGGTAGCACCAGCGTGACCGCACCGGATACCACCCCGCCAGCCGCCCCGCTGGCCACCATCAACGCCAACGGCACCTCGGTCAGCGGCTCTGGCCAGATCGGCAGCACGGTCACCGTGCGCAACAGCGCCGGCACCGTGCTGGGGACTGCAACGGTGGGCAGCAACGGCCTGTTCGTGGTCAGCCTGACAGCGGCGCAAATCGACAACCAGGCGCTCAGCGTCACCCTCACCGACAGCGCCGGCAACGTCTCCACCGGCACTGGGCTGACCGCACCAGACCTGACCCCGCCTGCGGCTGCTGGCAACCTGCTGATCAGTGCCGACGGCGGTACCCTGACCGGTACTGGCGAAGTGGGCGCCACCGTAACCGTACGCAGCGCCAGCGGTACCGTGCTGCAAACCACGACGGTGCAGCCGGGCGGCACCTTTACCGTGACCCTGAGCCCGCCTCAGGACAACGGCCAGATCCTCTCGGTGACCCTCAGTGACCCGCGCGGCAACGTGTCGGGCAACGTCAACGTCACCGCGCCGGATGTGGATGCCAACGCGCCGGTCATCGCCAGCGACAACCTGGCCACGGCCACGGTCAACCTGGCAGCGGTCAGTGCCACCAAGACCTACACCGACAGCTTCACCACAGTGCTGTCGGGCTTCTCCAAGACCTACACCTGGACGGTGGCGGCAGGCACCACGGCCGACCCGACCCTCACATTGACCACCAACAGCGTGCTGGCGCTGCTCAACAACACCAGCTTCACCCTGCAGGTAAAAGACGCCAGCGGCGCCTGGGTGACCATCGCCACCGGCAACACGCAGGGCCTGCTCGACCTGATCGTGCTGCCGATCGGCTTGCAGGTGGACATTGGCGTGCTGCAAGCCGGTGACTACCGGCTGACCGTGGGCAGTGGCGGCATCGGCCTGGTGACCAACGTGAGCACCTCGCTGGACATCACCTCCACCAGCCTGACCCAGTTCACCGGCACCGGCACGGCCACCTCGGGCAACGTCATCACCGACGTGGGCACCGATGGCGCGGTGGATGCCCGTGGCCCGGACAGCGCCGCCGTGCTGCAAGTGCTGAAAAACGGCAGCTATGTCTCGGCCGGTACCTCGACCACGGTCCAGGGCCAGTACGGCACCCTGGTGATCAGTGCCGATGGCAGTTACACCTACACGCCTAACGGCAGCCCGAACAGTGTCGGCAAGGTGGACGTGTTCAGCTACCAGCTGGTGCACCCGAACGGCTTGTCCGATACCGCCAACCTGTACGTGCGCATCGACAGCCCGCAAGCCACGGAGGTCTGGAGCAACACCAACTACGCTGCACCGGCCACGGTGGTCGACGCAGTCAACGATGTCGGTACCAGCCACGTCACCCTGGCCAACCGCGTGGACACCAGCAGCAGCACCCTGGGCTCGCTGAGCCTGCCGGTGATCGGTACCCGCCAGGCCACCTACACCACCACGGTTGCCGCCGATACCACGGCCAACCTGCAGGTGGTGGTCAACTCCACCAACCTGTTGAGCCTGCTCAACGGCACCACCATCGAGCTGCTCAAGCTCAACCCGGCCACCGGCCAGTATGTGCTGGTGCAGTCGGTACCGGGGGGTTCGCTGATCAGCCTGCTGGGTGGCGGCGCGGGGTATACCTTCCAGAACCAGGGGGCTGGCACCTACCACGTGCGTGTCACCGCCGGCGGCATCGGCCTGCTCAGTTCCATCACCACCAGCCTCAACGCCACCACCACGCACCTGACCGAGTTCGTGGTCAGCGGCGCGACGGCAGCCACCGGCAACCTGCTGAGTGACGACAACGTCGGTTCGGCACTGACCGTGCTGAGCGTGCTGACAGCGGCCAACACCTACACCATCCCGGGCTACAACGGGGTGAGCGTGACCGGCACCTACGGCACGCTGCTGGTGCATGCCGACGGCAGCTACACCTACACCCTCAACTCGGGGCTTACCTCGGCGGTGGTCGGCCAGCACGACACCTTCACCTACGAGCTGACCCACCCGAACGGCACCACCGACACGGCAACGCTGACCGTCAACCTGGACAATGCTGCCGGCCTCACCACCTTCACTTCGCTGCAGGCCGACACCGGTGACGAGGCCGTAGCGCTGGCCAGCCTGGCAGCCGCCACCGATGTGATCGCCGGTACCGACGGCAACGACCACCTCGATGGCAGCCAGGGTGGCCACATCACCCTGCAGGGTGGTGCAGGTAACGACACGCTGGTGGTGGTCGACCAGAACTTCGCCAGCGTCGAGGGCGGCACAGGTACCGACACCCTGCTGTGGGGCGGCGGCGATGCCAGCATCGACCTGGGCAACCTGGCCGGGCGCGTGCACGACATCGAAGTCATCGACCTCAACGACACCAGTTCGGTGGCGCTGACGCTCAACCTGGCGGACGTGGTGGCAATCACCGAAACCGGCACCGACACACTCATCATCAAAGGGGACGACAAAGACTCGGTTCACATGACGGACAACTGGACGCTGGTCGGGAACCAAACTGCCGACGGTATCGACTATAACCAATACACGGCCCAGGAGGATCCAAGCCATCACCTGTGGGTGCAGAACGGTATCCATGTGGTCTGAGGCCGCTGCAAACCCGCCGGGCAAATGCCCGGCGGCAAGGACGACCAGCAGTAAGGGAACTATGTGAAGCGAAGCAGTCCGCTGTCACCGCTGTTGCTGGGAGCCTTCGGGCTCCTGGCCCTGAACTTCCACCCGGTTGCCCTGGCAGCCGATGACATAGACCCCCAACTGCGCCAGATCGGGCCATCGCTGTTACGCGATGCGCCCGAAGCGGTGCCCGCACGCCCCGCCACCGGCATGGCCCCGGTCGCCAGTGGCGAGCGGCTGGGGCTGACCGACGCGGTGCTGCAGGCCGCTCAATGGCACCCCAGCATCGCCGAGGCCATCGGCAACCTCTATAAGCAGGGCGAAGGCATCAACGTCGCCCGCGCCGGGTATTACCCGCAGATTTCCGGCGGTATCCGCACCGGTTATGACACCGGTTATGGCGGCGACCGCAACAGCCAGGCGCTGAACCTGTCGCTCAAGCAGATGCTCTACGACTTCGGCAAGGTCGACAGCGCCGTCAGCGCGGCCCAGGCTGCTGCCGCGCGCGCCCAGGCCAATATCCTGCTGGTGGTCGACGACCTGGCCCGCGACACCGCTTATGCCTGGATCGAAACCCGCCGCTACGAGCAACTGATGACCATTGCCCGCGACCAGATTCGCGGGGTCGGTGACATTGCCGGCATGGCCCGCCAACGCAGCGACATGGGCGCCAGCACGCGCTCCGACGTGGTGCAGGCCGAGTCCCGTGTGGAGAGCGCCCGCGCCACGCTGGAGGAATACCAGTCGCAGTACGAGCGCTGGCGTTCGACCCTGGCGGCACTGATGGGGCGCATCACCCCACCGGCGCTGGCCGAGGATTCGCCAGCAGCGCTGAACCAGGCCTGCAAGCGGCCCTCGCAAGGCGATGACCGCCTGCCTGCCGTGCTCATGGCCCTGGCCCAGCGCGCCCAGGGCCAGGCCGAGCTGGCCCAGGCCAAGGCCGAGGCCTACCCGACCCTGTCGTTGCAACCGCAGGTCAACCACTACCTGGACAACGACTACAACCGCGACAACTCACGCATGGACCGCACCCAGGCAGGCATCTACCTGAACGTCGAGGTGCCTATCTATCAAGGGGGTGCCATCAGCGCCCGCAGCCGCGCAGCCGGCCACGCCCTGACCGCCGCCGACTCCGCCGAAGACGCGGCCCGCCTGCAAGCCCGTCGTGGCCTGGCCGAAGCCATGGCACAAACCTCCGGGCTAGGCCGCAGGCTGACTTCGCTGGAAGCGCGCCAGGTCAGCATCCAGGAAGCGCGCATGCTCTACGGCCGCCAGTACCTGGACCTGGGCACGCGGCCCCTGCTCGACCTGCTCAACGCCGAGCAGGAGATCTACCAGTCACGCTTCGAACTCGCCGGCACCCGCTCCGACCTGCTGCGCCTGGATGTCGACTGCCTGTACAACACCGGCGCCCTGCGCATGGCCTTTGGCCTTGAGGGGCGCAACCTGCAAGGGGTGGAGATCCAGCCATGACCGATTCGATCAATGTGACCCTGCCTGAACAACCCACTGCCCCCGCGGCCGAAGCGCCTCATCGACCGGACCTTGGGCCGTGGCTGGAAGTGATGCTGCAGGTGGCGCACCACTACCGCCTGGACGTGTCGCCCCAGCGTATTCGCCTGGCCGCCGTCGAGGATGCCCGCCCGCTGGATGAAATCCTTCGCCACATGGCGCGCCAGGCCGGCCTGGCCCTGCGCTTCGTGCGCTTCGACGCCAAGGGCTTGAGACAGTGGCGTACACCGCTGGTACTGGAACTGGACGATGGCCAGCTGGCGGTGGTGGAGTCGGTCACCGAAGAGGACGACCTGGCGGTGGTGTTTGCCGGTGACCAGGGCTTGACCTCTCGCCTGCCCCGCGACAGCCTCAAGGGCCGCATCAACCGCGTGGCCCTGCTGCGCCCGGCACGGCCGCTGCGTGATGTGCGCACCGATGACTACACCGCACCCTACGACCGCCACTGGTTTGCCCGCATCGTGCTGCGCGACCTGCGCCCCTATGGGCAGGTGATGGTCGCCTCGCTGGTAGCCAACGTATTGGCCCTCGCGGGGGTGCTGTTCTCGATGCAGGTGTACGACCGGGTGATCCCGGCCGAGTCGCTGCCAACCCTGTACGTGCTGTTCGGGGGTGTAGTGCTGGCGCTGGTGTTCGACTTCAGCATGCGCCTGCTGCGGCTGAAGGTGACCGACCTGCTCGGCAAGCGCGCCGACCTGCGGGTGAGCGACCTGGTCTACGGGCATGCCTTGCGCCTGCGCAACTCGGTGCGGCCGAAGTCCACCGGTTCGTTCATCTCGCAACTGCGCGAGCTGGAATCGATCCGCGACCTGATCACTTCCAGCACCGCCACGGCGCTGGCCGACCTGCCGTTCTTCCTGTTGTTCCTGTTCGTGTTCTGGCTGATCGGCGGCGTGCTGGTGTTCATCCCGCTAGCCGCGCTGCTGGCCATGGTGGTGCCTGGGGTACTGGCCCAACGGCGCCTGGCGCGGCTGGCCAATGCCTCCATGCGCGAGTCGGCGCTGCGCAACGCCATGCTGGTAGAAAGCATCCAGGGCCTGGACGAGATCAAGGCACTGCAGGCCGAAGCACGCTTCGAACGGCAGTGGAACCAGTACAACGCCGCCTGCGCCCACACCAACCTGCGCCTGCGCACCCTCACCAACGGCCTGGTGACCTGGACCCAGAACGTGCAGGGCGCGGTGTTTGCCGTGGTCATCGTAGTCGGCGCGCCGATGGTCATCGCCGGCGACCTTACTACCGGTAGCCTGGTGGCGGCGTCGATGCTGTCGTCACGGATGATGGCGCCACTGGCGCAACTGACCCATGTACTGACCCGCTGGCAGCAGGCCAAGGTGGCCCTGCAAGGGCTGGACAAGCTGATGCAGTCACCGGTCGACCACCCCGAAGGCGAAGCCCGCGTACACCTGCCGGCGATTCGTGGCGAGTACCGCCTGCGCCAGGCCAACTTCCGCTACAGCGAGGAGTCCCCGCCAGTGCTGAACATCGGCCAGCTGGATATCCAGCCGGGCGAGCGCATTGCCGTTCTCGGGCGCAACGGCGCCGGCAAGTCGACCCTGCTGCAAGCCCTGGGAGGGGCCATGGACCTGGTGCAAGGCGAGGTCAGCCTGGACGGCATCGCCATGGGCCACCTCGACCCGGCCGACCTGCGCCGTGACGTGGGCCTGCTGCCACAGTACGCGCGCTTGTTCCACGGCACCCTGCGGGAAAACCTCACCCTCGGCGCCGGCCAGGCCAGTGACCAGGAGCTGGTGGCCGCGCTGGCTGCCACGGGCGCGCTGGACTTCGTCCGCCGCCTGCCCAAGGGCATGGACCACCTGATCCTGGAAGGCGGCCTGGGCTTGTCCGGCGGCCAGCGCCAGGCCCTGGTGCTGTCGCGCCTGCTGGTGCGCCAGCCGCAAGTGTTGCTGCTGGACGAGCCGACTGCGTCGCTGGACGACATGACCGAGCGCAAACTGCTGGATAACCTCGAACGCTTCTGCCAGGGCCGCACCCTGGTGATCGCCACCCACCGCCTGAGCGTGCTGCAACGGGTCGACCGCATCCTGGTGCTGGACGGCGGGCGCATCGTCATCGATGACACCCGCGATGCCGCGCTGGCCAAACTGCAAGGAGCCCAGGCATGAGCAACCATGAACTCCCGGCCTCCTACCTGGATGGACAGGACGACCAGGCGGTGTTCCGCGCCGGCCGCATCATCACCATCTGTGCCTTGATGCTGGCCGCATTCCTGGCCTGGGCCGCCTGGTTCGAGGTGACCGAAGTGTCCACCGGCACCGGCAAGGTGATCCCCAGTTCGCGGGAGCAGGTGATCCAGTCGTTCGAGGGCGGCATCGTCGCGCAGATGAGCGTGGCCGAAGGCGACCTGGTCGAGCGCGGCCAGGTGCTGGCCCAGCTCGACCCGACCAAGACCGCCTCCAGTGTCGGCGAGAGCGAAGCCAAGTACCGCGCTGCCAAGGCCAGCCAGGCACGCCTGCAGGCAGAGGTAACGGGCAAGCCGCTGACCTTCCCGGAAAGCCTGCGCGACTCGCCCGACCTGATAGACGCGGAAACCGCGCTGTACCAGACCCGCCGCCGCGGGCTGGAGCAGACCCTGGCTGGCATCCAGGACTCGCTGCAACTGGTGCGCAGCGAGCTGAAGATTACCGAGAACCTTGCAAAGATGGGCGCCTCCAGCCGGGTCGAAGTGATTCGCCTGAACCGCCAGCGTTCAGAACTGGAGCTCAAGGCCAACGAAGCCCGCTCCGACTACCTTGTGCGTGCCCGGGAAGAGCTGGCCAAAGCCAGCGCCGAGGCCGACAGCCTGTCGGAAGTGGTCCGTGGGCGAAGTGACTCGCTTACCCGCCTGACCTTGCGCTCACCGGTGCGCGGCATCGTCAAGGACATCGAGGTCAATACCCTGGGCGGCGTGGTGCAGCCCGGTGGCCAGGTGATGAAGATCGTGCCGATGGACGAACGCCTGCTGATCGAAACCCGCATCGCCCCACGCGATATCGCCTTCATCCACCCGGATCAGGCGGCCAAGGTCAAGATCAGTGCCTATGACTATTCGGTGTATGGCGGGCTGGATGGCAAGGTGGTAGGGATCTCGCCGGACACCCTGCAGGATGAGGTGAAACCGGAAATCTACTACTACCGGGTGTTCATCCGCACCGAGCAGGACAGCTTGCAGAACAAGGCCGGCAAGCATTTTGCGATCGTGCCGGGGATGATTGCCACGGTGGATATCCGCACCGGCGAGAAGACCATCCTCGATTACCTGATCAAGCCGCTGAACCGGGCCAAGGAGGCCCTGCGCGAACGCTGATCCAGGCGTTTACACACATCACCTGTGGGAGCGGGCATGCCCGCGAACACCGGCGAAGCCGGTGCCATGTACCGCGTCCCACGCTTCGCGGGCATGCCCGCTCCCACAGGGTCCCAAGCATCCCCGAGTTCTGTGCTAAATCCCTAAAGCCCGACCGGAACAGGCCGATAACCAGTTATCCCCTGTTCCCCACCGAAGGTCACCATGGCCACGCAAAATGCCCGCGCGGACTCGTTGTCCCTGCTGCTGTTCACCCTGCGCAGCGGCAAGTTGATGGCAATCAACCTGCTCAAGGTCAGCGAAATCATCCCCTGCCCGCCGCTGACCAAGCTGCCGGAATCGCACCCCAACGTGAAAGGTGTGGCGACCCTGCGTGGCCATTCGCTGTCGGTCATCGACCTGTCACGCGCCATCGGCGAGCGGCCCCTGGAAGACCCGCAAGGCGGCTGCCTGATCGTCACTGAAATCAGCCGCTCGCGCCAAGGCCTGCATGTGCAGGCGGTGAGCCGCATCGTGCATTGCCTGAGCACCGACATCAAACCGCCGCCCTTTGCTTCGGGCAACCGCTCGTACATCACCGGCGTGACGCGGGTCGACAACACCCTGGTGCAGGTGCTGGACATCGAAAAAGTCATCCACTCCATCGCCCCACCGCAGGCCGAACCGCCTCACGGCACCTTGAGCGAAGAAGACGCCAGCCTGCTGGCCGCCGCCAACATCCTGGTGGTGGACGACAGCCAGGTGGCGCTGCAGCAGTCGGTGCACACCCTGCGTAACCTGGGCATCGAATGCCACACCGCGCGCAGCGCCAAAGACGCCATCAACGTGTTGCTGGAGCTGCAAGGCACCGCCCAGGAGATCAACATCATCGTCTCCGACATCGAAATGAGCGAAATGGACGGCTACGCCTTCACCCGCACCCTGCGCGAAACCCCTGACTTTCAGCACCTGTACGTGCTGCTGCACACCTCGCTGGACAGCGCCATGAGCAGCGAGAAGGCCACCCAGGCCGGGGCCAACGCCATCCTCACCAAGTTCTCCTCGCCAGAGCTGACCGATTGTCTGGTGGTGGCCGCACGTACCGTGGTGTTCGCAGAGCACTGATATATTAAGCGACAAACTCCCCGGCTTGCCGCCGGGGGTGAGTCGGGCATAATTCGCGCCCCTCGCAAGCAAATTGCCGGAATCGCGTATGAAGTTTTTCAGCTCTATCCTGATCACCTGCGCCCTCTTCAGCGGTATCGCCCAGGCCTCCAGCAGCCAGGCCTGGAACGAGCAGCGCCAACAGATGCTCAAGGCCTGCCTGGCCGCCAGCCAGTTCAAGGATGCCCACGCCCGCGGCAAGCCCGCCGAGTTCGATGACCAGGTCGGCATGAGCGCCCTGCTGGTCGAAGGCGTCTACCCGCAGAAGCACATGCAGCAACGCACCGGCACCGAGCTGTGCCTGTACGACCGCCAGCATCAGCGTGCCTTCATCAGCGAGTGGAGCCCGGAAGCCAAGTGACCGACAGCTTGCGATTCGGTTGTACCGGCTGTGGCAAGTGCTGCACCGGGCACCACGTGCCCCTGACGCTGGGCGAGGCCCGCCGCTGGGCAGATGATGCCGGCCAGGTGATAGTGCTGATCGAGGCCTTCGTGACTGATGGCCCCGGTATGCCGCCTGAGCAGCGCGAACATGTGCTGCGCCGCTCGTATCCAGTGGCTTGCGGCGACGGCGAGGCACGCGTGTCGGTGACCTTCGCCGCGTTCAACCCCGGCCGATGCCGCAACCTCGACAACAACGACCTGTGCACCATCTACGACCAGCGCCCGTTGGTTTGTCGCATCTACCCGGTGGAAATCAACCCGCACATTCCGCTGCGCCCGGCCAGCAAGGACTGCCCGCCCGAGGCCTGGCAGCAGGGGCCGGAACTGATACACGGCACCCAACTGGTGGATGCGGAACTGGAAGCGCTTGTGCAAGCCTCGCGACAGGCCGACCGCGATGACATTGCCGCCAAGGTGGCGGTGTGCCAGGCGCTGGGCATGACCACCAGTGCGCTCAAGGGCAATGGCTTTACCGCCTACCTGCCGGACATGGGCGCGTTTGCCACGGCGCTGGCGCGCGAGCAGTGGGATGACGATGGGCAGTGGACCTTGCATGTGCAGGATGAGGCGCTGGTCGCGAGCTTGCAGGGGCTTGGTTTGCGCACTACCAGCGAACCCCCGGTGTACTACGCCTTCATCGGCTTCTAGCCGGAGCGACTTCAGAAAGCCCTCCACGGTAACTGTGGGAGCGGGCGTGCCCGCGAACACCGGCGCAGCCGGTGCCATCCACCGCGTTGTATTCTTGGCGGGCATGCCCGCTCCCACACTGGTCCCAGGTCGCATACCACTAGGTGAAACTGACAGCGCTGTCAGCCAGCCGTCACGCTGCCGACCCGGTTCGGGGGCTATAAGATTGAGTACAGACAAGCGTTTCCCTCCCTTCTGGCCAAGGTGCCCGCACCGATGCGACGTCCGTCCCGCTCTGCCTTCCTCGCCGCCCTGGCGCTCCTGGCCCTGGTGGTAGCAGGCATCTGGTTCAGCCAGCGCCAACCCGCACCGGCTACTCGCGCGCAAACCGCCGTGCCGGTACGCGTGGTCAGCGTCGCCCAGCAGGACGTGCCGCGCTATGCCAGCGCCATCGGCTCGGTGCTGTCGCTGCACAGCGTCGAGGTCCGGCCACAAGTAGAGGGGATACTCACCCAAGTGCTGGTCAAGGAAGGCCAATGGGTCAAGCAAGGCGACCTGCTCGCCACCCTCGACGACCGCAGCATCCGCGCCAGCCTCGACCAGGCCCGTGCACAACTCGGCCAGAGCCAGGCACAGATCCAGGTGGCCGGCGTCGACCTCAAGCGCTACCGCCTGCTCAGCAGCGATGACGGCGTGTCCAAGCAAACCCTCGACCAGCAGCAGGCGTTGGTCAACCAGCTGCAAGCCACGGTCAAGGGCAACCAGGCGGCCATCGCCAATGCCGAGGTGCAACTCTCCTACACCCAGATACGCTCGCCGGTAACCGGGCGCGTCGGCATACGCAATATCGACCCCGGCAACCTGGTGCGCACCAGCGACACCCAGGGGCTGTTCAGCGTGACCCAGATCGACCCGATCGCTGTGGAGTTCTCACTGCCGCAACAGATGCTGCCGACCCTCCAAGGCCTGCTAAAGGCGCAAGCCCCTGCGCTGGTCGAGGCCTACATGGATGCCGATGGCGAGCGCAACCTGCTGGGCGCAGGCCACCTTGCGCTTATCGACAACCAGATTTCGGCCAACACCGGCACGGTGCGGGTCAAAGCCGAGTTCGACAACAAGGACGGCCTGCTGTGGCCGGGGCAACTGGTCACCGTACGGTTGCGCACGGCGATGGACGAAGACGCCCTGGTGGTGCCGCCGCCCGTGGTGCAGCGCAGCATCGATGGCCACTTCGTCTACCGCGTCGACGGCGACAAGGTCACCAGCGTGCCGGTCAAGGTGTTGTACCAGGACAGCACACTGAACATCGTCGCCGGGGTCAAGGCCGGTGACCAGCTGGTGCTCGATGGCCAGTCGCGCCTCAAACCCGGCTCCAGGGTCGAGATCACCCCTGATGCCCCGGCGCCTGCCGAGATGGCCGACCGCAGGAGCCAGCCATGAACACCCGCAATGGCGTCTCGGCCTGGTGCATCGATCACCCTATCGCCACCCTGCTGCTGACCTTCGCCCTGGTGCTGCTGGGCGCCATCGCCTTCCCGCGGTTGCCCGTGGCGCCGCTGCCCGAGGCCGATTTCCCGACCATCCAGGTCACTGCCCAGCTGCCCGGTGCCAGCCCGGAAACCATGGCCTCGTCGGTGGCCACGCCGCTGGAGGTGCAGTTCAGCGCCATCCCCGGCATGACCCAGATGACCAGCAGCAGCGCGCTGGGCTCGACTACGCTGATCCTGCAGTTCACCCTCGACAAGAACATCGACACCGCCGCCCAGGAAGTGCAGGCGGCGATCAACACCGCCACCGCCCGCCTGCCCCAGGACCTGCCCAGCCCGCCCACCTGGCGCAAGGTCAACCCGGCCGACAGCCCGGTGGTAATCCTCACCGTCAGCTCTGCACAGATGCCCGGCAACGAGCTCAGCGACTACGCCGAAACCCTCCTGGCCCGCCAGCTCAGCCAGATCGACGGGGTCGGCCTGATCAACATCACCGGCCAGCTGCGCCCGGCCATACGGGTGCAGGCACAACCCGAGAAACTGGCAGCCATCGGCCTGACCCTGGCCGACGTGCGCCTGGCCATCCAGCAGACCAGCCTGAACCTGGCCAAAGGCGCGCTGTACGGCGAGCACAGCGTGTCGACCATTGCCGCCAACGACCAGCTGTTTCACCCCGAAGACTATGCCCAGCTGATCGTCAGCTACCGCAACGGCGCCCCGGTGCACCTGAAGGACGTGGCTAAGGTGATCAACGGTGCCGAGAACGCGTATGTAAGGGCCTGGTCGGGCAATCAGCCGGGGCTTAACCTGGTGATCTTCCGCCAGCCCGGCGCCAATATCGTCGACACCGTGGACCGGGTGCTCGACGCCTTGCCGCGCTTGCAGGAAATGCTGCCGGCCTCGGTTGAAGTGTCGGTGCTGCAGGACCGCACCCAGACCATCCGCAGCTCGCTGCATGAAGTCGAGCTGACCCTGATGATCGCGGTGGCGCTGGTGATCGGGGTAATGGCGCTGTTCCTGCGCCAGTGGTCGGCCACCTTCATTGTCTCCAGCGTGCTCGGCGTCTCGCTGATCGCCACGTGCGCACTGATGTACGTGTTCGGTTTCAGCCTCAACAACCTGACCCTGGTGGCCATCGTGATTGCTGTCGGTTTCGTGGTCGACGACGCGATCGTCGTGGTGGAGAACATCCATCGCCACCTGGAAGCCGGCGACGATAGCCGCACTGCAGCGCTCAAAGGCGCCGGCGAGATCGGTTTCACCGTGGTGTCGATCAGTTTCTCGCTGATCGCCGCCTTCATTCCACTGCTGTTCATGGGCGGTGTGGTGGGCCGGCTGTTCAAGGAGTTCGCCCTGACCGCCACGGCGACCATCCTGATTTCGGTGGTGGTCTCGCTGACCCTGGCCCCCACCCTTTCGGCGCTGTTCATGCGCCGCCCACCCGGCGACCACCAAGGCGGTTTCGGCCAGCGCCTGCTGGGTTGGTACGAAAAAGGCCTGGACCGCGCACTGGCCCACCGGCGGATCACGCTGGGGGTGTTCGGCATTACCCTGGCGCTGGCCGTGGCCGGCTACGTGGGCATCCCCAAAGGCTTCTTCCCGCTGCAGGACACCGGCTTCATCCTTGGCACAACCGAGGCAGCGGCGGATGTGTCCTACCCGTCGATGATCGAGAAGCACCTGGCGCTGGCGAAGATCATCGGTGACGACCCGGCAGTGCGCGCCTATTCGCACTCGGTCGGGGTGACCGGCAGCAACCAGACCATCGCCAACGGCCGTTTCTGGATCTCGCTAAAGCCCCGCGGCGAGCGCGACGTCTCGGCCAGCGAATGGATCGACCGGATCCGCCCGAAGCTGGCCCAGGTGCCGGGCATCGTCCTGTACATGCGCGCCGGCCAGGACATCAACCTCAGCTCCGGCCCGTCACGCACCCAGTACCAGTACGTGCTCAAGAGCAACGACGGGGTCGCGCTCAACCTGTGGACCCAGCGCCTGACCGACCGCCTGCGGGAAAACCCGGCGCTGCGCGACCTGTCCAACGACCTGCAACTGGGCGCCAGCGTCACCCGCATCGATATCGACCGCCAGGCCGCAGCGCGTTTCGGCCTGACCACCACCGACGTCGACCAGGCCTTGTACGATGCCTTCGGCCAGCGCCAGATCAGCGAATTCCAGACCGAGACCAACCAGTACAAGGTCATCCTCGAACTGGACGCGCAACAGCGTGGCAAGGCTGAAAGCCTCAATTTCTTCTACCTGCGCTCGCCACTGACCAACGAGATGGTGCCGCTGTCGGCCCTGGCGCATGTCGCCGCGCCAAGCACCGGGCCGCTGTCGATCAGCCACGACGGCCTGTTCCCGGCCGCCAACCTGTCGTTCAACCTGGCCCCCGGCGTGGCCTTGGGCGATGCGGTGCAGATCCTGGAACGTGCGCAGCGCGAGCTGGGCATGCCCGACTCGATCACCGGCAACTTCCAGGGCGCCGCCCAGGCGTTCCAGAGCTCGCTGTCGAGCCAGCCCTACCTGATCCTTGCCGCGCTGGTGGCGGTGTACATCATCCTCGGCGTGCTCTACGAGAGCTTCGTCCACCCGCTGACCATCATCTCCACCCTGCCCTCCGCCGGCCTGGGCGCGATCATCCTGCTGTGGGCCAGCGGGCAGGACTTCAGCATCATGGGGCTGATCGGCGTGGTACTGCTGATCGGCATCGTCAAGAAGAACGGCATCCTGCTCATCGACTTCGCGCTCGAAGCCCAGCGCCATCACGGTATGACGCCCGAGCAGGCGATACGCCAGGCCTGCCTGGTGCGCTTCCGCCCGATCATCATGACTACCCTGGCCGCGCTGCTGGGCGCAGTGCCGCTGATGTTCGGCTTTGGCACCGGCGCCGAGCTGCGCCAGCCACTGGGCATTGCGGTGGTGGGTGGCCTGCTGGTGAGCCAGGCCCTGACGCTGTTCACCACCCCGGTCATATACTTGGCCCTGGAGCGCCTGTTCCATCGCCGCCAGGCTGCCCCTGCGGCAGCGCCAAGTGCCAGCTAGGACAAGACCATGCGTGTGCTGATCATCGAAGACGAAGAAAAAACCGCCGACTACCTGCATCGCGGCCTGAGCGAACAGGGCTTTACCGTGGACCTGGCACGGGACGGCATCGATGGCCTGCACCTGGCCCTGGAGGGCGACTACGCGGTAATCGTGCTGGATGTGATGCTGCCTGGCCTGGACGGCTATGGCGTGCTGCGCGCCTTGCGCGCGCGCAAGCAGACGCCGGTGATCATGCTGACCGCCCGTGAGCGGGTCGAAGACCGCATTCATGGCCTGCGTGAAGGCGCCGACGACTACCTGGGCAAGCCGTTCTCGTTCCTCGAACTGGTCGCCCGCCTGCAAGCCCTGACCCGCCGCAGCAGCAGCCATGAACCGTTGCAGGTGCAAGTGGCAGACTTGTGGATCGACCTGATGGCACGCAAGGCCACACGCGCCGGCCAGCGTCTGGACCTGACTGCCAAGGAGTTCTCGCTGCTCAGCGTGCTGGCCCGGCGGCAGGGTGAAATCCTGTCGAAGACGGCGATCGCCGAGCTGGTCTGGGACATCAACTTCGACAGCGACGCCAACGTCGTGGAAGTGGCGATCAAACGCCTGCGCGCCAAGCTCGACGGGCCCTTCGACAACAAGCTGCTGCACACCATCCGAGGCATGGGCTATGTCCTGGAAAACCGTGCGGGGTAACTCCATCGCCCTGCGCCTGTCGGCGCTGTTCATTCTGGTGGCGCTGGGTGTATTCCTGCTGATCGGCTGGGCGCTGTATCGCCAGGTGGACCGCAGCCTCGACCTGCTGCCGCAAGCGGAGCTGGACGCGCGCTTCAGCGTGCTCGAATCCACCCTCAACCGCTTCGGCACGCCAGATCACTGGACCAAGATCAACAACAAGCTCAACCTGCTCAGCGAAGAGGACAAGCGCATCCGCTTCTGGGTGGTCAGCAGCAACCCGGCCTACGACTACGGTCACCCCAGCGAGCTGGTACGTGCCTTCGCCGAAGGGCCACAGGGCATGCGCGACCTGCACCTGCCTGACCGGCCCTACCCGTACAAGGTGCTGGTCAGTGAACTTCCGGCGCTGGGCGAACGGCCGGCACTGCGCTTTCTGATCGGCATCGACACCGAAACCTTCTGGCAGGCCCAGCACAGCTTGCTGGTGGCGATTGTCGGGCTGGCAGTACTCGGCGTGCTGCTGGCTTCAGTACTGGGTTACTGGGTGGCGCGCATTGGCCTTCGTCCGCTGCTGGCGTTGTCCAACGAGGCCCAGGCCCTGGCCCCTCCACGCCTGGACGGGCGTTTGCAAACCCATGCCCTGGCGCCGGAGCTGGCACAGTTCGCGGGCGCCTTCAACGCCGCGCTCGACCGTGTCAGCCAGGCCTACTCACGGCTGGAAGCCTTCAACGCCGACGTCGCCCATGAGCTGCGCTCGCCGCTGACCAACCTGATCGGCCAGACCCAGGTCGCGCTCACCCGCGGGCGCAGTGCCGAGCATTACTTCGAAGTGCTGCAATCGAACCTGGAAGAGCTGGAGCGCCTGCGCAGCATCATCAACGACATGCTCTTCCTGGCCAGTGCCGACCAAGGCAGCAAGGCCACCGCCCTGACCCAGGCCTCCCTGGCCGAGGAAGTGGCAACCACACTCGACTACCTGGACTACATCCTCGAAGACGCCCAGGTCAGCGTGAGCGTGATAGGCGATGCCCAGGCGCCCATCGAAAAGGCCCATTTCCGCCGGGCGCTGATCAATCTGCTGAACAACGCCGTGCAGCACACTGCGCCGCATCAGGTCATCCAGGTGCAGATCGATGCCGGGCCCGAGCAGGTCAGCATAGCTGTGAGCAACCCGGGGCCGGCGATTGACAATGAACACCTGCCGTTGCTGTTCGAGCGCTTCTACCGCGTGGATGCGGCGCGCAGCAACAGCGGTGGGGGCAACCATGGGTTGGGGTTGGCGATCGTCAAGGCGATTGCACTGATGCATGGGGGGGAGGTGTTTGTGCGCAGTGGGGCCGGGCTCAATACCTTTGGTATCCAGTTGCCGACCTTGAGGCCTGCGCGCTCTGTGTAGGAGCGGCCTTGCGCCGCGAATGGGCTGCGCAGCAGCCCCGGCAATCTCGGCCCTGCCAAAGAGTCTGGGGCCGCTTCGCGACCCTTTCGCGGCGCAAGGCCGCTCCTACACAGAGCGCGCAGGCTCTCTAGCGCGGGAGTTTGCGGCGAAAGTACTATTGCTTTTCTTTCGATCGTTACCTTTTGCGCAACAGTGCTTATCGCACTTCGCTCTGTTTCAAGTGCATTGAAAGGGCTAACTTTACCCCTGTCCTCATTAGCACTTGCCCCGCAAGAAGGTAGTTTCAAATGTCCAACAGTATGGGTATTGCCAGCGTCTTCGTCCTGTCTTCCCTGTTGTTGTCGCCCCTGGCCATGGCCGAAGAATCCAGCGCTTTCGTCACCCGTAATGCAGAGCTCGCCGCCGTCCATCAAGACGCCCGCGAGGCGGTAGCTGCAAACAAGGCTGACGCCGCCAAAGACGCAAAACAGACAGCTTCCAAAGTTTCTGTCGATGCCAACGCCGACAGCTGATCAAGCGCTGTCACTGCTCCCGATTTCCCTTGGCTACGCATTGGGCACCACCGGTGCCGATATGTTAGCCTTTTAAAGCCGCTGCCGATCAGCGGCTTTTTTTATGTGCTTTAACTCTCAGCCACGCTGTAACGTCTACCTATAAAAAAGACGCACATTCAAAAATAAAAACTGCCCCACCGTCAGACCAAAGGAGCTAGTACCGGTGCCTTCCGCGTTCCGTTTTACCCCGCTGTTCATTGCGTTGACTGCAACGATCCCTTTCGCCGCCCAGGCAGATGAAGACAAGGCTGATGGCTTCATCGAAGGCTCGTCCTTCAACCTGCATTTCCGTAATGCCTACTTCAACCGCGACAACCACAACGCTGGCGTGCGTGACACCCGCGAGTGGGGCCAGGGCGCGGTTGCGCGCTTCGAGTCGGGCTATACCCCAGGCGTGATCGGCTTTGGCCTGGATGCACATGCCATGCTGGGCCTCAAGCTGGACGGCGGTGGCGGCCATGCCGGCACCAGCATCCTGCCCGAGCACATCAAGGACGACGGTGAGCTGGGCGCTGCCCCGCATTCGTTCTCCACAGCCGGCGCTGCGATCAAGCTCAAGGCGTTCGACACCGAGCTGAAAGCCGGTGACCTGTTCCTCACCAACCCGGTGATCGCTGGCGGCGAAACCCGCATGCTGCCGCAGACCTTCCGTGGTGTGAGCCTGACCAACACCAGCATCGACGGCCTGCTGCTCGAAGGCGGCCAGGTGAGCTTCACCCACCCGTACAACCAGAGCGGCCACCGCCGCATCGACACCTACTATGGGTCGCTGGACGAGCACGACAAGAGCAAGCACCTTAACTGGGCCGGCGCGTCGTGGAGCGGTACCGAGAACATCACCACCAACCTGTACGCCGCCGAGCTGAAGGACATCTGGAACCAGTACTACGCTGACTTCGACTACACCTACGTGGTCAACGACCTGGTGAGCCTGAACCCGGGCGTGCACTTCTACCACACCCAGGACACCGGCCAGGCCCTGCTGGGCAAGATCGACAACAACACCTACAGCGTGCACTTCACCGTCAACGCAGGCTTCCATAGCGTCACCGCCGCCTACCAGCGGGTCAATGGCAACACGCCATTCGACTACATCAACCTGGGCGACAGCGTGTACCTGGACAACTCGCGCATGTACTCGGACTTCAACGCGCCGAACGAGCGCTCGTGGAAGCTGCAGTACGACTATGACTTCGCCGGTGTCGGCGTGCCTGGCCTGACCACCTCGCTGTCGTACTCGCGCGGTGAAGCCGACCTGACCAAAGCCACGCAGGACACCAGCCACTACGACTACTACCGTGAAGATGGCAAGAACGCCATGCACTGGGAACGTGACCTGGACGTGAAGTACGTGTTCCAGGAGGGTGACCTGAAGGACCTGTCGGTACTGGTGCGCTACGCCACCCACCGTGGCAGCCAGGGTTATGCGTCGATCGACAGCAACAGCGACAACGACGAAGTGCGCGTGATCGTGGACTACCCGCTGAACGTGTTCTGATCCAGGACCGCTAGCGAGGGCTCCGCCCTCGATCGCCGGCAAGCCAGCTCTAAGCCTGATGCTGTACCTGTGGGAGCTGGCTTGCCGGCGAAGGGCTGCGCAGCAGCCCCAGACGTGATTCCGTCGGACAAATCTTGTCCGACAATCACTGCTTCCCTAGAATGTCGCCGCCGCGAATGGCCCTGCCCACGCAGTAGCGAGCATGCCCACCCGATTACCGCGCTTCGCATTTCACAGGTCGCACCCCGAGCTGACCCTCAACCTGGGCAGTTGCCTTGCCGTGCTCGCCATCGTGGCCATCGTCAGCTTCCTGCTGGCACGTGAACGGGACAGCGTCGAGCTGTCGGCCATTCGCTCGTCCAACAACATCGTCCAGCTGATCGAAAGCGACATCCTGCGCAACGCCGAACTCTACGACCAGTCACTGCAGGGCCTGATCTGGGCCGTGGGGCGCAAGGAGCTGCCAGAAATACCCGGCCCGCTGCGCCAGCGCCTGCTGTTCAATGAAGCCTTCGTCGACCGCAAACGCGGTGACGTGCTATGGCTGGACAAGCAAGGCAATGTGGTGGGCGATTCCACCAGCAGTGTGCCGCGCAAGGCCAACTTTGGCGAAACCGGTGTGTTCAAGGCACACCAGGCCAACGCCAATCTGGGCTTGCTGGTAGGCCCGCCATTCAAGGCCAAGCTCGGCGACCTGGACTGGTGTATCAGCTTCAGCCGGCGCATCCCCGGCCCCGATGGCGAGTTTGCCGGGCTGGCAGCAGGCGCATTGCGCCTGTCGTACTTCAGTGAGCTGTTCCAGCGCCTGGACATCGGTGACGACAGCAGCATCAACCTGTTCAATACCGACGGGCAGCTCCTCGCCCGCCAGCCCTCACGCCCGCAAGACCCGCTGATCGGCACCAACTATGCCGAGCGGCTCAACTTCAAGCGCATCCTCAGCGAACAGAGCGGTAACTTCACAGCCCGGTCTGGCAGCGACGGCAACCCGCGCATGTACACCTTCGCCCGGGTCGCGCAGTTGCCGCTGATCGTGCTGGTGGTGCACTCGGCCGACGAGGTGTTCCAGTCCTGGCGCCGCACCGCGATTCTGGTGAGCGTCGCCACAGGTGTGCTGTGCGTGGGCATTCTCTGGTTGACCCTGCTGCTCGGCCGCGAACTGCGCCGCCGCCAGGAGGCCGAACAGGGCCTGGCGACGTTAGCCGCCACCGACAGCCTGACCGGCCTGGCCAACCGCCGTCGTCTGGACCAGGTGCTGCGCCAGGAGTGGGCGCGTGCGCAGCGCAATCGCAAGCCATTGGCCGTGCTGATGGTGGATGTGGACCACTTCAAGGCATTCAACCAACGACACGGCCATGCCGGTGGTGACCACGCGTTGCGGGAGGTGGCCAAAACCATCGAGGCGAGCATCCGCCGTCCTGCGGATCTGGCCGCTCGTTATGGGGGGGAGGAGTTTCAGGTAGTACTGCCGGAAACCGACCTAGCCGGGGCGCGGCTGCTGGCCGAGCGCATTCGAACCAGTGTGGAAGCGCTGGCACCTTTTGCCGATGACGCCCACTCGGTGACGGTGAGCATCGGCATAGGCCTGTCCGGCCCCCAGCACGACCTGAGCAGTGTGCTGGGGGCTGCGGACGAAGCGCTCTACCGGGCCAAGGCCAAGGGCCGCAACCGGGTAGAGGGGCCCGACGCTTAGGAGCGGGCGCGGGCGGCGTTGCGCAGTGCCTTGACCTGGTCATGGTTGCGCTGCACGCCTTGCAGCTGTTTTTCCACCAGGCCATAGGTCATGTCACTGGCGCTGCGGCCCAGTTTTACCAGCTTCTCGCGGGCTTCCTTGTAGGCCTTGAGGGCGTGGTCCTCGCCGCGCTCAACTTCATTGAGCACCGCTTCTTCATCCTTGCCGGTAACCATCGACTTCAGGTTGACCCACCCACGATGCAAGTCGCCGCTGATGCTGGTGGAGGTTTCCGGGTCGCCGCCCAGACGACGCACTTCGCTTTGCAGTTCGCCAGCGGCGTTGGCGCATTCACCCGCACGCTGAACGAAGAACGCTTTCAGCTCTGGATTCTTCACGTCATCGGCCGAGGCTTTGAACCCTTTCTCGCCATCCTTGCTGTATTCGATCAGATCGTTGAGTACGTCAATCACGTCTTTGTTGGGGTTGCTCATGGTCGAACTCCTTGGCAGGTGATAGTCATCTACAGAGGTGCAGCGTTCGTGCCATGCTCTCTAAAAAAATAAATTCCTTAATTTTCAATTAGTTGTCGAAATAAAAAGAATGGCTGATACCGGCGTTCTGCATGATCGCCGCTTGGGCCTTCGTGCAGATTGCAGTATGGTCGGCGCTTTCTACTCAAGGTGCGCCGAAGATGAAGCCGGAAATGCTCGAATTGCTGGTGACCCGCAGCATGCCGTTCGGCAAGTACCAGGGGCGCATCATTGCCGACCTGCCGGGGGACTACCTGGCGTGGTTTGCGCGCAAGGGCTTCCCCACGGGGGAACTGGGTGGGTTGCTGGCGTTGATGCATGAAATCGACCACAACGGGCTGGGGGATCTGCTGGTACCGTTGCGCAAGAAGCATGGGCGCTGACCTGCTCCGGCCCTATCGCCGGCAAGCCAGCTCCCACAGGGTTAGTGTAGATCCTGAGCTCAGCGCCGTCCTGTGGGAGCTGGCTTGCCGGCGATAGGGCCGGCAGGGCCAACCAATGGTTCTAGCCTTTCACTGACGCTACGGCCAGCTCTACCTGCTCGCTCTTCTTGATCACCGCATACACCACCGCCGTCAGCAGGCTACCCGCGACAATAGCCAGCAAATACAGCAAGGCATGGTTGATCGCATTGGGGATAAGCAGCACGAACAAGCCGCCATGCGGCGCCATCAGCTTGCAACCGAAGTACATCGACAATGCCCCTGTCAGCGCACCACCGGCGATACTGGCCGGGATCACCCGCAGCGGGTCCTTGGCAGCGAACGGGATCGCCCCTTCGGAAATGAAGCACAGCCCCAGCGCCAACGCGGCCTTGCCCGCCTCGCGCTCGCTCTGGGCGAACTTGCGCCGGGCCAGGAATGTGGCGATGCCCAGGCCGATCGGCGGCACCATGCCGGCGGCCATGGTCGCCGCCATCGGTGCGTAGCTCGACGACGCCAGCAACCCCACCGAGAAGGCATAAGCGGCCTTGTTGATCGGCCCACCCAGGTCGACACACATCATGCCGCCCAGCAACAGCCCCAGCAGAATGGCATTGGTGGTGCCCATGCTGTCGAGGAAGTGCGTGAGGCCTTCGAGCATGGCCGACACCGGTTGGCCGACCACGTAGATCATCACCAGGCCGGTGACCAGGCTGGCCAGCAGCGGAATGATCAAGATCGGTTTGAGCGCCTCCAGGCTACTGGGCAAGCGGGCCCAGCGGGCAATGGCCTTGGCGCTGTAACCGGCAATGAAGCCGGCGACGATGCCACCGATGAAGCCGGCACCCAAGGTGCTGGCCAGCAGGCCACCGATCATGCCCGGCGCAAGCCCCGGGCGGTCGGCGATGGACCAGGCGATATAGCCCGCCAGCAGCGGCACCATCAGCTTGAACGCGGCCTCCCCGCCGATTTGCATCAACGCAGCCGGCAAGGTGCCCGGCTGTTTGTAGGCCTCGATGCCGAACACGAACGACAGCGCAATCAACAGGCCGCCCGCCACCACCATGGGCAGCATGAACGACACGCCGGTGAGCAGGTGCTTGTACACACCCGTCTTCTCACCCTTCGCCGTCGTGGCAGCCGCTGCGGCATCGGCGCTGGTTTCCACCTTGGCGTCGGCCAGCGCCTTGTCCAGGGTGGCGCGTGCCTGCTTGAGCGCAATGCCGGTGCCGCACCGGTAGATACGCTTGCCGGCAAACCGCGCGGTAGGCACTTCGATGTCAGCAGCCAGCAACACTACATCCGCTTCAGCGATGGCCTCGGCAGACAAGGGGTTACGCGCACCGACCGAGCCCTGGGTTTCGACTGTGAGCTGATAGCCCATTTGTTGCGCGGCTTGCTGCAAGGCCTCCGCCGCCATGAACGTGTGCGCGACGCCCGTCGGGCAGGCCGTGATTGCGACGATGCGTGTGCCAGCGCTGGCAACCTCGGCCGGCGCGTCTGCTGCAGCTAGCAGTAGTTGGGCGTTGGCCGCCGCTTCATCGAGAAAGCCCTCGCGGTCGGCCAGGGCCCGGGATGGCGTGCTCTGGTACACACGCTTGCCGACGAAGCGGGCCAGGTCCACCGGGCCGGTGCTGATCACCAGCACCCAGTCGGCCTCGGCAATCTGCACGGTGCTCAGTTGCCGCTCGGGGTGCCCGGCATCCTGCACTTCCACACTGGTGCTCCAGCCGCGCCGCTGGGCAGCGGCAGACAGCAAGCGCGCGCTCAGCACACTCGACACCTGGCCGTTGGGGCAGGCGGTGACAATGGCAATGTTCATCGGCAACCCTCTTGTTGTTCTGTCAGTTGCACTGCGGCTTCCAGTCGCGCCAGCTGATCACGGTCACGGATGCCGAAGCCAACCTGGGTGACGGCCTGGGCGGCAATCGCCGTGGCGCGGGCCAGCGTGTGCGCAGGGGCCTCGCCCTGCAGCAGGCCATGGACCATGCCGGCCACCAGCGAATCCCCCGCCCCTACCGTGCTGGCAACCCTTACCTTGGGCGGGCAGGCATGCAGGGCCAGGTCGCGGGCGAACCAGCTGACGCCCTGTTCGCCGGCAGACACCACCACATGTTCAACGCCACGGCTCAGCAACTGCTCGGCGCCAGCACGTTGCTGCGCTGGGTTATCCACAGCCTGGCCAAGCACTTCGCCGAGCTCTTCAGTATTGGGTTTGACCAACCAGGGCGCGCTTTGCAGGCCGGCGCGCAAGGCTTCGCCGCTGCTGTCCAGCGCCACCTTGAGGCCAAGGGCCTTCAACCGGTCCAGTAACTGGCGGAACCAGTCGGCGCTGATCCCTCGCGGCAGGCTGCCCGCCACCACCACGGCATCGTGCCCCGGGGCAACCTGCTGCAGGCGGTGCAGCAAGGCACTGCATGCCGCCTCGTCGACCTCCGGGCCTTGGCCGTTGATGTCCGTGACGCGGCCATCGGCCTCAACCAGCTTGATGTTGCTGCGGGTTTCGCCCGGCACGCGAACAAAGCAATCGGTAAAGCCGCGCCAGTCGATCAGCGCCTCGAACGGCTGCAGGTTATCGCGCCCGAGGAAACCGCCAACGGTCACGCTGTGCCCCAGGTCGGCCAGTACCTGGGCAACGTTCAGCCCTTTACCCGCCGCGTGGCTCTGTTGGGCCTGGCTTCGGTTGACCTGCCCCGGGCGCAGGGTATCGAGGCCGATGGTGATATCCAGCGCCGGGTTCAGGGTGAGGGTGAGGATCTTGGCCATTCAGTAACGCTCCACCAGCGCGCGAACCGCTGCGGCGCTGTCTTGTTGCAGGGCCTCACGCGCCAAGGCGCGGGCCGTCTGATGATCAGCCTGGCGAACCAGGGCCTTGACTTCGGCGATGCTGCGCGCGGACACGCTGAGTTCGTCCACGTCCAGCCCCAGCAGCACAGGCACCGCCTGGGGGTCGGCCGCCAGCTCGCCGCACACGCCCACCCATTTGCCGTGGGCATGGGCGGCGCGCACGGTCATGTCGATCAGGCTCAGAACCGCCGGGTGCAGGCCGTCGGCCTGGGCCGAAAGGCTGGGGTGACCACGGTCGATGGCCAGGGTGTACTGGGTCAGGTCGTTGGTGCCGATACTGAAGAAGTCCACTTCGCGCGCCAGTTGCGCGGCCAGCAGGGCCGCCGAAGGCACCTCCACCATGATGCCCAGTTGCAGGTCGGCCACCGGGATTTCTGCACGCAGGCGCTCGACCATGGCCCGCGCCTCGCGCCACTCATGCACCTGGCCCACCATCGGGAACATGATGCGCAGCGGGCGCTGGTCGGCGGCCCGCAGCAAGGCGCGCAGCTGGTCTTCCATCACGTGCGGGCGTTGCAAGGTCAGGCGTATGCCGCGCACGCCGAGGAAGGGGTTTTCCTCGGCGGTGATCGGCCAGTACGGCAGCGGCTTGTCGCCGCCGACATCAAGGGTACGCACCACCAGCGGCCGGCCGTCCAGGCCATCGAGCACACGACGGTACTCGGCCTCCTGGGTGGCAACGTCGGGGGCCTGGGTGTGGGCCATGAAAATCAGTTCGGTGCGCAGCAAGCCCACACCTTCGGCGCCCTGCTCCACCACCTTGGCGATGCCGCTGCCCTCACCGATGTTGGCGAACACTTCCACGGCGTGGCCATCGCGGGTGACAGCGGGTTCAAAACGGTTGGCCCAAGCGGCCTGCAAACGCTGTTCGCGTGCATCACGCTCGGCCAGCGCGCGTTGCAATTCATCCTCCGGCGGTGCCACGCTGACCACGCCGCGCTGGCCATCCAGCAGCAATGGTGTGCCAGCTTCCAGCAACAGGATCGCCGCACCCGCGCCGACCACAGCCGGGATGCCCAAGGCACGGGCGACAATGGCACTGTGGGCGGTGGCACCACCCTGTGCAGTGACAATACCGGCGACCCGGTTTGGGTCCAGCCGGGCGACGTCGGAAGGGCCAACTTCGGTCATCACCAGTACGTACGGTTGCTCGGGCTCAGCCTGGGCGTGCACACCGCACAATTGCGCCAGCACGCGGCGGCCGATGTCGCGTAAATCGGCGGCGCGCTCGGCCAGCAGGGCATCGTGCAACGCCTCCTGCTGGCGGGCCGCGGCATCGATCACTGCCATCCACGCCGCCGCAGCGCTTTCCCCCTGGGCAAGGCGCTGCTCGGCATCGTCGGTCAAGGCCGGGTCGGCGAGCATTTCCTGGTGAGTGACGAAAATCTCGCCAATGGCCTTGTCGCTGCGCTGGACCAAGGCCTGCAGCTCACTGTGCACCGTTGCCAGGGCCTGGCGCAGCTTTTGCCGTTCCTGGGCACAGGACTCGCCGCGCAGGGGGTAGTCGAACTCACGCTCGACACACACATGGGCAGGGCCACTGGCAATGCCAGGGGCAGCGCCCACGCCCTGAACCCGGCTACCGGCCGCGGGGGCTTGCAGCACCTGGGCGGCAACACTGGCAACGGGCTCCGCACTTTGCGGCAGCGGCTCCACCTCTTCACCCAGGCCTTGTTCGATAGCAGCCAGCAGCACCGGCAAGGCATCGGCGGCGATACCCGGCTCGGCCACCAGTTCCAGGGCCTGGCCACGACGTGCACCGAGGCTGAGCAGCTTGCTCAGGCTCTTCACCGACACCGCCGGCTGCGTGCTGTCGACCAGACGTACACGGATTTCCCCTTCAAAACCTTTCGCCAGTTGCGCCAGCACCTTGGCCGGGCGGGCATGCAAGCCATGCGGGTTGGCCAGCACAATGCGCGCGCAGGGCCAGTCTGCGGGCGCCTCGCCGCCCAGCACTTCCAGCACTGCACGGCTGCTGGTGGCCTGATAGAGCATCTGCCCGCGGCCTTCTATCAGCACTTCACACAAGCGTTCAAGCAGGGCCTGATGAGCCGCGCCAAGGCTGGCCAGGCAGAACAGGCCATTGAGCGGCTGGTCGCGGTAACGCAGTGGCTGCTGTGGGGTAATAAAAGCCAGGCCCGGCTGGCGCACCTGGCGCTCGCTGTGCAGCCACCACAGGCCCTCGCCCAGTGGCAGCGGCTCGGCCTGCTGCAGCACAGCGGCAAAACCGCTGTCGACGCAGTCGGCGCGCTGCAACAGGCGGGCACCGCGCCAGGCCAGTTCGTCGAAGTCTTCAGCCGGCAGGTTCAGGCCGACCAGTTGCGCATCCAGCGCCAGCTCTTGTGGCGCGCCTTGCAGCAGCTTGAGCAGTGCTTCGGCGGAACTGGCCCGGCGCAGCGCCTCGGCCAGGTCGGTCTCGCCCAGGGCGCGGGTCAGCAGTTGCAGCAAGCGCAGGTGTTCGTCGGAACGGGCGGCGATACCGATGGCCAGATAGACCATTTGCCCATCGCCCCAGTCCACGCCATCGGGAAACTGCAACAGACGCACGCCGGTGGCATACACCAGATCACGGGTTTGCGGGGTGCCATGGGGGATGGCGATGCCCTGGCCAAGGAATGTGGAGCCTTGCGCCTCGCGGTCCTGCAACCCCTGCAGGTACCCCTGCGCGACAAGGCCGTCGGCAACCAGCCGGTCCGCCAGCAGGCGCAACGCCGCGGCCTTGTCGGCGGCCGTCTGGCCCATGGCTATCTGCTCCTTGGCGAGTTCGAGCATGACCTTCTCCTTTTGCAGTTCCCGGTCGGGTACTGGAGTATTGTTGTGAAATTCACATGAAGGGCCAGTTCAACAGCCTTGCACAGATGGCAGCCGAGGCAGAAAATTCGGCAGCTGAAACGTTTAACCTGACCAGACGGCCACGTTACTCGATAATCTGCCCGGTAAAAAGCCCCATCCTGTCGGACAATTGCGACAATGGTCGTCTGCGCATGGCGCCAGCGCCGGGTCAAAATACCCGGTCCGGCCTCAGAGCCAGCCCCGGAAATAACAAGGAAAATTCGGTGAAACTCAGCGATATCGCCCGTCTGGCCGGTGTGTCCGTGACCACGGCCAGCTACGTCATCAACGGCAAGGCTGAACAGCAGCGCATCAGCAACGCCACTGTCGAACGGGTGCGCGCGGTGGTCGAAGCCCACGGCTTCACACCCAACCCGCAGGCCGCCGGCCTGCGCAGCCGACACACCCGCACCCTGGGCTTCATTCTCCCGGATCTGGAGAACCCCAGCTACGCCCGCATCGCCAAGCAGCTGGAGCAAGGCGCCCGCGCCCGTGGCTACCAGTTGCTGATCGCCAGCAGCGACGACCAGCCCGACAGCGAGCGCCAGTTGCAGCAACTGTTCCGCGCGCGCCGTTGCGATGCCCTGTTCGTTGCCAGCTGCCTGCCTCCGGAAGACGACAGTTACCGCGAAATGCAGGACAAAGGCCTGCCGGTGATCGCCATCGACCGCCGGCTGGACCCTGCGCACTTCTGCTCGGTCATCAGCGATGACCGCGATGCCAGCCGGCAATTGGCTACCAGCCTGCTCAGCGCCGCCCCACGCAGCATTGCCCTGATAGGCGCACGCCCCGAGCTGTCGGTCAGCCAGGCGCGTGCCGGCGGGTTCGACGAAGCCCTGCAAGGCTATACCGGTGATGTCCGTCGCTACCAGGGCGAGGCGTTCAGCCGTGAGTGCGGCCAGCGCCTTATGCAACAGCTTATCCATGACCTGGGCGGCCTGCCGGATGCCCTGGTGACCACCTCATACGTGTTGCTGCAAGGGGTGTTCGACACCCTGCAGGCGCGCCCTGCCGACTCGCGCCAGTTGCAGCTGGGCACCTTTGGTGACAACCAGCTGCTCGACTTCCTGCCACTGCCGGTCAATGCCATGGCCCAGCAGCATGGCCTGATTGCCGCCACCGCGCTGGAACTGGCGCTTGCCGCAATCGAGGAAAAACGCTACGAACCTGGCGTGCATGCCGTGGGCCGCACCTTCAAGCAGCGCATCACGGTGGCCTGAACATGCGCCTGATCGACACCCACACCCACCTGGACTTCCCCGACTTCGACGCCGACCGCCCGCGCCTGCTGGCCAACGCGGCGGCACGCGGGGTGGAACGGATGGTGGTACTGGGGGTGTACCAGGCGAATTTCCAGCGTGTGTGGGACCTCGCCTGCACCGATCAGCGCCTGTTCGCAGCACTCGGCCTGCACCCGGTGTACCTCGACCAGCATCGCCCGGAGCACCTGACGCAACTGCGCGAATGGCTGGAACGCCTGCATGGCGATTCACGGCTGTGCGCCGTGGGTGAGTTTGGCCTGGACTACTACCTCGAAGACCTGGACAAAACACGCCAACAGGACCTGTTCGAAGCGCAACTGCAAATGGCCTGCGACTTCGAACTGCCCGCGCTGTTGCACGTACGCCGCAGCCATGCCCAGGTAATCGCCACGCTCAAGCGCTACAAGCCGGCGCGAGCGGGCGTGATTCATGCGTTTGCCGGCAGTTACGAAGAGGCGCGCGAATACATCAAGCTGGGCTTTCGGCTTGGGCTTGGCGGTGCCGGCACCTGGCCACAGGCGCTGCGGCTGCGCAAGACGCTGGCGCGCCTGCCACTGGAGAGTGTGGTGCTGGAGACCGATGCGCCGGATATGGCGCCGGTGATGTACCCGGGGCAACGCAACAGCCCGGAGCATCTGCCCGACATTGCCGGGGCGCTGGCCCAGGTGATGGGAGTGGATGTAGAGGCGCTGGCGCAAGCCAGTAGCCGCAATGCTTGCGAGTTGTTTGGCTGGTGAAACTCAGGTGAACGCGTTTCTTGTGGGAGCGGCCTTGCGTCGCGAAAGGGCCGCAGAGCGGCCCCAGCAATTTAAGCGGCGAAGCTGAAGCTCCCACAAGCTTCAGATCAAACCAGCACGGTCCACAACGCGAACCCGGCATACCACAACACCGCACAGCGCAGCAGCAGCTCCCACAGGCTGTCCAGCCGCCCCAACCCACGCTGGCTGTCTTCTTCATCGGGAATATCATCGGCAATGCGCCCCACCCGCGCCACCAGGTGCGCAGCACTGATGTGCCAGTTGAGCACCTCGTGCAGCATCACCCGGGTCACTGCGAGGAAGTTGCCCACCAGCGCAAAGCTCAACGCCATCAAGCGAACCGGCAGCCAGTCCATGATGTGCCGCAGTTGTTCGGCCCGCGCCTTCAACGCAGGCTGCTTGCTGTGCTCGCCACACAGCGCCAGCAGGCGATATGCCAGCACCGCACCAGGGCCCAGCACGAAATACCAGAAGATCACCGCGAAAAAGCCTTGGTACACCTGCCACAGCAGGTTGCCCTGCACACGCACCAACAGGCTATGCGGCTCGTCCGCCACCACGCCCAGGTCGCGCTCTGCAACATGCAGCGCCGCTTGATCATCACCGCGTCGCCAGGCATCACGGAACGGTCCCAGCGACGCCTTGGCATCGCCACGGCCCAGGCTGTAGACCAACACCAGCAGATGCACCGGCAACGCCAACAGCCCATAGGCCACCGGCTCCAGCACATGCAGCAGCAACACCAGCAGCGCTACCGGTGCCAACACCAGGATGGCCAGCGTCCACCAGGGGTGCACCTTGCCGCTGCGCTCCAGGCGTACCAGTTCGCCAAGAAAGAACCCATCACGCTGCACTTGATGGCGCAGGGCCGAAAACTTCTCGACCCACAGCGCCAGCAGCAACACCAGAAAACTCATGCCTTGTCCTCGTTGTGCAGCAACGCTTCACGGTAGCGCGGCCAATCGAACGACGGGCCGGGGTCGGTCTTGCGTTGCGGGGCAATGTCGCTGTGGCCCTGAATGCGGCCCAGGTCGATGGCCGGCCAGGCGCTGCGAATGTGCCGGGTTAGCTGCTCCAGCACGCCGTACTGGGCATCGGTATAGGGCAGGTCGTCGGTGCCTTCCAGCTCGATGCCGATGGAAAAATCGTTGCAGCCTTCGCGCCCGTCGAAGCACGACACACCTGCGTGCCAGGCGCGCTCCAGCAATGACACGAACTGCGTCACCGCCCCGTCACGCTCGACGAACAGGTGCGCCGACACGGTCAGCTGGCTGATGCTGGCGAAATAAGGGTGCTCGTCGGGGTCCAGGCGATTCTGGAAGAACTGCTGCACCTTGCCGGTACCAAAGCAGGCCGGCGGCAGGCTGATGTTGTGGATCACCAGCAGGGAAACCACTTCGCCTTCGGGGCGGGCATTGAAGTTCGGCGAGGGGCAGTGGGTGATTCCGATTCCGTGGAACCAGCCAGTGGCACGGTCCAATTGCATGGGGCAAATCCTGAAAGCGCCTTGAACAGAAACACAGTATGCCCTGCCGCCAACGCCGTTGGCATGTGAATGATTGTAATGTTGCCGGCTACCGCACCTGCGGTTGCCGCAGCCCGTCGAGCACCGCTTCCAACGCCCGCTCGAACAACAACCCGTCATCCAGCACCCGCACGTCCCCCCGGTGTAGCGCCTGCGCCAGGCCCGCGCCGCTCCACTCTCGCACCTTCATGCCGGTGCGGTTGGCAAACACCAGCCTGTCGCTGCTGTCGATATGTGCCACCAGCTTGCAGCGCAGCGGTTCGTCGTCATCAAGTACTTCAACCCAGGTCCCGATGCGCAAGCGCTGCACCTGCCGCAACGCTGCAGCCTGGCCATCGGCAATGTGCAAGGGCGCGCAGGACGGTTCTTCGGCAATCGCCAGCACGATATCTTCGTCCACCAGCACTTCGGCCAGAGGTTGGCCATGGTCAACCGTTAGCTCAGCGCCTGCGCAGGCACGCAGGTGCAATTGCTCCAGTTGCAGGAAGAACTCACGGGTTGCCGCCGAATTCAGGGCCACGCTGGCCAAGCCATCGCGCAGCGCCTTGAGCAGGCCCGGCACCTGCTGCAACAGGGTTTGCGGCTCATGCCCGAGGGTGATAGTGGCCAATAGCGTGTCCACCGTCTGCAAGCTATCCCGCCAGGCCTGGGAGGCTTCACCCTGCTTGAGCCAGGCCAGCAGCAGCACCTGGCTCCAGGCCTGTACCAGCATTTGCACAACCACCAAGGGCAAGACCCGACCACGCAGGCGCTGGTTGAGCTCCCGCTGTACCTGCTGCCGGGCCTGCAGGGCACGGGCACGCCCTTCTTCGGCGTCGCGCGTGCGTTGCTCAAGCAATTCGTTGCGCCGCCGTTCCTCCTGATTGAACGCAAGGAACTCGTCGAGCAGTTCGGCAAACAGGCCGGTATCTTCGGCGAAATCATTGATCAAGCGCTGGACTATGCGCTCTACCCGCAAGTGCAGGCTGTCGCGCAGGCCTTCGCCACCGCACTCCCAGCCAATGGCTGCGCCCGCGATTTCGTTGAGCAGCCGGCGTGCAGGGTGACTGGCCCGGCTGAACAACCCCTTGTCCAGCAGGGCGACCTTGAGCAGCGGGATATGCAGGCGCGCGATCAGCGCACGCAGGCTGGCCGGCAGGTTGTCGTCGCCTTGAATACAGGCGAACAGCAGGCCGACCAGGTTGATCATGTCCTCGTCGGCTACGGCGATGCGCCGGCGCGTGCCACTGCGCACGCTGACCCGCAGCAGCAGTTGTTCGAGTTGTTGGCCGAGTTCGAAATCATCAGGCTCGCCGGTAGCCGGCACGTAGTGCTGCAAATGCGAAAGCAGGCGGACCAGGTCAGCGGTGCTGATCGACTGGGCCGCAGCCACCGCCTGCAATCGCGGTGCGAACTGCCCGCGCGCCGGGGCCAGCAAGGTTTGCAACGAGGCAAAGAAGGCCTGGCCTGCCGCATCCGCCCCCACTTCCTGACCTTGGCTTGCCGGCCCTCGTCCTGCCCTCATGCGCCGGTCTTCGGCACGCCGGCGCGGGGCCGGTTGCAACTCGGGCAGCACACCGGCGACGGCCAGCAACTGGTTGGCTTCGGCATAGATGACGTCGACATCGCGCAAGACATAACGCTCGAAAAGCTTGAGCAGGACCAGTTTGACCCGTAAGCCCACCCCCAGGTTACGGCCAGCTTCAAGGAAGTACCCGCACAATGCAGCAGGGCCGAGCGGGTTGCGCTGCTCATGCACGGGGCGGTCGAGCAAGGCCTGCAAACGCAGGCCCAGTTGCTGCAGGGCAATGCCATCGCGCGACAGCACCCGCGCGACCATGCCTTCGATGGCCGCAGCCCGTTCCAGTTGCACCTTGCTACGCAGGTTGCCGGGTTCTGCCAGCTGCGCCAGCAGGTCGACCTGGCCGATGCGGGCGTAGGCGTCATAGAAGGTATCAAGGAAGCCGCGTTCGATACTTTTGCGCTTCAGGCGCAGATCGCGCATGGCCTCGAAGTACAGGTTCTGGTCGCAGCGATCAACGGCCTTGTCGGCCATCTCGAACAGGGTGTCGTCAGCATTGTCGAACAGCGCCTGCAAGCCCTGGCGCAGTTGCAGGGCAGCCTTGTCGCGCACTTGCAGGAGCAATACCGGAAGGCAAGGCAGAGGCGTACGCCCCCCTCGGTCGATGGCTGCCGCCAGGGGCACCACCTTGCCTTCTTTTTGCATCCTGGACTCCTTGCAGGGTGTCTTGCCCGAAGGGGCTGTAAATCGTCAAAGCTATGACGCCAAATACTGGTCGCCATTATCAGTAAAAAATCGCACAGCTGCCAGCGCCGATTCATGGACGGGTTAATGACCCTCGTTTGCAGGCATTGCTCACGAAGACCGACCAAAGGTCATGGCCGGGGCGGCTGTACACATCGGCCCCCTGCCCTATAATCGCCGGCATCTAGCTTGTGGAGCCGACCATGCCGAACCTACGCCTTGCCGACCTGACCGCTGAAATCGAAGCCAACGTGCGCCGCGCACTGTTGGAGGACATCGGCAGTGGCGACATCACCGCGCAGCTGATCCCGGCCGAGCGCCTGGCCAAGGCCACCATCATCACCCGCGAAGACTGCGTGATTGCCGGCACTGCCTGGGTCGACGCCGTGTTTCGCCAGCTCGACCCGCGTGTGGCTGTGCACTGGCAGGTGGCCGACGGTGATCGCGCCACGGCCAACCAGCCGCTGTTTCACCTGGAAGGCCCGGCCCGCTCTCTGCTGAGCGGCGAGCGCAGCGCGCTGAACTTCCTGCAGATGCTGTCGGGGGTCGCCACCCGTGCGCGTTTCCTGGCCGACCTGGTGGAAGGCACCCAGGTGCGCCTGCTGGACACCCGCAAAACCCTGCCCGGCCTGCGCCTGGCACAGAAGTACGCGGTTACCTGCGGCGGCTGCGACAACCACCGCATCGGCCTGTACGACGCCTTCCTGATCAAGGAAAACCACATCGCCGCCAGCGGCGGTGTTGCCGAGGCCGTAACGGCGGCGCACCGTATTGCGCCGGGCAAGCCGGTAGAGATCGAAGTGGAAAGCCTAGATGAACTGCGAGAGGCGCTGGCAGCGGGCGCGGACATCATCATGCTCGACGAGCTGAACCTGGACGAAATGCGCGAAGCGGTGCGTATTAACGCGGGCAAGGCCAAGCTGGAGGCCAGCGGCGGGGTGAACGAGACGACCTTGCGGGTAATTGCCGAGACTGGCGTGGACTACATCTCGATTGGTGCCATGACCAAGGATGTGAAAGCAGTGGACCTGTCCATGCGGTTGAGCCTGTGAGCTGACCGCAGGCAATAAAAAACCGGCCTTTCGGCCGGTTTTTTTGGTGCGCTATCTGATCAGAACGAGGCGTTGGCCAGGCCGTCCAGGTAACGCTCCACGTCCAGAGCCGCCATGCAGCCAGCGCCGGCCGAGGTAATGGCCTGACGGTAAACGTGGTCAGCCACGTCACCTGCAGCGAACACACCTTCAACGTTGGTGGCGGTAGCGTTGCCTTCACGGCCGCCGTTGACCACCAGGTAGCCGTCCTTGAGGGTCAGCTGGCCTTCGAACAGCGAGGTGTTCGGGGTGTGGCCAATGGCGATGAATACGCCGTCGACCTTGATTTCGTCGCTGCTGCCGTCGTTGTTCTTCAGGCGCGCACCGGTTACGCCCATGTTGTCACCCAAAACTTCGTCCAGGGTGGCGTTGAGCTTGAGCTCGATCTTGCCTTCGGCCACACGGGCGTTGAGCTTGTCGACCAGGATCTTCTCGGCGCGGAAGGTCTCGCGACGGTGCACCAAGGTAACCTTGCTGGCGATGTTGGCCAGGTAAAGCGCTTCTTCCACGGCAGTGTTACCGCCGCCAACCACTGCGACTGGCTTGTTGCGGTAGAAGAAACCGTCGCAGGTGGCGCAAGCCGAAACGCCCTTGCCCATGAAGGTTTCTTCCGACGGCAGGCCCAGGTAGCGGGCGCTGGCACCGGTGGCGATGATCAGTGCGTCGCAGGTGTATTTGCCGCTGTCACCCTGCAGGGTGAACGGCTTGTTGGCCAGGTCGACAGCATTGATGTGGTCGAAGACGATTTCGGTTTCGAAACGCTCGGCGTGTTCCTGCATGCGCTGCATCAGGGCCGGGCCGGTCAGGCCGTGGGGGTCGCCCGGCCAGTTGTCAACTTCGGTGGTGGTGGTCAGCTGGCCGCCCGCCTGCATGCCGGTGATCAGCAGCGGCTTGAGGTTGGCGCGGGCAGCGTAGACTGCAGCACTGTAACCGGCAGGGCCGGAACCGAGAATGATGACGCGCGAATGACGTACTTCAGACATGTCGAACTCCTGTCGAGCCGGCGGCACGGGCCGGCATCGGTGTACCGGCTGCGCCAGCTGGAAAATTAAAACGGACCCACGCAGCACTTGGGGAAGGCTACAACGCGCAGGCCCGAAAAGCGGAAAGTTGAGCGCACTGTAGCGAGGTCGCAAAGATTAAGGAAATATCCTTAGACAATCCACCTCATAGGCACGGTCTATTCACTGATTTCATCCGTGGCCCAGCCCTGGCGCTTTTGTTACAGCCCGTGTCCCGCTTACCAGCCACCTTTCGTCGGCGCGGCAAACTCGGTAAGGTCAGCGCGTTTTCCTTCTCTGCGGAGTCTCCCGATGCAAGCCCCTGTCCTCTCCGGCCCCCAATACCTGCGCGAAGGCCTGAAACTGGTGCTGAGCCCCAACCTGCGGTTGTTCGTGCTACTGCCGCTGGCGGTCAACCTGCTGCTGTTCGGTGGCATGGTCTACTTCGCCGGCCACCAGTTCGGCCTTTGGCTCGATGCCCTGATGCCAACGCTGCCAGACTGGCTGAGCTTTCTCAGCTACATACTCTGGCCGCTGTTCGTTGCCCTGCTGGTGCTGATGGTGTTCTTCACCTTCACCCTGGTGGCCAACATCATTGCCGCGCCGTTCAATGGCTTCCTGGCGGAAAAGGTCGAAGTGGTGGTGCGTGGCGAAGACACCTTCCCGGCGTTCAGCTGGGGCGAGCTGGTGGCCATGGTGCCACGCACCTTCAGCCGCGAAATGCGCAAGTTGGGCTACTTCCTGCCACGGGCCATCGGCCTGTTCATCCTGTCGCTCATCCCCGTGATCAACGTAATCGCCGCGCCACTGTGGCTGATGTTCGGGGTATGGATGATGGCCATTCAGTACATCGACTACCCCGCGGACAACAACAAGATGAGCTGGCAGGACATGCTGGCCTGGCTGCGCAGCAAGCGCTGGCAGTCGCTGGGCTTTGGCGGCATCACCTACCTGGCGCTGATGATCCCAGGGGTGAACGTGCTGATGATGCCGGCGGCGGTGGCCGGGGCCACGTTGTTCTGGGTGCGGGAGCGTAGCTGACTCCCCAGGTATACGCGCCCCCTGTAGGAGCAGCCTTGCGCTGCGAAGAGGCCATTGCAGCCGAAGACAATCTTTAGCCTTACCGGCCTCTTCGCAGCACAAGGCTGCTCCACAAGGTGAGGCGGCAGCCTGAGTGATGGTGAAAGCCATTGGGTCCACCAAAAGGCAGACCAGATCTGCTCTGGGCTCTACTGCCCCAACCGGCTGGAGAACTGCCCCACCACATCCACCACCCGCTTCGCCCCGTCCTGGATCTCGACAATCACGTTGCCCGTCTCATCGGCCAGCGCCAGCCCCTGCTCCGCCTGGCGCTTGCTGGTGTCGATGATCTCCACCGCCGCCTGCGCCAGCTGCTCGTTCTGCTTCACTACCCGGGCAATTTCCTCGGTCGCGGTGCTGGTGCGCGAGGCGAGCTGGCGCACTTCGTCGGCAACCACCGCAAAGCCACGCCCTTGCTCGCCCGCGCGGGCCGCCTCAATGGCGGCGTTGAGCGCCAGCAGGTTAGTCTGCCCGGCAATGTCGCTGATGGTCTTGATGATCGAGCCAATCACCCGCGACTGTGTATCCAGCGCCTGGATGCCCTCGGCCGCCTCCTGCATCGAGGCTTCCAGGCCGCGCATCACGCTGACGGTCTGGGTGACCACATCGGTGGCCTTCTGGGCGCTGACATCAGTACCCAGCGAGGTGTTGTAGGCAACATCTGCTGCCTCGGCCACCGCCTGCTCCTGATTGACCTGGTCGGTAATCACGGTGGCAAACTTGACCACTTTGTAGAGTACGTCGTGGGCATCGAACAGCGGGTTGTACGAGGCCTCCAGCCAGACCACACGGCCATGGGCATCGATGCGTTTGAAACGCTCGGCCACGTACTCGCCACGGCGCAGCTTGTCCCAGAAGGCCTGGTAGCCGGCCGAGTTGGCCTCCTCCGGCTCGCAGAACATGCGGTGATGCTTGCCGCGGATCTGCTCCAGGCGGTAACCAACGCTGGCCAGGAAGCGTTCGTTGGCGGTGAGGATGGTGCCGTCGAGGGCAAATTCGATAACCGCGGTAGAGCGCATCAGCGCCTTGATCAGGCTTTCGTGCTCGCGAGACGTCTCAATGGTGCGGGTCAGGTCGCTGGAGTGCAGCGTGAAGTACTTGATGCGCCCCTCGCTGTTCTTCACCGGCTGCAGGATCGACCGCAGCCAGGCTTCCTGGCCGTTGCCACGCAGCAGACGGAAGGCGCCGTTCAAATGCTCGCCACGGCTGATCGCGCTCTTCATGCGTTGGTAGAAATCCAGCGACTTCACATGGGCTGGGACGATGTCCTCGATGTTGCGTCCAAGCAATTGATCGGAACGGTAGAGCATTTCGCTCTCGAAGTTGCCGTTTACCATCTCGATCCGTCCCTGTGGGTCGAGTTGAAGTACCAGCATCTCGCTGTCGAGACTACTCTTGACCTGTTCCACGGACATCAGGTCTTCGCGCAGCTTCCGGATTTCTTGCTTGAGCTTGCTGTTGAACATCACCGCACTCCTGGAGCGCATCACCTAGTCGAATGCATCTTCATCGGCTGCCGGTTCCATCTTCTTGAGCACCTCGCAACGAAATATTCATAAAGGCAAAAGCGTCAGCGGTCAGGCGTCATATGTACGTCACATTGCAGTCACATTGGCGCAACCCGGCAAGCGGAAACTTTTTGTCATGAATACACCCGCCCTACGCATTACCCTGGTCAGCGAAACATTCCCACCCCAAATCAACGGCGTGGCCAACACCCTTGGCCGCCTTGGCGAAGGGCTGCGTCAGCGCGGCCATGAGGTGGAGGTGGTGCGCCCGCGCCAAGCCGGCGAAGCCCCCGTGCACAACGACCCGTACCTGATGCTCTGCCGTGGCTGGGCGCTGCCTGGTTACCCCGGTTTGCAGTGGGGCGAGGTGTCGATGCACAAGTTGTTGCGCCGCTGGCGGCGGCAGCGCCCGGATGTGCTGTACATCGCCACCGAGGGGCCGCTGGGGCTCAGCGCACTGCGCGCGGCCAGGCGCCTGGGAATCGCGATCGTCAGCGGCTTCCACACCAACTTCCCGCAGTACTCCGGCCAGTACGGCCTGGGTTTGCTGGCACGCCTGCTCACCCACTACCTGCGCTGGTTCCATCGGCGCACGGCAATCACCCTGGTGCCCAGTGTCAGCCAACGCCTGGAGCTTGAGCGACGTGGTTTCGAGCGCCTGGAGCTGCTCGCACGGGGTGTCGATGCCTGCCTGTTCAACCCGGCCCGGCGCAGCCAGGCGTTGCGCGAAAGCTGGGGGCTCGGCCCGGACGATCTCGCCGTGCTGCATGTCGGGCGGCTGGCGGTGGAAAAGAACCTTGGCTTGCTGCGGCCTTGCCTTGAGGCACTGCAGACGACTTATCCACAGAAGCGCCTGCGCCTGATCATGGTGGGTGACGGTCCGCAGCGCGCCGCCCTCCAGCAGGAGATGCCGGACGCCATGTTCTGCGGCGCCCAGCGCGGCGAGGTGCTGGCAGAGCATTACGCCAGCGGTGACCTGTTCCTGTTCCCGAGCCTGACCGAAACGTTTGGCAATGTGGTGCTCGAAGCCATGGCTTCGGGGTTGGCGGTGGTTGCCTATGACGAGGCGGCGGCTGCGCAGCATATTCGCCATGGCCACAGCGGGGCGCTGGCCATGCCGGGGGACCAGGCGGCGTTTGTGGATGCGGCTTGCTGGCTGCTGGAGGAAGAGGAAACCTTGCGCCGGGTGCGCCTGAATGCGCGGCAGCATGCCAGCCGTCAAGGTTGGCCGGCGATTGTCGAGCAGTTTGAGGGGTATCTCGATGCGGCCCGGAACCAGGCTGCGGCCTCACCCGCTTCGCGGCTGGGTGCTACGCGATCTGTGTAGGAGCGGCCTTGTGCCGCGAATGGGCCGCATAGCGGCCCCGGATCTCGATGTCAAAGCCATCGAGGGGCCGCGTTGCGGCCCATTCGCGGCACAAGGCCGCTCCTACAGGGACCGCGCAAGACTTTCAGGCCAGTGCTTTTTCGATTGCCTGCACCACCGCCGGATCATCCGGCGCCGTGCGCGGCGAGAAGCGCGCCAGCACCCGCCCGTCCTTGCCCACCAGAAACTTCTCGAAGTTCCAGCTGATGTCACCAGGAAACTCAGCCCCCTCGCCCGCCAGCAGGCGGTACAACGAATGACGCTGTGGCCCGTTGACTTCCAGCTTGCCGCCCAGCGGGAAGCTCACCCCGTAGTTGAGGCTGCAGAATTCCTGGATTTCCTTTTCGCTGCCCGGCTCCTGCCCGGCAAACTGGTTGCATGGCAGGCCAAGCACATTGAAGCCCTTGTCCTTGTAAACCTGGTAGAGGTTTTCCAGAGCCATGTATTGCGGCGTGAGACCACATTTGGAGGCAACGTTGACCACCAGCACCACTTGGCCCTTGAACGGTGCGAGGGGCAGCTCCCCGCCGTTCAGCGCGTCCAGTTTCAGGTCGTGAAATGCACTCATGATGACATCCCCTCTCAGGTTCCCGGTTGCCGCGCAGGCGAATTCCGCCCACTAAAAAGGCGCCCGTCCAAACCGTCCACCTCCCGTAGGAAGGCAAATCGGCTTGCCCGAGCGCCTGGCGACTTTCTGAGCTTAGCGCAGAAAATCAGTGGTGATGGCCACCTTCACCGTGGATGTGGCGGTGAGCGATTTCTTCTTCGCTGGCGTCACGCACGTCGACAACCTTGACCTGGAAGGTCAGGCGCTGGCCGGCCAGCGGGTGGTTGCCGTCAACGGTAACGTCGTCGCCGTCCAGGTCACGGATGGTGACGATCTGCATCTGGCCGTCCGGTGCCGAAGCGTGGAACTGCATGCCCACTTCCAGCTCGTCGACGCCTTCGAACAGGCTGCGGTTCAGGGTGCTGACCAGCTCGGCCAGGTATTCGCCGTAGGCGTCTTCCGGCTCGATGGAAACGTTCAGCTCGTCACCGGCCTGTTTGCCTTCCAGGGCTTTTTCCAGGCCCGGGATGATGTTGCCGGCACCGTGCAGGTAGACCAGCGGCGCGCCACCGGCGGAGCTGTCGATGGTCTCCCCGGCGTCGTTGGTCAGGGTATAGTCGATGGAGACAGCCTTGTTGGCGGCGATCAGCATGGGGCAAGACCTTTTGCAAAAGTATGTAGAGCGGACAAGTGTAACCAAGCCATCGTCCGATTGCGAACGCACTGCGGACAAGCAACGGCCCATCAGTCGGATCACCGGCTTTCACCAGGACGAAGAAGGCCACTGGGTGGCCGAACTCTCCTGCGGTCATACCCAGCATCTGCGCCACCAGCCGCCGTGGCAATCACGCCCTTGGGTGCTGGACCCGGCACAACGCGCGCAGCGTATCGGCCAGCCTTTTGCTTGCGGCTGGTGCGCACAAGGGGGCGATGGCGCTACCCTTGACCGCTAATTTCTTGCACCGCTTATTTCGAGAAGCACGCATGCAGACATTTTTCATTGCGCCGACCGATTTTGGTGTCGGCCTGACATCCATCAGCCTGGGCCTGGTGCGCACCCTCGAGCGCGCCGGCCTGAAGGTCGGTTTCTTCAAGCCGATCGCCCAGCCACACCCGGGTGACACCGGCCCCGAGCGCTCTACCGAACTGGTGGCCCGCACCCACGGCATCACTCCCCCGCTGCCACTGAGCCTGGCACAGGTCGAGCGCATGCTCGGCGACGGCCAGCTGGACGAGTTGCTCGAAGAAATCATCCGCCTCTACCAGCAAGCCTGCGTCGGCAATGACGTGGTGGTGGTCGAGGGCATGGTGCCCACGCGCCACGCCAGCTATGCAGCGCGGGTCAACCTGCACCTGGCCAAGAGCCTGGATGCCGAGGTGATCCTGGTGTCGGCCCCGGAAAACGAAGTGCTCAGCGAGTTGTCTGGCCGGGTCGAACTGCAGGCCCAGCTGTTCGGCGGCCCACGTGACCCGAAGGTGCTCGGGGTAATCCTCAACAAGGTGCGCACCGACGAAAGCATGGCGGCCTTCGCCACCCGCCTGCGCGAGCACTCGCCCCTGCTGCGCGGCAACGATTTCCGCCTGCTCGGCTGCATCCCCTACCAGCCTGAGCTGAACGCCCCGCGCACCCGCGACGTGGCCGACCTGCTCGGTGCCCAGGTACTCAACGCTGGCGACTACGAGCAGCGGCGCATGAGCAAGATCATCATCTGCGCACGCACCGTGGCCAACACGGTACCGCTGCTGACATCAGGCACCTTGGTCGTCACACCGGGTGATCGCGACGACATCATCCTTGCCGTCAGCCTGGCCGCCATCAATGGCGTACCGCTGGCCGGGCTGCTGCTGACCAGCGACAGCAAGCCCGACGCGCGCATCCTTGGCCTGTGCCGCGGCGCGCTGCAGGCAGGCTTGCCGATCCTGTCGGTCAGCACCGGCTCGTACGACACCGCCAACCAGCTCAATTCGCTGAACCGCGAAATCCCGGTCGACGACCGCGAGCGCGCCGAGTTCATCACCGACTTCGTCGCCAGCCACCTCGATGCGGCCTGGTTGCACCAACGCTGCGGCACCCCGCGCGAGATGCGCCTGTCGCCGGCGGTATTCCGCTACCAACTGATCCAGCGGGCGCAGCAGGCCAACAAGCGCATCGTCCTGCCAGAAGGCGCCGAGCCGCTGCTGGTGCAGGCCGCAGCCATCTGCCAGGCGCGCGGCATCGCCCGCTGCGTGCTGCTGGCCAAACCCGAAGATGTCGAGGCCGTGGCCCGCGCCCAAGGCATTACCCTGCCGCCTGGCCTGGAAATCCTCGACCCCGAGCTGATTCGCGGGCGCTACGTGGAGCCGATGGTTGCGCTGCGCAAGAGCAAGAACCTCAACGCACCGATGGCCGAGCAGCAACTGGAAGACCCGGTGGTGATCGGTACCATGATGCTGGCTCTGGACGAAGTGGACGGCCTGGTATCGGGCCTGGTGCACTCTACCGCCAACACCATCCGCCCGGCCCTGCAGTTGATCAAGACCGCGCCGGGCTCCAGCCTGGTGTCGTCAGTGTTCTTCATGCTGTTCCCCGAGCAAGTGCTGGTGTACGGCGACTGCGTGATGAACCCCCACCCGAGCGCTACCGAGCTGGCCGAGATTGCCAGGCAGAGCGCAGAATCGGCGCAGGCCTTCGGCATCGCGCCGCGGGTGGCGATGATCAGCTATTCAAGCGATTCGGTCAGTGATGAAGAAGTCGGCAAAGTGCGCGAAGCGACACGCCTGGCACAGGGCGCAGCGCAGGCGTTGGTGATCGATGGGCCACTGCAGTATGACGCGGCGGCCAACCCGGCAATTGCACGGGAACTGGCGCCGGATAGCCCGGTGGCCGGGCGTGCCACAGTGTTCGTCTTCCCTGACCTGAATACCGGCAACACCACGCACAAAGCGGTGCAGCGCAGTACCGACGGGGTCAGCCTGGGGCCGATGCTGCAGGGGTTGCGCAAGCCGGTGAACGACTTGCCGCGCGGGGCTCAGGTTGACGATATCGTGCATACCATTGCCCTGACGGCGATTCAGGCCAGCGTGGTGCGCTAAAAGCCGGACCGCTTTGCAGCCCATTCGCGGCAACAAGGCCTCTCCTACAGAAATCGCGTAATGCCTGTGGGAGCGGCCTTGTGCCGCGATAGGGCCGCAAGGCGGCCCCGGGCATCAATCAGGGATATTGCTGAACCTGGCCTTGTTGCTGGTCATACTGCTGGCCCGGAATCGGCTTCAGGTTCACTTCCACCCGGCGGTTCTGCGCACGGCCATTGGCGTCGGCGTTGCTGGCGATCGGCTGATCCGGGCCCATGCCACGCACCGAAATACGCGAAGCATCCACACCCTGCGAGGTCAGGTAGGTGCTGACCGCCTGCGCGCGGCGCTGGGACAGGTCCATGTTGTGCTGGCGGCTGCCGGTGCTGTCGGTGAACCCGACCACTTCAATGGTGTTCTGGTTGAACTGCTTGAACGAGCCTGCGAGGTTGTTCAGCGGCGAGTAGAAGCTTGGGGCGATGTTGGCAGAGTCGGTGGCAAAGGTGATGTTGCCCGGCATGATCAGTTTGATCTGGTCGCCCTGACGCTGTACTTCCACGCCGGTGTTGGCCATCTGGGCGCGCAGTTCGGCCTCTTGCTTGTCGGCGTAGTAGCCATAACCCGCTGCTGCTGCACCTACCGCGGCGGCGCCGATCAGCGCACCCTTGCCACGGTTGTTGTGGTCGATGGCCGCACCGGCGATGGCGCCAGCCAGCGCGCCCAGGCCGCCGTACTTGGCAGTCTTGCTCATCCCCGTGGAGCCCTGCGCCTGACCCTGGTTGTCATAAGGGTTCTGGCCGGCACAGCCAGTCATCAGGGCAGCGGCAGTTGCGACGATAATCAGACGACGCATGGTGAACATGGACAAGCTCCTACTGAAATTCATAAATGCGGCAGATCACGAAGGGATCTATGCCAGCCTTGGATTGCATCGGCAATGAAAAATTCAATGAAAGTGCCTTCATGTGCACTCAGGCACGCACGAAAGGGTTTTCTCGCATCTCGTCACCCAGGCGGGTATCGGGCCCGTGGCCAGTCACCACAATGGCCTCTTCATCCAGCCGGTACAGCCGCTCCTTGATGGAACGCACGATAGCCCGCTGGTCACCCCCCCACAAATCGGTGCGGCCAATGCCACGGCGGAACAAGGTGTCGCCGGCGATCAGCAGTTTGGCATCGGCGAACCAGAAGCTCATCGACCCCGGGGTGTGGCCAGGCGTATGCAATGCCACGCCACAGCCACAGGCCAGCGCTTCGTCATCGCCCAGCCAGCGATCGGGTGCCGGTACCGGCGTGTAGGGAACGCCGAACATCTGGCACTGCATCTCCAGGTTGTCCCACAGTACCTGGTCGTCCTTGTGCAGGTGCAGGGTGGCGCCTGTCAGCTCCTTGAGCTTGCCCGAGGCAAGAAAATGATCGAAGTGCGCGTGTGTATGGATGATGCTCACCAGCGTCAGGCCGTGGGCCTGCAGGCGCGCCAGGATCTTCTCCGGGTCACCGCCTGGGTCGACGACGATGGCTTTCTTGGTCAGTGGGTCGCCAATCAGCGTGCAGTTGCACTGCAAAGGGCCTACGGGGAAGGTTTCGCGGATGAGGGCAGGTGGGGTTTGGGTCATCATGAGCTCGAAAGCAAAGCCTGGGGTCTTTCAAGAGCGTGACAGGAAAATGGGGTGGGCGCACGCGGATCATGCCTTGGGAAGTGTGGCGCCTGTGAAATCGAGCGCCGCGCAGGCGGCGCTCGATTTCACAGGCGCCACATATCTTAAGGCAGGAACAACCTGAACAACCCGCCCCCAAGCGCCCCGCCATTGGAGATCTCGATCCGTCCGCGCACCCCGCCGCTTTCATGCAGTGCCGCGATCCGCGCCGCAAAGTACAGGCCAAGGCCGGTGCTGCCGCTGGTCGAGTCGATGCCCTGGATGTATTGCTCCTGGCGCTCGAGCATGTGCTTTGGATAACCCGGACCGTCATCGTTCACGCAGATGGCCAGCTGGTTGTCGGCCTCTTCGATGGTGATCAACAAGGCGTGCCCGGCAAAGCGGGTGGCGTTGGTGATGACGTTGGCGATCACCGAGGCCACCAGTTCACGGTCGAAAAAGCCCAGCGGGTTGTCGGTGTCGACACGCCAGGTGGCGAGGATGTCGTTGTGCTTGAGCACTTCCTGATGCGCCGCCAACTGGGCTTCGATGAAATCGTCCAATTCGTGGTAGTCCGGGCACACCGGCAACTGGTTGATACCCAGTTTGTACAGGCCCAGCAACTGCACCAGCATGCCGTTGAGGTGGCGAAACTCGTGCTCCATGATTCCCTGCTCGGCACCACCACGCAGCTCTTCGGGCAAGCGCTCCATCCACTGGCTGTGGGACTGGATCAGCGCTGACAAAGAGCTTTTGAGGTCGTGCACGGTGGAGGCGATCACCGTGGAAAAATCCAGCCCCTGATTGTCTTGATTCATGCGCCGAACACTCGGATGTGCAGTTTGCGGTAACGGTCATAGCGATTGTCGCTGGCAGGGATACCGGCCACGCTGGTCAAGGCGTCTTGGCATTCCTGCATGATCGCGGGCTGAGGGTTTTCACCGCCAATGCGCAGCAGCGCCTGGGCGGTGTTAAGGGCGATGCTGATGTTTTTCGGCTGCATACCCAGCGCCTTGCGGAACATCTGCAACGCCTCGCCAAGCTGCCCTCCCTGGTAACTGCGCACACCCTGGCGATTGAGGGTGACCGCTTCGGTAATGGCGTTGAGCACGCTGGGGTCGTCCGTCAGCTTGCCCACTTTCTCCATGACCTTGGGGTCATCGCCATAACTTTCCACACAGCTCTTCAGCACGCCGAGGGCGGCGGCTTCCTGCCCCATTGCCTGCAACTGTGCGGCAACGGTCAGGGCCGCATCGACCGAGAAGAACTGGTTCATCTTATCCAGGCGCTGGATCGCCTGTTCGGTCAGCTTGCCGGCCGTTTCCGGGTCGCCAGCCTGTTGCAGGCTGGCGGCCTTCATCATCCGCGCACGTACCTGCAAGCCCTGGTCCTCGGGGTTTTCCTTGGCAACCTCGCTGAGCGTGGTGTTGATTTCGACCCGGGTACGGGCGTCCAGGCCGAAGCCTGCGTTCTTGCTCATCAGCGCCTGCACCAGGCCAAGGTTGTTTTCAGCATCCTTGTAGCGCGAGCTCTGCCCCTGGTTCACCGCATGGCGGAACGCCTTCGACGCGCTCTCGAAGTCTTCGTTTTCCAGCGCCAGCTTGCCCAGCGTCGACTGCCGACGTACCGACAGTGGCGACAGCCGCACGGCTTCTTCAAGCAGGTTTTGCGCGCGCCGGGTATCGCCTTGGGCCACCAGCACCTCGGCCATGCCGTCGTACAGGCCGGGCATGATCGGGAATGCCTTGAGCGCCTGCTCGTACACACCCTGGGCCTGGGCATTCTGGCCACGCTTGTGCATCAGGGCGCCCAGCGCGGCGTACACCCAAGGCTGCGGGCGGCTGGCCAGAATGGCCTTGAGAAACTTTTCCAGTTCCTCGAAGCGGTTGAGGTTACGCAGGGCATCGGCCCGATAACGCAGGCACAGCGGTGCCAGGCGCGGGTCTTTCTTGCACAGCTCGGCACAGGCGGCCAGCACTTCGGCCGGGCGATTGCGGTCCAGCGCCTGCAAAATCGGCTTGAGCAGCGTCTTGCGCTGGAACAGTTTTTCGACGCGCTGGGCCAGGCCAACGCGGTTGAACGGTTTGGTCAGGTAGGCATCGGGCTCGTGCTCGATGGCGCTGAGGACAATGGCCTGGCTGCTTTCGGCCGTGACCATGATGAACACGCACTCATGGCTTATGTGCTTGTCGATGATCAGGTCTTCGAGCACCTGCTGGCCGTTCTTCTTGCCGTCGCCCAGGTGGAAGTCCTGCAGGATGAAGTCATAGCGCTTCTGCGCGCACATGCGCAGCGCCTGCTCGCCGCTGTCGGCGGTGTCCACGTCGCGCACGCCCAGCTCGCGCAGCATGGAACGGGTCGACGTGCGAAAGTCGGTAAAGTCGTCGACGATCAGAAAGCTTTTTTGCCCGTACTGCAGCATCAACACGACCTGCCTTGGAATGATTGAAAAATCGCGCGAGGCGATGCCACCGATCGCTGTATCGGCAGCTGGTCGGGAAAGATGAGGGTTGAGCATTGCCGGCCACAATCCATGGCCTCAGGCCATCACTTTAGCGGGCAATGACCTGCAGGGCCAGTATCACGCCAGCACCCCCAGGGATTTGGCCTTGGCAACCGCCTGGGTACGCCGCTCAACCCCAAGCTTGCTGTTGATGTGGCTGGCGTGGGTCTTTACGGTGTGCAGGGAAATGAACAGCCGCTCGCTGATCTGCTGGTTGGAACATCCTTGGGCAATCAGTTCGAGCACGGCCAGTTCGCGGCCGCTCAGGGCTTCGCCAGTGCCGGTGATGGCGCCTCGCTGCTGCGGCAGGCGTTTGAGCAGTTCTGCCTGAACCGGGCAGGACGAACCTGCCTGCAATTGCTCAGAAAGCCAGTGCGGGTGCTTTTCCAGCAGCGGCTGGAACGGTTGCAGCACGCCGCCATGCGCGGATGCCAGCAGGCTTGGCAGCAATTGCGCGGCCTGCCCTTCCCGGCCTTCGTCCAGCAGCAGGGAGAGCCATTGGCACAGGGCGCTGACGGTTAGCAGCATGCCGCCACTGGCCTGGCCACGCTCGACCAGACTTGCCAGGCGTTGTACGGCGTCGTCACCGCGTAACTGGATGCGCTCCAGCAGCGCCTGCTGCAACGCAATGTGCAACGGCAGCAGCGGGTGGAACTCCGGTGCGGCTGCCGGCTGCTCACCGCCGTAGGTCTGGCCCAGGCGTAGGAGCCAGGACTCGGCCAGGTCGGTACGCCCCTGGGCCAGCCACAATTCGCATTTGATCAGGGTAATCATGGCCAGGTAGTAGACCGGGGGCACGTCCCAGATATGCATCAGGCGCTCGGCCTCGGCCAATTCGGCAAACGCCTCTGAAAAGTGCCCTTCGCGGCCATCGAGCGTAGCAATCACGCAATGGCCGATAAGCACACTGATATCCCGGCAGGCCCGCGCCTCGCCCAGCCCCGCGCGCAAACGCGCACGGCCCTGGGCCGGCTGCAGGCGCGAGACCAGCAGGTAACCTTCGTAAAGCGTCAGGCGCGCGCGCACGGCATACAGCCGCTGCGCCGAAAGCCCTTGCAGGCGCTGAAGCCCTTGGCGCACTTCGTCCAGTGCGCGCAACACCTCGCCACGGGCATGCAGCACCCGCGCCCGGTCGTAATGGGCCAGCGCCTCGAACAACGGGTTGCCAACCCGCTGGGCAAGCTCCAGGGCTTCGCGGTTCCAGCCTCGGGCCCGCCAGAAGTCGCCATCGGCAATGGCCAGGTTGGACAGCGTCGACAAACACACCAGGCGTTGGCCATAACGCTTGCTCGGCAGGCTCTGCAGCGCTTCGCCGCAATAGGCCAAGGTGCGTTCGCGGTCGCCACGGCCGCGGGCAATGACCCCACTCAGCGCCAGCCACTGGGCCAGCATCGACTTTTGCGCGGTGGCCGAAGGCGCGGGCAGAAAGCGGCTGAGGTAGCCGGCCAGTTCCTCGGCGGCGTCCAGCTGGCACGCCAGGCCCAACGCCCAGCTGTACAGCACGATCAACCGCGGAGTGCTGATCAGCAGGCTGTCGGGCAGGTCCATCTTCCAGCGCAGCAGCATGCCGACGTTCTGTTCAGCCAGCAGTTGCTCCTCGGACAGGCTCTGCACCAGGTCGGCAGCGACATCGAGGTGGCCGGCACGCAGCGCCTGCTCTACCGCCTCGTCCAGCAGGCCCTGCTTTTCAAACCAGCGACAGGCACGCAGTTGCAAACCGGCAAGTGGTTCGCTGGCCTGCCGGCTGCGCAGCAGGTCGGAGAACAGGTGATGGTAGCGGAACCAGTGGCCATGCTCGTCCAGCGGCACCAAAAACACTTGGTGCGCCTGCAGGAAACGCAGCACAGCTGCGCTGTCCTGGCGGCCACGCAGGGCGTCGCACAACGGGGCGCAGAAGCGCTCCTGGCAGGCCGTGTCGTACAGGAACGCCTGTACGTCGGCGGGCAACATGTCGATGACTTCTTCAAGAAGGTAGTCGCGGATCAGGCCTTCGCCGCCATGTAAGGCCTGGGGCAAGGCTTGCTCGTCCGCCGACTCGCTGGCTGCCAGTTGCCAGAAACGCAAACCGGCCACCCAACCGTCGCTGCGCTGGATCAGGTTGTCCAGTGCCTGGCCGCGCAGGGCCGTTGGCTGCCGGCCGATCACCGCCAGCGACTCTTCGTCGGTGAGGCGCAAATCCTGTTCGTTCAGTTCGACAAGCTGGCGCGACAGCCGCAAGCGCGCCAGGTGCCAATCCGGGCGCTGGCGGCTGGTAACCAGCAACACCAGGCCGGCGGGCAGGTGGTTGAGGAAGAACTGCAGGCAGCGGTCGAGCACCGGCCCCTGGGCCAGGTGATAGTCGTCCAGTACCAGCAGCAAAGGGGTATCGGTTTGCAGGTACAGCGCCAGCTCGTCGAGCAGGCCGTCGATCCACTCCTCGAAGGCGAACGGCTGGTGGCGCTGGCGCATTTTCAGCAAGCCCATGGCCTGCCCGCCCAGCGCAGGGCAGTACTGCTGCAGGCCTTCGAGCAGGCGTTCAAGAAAGCGGCCTGGGTCGGCATCACGCTGGCTCAGGCCCAGCCACAGGCTACGCCAATGCTCGGGCAGCGCTTCGCAAAATTCGATGGCCAGGGAGCTTTTGCCAAAACCCGCCGGGGCATTGACCAGCAACAGCCGGCCACCCAGCCCGGCGTGCAGACGCTGACACAGGCGCAAGCGCGGCACATGGCCGTCCGGCAGCGGCGGCCGGAAGAAACGCCCGTCCAGCAGGCGCAGGGCCTGGCTGGCAAATCCATGTGTACGGGACAAATCTGTCATGGCCGGCTCGTTCTGGGTGGAGGACTTCGGCGATATGGATGCTTGCGAGACTAGCCGGTAACGCAGCGCATTTGAAGATGATGGGCGCAATTGCCCCTGAAAAGACTGCGACAAAAAGCAACATGGCTGATGGACAGGGGGTTGGGGCGGGGGTTTGGGTGGGTATTCAGCAAATTTATCGCCCGCTCATACAGGGATTGCACAGCTTCAAGGCCAGTGCAGTAGCGGTAGGAGCAGCCTTGTGCTGCGAAGAGGCCATTGCAGCCGAAGAGAGTCTTTAGCCTTACCGGCCTCTTCGCAGCACAAGGCTGCTCCTACAGGGCCTGTGTTTGACTGGAAATTATCGCCGGAGCAGGAAACAGAAACGCCCCGGGCAGGCCGGGGCGTTCTGGGGATCACACGGAGTGAAGGGTTTTCAGATCAACGAATACCCGACTGGCGCAACGCCGCAGGCTGGAAGTCGGCCTTGCTGGCACTGAAGCCGAAGTCGTAGGCGCGCTTCTCTTCGTTTTTCATGCCCAGGGCCAGGTAACGACCCGACTGCAGGTCGTAGATGGTTTCCAGGGTGTACCAAGGCACCTCTTTGTTGTAATACGGCTGGGAATGGGCCTCGGACACGCGCCACAGCTGGCCACGGCCGTCGTACTGGTCGATCACTGCGGCCTGCCAGGTGTCCTCATCGATGTAGAAGTCCCGCTTGGCGTAGATGTGCCGCTGGCCCGGTTTCAGGGTTGCGACCACGTGCCAGACGCGGCGCAGCTCGTAACGGGACAGGTCCTGGTTGATGTGCCCGGCCTTGATGATGTCGGCGTACTTCAGCTTGGGGTCATCCAGCTTGAAGGCGTTGGAGGCGATGTACAGCTCCTTCTTGCCTTCGAGCTTCCAGTCGTAGCGGTCTGGCGCACCGTTGAACATGTCCAGGTTGTCCGAGGTACGCAGGCCGTCGGCGGCGGTACCCGGGCCGTCGTACGACACTTGCGGCGCCTGGCGCACGCGACGCTGGCCGGCGTTGTAGATCCACGCCTTGCGCGGCTCCTTCACCTGGTCGAGGGTTTCGTGCACCAGCAGCACAGTCCCGGCCAGGCGCGCTGGCGCGGTCACTTCCTGCTTGAAGTAGAACAGGATGTTGCCTGGGTTGTTCGGGTCGTAATCCTTCATCCTGTCGCGGAAGACGAACTGGTCGGAGAAGTAAACCGGGCTGAAAGAGCCGTTCTGCTGCGGCGTGGCCTGGATCACCAGGCGGCTGACACTGCCCCCCCGGTAACGGGTGATGTGGTTCCAGATCACTTCCAGGCCGGTTTTCGGGATCGGGAACGGCACCGCCGTGTTGAAGTTGTTCAAACCGTTGCCGCCTTCCGTCAGCGTGGTCTGGGTGGCGTTTTTCTTGATGGCGGCGAACACGTCCGCAGGTACCGTGGAGCCGCGATGGGTTTTGAATACAGGGATCTTGAAGGTGTCCGGGTAGCGCTTGAGCATGGCCATCTGGCCCGGCGAAAGCTTGTCCTTGTACTGCTCGGCGTTTTGCGCAGTGATGGTGAACAGCGGCTTTTCACTGCCATACGGGTCGGCCAGGAAACCCTTGCCGTCGACGCTGCCCGCACTCTTCGACAGCGGCTCCCAAGGGCCGATCGAGCCATCGGCGTTGCCGGCCTTTTCAGCCCCCATCGGGGTCAGGGTACTGCCCAACTTGGCCGCCTCGTCGGCGGATACCGCAGCCATGACGCTGGTCGCCAGCAGGGACAGGCCCAGTACACCGGCTTGCAGCAGACTTCTGGTCTTGTTCATGTCGTGTCGTCCTGGATCTGTATGCTTAGAAGTTCACGCCGAAGCTGAGCGCGACGAAGTCACGGTCATCCACGGTGCTGTACTTGCCATCGAAGAAGTTGGTGTACGACAGGCTCGCCGTGTAGGTGTTCTGGTACTCGGCGTCCAGGCCCAGGCTGACTGCCTTGCGGCCTTCCTCGAAGTTGCCGCCTGGGCCTGGCGAGTAGCCAGAGACGTCATGGGACCAGGCCACGCTGGGCTTCAGGTTGACCCCGGCGAAGACGTCGTTGTAGTCCCAGATGGCGCGAGCGCGATAACCCCACGAAGTGCTGGTGGTGAAACCATCGCTGTTGCAGTTGCGCGACAGGTTGGCGGTGGAGCTGCCCAGCCCGGAGCCATTGATGGTGGAGCCGTTGAGCGCAGTACACATGCCACCAGGCAGTTCGCCAGGGCCGTAGACCGGGTCGCGACCATAGCGTGCCTTGCTGGTGCTCTCCAGGCCGCCGACATGGGTAACACCGACTTCGCCCACAACTGTGAGCCGGCTGGCGCCCATGACCTGGTCGAAGAAGTGGGTGAAGGTGGTCTGGAGCTGGGTGATTTCCTTGCGCCGGTAGCCGTGCAGGTCCTGGCCCGGTGTGCCCTGGAGCACGGACGCATTACCAAAACCGGCCAGCGGCGTGACACCGGCGAACAGGATATCAGTAGAGTTCAGCTGCACCGGCGCATTAGGGCGATAGCTAAGCTCGCCGCTCCACGCAGTACCGGTAGGCAGCGTGGTGGCGAAGCTCAAACCGTACAGGCGGATATCCTCTGGATACTCGACAAAGTACTGGGAGTTGCCTGCAATGAGCAGCGGACGAAGCCCGGCAAGCGCTGTGGGCGTAAGGCTGTTGGCAAAAGCGAACGCAGCCGGGGAAGCGCCAGTCGCACTGAAGATCGGCGCACGGCTGTGGTAGTTCATGAAGTACGCGCCGAACTCGGTATCCAGCGGTTCGAACATATAGCGGAACGCAACACCGAACTGGCCACTGTCGCGGGCGTCGCGATCGGCACCACGCCTTACCAGCACGCCTTCTTCGTTGTAGTTGACATTGTTGGCGGCCAGCACGCCCCTGGCAATGGCAGGCAGTGCATTGAGGGTGCGGCTGCTGTTGAGCACACGCAGGTTGTCGGTACAGCCGTCGGCAATGATGTCCGGCTGCGAGAAGAACGTACCGCAGTTATCAACAACCGTCTGGTCCCACTCGATCTGGTAGAAGGCCTCGGCCGACAGGTTGTCGGTAAGGCTTTGCGAGATATAGAACATGTTGACCGGGATCAGGCCTTCCTTGATCTCGGCCCCTGGGCGGCGGAACGCCGACACGTCGATGGGGTTGATCGAGTTGATGCCGCCGCCGATGAAGGTACTCTCACCCCAGCTCACCACCTGCTTGCCCAGGCGTACCGAGCCCGGCTGATCGCCGATGGAATAGTTGTGGTAGACAAAGGCGTCGAGCAACTGCGCGCCGGACGACTTGGCGCCCTCCTTGCGGCCGGAGTCGCTGATGTCCTTGAACTCGCGGCTTTCGTCCTTCAGCTCGAAGTCGTACCAGTACTTGCCGCGCACAAACACGCCGGTATCGCCGTACTTGAGCTCCAGGTCATGGATGCCCTTGAAGATCTTGGAGAACGTTTCGCCCTTCTTGAAGTTCAGGTGGCCGTCGTCGGATGTCTGCGACAGGCCCTTGCCGCCGTTGTTCACCCCGATCAGGTTCTTGTTGGGGTTGGCTGTCGACCAGCTGGCGCCGATGGAGAGCGACGAGTCGAACTGGCCTTCGATTTCACCAATGTTGAAACTGACAGCGAAAGCAGGACTTGCGAGCGTGGAAGCAAGGCTGACGGCCAGGGGCAACTTGGCCCGGCGCCAGAACAGGTTTGCAGATTTCATCGACGCTACTCCATGTACTTTATTGTTATGGCAGTGAGTCCTTTCAAGAACGGCCCGAACGACCGGTTTGCAGGTTTGCACCTGCGGCGATACGGCTTGCGCGTATCGCCCTCCCCCATTCCTGAAAATCTCCTGGCCCCGACTATAGCCAGCAAGGCACAGGCGCTTGATCCCTCTAAAGTGTGATTTGCGCTCCATGCCGCCAACTCGCTGCGGTGTTGTCCCGGTTGCGGGCTGGCAGAGCTCAAGGATGGCGCATTTCTGCCATTTGGCAAGGCGCCGGGGCCTCTAGCGTGCGGGTCGCGTTCTGACGTTGGCGACCCGCACGGCGGTCACAGCGTGGAAAGGAACGCGCTGTTGCTGGCCTGCCACTGGACGATGTCCTGGCGGATGCGTTTCTTGTCGAGCTTGCCGACACTGGTCTTGGGAATTTCAGTAACAACGGCGATCTGGCTAGGAATCGCCCACTTGTTGATGTGCCCTTGCTCGACAAATGGCTTGAGATGGTCCTTGAGCGCCTTGCCATCGATGGCCTGGCCTTCGCGCACCACCAGCAGGGCAAACGGGCGCTCGCCCCATTGCGGGTCGGCTACCCCCACCACCGCCACTTCGCGCACGGCCGGGTGACGGCTGATCAGGTCTTCCAGGTCGAGCGAAGACACCCACTCGCCCCCGGTCTTGATCACATCCTTGATGCGGTCGCGGATGTCGATGTAGCCCATGCCGTCGAGGGTGGCAACATCGCCGGTGTGCAACCAGCCCCCCTGCCACAGTTCCTCGCTCTTTTCCGGCTCCTTGAAGTAGCCCATGGTCAGCCACGGCGCACGCAACACCAGCTCGCCCTGGGTTTCACCGTCTGCCGGCAGGAAGTTGCCGTCGCCATCGACAATGGCCGCCTCGACCAGTGGCACCGGGACGCCGGCCTTGATGCGGTAGGTGACGCGCTCATCCTCGCTGCCGGCCTGCAGCTCGTCGTTCAGGTGCGCAGCGGAGATCAGCGGGCAGGTTTCGGACATGCCATACGCGGCGGTCAGCTGGATGCCACGTGCCAGGGCAGCCTGGTACAGCGAACGGTTGAGCGAGCTGCCGCCGATGATGATCTTCCAGCCGCCGAAGTCCTGCCCTTGCGCGTTCGGGCAGTTGAGCAGCATCTGCAGGATGGTCGGCACGCAATGGGAGAACGTGACCTTTTCTTCGCGCCACAGCTTGACCAGCATGTCCGGCTCGTAGCGCCCCGGGTATACCTGCTTCATGCCCAGCATGGTGGCGGCGTAGGGAATGCCCCAGGCATGCACATGGAACATCGGGGTGATGGGCATGTACACGTCGTTGCTGCCCAGCAGGCGCACGCTGTCGATGCTGCCGGTGACCGAAGCTTCGGCCAAGGTGTGCAGTACCAGTTGCCGATGGGTGAAGTACACGCCCTTGGGGTTGCCGGTGGTGCCGGTGGTGTAGAAGGTGGTGGCCACCGAGTTTTCGTCGAAGTCCGGGAAGTCGTAGCGTGGGCTGGCGGCTGCCAGCAGTTGCTCGTACTCGCCCACTAGGCCGGGCAGCTCGGCCGTTTTGTCCGGGCCATCGGTCAGCAGCAGGGTCTTGTCAACGGTGGTCAGTTGCCCGGCAATGGCCTGGTAGAGGCCGACGAAGTCGCTGTTGACCAGCACCACGCGGTCTTCGGCGTGGTTCATGGTGTAGAGGATCTGCTCGGGCGACAGGCGCACGTTGATGGTGTGCACAACGGCGCCGATCATCGGGATGGCGAACATGCACTCCAGGTAGCGGTGGCTGTCCCAGTCCATGACCGCCACCGTATCACCGGCCTTTACCCCGGCCTCGGTCAGCACGTTGGCCAGGCGCGCTATGCGCTCGTTGAGCTGTGGGTACGTCAGGCGCAACTGGTCGCGGTAGACGATTTCCCGGGTCTTTTCATAGCGGCTGCCGGACATCAGAAGGCGTTTGATCAGCAGCGGGTAGTCGTAGGCGCCCTCGGCGGGCTTGATGATGCGGGTCTGCAGCATGGTTATCCCTTTTCTGAAAAGCGGGCCGGACAAATCTGGTAACCACTGTAGTTCGCGAATGTGACGGCTAAATCAGCCGAAGGAATGATTTGGCTGCGCGAGGTATGAGTGGCATTGTCCGGGTGATGGATCATCCCTGCCCTGCCAACGGAGCCTTACTGATGCCCAGCCCGCGTCGCGCCGTGTTTCTCGATCACCAGTCCCTGGACCTCGGTGACCTCGACCTTTCCCCGCTACAAAGCCAGTTCGATGAGTTCGAGCTGTTCGCCGCTACCCGTCCGGAGCAGGTCGCAGAGCGACTGCAGGGCGCCGTGGCGGTGGTCAGCAACAAGGTCATGCTCGACGCCGCGACCCTGGCCGCCAACCCACAGCTCAAGCTGATCCTGGTGGCCGCCACCGGCACCAACAATGTCGACTTGGCAGCAGCGCGCGCACAGGGCATCACGGTGTGCAACTGCCAGGGCTACGGCACGCCGTCCGTCGCGCAGCACACCCTCGCCATGCTGCTGGCCCTGGCCACCCGCCTGTGCGACTACAACCAGGCGGTGGCGGACGGCCAGTGGGCCAAGGCCAGCCAGTTCTGCCTGCTGGACTTTCCCATCGTAGAGCTCGAAGGCAAAACCCTCGGCCTGCTCGGCCACGGCGAACTGGGCGGCGCGGTGGCGCGGCTGGCCGAAGCCTTCGGCATGCGCGTGCTGAGCGGGCAGATTCCCGGCCGCCCGGAACGCGCCGACCGCCTGCCGCTGGACGAGCTGCTGCCACAAGTCGACGCCCTGACTTTGCACTGCCCGCTGAACGAGCACACCCGGCACATGCTCGGTGCCCGCGAACTGGCCCTGCTCAAGCCCGGTGCGCTGGTGGTCAACACCGCCCGTGGCGGCCTGATCGACGAGCAGGCGCTGGCCGATGCCCTGCGCAATGGTCACCTGGGCGGCGCGGCCACCGACGTGCTCAGCGTGGAGCCGCCGGTCAACGGCAACCCGTTGCTCGAACCCGGCATCCCACGCCTGATCATCACCCCGCACAGCGCCTGGGGGGCAGTGGAATCACGCCAACGCATCGTCGGCCAGCTCAGCGAGAACGCCCAGGCCTTCTTCGCCGGCCAACCGCGCCGCGTGGTCAGCTGAGCGGGGCGCCCGCCTCTGCTACACTGCGCCACTTTTTTTCCAGGAGGCGTCGTCCATGGACCCGCGCAGTGAAGTATTGCTCCGCCAGGCAGAGCTGTTCCAAGGGCCGCTGCTGATTGCCGGCGCCCCCGCCGATGGCCTGCTCGGCCAATTGCCACAGGCCCAGGCCTGGACATGGCACGCAGGCGATCAGGCCCTGCTCGACAGCCGTTTTGCCGGCCGCAGTCACCATGGTGTCGAACCGCCTGAAGTGCCCTTCGACAGCGCCGTGCTGTTCCTGCCCAAGTCCCGCGAACTGGCCGCCTACCTGCTCAATGCCCTGGCGTCGCGCCTGGCCGGCCGTGAGCTGTACCTGGTCGGCGAAAAGCGCGGCGGCATCGAAGGCGCGGCCAAACAGCTGCAGGCCTTTGGCAACCCGCGCAAGCTGGACAGCGCCCGGCACTGCCAGCTGTGGCAAGTGACCATCGAGCAGGCGCCCGAGGCCAAGCCGCTGGAAAGCCTGGCCGAACGCTTCGAACTGGCCCTGGAAGACGGCCCGTTGCAAGTAGTCAGCCTGCCTGGCGTATTCAGCCACGGGCGCCTCGACCGCGGTACCGCCCTGCTGCTCAAGCACCTCGACGGCCTGCCGAGCGGGCATGTGCTGGACTTCGGCTGTGGCGCGGGGGTACTGGGCGCAACGGTCAAGCGCCGCTATCCGCAAAGCCGGGTAACCCTGCTTGATGTGGATGCCTTCGCCGTGGCGGCCAGCCGCCTGACGCTGGCGGCCAACGGCCTGGAAGGCGAGGTGATCAGCGGGGATGGTATCGACGCGGCACCGACCGATCTCAGCCTGATCCTGAGTAACCCTCCATTCCACACCGGGGTACACACCAACTACCAGGCTTCGGAAAACCTGCTGAAAAAATCGGCCATTCATCTGCGAAAAGGCGGCGAAATGCGCCTTGTTGCCAATAGCTTCCTACGCTACCAGCCGCTGATCGAAGGGGCGCTGGGCAACTGCCAGGTGCGCGCCGACGCTGACGGTTTCCGGATCTATCAGGCAACACGCGGATAAAAACAGCGCTTGCCGAAAGCGTTTTGCCTAGGCAGAATCCGCACCGTCCTAGGGGAGTAGTCTCCCGCGAGCACCCTGCTCGCCCGGTACGCGTCAACATACTTGGTCAACAGACCATGGCGCGTGCGACCCACCATGCCAGCCTGCATGGAGAGATCCGCAGAGACGGATCCAGGGTTTGACAAGACCTATGACACGCACACCTTACCCGGGGCGGGGAGGATGTACGTGTCATAGCCGTGTCGACCCGCCCCCGTAGGAAACCTGATGCTGGAATCTCTGTTGGTCCCCACCGCCATCGTTGCCCTCGCCGAAATCGGCGACAAGACGCAACTGCTCGCGCTCATTCTCGCTGCCCGCTTCCGCAAGCCGTGGCCGATCATTGCCGGCATCATCGCAGCCACCTTGGCCAACCATGCCGCCGCTGGCGCCGTGGGTGCCTGGTTCGGCAGCTTCTTCAGCGACTCGGCATTGCACTGGATCCTCGCCGCGAGCTTCACCGCCACTGCGCTGTGGACCCTGGTGCCCGACAAGATGGATGACGACGAGAACCCGGCGCGCCGCTTCGGGCCGTTCCTGACTACGCTCATCGCGTTCTTCCTGGCAGAAATCGGTGACAAGACCCAAGTCGCCACCGTCATGCTGGCGGCGCAGTATCCGCACCTGATCATGGTGATCATCGGTACCACCCTGGGCATGCTGATCGCCAACGTGCCGGTGGTTCTGGCGGGTAACTTCGCGGCAGACAAGCTACCATTGACCCTGATCCGTCGCCTGGCGGCCACGGCGTTCTTCGTGCTGGCCATCGTGGCGGTCTATACGGCGATGAAAGCCAGTGGTTGGGTGGGTTGACCGAAAGTTGCAGCCTGACGCAAGGCCTGTAGGAGCAGCCCTGCGCTGCGAAGAGGCCGGTATAGGCACCCCAAGTGGACTGCCCTTACCGGCCCTTTCGCAGCACAAGGCTGCTCCTACAATGGGACCGCGTAAACCGAAAACAAAGTCTTACGGCTTGGCCGCAGCCTGATACAGCGGCATCACCTTCGGAATCGCCGCCTGCAGCGAGGCAATGCGGCTTTCGGACGCCGGGTGAGTACTCATGAACTCAGGCGGTGCACCTTCGGAAGCCTTGCTCATCTTGTTCCACAAGGTGATCGCGGCATTCGGGTCGTAACCGGCACGCGCCGACAGCTCCAGGCCAATCAGGTCGGCCTCGTTCTCGTTGGCCCGGCTGTTGGGCAGGGTCATGGCGTAGTTCACCACGGTGTCGGCCATGGCCATGCTGCCTTGGCCGAGGCCGAAGATGGCACCGGCCCCCTGACGGGCCATTTCCACGCCGTACGCCTTGGACATGGCCTCGCGGCTGTGCTCACGCAGGGCGTGGGCAATCTCGTGCCCCACCACCGCGGCGATTTCCGCATCGGTGAGCTTGAGCTGATCGATCAGCCCGGTGTAGACAATGATCTTGCCGCCCGGGCCGCAGTTGGCGTTCAGTTCGTCGCTCTTGATCACGTTGACTTCCCAGTTCCACTGCGCGGCATCCGGGCGGAACTTGGGCGCCTGGGCGATCAGGCGGTTGGCGATGACCTGTACGCGCTTGGCATCGGCACTGGATTTGTCGAGCACACCTTTGCTCGATGCCTCACCCAGGGTCTGCTGGTACGACTGGGCGTACATCTGGTTGACCTCATCGGTCGAGAGCATGCTGAACATGTACTGCTGGCGCTGCACGCCGACAGCGCCGCCGCTGGTGGTGTTCACCGCCTGGCAACCGGCCAGCAGGATGCCAGCACTCAACAGGCTGACGACAAAAGACTTACGCATGAAAACACTCCCTTTTTACATGCGCCGTATCCTAGGCCGAGTCGCCAGTGCCCGCTATAGCCGTAGGGAAGATTTTATTCGCCTGCACCGGCCTCTTCGCGGGCATGCCCGCTCCCACAGGTATTTCATTTTCCCCAGGCGTACCGAACACCCTGTGGGAGCGGGCGTGCCCGCGAAAGGGCCCGTGCAGCCAGAGCATCAGGCCGGCGTGAGGCACTCCGGCGCATCCAGCTTCGGGTCATTGACGAAATTGGCCAAGGCACGCTCTCGCAATGTTGCCGGCGGGCTGGCCAGCAACTCGTGCAGGCGGGTGATCGGCGTATCCGGGTCAAGCCACGCCGCCTGCCCCGCCTCGTCCAGTATCAGCGGCCGACGCTGGCTCATGGCTGCCTGGGTCACCACCGCGCAGCTCAGCCACACCTGGTCCTGCACCGGGTAGGCCTCCCACACTGCTGCAAAATACAGCGACGAGCCCTCCCCCGGGGTCAACCAGTACGGGCGTTTACGCACGTTGCCACGCCACTCGTAAAAGCCATTGGCCGGCATCAGGCAGCGACGCTGGCGAAATGCATCGCGAAACATTGGCTGCTCGACCAGGGTTTCGGCGCGGGCATGCGCGGGGGTGCGGGACAGGTCTGTGAGCCAGGCCGGAGTAAGGCCCCAGCGCGCCTTGGCCAGCTGCTGCTGGCCGTCGAGCTGGCGCTGGATCAACACCGAAGCCCCGGGCGAAATGTTCCATTGGGCCGGCTGGCCTTCAGGGAAGCCAGGCAGGCTTGCAAGCGCCTGGGGCCAGCGAAACAGGGCGTAACGTCCACACATGGGCGAATTCAGAACCTAGCAGATCAAGGTACCGGGGAAGCTCTCCGGTTCGTCGCCAACCAGTGGCTGGGCATCATTGTACGCATCGATCAGCTGCCGTGCGTACTCGGCCTGCTCATCCGCCACCGCAAGCCCGAGCAGGCCTTGCAGGGGCAGCTCCCCCACACCCCCCATCAAGTCACGGCCCACCAGCTGCACGTTGATGCCTTCACTGGCCAGCATACCGACCAGCATTTCGGCTTCGAGCAGGTTTTCAGGTTCGTAGATACGCCGCATCAGTCGTTCTCACCGAAGACGTCCAGCATCCACTCCTCGCCATGAACCTGCAGCACGAAGCGGATAGGCTTGCAGCACACCTGGCAGTCCTCGATGTACTCCTGATCGCCACCGGACAGGTCGACCGTGGTTTCGACGTCTTCGCCACAATAAGGGCATTCGTAGTTCGCAGTTTCCAGCATCGCGGCCTCCGGGGTGACTTATGCGTATAATTGCCGGTCTGTTTACAGGGCCTGTGTGTGTCCGAGCCGTTTTTCGGAGCCCGCCCCTACCTTATTACCCTAGCCGTTTCCAACAAGAGAGCATGATGGGCGAATTCGATGCCATCCGACCGTACGACGACGCTGAGGTCCCTGCCGTTCTGGCACGCCTGCTCAGCGACCCGGCATTCCTCGATATCCTCACCCACTTCCGCTTCCCGCGTGCGGCCGGTGCTCTCGGCTGGTTGCTCAAGCCGCTGATTGCCCGTCGCCTGCGCAAGGAATTCGCTGGCGTCACCTGCGTTTCGACCCTGCAGGACAAAGTCGAATACTACGTCGACCAGACCATCGACCGCGCCACTGACGGCGTTACCTATTCCGGCGTGGAACAGCTCAAGGCCGGCACCGCCTACCTGTTCCTGGCCAACCACCGTGACATCGTCATGGACCCGGCCTTCGTCAACTACGCTGTGTACCACGCAGGCTTGCCCACCCCTCGCATTGCCATTGGTGACAACCTGCTGCAAAAGCCTTTTGTCAGCGACATGATGCGCCTGAACAAAAGCTTCATCGTGCACCGTTCCATCAGCGGGCGCCGCGAGAAGCTGGCAGCCTATCAGTTGCTCTCGGCCTACATCAGCCACTCGATCCGCAACGACGCCACGTCGATCTGGATCGCCCAGGCCGAAGGCCGCGCCAAGGACGGTGACGACCGCACCGATTCGGCGATCCTCAAGATGTTCCACATGAGCCGCAAGGACGAGCCGTTCGGTGCGGTGATCCAGAGCCTGAACCTGACGCCGGTGTCGATCAGCTACGAATACGACCCGTGCGACCAGGCCAAAGCCCGCGAGCTTTACATCCGCGCCACCACCGGTACCTACCAGAAGGCACCCGGCGAGGATGACAACAGCATCGCCAAGGGCATTACCGGCTACAAGGGCCGGGTGCACATCACGTTCACCCCGCCGGTGACCGCGTACTACGAGGACACCAAGCAGCTGGCAGCCGAAATCGACCGGCAGATCCTTGGCAGCTACCGCCTGTTCCCGGTGCATTACCTGGCGTATGCGATGTGGGACAGCAAGGATGAGGCGCTGCAGGTGCCGAGTGCCGAAAAGGTGTTCCCGGCGGACGAGCTGGCCAAGGCCAAGGAAGAATGGCAGCGCCGGCTGGATGCCTGCCCTGAAGAGCAGCGGCCTTACCTGGTGCTGCAGTATGCGACACCAGTGCGTAACCAGTATCAGGTCAGGCAGCAGGCACCTGTAGCCTGAAAGATTGCCGGGGCTGCTTTGCAGCCCATCGCGGCACAAGGCCGCTCCTACAGGGGAACGCGATCTCTTGTAGGAGCGGCCTTGTGCCGCGATGGGCCGCAAAGCGGCCCCAATTTCTCAGACCCAGGTACTGAACCAGGACAACAGCAACGCCATCGCCAAGCACGAAAAACCAAGAATGTAGAAGTAGCGTGGCACCCGCAGGTCGAACGCGTCCACCACCCCCTCCTCCACCGCCATGTATTCGCGGGTCTCGGCCTCGCGCCGCCGTGCGCTGTGCAGCAGCAACCCGCCCGGGCAGGTCAGCAGCAGCGCCAGCAGGTTGATCAACTTGGTGGGATGGGCGGCCAGGAACCCCCAGAGCACTTGCAAGGACATCACGCAACCTCGGTGTGAGCAGCGGCAAAGGCACGCATTCTACCCAAGTGGCTGTTCGGCGCCCGGCATGGGCGACAAAGTGTCATTAAATTTCATCTGTCATTCACTCGTCATCTGAACAGGCCACCCTGTCGGCCTCTCATCATCCGGAGCTTGTTCATGCTGCACGCCGAAAACCAGGACCGCCTCTACCTCGTGGCCCAGAGCGATGAACAACAGGCGTTGATCGATGGTTTTGCCATCAATGTGCAGGACCGCCAGTGGCTGGTCTACTGTGCGCTGGGCGGGCATGTACATGAAGATTTGCCAGAGGTGGATGCCGGGACGGGCTTCAGCTTGCTGGATTTCTACGTGGAAGCAGCGTGAGCCTGAACCGGCCTCTTCGCAGGTGAACCCGCTCCCACAGGGACCGCACCGAATCCGAGGCCTGCGCTGTACCTGAGGGAGCGGGTTTACCCGCGAAGAGGCCAGCACAGGCAACAAAAAACCCGCTACCTGGCACAGGGAGCGGGTTTTTTCATCCAGCCAAACGCTTACTGGCCCAGCACCTGCCCGATGGTCGGGTCTTTGAACAGGCGGGTCAGGGCATCGCTCAGGACATCACCCACCAGCTGGGTATTGGTGTCCTGGTTCGGCGCCATGCCGAAACGCTGGTCCAGCGAAGCGCCGTAGCGGCCGCTGTAGCTGCGCCCGCCATTGCGCACGTCGGCGCGGAAGGTGGCGCCGATGGTAGCCTCGGTCACGTACAGGTTGTCTTTGGGCGACTGATATTTCAGCTCGGCCAGGGTCACGGTCAGCTGGGGGGCGCCAGAGGCATTCGGCGTCGGGGTGAAGCCGAGCAGGCGCACGGCAGCTTCGGCCTGGGCCTGCAGCTTGGGTACCACGTCGTTACCGCTGACGCTGATGGTGCTGGTCTCAGGGTACATGCCACCACGGGTGCCCAAGGATTGCGAAGGCCGGCCGTCAACCACCCGCACCACGACCGGCTGGCCGTGACCCACAGGGGCGAGCTGGGCCTTGAGCGTGGGTTGCGGGTTGAGTTGTTGCGGGCTGTGGGCACAACCGACCAGGCTGAGGCTGGCCACGGCAATCAAACCGAACAACAGACGTTGCAACATGCGCGTTTCTCCAGAAAATGCGGCAAAGGCCCACAGTATACCTAGCCAGGCACAGACCAGTCATCGGCCCGACCCGCTTGTCACAATCGTTTCATGGCCCCGCCCTTATCCTTGCGCCAAGCCCTCACGCAAAGGACTCGCCGCCATGGCCTCGCTCTGGACTCTGCTCTTCCAACGCCCGCGCCACAACACCTACGCCCGCCTCGATGGCCAAGGCAAATGCCTGGCTTTCAAGCAATGCAGCCAGGTGCCAAGCGGCAGCGGCTGGGTCCAGGTCGGTGAAATCCAGCTGGCCTGGCTGGGCCGCGAGCTGCCTGCCGACGCCCGGGTTTGCGCCCGCGCAAGCCGCCGCTGGCACCAGCGCATCCTCGCGGCCTGACAAACGCTGCAATAAAAACCACGAATGGCGACATTTCTGCCCGCGACATCGCTATAATCTCCCCCCGATTATAAGGACGTCTCCTGATCGGGCCCCGCACTCGCCGATTGACCCCGGCAACTTCACCGCTTCGCCCACAGAGAGCCTTCCACTCAGGTCTTGCATCGGCTGTCGTGCCTGCTTTTCCGGCCCTTCACACTGCATGAACCTGCGGGTTGCCATCGCGCAGTCCCCTTTTGAGGTTCACGTCTCCAAAAGAGCGTGAAAAAACGGTTTTCACAACTTCACAAGAGTGTGGCGAGCAAATGAACAGTCTGGCATGTGCAAAAGCGGCAGATGTGTCCCGAACAGCCCTGAACAGGCGGCAAATGCGCTCATCCCGTATGAGTGTCTGAACCGTTCCATAACGCACGCACGACACCTTGACCATAAGTCGAATTGCCGCACCCGTGGCAAACGGCGTTCAATAGCTGAACCCGAAGACTGATTGGCGGTGTCCGCGGAAGTTGCAAGAACTGCGAAAAGTCGGACATGGCGACCCTGGCTACCCCAGGTCCTATGCTGTCAATTAGGTAGCTGTAGATTGTGGAGACGCGTTAAATGGCGCAGAACGAATCGGTTGATGTAGTACTGGTAGGCGCGGGCATCATGAGTGCCACCCTGGCCGTACTGCTGAAGGAGCTTGACCCGACCCTGAAGCTTGAGGTCGTCGAGGCGATGGACTCCGGAGCCGCGGAAAGCTCCAACCCCTGGAACAACGCAGGTACCGGCCACGCTGGTCTGTGCGAGCTTAACTACACGCCCCAGGCCGCCGATGGCAGCATCGACATCAAGAAGGCCGTGCACATCAACGCCCAGTTCGAGGTGTCGCGCCAGTTCTGGGCCTACCTGAGCAAGAAGGGCAACTTCGGCTCGGCGCGTGCGTTCATCAACCCTGTCCCGCACCTGAGCTACGTCGAGGGTGACAAGGGTGTTTCCTTCCTCAAGAAGCGCTTCGAGCTGCTCAAGCAGCACCATGCCTTCGCTGACATGGAATACACCGAAGACAAGGCGGTGATGAGCCACTGGATGCCGTTGATGATGCCAGGCCGCCCGGCCGACCAGCACATTGCAGCTACCCGTGTAGCCAAAGGCACCGACGTCAACTTCGGCGCCCTGACCAACAAGCTGCTCAAGCTGCTGGGCGACTCGCCGGACGCGCAGGTGAAATACAGCAAGAAGGTCGTCGGCCTGCGCCGTAACGGCAACGGCTGGACCGTGAGCATCAAGGACGTCAACAGCGGCGGCAGCCGCGAGGTCGACGCCCGCTTTGTCTTCCTCGGCGCTGGCGGCGCGGCCCTGCCGCTGCTGCAAGCGTCCGGCATCCCGGAAAGCAAAGGCTTTGGCGGCTTCCCGGTCAGCGGCCAGTGGCTGCGTTGCGACAACCCGGAAATCGTCAAGCAGCACCAGGCCAAGGTCTACAGCCAGGCCGCCGTGGGCGCCCCGCCGATGTCGGTACCGCACCTGGATACCCGCGTTGTGGACGGCAAGACTTCGCTGCTGTTCGGCCCGTACGCCGGCTTCACCACCAAGTTCCTCAAGCACGGTTCGCTGATGGACCTGCCGCTGTCGGTGCGCATGGGCAACATCGGCCCGATGCTGGCCGTGGCCCGTGACAACATGGACCTGACCAAGTACCTGGTCAGCGAAGTGATGCAGTCCATGGAGCAGCGTCTGGAAGCCCTGCGTCGCTTCTATCCGCAGGCCAAGGCCGAAGACTGGCGCCTGGAAGTGGCTGGTCAGCGCGTGCAGATCATCAAGAAAGACCCGAAAAAAGGCGGTGTGCTGCAGTTTGGTACCGAGCTGGTCTCGGCCCAGGACGGCAGCCTGGCCGCACTGCTCGGCGCTTCGCCAGGCGCTTCGGTGACCGTGTCGATCATGCTGGAACTGATCGAACGCTGCTTCCCCGAGCAGGCCAAAGGTGCCTGGGCTGCCAAGCTCAAGGAAATCTTCCCGGCGCGCGAGAAGACACTGGCAACCGATGCTGCCCTGTACCAGAAGATCAGTGCCGACAACGATGTGGCGCTGGACCTGGTGGAAAGCAGCCCGGCGGCCAAGCACTACGCCTGAACCGCCCGATAACGAAAAAACGCCCCTCGGGGCGTTTTTTTGTGCCTGGGGACCTATCAGCCTGTGCCGGCCTCTTCGCGGGCTTGCCCGCGAAAGGTCCAGCACAGGTTGTATATCAACCGCGGGCGTTGTCGATGATCTCGATGTACTCAGGCGCATTGCGCTGGTCGGCAATTTGCTCGACGAAGGTCTTGCCGTGCTCGTCCTTGCCATCCAGGTCCAGGCCAGCTTCGACAAAGAAGCCGACAAAGCGCTCGAAATCGTCGACACGCAGCCCGCGGTACGCCTTGACCAGCTTGTGGTGCGAAGGAGAGGTCACGCCATCGGCCGGTTCGAACTGAAGGAACGACTTGATGTAGTCGTCGCTGATTTCGTCGCCGATTACCTGTTTCTTGTCTTTACGCATTGCCGACTCCAACTGGACCATCACGGGATTTCGAAGGCCGGCAGTTTACCCCTCGCAGGCTGCGTGGCTCAACGCGTACGTACGGTACCGGTGTGCAGGTCGGCCCAGATGTGGCCGTTGCCATAGGTGAGAAACTGCACGTACAGGGTCTCGTTACGCAGCAGGTCCATGATTACCCGGTAGTCACTGACCGGGTAATTCAGGCTCAAGGTGCGGCTTTTTTCGTCATACACGGGCTTCTTCAGGCTCTTGGCCGCTTCGCCGTCGAAGGTCAGCAGCACCTGGGCGATGGTCGCGCCCTTGCTCAACGGCTTGCCCTTCAGGCGCACCTGCAACGACGAGGTGATCGGGATCGGCTGCTGGTCGGACTGCCGCTGGGCACCCACTACCACCGAGTAGTCGGTCACCTGCAGCAGTTGCTGGCCGGTCGGCGCTTCCTGGCGCAGGGACTGGTCGTCAGGCGGCAGAAACTGGCTGTGCAGCGGTGCGGCGGCGAGTGGCAGGCTGACCGCCAACAGGAGGGGAAGAATCGCACGCATGTGAGGCTCCTTGAATGAAGGAGCACTCTAGCATGCAGGGCGGCGCCAGATTAAAGCCCCTTGACTGCGAAAATGCCGTTGGCATTGCGCCAGTAGCCTTTGTAGTCCATGCCGTAACCGAAGATGTAGCGGTCGACACACGGCAAGCCCACGTAGTTGGCCTTGAGGTCCGGGCTGGCCTTGCGGTCGTGGTCCTTGTCGATCAGGACTGCGGTGTGCACCGAGCGCGCACCGGCATGTTTGCAGAACTCGATAATGGCGCTGAGGGTGTGGCCTTCGTCGAGGATGTCGTCGACGATCAGCACGTCACGGTCGATGAACGACACTTCCGGCTTGGCCTTCCAGAACAGCTCGCCGCCGCTTGTCTGGTTGCGGTAGCGGGTGGCGTGCAGGTACGAGGCTTCCAGCGGGAACTGCAGGTGGGTCAGCAGTTTGCCGGAGAAGATAAGGCCACCGTTCATCACGCAGAACACCACCGGGTTCTTGTCGTGCAGGTCCTTGCAGATCTGCTCGCCGACTTTGGCGATGGCCGCTTCGACTTCGGCTTCGGTGTACAGGCAGTCAGCTTCACGCATGACTTGACGGATGTGCTCGAGATCGGCGGACATGGCGCTCTCCGGGGGTGCATTTTGGAAAAGCGGGCAAAGGTACGCATCCGCTCGTCCCAGATCAAGCATTTATGGACTAACGTCCAAAATGACCAGACGACAGCACAGGTTGAATAGATTAATCTAGCGCGGTTTTTTTGCCCGCCTTTCGGAGCCCCCCTATGCCCACTCGTGAGATCCGCCACCCGCTGATCCGCCACAAGCTCGGCCTGATGCGCCGTGCCGATATCAGCACCAAGAATTTTCGCGAACTCGCCCAGGAAGTCGGCGCGCTACTGACCTACGAAGCCACCCAGGACCTGCCACTCGAAACCTACGAGATCGACGGCTGGTGTGGCAAGGTGCAAGTTGAAAAAATCGCCGGCAAGAAGATTACCGTAGTACCCATCCTGCGCGCGGGTATCGGCATGCTTGACGGCGTGCTCAGCCTGATCCCAGGTGCCAAGGTCAGCGCCGTGGGTGTCGCCCGCAACGAGGAAACCCTCGAAGCCCACACCTACCTGGAAAAGCTCGCGCCGGACATCAACCAGCGCCTGGCCCTGATCATCGACCCGATGCTGGCCACCGGCGCTTCGATGGTCGCTACCATCGACCTGCTGAAAAAGGCCGGCTGCAAGGAGATCCGCGCCATGGTGCTGGTCGCCGCGCCAGAAGGCATCGAAGTGGTGGAAAAAGCCCACCCGGACGTGAAGATCTACACCGCTTCGATCGACCAGCGCCTGAACGAGCACGGCTACATCGTGCCGGGCCTGGGCGATGCCGGTGACAAGATCTTCGGCACCAAGCAAAAGGACGCCTGACCATGCAGGACGGCTTCAACGACCCGCTCTGGCGCCAGGTCGTTTCGGGCGCGCAGATGCTCTTCGTGGCATTTGGCGCGTTGGTGCTGATGCCACTGATCACCGGCCTCGACCCGAACGTCGCGTTGTTCACTGCCGGCATCGGCACGCTGCTGTTCCAGCTGGTTACCGGCCGCCAGGTACCGGTGTTCCTGGCCTCCAGCTTTGCCTTCATCACCCCGATCATCCTCGCCAAGGGCCAGTTCGGCCTGGCCGAGACCATGGGCGGCGTGATGGCTGCAGGTTTCGTGTACACCTTCATGGGCCTGATGGTAAAAATCAAAGGCACCGGTTTCATCGACCGCATGCTGCCGCCTGTGGTTATCGGCCCGGTAATCATTTCCATCGGCCTGGCCATGGCACCGATCGCTGCCAACATGGCGATGGGCAAAGGTGGGGACGGCGCAGCACTGATGCCGTACAAGACCGCCATGCTGATCTCCATGCCAGCCCTGCTGACCACCTTGATCGTCGCCGTGTTCGGCAAGGGCATTTTCCGCCTGGTACCGATCATCTCCGGCGTGCTGGTGGGCTTTGCCCTGGCCTTCGCCTTTGGCGTGGTCGACACGGCGAAGATCGCCGCTGCACCGTGGCTGGAAATCCCTAACTTCACTGCACCAGCATTCAACTGGCAGGCCATCCTGTTTATCGTCCCGGTTGCCCTGGCACCGGCGATCGAGCACATTGGCGGGGTGATTGCGGTCGGTAGCGTGACCGGCCGTGACTACCTGAAAAAGCCTGGCCTGCACCGCACCTTGCTGGGTGACGGCCTGGCCACCACGGCAGCCGGCCTGTTCGGCGGCCCGCCCAACACCACCTACGCCGAAGTGACTGGCGCGGTGATGCTGACCAAGAACTACAACCCGAAAATCATGACCTGGGCGGCGGTCTTCGCCATTACCCTGGCGTTCATCGGCAAGTTCGGCGCGCTGCTGCAAAGCATCCCGGTACCCGTGATGGGCGGCATTCTGTGCCTGCTGTTCGGTTCGATTGCGGCGGTGGGCATGAACACCATGATCCGCCACAAGATCGACCTGGCCGAAGCGCGCAACCTGGTGATCGTGTCGGTAACCTTGGTGTTTGGTATCGGCGGCGTGCTGATCGGCAGCGGTGACGGCCCGGATGACTGGGGCCTGAAGGGCATCGCCCTGTGCGCCATCGTGGCAATTGCCCTGAACCTGATCCTGCCGGGCAATGATGGCTGGAAGCACAAGAAACTGGACGACCAGTTGCCTTGATCCGGCTTTAACCTGAACCGGCCCTATCGCCGGCAAGCCGGCTCCCACAGGTACACCACAAGTTTCAGATACTGTGATGCCCTTATGGGAGCTGGCTTGCCGGCGATAGGGCCGGTATAGGCAGCCGCAATATCAGGCCTTTTCGCACATATCCGCCAGCACCCTCACCCACTCCGGGTGATCATTCAGGCACGGCACCAGCACCAGCTCCCGCCCGCCCGCCTCGACAAACTGTTCGCTGCCGCGCATGCCGATCTCTTCCAGCGTCTCGATGCAATCGGCCACAAACGCCGGGCACATCACCAGCAGCTTCTTCACGCCAGCCTTGGCCAGCTCATCCAGCCGCGTCTCGGTGTAGGGCTCGATCCACTTGTCCCGCCCCAGCCGAGACTGGAACGATACAGACCATTTGCCATCCGGTATGCCCATTCTCTGCGCAAAGGCTTTGGCCGTAGCCAGGCATTGCCCGCGGTAACACACCGCACGCACCTCGGCGGATGCGCCGTGGCAGCAATCGGCGGTGCGCAGGTCGTGCTTGTTGCCCTTCGGAAACAGCTTCTTCAAGTGCCGCTCCGGCAAGCCATGGAAGCTCAGCAACAGGTGGTCGTAATCCTGTTCCAGGTAAGGCCGGGCGCTGGCAGCCAGCGCTTCGATGTATTCAGGGTGCTCGTAAAACGGCTGCAGCACGCGCATCTGCAGGGGCAGCTGGCGCACGCTGATCACCTGTTTTGCCAACTCGACCACAGTGGTCACGGTACTGTCGGCGAACTGTGGATAAAGCGGCGCCAAGGTCACCTTGCGCACGCCTTGGCCTGCCAGGCGTTCCAGCACTTCGGGCAAGGCTGGCTGGCCATAGCGCATGGCAATTTCCACCGGGCCATGGGGCCAGTGCTCGACCATTGCTGACTGCAGGCGACGGGTCAGCACCACCAGCGGCGAGCCCTCCTCCCACCAGATCGAGCCATAGGCATGCGCCGACTGTTCCGGGCGCTTGATCAGGATCAACGACACCAGCAGGCGCCGCACCGGCCAAGGCAGGTCGACCACGTACGGGTCCATGAGGAACTGGTTGAGGTAGCGGCGCACATCGGCCACCGAGGTGGAGGCCGGGGAACCCAGGTTGACCAGCAGCAGGGCGTGATCGGTCATGCAGCGTCCTATGTCAGAGGCGGCTGGACAAGTTGTCCAGGGCAGATTGCAGATCGTTGAAGCGGAAGGTGAAGCCAGCCGCCAGCAAGCGTACCGGGCGCGCCCGCTGACCGCCCAGCAACAAGGTCGACATCTCGCCCAGGCCAGCCCGGAGCACCAATGCCGGCATCGGCAACAGCGCCGGCCGATGCAGGGCCCGGCCCAGGCGCCTGGCGAACTCGCGGTTACGCACCGGCTCCGGGGCGCAGGCATTATAAGGACCGCTGGCATCCTTGTGCTGCAAGAGAAAATCTATCAGGCCGACCTGGTCGTCTATATGGACCCATGGCATCCACTGCCGCCCATCGCCCAATGGCCCGCCCAGCCCCAGTTTGAAGGGCACGCGCAGGCGCGACAAAAAGCCGCCATCGCTGGCCAGCACCAGCCCGGTGCGCACCAGCACCACGCGGATGCCCTGTGCCTGGGAGCGCTGGGCCGTCTCTTCCCAGGCAATGCACAACTGGCTGGCGAAATCTTCGCGCACCGGTGGCGAGGCCTCGGTCAGTTCGCGTTCACCACCGTCACCGTACCAGCCCACTGCAGAGCCGGAAATCAGCACCTGCGGGCGTTGCTCACGAGTGCCCAGCCAGGTCAGCAATTGCTCGGTCAGGGTGACCCGGCTGGCCCACAGCAGGTTGCGCCGGGCGGCCGTCCAGGGCCTATCGGCAATCGGCGCACCGGCCAGGTTGACCACCGCATCAAGGTGATCGTCCGCCTCCAGCTCCTCCAGGCGGGCGATGCCACGCACGCCACTGCCACATATTTTCGGCACCTGCTCGGGTCGCCGGCTCCATACCGTGAGCCGATGCCCCTGGCCAAGCCAGTACTGGCACAGATGCTTGCCAATCAAACCGGTGCCACCTGTCAGCAATATATGCATGGCTGTGTCCTCGCAGAATGCGGCGGTGGTCTATTTTTAACATCAAGGCACTTTTTTGACCCGACGCTCTCGGATAAACATAGGCCAACCTGCCCGTGAAAGCGGAATAACCTTATACAGAATTTCTGGATTGTACAGGTTTGCCTGACAGCGTAGTCTGCTCATAGCAAGGTTTGAAGAGGCCATCATGACAGTACCTATTGCCATCATCGGGGCCGGTATCGCCGGCTTGTCAGTCGCCCAGGCGTTGCAAAAGGCCGGGCAGTCCGTGCATCTGTTCGACAAAGGCCACGGCAGTGGCGGGCGCATGGCCAGCAAGCGCAGCGAGGCCGGCGCGCTGGACCTCGGCGCCCAGTACTTCACTGCCCGTGACCGGCGCTTCGTCGAGCAGGTGCAACATTGGGTTGCCGCCGGCTGGGCCGAGCAGTGGAAGCCGCAGCTGTACAACTACCGTGATGGCGAGCTCACCCCCTCCCCCGACGAACAGACGCGATGGGTGGGCGTGCCACGCATGAGCGCCATCACCCGTGGGCTGCTCAAGGATGTGACAGTGAACTTCGGCTGCCGTATCGCCGAGGTGTTCCGCGGCAAGCAGTACTGGCACCTGCAAGATACCGAAGGCTGCAGCCATGGCCCTTACAGCCGCGTGGTGATTGCTGTACCGGCACCGCAGGCCACGCCACTTCTGGCCTCCACCCCGAAACTGGCAGCCGTGGCGGCGGGCGTGCAGATGGAGCCTGTCTGGGCTGTCGCGCTCGCCTTCCAGACACCGTTGGACACCCCGATGCAAGGCTGCTTCGTGCAGGACAAACCCCTCGACTGGCTGGCCCGCAACCGCAGCAAGCCCGGCCGCGACGAGCAGCTCGATACCTGGGTGCTGCACGCCACCTCTGACTGGAGCCGGCAGCACATCGACCTGACCAAGGAGCAAGTGATCGAACAGCTGTGGGGTGAGTTCGCCGAGCTGGTCGGCTGCGTGGTGCCAGCGCCCACCTTCTCCCTGGCCCACCGCTGGCTCTATGCGCGCCCCAGCAGCAATCATGAGTGGGGCGCACTGGCCGATGCTGATCAAGGTTTGTACGCCTGCGGCGACTGGTGCCTGTCCGGGCGGGTGGAAGGCGCCTGGCTCAGCGGCCAGGAAGCGGCGCGACGGCTGCTCGAACACATGGAATGATGTAAGGCCATCCAAAAATTCCTGTTTGCATAACTTCCCGGCTGTGCTGGAATAAACTTGTACAAGATTCTAGAATCGTACAAGTTTACCGGAGGCAGCCATGCACGACCCTTCAGCCCACAGCAAGCCGCGTATCGCCATCAGCGCCTGCCTGACCGGGCACAGCGTGCGTTACAACGGCGGCCACAAGGCCTCGGACCTGTGCCGTACGCAACTGGATGCTCATTTTGACTGGCTGCCGGTGTGCCCGGAAGTCGCCATCGGCCTGGGCGTACCGCGCGACCCGATCCGCCTGGTCGGCAACCCCGAACGACCGGAAGTGGTCGGCACCCGCAACCCTGGCATGGACTTGACCGAACCTCTGCGCGGCTATGGCGAGCAGATGGCCGCCGAGCTCGACGATATCTGCGGCTATATCTTCATGCAGAAGTCGCCTTCCTGTGGCCTGGAACGGGTCAAGGTGTATCAGGACAACGGCCATCCGGCCCTCCACGGTGGGCGCGGCGTTTACGCCCAGGCCTTCTGCGCTCAACGCCCGGACCTGCCAGTAGAAGAAGAAGGCCGCCTGCATGACCCCGTGCTGCGCGAGAACTTCATCAGCCGCGTGTATGCCTACGCCGACTGGCAGCGCCTGCTTGCCGAGGGCCTTAGCCGTGGCAGCCTGGTCCGCTTTCATTCGCGTTACAAGTACCTGGTGATGGCCAACAACCCGCAGGCCTACCGAACCTTGGGCCGCCTGCTCGGCAGCATGAGCAAGGATGACGACCCACACAGCATCGGCCCACGCTACTTCAGCGAGCTGATGCAGGCCCTGCGCCGCTGTGCCAGCCGCGGCACCCACTGCAATGTGCTGCAGCACCTCAGCGGCTATTTCAAGGACAGCCTGACGCAACAGGACAAGGCCGAGTTGCAGACACTTATCAGCCAGTACCAGCAAGGCGTAGTGCCACTTGTGGTGCCGCTGACCCTGCTCAAGCACCATTTGCGCAAGCACCCCGACGCCTATCTGCAGCAGCAAGCCTACCTGCAGCCGCACCCCGAGAGCCTGGGCTTGCGCAATGCAGTCTGAGGACTTGCTGCCCATCGGCGAACTGGCCCGCCGCACCGGCGTCAACCCGGTCACCCTGCGCGCCTGGGAACGTCGGTATGGCCTGCTCAAGCCCCAGCGCACCGCCAAGGGGCATCGCCTGTACCCGTTGGAACAGGTCGAGCGGGTCGAGGCAATCCTTGGCTGGTTGCAGCGTGGGGCATCGGTCGGCCAAGTGCGCGAGCTGCTCGACAAGCCGTCCAGCACGCCGCCCAAGGGTGACTGGCAGGCCCGGCAGTTCCAGCTGATCGAGGCCATTGCCAACCTGTCACAGCGCGCCCTTGACCAACAGCTCAACCAGGCCATGGCCCTGTACCCGGCCGTTACCCTGTGCGAACAACTGCTGCTGCCGCTGCTCGACCTCCTCGACCTGCGGTGGCGCAATTACTTCAATGCGCAGCTGGAACAGGCGTTTTTCCACAGCTGGCTTCGCAGCAAGCTTGGTGCCCGCGTCTACCATGACAACCAGTTATTGCAGGGCCCTGCGGTGTTGCTGGTGGAAGACAGTGAACGTGCCTTCAGCGCCGGTTTATGGCTATGCGCCTGGCTGTTCACCAGCAACGGGTTCCCAGTCGAGGTACTGGAAAACCCCGTTGCAGGTCCGCACCTGCAACGTGCGGTCAGCACACTCAACCCCCGCGCCGTGCTCCTGCACCTGGGGCCCCGCATCGATGGCAAGGCACTGCAACGCACCCTGCACAACCTGCCCATGCCAATCCTGGCCGGCGGCCCGACGCTGTTGCTGCATGAAGCGCAGCTGCGTGCCCTCGAGCTGCCCAACCTCGCCCTGTTCGACACCCCGCAGGTGGCATTGCGCTTACTTCAAGCCCATGACCGCCAGCCTGTAGAGATGAATGCCCCATGCACCTGACCTGGCTGCGCAGCGACCTGCGCATCGATGACAACACCGCACTCAGCGCCGCCACCGAGCGCGGGCCGACCATTGCCCTGTGGCTGGTCAGCCCCGGGCAATGGCAAGCCCATGATGACGCCGCCTGTAAAGTCGATTTCTGGCTGCGCAACCTGCGCGACCTGCGCCAGTCGCTGGAAGGCCTGAATATCCCGCTGCTGATCCGCAAGATCGACACATGGGACCAGGCACCACAAGCCGTGCTTGAGGTATGCCGCCAACATCAGGTGGCAAGCGCCCACTGGAACGAAGAGTACGGCATCAACGAGCAGCGCCGTGACGATGCCACCCGTGCCCTGCTGGGAAAGTCGGGCATTCAGGCCCACAGCCACCTCGACCAGCTGTTTTTCCGCCCGGGCACCATCCTGACCCGCAGTGGTGACTACTTCCAGGTTTTCAGCCAGTTCAAGAAAACCTGCCTGGAGCACCTGCACCGCAGCCTGCCTGCCCTGGCCCACCGGGTTAAGCGCCAGGCACCGCTGCACATCCCTGCCGACCCGCTTCCGCAACACGTGGACGGTTTTGAAACACCCACGCGCGCCTTGCGCGAATATTGGCCAGCGGGTGAAGCCGAGGCGCAGGGGCGGCTGTCCCGCTTCCTTGACGAAGCCATCGACGACTACCAGCTACAGCGTGACCTGCCTGCCAAGCCTGGTACCAGCCAGCTTTCGACTTATCTGGCCGCCGGCGTGATCTCGCCCCGCCAGTGCCTGCACGGTGCACTGGCCAGCAACCGAGGCGAGTTCGACAGTGGCAGTACCGGCGTACAAACCTGGATCAACGAACTGCTGTGGCGCGAATTCTACAAGCACATCCTGAGCGGTTATCCACAGGTCTCACGCCACCGCGCCTTCCGCGCCCAGACCGAAGCCTTGCCCTGGCGTGACGCCCCGGCAGACCTGGAGGCCTGGGAACAAGGCCGCACCGGGTTCCCGATCATCGACGCCGCCATGCGCCAGCTGCTGGATACCGGGTGGATGCACAACCGCCTGCGCATGGTCGTGGCCATGTTCCTCAGCAAGAACCTGCTGATCGACTGGCGCAAGGGCGAGCGGCACTTCATGCGCCACCTGATAGACGGTGACCTGGCTGCCAACAATGGCGGCTGGCAGTGGAGTGCCTCCACCGGCACAGACGCAGTGCCCTATTTCCGTATCTTCAACCCGATTTCACAGTCTCAACGTTTCGACCCTCAGGGGCACTTCATCCGGCACTGGCTGCCGGAATTGCGGGGGCTAGATGAAAAAACCATCCATCTACCCGTGAAGTCGGCTGATCTTTTTGCTAATAATTCCTATCACAGTCCAATTGTCGATCTCGGCAGCAGTCGCCAGCGCGCGCTGGAGGCCTTCAAGAGCCTCCCGCGTCGGCAGGATCAGAGGGCAATAACTTGAAGAACGCACGCAGTATCTGGGTGACGGGTGCCGGTAATGGACTCGGCCTCGCATTAGTGGAGGCGCTGCTCGGGCAAGGACACCGGGTAGCAGCAAGCGGTAAGGACAGCGATGCACTGGAGGCCTTGAGTGCGTGTTATGGCAGCCAGCTGTTGCGGTTGCCTTGGCAAATGCATGAAGAACAACAGGTGGCGAATGCCTGCCAGCAGATATGCCATGCCTGGTGCTCGCTGGATGGCTTGATCATAAATGCCGGCACCAGTGATTACCTGCCGGCCGATGTAGCAGACAGCGAACTGTTCGAGGCGATAGGCAGTACCAACCAGCTGGCAGGTGAGCTGTGCCTGAGCAAAGCGCTGCCTTTGCTGGCGAAGGGCGATTCGCCGCAGGTGATGGCGTTGTTCAACCGTTATTCAGCGTTGCAGCTGTATGCACCGACACAGGTCATTGCGGGCTGGAACAACCTGCCGCAATGGATGCGTGAGCAACGCAAGCCTCTGAAGGAGCTGGGCATCGGGCTGACTGTAGTGGCGCCACAGTCGCTGAAGGTGCCGGTGACGTCGGTGCTGGCGATACCGGAGGAGTGGACGCCGCAGGGTGTCGCTGAAGCGTTGTTGCGTCGGTGGCCGCAGGGAGAACCGGAACTGATCCTGGAAACCCTGGACATCAGTAGCCTGTGGCCGTTGACGCGCTGATACCTGAAAACAGGGTTGGATTCTTCGCGGGCGCGCCCGCTCCCACAGGAATACCCAGATCTTGAATGCTGCGGTATCCCTGAGGGAGCGGGTTATCGAAGCGTAGAACCCCGCGAAGACGCCGGCGCAGGTGAACTCAGAGCGCCATGCGGTAATGGAGGCTGTAGCTCTCCACCCCATCGTTGGGCTCTTTGATACCCGCATTGGAGTAATGGATCGCCCGCACTCCGATCTCATGCCCGCCGGCAAAGCGCAAACCAAAGCCGATGCGGTCCTCGAACTGGAACGACGAGCCTAGCTCGTTGCTTTCCAGTTCGGTGCTGGAAAACGCCGCCACACCAATCCCTGCCTCGATGTAGGGCTTCACCGACTCCCCGGCAAACTCATAGACGAAGACTGGCGCAAACGACAGGCTGTGGTTGCTCGCCGTCTCGTCACCATCCCAATAGGTGTAGGCCCCATCCCAGTAGCCAGTCAGCCGACCAACGCTGGTCTGCCACCAGCTCGCATCCCAGTTCGATTGCAGCCCTAATCGGTAGACCATGGTCGAGTCACCGGTCTGCCCTACCGAAAACGAAACGTCGGCAGCCTGTGCCGACATCGCTTGCCCCAAGGTAAAGGCAGCAGCCGCCGCCAAGCCAAGCAGTTTCCTCATAAGAAACATCCTTCTTCCTGATGCTGTTATTAGTGTCCGCCTCATCTCAGGCAAAGCGGTAGAAAGCAGAAGTGGAACGATAGTTCAGCTGTCTTTCACGTTTTTTTCACAACGCAAAGCTTTGCACATCGTCGGACTTACGCCACAGCACAGGTAGGATTTTTCTGAGATTTTCTGGATCAGCGCTGCTCCAGAAGCGGGCATCGCCGGCCGGGCCTTCGGCCAACAGATCGTTGGCACCCAGCAGCCGCTGCAGTTGGCGCGCCACAGCGGCGCCGGTGTCGATGATAGCCACGTCCGCCGGCACCAGGTCGGCCAGCAACGGGCGCAGGAAGGGGTAATGGGTGCAACCGAGGATCAGCGTATCGCAGCCGGCGGCCAGCAACGGCTGCACATAGCCAAGCAGCATCTGGCGCAGCGCCAGGCTGGTCAGGTCTCCGGTTTCAATCAGCTCGACCAGCCCTGGGCAAGGCTGGGTGATGACCTGCACGTCGCTGGCGAAGCGGTCGAGCAAAGCGGCGAATTTGGCGCTCTGCAGGGTACCGGTAGTGGCCAGCACACCGACCACGCCCGAGCGGGTAGCCGCCGCCGCGGGCTTCACAGCGGGTTCCATGCCCACCAGCGGCCAGGTCGGGTACAACTCGCGCAAGTCAGCCACCGCCGCTACCGTGGCGGTGTTGCACGCCAGTACCATGGCCTTGGCGCCTTGTGCCTGGAAGAACGCGGCAATACGCCGGCAGCGTTCACGGATGTAGTCTGGCGACTTCTCGCCATAAGGCACATGGCCACAGTCGGCCACATACAGCAGCGTCTCGTTGGGCAGCAGGCGCTGGATCTCGGCGAGCACCGACAAACCGCCGACCCCCGAGTCCATCACGCCGACCGGCGCCGAGCGCTCAGCCATCGCGCTTGCCGCAAACAGTACAGGCAGGGTCACGCTTGACCCGCAACTCGCGAATGCGGGTGCCGAGGGCATCGATCAACAGCAGGCGGCCAACCAGCGGCTCGCCAAACCCGGCCAGCAGCTTCATCGCCTCCAGCGCCTGCAGGCTGCCCACCAAGCCCACCAGCGGCCCGATAACGCCCGCTTCGCTGCAGGTCAGCTCATCTTCACTGCCATGCCCATACAGACAGTGGTAGCAGGGGCTATAGTCGCGCCGAGGGTCGAACACCGACAGCTGCCCTTCCAGGCGGATCGCCGCGCCGCTTACCAGCGGTTTGCAAGCAGCCACACAGGCAGCGTTGACCGCTTCACGGGTAGCGAAATTGTCGGAGCAATCCAGCACCAGGTCGACCGCCGCCACAGCAGCAGCGAGCGAGTCTTCATCCAGGGCCTGGCGATGGGCGACCAGGCCGATCTCCGGGTTGATCGCCTGCAAGCGCTGCAAGGCCGAATCGACCTTGCTCATGCCGACGCTGGCACTGTCGTGAATCACCTGGCGTTGCAGGTTGGTCAGGTCGACGGTGTCGAAGTCGGCCAGGTGCAGCTCACCGACCCCGGCGGCAGCCAGGTACAGCGCAACCGGCGAGCCAAGGCCGCCGAGCCCGACGATCAGGGCCTTGCTCTGCTTGAGCCGCAACTGGCCGTCGATGTCGATCTGGGCCAGCAATACCTGCCGGCTGTAACGCAACAGTTCCTCATCACTCAGCATGGCAGGCGCCCCAGGGTAATGCGTTCATGGCCGCCCAGGTCCGTGCGGCTGGCAACCTCGATAAAACCTTGCTCAGCCAGCAAGGCGCGTACTGAAGCTGCCTGGTCGTAACCATGCTCGAGCAGCAACCAGCCACCCGGCAACAGGTGCGCGGGGGCCTGGGCCGCAATCACGCGCAGGTCGTCCAGGCCATCGGCGCCGGCCACCAGCGCACTGCTGGGCTCGAAGCGCACGTCACCGGCCACCAGGTGCGGGTCGGCGGCGGCGATGTAGGGCGGGTTGCTGACAATCAGGTCGAAACGCTCGCCGGCCAGGCTGTCGAACCAGTGGCTAACCCGCACCTGGGCGTTGCCCAGGCCCAGGCGCTGGCGGTTGCGCTCGGCCAGGGCAGCGGCCTCCTCCACCCGGTCAACCGCAGTTACCTGCCAGGCCGGGCGATCGCTGGCCAGGGCCAGGGCAATTGCACCGGTACCGGTGCCCAGGTCGAGGACCTTGGCTGGCGAGGCAGGTTGCAGTTCGAGGGCCGTCTCGACCAATAGTTCGGTATCCGGCCGCGGGATCAGGGTATGCGGCGCCACTTCCAGGTCGATCTTCCAGAAGCCCTGCTGCCCGAGGATGTAGGCGACCGGCTCGCCGCCGCGGCGGCGCTGCAGGTAATCGGCGTATCTCTGGGCATCTTCGCTGCTGACAATTCGCTCGGGCCAGGTGTGCAGGTAGCTGCGCGATTTGCCGATGGCAGCAGCCAACAGCAATTCGGCATCCAGCCGCTCGGTGGGCGATTCGGGCAGCTGCGCGTTGCGCAGCAAGCTGGCGATGATGGTCATCAGTCCCCCAGGGCAGCCAGTTGATCGGCCTGGTATTCGGCCAGCAGCGGTTCGATCACTGCGTCCACGCCACCGCTGAGGATGTCGTCCAGCGAGTACAAGGTCAGGTTGATACGGTGATCGGTCACCCGGCCCTGTGGATAATTGTAGGTGCGGATGCGCTCGGAACGGTCACCGGAGCCCACCAGCAGCTTGCGCTCGCTGGCAATGGCATTCTGTGCTGCGCTGGTCTGCATGTCGTTGAGCTTGGCCGACAGCCAGGACATGGCACGGGCGCGGTTCTTGTGCTGCGAACGCTCTTCCTGGCATTCGACCACGATGCCGGTGGGCAAGTGGGTGATACGGATCGCCGAGTCGGTCTTGTTCACGTGCTGGCCACCCGCGCCAGATGCACGGTAGGTGTCCACGCGCAGGTCGGCCGGGTTGATTTCGATGGCTGCTTGTTCGTCCGGCTCGGGCAGCACCGCCACCGTGCACGCGGAGGTGTGCACGCGGCCTTGGGATTCGGTTTCGGGCACGCGCTGGACGCGGTGCGCGCCAGACTCGAACTTCAGCTTGCCGTAGACGTTCTCACCCTCGACACGGGCGATGATTTCCTTGTAGCCGCCGTGCTCGCCTTCGTTCTCGGACAGGATCTCCAGGCGCCAGCCGCGTTTTTCGGCGTAACGTGAATACATGCGGAACAGGTCGCCGGAGAAGATCGCCGCCTCGTCGCCACCGGTGCCAGCGCGGATTTCGAGGAACACGTTGCGGCCATCGTTGGGGTCTTTGGGCAGCAGCATGCGTTGCAGCTTCGCCTCCAGCGTCAGCAGCTGCTCCTTGGCTTCACGCACTTCTTCCACGGCCATTTCGCGCAGGTCCGGGTCGCTGTCCTTGAGCAGCGCCTGGGCACCTTCAAGGTCGCCCTGGACTTTGCACCACTCTTTATAAGCAGCGTAGACCGGCTCGACCTCGGCGTATTCACGGGAATACGCGCGAAAGCGCGTCTGGTCGGAAATGACCTCGGCATCACCGAGCAGTGCGGTGAGCTCTTCGAAGCGGTCCTGGAGGATATCCAGTTTGTTCAGCAGCGACGCTTTCATTGCGGGGATTTGTCCGTGGAGCCCTCGTTGAGGGCAAAGAGTTCCTGGGCCATGGCCAGCGCATCAAGGCGGCCCTCGGCCGAGAGCTTTTTCAACTGCACGCTGGGCGCGTGCAGAAGTTTGTTGGTCAGCCCCCGGGCCAGTTGGGCCAGTACGTCCTCGGGGTTGCCGCCGTTGGCCAGCAGGCGCTGGGCCTTTTGCAGTTCTTCATCGCGCAGGCGCTCGCTTTGCTGGCGATAGGCCTTGAGCACATCCACCGCAGCCAGTTCGCGCAAGCGCACCATGAAATCTTCGGCGCCCACCGACACCAGCTCTTCGGCAGCCTGGGCGGCGCCCTGGCGGCTCTTGAGGTTTTCCGCCACCACGTCGTGCAAGTCATCGACAGTGTACAGGTAGACGTCGTCCAGCTCGCCGACTTCAGGTTCGATGTCGCGCGGTACGGCAATGTCGACCATGAAGATCGGCTTGTGCCGGCGCTGTTTCAGCGCACTCTCGACCGCGCCCTTGCCCAGGATTGGCAGTTGGCTGGCGGTGGAGCTGATGACGATGTCGCTGTTGGCCAGTTCCTGGGGGATGTCGGCCAGCAATACGGCATGCGCGCCGAACTGCTCGGCCAGGATACTGGCCCGCTCCAGGGTGCGGTTGGCCACGACGATACGCCGCACGCCTTGCTCATGCAGGTGGCGGGCGACCAGGGTGATGGTTTCGCCGGCACCGATCAACAAGGCCTGGCTACGGCCCAGGTCGCTGAAGATCTGCTTGGCCAGGCTGACCGCAGCAAACGCCACCGATACCGGGTTTTCACCGATGGCGGTGTCGGTACGCACCTGCTTGGCAGCGCTGAAGGTGGCCTGGAACAGGCGCCCGAGCAGCGGGCCGACGGTGCCGGCCTCGCGCGCCACGGCGTAGGCGGACTTCATCTGGCCGAGGATCTGCGGCTCGCCGAGCACCAATGAGTCCAGGCCGGAAGCCACGCGCATCATGTGCTTTACCGCATCGTGCTCTTCATGCACGTAGGCGCTGGCGCGCAGCTCGTCCAGGCTGAGGCGGTGATAATCGGCCAGCCATTGCAGCACGGCGTCGGCGGACAGGTGGTCCTGCTCTATATAGAGCTCGCTGCGGTTGCAGGTCGACAGGATCGCCGCCTCGCGGCTGGAAGTCAGTCGGCAGAGCTGCTGCAGGGCGTCTACCAGCTGCTCTGGGGTAAACGCCACGCGCTCGCGTACGTCTACCGAGGCAGTCTTATGGTTGATACCAAGTGCAAGAAAGGCCATGCAAGGTCGCTGGTTGTGACGGGAAGCCGATAATTGTCCTCTTTCGCAGGTTTTAGAACAACCACCGTTCGCTATTGCGCTGATAGCGCTGCGGCTATCGCCGCTCGCGGGCCAGCATGAGCGTTGATTTCAGCTTTCACTCCCGCTTCTGATCTGCCTTTGATCTGGCTTTTGATCTGGCTTTTGATCTTCGCGACTTCAGGAGGCCGAACGCAGGCCTTGCGAAGGGAGGTGACGGGCATGGATGCCCGTCAAGCGCTGGGCCCCAGGATGGGGCCTGCAGCGCGGTCCTCCCGGGAGCGAGGCCGGAGTAAGGGAACCCCGGAGCGCAGCGCAGGGGCCGGATGATCGGAGCGCAGCGTTTTTTGGTTACTTTTTGTCGCGTTTGACAAAAAGTGACTCGCCGTAAGGGCGAAAAGGTGAGTCAGCGTCGCCATCGCAAACGGACTGTTCGCTGAACCAAAACAGACAGATACGCTTTTCGCTTCGTGCGATGTGGGCCTTAACACAGTGTAGACATTCGTTCGCGCAGGTGGCGCTGAGTCACCTTTCCGCCCTTCCGGCGGGTTACTTTGGTCTTGGCCAAAGTAACCAAAGCCGTCCGCTCCCATCATCCGGCCCCTGCGCTGCGCTCCGGGGTCCCCTCGCTCCGGGCTTGCTCCCGGGAGGACCGCGCTGCAGGCCCCATCCTGGGGCCCAGCGCTTGACGGGCATCCATGCCCGTCACCTCCCTTCGCAAGCCCTGCGCTCGGCCTCCTGAAGTCGCAATCTGCGTCGCCTGAGCTATCGCGCGCTTAGAAGCAAGAGCAAGAGCCGGAGCCGGAGCCCTGGGCATTGTGGCAAGCCTGGGGCGAACCCTGCGCGCGCTGCGCGGTCTGCATGTGCTAAGCATATGCTTCATACCTTCGCAGGTGGGTTTTGCCCCCGCGCTTGTGTCATCATGCTCCGACCGCCGGTGAGTCCTCCTATAAGCCTTTCTATGAACAAACCATACGCATTGCTGCTTGCCTTCGCCCTGCTCCAGGGCTGCCAGAGCCTGGCCCCGCAAAAGGCCGAGCCTCCCGTCGCCGAAGCCGGCAAGGGCGAGGCGGAAAAGCCCATGGTGTATGGCTCGTTCAAGCAGGACACGCTGTATAGCCTGCTGGTCGCTGAGCTGGCCGGCCAGCGCAACCGCTTCGACATTGCCCTGGCCAACTACACCGACCAGGCAGCAAAAACCCAGGACCCCGCGGTTTCCGAGCGCGCCTACCGCATCGCCGAATACCTCGGCGCCGACGAGCCGTCACTGGATAACGCACTGGTCTGGGCCCGCAACGACCCGCAGAACCTCGACGCCCAGCGCGCCGCCGCCATCCAGCTGGCCCGCGCCGGCCGCTATGACGACTCCATGGCCTACATGGAAAAGGTACTGCAGGGCCAGGGCGACACCCACTTCGACTTCCTCGCCCTGTCCGCCGCCGAAACCGACCAGAGCACCCGCGACGGCCTGCTGCAAAGCTTCGAGCGCCTGCTGGTGAAATACCCGGACAACGGCCAGCTGGTGTTCGGCAAGGCCCTGCTGCTGAACCAGGACGGCAAGGCCGAAGAGGCGCTGGAGCTGCTCGAATCGCACCCCGCGCACAACGCCGAAATTGCCCCGATCCTGCTGCGCGCCCGCCTGTTGCAAGCCCTGGACCGCGGCTCCGAGGCACTGCCCCTGCTGCGCGGTGCAATTCGCGACAACCCGGATGACAAGCGCCTGCGCCTGACCTACGCCCGCACCCTGGTCGAGCAGGACCGCATCGCTGATGCCAAGGGCGAGTTCCTCAGCCTGGTCCAGCAATACCCGGACGATGACGAACTGCGCTATTCCCTGGCTCTGGTGTGCCTGGAGAACAAAGACTGGGATGAAGCCGAAGGCTACCTGCAGGAACTGGTCGAGCGTGACAGCAACGTCGACGCCGCGCACCTGAACCTGGGCCGCATCCGCGAGGAACGCCACGACCCCGCTGGCGCCCTGCGCGAATACGCCCTGGTCGGCCCTGGCCCCGACTACCTGCCGGCGCAGCTGCGCCAGGCCGACATCCTGATTGCCAACGGCCGCGGCACCGAGGCCTCGCGCCTGCTCGCCGAGGCCCGCGAAGCCCAGCCGGACTATGCCATCCAGCTGTTCCTGATCGAATCGGAAAGCTACAGCAACAACAACAAGGACGCCCAGGCCAGCCAGGTATTGCAACAAGCCATCCAGCGCTACCCCGACGACCTCAACCTGCTGTACACCCGCGCCATGCTGGCCGAAAAACGCGACGACATGGTGCAGCTGGAAAAAGACCTGCGCGCCATCATCGCCCGCGAACCGGAAAACGCCATGGCGTTGAACGCCCTGGGCTACACCCTGGCCGACCGCACCACGCGCTACGCCGAAGCCAAGGCGCTGATCGACAAGGCCCACCAGTTGACCCCGGACGACCCGGCCGTGCTCGACAGCCTGGGCTGGGTCAACTACCGCCTGGGCAACCTCGACGAGGCTGAAACCTACCTGCGCCAAGCCTTTGCCAACTTCCCCGACCACGAAGTGGCCGCCCACCTGGGCGAAGTGCTGTGGGCCAACGGCAAGCGCCGCGAAGCCCGCCAGGTATGGGCCAAGGGCTTCGAAGCCCAGGCCGACAGCCCCATCCTGCGCAAGACCCTCCTGCGCCTGACCGGATCCGAGACCCTTTAACGCCATGTTTTTGCGCCATTGCATCACCTTCACCCTGATCGCCCTGCTGGCCGGCTGTGCCGGCTTTGGTAGCCGCGAGGCCCTGCAAGGTCACGGCGACCCACAACAGTGGCGGGCCCATAAAGAGCAGCTGAGCAGCCTTGATGGCTGGCAGATCAACGGCAAGGTCGGGATCCGCGCCCCGCGCGACTCCGGCAGCGGCACGCTGTTCTGGCTGCAGCGCCAGGACTATTACGACATTCGCCTGGCTGGCCCGCTCGGCCGTGGTGCCGCACGCCTGACCGGCCGCCCCGGCGGCGTGGTGCTGGAAGTGGCCAACCAAGGCCGCTTCGAGGCCTCCAGCCCGGAAGCCCTGCTGGAAGAGCAGCTTGGCTGGCAGCTGCCCGTGTCACACCTGGTCTGGTGGGTGCGCGGCCTGCCCGCCCCCGACAGCAAGAGCAAGCTGACCCTGGACGGCGACAGCCGCCTGGCCAGCCTCGAGCAGGATGGCTGGCAGGTACAGTACCTGAGCTACACCGAGCAGAATGGCTACTGGTTGCCCGAGCGCCTGAAACTGCACGGCAAGGACCTGGACGTGACCCTGGTGGTCAAGGACTGGCAGCCACGCCAGCTGGGGCACTGATCACATGCAGAAAATCACCCTGCCCGCCCCGGCCAAGCTCAACCTGTGGCTGCATATCATCGGCCGTCGCGCGGATGGTTATCACGAGCTGGAAACCGTGTTCCAGTTTCTCGACCATGGCGACGAACTGAGTTTCGCCGTTCGTGACGATGGCGTGATCCGCCTGCACACCGAGATCGAGGCCGTGCCGCACGACAGCAACCTGATCGTGCGTGCCGCCCGCAAGTTGCAGGAACAGTCCGGCAGCCCACTGGGCGCCGACATCTGGCTGACCAAGGTGCTGCCCATGGGTGGCGGCATCGGCGGCGGCAGCTCGGATGCCGCTACCACCCTGCTGGCCCTGGCCCACCTGTGGCAACTGGACTGGGACGAAGACCGCCTGGCCGCATTGGGCCTGAGCCTGGGCGCCGACGTACCGGTATTCGTACGCGGCCATGCGGCGTTCGCCCAGGGCGTGGGCGAGCAACTGACCCCGGTCGACCCGCACGAGCCCTGGTATGTCGTGCTGGTGCCGCAAGTGTCTGTCAGTACAGTAGAAATTTTTTCACATCCGCAGTTGACACGTGATTCCCTCCCCCTTAATATGCGCCCCGTTCCCGAGGGAAACAGTCGAAATGACTGCCAACCGGTGGTAGAGCAGAGTTATCCAGAAGTTCGCAATGCATTGAATTCACTGGGTAAATTCACTGAGGCTCGACTAACCGGCACTGGAAGTTGTGTGTTTGGGGCCTTCCCAAACAAAGCCGAAGCTGATAAAGTTCTGGCCCTTCTTTCAGCGACCCAAACAGGGTTTGTGGCGAAAGGAAGCAATATTTCGATGTTGCATCGCAAGCTGCAAAGTCTGGTCAAGAAGTCGAGCGCATAAGCGTTCGCAGCAACAGATACAGGGGCGTCGCCAAGCGGTAAGGCAGCAGGTTTTGATCCTGCCATGCGTTGGTTCGAATCCAGCCGCCCCTGCCATTTTCCTTATACTCATCCAGGTATACCCTCAGCCTTCAGGTACTGCGCGTGTCCAAGATGATGGTCTTTACGGGGAACGCTAACCCCGATCTGGCTCGGCGTGTCGTACGTCAGCTGCATATCCCTCTCGGTGACGTCTCTGTCGGTAAATTCTCCGACGGCGAGATCAGCACTGAGATCAATGAAAATGTTCGCGGTAAAGACGTTTTCATTATTCAGCCGACTTGTGCCCCGACCAACGATAACCTGATGGAACTGGTAGTGATGGCCGACGCCTTCCGCCGCTCCTCAGCATCCCGAATCACCGCCGTGATTCCTTACTTCGGATATGCCCGCCAGGACCGCCGTCCGCGTTCGGCACGTGTAGCCATCAGCGCCAAAGTTGTCGCTGACATGCTCACTGTCGTAGGTATCGACCGTGTACTCACCGTCGACCTGCACGCTGACCAGATCCAAGGCTTCTTCGATATCCCCGTCGACAACATCTACGGCTCGCCCGTACTTGTCGATGACATCGAAGACCAGCGTTTCGAGAACCTGATGATCGTCTCCCCGGACATTGGTGGTGTCGTGCGCGCACGTGCCGTTGCCAAGTCCCTGGGCGTCGACCTGGGTATCATCGACAAACGCCGCGAGAAGGCTAACCACTCCGAGGTTATGCACATCATCGGCGACGTCGAAGGGCGCACCTGCATCCTGGTAGACGACATGGTCGACACCGCCGGCACCCTGTGCCACGCGGCCAAAGCCCTGAAAGAGCACGGCGCTGCCAAGGTTTACGCCTACTGCACGCACCCTGTCCTGTCGGGCCGCGCGATCGAGAACATCGAGAAGTCGGTACTGGACGAGCTGGTGGTGACCAACACCGTTCCACTGTCCGCCGCTGCTCAAGCCTGTGACCGTATCCGCCAGCTGGATATCGCACCGGTTGTGGCTGAAGCGGTCCGCCGCATCAGCAATGAAGAATCGATCAGCGCGATGTTCCGCTAAGCGGAACGCGTGTTGATGTGAAGCGCCCCGCCCCAACATGTGTTGGGGCGGGGCTTTTTTGCCATCCCCGTTGGCGCTGGTCGCAAACGCCTTCGGGGGGCTATTTTGGAGAAACAAAATGACTGATTTTATTCTGAACGCCCAAGCGCGTACTGACCTGGGGAAAGGTGCGAGCCGCCGCCTGCGTCATGCGCTGAGCATCCCGGCCGTTGTCTACGGTGGTGATAAAGAAGCTCAATCCCTGACCATCGTGGCCAAGGAAATCACCAAGCTGTTCGAAAACGAAGCTGCTTTCAGCCACGTTATCGAGCTGAATGTTGACGGCGTCAAGCAGAACGTCATCATCAAGGCCATGCAGCGCCACCCAGCCAAGCAGTTCATCATGCACGCCGACTTCGTTCGCGTTGTTGCTGGCCAGAAACTGACCGCTGTTGTTCCAGTGCACTTCATCAACGAAGAAGCACCGGTCAAGAAAGGCGGCGAGATCTCCCACGTTGTTGCCGAGATCGAAGTTTCCTGCGAAGCCAAAGACCTGCCTGAGTTCATCGAAGTTGACCTGGCCAACGCCGAAGTCGGCACCATCATCCACCTGTCGGACCTGAAAGCTCCGAAAGGCGTAGAGTTCGTAGCTCTGGCCCACGGTGATGACAAAGCTGTTGCCAACGTTCACGCTCCACGCGTTGCTCCAGAAGCAGAAGGCGCTGCCGAGTAATCCACTCGCACGCCGGCGTTGATCGGGTTACAGTGCCGCGCGCACTGTAACCCACCAACTCCAAGGAAGAGCCCCTGACGTGACCGCCATCCAGTTGATCGTCGGCCTGGGTAACCCCGGCCCCGAATACGAACAGACCCGGCATAACGCAGGGGCTCTTTTCGTTGAACGCATTGCCAGCGCCCAGCGTATTTCGCTTACCGCTGACAAAAAGTATTTCGGCCTGACGGCTAAATTCAGCCATCAGGGCAACGACGTTCGTTTGTTGATCCCCACCACCTACATGAACCGCAGCGGCCAGTCCGTAGCGGCCTTGGCCAATTTCTTCCGCATCAAGCCGGAAGCAATCCTGGTGGCACACGACGAACTCGACCTGCCTCCGGGCGTTGCCAAGCTCAAGCGCGGCGGCGGCCATGGTGGGCACAACGGCCTGCGCGACATCATCGCGCAGCTCGGCAACCAGAACGACTTCCACCGCCTGCGGCTTGGCATTGGCCACCCGGGCGACGCCAAACTGGTCTCCAACTTCGTCCTGGGCCGCGCGCCGCGCGCCGAGCAGGAGAAGCTCGACGCCAGCATCGATTTTGCCCTCGGCGTGCTGCCGGACGTGCTTGCCGGCGACTTTGCCAAGGCGATGCGCGAACTGCACAGCCAAAAGGCCTGAATTCCTTTAGAGAGGGGAATACCCATGGGTTTCAATTGCGGCATCGTCGGCCTGCCCAACGTCGGCAAGTCCACCCTGTTCAACGCCCTGACCAAGTCTGGCATCGCGGCGGAGAACTTCCCTTTCTGCACCATCGAGCCAAACAGCGGCATCGTGCCGATGCCTGACGCTCGTCTGGCTGCGCTGGCTGAGATCGTCAAGCCAAACCGCATCCTGCCGACCACCATGGAATTCGTCGACATCGCCGGCCTGGTTGCCGGTGCCTCGAAAGGCGAAGGCCTGGGTAACAAGTTCCTCGCCAACATCCGCGAGACCGACGCCATTGCCCACGTGGTGCGCTGCTTCGAAGACGAGAACGTGATTCACGTTTCCAACAGCGTCGACCCCAAGCGTGACATCGAGATCATCGACCTCGAACTGATCTTCGCCGACCTCGATAGCTGCGAGAAGCAACTGCAGAAGGTTACCCGCAACGCCAAAGGCGGCGACAAGGAAGCCTTGGCGCAGAAAGCCATTCTGGAAAAGCTGATCCCGCACTTCACCGAAGGCAAGCCTGCGCGCAGCCTGATGAAGAACATGGCTGACGACGAAAAAGCCGTCATCCGTGGCTTCCACCTGCTGACCAGCAAGCCGGTGATGTACATCGCCAACGTCGCCGAAGACGGCTTCGACAACAACCCGCACCTGGACGTGGTCAAGGCCATTGCCGAGGAAGAAGGCGCTGTGGTTGTACCTGTGTGCAACAAGATCGAAGCAGAAATCGCCGAGCTCGACGACGGTGAAGAGAAGGACATGTTCCTCGAGGCCCTGGGCCTGGAAGAGCCTGGCCTGAACCGCGTGATCCGCGCCGGTTACGAGCTGCTGAACCTGCAGACCTACTTCACTGCCGGCGTGCAGGAAGTACGTGCCTGGACAGTTCGCATCGGTGCCACCGCACCGCAAGCGGCCGGGGTTATCCACACCGACTTCGAAAAAGGCTTCATCCGCGCTGAAGTGGTGGCCTATGACGACTTCATCCAGTTCAAGGGTGAAAGCGGTGCCAAGGAAGCCGGTAAATGGCGCCTGGAAGGCAAGGACTACATCGTCAAGGACGGCGACGTGATGCACTTCCGCTTCAACGTCTGATGGGCGCCGTGGAACTCCACGGTACTTGAAAGACTTCAAAACCCCCGTAATCGCCAAGCGATACGGGGGTTTTGTCTTTAAGGGCCATGCGTTTGCAGCACCGGCCGAGAAAAAGCCGGGGCCAGGGTGTTGCTTGGTCAGCGATGGGCCGCAAAGCGGCCCCCGATGTCAGCATCTAAGCTGTGATGGAGCACCCTCCTCCCCCAGAGCCCGCGCCATGCCCGAACCACCGCGCTTCCACTGGCAACGCTGGCTGCCCGGCCTGGTCACCCTGCTCCACTACCAACGCGCCTGGCTAGCCAAGGACATCGCCGCCGGCCTGGTGCTGACCACCATGCTGGTACCCGTGGGCATCGCCTACGCCGAAGCGTCCGGCGTACCCGGTATCTACGGCCTGTACGCCACCATCATCCCGTTGCTGGCCTACGCCTTGTTCGGCCCTAGCCGCATCCTTGTGCTGGGCCCGGACTCGGCACTGGCCGCGCCGATCCTGGCGGTGGTGGTGCAGTACGCTGCCAGCGACCCGCAGCGGGCAATCGCCATCGCCAGCATGATGGCGCTGGTCGCCGGGGCGTTCTGTGTGATTGCCGGGCTGCTGCGCCTGGGCTTCATCACCGAGCTGCTGTCCAAGCCGATCCGCTATGGCTACATGAACGGCATCGCCCTGACGGTGTTGATCAGCCAACTGCCCAAACTGTTCGGTTTGTCCGTGGACAGCCAAGGCCCACTGCGGGATATCTGGGACCTGATTCAGGCCTTGCTCGCCGGCCAGGGGCATTGGCCAAGCTTCATGGTCGGTGGCGCCAGTTTGGCGCTGATCCTGCTGCTCAAGCCATTCAATCGCCTGCCAGGCATCCTCATTGCCGTGGTACTGGCCACGCTGGCGGTGAGCCTGCTGGGGCTAGACCAGCAAGGCGTGAAAGTGCTCGGCAAGTTGCCGCAAGGGCTGCCCAGCTTTGCCTTGCCCTGGGTCACCGATATCGACCTGGTGGAGGTGCTGCTTGGCGGCATCGCGGTGGCGCTGGTGTCGTTCGCCGATACCAGTGTGCTGTCACGTTCCTATGCCGCACGGCTGAAAATGCCGGTCAACCCGAACCAGGAAATGTTTGGCCTGGGCGTAGCCAACCTCGCCTCGGGGCTGTTTCAGGGCATCCCCATCAGCAGCAGCGCGTCGCGCACACCGGTGGCCGAAGCTGCCGGTTCGCAAACCCAGCTCACCGGCATTATCGGTGCACTGGCGGTCACCCTGTTGCTGCTGGTGGCGCCCAACCTGATGCAGCACCTGCCCAACAGCGCCCTGGCGGCTGTGGTGATTGCCGCAGCAGTGGGGCTGTTCGAGTTCGCCGACCTCAAACGTATATTTCGCATGCAGCAGTGGGAGTTCTGGCTGTCGTTCACCTGCTTCGTCGGCGTGACGGTGTTTGGCGCCATTCCCGGTATCTGCATTGCGGTGGCAATAGCGGTGATCGAGTTTCTGTGGGACGGCTGGCGGCCACACCATGCAGTGCTGGGCCGGGTGGATGGCACCCGGGGGTACCACGATGTGCAGCGTTATCCACAGGCACGACGCATTCCGGGGCTGGTGTTGCTGCGTTGGGACGCGCCGCTGTTCTTTGCCAATGCCGAGCAGTTCCAGAGCACAGTGATGGCGGCTGTAGACGAGTCGCCGACGCCGGTGCAGCGGCTGCTAATAGCTGCGGAACCGGTGACCAGTATCGACATCACCTCGGCAGACATGCTGGCCGAGCTGGACCGGGCACTGGAGGCACGAGGGGTGGAATTGCAGTTTGCCGAGATGAAAGACCCGGTGAAGGACAAGATGCGGCGGTTCGGGTTGTTTCAGCATATGGGGGAAAAGGCCTTTCACCCCACGGTGGGTGCCGCTGTGGATGCCTATCTGGAAGAAAGTGGGGTTGATTGGCAGCCCTAGGTTCTCTGTGCTGGCTGCTTCGCGGACTCACCCGCGAAGCAGCGCACGCCGAGCACGAAGCCGGTCAATCCAGATCAACATGGCACTGGCATACACCGAGACCGCCAGAAACAAGGCCATGCGCACCGCAAAGGCCTTGTACACATCCTGCCCACCCGCACTGTCCTGCACCGACTGCCCCAGCAAGATCAGCAGGGTCGTCAGGCAACTGACCCAGTACGCCGGGCTCTGCCGGTTGGGCACGGCCTGATACAGCCGCCGCGCCAGCCACAGGACGAACAGCAGCACCCAGAGGAAGAACATCCACAAGTGCACGAACAGGCCCAACGCGCCCCACATCAGTATCGCCAACAGGCCGGCAAGCAAGGTCGAACCAATCAGCTCTCGGCTGGCATGCCGTGCGCGGGTTTCCTCGGCCTGCTGCCCCAGGCTTACCGCCTTCATGATCAGCGGCATGTACTGGTCCGGGGCAATCAGCGCCAGCAGAAACGCAGGCATCACGATCAGCGTGGCGCGCAATGCCACCCAGCTGACATGCTCGCTGCCCAGCAGCGGTGGTACCGGTTGCGCCGGTGCTCCCGCAGGTTCGGGAAACAGCACATGCGCCAGCGCCGTGCCCAGCACTGCCAGCAGCATGCCTTTGGCCAGCGCTTCGACCACCGACAGCGCCAAGGTGAAGTCGCTGGTGCCGGCGGCGGCGATCATGGTCAGGCCGACCACCAGCAAGTTGGCCAGCAGGCCGTTGCCGCCCTCAAGGGCGTAGCGCAAGGTGAGAAAAACGCCTACGCCCACCAGCAACACCCCGCTCAGCGGTGCGTGGCGCAACAGCGGAATCAGCAACAGCCCGCTGCCACAGGCGAGCAGTACCAGCACCGCCAGGGCCGGCGCCGCTCGCAGGGGCAGTGGCTGGCTGCGCATGGCCAGCAACAGCACGGCGAACACCGGTGCCAGGATCGGCACCGGCAAGCCAATGCCAAAACTCACCGCCAGGCACAGCGCCACACCCCAGGCCAGGCGCAGGGCGCGCAGGCGGCGCAATTCAATAGGCATAGGACAACCAGCTCATCAACCACATGAACAGCCGGCCCAGAGGGTTCAGCGGGTTACCTTCGCTGGGCAGCGCCATGACCTCTGCCTGCCCGCCTACCCGCAGCCCGCGCTTGTCCGGCAACTGATCACGCTCCAGCTCGACAATCACCGGAAAGCGCTGGGCCGAACGCAGCCACTCGCGGCTGTTCTGCACTGTGGGCAATGTGCCCGGCGGAGTGCTCTGGCCCACGCTCACGCCGTAGCCGATGCTGCGAATACGCCCCTTCAACACGGTACCGGGCAATGCATCAAGCACTACCAGCACCGGGGTGTCGGGGCGCAGGCGGCCTAGGTTGTTCTCGGTCATGTCGGCACTTATCCACACGTCATGGATTGTGATCAGCGTCATCATCGGGCTGCCAGCCCCGACATAGTGGCCAACGTCGGTACGCAAATCGGTGATCAGCCCGTTGGCGTCGGCGCGCACCACAGTACGGGCAAGGTCCAGGCGAGCCTTTTCCACGTTGGCTGCGGCACTGCGCAACTGGGCGTTATCATCTTGCGCCCCGCCCTGCTGCTCACGGGCGCGCTCCACTTCGGCACGGGCCGCCGCCACCTGGCTGATGGCCTGGTCGCGGGTAGCCTGGGCGCCTTCCAGCCGGCGCACCGATACCGTGCCTGGGTCCTCATCGATCAGGCGCTTGAGCCGCTCGGCATCCTGCCGCGCCTTGCGCTCGTTGGCCTGGGCTGCCACCAGCGCCGCCTGGGCCGAATCGATGCCGGCGGTACTGGCGCCGATCTGCCGGCGCACCGTATCGAGGTCTGCTTCGGCGCGGGCCAAGGCAATGCGGTACTGCTCCTGGTCGAGTTCGAACAGCACATCGCCCTGGCGCACGTCCTGGTTGTTGCCTACTGCCACCCGCTTGATCTGCCCTGCCACCTCGGCGGCCACCGGCACCACGTAGGCCTGCAGCCGCGCCTGCTGGGTGTAAGGCGTGAAGCGGTCGGCCAGCAGGTACCAGAGCAGGCTCACGGCGATCAGCAGCAGTACCCAGCGCATGCCGCGATCTGGGGCTGGCGGGGGTGTGGCGTCGCTCATTGGCTTTCACCTTTTGCATGTGCGGTGGGGGCTGGCGGGTGGAGCAGGTCGCCCCAGTCGGTACGTTGTTGCATCTGCTGACGCGTGGCTGGGTCGATCGGTGCGCGGCTGGTGTCCCAGCCACCGCCCAAGGCCTTGTACAAGGTCACCAGGCTGCTGACGGCATTACCGCGGCTGATCAGGTAGCCGTCCTGTTGCTGCAATAGCAGTTGCTGGGCGTCGAGCACGCGTTGGAAGTCGGCGAAGCCTTCGCGGTACTGCGAGCTGGCCAGGTTCAGCGAGCGTTGCGCAGCCTGGGAGGCCTGGTCGCGAATGGCTGCACTCTGCAGCGAGCGCACCAGCCCACTGGCAGCATCGTCGGCCTCGCGGGCGGCTTCGCGCACGCCCTGGTGGTACAGCTCGATCAGTTGCTGCAAGCGGGCATCCTCTACCCGCACCGCGTTCTTGCGCCGGCCGTAGTCGAACGGGTTCCAGATCAGGCTGGGCCCGGCGGCGATGTCGAAGGTATTGGGCAGGTGGCTGGCCGATAAAAAGGTCCAGCCGATGCTGCCCAGCAAGCTCAGCTGTGGATAAAGATCAGCCTCGGCCACACCGACCAACGCCGACTGCGCCGCCACCGCCTGCTCGGCCGCGCGGATATCCGGGCGGCGCTGCAACAGGCTGGCAGGTACGCCCTGCAGCACTGCGCGGTCTGGTAAAGGCAGCTGGCCATGGCCGGCCTCCAGCTGCGCCAGCGGCCCGGGTGGGCGGCCCAGCAATGAACACAGCACGTTGCGCAGCGCGTTGAGCTGGTTCTCGAATTCGGGGATGGTGGCCAGGGTCGCCAGGTATTGAGTGCGCGCTTGCTGCCAGTCGAGTTCGTCATTCTCGCCATGGCGGAACAGCCGTTCGGTAATCTCCAGGCTACGCGCCTGGCGCTTGCCGTTCTCTTGCGCGATCGCCAGCCGCGCCTCGGCGGTACGCAGGGCAAAGTAGGTGTCGGCCACTTGTGCACGCAGCAACAGCATGGCATCGGCATAGTTGGCCTGAGAGGCGAAGTACAAGGCGTCGGCGCTTTCGATGGCGCGACTGAAGCGGCCCCAGAAGTCGATTTCCCAGCCTATGTCGAAGCCGATGCTGGATTGCCAGAACACCGAATCGCGCGCAGTGGCCGTGCCGGACTGGTTTTGCTTCAGGTACAGGCTCTGCGCACCCAGCTGCTGCAGCTGTGGATAACGCCCGGTCTGCACGATGGCCAACTGGGCGCGGGCTTCAGCAATGCGCAGGCCAGCCACACGCAGGTTGGTGTTATTGGCGTCGGCCTCGGCAATCAGCGCGTCCAGCATCGGGTCGGCAAACACCGCCCACCACTGGCGCAGGTCGGGTGTTGCGGCGCTACGCCCTGCCTGCTCCAGCAATGGCGTGCTCCAGCCGTCCAGCCACGGCACCTGGGGCTTTTCGAAATCCGGGCCGACCTGGGTGCAGCCGGCCAGCACCATCAGCAGGCCCAGGCCACAGCGGCGGTTGGGCATGGCTCAGGCAGCGGGTGGTGCCGGTTGCTCCGGCACCTGCAGCGCAACCCATTGCCAGAACAACACGTAGGTTACGCCAAGGATCACCGGGCCGATGAACAAGCCGATGATGCCTTTGACCACCATGCCGCCCAGTGCCCCGATCAGCACCACCGGCATCGGTACGTCCACACCGCGCCCCAGCAGCAGCGGCTTGAGCACGTTGTCGGCCAGCCCGGCGACAAAGGTGTAGATGGCGAAGATGATGGTCGCCACCGTGAAGCCTTCGACGTTGAACACGTAGATGATCACCGGCACCGTGACCAGGGTAGCGGGTGCCTGGGCAATCCCCAGCATGAGGATGACGATGGCCAGCATGCCGGCCCCGGGCACCCCTTTGACCACAAAACCGACGCCGATCAGCAGCATCTGGATGAAGGCGATGCCGATCACGCCCTGCGCCACCGCGCGAATGGTGGCGGTACACAACTTGGCCAAGGGTTTGCCGCGCTCTTCGCCCGATACCCGCATGGCAATACGCTGCGCGGCGACTTCGCCGCGGTCACCGAAGGCCATGATGACTCCGGAAATGATGATGGCACCGATGAACAGAAAAAAGGCCGCACCGGCGCTGGCCGCAGCGCCTAATACCGTAAGCCCGGCACCCTTGATTTGCGGCATCCACTGATTCAGTACGCTGGCCATGTTTTCGGAGGCCGCCAACCATAGCGCATACACCTTCGGCCCGATCAGTGGCCAGGCTGCCACAGACTCAGGTGGCGTCGGCACGCTCCAGGCCCCGCTCTTGAGCAACGTCACCAGGCTGTCCACCGACTCGCCGATGGACATTACCACCAGATAGATCGGCACCAGCAGCACCACCAATACCAGTAACACCACCAGCGTCGCGGCATAGCCATGCTTGAGCCCGGTACGGCGCTGAAGGCGGCAATGCAACGGGTACAAGGTAACCGCCAGGATCACCGCCCACAGCATCAGCTCGAGGAACGGCTGGAACACCTGGAAGGCGAATATCACCAGGCCGGCCACCAGACCCGCCTTGATCAACACATCGAGCAGGCCCCGCGACAGCGCACTGTCAAGCTTGATACCCGGTTGCATGCTGCACCTCCGAACGTTCTGTTCGCCGTGTGTCTCGATTCAGTGCTCCGTTTCCGGGGCTGCCTGCGCAGGTGGTACGTCTTGCAGCCGTCGCGCCAGGGCCATCATCACCAACGGCACCACGGCCATCGACAGGGTGATAGCCAGTACCAGCAAGTCATGCACTTGTGGTGACAACACCTGATGGTCCCGCGCCAGCTTGAACACCACGAAGGCAAACTCGCCCCCAGAGGCCAGCACCACGCCCAGGCACAGCGCCTGGGACGGGTTGAGGCCTCCGGCCATGCGCCCCAGGCCATACAGCAACGGCAGCTTGATACCCACCAGCAGCAGCGTCAGCCCCAACACCGCCAGCGGCATGCCCAACAGCAGGTGCAGGTCGGCGCTCATCCCCACGCCCACGAAGAACAGCCCCAGCAGCAAGGCTTTGATGGGTTCGATCTGGGTTTCCAGTTCGTGGCGAAACGGCGACTCGGCCATCAGCACGCCGGCCAGAAATGCCCCTAGCGCCATCGATACGCCCACGTGCTCCATCAACCAAGCAGTGCCCAGCACCACCAGCAAGGCCGTGGCGGTCGACAGCTCGGGCAAGCCCGAACCCACCGTCCACTTGAAAACCGGGGTCAACAGATAGCGACCAAAGATAATCAGAACCCCAATGCCCACAGCCACAGCCAGCAACGGCCAGGCCCCTTCGTCGGCAGTGCTGACATTGCCACCGAGCAGCGGCACCACGGCAATCAAAGGAATGGCTGCGATGTCCTGGAACAACAGGATGGCCACAGCCAGGCGGCCGTGGGGCTTGCCCAGGTCCTTGCGCTCGGCGAGTACCTGCAGGCCAAACGCGGTGGAAGACAGCGCCAGGCCCACGCCCAGCACGATGGCGGCCGGACGCGACTGGTCGAACAGCCAATAGGCCAGTAGCCCAAGCACCACGGCGCTCAGCCCCACTTGCAGCGTACCCACACCGAACAGCGCCCGGCGCATGGTCCACAAGCGCTGGGGCGATAGCTCCAGGCCAATGACGAACAGCAGCATCACCACGCCCATCTCTGACAGACGCGCCACGTTATCGGGGTTGTTCAGCAGGCCGAGCACCGAGGGGCCGATGAGCATGCCGGCCAGCAGATACCCAGGCACAGCGCCCATCCGCAAACGCTGCGCCAGTGGCACCAGAAGCACCACGGCCAGCAGGAACACCACCGTCGCCTGCAACAGGCTGCCGTCATGTGGCATGAGCTCTTACCCTCGCAGCTCCCCGCAGGGAGGGGTTCAGAAGCGTTCTTCGACGACCTTGAACGGGTAGGCCACAGCCTTGTACTTGCCGATCTTGCCGCGCTTGGGCAGCTTCACCACCTGGTCACGGGTGATGTCCTTGTACGGAATCCGGCTGAGCAGATGGCTGATGATGTTCAGGCGGGCGCGGCGCTTATCGTTGGAATGGGCCATGAACCACGGCGCCCAGGCGGTATCCGACGCGGCGAACATGTCGTCACGCGCCTGGGTGTAGTCATCCCAGCGGGTATACGACTTGAGGTCCATGGGCGAAAGCTTCCACAGCTTGCGGCCATCGTTGATGCGATCCTGCAGGCGGAGGGTCTGCTCCTCGGCGCTGACCTCGAGCCAGTACTTGATGAGGATGATCCCCGACTCGACCATGACCTTTTCGAACACAGGCACACCGGTGAGGAACTTGTCGACGAGTTCGTCGGAGCAAAAGCCCATTACCCGCTCGACGCCCGCACGGTTGTACCAGCTGCGATCGAAGATCACCACCTCGCCCGCTGCGGGCAAATGCCCCAGGTAGCGCTGCAGGTACATCTGGGTTTTTTCCCGCTCGGTCGGTGCCGGCAGCGCCACCACGCGAAACACTCGCGGGCTGACGCGCTCGGTAATGGCCTTGATGGTGCCGCCCTTGCCGGCGCCATCGCGGCCTTCGAAGACGATGCATACCTTCAGCCCCTTGGCCACCACCCACTCCTGCAACTTCACCAGCTCCACATGCAGGTGCTTGAGCGCTTTCTCGTACGCCTTGCCGCCCAGTTTTTCTGGCTGTTCCTGGGTGGGTTTCTTCCTGGACGGCTTCGACATGACACTCTCCTGAAGGCGAATGAAGAGTCAGTATGGTCGATCCATGACGGTTTGCCGCTTCGCTTGCAGATTGGTGAAGGGCTGCCTTGCAGCCCCCACGAGGCGCTATTTGGCCAGCTTGTTGTAACTGGTCATCAGGTTGCGATAGTCCGGGATATGGTTGGAGAACAGCGTCCCCAACCCTTCGATGTCATTGCGCCAGTCGCGGTGCAGCTCGCATGCCACGCCAAACCAGGTCATCAACTGCGCCCCGGCCGCCTCCATGCGCCGCCAGGCCGAATCACGGGTCAGTTCGTTGAAGGTGCCGGAGGCGTCAGTGACGACGAACACCTCAAAGCCCTCCTCCAGCGCCGACAAGGCCGGGAACGCCACGCACACCTCGGTGACCACACCAGCAATCAGCAGCTGCTTCTTGCCAGTGGCTTTTACCGCTTTGACGAAATCTTCGTTGTCCCAGGCGTTGATGTTGCCGGGGCGTGCGATGTAGGGGGCGTCAGGGAACTGCTCTTTCAGCTCCGGCACCAAGGGGCCGTTGGGGCCGGTCTCGAAGCTGGTGGTGAGGATGGTTGGCAGCTTGAAATACTTGGCCAGGTCGGACAGGGCCAGCACGTTGTTCTTGAAGCGGTCGGGGTCGATGTCCCTTACCAGCGATAGCAGACCGGTCTGGTGATCGACCAGCAGCACGGCGACGTTGTTCTTGTCCAGACGCTTGTATTGGAAGGCCACGGTGAACTCCTTGCTTCAGCGGGTTGGGAGTATCAGCGTAGGCAAGGATCAAGGGTGGGACAGACCGTCAGTCGGTTCGCTTGTTGCTGCCTGTACCGGCCTCATCGCCGGCAAGCCAGCTCCCACAAGGTACTGTGTCTTCCTTGGGCATCAGGCACGGGGAGATGGCAGAAATGTGACTGAACATTCGCTGCTGTGAGATGACAGTTGAACAACTGCGGCAGATCTCAATGGGAGCGGGACGTAGCCTACTTTGCAACCCGACGATACTGCTGCTTGGGACTGCGAGGTGAATCGGGATCTGTCATTTCGATCAAGCCAGCAGCCAAGGCCGGGTGCAAATAACTCTTACGGAATGTGGCACGGTGCGAGAGGCCCAGCTGATACATGAGATCACTTGTCTTCAAAGCAACACCAGCGGGCAGCACCTTGAGAAGATTCGCTACTTGGTCGGTTACTTGGTCGGATACTTGGTCGGTTACTTGGTCGCTCTCTTTGGCTTCTACAAGCGCACTTAGCAACGCTTCAAGCATGTACTCGACAAACGGGGTAGCTTCAGCAGCCTGGTCAGCCGCAGCCAGCGCTGCGTAGTAAGCGTCCTGCTGCTCACGGATAACAGTTTCGACCGGCAGGTATGCCATCGCGGGTCGCCACCGGCTAAGCAGCAGGGTTTGCCATAGCCGTCCCATGCGCCCGTTGCCGTCAGCAAACGGGTGGATGAATTCGAATTCGTAGTGGAATACACAGCTGGTAATCAGCGGATGCCAATCGTTGTTCGAGAGCCAATCCAGTAAATCGTGCACCAGTGTCGCCACCCGGCTGGCCGGTGGTGCCATATGTAACAGGCGAGAACCCCGATAAATCCCCACACCACCGCGCCGGTAACGCCCAGCGTCGTCTATCAGGCCATGCATCTAAGCGCTGCATTGCGATAGGCAGTCAATAACCCCACTTGCTCGCTGACCTCGGCAACCAGAGCCAGAATCCGGGGGGTCACCGTCAGCGGTGGTTGGTAATTGCTCATTGCCTGCAACCTGAAGGGGTGGTGAACGACGCCGGCCATGGAAGGGATCGTCCAAATGCTGGATGCCACAGCTGCAGACACCTAGTCGACACATTACGCGAGGGTAAAGGAAGCATTGCCATCACTTCACAAATTCCTGAACTGATTATTTGCCTCCAGCGATTTGTTCCCTCGCCAACCATCACCAGAATCGCTTCACCATAATCACAAAAACCGTGAGGCCACTCCCGTGGACCAGACCCTTCAGGTGCGCCAAGCCGCCGCCAACCTCGTTGCCGCGTTCGCCAGCAACGACACCGCCCGCTATTTCGCCTGTTTCAGCGAAGACGCCACGTTCCTCTTCCACACCTTGCCGCAACCGCTGCTGTCGCGCCGTGCCTACGAAGACCTCTGGGCGCAGTGGCAGGCCGAAGGTTTTGCCGTGCTTGCTTGCGAGTCGGGCAATGCCCACGTGAGCCTGCAAGGTGACGTGGCGATCTTCATGCACGATGTGGCCACGCATATCCGCATCGCCGGCGAGGAACACCAGTTGAGCGAACGCGAGACCATCGTCTTCCGCCACCAGGGTGACCAGTGGCTGGCCTGCCATGAGCACCTGTCGGTCGTCTCGCCGGCCTGATCACCTTTTTACGCGGCCCTGCCGCCCTGCCATCGCACCCACAAGAAGGCCCGCGCACGCGCAGGCCCACAACAACCGCGCTGGAGCATCACCATGAGCCACTCGACCGGTATCGAGACCAACGGTGTCGAACAGATCCCCGACGATCAACGCGACGCCTCCCCGCTGGACCTGTTCCGCCTGATTTTCGGCGGCGCCAATACCTTCGCCACCGCCGTGCTGGGCAGCTTCCCCGTGCTGTTCGGGCTGTCGTTCCAGGCGGGTGTGTGGGCCATTCTGCTCGGCGTTGGCGTGGGCGCGCTGATTCTTGCGCCGATGGGTTTGTTCGGTGCGCTTAACGGCACCAACAACGCCGTGTCGTCGGGCGCACACTTTGGCGTGCACGGGCGTATCGTCGGCTCGTTCCTGTCGCTGCTCACGGCGGTGGCGTTCTTCTCGCTGTCGGTGTGGAGCTCGGGCGATGCCCTGGTCGGCGGCGCCAAGCGCCTGGCCGGCCTGCCGGAAACCGACCTCACCCTGGGCCTGGCCTACGGCCTGTTCGCGGTGCTGGTACTGGTGGTGTGCATCTTCGGCTTCCGCTTCATGCTGTGGGTCAACAAGATTGCCGTGTGGGCTTCAAGCCTGCTGTTCCTGCTGGGCATCGTTGCCTTTGCCGGGCCGTTCGACGCCAGCTACGCAGGTAGCGTCAACCACGGCCAGGCGGGCTTCTGGGCGGCGTTCGTCGGCGCAGCGATCCTGGCCATGAGCAACCCGGTGTCGTTCGGCGCCTTCCTGGGCGACTGGTCGCGCTATATCCCGCGTGCAACACCCAAGACGCGCATCATGCTGGCGGTGATTGCCGCCCAGGGCGCAACGCTGATTCCGTTCCTGTTCGGCCTGTGCACCGCCACCTTGGTCGCGACTCAGGCACCGGACTACATTGCCGCCAACAACTATGTGGGTGGCCTGCTGGCGGTGGCGCCAAGCTGGTTCTTCCTGCCGGTGTGCCTGATTGCGGTGATCGGCGGCATGTCCACCGGCACCACTGCGCTGTATGGCACCGGCTTGGACATGTCCAGCGTGTTCCCGCGCCTGCTCAGCCGCGCCGGCGCCACGCTGCTGATCGGCGTGCTGGCGATCGGCTTCATCTTCGTCGGCCGTTTCACCTTCAACCTGGTGCAGAGCGTGTCGACCTTTGCGGTACTCATCATCACCTGCACCAGCCCGTGGATGGTGATCATGATCCTCGGCCTGATCACTCGCCGCGGCTTCTACCACGCCGATGACCTGCAGGTATTCACCCGCGGCCAGCGTGGCGGCCATTACTGGTTCCTGCATGGCTGGAACTGGCGCGGCATGGGGGCGTGGCTCCCCAGCGCGGCGGTCGGCCTGTGTTTCGTCAACCTGCCGGGGCAGTTCGTCGGCCCGCTGGGCGACCTGGCTGGCGGCATCGACCTGAGCCTGCCGGTCACCCTGGGGCTGGCCGGCGTGTTGTACCTGGTACTGCTCAACCTGTTCCCTGAACCTGCTGGCGTGTATGGCCCCCGGGGCCCGCGTTGGGTGCGTTGCAAAAGCACCGCGCACACGCCTGTGACCACTGCCGAAATGGCCTGACTGGAAACCGACCATGACCAATTCCCACTACATCGCCGGCCGCTGGGTCGAAGGCCAAGGCAGCGACTGCATCAGCGTCAACGACCCTGCGCTGGGGCAACCGTTCGCCGAGTTCATGGCTGCCAGCGTGGCCCAGGTCGACCAGGCCGTAACCGCTGCCCGCAGCGCCCTGCCCTCCTGGAAAACCACCAGCGCCAGCGAACGCGCGGCCTACCTGCGCGGCTTTGCCGAACAGCTCGGGCAACGCCGCGAAGCGTTGATCACCTTGCAAATGCGCAACAACGGCAAGCCGCGCCACGAAGCCGAGATCGACCTGGACGACGCCATCGCCACCTTCGGCTACTACGCCGAGCTGGCCGAGCAACTGCCTGCCAAGAATCGCGACGTGCCACTGGCCGCCCCTGGCTTCACCGCGCGCACTCGCCTTGAGCCGGTGGGTGTGGTTGGCCTGATCGTGCCGTGGAACTTCCCGCTGGTGACCAGCGCCTGGAAGCTAGCCCCGGCGCTGGCTGCCGGCTGCACCGTGGTGCTCAAGCCATCGGAAGTCACCCCGCTGATCGAACAGGCCTACGGCCAGATCGCCGACGCCCTGGGCCTGCCGGCCGGGGTGCTGAACATCGTCAACGGCAAGGCCGAGACCGGCGCCGCACTGAGCAACCACAACGGCCTGGACAAACTGTCGTTCACCGGCAGCAACAGCGTCGGCAGCCAGGTAATGCGCAGCGCGTCGGCACAGTGCAGGCCGGTGACGCTGGAGCTGGGCGGCAAGTCGGCCATCGTGGTGTTTGACGATTGCGATGTCGATCAGGCGGTCGAGTGGATTGTCGCCGGTATCAGCTGGAACGCGGGGCAGATGTGTTCGGCCACCTCGCGGCTGCTGGTGCAGGACGGTATTGCCGATGCGCTGCTGCCACGCTTGCAGGCGGCACTGGAAAACCTGCGGGTTGGCAACCCGCTGACCGAAGAGGTCGACATGGGCCCGCTGACCAGCCAGGCCCAGTGGCTGAAGGTGGCCGGCTACTTTGCCACGGCGCGGGAAGAAGGCTTGCAGTGCCTGGCCGGTGGCAAGGCGTTGGACCGCGACGGCTGGTTCGTCAGCCCTACGCTGTATACCGATGTGCCGAAACACAGCCGCCTGTGGACCGAGGAAATCTTTGGCCCGGTGCTGTGCGCACGCCGGTTTGCCAGTGAAGAGCAGGCGATTGCCGAGGCCAATGACAGCCGCTTCGGGCTGGTGGCGACCGTGTGCTCTGCCGATTTGCAACGCGCCGAGCGTGTGGCCGATGCGCTGGAGGTTGGCCATGTGTGGATCAACTCGGTGCAGGCGGTGTTCGTCGAAACCTCGTGGGGCGGTACCAAGGGTAGTGGCATCGGCCGCGAGCTGGGGCCTTGGGGCTTGTCCGCCTACCAATCGGTCAAGCATGTGACCCGGTGTTTGGGCTGAATTATCAGGGGCCGCTTTGCGGCCCTTTCGCAGGCAAGCCAGCTCCCACCAGTACGGCGCTGTCGTTGAAAGTTGCGCTGTACCTGTGGGAGCGGGTTTACCCGCGAAGAGGCCGGCACAGGCAGAACAAAACTCCGCCCCGCGTGACTTTCCCCGCCCGCTACAAAGTCCCACCTCCTGGTACCCCAACAATCACAACACCAGGCCGGACCACCCATGCACCCTCAACGCACCGCCTTGCACAACGAATTGCACGCCCGCCCGTCGCTGTACTTCGACGGCCCTGCGCACGTCTTCCACCTGGCCTTGCTCGGCGGTGATGCTGCCTGTGCAGCGCTGCTGCAACGCTGCTGCCCGGAGGCCCTGGACACCGCTGCCGCCCAAGGCATCACCCGCCTGGATGGCCACCCGTTCAAGTGGGAACGGCACACCGAGTTCTTCACCCTGACACTGGTGGTGCCGTGCGCTGCCACCGACACCGAATGGCGGCCCCTGCCTCCCGTACTGGCCGAAGCCATCGCCCCGCAGGCGGCGCAGGTGATCAACGCCGTGCAGGTGCTTGTGCGTGACGAACAGGGGCTTGAGCTGCCTCGCTACGGTTTCAAAGACCCGTGCGGCTCGTGCGTTGGCGGGGGCGATGCGGTGGTGTGGAGCGATTTCCGCCTGACCGAAGATGGCACCAACCGTTTCCTGTTCATCAACCGCCGCCTCAATGCCTACCGCCAGGGCCGAATGATCCGCCGTCTGCTGGAAATCGAGACGTACCGCATGATGGCCTCGCTGACCCTGGCCACGGCCAAGGCCCTGAGCCAAGAACTGGACACTTTCGACAAGACGTTGGTCAGCCTCTCGGAGCGCAGTACCGGGGGGGACGGCCATGACTCCAAAGGGCTGCTGGACGCCATTGCCCACTTGTCACGCCAGGTGGTCAGCCATACGGTAAAAACCCGCCACCGCTTCGGCGCCACCCAGGCCTATGCTCAACTGGTGTTCGAACGCCTGGGCGAGCTGCGGGAAAGCCATGTAGGCGACTGCCAGCGCCTGGGGGTGTTCATCGAGCGTCGGTTCAAGCCGACTGTGCGCTATTGCGCGGCGACCGAGCAGCGGCTGGAGCAATTGGCGAAGAACGTGGCAAACCTGGGCGACCTGTTGCAGGCGCGTGTTCAGGTAGAAATGGAAGAACAGAACGCCGAGATCCTGCGCAGCCTCAATGCCCGGGCCGACGCCCAGGTGAAAATTCAGCGGGCGGTGGAGGGGCTGTCGATCATTGCCATCACCTACTACCTGCTGAATTTGTTCAAGCTGCTGTATGGCGGGCTTAATGTGCTGGGGTTGGGGCTGACGGCGCGGGATGGGTTGCTGGCCATGGCGCCGCCGGTGCTGCTGGTATTGTTGGTGATTCTGCTGAGGATCAAGCAGGCCAAGCAGCATTGAATTCGGGGGCGCTACGCGCCCCTTTCGCGGCACAAGGCCGCTCCTACAAGGGATCGCGTACCCTGATAGCGTTCGCATTCCCTGTAGGAGCGGCCTTGTGCCGCGAAAGGGCTGCGCAGCAGCCCCCGCTCATTACACCGACTCGTCAGCGGGGCGCGTACCCTCTTGCACCAGCACCATGCTCTGCGGCGAAGACAGCGGAATGCCTTCATCACGCAGGCGACCAAGAATGGTGAACAGCAGGTCGCTACGAGTGCCTGACACCTGCCGCGGCCCCGCCACGTAACCACTGACGCCAATCACCATGCCACTGGCCGTCAGGTCCTTGAACGACACCGAAGTGGCGGGCGCATCCAGAATCGCCTCATGCTCGTGGTACGCCGCCAGCAGCAACTCGCGTACCCGGTTGGCATCGGTCTCCAGTGGTAGGGTCAGGGTAATGCCGACCACGCCCAGCGCATTGCCCATGGTCACGTTGCGCACGTTCTGCGAAATGAACTGCGAATTGGGCACGATCACCGTCGAGCGGTCGGACATCTGGATTTCGGTGGCACGCACATTGATGCGGCGGATATCACCCTCGACGCCCGCCAGGCTGACCCAGTCGCCCACCTTGACGGGGCGCTCGGTGAGCAGGATCAGGCCGGAGATGAAGTTCTGCACGATCTGCTGCAGACCAAAACCGATACCTACCGACAGGGCACTGACTACCCAGGTGAGGCTGGTGAGGTTGATGCGCAGGGTCGACATGACCAGCATGGCCAGGAACAGGAAGCCCAGGTAACCGACCAGGGTCACCAGCGAGGCGCGCATGCCGGCGTCCATGTCGGTTTCCGGCAGCAGGCGTTCACTCAGCCAGCGCTTGACTACGCGAATGGCGAACAGGCCACCGAAGAAAATCGCCAGGGCCAGCAGGATGTCCTGCGGCACGATGTTGAGGTTGCCAAGCAGCTTGCCGCCGGTGCCGTCCCAGTCGCCCAGGCTCATCAGCAGCTCGCTGGGGCTGGTGCCCGACGGCATCAGCGCAAGCAACAGTGCCAGGAACAGCACGATGGTACGGCCGATGCCGGCCAGGATGGTGCTGGCCTGCGCCTGGTGGCGAGGCGCCAGGCCCAAGGTTGAGGCCAGCGCCAAACCACCTGGCTGACGTGGCGACAGCAAGGTTTCGCACAGGTCACCGAAGAAGGTGGTCAGCAAGTACGCACAGGTGACCACCAGGCTGACCCACAGCAATTTGGCGGTGAGGAAATAGGCGAGCGTCAGGTAGCCGGTAAGCAGTGCCAGCAAGATCAGTGTCAGCCAGACGACCATCACGAATGGGATCAGCCCGACCAGACCGGTGGGGCGCTCCAGGTCATGCTTGCGCAGGGTTCGGCGATAACGCAGCAGCGCGCCGGCAAAGATGAACGCCACGACCAGCGCGGTGAGGCCATTGACCGCCACGGTCAACGCCAGGCTGGCGCCGATGACGCTGTTGATGCGCTCCATGGTCATCATCACCATCAGCGCCAAGGCCAGTACCTTGGGGAACCAACCGAGCGCACTGGCCACTTCGTCATGCATCGGCGGCAGGCGCCAGGACGGGCGCTGCAGCATCAGCATGGCGCGGCCCAGGCCGGTGATGAAGGCGCTGAACACCACCAGGGTGAGAATGTGGTTGACCAGGCTGGCGATATCCGAGCCCAGCTCGGCGCTGCTCTCCAGCCCCCAGCGCAGCAGCGATACAGAGCCGGCAATGGTACCCAGGGTTGCCAGGCTGACGCCCAGGGCCAAGGCGCTGCGGCGCAAGCGGCCCTCGGGCAACCAGCCGACCATGGCACTGGCCAGCAGGCGCTCGAGCACGCGCCGCACCAAGGTCCAGACCAGAATCGCCGCCACCAGGCTGGTAATGAACAGCCAGCGGTTTTCGGCGCTGAAGGCACTGCCGATGGCGTCGGCCGCCTCGCCGCGCAGGTCACGCAGACGCGCCACGTCGTCCTGGGTGGGGCGGATGATGCTCTGCCAGAACGCCGGGGTCAGTGGCGAGGCCGCACGGCTGGTGATTTGCGAGTTGAACTGGCTACGGCGCAGGTTGACGATTTGCGTGGAAAGGTCGCGGGCCGACTGATTCAGCTTGGTGGCCTGGTCCTGCTGGGCTACCAGCGCTTTTTTTTCGGCCTCCAGCGCTTTGCGCTGCTGGGTCAGGGTGGCGGCCTCGTCCGGCTGCACCGGGCCGATGACCTTGAGCTTGTCCTCGAGCTTTTCTATGTCGGCGGTGCGCTGTGCACTCAATGCATCCGCCTGGCGCTGAACCTGCATCGCCGCCAGGCGCAACTGCGACAGCAAGTCGTCGTTGGCCTCACTGGTGACGCCCTGGCGGATCAGGTCCAGCCGGTCGCTCAGCTGTTCGATGCTGGCGTTTTCATCCAGCGCTGGCGCTTCGGCAGCCGCAAGATTGGACAATGGCGTGGCCGGGGCCGACCAGGCCGGGCTGGCAATAACCAGCATCAGGGCCAGCAGGGCCATCAGGCCTGGGCAATAACGGGCAAGGCTCACACGCCTCATCGAAGTTTCCTCTTTACAACTCGATTTGGCGGGGGATTCTACGCGGCTTCAGGCAATCAGGAGAGTGCCGTCTCTCGCTTCAGGAGTTGCTGTTTGCGCTCGACACCCCAACGGTAGCCACTGATGTCGCCGTCCCGGCGCACCACCCGATGGCAGGGGATGGCCACCGCGATGTGGTTGGCCGCGCAGGCCATGGCCACCGCGCGCACCGCTTTGGGCGCACCGATACGCTCGGCAATATCGGTGTAGCTGACCCGGCTGCCGGCCGGCACCTCGCGCAACGCCTGCCACACCCGCTCCTGAAACGCCGTACCTTGCACATCCAACGGCAGCGCCAGGCCCAACGCCGGGGCTTCGACAAAGCCCACCACTTCGGCGACCAACTGTTCGTAGGCGCTATCGCCACCGATCAGGCGGGCCTTAGGGAACTGGTCTTGCAGGTCGTGCAGCAGGCCCTCAGGGTCGTCGCCTAGCAAAATCGCGCAAATGCCCTTCTCGCTCTGGGCCACCAGGATGGCCCCCAGCGAACACTGGCCGAGGGCAAAGTGGATGGTGGCCCCTGCGCCGCCGGCACGGTACTGCCGGGGGCGCATGCCCAGGCGCTGATCGGCGCTTTCGTAGAAGCGGCTGTTGGAGTTGAAGCCGGCATCGTAGATGGCGTCGGTGACTGAACGCTGGCCATCTTCCAGGTGCTCACGCAGGCGGCGGGCACGGAAGGCGGTGGCATAGGCCTTGGGAGTAACGCCGGTTTCGGCCTTGAACAGGCGGTGCAGGTGGAAGGGGCTTACGGCCAGTTGCGCACTGAGCTGGTCGAGGCTGGGCGCAGGGTCGATGGTTTCGATCAGGCGGCAGGCGCGGGTGACCAGTTGGCTGTGGCGGGTGGTGCTGGCCTTGCTGATACAACGCTTGCAGGCACGGTAACCCGCCGCTTCGGCGGCAGCGGGGGTGTCGTAGAACTCGACATTGGTGCGCTTGGCCATGCGTGATTTGCAGCCGGGGTGGCAGTAGACACCGGTGGTGCGGACGGCGTAGACGAAGTGGCCCGTAGCGGTGGAGTCGCGGGACTCCACGGCTTGCCAGCGTTGGTCGGGGGTGATGTAGAGATTCATGGGTTAGCATCCAGATAAGTTGTCGCCTGTACCGGCCCTTTCGCGGGTAAACCCGCTCCCACAGGGACTGCACAAGGCTCGAGCATTGGGCAGTCCCTGTGAGTTACCTGTACTGGCCTCTTCGCGGGCATGCCCGCTCCCACAGGGACTGCAGAAGGCTCGAACCCGGCAGAGGTACCTGTGGGAGCGGGTTCACCCGCGAAGGGGCCCGTTCAGGCGCTGCAAAAACCTCAGGCCCGCCACAGGTACCAGGCCGCCACGGTTCGAAACGGCCGCCAGCCGCCGCCCAGCGAGCGCATCTGCGCAGGTGTCGGCGCCTTGTCCAGCCCCTTCAGCCGTCGGTACCCCTCGCGCACGCCAAAATCGTCCACCGGCAGAATGTCCGAACGCTCCAGGCTATAGATCAGCAGCATCTCCACCGTCCATCGCCCTACCCCGCGCAAGGCTACCAGGCGTTCGATCAGGGCTTCGTCGGCCATGGCCAATGCCTCTTCCCGCGTCGGCACCAAGCCTTCCAGCCGTGCCTGGGCAATGCCTTGCACCGTGGCCATCTTGCTTGCCGAGAACCCACAGGCGCGCAGGGTTTCCGGGCTGACCGTCAGCAACTGCTGTGGCGTCGGGAACGCATCCTCCGGGAACAATGCCAGCAACCGGCCAAGGATCGCTTCGGCAGCCCGGGCATGCAGTTGCTGGTAGGCAATCGCCCGCACCAGCGCTTCGTAAGGCTCACGCCCCGGCGTGGCCTGGTGCAGGCAGGGCCCGGTTGCAGCAATGTGCCGCGACCAGTCCGGGTCGAGCGCTGCCAAATATCGAGTAGCCTCGCAGTAGGCCTCGGGTGAAAGGTCGGCCAGAATCATGGCGCCTCCAACAGGTTGAATGCAGGCCCAGCTTAGCTCAGCCGTTCATCGGCTAAACCCCGCTTCTTGCGCGGCTAATTCCTGGCATACCATTGCCCTGCGTCACATTCCCCGCATAGAATTGAGAACTATTCACAATCGCACAGTTCACAGGGCCAGGCCTTCGCTACGATGCAGATCAACGACACGCTCAAGCCGACCGAGGTCGCTCTGCTCTACCAGGCCCACCATAGCTGGCTGCGCGGCTGGTTGCGCAACCGGGTAGGTTGCAGCGAGCATGCCGCCGACCTGGCCCAGGATACCTTCGTGCGGCTGCTGCGGGCCCGCCAGGTTTCACCGCTGAAAGAGCCACGCGCCTATCTCAGCAGCATCGCCCGTGGCCTGATGATCGACCAGTTCCGCCGTCGCGCACTGGAACACGCTTACCAGCAAAGCCTGGCCCACCTGCCCGAAGCCGAGGTACCCAGCGAGGAGCACCGCCTGGTCATTCTCGATGCCCTAGGCCGCCTCGACCGTGCCCTGCACCAGCTCAAGCCGCGTGTTCGCCAGGCGTTTCTGCTGGCTCAACTGGACGGCTTGAGCATCGTGCAGATTGCTCAGCAGCTGGAAGTGTCGCGGGCCACCGTCGAGCGCGACCTGGCCAAAGCCCTGGGCGTCTGCTACCGGTTACGTTATGCCGATGCATGAGCCCGCGCCAGCGCAGGCGCAGGTCGACCAAGCCATCGACTGGCTGGTGAAGCTGCGCTTCGACCGCCCCAGCCCACGTACCGAGCAGCAATTCCAGCACTGGCTGGCCAGCCACCCGCACAACCCCCTGGCCTGGCAACGGGTCAGCCAACTCGGCGACGAACTGGCCGGGCTGCCCAAGGACCTGAGCCGGCGCACCCTGGACGGCAGCCAGCGCCAGCGCAGCAGCCGCCGTGACCACCTCAAGTTACTGGGCCTGCTGGCCGTGGGCGCCAGCCTGGGCTGGGCCACGCGCGAACCTCTGGGCCTGCCGCAACTGCTGGCCGACAGCAGCACCGCCACGGGTGAACGGCGCCAGTGGCAAGTCAGCGATGGCAGCCACATACTGCTAAACACTGCCAGCGCCATCGACCTGCATTACAGCGCCGAGCAACGCCAGTTGGAACTGGTACGTGGCGAGGTCAGCCTGGACAGCAACCCCAACGATACCCGCCCGTTCTACATCGACACCCGCATCGGCCCGCTGACCACCCTCAACGGCCAGCTGCTGCTGCGTGAAAACAACCAAGGCCTGCTGCTGGCAGTGCGACGTGGTGAAGTTACGCTGTTTCCCACGTCGGCCTCACCGCGTCAGGTGCATTCGGGCGAAACGGTACAGGTTGGGGCCAATGGCAGTGTCCACGCGGTGGCGCTGCACAGCGACCCTTGGGGCTGGACCGACGGCGTGCTCAGCGTGCAGCAGATGCCACTGGGCGAGTTTGTCGCAGAGCTCGCCCGCTACCGCCCGGGCCTGTTGCGCTGCGCCCCTGAGGTGGCGAACTTGAAGGTGTCAGGCACCTATCAGTTGGCCGATACTGCTCAGATCCTGCAGTTGCTCACCCGCAGCCTGCCGGTGCGTGTCGACTACAAAACGCGCTACTGGGTAAGCATTGGCGCAGCCTGAAAAGCACATCACTCCGCCACGGCGCGCATCCGGCCCGCGCGTCGGTACGATTGCCGGGCAAAACACACGAACAACCCGGCCATCAGCGCCAGCGCCATGGGCAGGCCATGCGGGGCCACATCCATCGCCGCACCACTCACCAGCGGGCCGATCAGGCTACCAACGCCCCACAACAACCCCACACTGGCATTGGCAGTGACCAGATCCTGGCCTTTGAAACGTTGCCCGATCAGCACCAACGCCAGGGTATAAATGCCCCCCGCAACCGCGCCCAGCACCACCAGCAGCGGCCACAGCAGCCAGGTCATGTTCAGCAGCCACGGCAGGCCGATGCCAATCGACATCGCCACCAACCCGCACACCAGGTGCAGCCCGGTGCGCTCCACCCGGTCGGCCAGCCAGCCCAACGGCAGCTGGAACAGCATGTCGCCGGCAAACACCACCGTCACCATCAGCGCCGCCACGCCCACGGCAAAGCCATGGCTGGTGGCGTACACCGGCAACAGCGACAGCACCACGGCATCGAAGAACGAGAAGAACAGCACCGCCACGCACAACGCCGGTGCCACGCGGAAGAAGCCGGCCAGGCCGAAGCTCTTGTCGCCCTCTTCATGTTCCACATGGTCATTGGGAACGGTCAGCACGATGCACAGCAACGCCAGGCCATAGCAGGCGGTGACCACACCGGTGATCCACGGGCTGTTGGCGCCCAGCAGCGCGAGCATGGCCGGGCCCAGCACCTGGAAGCCGGTAAAGCTGGTGGCATAAAGGGCCATGATCTTGCCGCGATTGTGCTCAGGGCACAGCTCGTTGACCCACGACTCGCCGAGGATGATCGCGATACCCATGCCCAGCCCCAGGCCCAGGCGCAGCAGGGCCAGCAACCACATCGAGCCGAAGGCCGATTCGAGCAGGGCGATGCTGACGGTGCACAGGCTGAAACTCAGCAGGTAGATGGTGCGCCGGGTAAGGTGACGGCAGCAAGCGTCGACCAGAAACGCCGAGAGCATCATGCCCGCAGCGGGGATGGCCGAGATGATGCCGATTTCCAGGGTGCTGGCGCCGGCCTCATGCAGGCGCAACGACACCAGCGGCAGGCTGGCCCCCAGGCTGAAACCCACGACAGAAACGGCGAACAACAGGCCCGCCAGCAAACGCATGTTCATGTACCACTCCTTGCAAACCAGAAAGACGTGCAGACACAGGCGCGCACGCCGGGGGGCGAGCGACGCAAAAGCGCAGATCAGTTCAGGCGAGGTGTGGCGAGAAGGTGAAGGCAAACAGCACGCTGCGGCGACGCTTGAGCACCGTGTCGCTCGGCCAGGCACGACGCAGGGCCTGGAGGGCAGGCTGGCGGGCATGTGGGAGGGACGGGTTACGGCGCATTGCTTTGGCTACTACGCAGGTGGTGGGTAAAAAGAGGCGGCACTCTAGCTACCTCAAGGGGGGTAGTCAATCGGCCAGGGGCCTCTACGAGGCCCATTCGCAGCACAAGGCTGCTCCTACAACGAGCGCGTGCTGCCTGTAGGAGCAGCCTTGTGCTGCGAATGGGCTGCAAAGCAGCCCCAGCAATTTCAGCGTTTACCTGTAGACGGCAAGAACACCGCCAGCAACCCGAACAACGGCAGGAACGAGCACAGCCCGTACACATACTCGATACCGCGCAGGTCCGCCACATACCCCAGCAGCGCCGCGCCAATGCCGCCAAAGCCGAACATCAGCCCGAAGAAGATGCCGGCGATCATGCCCACGCTACCCGGCACCAGCTCCTGCGCATACACCACGATCGCGGAAAACGCCGAGGCCAGGATAAAGCCGATCACCACGCTCAGCACGGTGGTCCAGAACAGGTCGGCATATGGCAGCGCCAAGGTGAACGGCGTCACCCCCAGGATCGAGAACCAGATCACGGCCTTGCGCCCGATGCGGTCCCCGATCGGGCCGCCAAAGAACGTGCCCGCCGCCACTGCACCCAGGAACAGGAACAGGTGCAACTGCGAGCTGGCCACCGACACATCGAACTTCTCGATCAGGTAGAAGGTGAAGTAGCTGGTGAAGCTGGCCATGTAGAAGTACTTGGAGAACACCAGCAGGCCCAGCACGATCAGCGCCGCGATCACCCGATTGCGTGAAATGCCATGGGTGGCCTGCACCGCCTTGCGCGCCTTGGCCTGGTTGAGGTGTTCCTTGTACCAGCCGCGCAGCATCAGGGTTACACCAAGAAAGAACAACGCGGCCAGGCCGAACCAGGCCACATGGGTCTGGCCGAACGGAATGACGATCGCCGCCGCCAGCAGTGGGCCCAGTGCGGAGCCGGTGTTGCCGCCCACCTGGAAGGTCGACTGGGCCAGGCCGAAGCGCCCGCCAGAGGCCAGGCGCGCAATACGCGAGGTTTCCGGGTGGAACGTCGACGAGCCGATGCCCACCAGCGCCGAAGCCAGCAGAATCATCGGGAAGCTGCCGACGAAGGCCAGCATCACGATCCCCACCAGCGTGCACAGGGTGCCCATCGGCAACAGGTTCGGCGCTGGCCGGCGGTCAGTAAAAAAGCCGACCCAGGGTTGCAGCAGCGAAGCGGTGATCTGGAACGTCAGGGTGATCAGGCCGATCTGGGCGAAGCTCAGGTCGTAATTGGCCTTGAGCATCGGGTAGATCGCCGGCAGCACCGACTGGATCAGGTCGTTGATCAAGTGCGCCAGGGCGCAGAAGCCGATGATGCGCATTACCAGCGGCGTCGCTTGGCTCGCCGCTGCGCTGGTGGACGCCGTGGAGGCGCTACTGGTGGCCATGTGCCTGAATCTCCGTCCGCAGTTTGGGATCCGATTATCGGGAAACAAATAGATACATAGCTACCTTTTTTATCCCTCCGTCGCAACGTACTTGAAAATGGTTCTCAATATAATTAGCATCCTCGACCCATACCCCTGTCATCGTTGGGCGAAACGGCCCCTATCGTGAGCAGACTGAACCCATGAGCCCGATGCCCGCCAAGCAGCTGCAGCAGCCCGACCCACAGCAGGAAGCGCTGGAATGGTTTTCGCTGTTGCGCCAGCCCGGTTGCGACGAAACCCAGCGCCAGGCATTCGCAGCCTGGTGCCAGGTACCCGAAAACGCCCACGCCTACGCCGAGCTGGAAACGTTCTGGCAACAGCTGCAACCACCACCCGCCCGCCCTCGCCCACGGCACGTCACGGTACGCCGCAGCCACCTGGGCAAATGGCTGGCGCTGGTGTTCCTGGTCGGGTTGGGCGCCGCAACCTACCTGTACTGGCCGCTGCTGCAACGCCTGGCCAGCGAGCTGCACACCGACGTGGGCGAGCGGCGCAGCACACGCCTGGCGGATGGCACGACCCTGAACCTGGACAGCGCCAGCGCAATGAACATCGACCTGCGTGGCCGCACCCGCCAACTGCATTTGGTGCAGGGCCAGGTGTACCTGGAAGTCGTGCTCGACGGCCGGGCCATGGAAGTGGACGTGGGCAACGCCCGCATCCAGGTGTTCGGCACCCGCCTGCAGGTAGCCCGCCATGCCGGTCATGATGAACTTGTCGTACTCAGTGGCAAGGCCATGGTTACCCAGGGGGGTGAACAGCGCATGGTCTCTGCAGGCGAGCGGGTCACCTTCAATGACGCACGCATCGATCCGGTGCAGAAGGCTGACCTGAAAACCGCAGACAGCTGGCGCAACGGCCGTCTGAAAGCCACCGACATGCCATTGGGCCAGGTGCTGGAGCGCCTGGCCAGCTACCAAGGGCAGCGCGTGTGGATGGCGGATGAACAAGTGGCCCATCGGCGCGTGAGCGGTGATTTCAACCTTGACCGCCCTGGCGAAAGCCTGCAATCACTGGCGGCGGCCCAGCATCTGCAGCTTCAGGGCGTGCTCGGGCACTGGCTTGTGGTGCACTGAAAGCAAGCCCGGCCGCTAAGTTTTTGAAAGCGTGCAAATTTTTTTTGAAATGAGTGTTGACAGAGGGTCCGTTCAAGAGAATAATGCGCGCCATCGGCTACATAGCTCAGTTGGTTAGAGCATAGCATTCATAATGCTGGGGTCCGGGGTTCAAGTCCCTGTGTAGCCACCAAACAAGACGAAGGGCTTACCGCAAGGTAAGCCCTTTTTCTTTGCCTGCGAAAAAGCTGCACGCTTTCAATTTGAGCAAGCAGCTACCCCCAACATGCAATCGCCCCTCAACGAATCCCCGTCACCGCCACTGCCAGCCCAAGCCCGATCAAAGCCAGCCCGATGACGCGGTCCACCAGCACTTGCCGGTCGATCATCGCCTTGCGCAACGCAGTACTGGAGAAAAACACTGCAACCAGGCTGAACCACAGCCAATGGGCAAAGGACATGAACGCGCCGTAGGCGAAATCCAGCGCCAGCGGGCTGCCCGGCTGCACCACCTGGGTGAAAGCGCTGATAACGAACAACATGGTCTTGGGGTTCAGGGCATTGGTCAGAAAGCCCGTGCGCAGAGCGCTCAGCACGCTGGCGGCGGGTTGACTGCCGCCCTCGAGGTGGATGCGCTGAGTGTTGGTCAGCGACTTGTAGCCCAGGTAGATCAGGTAACCCGCACCGAGCACTTTCATGACCAGGAACAGCGCCGGGCTCTGGCTGATGATCACGGCAATGCCCAGCACCGTGTACAGCACGTGCACCTGCACCCCCAACGCGATGCCGATCGCGGCGGCCAGCCCGGCCTTGCGGCCTTGTGCATAACTGCTGCGGGTGACCATGGCGAAATCGGCGCCAGGGCTGATGACGGCGAGCAAGGTGAACAGGGCGACGGCGATAATTTCGGTCATGCTGATGGCTCTCGATAGGCGATGAAAATGCACAGAACTGGGATTATCGAGGGCTTATGCACCATGAAAAATCGATTTATAGTGAGGCATATCTGATAGTTTTACTCACAGATATTTAGACCCTGTACCGGCCTCTTCGCGGGTGAACCCGCTCCCACAGGTAATGTGCTTTTCTCAGGTGTGATGAGATCCCTGTGGGAGCGGGTTCACCCGCGAAGAGGCCGGCACAGGTAAAAAGGGATGCCATGAAACTGCCGCCGCTCAACGCCTTCCGCTACTTCGACATCGCCGCCCAGACCGAGAGCTTTGTGCGCGCCGCCGAGCACCTGCACGTCACCCACGGCGCGGTCAGCCGCCAAATACGCCTGCTTGAAGCAAGCCTTGGCGTGGCGCTGTTCGAGCGCCGTAACCGGGCCATTTTCCTCACCTCCGCCGGCCGTGCCCTGCAAGGCACCACCCAGGCGATTTTCGAACAGCTCGAAGGCGCCGTGCAGCGCTTGCAACAACAGGCCCGCGACAATGTGCTGGTGCTGTCCTGCGAGCCGACCATCGCCATGCGCTGGCTGATCCCGCGCCTGCCCCGCTTCCATGCTGACCACCCCGACCTGCAGTTGCACCTGGTGGCTGCCGGCGGGCCGCTGGACTTCGCCCGCAGCGGTGTCGACCTGGCCATCCGCCGCGACGACTTCCACTGGGACAACCAGCTGTTCAATCAAAAAATCTGCGACGAATGGATCGGCCCGGTGTGCCACCCCACCTCCCCCACCCAGCTCGACGGCCAACGCCTGCTGCACAGCACCACCCGCCCCGCTGCCTGGCCCACCTGGCTGCGCCTCAGCGGCCAGCAGGCGCGGCACAACGAACGCAGCGACTACGAACACTTCTACCTGACGATCCAGGCCGCCAGCGCCGGCCTGGGCCTGGCCATGGCCTCAGCCCTGATGGTGCGCGACGAACTCGACAGCGGGCAGTTGCAGGCACCGTTCGGCTTTGTGCGCGATGGCTCGGCTTATCACCTGCTTAGCCCACAGCCCCTGGACGACAGCGGCAAGCGCCAGCGCTTCGCAGAGTGGGTAATGGGCGAGTGCCAGCGCTGCCTGGCTCACTTGGGTTTGACGCAAAACGACGACCCCGCGCCGCCATCGCCGCCCCAGGTGCGATAGCCCGCGGTATCCAGATGGATGCGCCCCGACGGGTAGCGCCCCAGGCCCATGCTCCACGCCTGGCCATGCTGCTGCCAGAAACGGCACAGCGGGTTAGGGTCGGCCCAGCCCGGCAACAGAATATCGACGGCGAAGGCGCGGGTATGGGCACTGTTGTCAGCACCGCCTGCGCACTTATTCAGACGAGGGTCGCGATAGGCCGAAACCACCTCGAACTGGCGCAGGATGCCTTGGCCGTCGAGCACCTTGATAAGCGAGAGGGTCGAGCGTACAGCCGGCCAGTTGCTGACAGGCGGCACGGCGAAGGGAGATGCGTGGCACAGCTTCCAGTCCGAGGCCGAACGCAGCAGTTGGTGGATAGGCACTACACCGTAAAGACGGGCATCCACCAGCATTTCACGGAAGGGACGGGTTTGATGGTCGCCGGCCCACTGGGCGAACATCCACAGGTCGCGTTGGTCGGCGTAGGCAGTACCCGCTATCAGCAGGCCTGCCGCCAGAAGCAGTTTTTTCATTCTTTATCCATCCCTGCATAGAGAACAAACAAAGCTACGCGGTGGATGGCGCCGACTGTGCGAGGTCAGTCCTCAAGCAGCGTGCAGGCCATCACCAGGGCATCTTCACGGCCCCCGGCAATCGGATAATAGTCGCGACGGCGGCCGATTTCGTTGAAACCGTAGCGCTCGTACAAACGATAGGCCGACTGGTTGCTGGCGCGCACTTCCAGGAAGCATTCGCGGCCATTGAGCTGGTAAGCCCGGGCCATCAGGTGCTCCAGCAGGCGCAGGCCCAGGCCGCGCCCCTGGTTTTCCGGTTTGACGGTGATATTGAGCAGGTGCGCCTCGTCGATGATCACGTTGATCACCCCATGGCCAACCTGCTGCTGGCCATCGAACATCAGCCAGACTTCGTAGGACTTGAGCGCATCCTGAAAGATCCCGCGGGTCCAGGGGTGACTGAACGCGGCATATTCGATCTTAAGTACGGCTTCCAGATCCGCCTCGTTCATCGGGCGGAAACTGATCGATTCACTCATTCAACGCTCTTCCAGCGCGCCATCAGCTGGCGCATGGCTTTCCAGACGTCCGCCTTGCGCTGCGGCTCGTCCATCAACAATTCAAGGCCCGGCAGCGCCCAGGCATCGCCCAGGCCGTCCAGCTCAAGGGTTTGGTAATAGGCCTCGGCATCGGCATTGGCGGCAAAGCGCAGTGCCGGCAAGCCGATCAGCCACAGGCAGGTACTCGGGGCATCTTCCAGGCGCGCCTGGACAAAGCCCTGGACGAAGTCGCGCGCGGCTTCGGGGCCCTGGTCCATGTTGCCGCGTACCAGCAACGGCCAGCGCACCGGTTCGCCGATGATCTGCGGGGCGTCAGGCAGGCCGGCAGCGCGCAGCATGTCCTTGAGCAGCAAGTAGGACGGGTCGCGGCTCTGGAACGGCTGGCCGGTGGTCAGTTCGACCAGCAGCAGGCAGCTGCCAGCGCGCAGCAACTGCAACGAGAAGCGCGGTGGCGGCACCGGGGCCGGCCGTGGCGGTGCGGGCTGCTCCTCGGCTTCGACGGGCTTGGCGGCAGGCTTGGGCGCACTACCCGGGCGCGGGATCTCGATTTTCGGCCGCTCACCGGAGCGGGCCTGGGGGCTGGCGGGCGTTTCGTTTGCAGCCGGTGCCGGCCTGACCTCGAAATCGATGTCCTCGACCGGCCCCACCGGCAGCAGCAGCTCGGGCCGCGACGGTGCGGCGAACGGCAGTTCGGCGCGCGGCAGCCAGTGCACCACTTGCATGGCGGAAAGGTAGGCGCGGCGACGGGGTTCGGTCAGCAAGGGGCGGATATCCGAGGGGCTCAAGACAGTTGGCCATTCTAACGTGTACGCCGTGGCTTTTGCAGCGCCTATCAGACCGAGCGCCGCGCGGGCGGCGCTCGATCTCCACACCACCACAAAAACAACGCCATACACCCACAAACAAAAAGGTTATCTCTCATTACAGACCAAGGGGTGAAAACCTCCCCCCCGGATGCAGTACAATCGCCCCCTTTTTCTTGGCAACGAGTCGAAGCCAATGATCGAACCCAAGCGCGTCCTGCGCGCCCTAGCCGAACACTGGGCCCTGATCGAGCCGCTGTGCGAGCGTTTCGACCAGGGCACCCTGAGCCTGGTCGAGTTGCGCCAGCATGTGGCCCGCCAGCAGCTCGAAAGCACCCCGCAGGACATCACCCAGCTACTCGACGTGTGGATCCGCCTGGACATCCTGGTCCCGGTGGCCAAGAGCCCGAACCGCTTCGAGCTCAACGCGCAGATCCACGACTTCCTCGCCTACCTGCGCCGCGAACACCGGCTGGGCCTGTGCCTGGAGATCGAAGCCTATCTGCGCCACCTCGAACGCCTCGCCGGCCATATCCAGGACGCCTTCGACAACCGCGACAGCGACGACCTGGCGCGCCAGCTGCGCCTGCTCGACATGCGCGTGCGCGATGTACTGAAAAAGCTCGATAACGACGAACAGGCACTGGTAGCCGTGGCCGAGCGGGCCAAGACCAGCAACCGCCAGATCCCGTTGCGCCAGCGTTACGCCGAAGTACTGGCCACCTGGGACGAATACGTCGAGCCGATGATCCAGCTGGTGAACGCCGACGGCGCCTTCGAACAAGGCGTGCGCAAGGTCGAGACCGTGCTGCTGAAGCTGCTGGGCGAACAGGCCCGCCTGGGCCACCTGGTCGACGACGACATGCTGCTGCGCACCCACGCACGCATCCTGGAAATGCAGACCAGCGCCCAGCTGACCCTGCGCCACGCCCGTGAACTGCTGCTGCCGCTGCGCGAAGAAGCCCGCCGTCACAACGCCGTGACCCGTGGCGCCGCGCTGGCCCTGTCGGTGATCCGGCGCAAGGGCATCGATGCCGTGCCGCAGGCGGCCATGCCGATGTTCACCCGCCCGCAGAGCACCTTCCTCGGCAGTGCCAGCCAGGTCGAGGCCTATGTGTACGCCCTGGCGCGCTTCGAGCCCAAGCCGGCGCGCTTCCCCAAGGCCCACAAGACCCAATCCGGCGACTTGCCCCGCGCACCGCGCACGGTGAAGGAAATGGCCGAACGCTGCGAACAGGCTCTGCCGCTGCCCGACCTGATGGTCTGGCTGCTGGAGCAGGAACCCGAAGGCGCCACCGACGAACTGCTGTACTGGTTCTCGCGCCTGTCGCGAGAAAAGCGCTTCAAGCGCGAGCGCCTCGACCGCCGCGAATACACCACTCAGGAACACTTGGTCAGCCTGCGCTCGTACGCCCTGACCTCCAGCCGCGAAGACGCCACCAGCGCGCCTACCGAACCCAACGCGAGCCCAGCCCATGCATCTTGATCTTTCCGAACTTTCCCAGCTCGCGCCGATCTTCCGCGAGCTGTTCAAAGGCTTCCACGTCAGCCGCCGCGATCCCGAGCTGTACGCGCAGCTGTCGAACTTCCAGGACCAGTACCGCACTTTGTTCAAGGCCCTGGGCTTCGAGCTGGTGTGCGACACCCGCGGTTTCTATTACTTCGTGCCGGACATGACCGCCGCGCAGGTCAACAAGACCGCGCAGCGCCTGTCGCTGTTCACCTTCATCCTGGTCGAGCACCTGGCCGACCAGGGCCGTGACCCGATGGCCGTGCTGGACGGCGGCAGCATCGGCCGCGACGAACTCCCATCGCTGCTGGACAAGTACCGCGACCTGTTCCTGCAGGCCGAAGTGCAGACCGTGGACGAGCTGGAAGAAAAAATCCTGCGCCGCATGACCCAGCTCGGCTTCGCCCATGAAGAAGGCGGCATCTACCGCTTCCTGCCGCCGATGCACCGCTTCCTCGATGTGTGCCTTTCGGTGCAGCAGGACCGCGACCTGGCCGCCACCCTGCACAGCGTCCTGCCGCTGCCCACCCCGGTACTGGTCGAGGAAGAAAGCCCCGAAGAACTCAACCGCACCGACGATCCGCTCGACCTCACGCCCTTCGAGGGCGAGGAAAGCGATGAGGACGCCCTGGCCCGGGCCATCCGCGAAGAGCAACAGGAGATTGACGCATGAGCCAGGAACGCTACGGCATCCGCCGCTTTGCATTGCTCAACACCGCCGGCTACAGCCTTGGCCTGTTCCCGCTGGAACACCCGCTGTCGGTCTACGGTGCCAACAACCTGGGTAAGTCGGCGTCGATCAACGCCCTGCAGTTCCCGATCCTGGCACGCATGTCAGACATGAGTTTCGGCAAGTACAGCCTCGAGCAGTCGCGCCGCTTCTACTTCGCCAGCGACACCTCTTACATTCTCTGTGAGCTGAGCCTGCCCCACGGCCCGCACGTGATCGGCGTGGTCGGCCGCGGCCCGGGCGGCGGTTTCGGTCACCAGTTCTTCGCCTACAAAGGCGAATTGGACCTGGCCCATTACCAGAAGAACGACACCTGCCTGCGCCAGAAAGAGCTGTTCACCAACCTGGAGCGGCTGGGCATCAAAGCCTACGAGCTGAAGCCGGACGAACTGCGCCGCCTGCTGGTTGGCGGCCACACCTCGGTGCCGCTGGACCTGACCATGATCCCGCTGCGCTCCACCAGCGAGCAAAGCCTGAAAACCTTCCGCGCGCTGTTCATCAACCTGCTGCACATGCGCGAAATCACCGCGGCCAAGCTCAAGCAGCTGTTCCTGGACGCCTTCGAGCACAGCCTGCGTTCGGGCAGCGTCGACTACATCGCCGCGTGCGAGGAAGCCTTCCGCGACGTGCGCCGCATGGAGCAGGACTACAACGCCCTGGTCGCCGCCGGCCCGCTGGTCGAGGCCCTGGCCGGTGGTGTAGCCCAGCGCGACATCCTGCGTGGCAAGCTGCACCGCATTTCGCCAGTGCTCGACACCCTGCTGGGCACCTGGCAGGAATACGCCATGGCGCGCAAGGAAGAGCTGGTCATCCAGTCCGAGCACTACCGTGGCGAGCAGGACCGCCTGCAGAACGACCAGCGCGGCGGCACCCAGGAGCTGATGCGCCTGGAGCGTGAAATCACCGGCATCCAGCGCTGGCTGGGCGAGCTGTCGGTGCTCAAGCACCGCTTTGCCCTGGTCGATGACGTCAAGGTACTGGAGCAGCAGCTGCTGGCGGCCAAGGACGCCCACGACGAACTGGCCGGCGCCCTGGCGCAGTCGCGCCAGTTCAGTGCCGAAGACCTGGACGAGCGCGTACGCGACCTGGAAAAACGCCTGAAGCAGGTCAAGCAGCAACTGGACCACGCTGACAACAACAGCTACGCCCGCCTGCGCGAGGAGTTCTCGCAGCAGGACGTCGACCGCCTGATGCGCCTGTTCAACGGTGCACTGTTCAGCCTGCCGCTGGGCGACCGTGGCATCGAGCTGGACGACAGCGCCCTGTGGGTAAAATCGCTGGAAGCGGTGCTGGACGGTTTCAAGGGCGAGCGTTTCGAAGCCCCGGGCCTGTCCATCGACCTCACCCACATCGACCCACCGGCGCTGCAGGCCCTGGCCGACCGCGCCGCCCTGCGCGACCAGAAAGAGCGCCTGGAAAAAGAGCTGAAGCAGCTCAAGACCCAGCAGGCTGTAACCGCAGACCGCACCGCCTCGAAGGCGCAGACCGAAACCCTGTACCAGCAAGTGCTGGACGCGCAGAAGGCGCTGGAAGACTTCCGCCGCAGCGAAACCCTGGCCGCCGAAGAGCCCGAGAAGCTGGAACAGCTGTCACAACTGGAAGCCGCCCAGGACGAACTCAAGCGCTCCAGTGATGCCTTCACCGAGCGCGTCCAGCAGCTGTCGGCCAAGCTGCAGCTGGTCGGCCGGCAGATCGGCGACCTCGAGTCCAAGCAGCGCACCCTGGAAGACGCCCTGCGCCGTCGCCAGCTGCTGCCGGCCGACCTGCCTTACGGCACCCCGTTCATGGAAGCCATCGACGACTCGATGGACAACCTGCTGCCCCTGCTCAACGATTACCAGGACAGCTGGCAAGGCCTGCAACGGGTAGACAACCAGATCGAGGCGCTGTACGCCCAGGTGCGCCTGAAAGGCGTGGCCAAGTTCGACAGCGAAGACGACATGGAGCGCCGCCTGCAGCTGCTGGTGAACGCCTATGCGCACCGTACCGAAGAAGCCCTGACCCTGGCCAAGGCACGCCGCGCCGCGGTCACCGACATCGCCCGGACCCTGCGCAACATCCGCAGTGACTACGACAGCCTCGAGCACCAGCTGGCGCTGTTCAACCGCGAGATCAACAAGCGCCAGGTTTCCAACCTGGAGAGCTTCCGCGTGGTGCTGGCGCCGAACAAGGAAGCGCTCAAGCACATCGACCAGATCATCCACAGTGCCGGCCAGTACGAAGAAGGCGAAACCTTGTCGGTGTTCGACCTGACCCAAAGCGCCGAGCAGGACAACAAGAACGAAGAGGCCAAGGAATACCTGGCACGCCTTGTGGCAGCCAACCACAACCAGCTGGGCCTGAAAGACCTGTTCGAGCTGGCGTTCGAGATCACCAAGGTCAACGGCCAGCCGATCATCCACGCCGACATCGACGGCGCTGCGTCCAACGGCACCACCATGACCATCAAGGCGCTGACCAACATGTACTTGTTGCTGCACCTGATGGACCGCGACCTGGCCGGGCGCATTCGCCTGCCGTACTACCTGGACGAAGCAGCGGACATCGACGAACGCAACCAGGCCGCACTGCTGGAGACCAGTTTGCAGCTGGGCTTCGTACCGATTCTGGCGAGTGTGAAGCCACAGGTATCCGCGCACGTGGCGATCGACCTGGAAGGCGGCAGCGGGCCGAACGGCATCTACATCGACGAGGCGGACTGGAAGTTCATCAGCCGGCTGGATGAGGTGAAGGCGGTTGTGCGTGAGGATCAGGCCGAAGAATTGGCCTGATATTGATGTAATGGGGCCGCTTTGCGGCCCGTTCGCGGCACAAGGCCGCTCCTACAAGGGGACGCATATCCCTGTAGGAGCGGCCTTGTACCGCGAATGGAGGCCGAAGGCCTCCCGGCAATCTACCAGGCTATCAATGAGCCCAAGGCAGGATCGGGATCGCGGTCACTGCGTTCTGCGGGCTGCCTTCGATCATGCGGTCGCTGTACACCAGGTACACCAGCGTATTGCGCTTCTTGTCCAGGAAGCGCACCACCTGCATGGTCTTGAACACCAGCGAGGTGCGTTCCTTGAACACTTCCTCGCCGTCTTTCAACTCACCCTTGAAGTTGATCGGCCCGACCTGACGGCAGGCAATCGACGCCTCCGCACGATCCTCCGCCAGCCCCAGGCCACCCTTCATGCCGCCAGTCTTGGCTCGCGACAGGTAGCAGGTCACGCCCTCCACCTTGGGGTCGTCAAACGCTTCGACCACGATGCGGTCGTTCGGCCCCAGGAACTTGAAGACAGTGGACACCTGGCCGACTTCCTCGGCCCCGGCCAGCATTGGCAGCGCCAGCGCCACCACGGCAATCACTCGCTTGAACAGGCTCATACCAGCACCAGATTGTCACGGTGTACCAGCTCGGGCTCAGCGCTATAGCCAAGGATCGACTCGATACCATCAGACGACTGACCGATGATCTTCTGCGCCTCCAGGGCGCTGTAGTTGGCCAACCCGCGGGCCACTTCAACACCGTCCGGGCCAACGCACACCACCATCTCGCCACGGCGGAAGCTGCCCTGCACGGTCTTCACGCCAACCGGCAACAGGCTCTTGTTGGCCTGGCGCAGCGCCTGCACGGCGCCGGCATCCAGCACCAGGGTGCCACGGGTCTGCAGGTGGCCAGCCAGCCACTGCTTGCGCGCAGCGAGCATGCCGCGCTCGGGCGACAGCAAGGTACCCAGGCGCTCGCCCGCCTTGAGGCGATCAAGCACGCGCTCGATGCGGCCACCGATGATGATGGTGTGGGCACCGGAACGGGCGGCCAGGCGCGCGGCGCGCAGTTTAGTCTGCATGCCGCCACGGCCCAGGGCACCACCGGTACCCCCGGCCACGGCATCCAGCGTCGGGTCGTCGGCACGGGCTTCGTAGATCAGCTGGGCTTCGGGGTTGTTGCGCGGGTCGGCGTCGAACATGCCATCGCGGTCGGTGAGGATCACCAGCAGGTCGGCCTCGACCAGGTTGGCCACCAGCGCTGCCAGGGTGTCGTTGTCGCCGAAGCGGATTTCGTCGGTGACCACGGTGTCGTTTTCGTTGATCACCGGCACCACGCCCAGGTCGACCAAGGTGCGCAGGGTGCTGCGGGCGTTCAGGTAACGCTTGCGGTCGGACAGGTCGTCATGGGTCAGCAAGATTTGCGCGGTGTGCTTGCCGTGTTCGCCGAAGCTCGACTCCCAGGCCTGCACCAGGCGCATCTGGCCGAGCGCGGCAGCGGCCTGCAGCTCGTTCATCGCGCTCGGTCGCGAAGTCCAACCCAGCTGGCTCATGCCGGCAGCCACGGCCCCGGAGGAGACCAGAACCAACTCCACGCCCGCCTCACGCAGCGCGACCATCTGCTCGACCCAAACGGCCATGGCACCGCGGTCGAGGCCCTTGCCATCAGCGGTCAGCAGAGCACTGCCAATCTTCACGACCCAGCGCTTGGCGCCCGTCACCTTGCTTCGCATCTTCTTCCAACCTATGTCGAATCTGTAGATACCGTGGATACAAAAACGCCGCTCCAGAGAGCGGCGTTTAGTGTACTGCAACCGGTCAGTCGCGCACGTAAATGATTTCCGGACCGTCTTCGTCGTCCTCGAAATCATCATCCCAAGCGTCATCGTCACCGATGTCGTGCACGCTCTTGACGCCAGTACGGCGCAAGGTACGCGCATCGTCCAGGGCCTGCAGCTGGGCACGGGCTTCGTCTTCGATGCGCTGGTCGAGGTCGGCCAGCTCGGCGGCGTAGGCCGGGTCGTTGGCCAGGCGGTCGGCGCGGTCTTCGAGGTAGCGCATCAGGTCGTGGCTGAGCTTGTCGGTACCCTGCTTGGAGATCGCCGAGATCACGTAGACCGGGCCTTCCCACTCCAGGCGATCGATCACCTCCTGAACACGCTCATCGCGCTCGTCGTCCATGACCATGTCCGACTTGTTCAGTACCAGCCAACGCTCACGCTCGGCCAGCGACGGGCTGAAGCGGGTCAGCTCGTTGACGATCACTTCGGCAGCATCGGCCGGGCTGCTTTCGTCCAGCGGCGCAATGTCCACCAGGTGCAGCAGCACGCGGGTACGCGCCAGGTGCTTGAGGAAGCGGATACCCAGGCCGGCACCGTCGGAGGCGCCTTCGATCAGGCCAGGGATGTCGGCGATGACGAAGCTCTTCCAGCGGTCGACGCTGACCACGCCCAGGTTTGGTACCAGGGTGGTGAACGGGTAATCGGCCACTTTCGGCTTGGCGGCCGAGACCGAGCGGATGAAGGTACTCTTGCCGGCGTTTGGCAGGCCCAGCAGGCCAACGTCAGCCAACACCTTCATTTCCATCTTCAGGTCGCGCTGGTCACCCGGCTTGCCTGGCGTGGTCTGGCGCGGTGCACGGTTGGTGCTGGACTTGAAACGGGTGTTGCCCAGGCCGTGCCAGCCGCCTTGGGCGACCATCAGCTTCTGGCCAGGGGTGACCAGGTCACCGATCACTTCCTGGGTGGAAGCGTCAATCACGGTGGTACCGACCGGCACGCGCAGGAACAGGTCTTCACCCTTCTTGCCGGTGCAGTCGGTGCTGCCGCCATTGGAGCCGCGCTGGGCTTCGTGGTGACGGGTGTAGCGGTAGTCGACCAGGGTGTTCAGGTTTTCGTCGGCGACCATGTACACCGAGCCGCCGTCACCGCCGTCACCGCCGTTAGGGCCACCGTTCTCGATGAACTTCTCGCGACGGAAGCTCATGCAACCGTTGCCGCCGTCACCGGCCTTGACCCGAATCGATACTTCGTCAACAAACTTCATTAAAACCGCCTCTCGTCGGTAGACGAGTTGAATGAATCAAAAACATGAGGCTCTTGCAAAAATGAGCGCGGCGGCCCCGTACGACCGTAGAAACCAACGCCGGCAACCCAGACAAACAGCTTTGCAAGAGGCTCACCACAAACGAAAAAGCCCCGTCGCATGACGGGGCTTCTGGAGCGACGTCGCGATTAAGCGGCGACGATGCTCACGTAACGGCGCATGAACTCGCCTTTCTTCTCGAACTTGATCACGCCTTCGATCTTGGCGAACAAGGTGTGGTCCTTGCCCATGCCAACGCCGTAGCCAGCGTGGAATTCAGTGCCGCGCTGACGGACGATGATGTTGCCTGGCTTGATAACCTGGCCGCCATACATCTTCACGCCAAGGCGTTTAGATTCTGAGTCGCGACCGTTACGAGTACTACCACCAGCCTTCTTGTGAGCCATGGTTCAATTCTCCAAATAAATTCAGGGGATCTAGGGGATTAAGCCTGGATGCCGGTGATTTTGATCTCGGTGAACCACTGGCGGTGGCCCATGCGCTTCATGTGGTGCTTACGACGACGGAACTTGATGATGCGAACCTTGTCGTGGCGGCCTTGCGAAACGACTTCGGCCACTACTTTAGCGCCAGCAACAACTGGAGCACCGATGGTGACTTCTTCACCGTTGGCGACCAGCAGAACGCGATCGAAAGTCACGGACTCGCCAGTGGCGACTTCCAGTTTCTCGACCTTGAGGAATTCACCTTCAGCGACTTTGTACTGCTTGCCGCCGGTAACGATTACTGCGTAAGACATGGTATTTCTCCGATAATCCTGCTCACCCAGCGCTTTATATGATGAGTATTGGCTGGCATGGCTGCACAAGGCTGGAACGGCCCGGCGCAATTGCGTAAGGCAGGTGCTGCCCAGGAAGTTAGGGTGCGCGATTGTACGCAACCCTGGTTTTGCTTGCAAGTGCCGCCCCCGGCCCGCTGGCACCGCGCCTTGACACACCGGTACCCGCGACCTAGCATGCCGCGCAACCTCACTGGAGCAGCCGATGCAACCCCAAACCTTCTACCGCGCGGTGGCTGATGATTTCAGCGCCGTCGACGAGATCATCAAGAAGCAGCTGACCTCGCGCGTGCCGCTGGTATCGAAGATCGGCGACTATATCACGTCGGCCGGTGGCAAGCGCCTGCGTCCCCTGCTGGTACTGCTGTGTGGCAAGGCCTTGGGCCGCGAAGGCGACGACCTGCGCCTGCTGGCTGCCACCATCGAATTCCTGCACACCGCCACCCTGCTGCACGACGACGTGGTCGACATGTCCGGCATGCGCCGTGGCCGCTCCACCGCCAACGCCCTGTGGGGCAACGCGCCGAGCGTCCTGGTGGGCGACTTCCTTTATTCGCGCTCGTTCGAAATGATGGTCGAACTGGGTTCGATGCCGGTCATGCAGATCCTGTCCAAGGCCACCCGTGTGATTGCCGAAGGTGAAGTGCTGCAGTTGTCGCGGGTACGCGATGCCAGCACCACCGAGGAAATCTACATGGAGGTGATCCGCGGCAAGACCGCGATGCTGTTCGAAGCCTCGACCCACAGCGCCGCCGCGCTGGCCGAAGCCACCGACGAGCAGCGCGAAGCCCTGCGCACCTTCGGTGACCACCTGGGCGTGGCCTTCCAGCTGGTCGACGACCTGCTGGATTACAAGGGCGACTCGCAAACCCTGGGCAAGAACGTCGGTGACGACCTGGCCGAGGGCAAGCCTACCCTGCCGCTGATCTACACCATGCGCGAAGGCACTGCCGAGCAGGCTGCGCTGGTACGCCAGGCGATCCAGAAGGGCGGCCTTGAGGATCTGGAACAGATCCGCGTGGCGGTCGAAGCGTCGGGCGCGCTGAAGTACACCGCAGAGCTGGCGCGCGACTATGTGAAGCGCGCCATTGCATGCCTCGAAGTGCTGCCTGCCAGTGAGTACCGGGATGCCCTGGTTGAGCTGAGCGAGTTTGCGGTCGCGCGTACGCACTGACAGAACGAGTCGCCTTCATTCGCGGGCAAGCCCGCTCCACAGGATTGCGTCGCCTGTAGGAGCGTGCTTGCCCGCGATGCGTTTTGTCCGGACATAATCACTTCTGGGAAAATACCTTTTACAATGTGGGTTTTTAACCGCCCGTCTGTTTGTTTGAGGAACCGAAGTGAGCACTTTGCCACCCTGCCCAAAATGCAATTCCGAGTACACCTATGAGGATGGCACTCAGCTGATCTGCCCTGAATGCGCCCACGAGTGGTCTGCCAGTGGCGACGCCGAAGCGGCCAGCGACGAGGCGGTGAAGAAGGACTCGGTCGGCAATATCCTGCAGGACGGCGACACCGTCACCGTGATCAAGGACCTCAAGGTCAAGGGTTCGTCCCTGGTGGTCAAGGTCGGCACCAAGGTCAAGAACATCCGCCTATGCGACGGCGACCACGATATCGACTGCAAGATCGACGGTATCGGCGCCATGAAACTAAAGTCCGAGTTCGTTCGCAAAGTCTGATTACAGAAAAAAGGCCAATTGGCGCTTGCTATTCTGATAATAAGAATTATTCTCATTGGAACTGGTATCCAAGGAGAATAGCCATGACTTATCTGATTGACGCTTGGCTTGACCGCCCTCACCCCTACCTGCGCATTCTTCATCGCGAAACCGGCGAAGTGTGCGCGGTGCTTGAAGAAGAAGCGCTCGACGAACTGCGTGACCAGGGCGACCTGGACATGAGCGGGCTGAATTCGAGTGAACCGGGGGTGCTCAAGGAGCTGGTGCGCAACCTGTTTCTGTTCTGCTATGCGCGGGCATTGCGCCCGATGGGAACAGACTGGAACTGAGGGCCCTGGCGAGGGCTTCGCCCTCGATCGCGGCACAAGGCCGCTCCTACAGGGGACGCATCCCGCCGAGGGATCGCATATTCCTGTAGGAGCGGCCTTGTGCCGCGAATGGGCCGCAACGCGGCCCCAAGCGGTATTACAGAACGTCGAGCAGCTCGACGTCGAACACCAGCACGCTGTGCGGCGGGATGCTGCCAACGCCTTGGGCGCCGTAGGCCAGCTCGCTCGGCACGTACAGGCGCCATTTGCTGCCGGCATTCATCAGCTGCAGGGCTTCGGTCCAGCCAGCAATCACGCCACCAACCGGGAATTCAGCCGGCTGGCCACGCTCGTAGGAGCTGTCGAACACGGTGCCGTCGATCAGGGTGCCGTGGTAGTGCGTACGCACGTTGTCTTCGCGAGTCGGCTTGGCGCCTTCACCTGCGGTCAGTACTTCGAACTGCAGGCCCGAAGCCAGGGTGGTGATGCCGTCACGCTTGGCGTTTTCAGCCAGGAATTCCTTGCCAGCGCCAGCAGCGGCTTCAGCCTTGGCAGCCGCTTCGGCTTGCATGATGTCGCGGATCACTTTGAAGCTGGCCGACAGGTCGGCTTCGCTGACGCGGCTGTCGGCGCCGTTGAAGGCGTCGGTCAGGCCGGCCAGGATGGCTTCCAGGCTAACACCTGGTGGCGGGTTGTCGCGCAGCTGGCCGCCCAGCTGACGGCCGATACCGTAGCTGACGCGCGTTTCGTCGGTAGACAGATTGAGTTCGGACATTGTCGTGCTCCACTGCAGGGCGCAGTGCAGCCGCGCCCTTGATGAAAAGGGCGAGCAGCCTAGCACACTGATGAGCTGCGAGCAGCTACCAGGCCGAACGCTGGGAAATCGGCACCTTGAGGTCTTCTTCGGGGTGCGAACCCATGCCGCACATTTCATCCTGCACCGACCAGTGCACCAGGTTCATCGAGACCATGGGGATGGTTTGCAGCAACTTGCGGGCATCCTCCACCGAGTGCACGCGCAAGCGCTCGCCACGGGTGTCAGACAACGGGTGGGCGCGGCCTTTGAGCCGGGCTTCAATGAGGTAATCGCCGCCTTCGATGGCGATCAGGTTCACTTCGTCGACATGGCCAGCCCTGGCCTCGAGATTGAGCTGATGCAGGTTCATGTAAGCACCTCGCGATGAGAACCACGCATGAGTGCTCATTTTTCGTACAGGTGAGACTAAAGCACAAGCCAGAAACGACACCGCCCGTCCGTTTTGCAACAGACGGGCGGTGCAGGCAACAACCGGGCTCAGTGCTTGGTCAGCTTGTCCAGGTAGCCCATGCAGAACGCCGAAACCACAAAGGTCATGTGAATAATCACGTACCACATCAGGTAGTCGGTGGAGATGTTCTGGGCATCCATGAACACCCGCAGCAGGTGAATGGACGAAATCGCCACGATCGACGCAGCCACCTTCATCTTCAGCGACGAGGAGTCCATCTTGCCCAGCCAGTTGAGCTTTTCCTTGCTGTCGTCGATGTCCAGTTGCGAGACGAAGTTCTCGTAGCCGGAGATCATCACCATCACCAGCAGGCCACCCACCAGCGACATGTCGATCAGCGAGAGGATCACCAGGATCAGGTCAGCTTCGCTCAGGGCAAAGACGTTGGGCAGGACGTGGACCACTTCCTGGAAGAATTTCAGCGCCAGGGCCAGCAGGCCGAGGGACAGGCCGAAGTAGATGGGGGCGAGCAGCCAGCGCGAGGCATACATCGCGTTTTCGAGAATACGTTCCATGGAGGGTTTGGGACTCGTCAGGTGACTAAAAAAACGACAGCGAGTATAGCCAGCCACCTGTTACAGCAAAAGCCCGGTGAATGGGGGCTGCTTTGCAGCCCATTCGCAGCACAAGGCTGCTCCTACAAGCGACCGCGATCTCCTGTAGGAGCAGCCTTGTGCTGCGAATGGGCCGCAAAGCGGCCCCCGGCATCAATCAGGTCTCAGGATGAAACTGATAATCCCCCAGATTCCGGCACCGCTCGCCATTGATCCGCCGCAACTGGGCCTGCAGGTGCAAGCACCAGATCTGCGGGTCTTCGGATACCTGGTAGCCATGCAAGGTCAGGCTGTCGACGATGGCGTTGAGCACCGATTCGGCCACCAACGGCCCATGAAACGGCCCTTGAGCCTTTATCGCGGAAGGTTGCTCACCGGCCATGCCGGCGGCGAACAGCAGCGTCCACATGCCGTTATCCCCGGCCAGTGGGCGAATGCTGCATTCGATGCGGGTCACCAGGCCCAGGCACTGGCGTGTGAGGCTGAGGTTGCGCATGGCCGCGTCCCCTCCAATAAGCCTTGTTCAGCCTGAACACCAGGCTGTTTCCATCCTGAACGCTGATACCGTCCTTAAGTTCCAGCATAGAATAACAGCACAGAAAGATGGAAAACCGGCGCTGAACGGTAGCACATCGCCGCCAGCGCCGGTTTATTGACTTAGGCCGGTTTGGCCTGGGCAATCACCTCTTCCAGGCGTTCCTTTTCTGCCTTCTCGATGTCTTCCTCGCTGATCATTTCGGCGATTTCACGCAAGCGTTCCACCACCCGGGCGTTAACGCTGCCCTCGGTAAACAGGCCCTGGTCATCAAGTACCCCGGCCTCCTCGCCCACCAGCAGGCTCAGCGCCTCATCGGCCTGGCTGACCGCGTAAACGTGGAACATGCCGTTCTCCACAGCCTGCAGCACGCGCTCGTCGAGCATCAGCGTGGCGACGTTGGCACGCGGGATGATCACCCCCTGCTCGCCGGTCAGTCCACGCGCCTCGCAGAGGCGGAAGAAGCCCTCGATCTTCTCGTTGACCCCACCCACCGCCTGTACTTCACCAAACTGGTTGATGGAACCTGTGATGGCAAAGCACTGCTTGAGCGGCGTGCGCGACAGGGCCGAGATCAGCGTGCAGGCTTCGCCCAGCGAGGCGCTGTCACCGTCTACATAGCCGTAGGACTGCTCCAGGGCGATGCTCGCGGAAATCGCCAGCGGGAATTCCTGGGCATAGCGGCTGCCCAGGTATCCGGTGAGGATCATCACACCCTTGGAGTGGATCGGCTGGCCAAGGTTGACCTCGCGCTCGATGTCGACAATGCCGCTACCGCCCGGGTACACGGTGGCAGAGATACGCGCCGGCATACCGAACGCCGAGTCGCCCACTTCCAGCACGGTCAGGCCGTTGCACTTGCCGATGGCCGCCCCTTCGGTATCGATCAGGATAATGCCGGCCAGCATGTCGTCCAGCACCCGCTGCGAAACACGCCCGGTGCGGGTGGCCTTGGCCTTGAGCGCACGTTCGATGTGCCCGGCGTCGGTCATTTCGTCACTGGCCAGCTGACGGATGAAATCGGCTTCGCTGACCAGCTGGAACAGATCGCCGATACGCGCCGACAGACGTGACTGGTTCTCTGCCAGCCGGGCGCTGTAGGTGGCCAGGCGTGCTACCGCGTCACTGGTCAGCGGCGCCATGCCCTCTTCGTTGGTACGGGTACGCAACAGCTGGGCGAACTGCTCCAGGTTCTCGTCGACCATGGGCATGTCTTCGTCGAAGTCCACCAGCACGCGGAACATCTCCTGGAAGTCCGGGTCGTGGTCCTGCAGCGCGTAGTACAGCTGGCGTGAGCCGATGATCACCAGTTTCACGTTCAGCGGAATCATCTGCGGCTGAAGGCTGACGCTGGCCACACGGCCCAGTTCACCGATGGGTGACTCCATCTTCAGCTTGCGCGACTGCAGCGCACGCTTGAGCGCATCCCACACGAACGGCTCGCCGAGCATTTTCTCGGCTTCAAGAATCAGGAAGCCGCCGTTGGCACGGTGCAACGCGCCTGGGCGCAGCTGGCGGTACGAAGTGTACAGCGCGCCCTGGTCGGTGCTGTATTCGATGCGGCCGAACAGGTTGTCGTAAGTCGGGTGCGGCTCAAACACCACTGGCGCGCCACCGGCGGCATGGTGGCCGACCACCAGGCTTGGGGCGTACTGCTCTTCCAGCAGCTTGCGCGCGGCGGCGTCGGTCTTGCTGTCGTCGACCAGTTGCTCGACCACGGTGCGCAGCAGGTTCAGCTGCACCGACTGCAGGTAGGCGCACACCGCTGCGTTCTCGGCGTACTTTTCCGACAGCGGCGCCAGCAACGGCTGCAAGGCCAGGGTGATGGTTTCTTCGTTGAGCTGGCGCAGCTGGTTGTTCGACTCGCGCTTCCACTGCGGCAGGCTGGCCAGCTCTTCGTTCAGCTGTTCCTCGAGCAAGGCTATGTCTTCGTGGAACTGCTCGCGCACCGCTTCAGGCAACTGGGCGAACTCGGCTTCATCCAGCGCCTTGCCTTCTGCCATCGGCGTGAAGGCGACGTTACTGGCATCGCGGTACAAGGCCACGTCCTTTTCCAGCGATGCCCGCTCGATCACATCCAGGGCGCGGTCGTAGCGCTGGTTGAAGGCGCGGTCGATGGCGCCTTTCTTCTGTTGGTACGACGGGTGCTCGAACACTGCCGGGAAGGTGGCCAACAGGTTGTCGATCAACCCGCCCATGTCAGCGATGAACGCACCGGCGCTGCCCGACGGCAATTCCAGGGCGCGGGGCTCGCGGGTGTCATCGAAGTGGTTGACGTAGACCCAGTCGGCCGGGGTCTGCTGGCGCTTGCCCTCGGCCTTGAGGTAGCGCTTGACGAACGAGAAGCGCCCGGTGCCGGGCTCGCCCATCACGTATACGTTGTAACCGGGGCGGGGCATGGCCACGCCGAACTGCAGGGCCTCGACAGCACGTTCCTGGCCCAGGACTCCGCGAAACGGCTCCAGATCGTCGGTATGGGTAAAGGCAAACTGCTCGGGGGAGAAACGCCGGGTCAGGGCTTCAGGCGCGAGACGCAGGCGCGCAGCGACAGGATCGGGCATTGGGTTTCCTTACTTCGGCGGGGCAGATGAGCAGCATTCTGGCGCTGCCCCAGCGCGCCTTGCAAGGCTCTACGGGACTTTATATCGCGGCAGGTCGCAGCCAGTGCAGGTCATGTAACAGCAAATTTTTCGCAATCAACAACGCAACCTTTAGATCGTGCCTAAACTCCAAGCTGCGCGGGTGGGTGAAAAGCTTTCCCGACCTGGCAACCGAGTTGCCAGAAACCCTGACCCTTGGTTAAGACAAAGAGAACAAATGCTATGAAACGGATTCTTCTGGGTACTCTGTTCACCGTGGTCTCGCTCAACGCCATGGCCGAAGCGCCTGGCGGCCCGAACTGCGGCTGGGGCAACATGCTGTTCGAAGGCCAGCGCGGCACTCCGGCACACTTCCTGGCTTCTACCACCAACGGCACTTCCGGTAACGCCACCTTCGGCATGACCTCCGGCACCAACGGCTGCTCGACCAAAGCTTCGCTGACCTACGGCGGCAAGTCCTGGTTTGCCATGAACGGCATGATGAACGAGCTTTCCGAAGACATGGCCATGGGCCAGGGCGAAGCACTGACCACCTATGCCGTAGTGCTTGGCGTGGCCCCGGAAGACCGCGTCTACTTCAACTCGGTTACCCACCAGCACTTCAACCAGATCTTCAGCAGCGCCGACGTCACTGCCGAAACTGTCCACACCAACACCCTGGCCGTTCTGAAGAGCGACCCACGCCTGGCCAAATACGCTACCGAGGCCTAAGCACTGCTGTTCCCGCCCCCACGGGGGCGGGTTTCGCCTTTTTCGGCATCGTGAAGAAGTAGTTGCCCGATATGCTCAAACGCCTCGCTTCCCTGGCGCTGTGTGCCTGCGCCCCTGTTCATGCCGCGCCCGTGCTGGATCAAGGCCGTCTCCAGCAACTGGCCAATACCCCTTACTGGCTCGCCATTGGTCACTACGAAACCGCCAAGCTCGGCGGCTGGCGTAGCTATGTGGACGATGATGCCTTCTTCCTCGCCGAGGACGGTGCGCACCACCCCGACCAAGAGCTGCAAGCCACGCTCGAAGCGCTGTATGCCCCGGCCAGCCTGGGCGACAAGCACGCCCAATGCGTATTCCCCGCCCGCACCCGCTGGCTGCGCGAACAGCTTGACCTGCAAGGCTTGCCGCAACCGGACTGCCAGGAGTTCAAGACCTGGTACAAGTCGATCGACCCGCACAGCGCCGCGCTTATCTTTCCGGCGGCCTACCTGAACAGCCCGTCTTCGATGTTCGGCCACACCCTGCTGCGCATCGACCAGTCCAACACCCGCAGCGACGACACCACGCTGCTGAGCTACGCGATCAACTTCGGGGCCTACATCGAAGGCAGCGACAACAGCATCCTGTACGCCTGGAAGGGCCTGATGGGCGGCTACCCAGGGCTGTTCGCGCTGATGCCCTACCAGGAAAAACTGTCCGAATACCGCAGCCTGGAAAACCGCGACCTGTGGGAATACCAGCTGGACCTCACCCCCGAAGAAACCGGGCGTATGGTCGAGCATGTGTGGGAACTCAAGCAGATCCAGTTCGACTATTTCTTCTTCGACGAAAACTGCTCCTACCGGCTGCTGGAGCTGCTGCAAGTGGCCCGGCCGAGCCTGGACCTGACCTCGCAGTTCCCGCTGACCGCCATCCCGACCGATACGGTCAAGGCCGTGAAACAGTCCGGCCTGGTCGCCAGCGAGGTCTACCGCCCTTCCCGCGAACGTGAACTGCTGGCCCGGGCAGAGCCACTGGACCACGACGAAAAGCGTCAGGTGCTGGCCGTGAGTGCCAACACTGCACAGTTGCAGAGCCCTGAGTTCAAGGCCCTGCCCCGCGAACGCCAGGCGTTGGTACAAGACGCCGCCTATCGCCTTGAGCGTTACCGGGCCAATGGCCAGGAACGCGACCCTGGGCAGGCGAAACGCAGCTTCGAGCTACTGCGGGCGATCAACAGCAACCCGCCGCCGCCCTTGCAGATCGAGCGCCCTGGCCTGCCTGAAGACGGCCATGACTCACGCACCTGGCAACTGGGCGTGGGCACCCGTGAAGACCGCGCCTACGCCGAGTACGGACTGCGCATGGCCTACCACGACCTGAACGACAATGCCTACGGCTTCCCGCTGGGGGCGCAAATCGAGATTCTGCAGCTGAAGGTGCGCCAGTACGAGGGTAATGACTGGCAGGTGCAGCGCCTGGACCTGGCCACCATTCGCTCGCTGACACCCCGCAACGAGCTGCTCAAACCCTGGTCGTGGCAGGTGGCCGGCGGCCTGGAGCGGGTGCCGGGCAAGCATGATGACGAGGTGCTGGTAAGCCACGTGAACGGCGGCGCCGGTGGCACCTGGCAACTGGCCGACGGGTTGCTGGGTTTTGCCCTCGGTACGGTGCGGGTCGAGCGTCACAACGACTTCGCCCAGTTCATCGCCCCGGCGGCAGGGTTCAATGGCGGCCTGCTGTGGCGCAACGGCTTGGGCAACATGACGCTGGAGGCAAAGGGTGATTACTTCACCAACGGCGAAGTGCGGCGCAGTGTGAGCCTGAACCAGCAGTGGGAGATCAGCCAGAACCTTGGGCTGCGGTTGAGTGCCTCGCGCGAGTTCAGCCACCTGGCTACCGCACAGAACGAGGTAATGCTCGAATTGAAGTGGTACCACTACTGAGTGATCCAATCGACTCTTTGACACCGTTTTGACAGCTCCTCGACAAATGGCCACCTAGACTTCCCAATATAAACGGGAGGGTCTGGTGGTCATGTCGCGGTACTGGTTCGGCGTGTGCATTGCGTTGTTGCTGTCAGGTTGCGAAACCACCCACGAGCAGATGCTCAACCATGGTTATCCCCCTGCCTATGCCGATGGCTTTGAGGATGGCTGCAGCAGCGGCCGGCAGGCGGCCGGGCTGATGGTGGGCGGCTTCAGCAAGAACGTGCCGCGCTACCTGCACGAGCGCCAGTACGAAACCGGCTGGGACGACGGCTTCCGCCAGTGCCACGCCATGCAGAACAGTGAAGAACAGCGCGAGTACCACGAACGCTTCTGGGACCAGCGCGACCGCGATTGGGAACAGGAAAAGGACCGTGGCGCGGCCAAGGCTTATCGCCACAACTGAGTCGCAAACGGACATTCCTTGAAACCGGCGGCCTGCCATGATGGTCTCCTGCACATAGGAGGCCCAGCATGAGCCGAGCATTCGTCAATGAAGACCAGGCTGCCGCCCAGGCCGACCAGCCGGTCGAGCGTCGTGTCAGCGAACAACCCAACTACCTCACCGCCAACGGCCTGCGCCAGCTCCAGGCCCGCGTGGCCGAGCTGAATGCCTTGCGCAGCGAACTGCAGGCGCAGGGCGAGCGTGGCGACAAGCAGCGGCTGGCCGATACCGAGCGGGACCTGCGTTACTTCAGTGCGCGAGTGCAGAGTGCCCAAGTGGTGCCGGCAGCCACCTCACACAGCAAGGTGCAGATTGGTAGCCGGGTGCGGTTTGTCGATGCGCAGGACCAGGAGCAGGTGGTGCAGCTGGTGGGCGAGGATGAAGCGGATGCCGGGCGGGGGTTGATCAACTGGGGTTCGCCACTGGGGCGGGCGTTGCTGGGCGCGGGGCCTGGGGATGAAGTGGTTTGGCGGCGGCCGGTGGGGGATCAGGTGATTGAAGTGGTCGGGATCGAGGGTGAGCCCTGAGGAGGCCGCCGTGCGGCCCATCGCCGGCAAGCCAGCTCCCACAGGGTCATCACAGCCCTCGAGCCCTGTGATGACCCTGTGGGAGCTGGCTTGCCGGCGATGGGCTGCAAAGCAGCCCCAAAAAACTTCAGGTCAGACTACGCCTTGGGCCAGCATCGCATCAGCCACTTTCACAAAGCCTGCGATGTTCGCACCTTTGACGTAGTTGATACGGCCATCCGCCTCTTCACCGTAGTGCACGCAAGCATGGTGAATCGACTGCATGATGTTGTGCAGCTTGCTGTCCACTTCACCGGCAGTCCACAGCAGGCGCATGGCGTTCTGCGACATTTCCAGGCCCGACACAGCCACGCCGCCGGCGTTGGAGGCTTTGCCCGGGGCATACAGGATGCCGGCGTCCAGGAAGATATCCACAGCTTCGAGGGTGGTCGGCATGTTGGCGCCTTCGGCCACGCAGATGCAGCCGTTGCGCAGCAGCGTGCGGGCGTCTTCGGCGCCCAGCTCGTTCTGCGTGGCGCACGGCAGGGCGATGTCGCACGGCAGGCTCCACGGGGTCTGGCCCTTGCGGAACTCCAGGCCATACTGCCCCGCCAGTTCGCTCAGGCGGCCACGCTTGACGTTCTTCAGCTCCATCAAGGCGTCCCACTGGGCATCGGTCAGGCCGGCTTCGACGTACAGGGTGCCTTCGGAGTCGGACAGCGAGATCACTTTGCCGCCCAAGTCCATCACTTTACGCGCCGCATACTGGGCCACGTTGCCCGAGCCGGAAACCGCCACGCGGCGCCCGTCGATACGCTTGTCCTGGCGTTTGAGCATTTCTTCGGCGAAGTACACGCAGCCGAAGCCGGTGGCTTCCGGGCGGATCAGGCTGCCGCCGTAGGTCATGCCTTTACCGGTCAGCACCGACGTGAACTGGTTGGCCAGGCGCTTGTACTGGCCAAACATGAAGCCGATTTCGCGGGCGCCCACGCCGATGTCACCGGCCGGTACGTCGCAGTCAGCGCCAATGTGACGGTACAGCTCGCTCATGAACGCCTGGCAGAAGCGCATCACTTCGGCGTCGCTCTTGCCTTTAGGGTCGAAGTCCGAGCCGCCCTTGCCGCCGCCCATGGGCAGCGAGGTCAGGGAGTTCTTGAACACCTGCTCGAAAGCCAGGAACTTCAGCACGCTGAGGTTTACCGACGGGTGGAAGCGCAGGCCGCCCTTGTACGGGCCGATGGCGCTGCTCATCTGGATGCGGTAGCCGCGGTTGACCTGCACCTTGCCTTGGTCATCGACCCAGGAAACGCGGAACAGCACCGCGCGCTCAGGCTCGACCATACGCTCGAGGATGCCCGATTGCAGGTAGTGGGGGTTGGCTTCAAGGAACGGCCACAGGGTGCGCAGCACCTCTTCCACCGCCTGGTGGAATTCCGGTTGGCCGGGGTCACGCTGTTGCAGGCGTGCAAGGAAATGGTCGACAGATTCGATCATGGTAGACATCTCACCAAGAGGATTGGACTTATTGGTTTTTTTTCGAATGTACCAAGAAGCAATCGCACTGGAATAGGGCGAAATGTCGTTTTTTTGAAATTATTTGGTGCGTTTTATATAAGTGTATACAAACCACGCGCTTGATCAGCCGCTTTCCCGCTTGAGCCAGGCACAAAAATGGGGCCACCAAGGGCCCCATTCTTGTGCATCAGAAAACCGGCTTACTGGGCCAGTTTCTTGTGCCGTACACGGTGCGGCTGGGCAGCAGCATCGCCCAGGCGCTTCTTGCGGTCGGCTTCATACTCGGTGTAGTTGCCTTCGAAGAACACCACGTTCGAGTCGTCTTCGTACGCCAGGATGTGGGTAGCCACACGGTCCAGGAACCAACGGTCGTGGGAAATCACGATCGCGGCGCCTGGGAAGTCCAGCAGGGCTTCTTCCAGCGAACGCAGGGTTTCGACGTCGAGGTCGTTGGACGGTTCGTCGAGCAGCAGGACGTTACCGCCCTCCTTCAGGGTCAGGGCCAGGTGCAGGCGGCCACGCTCACCACCGGACAGGTCCTTGACGAACTTCTGCTGGTCGCCACCTTTGAAGTTGAAGCGGCCAACGTAGGTACGCGACGGGATCTCGTAGTTGCCGATGCGGATCTGGTCGGAACCGTCGGAAATCTGCTGGAACACGGTCTTGGCGCCGTCCAGGTCTTCGCGGCTCTGGTCCACGCAGGCCAGTTGCACGGTTTCACCGATCTCGATGCTGCCCGAGTCCGGCTGTTCCTTGCCCATCAGCATGCGGAACAGGGTCGACTTACCGGCACCGTTACCACCGATCACGCCGACGATGGCGCCTTTTGGCATGGCGAACGACAGGTTGTCGATCAGCACGCGGTCGCCGTAGCCTTTGGAGACGTTCTTGAACTCGATGACCTTGTCGCCCAGGCGCGGACCAGCCGGGATGTAGATCTCGTTGGTTTCGCTGCGTTTCTGGAATTCCTGCGACTGCATTTCTTCGAAGCGCTGCAGACGGGCCTTGGATTTGGACTGACGAGCCTTGGCGCCTTTGCGCACCCACTCCAGTTCCTCTTTCATGGCCTTCTCGTGGGCGCTCTGCTGCTTGGATTCCTGCGCCAGACGGTCCGACTTGGCTTCCAGCCAGCCCGAGTAGTTGCCTTCGTACGGGATACCGGCGCCGCGGTCCAGCTCCAGGATCCAGCCAGCGACGTTGTCGAGGAAGTAACGGTCGTGGGTAATGGCTACCACGGTGCCAGGGAAGTCGTGCAGGAAGCGCTCAAGCCACGCCACCGAATCGGCATCCAGGTGGTTGGTCGGTTCGTCGAGCAGCAGCATGTCGGGGGCCGACAGCAGCAGGCGGCACAGGGCCACACGGCGCTTTTCACCACCGGACAGGTGCTCGATTTTTGCGTCCCAGGCCGGCAGGCGCAGGGCGTCGGCGGCGACGTCCAGCTGACGCTCCAGGTTGTGGCCATCGGCGGCCTGCAGGATGGCTTCCAGCTTGGCCTGCTCGGCGGCCAGCTTGTCGAAGTCGGCATCCGGGTCGGCGTAGGCGGCGTAGACCTCATCCAGGCGTGCCTGGGCGTCCTTGATCACGCTGACCGCTTCCTCGACCACTTCACGCACGGTCTTGGTCGGGTCCAGTTGCGGTTCCTGTGGCAGGTAACCCACGTTGATGTCGGGCATCGGACGGGCTTCGCCGTCGAATTCCTTGTCGACGCCCGCCATGATCCGCAGCAGGGTCGATTTACCGGCACCGTTCAGGCCGAGCACGCCAATCTTGGCGCCCGGGAAGAACGACAGGGAAATGTTCTTGAGAATTTCCCGCTTCGGCGGCACGACCTTGCTCAGCCGATGCATGGTGTAGACGTATTGAGCCAAAACCAAGCCCTCTAATTCAGATAGGTAAAGACATCGACGATCGCCCAGGCAGCATGGCCAGGGGGATGCGTGTTCGGGTGTCATTGGACAAAGACGACCATTCTACGCCAACGCGCGGCGTTGCATAGGAGGGGCCGAGAGTGGGGTGGGATCGGTGTTGTCCCTGGCGGGAATTTGTTGCCTTTGCCGGCCTCTTCGCGGCTAAAGCCGCTCCCACAGGTACTGCATTGCCCTTGAAGGCGGTGATATCCCTGTGGGAGCGGCTTTAGCCGCGAAGAGGCCGGCACAGCAGCCGAGATGGCTCAGACGTGGCGCTGTTTGGCCTTGCCCCGCGGCAACCGGCAACGGTCGCCCTGCCCGGCCAGGCGCGCGGCCCAGGCGGACTTGACGCTGAAGCCGCCGCTGCGGGCAGGTTGCTGCTCGGCCACATTGGCCGGTTTGGCGGGTTTGGCAGCCGCAGGCGCAGTGCTGACCACCTTGGCAGCAGGCTTGACCGCCACCACTGCCGGCGTTGGCGCTGCTGCCGCCTTGGCGGTCTTGCGCAGTTCAGCCAGCGAGGGCGCTTTGCTCTTGGCGCTGGCGACAGCATCAGGTTTGACCAGCGAGCGCTGGCAAGACTTGCAGGATACGTCCTCGGTCACGGCAGTGCTGACAAGGGTCTGACTGCTGCGCCCACAGGCGGAATCGAGGCCATTGGAGGAAAAGTGAGTAACCAAAACCGAACATCTCCGATGCGTTGTCATGTATAGCGGGCGCTATTCTCGCACAGGTTGCAGGGGCTTGCCGAACCACCGGGCCGGCACCATCGGTCAACATGGCTGGCACTTTGCCATAATCCTAGGCATGCTAGCCGGTTTCAGGTGTCCGGCCTTATAGTGCGCCACCGTTGTGCGCCAACCAGACACCGGCACACACCGTGCATGATCCTTCCCTGCCATCGCCAGCCCAATCGCAGGATCAACGCTTGACCAACCTAATTCATCCATCGACATTGCGTACCGCGCCACAGGCGCCCGCCGCCACCCTGCGCGGGTCGGTCAAGGGTGCGTTGGCGATGCTTGCCTTGATACTGCTTGGCCTGCTGCTGTGGCAGCTTTTCGCCCAGTTCAACCACACCCAGGCCGACCTGCGCAAACAAAGCCTGGACGCCACTGCGGAACTCGCCGACCACCTGGGCCTGAACATGGCGTTCAAGGCGCAGCAGGCGGTAAATGTGGTGCAGCCTTACGTCAATGCGCCGACGCCCGCCGCCCTGCCGAGCCTGGTGGATACCTTGCGCGAGCGCCTGCCCGCCTTGCAGAGCGTGGCCTGGCTGGACAGCGCCGGGCAACTGCGCGCCGACAGCCTGGCCGGCAGCCCCGACCGCCAGTTGCTTGACGAGTTGCTGAAGCTGAACCAGGGCCGCCCCTACTTCTTCACCAATTCAGCCGACAACCGCACCCTCTACCTGCTGCTGCGCCAGTCCACCGAGCAGGACCGTGGCTACTGGCTGCTGCGCCTGTCGCCGGACTACTACAGCACCCTCACCGTCCACCTCGATGGCGCCGGCCACCCCCTGTGGCTGCTGGAAAACAGCCGCAGCGGCGAGGTACTGCAACGCCACGCGCCGGCCGACACCGGCAGCGAGCCGCTACAGAGCGTGATGCTGGCCTTTATCGACAACAGCACCTGGCAACTGCGCGGCCTGTTTGACGCTCAGCTGACCCAGCAGAAACTGCTGCCTGCACTGATCGGCAAATGCCTGCTGGTGCTGTTCTGCGCCCTGCTGCCAGTGCTGGCCCTGATCAACATGCGCCGCCGCCAGCGCGCGCTGCAGGAAGACCGCCGGCGCTACCAGGAAATTTTCGAAGGCACCGGCGTGGCCTTGTGTGTGCTCGACCTGTCCAGCCTTCCCGGCCAGCTCGACCGCTACCACCTGCGCAACCGCGCTGCGCTCAAACATAGCCTGGCCCTGGACCCGAACCTGCGCCGCTCGCTGCTGCTGGAGCTGAAAATCACCGAGGTCAACCAGGTTGCCCGCCAGCTGCTGAACATCAACTGCCACGAAGGTGCCTGGCAGCGCCTGATCGACGGCACGGGTGATGGCCGCGACAGCATCGGCATGCAACTGATCGACGCGCTGATCGAACACCGCCCGCTGCTGGAGCTGGAAGTACGCCTGCCGGCGCCGCTGGGCGGTGAGCTGCACCTGTGGCTGATGGCACGGCTGCCGCAGCAGCGCGGCGACTACCAGGCGGTGATCCTCAGCATCAGCGACATCACCAGCCGCAAGCAGGTGGAGCTGTCGTTGCTGGAGCGCGAAAGCTTCTGGTCGGACGTGGTGCGCACCGTCCCCGACCAGTTGTACGTGCAGGACGTGCTCAGCCAGCGGATGATCTTCAGCAACCGCCACCTTGGCCAGACCCTGGGTTACGACCGCACCGAGCTTGCGCAAATGGGCGACCGCTTCTGGGAGCTGCTGCTGCACCCCGAAGACGCCGCGCACTTCCAGGCCCTGCGCCAGCAACAGCGCGACAACGGCCATGACCAGCCGCTGCACTGCCAGTTGCGCTTCCGCCACCGTGATGGCGGCTGGCGCTGCTATGACATCCGCGAGCAGGTGCTGACCCGTGACGCCGAAGGCCTGGTAACGCGCATCATCGGCGTGGCCAAGGACGTGACGGTGCAGATAGAGGCCAGCCAGTCGCTGCGCGACAGCGAACAGCGCTACCGCATGCTCGCCGAAAGCATCAGCGACGTGATCTTCTCCACCGACAGCCTGCTCAAGCTCAACTATGTCAGCCCTTCGGTGCAGAGCGTGCTGGGCTACCAGGCGGACTGGATCTTCGCCAACGGCTGGCAGTCGATCATCGCCAACCCGGCCCAGCTCACCGGCATCTACAGCCTGATGGAGCGCGTGAGCAAGGCCATGGGCGACCCGGCCCAGCTGGCCCAACTGCGCAGCCAGCTGCCGACCCAGCTGTTCCTGTTCGACTGCCTGCGTGGCGATGGCCGCAAGATCCCCATCGAACTGCGCCTGGTGCTGGTGTGGGACGATGACCAGCGCTTTGAAGGCGTGCTTGGGGTGGGCCGTGACATCAGCCAGCAACGCCGTGCGGAAAAAGACCTGCGCATGGCCGCGACGGTATTCGAGCATTCCACTTCGGCCATTCTCATCACCGACCCGGCTGGTTATATCGTGCAGGCCAACGAGGCGTTCAGCCGCGTCAGTGGTTATGCCGTGAGTGAAGTGCTCGACCAGTTGCCGGGCATGCTCACCGTCGACGAACAGCAGGAAGGCCACCTGCGCTATGTGGTCAAGCAGTTGCACCAGCGCGGCAGCTGGGAGGGCGAGGTGTGGCTCAAGCGCCGTGACGGCGACCACTACCCGGCCTGGGTCGGCATTACTGCGGTACTGGACGACGAAGGCGACCTGGCCAGTTACGTGTGCTTCTTCACCGACATCAGCGAGCGCAAGGCCAGCGAACAGCGCATCCACCGCCTGGCGTACTACGACGCCCTCACCCACCTGCCCAACCGCACGCTGTTCCAGGACCGCCTGTACAACGCGCTGCAGCAGGCCGAGCGGCAGAAGGGGTGGGTGGTGCTGATGTTCCTCGACCTCGACCGCTTCAAGCCGATCAACGACTCCCTCGGCCATGCCGCTGGCGACCGCATGCTCAAGGACATGGCCCTGCGCCTGCTGGCCTGCGTGGATGATGACGACACCGTGGCACGCATGGGCGGCGACGAGTTCACCCTGTTGCTGCAACCGCGCCCCAGCCGCGAACTGGCGCTGAACCGCGCCATTCACGTGGCAGAGAATATCCTCGGCAGCCTGGTGCGGCCGTTCGTGCTGGAAAACCGCGAGTTCTTCGTTACGGCCAGTATCGGCATCGCCCTCAGCCCGCAGGATGGCAGCGAGCTGAGCCAGCTGATGAAAAACGCCGACACTGCCATGTACCACGCCAAGGAACGCGGCAAGAACAACTTCCAGTTCTACCAGGCCGAGATGAACGCCAGCGCCCTGGAGCGCCTGGAGCTGGAAAGCGACCTGCGCCACGCCATGGAGCAGAATGAATTCATCCTCTACTACCAGCCGCAGTTCAGCGGCGACGGCAAGCGCCTGACCGGCGCCGAGGCGCTGCTGCGCTGGCGCCACCCGACCCGTGGCCTGGTGCCGCCGGGCGACTTCATCCCGGTGATCGAGGAGCTGGGCCTGGTGGTGGACGTGGGCGACTGGGTGTTGCGCGAAGCCAGCCGCCAGCTCAAGGCCTGGCACAAAGCCAAGGTGCGGGTGCCGAAGGTGTCGGTGAACATTTCGGCCCGGCAGTTCTCCGACGGCCAGCTGGGCACGCGGATTGCCAACATCCTGGAAGAAAGCGGCCTGCCGCCGGCGTGCCTGGAACTGGAGTTGACCGAAAGTATCCTGATGCGTGAGGTGAACGAGGCGCTGCAGATTCTTGCCAGCCTGAAGAACCTCGGCCTGAGCATTGCGGTAGACGACTTCGGCACCGGCTACTCATCGCTCAACTACCTCAAGCAGTTCCCCATCGACGTGCTGAAGATCGACCGTACCTTCGTCGACGGCCTGCCCGAAGGCGAGCAGGACGCGCAGATTGCCCGGGCGATCATCGCCATGGCCCACAGCCTCAACCTGGCGGTAATTGCTGAGGGCGTGGAAACCCACGAGCAGCTGGAGTTCCTGCGCGAGCATGGCTGCGACGAAGTGCAGGGCTACCTGTTCGGGCGGCCGATGCCAGCACACCAGTTCGAGGCGCAGTTCGCCAACGAAACCCTGTTCATGTTCCATTGATGCGGTACCTGCACTGGCCCCAAAAAATGGACCTGAGAGTCAGCTCCGGAACCCACCCAGCCCAGACACGGCGCGGGATGCAACATGAGCCCCATTGGTCCGCGACTTGATGCCACTTCATATGCCAGCCGCGAATCAATCGGTTAGAATGCCCACCCAAACTACCCCGATCCTTGAGGACCGCCATGTTCAGCCGTGATTTGACCATTGCCAAGTACGACGCCGAGCTCTTCGAAGCCATGCAGCAAGAAGCCCTGCGCCAGGAAGAGCATATCGAGCTGATCGCTTCGGAAAACTACACCAGCCCGGCAGTCATGGAAGCTCAGGGCTCGGTCCTGACCAACAAGTACGCCGAAGGCTACCCAGGCAAGCGTTACTACGGTGGTTGCGAGTACGTCGACATCGTCGAGCAACTGGCCATCGACCGTGCCAAGGAACTGTTCGGCGCCGATTACGCCAACGTCCAGCCGCACGCTGGCTCCCAGGCCAACGCCGCTGTCTACCTGGCCCTGCTGTCGGCCGGTGACACCATCCTGGGCATGAGCCTGGCCCACGGTGGCCACCTGACCCACGGTGCTTCGGTAAGCTCGTCGGGCAAGCTGTACAACGCCATCCAGTACGGCATCGACGGCAACGGCCTGATCGACTACGACGAAGTCGAGCGCCTGGCTGTCGAGCACAAGCCGAAGATGATCGTTGCCGGCTTCTCGGCCTACTCGCAGGTCCTGGACTTCGCCCGCTTCCGCGCCATCGCCGACAAGGTCGGTGCCTACCTGTTCGTCGACATGGCCCACGTTGCCGGCCTGGTTGCCGCTGGCGTGTACCCGAACCCTGTTCCGTTCGCCGACGTGGTCACCACCACCACCCACAAGACCCTGCGCGGTCCACGTGGCGGCCTGATCCTGGCCCGTGCCAACGCCGACATCGAGAAGAAGCTGAACTCCGCTGTCTTCCCAGGCGCCCAAGGCGGCCCGCTGGAGCACGTGATCGCCGCCAAGGCCATCTGCTTCAAGGAAGCCCTGCAGCCTGAGTTCAAGGCTTACCAGCAGCAGGTGGTGAAAAACGCCCAGGCCATGGCCAGCGTATTCATCGAGCGTGGCTTCGACGTGGTGTCCGGTGGCACCCAGAACCACCTGTTCCTGCTGTCGCTGATCAAGCAGGAAATCTCCGGTAAGGACGCTGACGCCGCTTTGGGCAAGGCCTTCATCACCGTCAACAAGAACTCGGTACCGAATGACCCACGTTCGCCGTTCGTCACCTCGGGCCTGCGTTTCGGCACCCCAGCCGTCACCACCCGTGGTTTCAAGGAAGCCGAGTGCAAGGAACTGGCTGGCTGGATCTGCGACATCCTGGCAGACCTGAACAACGAAGCGGTGATCGACGCCGTTCGTGAGAAGGTTAAGGCCATCTGCAAGAAGCTGCCGGTTTACGGCAACTGATTGGCGCCAGCCTGAAGTGAAAAAGCCCGGCCCAGTGCCGGGCTTTTTCGTTTTCATGAACCAGGTTCGCTAACCTGTCGCGGCCCCTGTGGGAGCGGGTTTACCCGCGAAGAGGGCAACGAGGTGGATGGCACCGGCTACGCCGGTGTTCGCGGGTGAACCCGCTCCCACAGGTAATATGCTTGCCTTCACTACCTAGGCTCAATTCAAGTTGCTTCCACACCACCAACCACAGGCCACACCTTGACCAGAGAACAACTCGAGACCCACCAGATCCCGATCTACTTCGCTGCCGTGCTCGCAGCCGTTGCCTTCGGCTTGATGGCCAGCGACAGCGCACGCCACCTGGAAGCCCTGGTCACCCCCGCCATTGCCGTGCTGATGTATGCGATGTTTCTGCAAATCCCTTTCCTCGACCTGCGCCAGGGTCTGGGTAATCGCCGTTTCATGGGCGCCCTGCTGCTCGCCAACTTCATTCTTGTGCCGCTGTTGGTCTGGGCGATCACCCGTGGGCTGGTCGAGCACCCGGCGATCCTTGTCGGCGCGCTGCTGGTACTGCTTACACCCTGCATCGACTACGTGGTGGTGTTCACCCACATCGGCAAAGGCGACTCGCGCCTGACCCTGGCCGCCACACCCGTGCTATTGCTGGTGCAATTGGCACTGCTGCCGATCTACCTGGCCCTGATGCTGGGAGACAGCAACAATGTGGCCATTTCCATCACCCCGTTCGTGGAAGCCTTCGTGCTGCTGATCGTGCTGCCCATGCTGCTTGCCGTGCTCACCAGCCTCGGTGCCCGCCGCTCGGGCACAGTCGCGGGCTGGAATGACGCCTGGGCGTGGTTGCCCGTGCCGGCGATGGCCTTGGTACTGGTGGTTGTGATCGCTTCGCAGATTGCCGTGGTGGTGCGTGATTTCGACCGCTTGCTGCCGGTGATTCCGGTGTACATCGGCTTCATGCTGCTGGCGCCAGCGCTCGGCTTCATCGCGGCGCGGCTGCTACGCCTGCCGGCCACCGAAGCGCGTTCGGTGATGTTCAGCGCATCGACCCGCAATTCGCTGGTGGTGCTGCCGCTGGCACTGGCCTTGCCAGAGCATACGCGCACCCTGGCGGCAGCTGCCGTGATCACGCAGACGCTGGTGGAACTGGTGTGCGAGCTGGTGTACGTGCGGGCCATACCTCGCCTGGCCCGCACGTAGGGGCTCAACTGACCACGTGCAGGTAGTGCAGGTGGCGCTCGTACTGGTCCAGGATGTCGCCAATCACATCTTCGCGGCTCCAGCCCATCACGTCGTAGTCCTGCCCGCCCTCACGCAGATACACCTCGGCGCGGAAATACTTGCGTGCATCGTTGTTATCGTCAGATTCGCGAATGACGAAGCTAGGGGTATTGTACGCACGCGGCCGAACTTCATATTTGAAGCGGCCCTCGCCCGCGTGGGAAAGCTCGAGCGTGACCCGGCCATCGTCGCGTTCCTCAACCGTAACCTCGTAACCTTGCTTGCGCAGCTCCTGGGCCACTTCCTCGCAGGCGGGCTTGACCACATCATTGATAAAGCGAGTAACGTGGGCCCTACGCGGCATCATGGCGATGTTGCGCAGGCGCCGTTGCCAGCCACCGTGATTCTGCCGGTGCTGGCGCTGGCCAGGCAGCGATTGGGTGCGCAGGCCGCGACGTGTGGCATCCAGGCCCAGGGCCTTGAACAGGCCCCAGATCGCCACCAGCAGGATTACCGCGAATGGCAAGGCACTGGCGATGGTGGCTGCCTGCAACGCTTTCAGGCCGTTGGCCAACAGCAAGGCAATGGCAACTGCGCCCATGGTCACCGACCAGAACACCCGCTGCCACAGCGGCGAGTGACCTTTGCCCGAGGAGGCAAGCATGTCTACCACCAGTGCCCCGGAGTCGGCGGAGGTGACAAAGAACACCACCACCATTAGCACCGCCACCAACGATACCGTTGTCGACCACGGGAAGTGTTCGAGAAACGCGAATAGCGCAAGCGAACTGTCCTGATCGACCACCGCCGCCAGCTCCCTCACACCCCCGTGCAGGATCATGTGAATGGCGGTGTCCCCGAACACAGTCATCCACAGCAGGGTAAAACCGGCCGGTACGAACAACACGCCGCAGACGAATTCGCGAATGGTGCGACCACGGGAAATACGCGCGATAAACAGCCCTACGAAAGGCGACCAGGACAGCCACCAGCCCCAGTACAGCAGGGTCCAACCCCCGATCCAGTCGGTGGGTTCGTAGGCGAACAGGTTGAATGTCTTGTTGACGATATCGGACAGGTACGCGCCGGTGTTCTGAACATAGGCCTGCAGCAGGAACACGGTCGGGCCCATCACCAGCACGAACAGCATCAATATCACTGCCAGGCCAAGGTTGAGCTCGGAGAGAATGCGAATGCCTTTATCCAGCCCGCTGGCCACCGACAGCGTGGCAAGGGCACAGGTGGCGGCGATGAGAACGACCTGCACAGTAGTGCTGACTGGCAAACCGAACAGCTGGTGCAGGCCGCTGTTGATCTGCAGCACGCCGTAGCCAAGCGACGTGGCCACGCCAAATACCGTCCCGAGAATGGCAAAGATATCCACAGCATGCCCAATCGGGCCGTAGATGCGCTCGCCGATCAAAGGATACAGAGCCGAACGCAGCGTCAACGGCAGCCCGTTGCGGAAACTGAAGTAAGCCAGGATCAGCGCGACGATGGCGTAGATGGCCCAGGCATGCAGGCCCCAGTGGAAGAACGTGATGTTCATGGCTTCACGGGCTGCTGCGATGGTATTTGGCTCACCGACCGGGGGGTTGATGAAATGCATCACAGGCTCGGCTACACCGAAGAACATCAGGCCGATACCCATGCCTGCCGAGAACAGCATGGCGAACCAGCTCTTGTTGGGGTAGTCCGGTTCGCTGTGGTCCGGTCCCAGCTTGATATCGCCGTAACGGCTGACCGCCAGGAACACCACGCTGATCAGTACCAATGCCACGGTAAGGATGTAGAACCAGCTGGCGTTGGTGATGATCCATTGCTGCACGTGTTCGAACACACGCTGGGCGTGCTCCTGGAAAACAGTGGCGTACAGCACCAACAGCAGCACCAGAATGGCACTGGTAAAGAAAACGGGAGGGTTGATGGTGCTCCTGCGTTTTTGCTCTGCACTCATAGGCAGTATTGCTCCTGGTGTTCAGCGCTGCGCATCGTGAACGAGCGGTCAAGACTCGATCACCCTCGACGCGTGGTGAATGAGAGACGCCCAAACCTTACCGTCAGTTCAGGCATTTCCCAACAATAACCGCTGCGCTTTCCCGCCAGACCCGCGCTGAAAGTCAGCCCGGGTTACGTTTGAGCTCGGCAATGCGCTCCGGGCCGGTACCACAGCCGACGCGGTCGATGCCGCAGCAACCTTGGGTCGCGAGAGGTCTGCTCGTGCAAAGCTCGAGTCTGCCGGTTAGAACAACCCCCTGCGCACGAAGAGGCTCGGTATAGCCAGCACCATGGAGATCAAACCCGTACGCATAACCTTGCCCAGAAGGCCTGCATGTTGAAACGTGATTTAAAGACTCGTAGTACTCAGTGTATTTATGTGCGATGAAACACTGTACGACCATCGCCAGCATCATGGGTGCAAGAATCAGAATCGCAATTAGCCCAGGCTCAACTTCATTCACTCCGATACTTCCTTGAGATGCTGGCCCGAGCAGCTGGCTTCCAGCAGCTTGCAACTCGCGCTGTCGAGAAACTTGGTGAACGTGAAGTTGGTCAAGGTGGTACGTCCCGATGTTGCACCGCCGGAAGAGCTTGCGGTAGCCGACGTGCTTTGATTGACACCGAAGTTGTAGCCGTTGATCTCGATCCAGTTGGTGTACTGCTCATCCAGCGCTTCGCCAGCGATATCGTCGATTTGGATGAAAGCGTCGAAAGCCATGCCTACCTCTCCCTGGTAATGGTGGGTCTGAACCCCAATGAACGGGTGTGACAGGTACGGAGGCAAAGTGTTCCCCCACTGCCCGAGCCGCCACACCCGATGCATGACGCTTCAAGCCCTACAACGCCTTCATCTCGGCAATATCTCGCGCCACCTGGTCTGCAGAGTGGTCGAACATCGCCTGCTCCTGCGCATCCAGCGGCAATTCGATAATCCGCGCAAGCCCCTTCTCTGCCAGTACGCAGGGCACACCCATGGCGATATCCGTTCGCCCATACTCGCCCTCAAGAATCGCCACCGCCGGCAAAATACGGTTCCGCCCATTGGCGATCGCATCGACCATCTGCGCAATGGCCACGCCCGGTGCATCGCAGGCGCTCCCCGTCTTCTTCAACCCCAGAATCTCACCGCCGCCCTTACGGGTGCGCTCGACAATCTGTTCGATCTGCTCGCTGGACAGGAAGTGCGACAGCGGCACCGAGCCGATCTGGCAGTAGCGCATCAGCGGCACCATGCTGTCGCCATGGCCGCCCAGCACCAGCGCGGTGATATCCCGGGCAGAAAACCCGGTTTGTTCGGCGATGAAACACTTCATGCGGGCGGTATCCAGCACCCCCGCTTGCCCGAACACCTTGTCCCGCCCAAGGCCGCTGACGCTCCAGGCGCGGTAGGTGAGCACGTCGACCGGGTTGGACACCACCAGCACCGTGGCTGCCGGCGCATGGTGCCTGATATCGGCCATGATGCTGTCGAGGATTGGCAGGTTGATGCTCAGTACATCCTGGCGCGACTGGCCGGGCTTGCGCGGCACGCCTGCGGTAATTACCACCAGCTCGGAGCCGTCCAGCATGTCGGCTTTGCCCCCGCCGTAAACCCGGGTATCGGAGCCTGATTCCACGGCTGCCTGCCACACGTCCAGCGCCTTGCCCTGCGCCAGCTCACCCTGCACGTCCATCAGCACCAGCTCACGGCACAACTCGTCCCGGGCGATGATCTGCGCCGCTGCCTCGCCGACCAAGCCGGCGCCCACGATTGTTAGCTTGTTCACCTGACACCTCCCAGCGGCGCGTGCCACCAGGAACACGCCTGCGTATACAGGGAAGTATTGACCGCTGAAGCGAAAAGACCACCCAAGATGATGCCTGGCTGAATCCGAGCCTCAACCTGGCTTTGCTGGCCTTGTCCTTCACCATCCCGAAGCCGCGGAACCCGTTCCGGATGGGCGCACCATTCAGGTCAGCTTAGGCTGTCCGTCTTGCTCACCAACCGGAAAAACACCATGGCCGATCACAAGAACCTGTCATTCACCGCAATCCTGCAAATTGCCGGCAGCCCCCTGAATACCCTGGACAGCATGTGCACAGGGCCCATTATTCTCAGCAGTCCCATCCACGGTTTGGGTCCTGTGATGGATGGCGGCCGTGCCATTGGCATGCTCAATTGCTCAGATGAAGACTGGCACCTAGGTAGGGACAGCGGGCTGATTACCTTTGACAGGGGTGCCAGTGCGCAATCGCTGCTGCTGTATTTCCGCCATTTTGATGGCGGCTATCGGCTTTACCTACGCAGCGGCGAGCATCTGGGCGAAGGCGTGTTCACCAATGCCAATGGCTTGATAACTGTGCAGCCCATAACAGCCAGTGATCCTTCCCTATGGAGCATTATCGATGCCCAAACCGGTCAACCTTTCGACCTGACGCAGTGCGAAGGCACTGATTGTGATATCAAGCTGACAAGCGCCGACGGGCACCCAGTCGAAGCTCATTACCTGTATCCAGTCGGCGCATTCCTGGCTTGTTACTCCGCCGCCCATCAAAGTGACCTGAGCTTGATCATTCAGGAGCGGGAAGTCGACTGGCTCAACGCAGACTGACAAGCCTCGGCCAGTATCCAAGCGGGCCCCATTCCAGGCCCAGACATACTACCCTGTGCCCTTTCCAACAACCGGTAGATCCTGCTCTACTTCACTGGTCACGGCAGGGGTGGCCCACTGCCATCCCTACCCTACGGATTCCTTCTGCATTTCTACTTATATGCTTGGGCTCATGGCCGCCCCTCGCTTAATCGACCAGAGCGTCCGCCGCTTCGATTTCAACGTAGTCTGACTCCCCACCACCCTGTGCCCCCGACAACCAACCCCATACAAAATGGAGCGTAGTACGCCCCGCATCATCGACCCCCACCCTGCCACGTGACCAACCGGCGAGCATTTCTCCGTCGTTAGTGATGCAGTGGTAAAGCAGCTCGATGGTATCGGGGCCAGTTACTCGACCCACCTGATGGCCGGTCCGAATCCGGCCACCCTGGTAGGTGCTGGTGATCGCAACACCATCGACCTGGTAATGGAAAACCGTGCCAGTGCCAGACAGGCCCTGGGAATTGTTGGCGACTGCAAAACGACGATTGTGCAGCCGGTCTTCGACTCGGGCGAAAGTGCTTTCCATGGCGATGTATTCTCGATGTTGGATGGAAATGGGAGCAGCTAGCTGCCGGTAAATCAACGGAGCAAGCTACGAACCACAACAAACAGTACTACCAGGCCCACAAGCCCAGAAGCAACCAGCCACCCGGTCGAGGCCATTGCCTGGAAAAACCCCGGGAAGAAAGGAACCCTCCCAAGCTTGACCAGCGCCAGGCAAAGCCATGGCATCAGGAGGATGTAAAGCAGCGGGATATAAACGATTGCCTGAAGGACTAGCGTCAATCCGCCGGCCCAGTCATTCCAGTGGTGGTTGGACATGGTGATTTCCTTATCTTGAACGTGATGGGGAATCGTCCGCCTCTTGGTACCCCATACCGCCGTTAGTACACAAGGCATGAGCCCCATTAACCATGCCTGTAAAAATATCCCCAACCCGCCCCAAAGTGGTCATTTCCAGGAGCGGCCTTGTGTCGCGAAAGGGCTGCAAAGCAGCCCCAGTAATCTATACCTCCGCACCAAACACCGGTGTACGGCAGTTGCCCTGCTCAACTCCTGAGACCTGGCACGATCCCTGTGGGAGCGGGCGAGCCCGTGCCATCCACCGTGATGCCTGCTAAACGGCTAGCCGGCGGCGCACTGCGCAGGAAGCGCCAATCAGCTAAGGCCCAGGCTAATCAGCCGGGGCCTGACCACTCTGCTCCATCACCTTCCCACACTGCTCACTGGCCAATCGACTGATGATCCGGATAGCTTGGTGAATGCCGGCAGTGTTGCGGAAGCTCAGTTGCGGGTTGTGTTCGCATTCCAGCATTTCGTCATGCTGGACCAGGGCCTCGCCGAGCAGTTCGAGGGTCCAGGCGTAGCTTTGGATGGTGGAGAGGCGTTCTTGGTCAGTCATGGCGTGCCTCCGGTTGGGCGGAGACGAAGTGGGATTGGCTAACGGCGAAGTAGCTGATGGCCGTCGAAGAACGACGGCGGAGAACGAATGCGAGGGTCCTGCTTGGACTTGAGGTAAGCATGCATGAGGCTCCAAGTTTTAGTCGGAGCTGCCACGATCCTTCCTACGGGATTGGGTGGCAGCTGTGTGCGGGGTAGGAATACCGGGAAACTTGGAAACCCGGCCAGGCCGAAGCCTGCCCACACACAGCCGCCATGACACAACACGGCAGACACAAAAAAAGCGCCAGCTGTGGTGCAGGGGCGTCTAGTGCATGCGCCAAGTTTACCAACGGGTTCCTACGCCCGGTCACGGGATTTACCGTGACGCAGAAATTTAGCCTCACATTGCGTTGTGGGGCAAGCATGGAAGTTGTAGGAAACGTCTCTGAATAATGTACGAACGGCGCCGAAGCAGCTGTCTTGGCGTGGGTAACAAATCCTTATAGGAAAATGGGATGAGACTTTATTTGCATCCCACATCAGTCTCACTTTTCCTGACTGCTTTTCCGTGCCCGTGGCGATGCCGGCCTCGACACTGCCTTCTTCGCTTTGACCGCCGCAGGGCTTTTCCCTCTTTTCGGTCCGGCCACCACGTAGGAACCAGCCAGCGGCGCGGCCACAGCGATTGGCCCACCCGCCTTCCACTGGCCGACATTATTGCCAGCGACCGTTGCAGTGGCCTTATCTTTGGCAGTCATCACCATTCCTATCCGCACGCCAAAGAGACGCAGCACGGCATCCAACGTGCTGAGCTTCGGATTCGACTTCCCGCTTTCCAGTTCGTACAGGCTTTTCGTGGACATCTTGCACATGGCCGCGAAGGTCTCTTGGTCAAGCCCGGTGACTTCGAGCCGCAGACGGCGGATGGATGTCCCAATGGAATCGAGCCCCGCCGCGTTGCGCTTGACGATATCCTCTACGAGCTGGGCGCGCTCTTCAGGCTGTAGTTTTTTCATCGCAGTTCCCACTCCACGAGTCGCTTATCCAGGTTATTCACGGGTAGAGAGGCTGCATTGCGCATTGATTCAGGAGCATCGGTCAGCAGATCGGGCAACGCCCTGAATTCCTCAGCCGCATTCTTCAACCGTTGCAGCAGAACATCGGGATCTGTGTAACCAACAAGCTCAGCGCAGTTGTCGCTCCAATTAGAAGACCCCTTGCGCTCCGCCGCCCACTTCGTCGTCCGTGTGATGCCCTCTTCATCCAGGATCATTGGCGCGAGGTCATAGATTGGCGCCAAACGAAACCTCCCACCCACACGCATGATGGAGGTGTTGCGGCCGTGGTTATCGGTGTTCCCTAGAATGCGGTTCAGCAGATCGCGCCGCACGTACTCGAACACCAGGTCGTCTACTTCATCCTGCTGGCCGTTATCGATCCATAGACCTACCAGTCTGTGCACCACTTCGGCATGCGCCATCGGATGTGCGTAGCCGGTAATGCCGCAGATCGAGTACACCGACTCCAGCGGTATCCGCTCCACCACGCCATCCACTACTCGGCGATCAAATCGTGGCATCCAGAGGCTTGGCTTTACAGCCTCTTCAAGCGCCAAACCATCAGTGGGAACCGTATCAAGGCCGAGGGCAGCAACCGCCTTGTAATAATGAAACTCTGTTCGCAGGATGTCCTGGTCGCGCTCGCCGCCTCGATTACGCGCGAACTTGATCAGCCAGTGGTGGCACGCCTGGTCATCGGGGAGCATCGCATCAGCGTACAGAGCACCGTCGTGGGCTTCGGTCATGACCAGCTTGGGGGCTTGCCCGTTGGCACCGGTAGCACCGCCTAACGCCGCGCCAGTTTCATAGGCGTACTCAAGAAATTCGTTCGTCCTGTCCACGACCTCAGCACGCGCAAAAGCCTCGTTCCGATCTGGCTGAAGGCCCTCCACCGACTCCTTGATGCGTAGATGCCCAATAGGGGCCGGCGTGAAGCGTTCTAGAAGGTACAGCCCCATTTCCACGCCTTCGGGCTTAAGACGCCCGTAGCGGGATTCAAGAGAGTCCTTGGCAGCACCAGAGGGAATGATGTCGTAGAGGAATGCTGGATACCCTTTGCCGTCATGGTGGTCCCAGTTCAACGGTAGGTTAACGCTTAGGGCCAGTTCGCAACGATCTTCCATGCGATCAACGTTCGCGATGATGTAGTCGCCGTCGTAGGCGACAAGGCACCTTCCATCAGCAATACGCTCGGTGTTCTCAACCGTGAGTGTCGCTGCATCGCTCCATGCACTATCGGAGAACGCCTGGATCGTGAGTCTGAGCGGCATCGCGACACCATTAATCAGTATTTTAATGCTGATTATCATAGTGCGCACAGCAGGAACCGGCAATATTTTGCTGATTAAAAGCTCCAGTATCGGAAAAACCGGCAATACACTACCGATTAAGCATCGCGCAGGAGGGTGCTAGAGGGGAGGTCATGGCCTGTCGAGTGGCTCTGGAATGAACCCTTGCTCCCTCAGTGCCTTGATGACCCCACGCACCAGATAATTGTTGGAAAAGCCAAGGGTGTATTGCCTCGAACCTGGGTTGATTGGCAGAAGCATGCCTTGCTCTACCAGGTTCTTGATCTGATAAGTGCGTTGGTTAGCCGTGAGCGCGGGGAGTGCCTGAGCAATGTCACTCGATTTCACGACCTTCATCTTTATGACGCTGACCAGAATCTGTTCCTCGGTCTCGGTAATCCACTCCCGACTGCGTGCAAAACTCACCGCCGGCAACAGAATGCACTTCGTGAGGTAGCCATAGTCGGTGAGCTTGTCCACCTTCTCCAATTCGTCGCGGATGCCCTGCAGCACATAGGTACACCATGCCTCCAGCCCTGCTGTGGTGCCAGTATCGGCAAGCCCCAGCATGGTGTAGTACTTGTCCCGGTCATTGCAGAACACCGCTGTGGGGTTGAGTACTCGACCACCCGTGTTCACCTTGAAGCCGTACTTCATCAACAGCGCATAGGTCAGCAGCCTTACCACCCGCCCATTTCCATTGCCGAATGGGTGAATCCAACCGAAACGGTGATGCGCCAGGGCGACCTTCATCAGCGCGTAATCATCTCTAAACGGGAAAATCATTATCTAGAAAAGTTTCGGTTCTCACCCCGTAAACACTGGCCAAAACCTGATCGACAGCTAGCAATTATCTAAAAATACGTGCAACCCTAAGTGGAAAACTGCGAACCATAAAGTCAAAAATACGCAGATCCGTGGGAAAAAAGCGGGTACAAAAAAGCCCGCACAAGGCGGGCTTCTATTGGTGCCAGGTAGCGAGAAATCGCCATAGGCCAACTGATTCTGGTGCGGAGACAGGAATCGAATTTAATCTTATACAATTGATTTTCTTGCCTTATCAATCTCGCGAGCAAATATTTTATCTCTAAAATTATCCCGAAGCCCCTCTTAATTACAGCGCATCATAAGCCACTAAACACCCAAAGAGCTTACATACAAATATTATATTAGCTGACTTACTTATCAATCACCCCAAACACCCTAAACGATCATGCAGCAAAAGCGCAAATAGGAATGATCCGACTCGAAGCCATGTATCAATACATTGTGATTGTGACAAATAAACGGTATTCGACGATAATATAACTTGCACTACAGCAAGGATTCTTCATAGATTATCCGAATATAAGAAGGCGCCCAAAAGCGAGCGCCCATATAATAAATTCCAAATCCAACCTAGAACCTACATGAATCTTTTAAACAAATCCGTCGTCGCGACCCCGGGTTTGACCTGAGCGTTATGTGATAAATGGCGTTCAAAATATTCGTTGCCGTATGCCTCAGGAGCTGAACCTCGCTCCGCCCTAAAAATCAGAATCTCCTTTTCTTTATACGTGAAGCTTGTAAGCTTATTCAAAATTCTAAGCTTAAATTCTTCCGACACGCTCTTATTCTTCCCAATATAATCTTTAATAATCTTTAAATATTGATCGACGCCTTTATATAGATATTCCGCCTCGCTATCAATACCAACAATAAACTTACTAGAATACCTAATAAAGCTTCTACTAAATTTACCTTCATGGGACTTTGCATCTGCTTCATTTTCGGCTACACCAACAATCACTGTACACTCGCCGACTACACTGTTCGTCATAGCCACAAGCGTTTTCAAGATTTTATCAACAAGATCGAAATTTAACTCCTTCTTATTATTTGACAAAGTCATTAAGCCCATTTTGAAATCATAAGACTGCTGCTCTGTCTTGGACTCATTTATTATATTTTCTATATTCCTAATCCAATTACCCGGCTCAAACTTATTATCCTTGGACTTTATAAAGTGCTTACTTATAATGCCCTTTGTAGCCTCAATCAGACTTGTTCTTTCTTCATTATGCCATTTTCTATTATGCGCCATGATAGAGCTGTAATGCTTATCATATATACCTTTCAACGAGCCATGCAAATCCTTATAGTTATTTATGGTCATATTCTCATTGATTATGAGCTCATAAATTGACAGGAAAATCACCTGAAAGCACCTTGAAGACTTTTGCTTTTGACCTGCAAATATTGTACTTGAGAAGTTCCCTCGATCCTCTTTAAAAACCTTATTGAGCTCATCAAAGATGTAATTGAAAGATTTTATTATATAGTCTTCCTCGTATTTCTCAAGGGTACTAGCTAAAGCCTGATGCTCCTTGGTTGAGGAATCGTAAATCTTGTTTAGATAATCCGATGTAGTATGACACTCCTTCGGTATCGACACATAGCTTAGAAGATGAGCAATTAGCTCCTCATCCCTTGACTCACGGATGTCTTCCTTACGAATTATCTCACCTTTAACCCAGAAAATGTCTTTTATGTTAATTCCATAATTTAGATCATCATCACCAATACTGATACCCTTCATATTCCGAAGGGTAACAACATCAGTTCGCGAAGAGTCTTTTCTTACATAGTTAGATATCTTATTTATCGTCTCAGGAATTATCCCTAGAGATCCAGCCTGCCTCACATCTTGCATTGAGAGCCTTCTACCTCCAGTATTGATCCTCCTGAATGTCTCATCAATAAATGACGGCGTATTTATATGCGTAGTCAAGAAAGGAATTTGATAATTCAATATAACGGAGCAAGTTTTTGAGTCTAGGACCGGCTTCTTCTGTTCTAATATACGATCATCCTTGAGGCTTTTGGTTAGAGACGTTGTTTCCAAATCGAAAAACTTCCCCCCCAGTGAAAAGTCGCACTCAAGGAACGAGGTTATTGCATTTAACCGTTGCAACCCATCTAGAATTTCTAGAGCCCCACTATCGACCCCAGCATTTTCTTGCTTAGAAGTTAATATCATAGGGATTGGATACCCCTTAGCCAAAGAATCGATGAACTTTTCCTTTTCCTCGATGGTCCAGACTAATTTTCGCTGATACCTACGATTAACAACTAGCTTATTTTCCAAGTACAGTTCAAAAACACGCTGCACGACTTGAGGAGTTACTGCAGAACTCATAGATCACCCTTATTTGTAAATTTACGTCCATGATATCGCGTATGCGATGGGCACCCAGGCCTTTTATGAAAAATCCACTTCCACGCTCAATTCAAAAAACGGAGCAGTGGTTCACCGCCTAGAAAACCAGGCCATCACAAACTTCAAGCCAAAAAAACTCAGTCGCTAAAAGCACCACTCAATCATGGCACTAAGCCAGTATGTCATCAAAAATAGAAAATTTCAATGTGACTGTGATTATTAAGCGCCGCCTTACTTGACAAGTTTAAAATCGCAACCTACCCGCCACTCTTCAAAACCCGTCCCCCCAATCCCCTATAGCGTCGACAGTCATATCCTGCGATTCACACCGTTGATAGGCGAGTGCTGCAGGGTGATTTGCTCATAGCGCTCACAAGCGAGCGCCGCCCGTAGCTCATTGAAAACTTTTGAGGCTGTGGGCACGGGGAATGTCCCGCGCAACTCAGGCTACTTCCTGCAGAACATTCAGGTAACTTTCGTTTGGCGCAATTAGGTTGCGGCTACACGCCGACGAACCCTGCCGTACAAATCCATGTGCATCTCGGATAAGGTCGCCCACCGTAATCCAATGTGGCGCCGATGCCCCGTGCGGCCGCATTTGGTGCCATTTTGAATGGTTAATTCTGCATAGGTCGTTAACTTCACGGCTTGGACGTGACAATTCCGCCAAGACGGTTTCACGCAAGCGCATGCCGGTGGCTCGCGCCAGCAGGACGATCGCTGCGGCCCGTCTCTGGTCATGACTGCAAAGCGCATCGACGATCTGCTCTGCCTGTGCGCGGTCTTGGCCCTGCGAGACCAAATGTCGCCCCCCAGTTCGCTGCATACCCAACGTCTTGCTCGGACTTGGATAATCCACTTACCGATCACCGCGAAACGCCACCATCGTCCTATTAACACTGGGCAGCCGATTTTGCGCGGTGCTGAAGGCAAATTAACCGCGCCCAACCACTTCGCGCAACTACCCCGAATAGTCGGTCAATACCTTCCGATCAATCCATCGCGCATAATTGATGCCGGGGCCCTGTTCGGAACGGCACCATTTGAAGAATGTCTGCCACCGTTCACAGTACGCCTTGACCGTGCTGTAGTGGCCGCCGCCGAACATGTCTTTCGACGCCTGCGGCCCTGGATAGCTCAGTTGCCTGCCGTAGCCGAGTTGCGGCCATCGCGTCTACCCACCAATGCCATACCGCACACCTCCTCTTCTGCTCTCCACTCTTCGTCCCACGTCATCCCGCCAAGAATGCTGAGTGTTATCAGGGATCAAGGCCCCTGCGACCTGTGGGGAATGTCCTCTTTCACGGGACTGGCGGCTCCTTACGACCGGGAGCAAGGGCATCTCATGATCTGGCCTCCTTAGCACCGTTACCGGTGGGCGGGTGGAGGCTGCATTGGCTGACGAGACCAGTGCCGCGAGATCCTGAGCCAAGTGCAAGCAGCAATGCGATGACAGGGGCATGCCTGACTGTCAGTCAGGTGCAGTCCATTCCTTGGTCTGCGGCACCATCATCTACATGGCTGTTGCTGATGACATCGGCGTTTGTCACGCCGATTGTCACGAGGGGGATTGCCGCAAAGCCATGTGCGATCAGGGCTGCAGCAGTGGTAGAAGTGCCCGTCTCTTTCCAGAAGAAAGAGACGGGCACAGGTTGGCGCAATATTCGGCCAAGCGGTAGGTTGCTGCAGGGCAGCGAGGTACGGTGTATCTGGCGCACGAGCGCTATATGTGTAAGAGCATCCATCACATGGGTAGTGACCGGGCGAGCTGCCGGATGCGAATCGCCCTTGGGAGAACCACCGCGAGAGCGGCGTGACCTTGAAGGCTCGGGTCACCTGGGGTGCTGTCAACGACAGCCTTTGCACTGTCTTTTCTACGCCCGCAATCCGAGAGGGTCAAGCGACATGCCCGCTGGAATTTTCGGCTGAGAATGCCATAGGGCGTGTACGGATTCCCGTGGTTTCCAGTGGCCGATTGGGTGCTTTTGACTTTTTAGGTGAGGTCCATCCAAACAGGGCGGCTTTGCAGCCCTGTTTGGATGGACCCGCATGGAAAGCGGATCATCGAAACTTCAAAGCCGTGCGCTCACTCGACTGCGCCACGCCTTGCTCTTAGGCTAGAAACGTTTGCCCCGGTCTGATTAGCGAACTCATGCGGCGAGATATGCTCCTGCCGGTTCGCTTCGAGGTAACGGCTCCACCAACTCATGATCAATCGCCGTTCCTCCAGGAACTCCGCCTTGTGGATATACGCCGCCCGAACATTGTTGCGCTCCCTATGGCTCATCTGTCGTTCGATAGCCGTCTCTGACCACAGCCCGGATTCGACCAAAGCACTGCACGCCATGGAGCGAAAGCCATGCCCGCAAACTTCGGTCTTGGTGTCGTAGCCCATGTTCCGCAAAGCGCTGTTGACCGTGTTCTCGGACATTGGCTTCCACGAGCGAGCGTCACTGGTGAACACCAGATCGAAGTACCCCGTGATCGCATGAATCTGTTCGAGCAACGCCACCGCTCGCGGTGACAGAGGGACTAGATGAATGTCGCCCGCCATCTTCGTTCCTCTGGTCGAGTACGGTACGCCGTCCAACGCGGGCCGCGTGTCAGGTATCTCCCATATGCCGCGCTTCAGATCGAACTCACTCCAGCGTGCGAAGCGCAATTCGCTGGACCGAACAAACACATGCAGCGACAGCATGACGGTCAGCCGAGTGAGCGTGCGCCCCTTGTAGTGCTCGATGCGGTCCATCAACTCAGGCAGACGAGACAGCGGGAGTGCAGGCCGATGCGTAACCCGTGGCGCGCTGATGAAGCCCTCAAGGTCATATGCCGGGTTCACCGTGATCAGCCGCAGCCGTTTCGCCTCACGCATGATGCTCTGAAGGTAGTTTTGTACCCTCAAGGCCACATCGATCGTGCCGCGCTTCTTGATCGCCTCAAGCGGCTGCATGAGGTCAAAGGTATCCAGATCAACGATGGCGCGTGCGCCTAGCAGCGGGAATACATGAGTCTTCAAACGACTCAGCACGGTCCTTGAATGGCCAGGCGCCCACTTCACGGACATTTCCTTATGCCAGTCCAGGGCAACGCGCTCGAATGTGTGGCCTCTGACAACCGCCTCGGCCTTGGCCTGCTGCTTGGACGCAATCGGATCAATGCCCTCAGCCAGCATCCGCTTGGTCTCCAGACGCTTCTGCCGAGCATCTGCAAGCCCGATGACGGGATAGTTGCCAAACGAGGTTAGCCCCTCTCGCCCATCCGGTTTCACATACCGGAAGCGCCAGCCTTTGCGGCCATTGGGGTAAACGATGAGGTAAAGACCGTCACCGTCGAAAAGCTTGTAGGGGCGGTCAGTAGGTTTGGCCGAGCGGCATGCGGTGTCGGTCAGGGGAGCAGTAGTACGAGCCATAAGGGTAAACCCCTTTATCGAATCGACTTTATCCCAAACGTTACCCCTAAATCGGCTGGCAGCTGTCGGAATCCGACGGAACGCCATAACAAAAAAACCCGCCAGAAGGCGGGTTTTACGGGGGTTCCAGAGATTTTGGTAGCTTTCACTGGAACCTGAACTGGTGCCGGAGACAGGAATCGAACCTGCGACCTTCGCGTTACGAGTGCGCTGCTCTACCGACTGAGCTACACCGGCGTGTAGCGCAACGTACCACTGCTCACACCCGCAACGCAAACCCCTGTTTCCGCTAGTTATTGCCCTGCCCTCAAGCCCCCTTGCACCCCTTGGGCGCCAGGTCTTCCTCGATGTCGGTGGTGCATGCCCAGCCGCTGGCCGAACGGGTCAGGGTCAGTGCCTTGCCCAGCACGTTGGCCGGCGCATCCACCAGCGTGCAAGCAATGCTGGCGCTGCCATCCGACGCCTTGCCACTAGCGGTGATCGCACAATGCGCCGTCGCCGGCTGGCCACCCAGTTCGGCCACGGCCGCTACGTCTTTCCCGTCATTCAACCGCAGGTCCATCGCCGTCTTCAGCGCGCTGATTTCCAGCAGGCCGGCCGCGGCCTTGGAGCGTGCCTGGTGGTTGGTGTACATCGGTAAGGCGATGGTCGCCAGAATGCCGATGATCGCGACAACGATCATCAGTTCGATCAGGGTGATACCGCGTTGCCCTTTCATGAACATCTTTCCTTTTTGATTCGCTTACACATTGAGGTGGGTTGCGCCCCAACCGGCAGCGGCGCAGTAGGCCTGAACAGACACCTTTTGTCACCCCTGCCCGCTTGGGCGTCATCTTCGCTGAACTACTCTAGTGAGCATCACGGACGCGCGCCCTTGCATGGACGCGGCAAGCTGTTTCCAGGCTTGTCGCCGGGGCAGAAAAAGGACCTTTGCATGACTTCAACTTCACTGCTTTACAGCTGGCACGGCACCGACGCCAACGGCACGCCGGTCAGCGGCCAAACGCCTGGGCGCAGCCCGGCTTATGTGCGCGCCGGGCTGATTCGCCAGGGCATCACGGTGGCCAGTTTGCGGCCGGCCAGCGGGCTGGCGTTCAGTTTGCCGAAGCGGCGGGTGAAGGCGGACCCGGCGGGGTTCAGCCGGCAGTTGGCGACCTTGCTCAAGGCCGGGGTGCCGCTGTTGCAAGCGTTCGAGGTGATGGGGCGCAGTGGTTGCGATGCGGCGCAGGCGGCGTTGCTGAGTAGATTGAAACAGGATGTGGCCTCGGGCCTGGGGCTGGCGGATGCGTTGCAGCGTCACCCGGCATGGTTTGATGCGTTGTACTGCAACCTGGTGCGGGTAGGTGAGCAGTCCGGCACGCTGGACCGGCAGCTGGAGCAACTGGCGGGCATGCTGGAACAGCACCGGGCGCTGCACAAGAAGGTGCGCAAGGCGATGGTCTATCCGCTGCTGCTGTTGCTGACGGGGCTGGGGGTGTCGGCGATCTTGTTGCTGGAGGTGATCCCGAAATTCGAAAGCATGTTCTCGGGCATGGGCGCGGCGTTGCCGGCATTTACCCAATGGGTGATCGACTTGTCCACAGGGCTGAGCCGGTTTGCGCCGCTGTTGCTGGTGATAGGGGTGGTGCTGGGTTTGGCTGTGCGCCAGCTGTATCGGCAGCATGCGCCAGCGCGCCTGTGGATATCTCGGCGGGTGCTGGGCTTGCCGCTGTTCGGCAAGTTGCTGAGGGAGGCGGCGCTGGCACGGTTTGCGCGTAGCCTGGCAACGTCGTACGGCGCCGGGGTGCCGTTGCTGGATGCGCTGGGCACGGTGGCCAGGGTGACGGGGGGCGAGCTGCATGAGCAGGCGGTGTTGCGGCTCCGCCAGGGCATGGCCAACGGGCAGGGGCTGAACCAGGCGATGGCGGGCGAGTTGCTGTTCCCACCGCTGCTGGTGCAGCTGACCGCCATCGGAGAGTCCAGTGGCACGCTGGACCAGATGCTGGAAAAAGCCGCCAGCCATTACGAGGAACAGGTCAGCCAGGCGCTGGACCAGTTGACCAGCCTGCTGGAGCCGGCCATCGTGCTGATCCTGGGCCTGCTGGTGGGTGGCCTGGTGGTGGCGATGTACCTGCCAATCTTCCAGTTGGGTAGCTTGATCTGAACATGACTTTATGGACTTTGCTGGCTGAGCAGCCGGCGTACTTCCTTACCCTGGCCACGGTGCTCGGCCTGCTGGTGGGCAGCTTTCTCAACGTGCTGGTGTATCGCCTGCCGATCATGCTGGAGCGCCAGTGGCAGCGTGAGGCGCAGGAGGTATTGGGGCTGCCGCTTGCGCAACACGAACGGTTCGACCTGTGCCTGCCGGCATCCCGCTGCCCGCACTGCGCGCATCAGATTCGCGCGTGGGAGAACATTCCGGTGCTCAGCTACCTGGCGTTGCGCGGGCGGTGCTCAGCCTGCAAAACGCGTATCAGCCCGCGCTACCCGCTGGTCGAGATAGCCAGCGCGCTGCTGTCGCTGGTGGTGGCCTGGCGTTTTGGCGCTTCGGTCGAGGCGTTGCTGGCACTGCCGCTCACGTGGTGCCTGTTGGCCCTGAGCCTGATCGATGCGGACCACCAATTGCTGCCGGATGTGCTGGTGCTGCCGATGCTGTGGCTTGGGCTGATCGTGAACGCCTTTGGCCTGTATGTGCCACTGGCCGACGCGTTGTGGGGCGCAGTGGCCGGGTACCTCAGCCTGTGGACGGTGTACTGGGTGTTCAAGCTGGTCACCGGCAAGGAAGGCATGGGCTACGGCGACTTCAAGCTGATGGCGCTGATCGGGGCCTGGGGCGGTTGGCAGGTGCTGCCGTTGACGCTGCTGCTGTCGTCGGTGGTGGGGGCGCTGGTTGGCCTGTGCCTGCTGCGTTTGCGCCGGTATGCGATGGGCACGGCGATACCGTTTGGCCCTTATCTGGCGATTGCGGGGTGGATTGCTGTGCTCTGGGGTGATGAAATGTACGCCTCTTACATGCAACTGCTTGGATACTGATGGCCACTGCAGCCTTTACCCCCTGGATTCTCGGCCTGACCGGCGGCATTGGTAGCGGCAAGAGCGCTGCTGCCGAGCGCTTTGTCGAGCTTGGCGTGCACCTGGTCGACGCCGACCAGGCGGCGCGCTGGGTTGTCGAACCTGGCCGCCCGGCCCTGGCCAGCATCGTCGAGCGCTTCGGCCCGGGTGTGCTGCAGGCTGACGGCCAGCTTGATCGCGCCGCCCTGCGCCAACTGATCTTCGCCGACCCGGCGCAGCGCAAATGGCTGGAGCAACTGCTGCACCCGCTGATCGGGCAGGAGATTTTCAGCTACCTGGCCAAGGCGCAGTCGCCGTATGCGGTGTATGTGTCGCCGCTGCTGATCGAATCGGGGCAGTACCATAAGACCCAGCGCGTGCTGGTGATCGATGCGCCGCAGGAGCTGCAAATAGCCCGTACCCTGGCGCGGGACAACACCAGTGCCGAACAGGTGCAGGCGATTCTGCAGGCCCAGCTGGCCCGTGAGGAGCGCCTGCGCCATGCCGATGATGTGGTGGTCAACGACGGCGATTTGGCCGCGCTGCATGAGCAGATTGACCGCCTGCACCACTTTTACCTGACTTTGAAAGGAGGCCAGCCATGAGCCAGCCGTTGACCGTCGATTGCCCTACTTGTGGCGCACCTGTGGAATGGGCCGAGAAAAGCGCGTTCCGGCCGTTTTGTTCGGACCGCTGCAAACTGATCGACCTGGGGGCCTGGGCAGCCGAGGAGCACAAGATTGCCGGGTCGGAAGAGTCCGAAGATGAGCTGTATTCGGGGGACCTGGAGCCGCGGCACTGAGCTGATTGCAAGGTGGCTGCGCCGGCCCTTTCGCGGGTGAACCCGCTCCCACAAATATAGCGCGTGCCCGAAACTTGCGCGGTACCTGTGGGAGCGGGTTTACCCGCGAAGAGGCCGGCACAGCCACCACTCATTCACCGCTCATCGTCCTTCCAGGGCGCCTGCAGATACCGTGTGCGGTTGAAGGTTTCCAGCCACTCCGGGCAAAACACCACCAGCGCACTGATCACCATGCCGTTGATGAACGCCTCGGGGAACATCATCAGCCACAGGTAGCCGACAAAGTCGCTGAGCCACTCCGGCAGGGCAAAACGCCCGTCCAGCCACAACAACCCTAGCGCCGCTGGTACGCAAACCAGCACGGTGAGCGCTGCCGGGAAGAACCCCGAACAGAAGATATAAACGAACAGGTTTCGCGGCTGGGCGCGCTCGACCACTATCGCGCACACCTCGGTAATCAGCACCGGCAAACCAATCAGCAACAAGCCGTTCACCCCGAGCGCCGCCAGGTCCTGTCGCCCTAGCGCCAGCAAGCCAAGCTGGGCCATGAACCCGCCCAGCACCGCCAGCGGCCAGTCCAGCAACAGGGTGACCGCGGTCATGCCAATAAAGTGGTACGACACCCCGGTATCAAAATCGCGCCTCACCAGCCACAGCGCGAACAGGCAGAAAACCGTGCCAAACAGCAAATGCTGGCGGCGCCGGTCGGTGAACAGTTCAACCCAGCGAACCCGGCTTACCGCCCAGATCAGCAACGGCACAAAACCCAGCCAGCCAAGAGTAAGGGTGGTGCCGGACAACACCTGCGCGCTGATCACCTGAACAATACCCTTTGCAGCCATGTGGATAAGATCGAGTCTACACCCATTCTCCCTTTCCTTCGGCTGCGGTGGATTAGTGCCCTCATTCGATCCAGGAAGCATCGGTCAAGCCCGAAGAAATCGGGCGCACCTGTGCAAGCGTTGTCGGTACTGGGCTGATTCCCACGCTTAAACAGCATCTTACCGTCATCGATTAGCGGCTAAGCTTGTCTGCATGGATGACTCAGACTACCTGCGCCTGCTTACCATTCAGGCCGAGCAAGCTAACGCCTTTCTCTCCAACGCCCGCAAGTGGGAGCGGGAGCGTTGGGTGTGCCAGCGACTGTTGCAGGGGTTGAACATCCCCTACCGCAGCGAGGACTTCACCCCGGCCGGGCAAGAGCCGCCGGATGTGCTGTTCCGCGATGCGGCCTTTGAGGTGTTTTTCGTGCTCGACGAGGGGCGTCGGTTGAACGATGAGTGGCGCGAAGAGCTGCAGCGCCGGCGCAGTGCGTTTTCACTGGCACAACTGGTGCGCCGTGAAGCGCGCCCACGGCGCATCAGTGCCACCGAGCTGCTGGCGCGCCTGGCGCCGACCTTGCGCAAGAAAGCGCACAACTACCGGGAACGCGGGCTGGAGCTGAACGAGCTGGACATCATCGCCTTCTCCAGCCTCAAGCGCGAAGTGCTCGACCTCAACACCCACTTCCCGCCGCCCACCGAATACCTGCGCCAGGGCTGGCGCTCGTTGTCGCTGGTGGGGCCGACGTTTGCCCGGGTGCTGTTCGCCCACCCCGACGCGCCAGACTTCCTGCGTGGCAACCTGGGGCGCAGCATTGTTTTTGATGTGGGCATCAGTCTTTGATCCAGTGCAGCGAGTGTTTGCGATGGCGTACACTCGGCGCCAGAGATAGAAAGCATTATCATTTGTTTCAAAGCGCCTGCACGAACGCTGTAGCGTTTGCGCAGTCACAAACGTCTACCTGACGAGGCCCACCATGACCAGCCGCCTGAACCCGGAAGATCAGCGTCGTGTCGATGAGTATCTGCGAGCCCCCCAGCACCAAGTCGAGCGCAGGCCATTCCGGCCGTGGCTGCTCCTTGTGCTGGTGGTGGCCGTGACCATCGGGTTGGGTCTCATCAGCCGCCTGCTGAGTGGACTGGTGCTATGAGCTGCTTCGCGCTCGCCCTCCCCTCGTGCAGTTTGCGGCCGGCCCAAAGGGCCACGAATTCCGTAAACCTTATGAGATATCCCCATGACTCATCGCATCGTGATTGTCGGCGGCGGCGCCGGCGGCCTGGAACTGGCGACCCGCCTGGGTAAAAGCCTGGGCAAGCGCAAGCAGGCCGACATCACCCTGGTCGACGCCAACCTCACGCACATCTGGAAGCCACTGCTGCACGAAGTGGCCGCCGGCTCGCTGAACTCCTCGGAAGACGAACTGAACTACGTGGCCCAGGCCAAGTGGAACCACTTCAACTTCCAGCTGGGGCGCATGAGCGGCCTGGACCGTGAGGGCAAGCAGATTCAACTGGCCGCCACCCTCGATGACGAGGGCCGCGAGCTGTTGCCTGCGCGCACCCTGGGCTACGACACCCTGGTCATTGCAGTGGGTTCCAATACCAACGACTTCGGCACCCTGGGGGCGGCGCAGCACTGCCTGTTCCTCGACACGCGCAAGCAGGCCGAGCGCTTCCATCAGCAGTTGCTCAACCACTACCTGCGCGCCCACGCCGGCGACGTGGCCAGCGAGCAGATCAGCGTAGCCATCGTCGGTGCCGGTGCCACCGGTGTGGAACTGGCGGCCGAGCTGCACCACGCCGCCCACGAGCTGGCGGCTTATGGCCTGGACCGCATCCAGCCCAAAGACATGCACATCACCATCATCGAGGCAGGCCCACGCGTGCTGCCGGCGCTACCGGAGCGCATCAGCGTGCCGGTGCACAAGACCCTGGAAAAACTCGGGGTGAAGGTGATGACCAACGCGGCTGTCAGTGAAGTGACCGAGGACGGCCTGAAAACCAAGGACGGCGAGGTGATCCAGGCCAGCCTGAAAGTGTGGGCGGCGGGTATTCGTGCGCCGGGCTTCCTGAAGGACATCGATGGGCTGGAAACCAACCGCATCAACCAGCTGGTGGTGCGCCCTACCCTGCAGACCACCCGCGACGACAACATCTTCGCCTTCGGTGACTGCGCCGCCTGCCCGCAACCGGGTAGCGACCGCAATGTGCCGCCACGTGCCCAGGCGGCGCACCAGCAGGCATCGATGCTGGCGCAAAGCCTGAAGGCGCGCCTGGAGAACAAGGCGCTGCCGACCTACGAGTACAAGGACTACGGCTCGCTGGTGTCGCTGTCGCGCTTCTCGGCGGTGGGCAACCTGATGGGTAACCTGATGGGCAGCGTGAAGCTGGAAGGCTGGCTGGCGCGGATGTTCTACGTGTCGCTGTACCGCATGCACCAGATGGCGTTGTACGGGTTCTTCCGCACGGCGTTGATGATGCTGGGGAGCAAGATTGGCCGGGGTACCGAGCCACGCCTGAAGCTGCACTGACAGGCACCCGCTCCTGCAGGCCATGCACTGACCTGTAGGAGCAGCCTTGTGCTGCGAAGAGGCCATTACCCGCAGAGAAAATCTTTTACCGTACCGGCCCTTTCGCTGCACAAGGCTGCTCCTACAAGGGCCTGTGTTGCGGTAAGAGGTGGGTTAAATTTGAGGCAAAAGAAAAAGGGCATCTCTTTCGAGATGCCCTTTATTCATGGTGGGTCGTGTAGGATTCGAACCTACGACCAATTGGTTAAAAGCCAACTGCTCTACCAACTGAGCTAACGACCCAAAAATGGTCGGGGTGAGGGGATTCGAACTCCTGACATCCTGCTCCCAAAGCAGGCGCGCTACCGGACTGCGCTACACCCCGGGTCTTTCAAAAAAAAGGGCATCTCTTGGAGATGCCCTTCTTTACATGGTGGGTCGTGTAGGATTCGAACCTACGACCAATTGGTTAAAAGCCAACTGCTCTACCAACTGAGCTAACGACCCGGAAAATGGTCGGGGTGAGGGGATTCGAACTCCTGACATCCTGCTCCCAAAGCAGGCGCGCTACCGGACTGCGCTACACCCCGAGATGGCTCCGCGACCTGGACTCGAACCAGGGACCCAATGATTAACAGTCATTTGCTCTACCGACTGAGCTATCGCGGAACTGAACTTCGGTACAACTTACCGATTTGCTACTCCGAAGGCTGTGTTCGCTTCGGACTCTTTAGCTTCTTAGCTTTCGCTTTGTCGCTGCTGAGGCCGGCTATTCTACATTCTTCGTTTTGCTTGTCAACCACTTTTTTTCATTCAACTTACTGATTTGTAAGTTGTTTTGCGGTCACCGATGTTGCTGGTGATTCGCTTAGTGCCTGACAACGCGGCGTATATTAGGGTCACTCGAATTTTGATGCAAGCAAAAATTTCAAAAATTTCAGCAAGTTATCCTGAATTCCCCGGAAGCCCCGGTTTTACTGGGCTGTGCCGGCCTCTTCGCGGGTAAACCCGCTGCCACAGGGGCCCCACAGCGCCTGGGAGAAAGCAAAAAAAAGCCCCGCAAAAGCGGGGCTCATGGTGAAACACATTACCCAAAGACGATTTCGTCGCCTTCCACTGTGGCGGTAATCGACGTACCCGGCACAAACTGGCCAGCCAAAATCAGCTGCGCCAGCGGGTTTTCGATCCAGCGCTGGATAGCCCGCTTCAGCGGCCGTGCGCCGTACACCGGGTCGTAACCCACGGCAATCAGCTTGTCCAACGCTTCCGGGCTCAGGCTCAGCGACAGTTCGCGCTCCAGCAGACGGCTGCGCAGGCGGCCCAGCTGGATCTCGGTAATGCCGGCGATCTGCTCGCGGCCCAGTGGCTCGAACACCACCACTTCGTCGATACGGTTGATGAACTCCGGACGGAAATGCGCGCCCACTGCATCCATCACCGCCGCACGCTGTGCCTCGCGGTCGCCTACCAGCTCCTGGATCTGCGCCGAGCCCAGGTTGGAGGTCATCACGATCACCGTGTTGCGGAAGTCCACGGTGCGCCCGTGGCTGTCGGTCAGGCGGCCGTCTTCCAGCACCTGCAGCAGCACGTTGAACACATCCGGGTGGGCTTTCTCCACCTCATCCAGCAGCACCACCGAGTATGGCTTGCGCCGTACGGCCTCGGTCAGGTAACCGCCCTCTTCATAACCTACATACCCTGGTGGTGCACCGATCAGGCGAGCCACGGAGTGTTTCTCCATGAACTCGGACATGTCGATGCGCACCATCGCCTCTTCGGTGTCGAACAGGAACTCGGCCAGCGCCTTGCACAGCTCGGTCTTGCCCACACCGGTGGGGCCGAGGAACAGGAACGAACCGCTTGGCCGGCTCGGGTCGGACAGCCCGGCACGCGAGCGGCGCACGGCGTTGGCCACGGCGGTAACCGCCTCGTTCTGGCCGATCACGCGCTGGTGCAGCAGCGCTTCCATTTTCAGCAGCTTCTCGCGCTCGCCTTCCAGCATCTTGGACACAGGGATGCCGGTCCACTTCGAAACCACTTCGGCAATTTCTTCCTCGGTTACCTTGTTGCGCAGCAACTGGTTTTCGGTCTTGCCGTGCTGGTCGACCATCTGCAGGCTGCGCTCCAGGTCGGGGATTACCCCGTACTGCAGCTCGGCCATGCGGCTCAGGTCGCCTTTGCGACGGGCGGCTTCCAGTTCCTGGCGGGCCTGTTCGATCTTTTGCTGGATCTGCGCAGAGCCCTGCACTTCGGCCTTTTCCGATGCCCAGATTTCTTCCAGGTCGGAATATTCACGCTCCAACCGCTCGATTTCTTCGGTCAGCTTCTCGAGGCGTTTTTTCGCCGCTTCGTCTTCTTCCTTCTTCAGCGCCTGCGATTCCACCTTCAACTGGATCAGGCGGCGATCAAGGCGGTCGAGCACTTCCGGCTTGGAGTCGATCTCCATGCGGATGCGGCTGGCCGCTTCGTCAATCAGGTCAATCGCCTTGTCCGGCAGCTGGCGGTCAGTGATATAGCGGTGGCTGAGCTTGGCGGCTGCGATAATGGCACCGTCGGTGATGGCCACCTTGTGGTGCACTTCATAGCGCTCTTTCAGGCCACGCAGAATCGCGATGGTGTCTTCCTCGCTTGGCTCCTCTACCAGCACCTTCTGGAAGCGGCGCTCCAGGGCGGCGTCCTTCTCGATGTACTGGCGGTACTCGTTCAGCGTGGTGGCGCCGACGCAGTGCAGCTCGCCGCGCGCCAAGGCTGGCTTGAGCATGTTGCCGGCGTCCATGGCGCCTTCGCCTTTACCGGCGCCGACCATGGTGTGCAGTTCATCGATGAACAGGATGATCTGGCCTTCCTGCTTGGACAGCTCGTTCAAAAGCGATTTGAGGCGCTCTTCGAACTCGCCGCGGTACTTGGCACCGGCAATCAGCGCGCCCATGTCCAGCGCCAGCAGGCGCTTGCCCTTGAGGCCATCAGGCACTTCACCATTGATGATGCGCTGGGCCAAGCCTTCGGCGATGGCGGTTTTACCCACACCGGGCTCACCGATCAACACCGGGTTGTTCTTGGTACGGCGTTGCAGCACCTGCACGGTACGGCGGATTTCGTCGTCACGGCCAATCACCGGGTCCAGCTTGCCTTCTTCGGCACGCTTGGTGAGGTCGACGGTGTACTTGTCCAGCGCCTGGCGCGACTCTTCGGCGTTGGCATCATTCACTGCCGCGCCGCCACGCAGGTTGTTGATGGCGTTTTCCAGGGCTTTCTTGCTCACGCCCTGGCTCAGCAGCAGCTTGCCGAGCTTGCTGTTCTCGTCCATGGCAGCCAGCAACACCAGTTCGCTGGAAATGAACTGGTCGCCCTTCTGCTGGGCGAGGCGGTCGGCCTGGTTAAGCAGGCGTGCCAGGTCCTGCGACATGTTCACGTCGCCGGTGGGGTTCTGGATTTTCGGTAGCTGGTCGAGCTCTTTCACCAGTGCCTGGCGCAGGCTGTTGATGTCGAAGCCAACCTGCATCAGCAGCGGCTTGATCGAACCGCCCTGCTGTTCAAGCAGTGCCTGCATCAGGTGCACGGGCTCGATGGCTGGGTGGTCCATGCCAACGGCCAGGGATTGAGCATCGGATATTGCTAATTGCAGCTTGCTGGTCAAACGGTCTATTCGCATGGTGTACCTTCCTTTAAAGGGCAGGTCGGAGCGATGGACAGCGCCTGTTTATGAAGAAACCTGCCTGAGATGACCTTATAGATAAGGCTGATTCTGGAAGATTCAAGCGTAGCGGGGTTGACCGAAGTCAACCTGTTGGATTAACGGAGGCCATTCGCGGGCATGCCCGCTCCCACAGATACACCAACAGTTACAAAAGGTGGATTCCCTGTGAGAGCGGGCGAGCCCGCGAAGAGGCCGAACAGGCTAGCGGGGTTGCAGCCACACCAGTGATGCAAACCGCCCACCCTGCGGGGTACGGCGATAGGAGAAGAACCGCGCATCACTGACCGTGCACAAGCCGCCGCCATACACGGCAGTTACGCCACGGGCAGCCAGACGAATGCGCGCCAGCTCGTAGATATCCGCCATCAGCTTGCCTGGCCGTTCGCCCTCGACGAATGCCCGAGCGGCTTGCGGGTGCACGGCGGTAAAGGCATCACGCACCTCCAGCCCCACTTCGAAAGCCTGGGGGCCAATGGCCGGTCCCAACCACACCAGCACTTCTTCAGGCGGCAGTGCCAGGCGGTCCAAGGTGGCTTCCAGCACGCCGCCCGCCAACCCGCGCCAGCCCGCATGCGCCGCCGCCACGCGAGTACCGGCCCGGTCGCAGAACAGCGCAGGCAGGCAATCGGCGGTCATCACGGTACAGGCAATGCCAGGCTGGTCGGTCCAGCTGGCGTCGGCCTCGGCCACCACGGCCGGGTCGGCATCCGCCACCACCAGCCCATGCACCTGCTTGAGCCAGGCCGGCTGGATGGCGAACGTGTCGCTGAGGCGACGGCGGTTCTCGGCAACGGCAGCAGGGTCATCCCCTACGTGGTCGCCTAGATTGAAGGTTTCGTAGGGCGGCAGGCTGACGCCGCCCTGACGGGTGGTGACACAGGCGCGAACCGACGCCGGGGCCGGCCAGTCGGGAAACAGCAGCGACTGCGTCAGGCCACTCATCCGATAAAGCTCTCGCGGTCTTCGCTCAGCAGCGACAGCAACCAGAGGAAGTCATCGGGCAGTGGCGATTCCCACTTCATGATTTCACCGGTGATCGGGTGAGCCAACGCCAGGAAGCGCGCATGCAGCGCCTGGCGCGGGAAGGTTTTCACCGCCTCGACCATGGTCGGGCTGGCAGCAGGTGGAATGCGGAAGCGCCCACCGTACGTCTGGTCACCGACGAGCGGGAAGCCAACGTGGGCCATGTGCACACGAATCTGGTGGGTACGACCGGTTTCCAGCTTTACCCGCACGTGGGTGTGCGAGCGGAACCGCTTGAGCACGCGGTAGTGGCTGACCGCCGGCTTGCCGCCGTCGGTGACTGCCATGCGCTGGCGCATGCCGCCGTGGCGGCCGATCGGAGCATCGATCTTGCCACCGGAAGTGACCACGCCGATCACGATGCATTCATAAATGCGGCTGACCTTGCGCGCCTGCATCTGCTCGACCAGCCTGGTCTGCGCCTGCAAGGTCTTGGCCACCACCATCAAGCCGGTGGTGTCTTTATCCAGCCGGTGAACGATGCCGGCGCGCGGTACGTTGACGATGTCTGGCACGTGGTGCAGCAGCGCATTGAGCAGCGTACCACTGGCATGACCGGCAGCCGGGTGCACAACCAGCCCGGCAGGCTTGTTGATTACCATGATATGGTCGTCTTCGTAGACGATATCCAGTTCGATATCTTCAGGGATCCACTCGCCCTGGGCCTCTTGTTCGGCCTGCAGCGCTAGCAGCGAGCCACCATAGACGGTGTCTCGAGGGCGCACAACGGCGCCATCGACCGTCAGGCGGCCCTCTTTGATCCACGAAGTAAGCCGCGAACGCGAGTACTCAGCGAACAATTGGGCGGCGACCTGGTCGAGGCGTTGGCCGCCCAGTTCGGACGGTACCTCTGCGCTAAGTTGAATGATCTCGGACATGCTCGATTCGGCGGGCGCACAGCCTTTGGTTTCGGCTGCGAGCTTGTGGTTAAATACGGCTTCTTTTGTCCCGGGGTTGGCCGGGGCGCTCATCATAACAGGACGGCACCGCCCAAGACAGCGGCCGTCAAAGGGACGCAAGCCGCCATGCAAGTGAAACACCTGCTGCTGATCGCCATCCTCGGGCTTACCGCGGCCTGTTCCTCTAATAAAGAGGTCATTGACGAGAACCTCAGCGAAGCCGAGCTGTACCAGCAGGCGCAAGCTGACCTGGACAACTCCAGCTACACCAGCGCCGTGAACAAGCTCAAGGCCCTGGAGTCGCGCTACCCGTTCGGTCGCTATGCCGACCAGGCGCAGCTCGAGCTGATCTACGCCAACTACAAGAACTCCGAGCCCGAGGCTGCCAAGTCGGCCGCGGAGCGCTTCATCCGCCTGCACCCGCAGCACCCGAACGTCGACTACGCCTACTACCTCAAAGGCCTGACCTCGTTCGACCAGGACCGTGGCCTGCTGGCGCGCTTCCTGCCGCTGGACATGACCAAGCGTGACCCGGGTGCCGCCCGCGACTCGTACAACGAGTTCGCCCAGCTGACCAGCCGCTTCCCCAACAGCCGCTACTCGCCCGACGCCAAGCAGCGCATGATCTACCTGCGTAACCTGCTGGCCTCGTATGAAATTCATGTGGCCGACTACTACCTGAGCCGCCAGGCCTATGTGGCCGCCGCCAACCGTGGCCGCTACGTGGTAGAAAACTTCCAGGAAACCCCATCGGTCGGCGACGGCCTGGCGGTGATGGTCGAGTCGTACCAGAAGATGCACCTGGACGAACTGGCCGCCAGCAGCCTGGAAACCCTCAAGCTCAACTACCCGGACCACCCGAGCCTGGCCGATGGCGAGTTCCAGCCCAAGCAGACCGAGTCTGACGGGCGCGGCTGGCTGTCCAAGGCCACCCTGGGCCTGATCGAAACCGATACGCCGCTGCCGCCGGGCGAAACCCGCGCCAACCAGGACGTGGTCAAGCAGTTCCAGGACGCGCGTGACGAGATGCCGCAAGAGCTGCTACCGAAAGACGAAAACGGCGATCCGATCGTGCCGGAAGGCCCGAAAGCAGCCGAAAAAGACCGTTCCTGGTTCAGCTACATGACCTTTGGTCTGTTCGACTGACACACAGCGGTAAATGAAAGGGAGGCCTTGGGCCTCCCTTTTTTATTGGCCGCGCCCTAGACTGTCAGCTTCTTCAATCGACAAGCTGGACACCATGGTTCGCCTACTTTTCTGGATCGCCCTGATCGCCGCCGCGTTCTGGCTGTGGCGCAAGTTCAAAGTCAGCCAACAGTCGCACCCCGAGGCGAAGCTGGATGCGCCCCTGCAGATGGTGCGCTGCGCCCATTGCGGCGTGCACCTGCCCAACGACCGGGCGCTGCAGCAGGGCAAAGAGTGGTATTGCAGCCAGGCGCACCTGCAACAGGGGCCTGGCCAACAAGGCTGAACACCAAACCGCGGCAGGAGCGGCCTTGCCTCGCGATAGGGCCGCGCCTACAAAGCATCGTGTACTCTCTGTAGCCCCGGCGATCTCAACCCAGACGCCCTGCTGGTGCATACGGCGCCGGGTCGATGATTGGCTTGGCCCCGGTCAGCAAGTCGGTAAACAGCTGGCAGGAAGCCGGCGCCAGCACCAGCCCGTTGCGGTAGTGACCGCAGTTCAGCCACAACCCCTCGTACCCTGGCACCGGCCCGATGTAGGGAATACCCTCGGGCGAGCCCGGCCGCAACCCGGCCCAGTGCCCCACCACCGTGGCCCCTTCGAGCCCTGGCAGCAACTCCACCGCCGATGCCTTAAGGCTTTCCAGCGCATCTTCGGTCGGGGTCTTGTCGTACCCGGCATGCTCCAGCGTGCTGCCCACCAGAATGTGCCCATCCCGCCGCGGGATCGCATAGCGCCCCTTGGCCAGCACCATGCTCGGCAAAAAGTCCTCGGCGCACTTGAACAGGATCATCTGGCCCTTCACCGGCTCGACCGGCAGTTCAAGGCCAAGGGTGCGCAGCAGGTCGCCACTCCACGCCCCGGCACTGAGCACCACCTCATCTGCCGCCAGCACGCCTTCGGCGGTCTGCACACCGGTGACGCGCCCGCCCTGCTGAACAAAGGCGGTGATCTGGCAGTTCTCTCGCAGGGTTACGTTGGGCAACGCCAGCAGCGCTGCCTTCAGCGATTTCACCAGGCGCGGGTTGCGCACGTTGGCTACACCGGCCATGTAGATGGCGCGCTTGAAACCCGGGCCCAGCACCGGCACCGCGCCGTAGGCCGCCGAGATATCCACGGCACTGAGCGGCCGCTGCTCACGTTCGGCCCAAGCCAGCGCTTCGGCTTCGTCATCCAGGTCGAGCCAGTACAAGCCCGTGGTGTGCACTTCGGGGTCGACGCCGGTGCTGCCGAACAAGCGCTCGCCCAGCTGTGGATAAAAATCCTGCGACCAGTGCGCCAGGGCGGTGACTGCCGGGCTGTAGCGCCACGGGTACAGCGGCGAAACAATACCGCCGCCGGCCCACGACGACTCACGGCCGACTTCGCCCTGATCACACACCACCACCTGCCCGACCTTGGCCGCCAGGTTGAACGCCGTCAGCAGGCCGATCACCCCGCCGCCGACCACCACTACTTGCTTGCTCATCTGTCGATCCAACACCTGAAGTAAAACCGCGATGCACCGGGCATCATTCAACCTTCAGCTTCCCCAGCAGTGCTCGCTGCCGTCAACGGCCCCGGGGTTGCGCTGCACACCGGCCTGGTCCAGCTGGAAGTCGCCACAGCCATCCTGCGCCATCAGCCCATGGGGCAGCCGCCGGGCGCGCAGCGTGAAGGTGTCACTGTCGCGCAGGGCCTGCAAGCTGTAATAGCGGGTACCGTCGGGCAAGGCCGGGTCGCCCTCGGCATATTGGCCGGTGCGTACGCGGTGGCGCTCCAAGCGCAGGGCGGCATCATGCAGCAGACCAACCACTTCACTGCGTGCGGCTCGCCGAAGCTGGTCGCTGTAACTGGGGTAGGCAATGGCTGCCAGAATGCCGGTCACGGCCAGCACAATCAACAACTCGATCAGGCTCAAGCCTTGCTGCATGTCAGTCTCCTCTGAGTCTTTGCCGCCAGGTGATGCGCCGGGTTGTGTCGCCGGCCACGGCGTAGACGGCCTCCAGCACATGCCGGGACTGGGTTTGCTTGCTGACGGCCGTTATCCGGAACAAGGTGACAAGCAGCTCATCCGGCATATGCGCAGCGCAGGTGCTCGTGCCCAGGTTCTGTACATGGAAGTAACCGCTCTGTGTGCCCTGCCATTGCCCGGCCAGATCGTGCGGTCGAGCTGGCGGCAAGCACGCGGTACACCGATCGGGAGGTGCCCGCTCGAGCTCACCCTCACCTGCTTGCAACGCGGCCTCGGCCTCTTCGAACGCCAGCAGACCATCGCGCATGTAGCCAGCCATTCGCGTCTCCACCAAGGCCTCGCGCAGGGCCGAGGCCGCCAACAAGCCGAGCAGCAAGCTCAGTACCAACGCCAACAGCAGCACAACACCGCGTTGACGCTTCATGGCCCCGGCACCGGGTTGCGCAGTGCCACGCTCAGTTCATGGCGCTGTTCGAGTTTGAGCGTGGGCTCGTACAGCGTGAGTGCGATATCTACCCGCTCTCCCCGGGGCGTTTGCACACGCTCGAAATGCACTTCTCGCACATTCTCCACCAGCGGCTGGAAGCTGGTTCGTCGCCTAAAGCTCAGGGTATCGCCGTTAAGCTGGTAGACGTACTTGCTAACGGGATACGCCAGTGGGTGGGGCTTGCTCGCGCTTTGCCCATCCTCCACAGATACCTTTTCAAGGCAGTCTGTCTGCAAGAACCAGTCAGGTGCTCCTGCCTGCCCGGGCAGCTCTGCTACCACGAGGCTCAGCTTGGACGGTGCCACCTCCAGAGGACGGGCGAAGGCCTGCTGTGCAGTGGAGCTCTTGAAGTCGTCAGGTCGCAGGCGCAGGCAGCCGAACATTCCGGCCATGCGAATATCCTGAGCCATACGCAGCAACGCCTGACGTGCCTCATCCTGCATGCGCACCGCGGTACTTTGCAGGCGCCACGTCTGGTGTGCCGAAGCGAAGAGCTGGCTGGCTGCGGCCAGCAGCATCAACCCGATGGCCAGCGCCATCACCACCTCAAGTAAACCGAACCCGCTCTGACGGGCCTTCATCGCCGCCTCTCAAGCTCACTGTGCGCCGCCATTGCCGCCTGCCCATCGCGACGCGCGCTGTCCGCAGCCTGCAATGCCTGCAACTGTATCGATGCCGTTGCGAACATGCCCACGGCCACAACCACGACCGCCAACAACACTTCCATGAGCGTCATGCCCCGTTGCCTCGCGTGCATCCCTTCACCTCCTGCGACTTTTCCTGCAATAGCCCTGAACCTGGCCGACTAGACCGCCTGGCCAGCGAACGTGAAGCTATAGCCAAGCACTTCCAGGGAGGAATGCACGGTGAAGCAACGAGGTGTAACACTGATACAAATGTTGTCGGCCTTGGCCATAGCTGTCTTGCTGACACAGCTCGGTATGCCGGCCTACGCCAGGATGAGCGACGACCTACACCGGGCAGCCGCTGCCCGTGATTTGGCACAGGCACTGCGCAGCGCACGCAGCCACGCGATGCTGCAAAGCCAGCCGGTGCTGGTGCAGGCGTTGGACGGTAATTGGGGGAATGGTTGGCGGGTGATGCTGGAGCATAATCTGCAGCTGCTGCGCGAGCAGCGCCTTTCGAGGCCGCTCAAGATTACGAGCAATCGCGGGGAGCAGTTCAAGTTCAGTGCGCTGGGCGTTCCAATGACGCTAAACAACAGCTGGTTGGGAACAACGCTGGAAGTGTGTGAACGCTCATCTGCCAGCAGCCGATATCAAGTGGTGCTGGCATCGACCGGGAGAGTCAGATTGCTTGCAGAGGACCGAAACAATACTCGCTGTGCAAGCACATAGCCTTGAGCCGACCTTGCCGGCCCTATCGCCGGCAAGCCAGCTCCCACAGGGATATCACTGCCTTCAAGGCTTGTGCAGTACCTGTGGGAGCTGGCTTGCCGGCGATGAGGCCAGTACAGGCTTCAGTCAGATCAGCGAGCGAACCCGCAGCTCTTTTGGCATCGAGAAGGTGATGTTCTCTTCACGCCCGTCCAGCTCTTCAGCACCGGTAGCGCCCCAGGCCTTGAGCTGTTCGATCACGCCACGTACCAGCACTTCGGGGGCCGAAGCACCGGCAGTGATGCCAATACGCGTCGCCTGTTCGAACCAGCCCTGTTGCAGGTCCTCGGCACCATCGATCAGGTAGGCCGGGGTGCCCATGCGTTCGGCCAGCTCACGCAGGCGGTTGGAGTTGGAGCTGTTCGGGCTGCCGACTACCAGCACCACGTCGCACTCGCCCGCCAGTTGCTTGACGGCGTCCTGACGGTTCTGGGTGGCGTAGCAGATGTCGTCCTTGCGCGGGCCACCGATGTTCGGAAAGCGCGCACGAAGGGCGTCGATGACGCGGCTGGTGTCGTCCATCGACAAGGTGGTCTGGGTCACGAAGGCCAGGTGGTCAGGGTCGCGCACCTGCAGCCTGGCTACATCATCTTCGTCTTCGACGAGGTAGATGGAACCACCGTTGCTGGCGTCGTACTGACCCATGGTGCCTTCGACTTCCGGGTGCCCCTCGTGGCCGATGAGAATGCACTCACGGCCGTCGCGGCTGTACTTGGCCACCTCGATGTGCACCTTGGTCACCAGCGGGCAGGTGGCATCGAACACTTTCAGGCCACGGCCAGCCGCTTCCTGGCGCACGGCCTGGGAAACGCCGTGGGCACTGAAGATGACGATGACATCGTCCGGCACCTGGTCCAGCTCTTCGACGAAGATGGCACCGCGGTTGCGCAGGTCTTCTACCACGAACTTGTTGTGCACCACTTCGTGACGCACATAGATCGGCGGGCCGAAGACTTCCAGCGCGCGGTTGACGATCTCGATCGCCCGGTCGACCCCCGCGCAAAAGCCGCGAGGGTTGGCGAGTTTAATTTGCATGATCGGCTCCAGGCTTACAGGGCCTTCACCTCGAGGATCTCCACCTCGAAGGTCAGGGTCTTGCCAGCCAGTGGGTGATTGAAGTCGATGGTCACCTGGTCGTCATCGAACGCTTTGACCACACCCGGCAGCTCGGCGTTGGCGGCATCGTTGAAGATGATCAGCAGCCCGTCGGACAGCTCCATGCCCTCGAAGTTGGACCGCGGCATGACTTGCACGTTTTGCGGGTTGGGCTGGCCGAAGGCGTTCTCCGGGGCCACTACCACGGTGCGCTTGTCACCTGCCTTGAAGCCGAACAGCGCATTTTCGAAGCCCGGCAACAGGTTGCCATCGCCAACCTTGAAGGTGGCCGGGGCTTTGTCGAACGTGCTGTCGACGGTGTCGCCGTTTTCCAGGTGCAGCGCGAAGTGCAGGGTGACTTCGGTGTTCTGGCCGATACGGGTGTCAGTCATGGACCGGATCCTCGGACTTCTTGCTCTTGAACATATCCAGCGCCAGCATCACCGCACCAACGGTGATGGCGCTGTCGGCCACGTTGAAGGCCGGGAAGTAATGGCGGTTTTGCCAGTGCACCAGGATGAAGTCGACCACATGGCCCAGCACGACGCGGTCGTACAGGTTGCCAATGGCGCCACCCAGCACCAGCGCCAGCGCCACGGCCAGCCAGGTTTCGTTGCGCCCCAGGCGCTTGAGCCACACCACCAGCACGGCACTGACCACCACTGCGATCAGGGCGAACAGCCAGCGCTGCCAGCCAGCGCCATCAGCGAGGAAGCTGAAAGCGGCGCCGGTGTTGTAGGCCAAGGTCCAGCTGAAGTAGTCAGGGATGACCACAATTTGCTGGTACATGGTCAGGGCGTTGTTGAAATACAGCTTGGTGGCCTGGTCGACGACCAGCACCAGCAAGCTCAGCCAAAGCCATGCAAGGCGCCCGAAGCGCCCCACTGCCGGGTTAGGCATAGTGACGCACCTCGCCCGAACCGGTCAGGTTATCGACGCAACGGCTGCAGATTTCCGGGTGCTCCGGGTGGCTGCCTACGTCGGCGCGGAAGTGCCAGCAACGGCCGCACTTGGCATGGCCGGACTTGACCACTTTCAGCTTGAGGCCTTCGACTTCGGTCACCACGGCGTCCGCCGGTGCCTGCACGAACGGCACCACGCTGGCGGCCGAGGTGATCAGCACGAAGCGCAGCTCGTCACCCAGCTTGCCCAGGTCGGCGCTCAGGCCTTCGTCGGCGTACAGGGTGACTTCGGCCTGCAGGTTGCCGCCGATGACCTTGGCGGTACGCTGGTTTTCCAGCTCCTTGTTGACCGATGCCTTCACCGCCATTACGCGGTCCCAGTAGGCGCGGTCCAGCTCGGTGCCTTCCGGCAGCTCGCTCAGGCCCTGGTACCAGCCGTTGAGCATCACCGACTCGTTGCGCTCGCCCGGCAGGTATTGCCAGATTTCGTCAGCGGTGAACGCCAGGATTGGCGCAATCCAGCGCACCAGCGCTTCGCTGATGTGGTACAGCGCGGTCTGGCAGGAACGGCGGGCGACACTGTTGGCGCCGGTGGTGTACTGGCGGTCCTTGATGATGTCGAGGTAGAAGCCGCCCAGCTCCTGCACGCAGAAGTTGTGCACCTTGGAGTAGACGTTCCAGAAACGGTACTCGCTGTAGTGCTCTTCAAGCTCGCGTTGCAGCAGCAGGGTACGGTCCACGGCCCAGCGGTCCAGTGCCAGCATGTCTTCCGGGGCCAGCAGGTCGCGGGCCGGGTCGAAACCGGACAGGTTGGACAGCAGGAAGCGCGCGGTATTGCGGATACGGCGGTAAGCGTCGGCGCTACGCTGCAGGATCTGCTCGGAAACCGCCATTTCACCGGAATAGTCAGTGGCCGAAACCCACAGGCGCAGGATGTCGGCACCCAGGGTGTTGTTTACCTTCTCCGGCTCGATGGTGTTACCCAGCGACTTGGACATCTTGCGGCCGTTCTCGTCCACGGTGAAGCCGTGGGTCAGCAGTTCGCGGTACGGCGCGTGATTGTCGATGGCGCAACCGGTGAGCAACGACGAGTGGAACCAGCCACGATGCTGGTCGGAGCCTTCCAGGTACAGGTCGGCGACCGGGCCGGTGGCGTGGCCGATATCGTGCGAGCCACGCAGCACGTGCCAGTGGGTGGTGCCGGAGTCGAACCACACGTCCAGGGTATCGGTGATCTTGTCGTACTGGCCGGCTTCTTCACCCAGCAGTTCGACGGCATCCAGCTTGAACCAGGCTTCGATACCTTCCTGTTCAACGCGCTTGGCCACCGCTTCCATCAGTTCGACGGTACGTGGGTGCAGCTCGCCGGTCTGCTTGTGCAGGAAGAACGGGATCGGCACACCCCAGTTGCGCTGACGCGAGATGCACCAGTCCGGGCGGTTGGCGATCATCGAGTGCAGGCGCGCCTGGCCCCAGGCCGGTACGAACTTGGTTTCTTCGATGGCTTTGAGGGCGCGCTCACGCAGCGGCTCGCCAGCGCTTGGCTGCTTGTCCATGCCGACGAACCACTGCGCGGTTGCGCGGTAGATCAGCGGGGTCTTGTGGCGCCAGCAGTGCATGTAGCTGTGGCTGATGGTTTCGGTGTGCATCAGCGCACCGGCTTCGCTCAGTTTCTCGACGATGGCCGGGTTGGCCTTCCAGATGAACTGGCCGCCGAAGAACTCCAGCGACTCGACATACACGCCGTTGCTCTGCACCGGGGTGAGAATGTCGTCGTTGACCATGCCGTAGCGCTTGCAGGTGACGAAGTCGTCTTCACCGTAGGCAGGCGCGGAGTGAACCACACCGGTACCGGCGCCCAGTTCGACGTAGTCGGCCAGGTAGACAGGCGACAGGCGGTCGTAGAACGGGTGGCGGAAGTTGATCAGCTCCAGGGCCGAACCCTGGGCAGTGGCGACGACCGAGCCTTCCAGGTTGTAGCGCTTGAGGCACGACTCGACCAGCTCTTCGGCCAGCACCAGCAGACGCTCGCCGGTATCGACCAGGGCATACTTGAACTCCGGGTGGATGTTCAGCGCCTGGTTGGCGGGGATGGTCCACGCAGTGGTGGTCCAGATCACGATAGCGGCTGGCTTGGCCAGCGCCTCCAGCCCGAAGGCGGCAGCCAGCTTGGCCTCGTCGGCAATCGGGAAGGCCACGTCGATGGTCTGGGATTTCTTGTCGGCGTATTCGACTTCCGCTTCAGCCAAGGCCGAACCGCAATCGAAGCACCAGTTCACAGGCTTGAGGCCCTTGAACACGAAGCCTTGCTTGACCATTTCGGCCAGTGCGCGGATTTCGCCAGCTTCGTTGGCGAAGTTCATGGTCTTGTACGGGTTGTCCCAGTCACCCAGCACGCCCAGGCGAATGAACTCGGTCTTCTGCCCTTCGATCTGCTCGGCGGCGTACTCGCGGCACAGCTCGCGGGTGCGGTCGGCAGACAGGTGCTTGCCGTGGGTAACCTCGACCTTGTGCTCGATCGGCAGGCCATGGCAGTCCCAACCCGGTACATACGGCGCATCGAAGCCGGACAGGGTCTTGGAGCGGACGATCATGTCCTTGAGAATCTTGTTCAGCGCATGACCGATGTGAATCTTGCCGTTGGCATAGGGCGGGCCGTCGTGCAGGACGAACTTGGGACGATCCTTGCCAATTTCGCGCAGCTTCTGGTACAGGCCAATGCTGTCCCAGCGCTGCAGGATCTGCGGTTCGCGCTGAGGCAGGCCGGCCTTCATGGGGAAGGCGGTGTCCGGAAGGTTAAGCGTGGCTTTGTAGTCGGTCATTTCAGGCTCTTCGTTAGCGGTTGAGCGTGCCAATGTGCACGTGCGGCGGCGATATCCGCATCGATCGCCGACTTCAGCGCCTCCAGGGAGGCGAATCGCTGCTCTTCACGCAGCTTGTGGTGGAACTCCACCGTCAGACGCCGGCCATACAGGTCGCCGGCAAAATCGAGAAGATGAATCTCCAGGTGCGGGCGCCCATCACCGGCAACGGTGGGACGCACGCCAATATTGCCTACACCCGGCCAGGCCTTGCCGTCGATTTCGATGCTGGCCAGGTAGACCCCGGACAGCGGCACGCGGCGGCGCTTGAGCTGGATGTTGGCGGTAGGTGTGCCGAGCTGGCGGGCCAGCTTCTGGCCATGCAGCACACGGCCGGTGATGCTGTACGGGCGGCCCAGCAGGTGCTCAGCCAGCTCGAAGTTACCTTCGGACAGGGCCTTGCGCACTTCGGTGCTGCTGACCCGCAGGCCGTCCTGGATTACCGTGTTGGCGGCCTCGACGGTGAAGCCGTACTGCTTGCCGGCATCGATCAGGAAGGCGAAGTCGCCGGCGCGGTCGCAGCCAAAGCGGAAGTCATCACCCACTTCGAGGTGGCGCACGCCCAGGCCGTCGACCAGGATGGCTTTGACGAAGGCATCGGCGCTGAGCTTGCTCAGGCGCTGATTGAACGCCAGGCACAGCACCCGGTCGACGCCCTCGGCGGCCAGCAATTCGACCTTGTCGCGCAGGCGGGCCAGGCGCGCCGGTGCTGTATCGGGGGCGAAGTACTCGCGTGGTTGCGGTTCGAAGATCACCACGCAGGTCGGCAGGCCCAAGGCCTGACCGCGCTCGCGCAGGCGCGCCAGGATTGCCTGGTGGCCGCGGTGAACCCCGTCGAAGTTGCCAATGGTGGCGACACAGCCCCGGTGCTCGGGGCGCAGGTTGTGAAGACCTCGAACCAGCTGCATAACGCGCTTCTTGCTCATAAAGTGGCCGATTATAACCACACCCGGGCGCCGGTGACAGGCAGCAGCGCCCAAGGGCGGCGTGGAATATGAAAAACCGACGCCTGACCCGCCTGACGCCTCAGTGCAGGGCCTTGCGAGCGAAGTGCCGGGGCCGGAAGCCGCACAGGTACAGGCAGCCGAAATACGTCACGACACCTGCCACAATCAACGCCCCAAGCCGCAGGAAGCGCTCAAGCATGATGCCCTGCTCCCAGGCCGGCATATAGTGCATGCCCGCCAACAGTACCGCCGACATCAGCACCACTGCCAAGACAAGCTTGAGCAGGAACATTGCCCAGCCTGGCTGTGGCTCGAACAACTGCTGGCTGCGCAGCTTCCAGAACAGCAAGCCGGCATTCAGGCAGGCACCCAGGCTGATTGCCAATGCCAGGCCGGCATGTGCAAGCGGGCCGACCAGGGCAAGGTTGAACAACTGGGTACAGACCAGGGTGAAAATCGCAATCTTTACCGGCGTGCGGATATTCTGCTGCGCATAGAAGCCGGGTGCCAGCACCTTGACCAGAATGATCGCCAGCAAACCTACCGAATAGGCCATCAGCGCCCGCTGTGTCATGGCCGCATCAAACGCACTGAACTTGCCATATTGAAAGAGCGCAACGGTCAGCGGCTCGGCAAGGATGGCCAAGGCCAAGGTGCACGGCAGCACCAGCAGGAAACACAGGCGCAGGCCCCAGTCGAGGATCCGCGAGTATTCCTCGCGGTCCTTGTTGGCGTAGGTCTTGGCCAGGGTGGGCAGCAGGATGGTGCCCAGGGCCACGCCCAGCACGCCTGAAGGCAGCTCCATGAGGCGGTCGGCGTAATACATCCACGACACCGAGCCGGCCACCAGGAACGAGGCGAAGATGGTGTTGATGATCAACGAAATCTGGCTCACCGACACCCCGAGAATCGCCGGCAGCATCTGTTTAAGTACCCGCCACACACCCGCGTCCTTGAGGTTCAGGCGCGGCAGTACGAGCATGCCGATCTTCTTCAACGCTGGCAGCTGGTACAGCAACTGCGCCAGGCCACCCGCCAGCACGCCCCAGGCCAGGGCCATGATTGGCGGGTTGAAGTACGGCGTCAGCAGCACGGCGAAGGCAATCATCGCCACGTTCAACAGGGTGGGGGTGAAGGCCGGTACCGAGAAGCGGTTCCAGGTATTGAGGATCGCACCGGCCAGGGAAGAAAGCGAGATCAGCAATATATAAGGAAAGGTCACCCGCAACAGGGAGGTGGTCAGCTCGTATTTTTCTGCGTTGTCGACAAAGCCTGGAGCTGTTGCCCACACCACCCACGGCGCCGCGAGGATGCCGATGGCAGTCACCAGGGCGAGGACCAGGGTCAGCAGGCCGCTGACATAAGCGATGAAGGTACGTGTCGCCTCCTCGCCCTGCTGGGTCTTGTATTCGGCCAGGATCGGAACAAAGGCCTGGGAAAACGCACCCTCGGCAAAAATGCGCCGCAACAGGTTGGGCAGTTTGAACGCGATGAAAAAGGCGTCGGTGGCGACACCGGCACCAAAGATGCGCGCCAGGATGGTGTCGCGAACGAAGCCCAGCACCCGCGAAATCATGGTGATCGAGCTTACTGCAGCCAGGGATTTGAGCAGGTTCATCGAAAAGATTCACGCCAATGGCAGAGGACGCTGCCAGACAGCGTCCGAATGTGCGATACTCCCGCGCCTTCGCAGGGGAGCCAAAAATTCCCGAGTGTACAGGTCGCGCAGCAGAAAGGAATCTTTCCCTCTTGTTGGCGCACCGCTCGGCGGAACCTTGCAGGTGGCCTTGACAATCGATCTCTTGATCGGCATGATTCGCGGCCTATTTTGTTTGCTATTTACCTAAAGTCTTTCGAGGAGCTCGACGGTGGCCAACACACCTTCCGCCAAGAAACGTGCAAAACAGGCTGAGAAGCGTCGCAGCCACAACGCCAGCCTGCGTTCCATGGTCCGCACCTACATCAAGAATGTAGTTAAAGCCATTGACGCAAAAGACGCCGAAAAAGCGCAAGCCGCTTACGTTCTGGCTGTACCTGTAATCGACCGTATGGCCGACAAAGGTATCATCCACAAGAACAAAGCTGCTCGTCACAAAGGCCGTCTGAATGGCCACATCAAGGCGCTGAAAGAAGCTGCAGCTGCCTAAGCGACGCGCTATTCGAAAAACCGACCCTAGGGTCGGTTTTTTGTTGCCTGCGATTTATGCTTGCGGGCAAGGCTCCATGTGGAACTCGGTCTTTGTGGGAGCGGCCTTGCGTCGCGAAAGGGCTGCAGAGCAGCCCCGGCAATCTCAGCTTCTGCGCTAAGACCGAGGGGCCGCTACGCGCCCCTTTCGCGACGCAAGGCCGCTCCCACAAAAAAGCGGGGCCGCGGTTGGCGGCCCTACTTTTACATTACTTGGCTATCTGAATCTTGGGCGCCCACTGCAGCCAGTCATCCTCTGCCTTGTCGAACAAGGCGAATGTCTGCTGCGGCCGTGCCGGGTTGCCCATCTGCTCGCCATCCGGTGTTGCAAAGGCGATACCGCCATCGATCAGGGTCTCCACCGACTCGGTACGCACGGTAGCCCCCTTGAACAGCCCCCAGTCGAAACCGAAGCCACTGCTGTTCCAGAACCGGCTGCCACTACGGACCAGGGCTGCATAGCGCGGCTCGATGAGGATATGGATCAGCACGCGGTCAGCGCTCTGGCCCAACTCGAAACCCGTCACCTTGCCAACCGCAACCTCTCGATAGGTCACTGGCACACCCGGCTTGATCGAACCACGCCGTGGCGCACTGAGCGTCAATGGCAAGCCCACCTCCGGCCCAGCCACTTGCGGGGCATCTGCCAAGGCGATGAAGTCGCGCTGCGGGCCACGGTCCTTGGCTGCCGGCTGCACCTCCAGGTACTGCCCGCCAATCAGCGTGTCGAGGTTCTCGGTGCGTACCAGGCCCAAGGCTGGCTTGACCACCCAGAACTGCGTGCCGGCACGGGCAATACGGTCCGCCGCCTCGGTGATTCGTGCCCGCAGCAGCACCGCTTGCAAGTCATTGGTCAGGTCGACGCTCTCGATACTGCCCACATCCAAGCCACGGAAGCGGATTGGCGTACCCGGCTTCAGGCCATCTGCACGGTCTACACGGACGGTGATCAAGGTACCCGCGCGGTTTACCGCTTCCTGGCTGTCATGCAGACGGAAGCGTGGAATATGGCGTTTCAGCGCCACATCGGGCCGTGGCGTGTCGAACGCAATACCGCCGGCCATCAGCGTTTGCAGCGATTCACTCTTGATCTTGATGCCCGACAGCCCCCCGGTCAGGGTAATGCCACTGACGTTCCAGAAGCGCGACGAGCCGTTGACCAGCTTTTCGTATTCCTTCTCGATATGCACACCGATCAGGATACGGTTGCTGTTACGAGCAAACTGGTAGCTCTGCACGCTCCCCACCTTGACCTGGCGGTACATCACCGGGCTGCCGATTTCCAGAGAACCCAGGGTATCGGCGAACAACACCATGTGCAGGCCTGGCGCCTTGAGGTCGAGCGGCGGCGCCTTGGCGCGGGCCTCGAACTCACGCTCGGGCCGTTCACCCTTCTCACCCGGGCGGATGGCGATGTAGTTACCTTTGACCAGCGCCTCCAGGCCGGTGATACCTGCCAGGGAAATCGACGGCTTGACCACCCAGAACTGCGTGCCCTCGACCAGATAGTCTTCAGTGAGCGGGTCCAGCGTCAGCTCGGCCGACGCGCTGGACAGGTTGTCTTCCATCTTCAGGGCTTTCAACGAGCCCACCTGGATGCCCTTGTACATGACCGGCGTGCGGCCTGCCTGCAGGCCCTCGTAATCGCTCAGCTTTACCTTGACCCGTATACCCGCCTGGGCGGCGTCGAAGTCTTCATAAAGGCGGAATGGCAGGCTAGGATCGGTAGGCGGGCTGTCCTTGCGGTACTCCGGCGTGGCAAAGGCGATACCACCGGCCACAATGCTCGACAGCGACTCGCTGCGCACCTTCACACCTGACAGCGAAGCATCGATGCTGACGCCGCTGGCGTTCCAGAAACGCGTGTGCTTGCGCACCAGGCTGGCGTAGGCGGGCTCGATGAACACCTTGATCTCGACGGTGCTCTGGTCCTCGGACAGGCGATAGCTTTTCACCCGACCCACCTGGATCTGCTTGTAGAAGATCGGGCTGTCACGGTTGAGCGAACCCAGCCTGTCGGCTTTGAGGGTCAGATGCAGGCCAGGCTCCGAATCCGAGAGCGGCGGCGCAACCTTCAGGGCGGTAAAGCGCTTGGTACGCTCACCCTCCCCCGGGCTGACGGCAATGTAGTTACCCGACACCAGTGTTTCAAGGCCGGTAATACCCGCCAGGCTGACACTCGGCTTCACCAGCCAGAAACGCGTGCCTTTGGTCAGGTGTGGTTCGGCGTCCTTGTTCATCTCGATGGTGGCGATCACACCTTGGTTGTCGCCCTTGGCGTCGAGCAACAAGCTCTTCACTTTGCCTACCGGCATGCCCTTGTAGATGACTTCGGTCTTGTTGGCGACGATACCTTCACCCGACTCGAAGCGGACTTCAATTTCCACGCCGGCCTTGCTATAGGCCTGCCACGCGAGCCAGCCACCGATCATCAAGGCGATCAAAGGAAGGATCCAGATGGCCGACCAGTTCGAGGCTGGCCGGGTTTTAGCCGTTGGCAGGTCACTCATGGTCGTCATCCGACTCCGTGTTATCCCAAATCAGTCGGGGATCGAAAGTTAAAGCGGCAAGCATTGTCAGGATCACCACAGTTGCAAAGGCGACAGCGCCCAGATTGGCTTCGACACTGGCTATTCGGCCGAAATTCACCACTGCCACCAGGATGGCGATGACGAAGATATCGAGCATGGACCAGCGCCCAATGAATTCGATGAAGCGGTACATCAATATCCGTTGCCGCGCTGAAAGCGGCTGGTGACGCTGAACGGAGTACAACAGCAAACCGATGCCCACGAGCTTGAAGGTGGGCACCAGGATACTGGCAATGAACACCACCGCGGCAATCGGCACCATGCCGTGCTTGAGCAGGGTGATGACGCCGGACATGATCGTGTCGGGGCTGCCCTGGCCGAGTGTACTCACGGTCATGATCGGCAGCAGGTTGGCCGGGATGTACAGGATCGACGCGGCAATCAGCAGGGCCCAGGTACGTACGATACTGTTCGGGCGGCGGGCATGCACAATGGCGCCGCAACGTGTGCAGGTCTGCGAAGTGCCATCTGGCACTCGCCGGTTCAGTTCATGACATTCATTGCAAACAACAATGCCTGCATCAATCGCCCGCATGCAGGTCCTCCCCCGATAGTGCACTCCAGATCTGGTGCGGCGACATGACCACCTCCAGCCATACCTGGACCAATAACAGGCTGATGAAGCAGAACAGCCCCAGGCCCACGGTCAGTTCTGCCAGGTCTACCAGCTTGACGATAGCCACCAGCACACCCATGAAATAGACCTCGAGCATGCCCCAGTCACGCAAGTGGTGATAGATGCGGTAGAACAGCAGGCCGAAGTTGCGCCCCACGTTCAAGCGGATACTCAGCAATACCGCCAGCTGGCAAAGCAGTTTTGCCAGGGGGATGGCCATGCTGCACAGGAACACGACTACCGCCACACCGCGCATCTGCGAATTGTACAGGCCCAGTACGCCACTCCAGACAGTATCGTCCGAGGTCTGGCCAAGCAGGTGCAGTTGCATGATCGGTAGAAAATTGGCAGGTACGAACAGCAACAGCGCGGTCAATACCAGGGCCAGGCTGCGGTTGACTACATTGTGCCGGTGGGCATAGAGCTCGTAGCCGCAGCGGGGGCATTCGGCTTTTTCATCGCGCTGCAGCACAGGCTTGCGCAGCAGCAGGTCGCATTCGTGGCAGGCGACAAGCTCGTCCAACGGCAATTGGGCCAGGGCTTCGGGTTCGACAGGATTGGGCATATAGCGCTTCTGGATAGGTGCGTGGGCCTATTCTAGTGTTCTGGCTCGAATTGTGGGAGGCGACTTACCACAGATCCCTGTAGGAGCAGCCTTGTGCTGCGAAGAGGCCGGTAAGGCTAAAGATTATCTTCGGCTGCAATGGCCGCTTCGCAGCACAAGGCTGCTCCTACAGGGCTTCAGGCAGGGCTGGGGATATTTGCGCCGCAAAGACAAAACCCCTACCTGCATGCGCAGATAGGGGTTTTGCGAAATGAATCTTGACGATGACCTACTCTCACATGGGGAAACCCCACACTACCATCGGCG